>Ga0189284_100012_pt1 | contig 446296 bp, 416 predicted proteins | sample N32C7minimetaG_FD_130314 | JGI IMG/M metagenome (GOLD analysis project Ga0189284, IMG submission 130314) | Marine microbial communities from the Costa Rica Dome - N32 C7 mini metaG | ecosystem: Environmental > Aquatic > Marine > Oceanic > Photic zone | place: Costa Rica: the Eastern Pacific...
ACATCCTGGGGCTGGAGCAGGTCCCAAGGGTTTGGCTGTTCGCCAATTAAAGTGGTACGTGAGCTGGGTTCAGAACGTCGCGAGACAGTTTGGTCCCTATCTGCCGTGGGCGTCGATACTTGATAGGAGTTGCCCCTAGTACGAGAGGACCGGGGTGAACATGCCTCTGGTGTACCAGTCATCCTGCCAAGGGTGCCGCTGGGTAGCTATGCATGGACGGGATAACCGCTGAAAGCATCTAAGCGGGAAGCCTCCCTAAAGATAAGGTATCTTCGAACCGTCATAGACCATGACGTTGATAGGCTGGGTGTGGAAGCGCAGTAATGCGTGGAGCTAACCAGTCCTAATAGTTCTGATCGCGCTTGAGAGTCTGCACTGTCAATGACAGGCCTGCCTTGTGGCAGCTGTCTGCGATGGAGGAGTTCTCCAGCCAGATACGCCCAATAAACTTCATCGATTTAAGCCCGCATTCCACAAGCTTCATTGCTTGGTGGTCATAGCGTCTGTGACCCACCCGATCCCATCTCGAACTCGGCCGTGAAACCAGATAGCGCCGATGGTACTATGTCTTAAGGCATGGAAGAGTAGGTCGCCGCCAGGCATTGCAGCTTGTGGAAAGCGCGGGCAAAAAACCCATTCATAATTTCAAAAAAAGCCGCTGCCGGTCTGACCGAGCGGCGGCTTTTTGGTCTCTGCACAAGGGATCTGAGAACGGTGCCGCGGGATGGAGCAGTCCGGTAGCTCGTCAGGCTCATAACCTGAAGGTCGTTGGTTCAAATCCAACTCCCGCAACCATCGTTACCATACAATCGCCGCCGTCCTTCGGGTCGGCGGCGTTTGTGTTTTCAGCGCTGCTGAAACCCAAGATGGTGGCGAGTTCGCGGTGTAGGGTGAGGTCGAGCCCGCGTTTTCCATCGGCGCGCGGCGAAGCTTCGATGTAGTCGACGAGGCGATCGAGCAGCGGTCGGGCTTGGGCGACAGCTTCGCCGTCGCTGCTGGCGATTTTCGCCATCGCTTCGACCTGACGACGATAGTCGGCGATGATGCTCGGGTGGGCAACCATCGGTTTGATGTCGGGCAGTTCGACCTGGTCGGCAACCAGCTGCGCGCGCCGCTCGGCGCGTTCGTCAGACTTCGCCTTCAGCCGATCGGGCGCGACGCCGGCGATGATCGCGTCAGCCAGGCGGTCTTCGGCCTGATCGATTTCAGCTAGCTGGCGGTCAATGTCGGCACGGCCAGCGATCAGGCGTAGGCGTTCGTCGGCCCATGCAAGGCGGAACTCGTCGAGATACGCGGCGAATAACATCAGGATGCAATAGATCGCGCCTGACAGCGGCCCAGACGCGCCGCTGCAGGGCTTCGTCGGTTATCGTGGCGCGGTTGTCGCACATGCCCGTTTGACGCGCTGCGCTGCAGCCCCAGCGATCGCTGGCGATAATAATTACCGATCCGCCGCAAGAGGCGCAACGCAGCTTGCCTGAGAACAGGCGCTTTTTGCGCCGCCCGCCGCCGCCCATTGGCGCGGCTTCGATCAGGCGGACCTGCACCTTTTCCCAAAGGTCGGCGTCGATGATACGCAGTCCTGGCACTTCCTGACTGACATAGTCGGCCTGATCATTCGGGCGGGATACTCGCTTGCGCGTGTCTGGGTCTTTGCGGAAGGCTTGGCGGTTATAGACGATTTCTCCGACATAAAGCCGATTGTGCAGGATGCCGTTCCCGCGCGTCCTGTTGCCGGTGATAGTATTGGCGCGCCAAAGCCCGCCGCGCGGACTGCGTATGCCATCGCGGTTCAATCCCTGCACGATCGCCTTCCCGCCAATGCCGGCGGCGTATTCTTTGGAGATCCGTCGAATGATCGCGGCTTGGTCCTCGTCAATTTCGCGAAGCCCGCGTTCGGGCTCGCCATCGTCGCGAAAGGCGCGAACTTTGCGGTAGCCATACGAGAGCCCCCCAGGAACGCGGCCAGCCTTTACGCGCCCAACATGGCCGCGCCTCACCTTTGCTGCCAGCTGTTCAAGGAACATCGCAGACATTGTTCCGCCAAGGCCGATGTGCATCGACCCGACTTCGCCTTCGGACAGGGTGACTATGCGCGCGCCGTTGAAGCGAACCCGCTTGAAGATTGCGGCCAGATCTTCTTGGTCGCGGCTAATGCGGTCGAGACTTTCGGCGAGCAAGACATCGGCTTCACCGCTTTCGATCGCGGTCATCGCTTCAATCAAGCCGGGGCGGATTCGGATTGTGCCACTGACTGCAGGGTCGGCCTTTTCGGCGACGATGCGCCAGCCTTCGCGGGTCGCGCGTTCGCGCAATAGTCGCAGTTGGTCTTCGACGGAATCTTCAGATTGGAGCGCCATCGAAAAGCGCGCGTAGAGGATACAATCCGTCATATTTCGCGGGGCGCCGAATCATTGATCTGTTCGAGCATCATGGCGTGAACCCGCCGCCTCGCGAAATATCACTCGAAACCAATGGCTTCTGCCTTTGCAGGATCGAGATTGCCCTCGGCCATCCGGCATGACCTCCTGGGGACGCGGTCGATCACGCCCAAGGGCCTCGCTCGCGGAGAGTGATCGGACCGGTTGCAGTGATGCGTTTGATCGCGGACGATACTGTCCAGGAATTTTTCGAGGACGCGCAAGAAATTGCGAATTGCTTCGGGCAGGAGACTTTCAAGGTTTTGTGGAGCGCCTTGAGTTTCAGCTCTCCATAGGCGTCCAATGCGCACGAACCGAAATTCGTGGTGAAGGAATGGGCGAATTTTCTGTTGCTTGGAGAAATGGCCATCGGCCAATTGATGCCGTGGCAGCAGAAGATAGCATATGTGCTGACCCGGTAGAATCGGGTTTGACCATGCAACTGAGCAGCGACAGTTGGTTTGAGAGCAGCCATTCGACTCCAGCATCGAGTCGACTTTGGTGTACTGGCTCCAAGGTTCGGTGGTTGAGCTCTGGCGTGTGCGACTAGCGATAGCGCGATAAAAGTCCGAGCCGGCTCGCTAGCCAAACTCTCAAGTCAAGCCGTGTCGTCAACCAATTCCCGCCGGATGCTGAGCTCGAACAATTCCTGCTCGCGCGACCTATTGTCGTTTGCGTGACGTGCATGAGCTGCCCGCCCAAAGGCTGAGGCGGAACCTAGGACCACACTGATCCGAACGGTCTTCATCGCCAATCTACCGCTGGACGCGGCCGGAGCCGTCACCGCTCATCAGTTTCTCGACTTCGGGCACCGTGACGCGATTGAAATCGCCCATGATCGTGTGCTTGAGCGCGCTCGCCGCGACCGCGAATTCGAGGCTCTTCTGGCGATCCTCGTAGGCGTTGAGCCCGTAGATCAGCGCTGAGGCGAAGCTGTCTCCGCCGCCCACGCGGTCGACGATGTCGGTGAGCTCGTACTTGCGGCTCAGCATAAAGCCATCGTCGCGCGTGCGCAGGCAGGCGGACCAGTTGTTGCGATCGGCCGACAGGCTTTCGCGCAAGGTGATCGCGATCGTGTGCATGTCGGGGTAGATGTCGAGCACCTTTTGACCGAGTGCCTCGTATTTCTTCGTGTCGAGCTCGCCGCTTTCGACGTCCACATCGACCGTGATGTCGAGCGATTTCTGACAGTCTTCCTCATTGGCGATGCCGACATCGACATATTTCACCAGCTCGCGCATGACCTCGGGAGCGCTCTTGCCGTATTTCCAGAGCTTGCCGCGGAAGTTGAAGTCGCAAGAGACCGTGAGCCCCGCCTCTTTGGCCGCTTTGACGCAGGCCATCGAGAGGTCGGCGGCAGACTGGCTCAGCGCCGGGGTAATGCCGGTGATGTGTAGCCATTTCGCGCCCGCAAAGATCGTCGGCCAGTCAAACTCGTCGGCACCGGCATTGCAGATAGAGGAATTGGCGCGATCGTAAACCACTTTGGAAGGGCGTTGGTTCGACCCGGTTTCGAGGAAATAGATCCCAACCCTGTCGCCCGAGCGGCTGACATGTGCGGTGTCGACGCCGAATTTGCGAAGCTCCATGATTGCATTGTCGCCGATGTCGTTGGCGGGAAGCGCGCTCACGAACCCGGCATCGAGACCGTAATTCGACAGCGCGACCGCGACATTGGCTTCGCCCCCGCCAAAGGTCGCCTCGAACTCGGGCGACTGGAAGAAACGCTGGTGACCCGGTGTTTTGAGCCGGAGCATGATTTCGCCGAAGGACAGAAATTCAGCCATGGGGAGGTCCTTTCAATCAGCGAGCGGCGTCGGCAATTGCGACGGCCTCGCTCGCAAGTTTCGTGAATTGCGAGTAGTCGCCGGTCGCGACCGCATCTTTGGGGGTAAGCCAGCTGCCTCCGCAGGCGAGTACGCTGGGCAATTCGAGAAATTGCGCCAGATTGTCTGCCGATACGCCGCCCGTTGGCATGAAGCGCATCTCGCGAAAAACGCTTGAAAACGCCTTGAGCATGGGGACGCCGCCGGCGAGCGAGGCGGGAAAGAACTTCACTTCGCGCAAGCCCAGCGCATAGGCGCGCTGGACTTCGCCGGCGGTCATCGTTCCGGGGTAGAAGGCGATCCCTTCGTCGAGGCAGTAGCGCGCAATGTCGTCAACGAGGCCGGGCGATACAATGAACTGCGCTCCGCTCGCGCGAACCGATTTCGCCTGGTCGAGCGTCAGCACAGTGCCCGCGCCGACGATCAGGCCCTCGGTCTTGGCAAGGATCGCTTCCATCCCCTTCTGCGCGTCCGAACTGCGCATCACGACCTCGATTACGGAGAGCCCGCCCTGTGCGAGCGCATCGGCGGTCTTGACCGCACGCGCAGGATCGTTCTCGCCGATCAGGGGGACGACGGGTGCGGCAGATAGCCTGCTGGAAAGGTCGGAACTCATCGCGTCACCCCGTTACGAGTAGGCGAGGCCGCCGTTGATATCGAGGTTCACGCCCGTCAGGTACGACGATTCGTCGGACACGAGGAAAGCCACGGTCTCAGCCGTTTCCTGAGCGGTCCCTTCGCGCTTGAGGTCAGTCGCGGCGGCGACGTTCTTGCGTGCTTCGGGCTTGCTGAAATCGTCGTGGAACTTGGTCGCGATCATGCCGGGGCACAGGGCGTTGACGCGGATACCCTTGGGGCCGAGCTCCTTCGACATCGCGCGCGTCCAGGTCATGACAGCGCCTTTCGAGGTCGCATAGGCGCTTGCTCCGGGACCGCCCCCGTCACGCCCGGCGAGCGATGCAAAATTCACGATGGCCGATCCTTCGGGCATGTGCGGAACGCTCGCCTTGGTCGCGAGGAAGGTCGAGGTCATGTTGAGCTGCATCAGGAAGTTGAAGAACTCCTCGTCCATCTCCTCGATCGTCTTGCGAGCGACGAGGCCGCCAGCGACGTTCACGAGGATATCGATCTGGCTGCCAAAGGCTTCGAGTGTCTTTGCGACCATGGCGTTCACGTCATCGGCCTTGGTCAGGTCGGCATAGACCTTGATTGCCTCGCCCCCAGCTTGCTTGATCTCGGCCAGCGTTGCGTCAGCATCGCTTTCCACGTCGAAATAGTTGACCGCGACCTTGGCGCCTTCCGATGCCAGCTTAACGCAAACCGCCCGGCCAATATCGCGGCTACCCCCGGTCACGAGTGCGACCTTTCCGTCGAGTTTACCCATTGCAAAATATCCTTTGATTGAAGTGTTCGGGCAGCCTGTTCAGGCCGTTCTTGGTTTGAGGGGTTTGATTTCGCCGCACAGCAGCCAGACACTGGCGATCGCGGTGAGAGCGAGAACCGCGCCAAGGACGAAAACCGAGTAGTAATTCGCGCCTGCGGTCATGATCGGAACGAGATAGGTCAGGCCTGCGGCGCTCAACTTTGCCGCCATGCCCGCAATCCCGGAGAGCGTTCCCACGGTGCGTTTGCCGAACAGGTCGCTTGGCAGGGTTTGGACGTTCCCGATCGCCGTCTGGAAACCAAACAGGATGGTGAACATCAGCCACAGCGCTGTCCAAGGGCCGCTAGCCGCCGACAGCATCAGCAGTGCAGGCAGCATAATCAGACAGCCCAAGGTTATCGTCAGCTTGCGCGTCGCGTTGACACTCCAGCCCGCCTTGAGCCGATTCTGCGCGAGCAATCCGCCGAACCACGCACCGAGCATCGCGCCGACAAAGGGCAGCCAGCCCGATGCGGCAATTTCCTTCACGTTGAAGTTGTGCACCTCGACGAGGTAGGTCGGGATCCAGACGATGAAGAGCCACCAGATCGGGTCGATTGCGGCCGACGCGATGATCACGCCCCAGCTTTCCCTGCGCTTCAGAAGCTCGCCGGTCGACGGATTGTAGCGCTCCTGCTCGACCTCGCCCGGATCGGTTTCGACCTTCTGGCCCGTGAGGATGTATTCGCGTTCCTCTGCGCTGAGCCAGTCGTGGCTTTGCGGAGGTGCCTTGACGATGAACCACCAGGGCACGAGCCACAGAAGACCAACGAGACCCACGAGGATGAAGATCAGCTTCCAGTCGAGAAACACCGCCATGTAGCCGATCAGCGGGATCGATATGATGCCACCAATTGCGGCGCCTGAGTTAAAGATGCCCTGCGCGAGCGCACGTTCCTTCGTCGGGAACCACTCCGCATTGGCCTTGGTCGCGCCGGGCCAGTTGCCCGCCTCGGCGACGCCGAGGATTGCGCGGAAGACGCTGAAGCTGAGCACGCCCTGCGCGAGTGCGTGGGCCGCGGTAGCGAGCGACCAGACGCCGATCGAAAGCACAAAGCCCAGCCGCGTGCCGATCCAGTCGAAAATCTTGCCGAAGATCGCTTGGCCGGCTGCATAGGCGAAGATGAAGACCGTGCTGATGACGCCGAGAATGTATTTGTGCCCATCCGCATCCATTTCGGGGAACAGGTCGGGCGCGATATTTTCGGGCCAGAGGACGTTAATCGTCTGCCGATCGATGTAGTTGATGATAGTCGCGATCGCGACTAGCGAGACGACCCACCAGCGCAGCCCCCGTTTGCCCTTGATCATTTCGTCTCTCCCAGAAAATCTTCGCGGACCGGGCTGAATGTGTCGATCAGCACACCCGCTTCCAGACACACCGCTCCATGATCGAGGTGAGGCGCGATGTAATAGCTGTCGCCCGCCCCAAGTTCTCTCTTCTCGCCGTCGATGAAGACCTCGAACCGGCCGCTTTCGACATAGGTCGACTGGCTGTGCGGGTGCGAATGGACATCGCCGACGGAGCCGGCCTCAAACCAGACGCGCACCACCATGATTTCAGGCCCGTAGCCGAGAATCTGGCGCGAGATGCCCCCGCCGAGGTCCTCTTTGGGGACCTTGTCCGCGTGCACGAATTGCGGACTTTGCGCCTCTGCCAGAGTAGCCATGATCAGTCCTCCCCCCGTCCAAGCTCGACCACAGCTGCGAACCCGTTCCACGCAATGTGGTCATCGCCGAGCATCGTGTGATGCGCCTCGGCTGCGTCGGGGTTATGCGAGATCGCGATTGCGTAGCGCTGCCCGCTTTTGAGGGTCAGCACGATGATGTCGATGCCTGATATGCGCTGGTGATCGAGGCTTTCGATGCGGCTGCGGCTCGCGATAGTCTGTTCGGCCGCTCCGTCGTAAAGGCCATGCGCCTCGAGGATGCTCGCGAAGCTCGCGCTGCCATCGCGCTGCGCGCGCAACAGGATCAGCGGCTCGCGGCGCAGGTTGAATTCGGGATCGTTCGCCCCGCTTTCTCCGAGAACGACCGATAGGGGGCCGTTTCCGGCGAAGCGATAGGTGTAGAACCGGCCGTCGAGGATCCAGGTGAAGCCACCTTTGCCGTCTTCGATCGCGCCGTCGGCATCGACCCAGATGTGCTGGTAACCGTTGTCATCGCCCAGCACCGGACGCGCCTCCACATGGCGTGTCACATCGAAGTCGTACTCCATGATGTGACCGGAATAGTGCAGCGGCAGATCGTAGAGATGCGGCGCATCGCTGTCGGCGCGCACCAGGTCGATCACCAGCGGAGCCTCAAGTCCGTCAATCACAGGCATGACAAGAGTGCGGGTGACAGCAACGCCGTCATAGGCACGCTCGATCCGCGCGCTGGAAACCTGCAGGCCCGGTGCATCCGAGAAATAGAGCTGCTCGGGAGCGATCGTGTCTGCGAGGCGAACATCGCCACCGAAATGGCTGGTCTCGTCAACGACAAGTGCGTTGTGGGCGACCGTGGATTTCGCCCAGGTCGTGTTTTCCGGGAGATAACGCCCACCGCGCTTGGCCTCGATATTGAGGAAGCGCGCGGCGCCGTAGTCGCGGATGATCTCGTTGCCGTTGTCGTAGAGTTGCCAGGCGAGCTTGTCGAAGTGGCCGTGGCCCATGCCTTGCGAGCTGTTCTTCGCAACCAGCACGGTGTGGCGCTCGCCCTCTCCCTCGCGCAGGATCGCGACCGCGCCCTGATCGCCGTCGGGTCCGTCGGTCAGCAGCAGCGAGCGGAACGGGAACGGCTCGGCCATGCCGGAGGCGAGATCGGCAGCGACGAGCGCGCCGTTTTCGGTCAGCACCGTGCGCCCCTGGAAGTCGGCCACCGAAAGCAGAGCCGGATCGCGCGTCTGCGCATAGGCGATTGCGATGCCTTCGTAGAGCTCTGCAGTGCGCAGGCTCTTGTCGCGGATCGCGTCGTTGAAGGGGAAGAAATAGCCGCCATAGCTGAGCTGCACGGTCGTCCGCAGCGCCTTGAGTAGGATGCCGTCGCGGTGTTCGAATATCCGGCGTTCGGGCTCGTTGCGCTCGATCGCATCGGCGAAAACCAAGCACGGGAGTAATGCGAAGCGCTGGTAGTAGGGGCCTTCGGTGTAATACCCGTCGGGCGAGAAAAGCAGCTCTGACTGGCGTAGGAAGCCCGCCTCGCCGCTCTTGTCGGAACCCAGCAGCGCGCGTTCGACCATGTCCTCGTCGCCGAGCAGATATCCGGTCATCCCCACGCCTGCGGTCGCCCAGGTGGCGTGGTTGTGGATGCGGTCGAAGGTGTTTTCGCTTTCGACCGACAGGAAGTAGGCCATTCGCCGGAACACGTTCTCGTCGATGTTCTCGCGCTCTTCTACCGAGAGCGTTGCACGGATATCGCCATATCCCTGAATGGCGTGGACCAGCCACATCGCCTCGTTGAGCACCTGCCAGAACAGCCGGCCCGAATACTGGTCGTGGCGCTCGGGGTGATCCTCGAGAGTCGGGTAGAGCTCGGCATATTCGAGCAGCAGGGCGCGGACATAGTCGCGGTATTTCGCGTCGCCGGTGATGCGGTAAAGCTGCCCGCCCTGATGGATCGCGCGGTAATTGCGCTTGTGCTGTTCGTGGGTGTAGCCGCCGCCGGGATCGCGCGGGACCGGCACCACCACGCCGCTCTCGATCATGCCGTCGACAAACGCCTTCGCGCGGTCGATTTCGGCTGCATAGAGCGGTGCGAAATGTGAGGCCGCCTCACGACCCGAATCGGAGACGGCCTCTCGGGAATCAGCAGCCATTACGACCTGCGGAGTTCCGCAAGCCATTATTGCCGCTGCGAGGAAAAGTTGACGCTTCATTCGGCTTCACCTTCATCGAAAGTGTTGCCCGAGAGCGCTGCACGATGTTCGCCATCGTAAATCAGCTCGACCAGGATGATCGCCGGCGTGCCGATGAAGCTGTTGCCGCTGACCGACGTGATCGGAGTGCCGACGGTGTGGACTACGCGGAAAGGCGCCGAAGCTTTCGTGGAATTGCCTGAGATATCGGCGATCTGGACACCGTGAAGGTTGATCGATGCGCCCAAACCATTGGTCGCCGCGGTCCCGACATTGGCGAAGCTGTTGCCGAGGATGTCGACATTGGGGCCGAAAGTGCTCTCGTCACTCCCACCGCGATAAATGTTCGCAACCGCCTCGCCGATATTGGCGAAGCTACTTCCCGTGATGTCGAGATATTCGACATTGTACTGGCCGAAATCCTCGGTTTCTGAAGCGGCTGAGACGACCGTGCCGGTGATGTCCTCGAAATGGCTGTTGCGGATTGCAACGCGATCGGCGAGCGCGCTCTTGCCAAGCGTCAGCACGTTGAAGCTCTTGTTCACGACCAGACCGCGCACCGTCACCGTATCGAGTTCGACGACGAGGTTCGACTTGATCGGATAATTGCTGGTGCGGATCATCGAATTGCCGACCGAGTCCGGAGCCAGCGCGCCATCGACGACAAGATTGGCGAGCTGCAGTTCTCCGCCATCGCGCAGCTCGAACAGATTTGGCCTCGTGAAGAAGATGACCGGAGGCGCCGAACCTTCGGCAAAGGCCCCGCGAATGGCGATACTCGCAGCGACAGGCAGGGCGCGATTGACGATGTATTCGCCGCCGGAAAGCTGGAGCACATCCCCGTCGGATGCCGACAGGACTGCGCGGGCCAACGTGTCCTCACCCGGCTCGACTTCGATCACGCGGCCCGAGGCACCGAAACCTTCGTCCGCGCCGGGCTTTGGATACCAGTCCACCCCGACCTGATCGAGTGTCACCGGCTGAAGGTTGCGCGCAATGCCGAAATCCGCGAGCGCCGGATCGACCGGATAGAGCAGACCGTTGTCCGCGCGCTCCATCTCGAAGGGGTGCAAGCTCAACTGGTCCAGCGCTTCGGCAATTCCGCCTTGCGCCACACGGTTCGCTCCGAATGCTATGCCGGAGACATCGTCATAGGCTTCAAGGAAGCTCTCGCCCTCAAGCCCGCTCAGGAGGTTGCCTGCAAAGGTCGTGTTGATCGGCGCAGCCGAGCGTTCCTCGTCCGCGCCCACATTGAAGGCGACACGGCGGCTATCGACGATCGTGTTGCCCTCGATCTGGGCGCCATCGACCACCACGTAGCGATTTACTGGCGAGTTGGGCACGCCGTTCATCACCGCGAGCGCGCTCGAGAAGGCTACACCGCGCAGACCTTCCATGTAATTTCCCCGCACGATCTGGCCGCGATTGATGACGCGGATACCGCCCGTGTAGTCCTTGCCGCCGCCGAGAAAGACATTGTTCTCGACCAGATTGTTGTCACCATGGCGCAAGGTCAGCGTGCCGCGTGATTGCAGGAAGACATTGCCGCGAAAGACGTTGCCACCCGATTTCGCTGAGATGATTTCCACCTCGCCATCGGCACGATCGAAGATGTTGTTCTCAACCACGGTGTTGGAATCGAACATCGAGTAGCGGCTGGTCCCGATCCTGAGCGTCTCGCCGCCGTTCGAACCGAGCACCGGTCGCGGACCGAAATAGTTGAAATCGATGACGTGGCCGTTGTCGCGACTTTCCTCGCTGTCGAGCCGGACCGCGAGCGTCACACCCTTGTTGGTCTTGCCCACGAGGTGATTGTGATCGAAGCGGTTATTCTGCCCGTACAGGCCCACCCAATAGTCGGATTCGTAGCGATCGGGCTTGCTGAAGTGGTCGATGACGGTTTCGGTCACGCGCGAATTGCTGGCGATGTCGTCCTTGGTCCGGCGGAACGAGATGACCTCGCCGCGCGGGCTGTAGCCGTCGCGAAATACGAGACCCGAGACGACGATATATTCGCCGCCGATGCGCAAGCTCGACTGGCCGGTGAGAAACACTTGGCCCTTGTTCTGCGCGGTGACTGTGATCGGCGCATCCGCATTGCCGGTGCCGGTGATCACAATTTCAAAATCGCGCCATTCGCCATTGGCGAGGACGATCGTGTCTCCGGCTTCGACGTCACTGGACGCCGCTTCGTACTCGGCCTGAGTGGAAACGAGGATCCGTTCGGCGAGCGCCGGGGAAGCCCCCGCGCATATCGCGAACACCACAAGGCAAAGCCTCGCAATCATACTCATCCCTCTCCGTCTCTTTGGAGCGGACAATAAACCGAGTCGCCAGATTGTCAATCAATCTGGCATACAATTACTAATTTGTTTGTAATACCAATCGGGCTAGCCGATTTTGGCTGCAGCCATGAAGCGCTCGCGGCTTTGCGATGCCTTCTGCTGAACTTCCTCCAGCGCGGCACGCTCAGTCGCCTCGAGCATGTTCTCGAGCAGGCGGTGGAAATGGTCGCGCATGGCCGCGCGTGCGCCAGCTGGGTCACGTTCCTTGATCGCATCGAACACCGCGCGGTGCTCGCTGGTGCGTTCGTCGGCGTCGTGAATGCAGACTGCCTGATAGGTCTCTTTCACTTCGGGAATTTCTTCGCGCATGCGCCACAGCGACTTGATCGTGTGGACCATCGCCGCATTGTTGGACGCTTCGGCGATCGTGAGGTGGAACAGCTCGTCCGCTTCGTCCGCCTCTTCGGTAGTGCCGGTCCGCATTGTCTCGACCAGTTCGGCGAGCTTTTCGATACCCTCTTCGGAAATGTTGTGAGCAGCGAGCGCTGCCGTTTCCGATTCAACGAGCAACCGAGCTTCCGTCACTTCGAACGCGCTCGCATGTGGAAGGCTTTCGCTGGCAGTAGGCTTATGCTCGCTCACATAGACACCCGAACCGGTCTTTATTTCCAGCCGGCCGATTGCCTGAAGCGCAATTTCGGCTTCGCGGATCGTGACCCGGCTGACGCCAAGACGCTCGGCAAGCTCACGTTCCCCCGGCAAGCGCGTCCCGGGAGGAAAGGCCCCCTCGTCGATCAGTCCTGCGATCTGTTCGGCTACCGATTGAAATAGTCTTTTGCTCGTCATGCCTTACCCAAATCAGCGGTTCTGCTCTTACCCGTTGGAAAGTGCTGCCTCTTTATAGGTGTTGCAACATTGCCAGTCAAAGTGGACGGGCCGCCGTCTACCCCTCAAAAGACGGCGGCCCTAACCCTGGATTAGAACCTCCCGCGGATGCCCACGAAGTAACGCGGGCCATAGACCAGCACCTGCCCGAGATCGTCAGGCGCTCCGCGGAAGTCGGTGCGAGGCTCATTGAAGAGGTTGAGGCCCTCAGCGCTGATCCGCAGGTTGTCACTCACTTTGAAGGTGATGCGCGCCTCGAACACTTCGACGTCATCGACGTAGCGGATGCGTCCCGGCGTCGAGACGAATTGCTGGAAGTAGTCGCTGCGATACTTGTAGATGCCCTGGAAATCGAACGGGCCGATCTCATAGTAGGCCTGCGCCGACAGCACATGCTCGGAGAAGCCGAACAGGTTGGCCGGAACGATCAGCCCATTGCGGACCGTAGTCGAGCCATCGGGATTGACCGTGGTGATCTCACCCAGCGTATCGTCTTCGAACTCGAAGTCGGAATCGGCGTAGTTGTAGCTGATTTTGAAACCCAGACCGTCGAGCGGGAAGGGCAGATAGCTCAGCCGGTGCGCCGCGGTGACTTCGAGGCCGTAGATCGTGTTCGTCTCATCAGCCGTGTCGACCGAGACGGTGAACAGGCTGACGTTCTGGCCGTTGATATTGTAGTCCTCGAAGAACCCGACCGTCTCGAACCCGCCATTAAAGCTCTTGTAGTAGGCGTTGAAGGCGAGGATCGTATCGTCGTTCGGATACCATTCGAGGCCGGCATCGGCGTTCCAGCTCATCAGCGGCTGCGTCGCCGGATTGCCGGTTGCGTTGACGTTGTTGAACCCGCCGGCGATCGCATCGTCGACGGTCAGGAATTCATCATCGTCGTTGAAGCTGAAGATACGACCATCACCAAGTTCGGACGGATCCGGGCGCGAAAGCGCACGATAGACAGCGAAACGTCCGAGCAGGTCCGGTTGGATCTCGGCAACGAAATTGAAGCTCGGCAGAAACTCGGTGTAGCTTTCGGTCGTACGGCGGCGGATGAGGTCAGAAGGATCCTCAACGAGGACGAAGCCGCTGGTGCCATCGCCGTCGAGATCCTGCGACTCCACCGTGAAGTTCGAGCGGAAGCCGGTTGATTGCACCGACGTCTTGACGACGCGGACACCGACATTGCCCCGGATCGGCGTCGAGCCGAGCATGCTGTCATAATCAGCCTGGACATAACCCGCCCAAGTGCGCTCGAGCACATCGGTATTCTGCGCCGAGAGGAAGTCGCCGGCCGGATAGATCGGGATGCCATCCTCGTCGAACGCCAGGCCCGACGGATCTTCACGCTCAAGCACCCGCGCAATGCACAATGCGTCGAACGTCGCGAAGGTGTTGGACGTGCTGATCACGTTGCCGGCAAGATCAACATTGGTGATCAGCGGAGCATTGCCTTGGATCGAGGAAAGGAACCCGCTTTCAGGGAAAGGCGTCCGGCATTCCTGGTTAGCAAAGAACAGGGCGCCGCTGCCGTCGGTGTCATTGTAGGTGTTCTCGAAACGGCTCGAGCCGCGAACCGCACCGGGAACGTCGCGATAGACCAGTTCCTGATAGCGCGCACCCGCCTGGAACAAGTTGAAGAACCCGTCCAGCTCATAGGCAACATCGCCGCGAACCGCCCAGACCTCGTTGAAGCGGTCCTGCTCGAGATCGGCGCGCAGGCGCGGATCGTTTGCGAACAGCGTGTAGTCGGTCACGTCGAAGTTCTGCGTGATGAAGTTGATACCCTGCGAACCGTTCTGGAAGATCTGAACAGCAGTCTCGACGCGGTCATCGGTGCCGTTGGTACGGCCTGCATTGGGTGTCTGGTCGCTTTCGAAAGCTTCGGGGAAGAACGGGTTGCCGTTGGCATCGGTGTTACCGAAAATGCTCTCGCCATCCTCGGTGCGGAAGCGGATCTGCACCGCTTCCTCGATCCGCTGGGTCCGCGAATAGGAAGCGTCGAGCGAGATCGTCACGCGATCGGCCGGCTTGAAGTCGATCGACAGACCGCCGCCGTAATATTCCTCATCGCGCTCGAGATATTCGCTCACCGCTTCGATGCGCTGCTCGTTGGTGAACTGGCGAAGCGCGCCGCTTTCGGTGAAGATCAGGTCGATGCCGGGGATCGTATTGGGATCACCGGGACCATCGATACGGCGCCCTTCAGCGAAGTTGAGGTCACTGCGCTGCTCGCGCTGGGTGCGGGTCGAATATTGGAAGTCCGCATTGATATCGACATCGGGGCTCGGCTTGTACTGGATCGCGCCGAAGAACGCATCGCGATTGTCCGAGGTGATGTTCTGACGGAACGCGTAAGAGTTGCGTGCGATCACGAAGGGCAGATTGACACTGCCGTCGCGCAGCCCGTCGATCGTGCTGCTGCTGGTGTCGCAATTCCCGTCGTCGAACACGCCGTCACTGGTCGTGCTGGGATCGAGCACACATGCGCGGATCGTATTCGAAACGCGCACTTCCTGTTCCGGGTTGTTCGAATCGCGGCGCTCGTAGCCGAGCGAAATGCCAAGTTCACCGTCGCCGACGCTGAACTGGTCGATGTAACTGATCGAGCCACGATAGCCGAAGTCATTGAGGCGCTGATCGGCATCAATGTCGTAATTGTCAGGGTTGAGCTCGGCCTTGATCTCGCCCTGCAAGCGGCGGCGACCATAATCGACCGGGCGGGTGGTCTCGAGCACGATCTGGCCGGCCACACCGCCTTCGATGTAGCTAGCTGACTGCGTCTTGTAGATGCCGATCTCGGTGAAGAGCTCTGCAGGAAACTGGCTGAAATTGACCGAGCGGTCGCCACTGCCATTGGTCGCGACGCGGCCATTGATGACAGTCGAGCCGAGGAACGGGCCGAGGCCGCGGATCGAGATTTCGGTCGCGCCACCATTTTCGCGGTGTGAGCCTGCGCCCGTCAGCGTTTCGAGCGCCTCACCGATCGAAAGTGCGGGGATGTCCCCGATCTCGTCGGCAGAAAGCGCATCATAGACAAGGTTCGATTCGCGCTTCTCGTCGATCGAACTCTGGACGATGGCACGGAAGCCTTCGACGACGATCTCATTGCCGTCCTCATCCGCGACATCAGCAGGCTGATCCTGCGCTGCTGCAGGCACGGCAGCGATGGCGGTGCCGACCAGTAGTGCGGCGGTAAACGCCTTGCGTGACGGGCCAAGATTTGCGGCGGTAATTCTCATGATACCCCTCCCTCAAAGGATTCTTATGCAACCGACATACGCGCTCGACGGGGGCAGTCAACCTATTTGTCATACCAATGTGTGCATACTGGCATAGTCTGCTGATCAGGGGTGGAAGGCCCCGGGCGGGCTTCGTACGGGCGAATCCACCCAATTCCGGCGGCTCAGGCTCGGCATATTTACCACACTTGTCGGCAAATACGGCGGACACACATGCTCTCACGGGCGTCCATTCACAGAAATCTACAGCCAATCTCGAGTAAAATAGCGACGACATACCAGGTACTTACAACTATTGGTATGACAAGAATGCGTCAATGGCATGCCTTTCTGGTTGACTATTGGTCTAGGCTGCCTAGCCTGCTCTGCGATCAGCCAACGAAGAATGGTGATGGGAGATTAAGATGGGTTACCTGAAAGGGGGCATTGCGATGCCCGCCAATCGTACGCGTTTTCTTGCCGGTTTGCTGACTGGATCGGCTCTTGCGATGATGCCGGCAACAGCGTTTGCACAGGACAATGCGGGTGATGAAGCCGCCGAGGAAGATGGAAATACCATCGTCGTCACCGGCATCCGCAGCTCGCTCGCGAGCGCTCTGAACGAAAAGCGCAATGCCGAAAGCCTGATCGAAGTCATCCAGGCGGAAGACATCGGCAAGCTGCCCGACCAGAACCTCGCCGAAGTGCTCGAGAACGTCACTGGCGTCCAGATTACCCGTACCGCCGGTGTCGGCACCGGGGTCCAGATCCGCGGCACCAATGACAACCAGGTCCTCATCAACGGCGTCCAGACAGTGTCTGCAGGCACCGGTCGCGGCGGGATCAGCTTTGAGGATATCAACCCGGCCATCATCGGCGCGGTTGAAGTCATCAAGGCTCCCACCGCCTCGACTATCGAAGGTTCCGTCGGCGGCACGGTCAATCTCCGCACGATCCGCCCGCTCGATATTACCGACACGATCCTTTCGGTTCGCGCACAGGGTGAATACAGCGAACTTTCCGACAGCGTAACTCCGCGTATCTCGGGCAGCTTCGGCGACGTCTGGGAGGCGGGCGACGGTGAATTCGGCATCGTCATCAGCGCCAGCTACACCGAACAGGAAGCGACCTCGTTCCGGCCGCGTGTCGACCGTGACAACCCGATCCTGGCCGGACAGGCCGTGACTGCAAGTGGCGCTCCGGGCCCCGACTTCCCGTTCCTCAACATCCAGTTCCTCAACCAGGAACGCGAGAACTTCGAATACGAGACGATCAATGTCGCAGGCTCGCTCGAATGGGCGCCCAATCCGGGCCTGAAGTTCTTCCTCGATGTGATCTACAACGATCAGGAGCGCAGGCAGGATTCCTCGCGCATCCAAGGCTCCGGCGTCAGCGCGGTCGACACCGTGAACGTGCCGGACGGCTTTGAGACGGTCAATTTCGGCTCACTCGACGGCGTCGCCCTCGGTAGCATCGACGCTGCATTGTTCGGCACGATCCAGCCGAACCTTGCGCGTGATGATGATGATCCGAACCTGCGTTTCTCCAGCGACACCGGCGCGCGTGTCACGACGACCGAACTCTACCGGCTCGGCACCGAGTTCGAGACCGGCCGGTTCTTCACCCGTGTCGAACTGTCCAGGGCGACTTCGGATTCGTCGAACCCGAACCTCAGCACGACGCTCAACTTCATCAACCCCAATCCGCTCACGCCGCTTGATGGGTCGAGCAACGATAACTCGGTGCCGTTCATCTACGATCTGCGTAACGGGATGCTGACCTTCGGTGTCGACTTCGATTCACCGTTCGCGCCGACCGTGCAGGATCTGCTCAATCCGGCGAACACGGTGCTCGATGCCGTGACCAACAACAACAACAGCACCAAGAACGAGATCGACGCCTTCCGCATCGATACGACGTTCGACAGCGAGGACATCTTCGGCTTCATCACCTCGATCGACGCTGGCTATCGCTACAATGACAGCTCGACCGAGTTCAATCAGCTGCGCTCGACCTTCGGGACCGGCTCGATTGCAAACAGCCCGAGCGGTTCGGTGTTTGCCGACCTCATCGTACCGGGGCCGAGCAATTTCGGCGCATTCGACGGTCGTACGCTCGCCTTCCGCAACTTCGTGGTGATCGACCCCAACCGCTCGTTCTCCGACCGTGACAACGTGTTTGCCACTTTGCAGGCTGCACTCGACGGGACGCCGGGCGGCCAGGCTGCGATCGCGAATGGCGGTCGCCTGCTGGCTGATCTCGACCCCACCGCTCCGGGTAATCTGGGAGCTTCGTTCCGGGTCGAGGAAAAGACGCACGCGCTCTACGCTCAGGCGAATTTCGAAAGCGGCCCGATCAGCGGCAATATCGGTTTCCGCTGGGTCGACACCTCGATTGACTCCTTTGGCAACGCAATTGCCAATGGTGTCGCCTCGCCTGTCACATCGAGCGGCGGCTACACCGAGTTCATGCCGCGCATCAACCTGAGTGCAGAACTCACGCCCGACCTGATCCTGCGCGCGAGCTTCACCGAGGACATCAACCGTCCGGACTTCGACGATCTGTCGCTGTCGGTGTCATTCCCCACGGGTCCGAACAATGCGGTCGCTCTGGGCAACCCCAACCTCGCTCCGGAAACCGTCCAGTCTTACGACGCATCGCTGCAGTGGTATTTCGCGCCGCGTTCGCTCGTGAGCATCGGCGTGTTCCACAAGGAGCGCACCAACCTGTTCGTGACACAGGTCGAAGATGCAGCGGAGGATGCCAACGGCTTTCGCGACATCACTCCTCCGTGTGAGGGTGGGGGTATCTTCAATCCCGTGCCCGATCGCAACGTTCTGTCCGACCAGCCGGGTAACGGTCTGTGCGTGCCGCTGCAGACGATTATCAACGACTCGGCGAACACCACCCAGACCGGTATCGAGATCTCGTTCCAATACGACCTCGCACAGCACGAAGACACGCTGGGCTTCCTGTCGGGCTTCGGCGTCATCGCCAACTACACCTATCAGGACTTTGGCGGGGGTCAGGCGACCAACAGCAACTCGGGACGCGGGGAAGACATCTTCCAGGCGATCAATCCGGGCATCACTGTTCCGGTCGAGAGAGTTCAGGGTCTGCTCGACTTCTCGCAGAACGCCTACAACGTGACGCTTTACTACGAGAAGTACGGCCTCTCGGCCCGCGCCCGGTACACGTGGCGCGACGCGTTCCGCACGCTCGACACTGCAGCAGGTGCTTCGCTCAACTCGACGCTCGGCTTCCCGGTCGTGACGTCGGCTCGCGGGCAGCTCAACGCCAGCGTCGTCTACGACGTCACCGACTTCCTGAGCGTCGGCGTGGAAGGCGTGAACCTGACCAAGTCGGATATCCAGCAGTTCTGCGTCAACGACGATGCGCTGCTGTGCTTCCAGGGGCTTCCCGATCGCCGGGTAACCTTCGGAGCGACGCTGAGATTCTGATGAGGATCACCCGTTGAACACACGAAAGCGCTCCGCTGCGGCGGGGCGCTTTCTCGTTCTGGGGTGCTGAAGTTCCAGCGTTCAGCAAATTGTCGGCAGGAGATTGATATGGGTGCAACCGTGAACTGGAGAACTGAAATGAAATCGTCGCGCAGGCTCGGTACTTTCCTCGTTTCAGCCATGGCCGCCGCTATCCTTCCATTCGCCGCAATAGCCGGCGAAGACAGGTTTCCCGCACCGGGGAGCGCTTTCGATCTGTCACAGTGGAAAATCACTCTGCCAACCGATGACAATCGCGACGGCAAACCAGACGAAATCGACGTTCGTGAACTGCGGGACTTTTCCCATTCCGACTTCTTCTATCTCAGCGAAGATGGCCGGATGGTCTTTGCTGCGCCCAACAAAGCGCCCACCACTGCGAATTCGACCAATACCCGCAGCGAGCTCAGGCAGATGCTGCGTGGAACCAACACCCGCATCGGCACGCATGATCCGGGCAACAATTTCGCGCTCGAAGCGCGCCGAAGCTCAAACCTGTTCGCATCGATCGGCGGACGGCTCGACGCAACGCTAAGCGTCGATCACGTCTCGCTCAATGCCGGCGATCCGACCAAGCCCACAGCGTTCTCTGCGGTTGTGGGCCAGATCCACGCGGTCAAATACGACGATACGAGCAGCGGCTTTGGCTACGGCAACGAGCCGATCAAGATCTATTACAAGAAGTTCCCGGATCACGAGACCGGTTCGGTATTCTGGACCTACGAGCGCAACCTGCCGCGTGACGATTCAAACCGCCGCGACCTGTCGGTTCCGGTATTCGGTTTCGCATGGGAAATCGATGAGGATCCGAGCGAAAACGGCATCCGGCTGGGCGAGGAATTCAGCTACACGATCAACGTGCATCGCAACACGATGTACCTGACCTTCCACAATGAACGCCTCGGCACGGTAACCCACCGTCTAAGCCTCGCACGCGGTGCCGACGAACTCGACAATCCGCAAGGCTATGGCGGTGATACGCTCTATTTCAAAGCTGGCATCTACAACCAGTGCAGCACACGCAGCGGCGATTCGATGTGGTACGCGGGATGCCCCGGCACCGGCGACTGGTCGATCGACAAAGCTGCTGGGAACTACGCGGAGGCGAGCTTTTCAAAGCTGACGATTGGCCACTCTACAGCGCCGGAATGAAACAGTGTTGCGGACGCTGCAAGATTGTTGCTGGGGTGACAGGATCGCGCGATCCAGTTGAAGCGATGAGCAAGAGATATGTCTTCTTGTGGGCCGGTTGCAGAATGTCCGCTGCTGAACTGAGAGGCCGGGAGAGCCGACATTCCGCTTTCGACCCAATTGCTGACTCTACCGAAACTCTTCATAGCCATGTCACCATGCAATCGATGACGAAAATCCCCGAATTGATGAGCGGCGTCGTGCTTACTGGCCATGGCGGACCAGAAATGCTGTCATGGCGCGACGACCTTACCGTGCCGGAACTAGGAATATCTGAGGTCTTGGTCAAAGTTGGAGCGGCTGCGGTCAATAACACCGATATCAATACAAGGCTTACCTGGTATTCCAAAGGCGATGCGAAGGCAGATGATGCGGGGTGGTCCGGTATCCCAATCGAATTTCCCCGCATTCAGGGCGCCGATGTATGCGGTGAAATTGTTTCGGTCGGCGAGGGTGTCAATCCGGCTCGTATTGGTGACCGAGTTTTGATCGAACCGTGTATTCGGGAAACTGGGGGGATTGACCTCGAAAGTCCTTGGTACTTTGGTTCGGAATGTGATGGCGGATTTGCGCAATTTACGCGGGTAGCAGACAGGCATGCCTACAAAGTTGAGAGCGATCTGTCAGATGTCGAATTGGCGACATTTCCATGCTCCTACTCGACCGCCGAAAACATGCTGACGCGGGCGCAAGTTAGAGCTGGCGATAGGGTCTTGATAACCGGTGCTTCGGGCGGAGTTGGCTCGGCCGCGGTTCAGCTTACGCGGGCGCGAGATGCCGAAGTGATTGCCATAACCAGTACAGAAAAGGTCCAGCTGCTGCATGACCTCGGCGCGTCAAAAACGCTGCTCAGAGATGACGACTACATCGAAAAACTGGGAGTGAACGCCGTCGATGTCGTTCTAGACCTCGTCGGCGGTCCATCTTGGTTCTCATTGCTGGAGGTGCTGGTACCGTTTGGACGGTACGCCGTTTCCGGCGCTATAGCCGGCGCTTACGTCGAGCTCGATCTTCGCACACTTTATCTCAAGGACTTGAGCCTATTCGGCTGTACTGTTCTCGAACCGGGAGTGTTCGCCAATCTCGTGAGATTGATCGAACGAGGGAAAGTGAAGCCGCTTGTCTCGGAGACGTTTCCTTTGTCCAACATCAAGGAAGCCCAAGACGCATTTCAGACAAAAAACCATGTCGGAAAGCTAGTTCTTTCAGTCCAGAACTAAATGTCCGCTCCCACCCCACTAAGCAGCCGCTAAGAGGCCAACAAGCGGGTCCTGACAGCTGTCTGGCCGCTTGTTCGATTGAATCGCCGTAAGCGGCTATTCCGCTCCCGACCCAGTTTCGGGCGAAACGCGAAACCTCACCTTATGTTCGAATCTTGGCTGCACCGCCGTCGCAGTTCTCCGGGAGCATCAGAGTATGACGAGTTCGCCCGTCCCCAGAATTGCGCCGGTGGGCGCGTCGTGGGGTGCCGTCTCGCGATCTTCGAGTGTGACCGCGATAATCGCCCCTTCCACCAGTAGAGCGCGCAATTCGGCAGATAGCTGGATAGTCAATTCGCGCCCATCTACCAGGCCCAGCGAATTGGGCGTTCCGGTAGCATCAAGAACCCATAGTTCAGGAGCTTTGTCGACCGTATCGAATTCCGCCACGCGCAGACGCAGTGCGCCTTGATCGGAATCGAGAGCGGCGCTGATGAGTGGAACGCCTTCGGCACTCGGGATCTGGGCAACGGCAAGGTTGCGAACGGCTGGCTCAATAGGGTCCTGTGCATTCGCTATCGGCGCAGTGTCGCCTGCTTGACCGGTTCCTACAGTTCCGCTGCCTGCGCCCATCGTCAACACAGTGCCGAGCAGGATTGCGAGCACGAGGCTAGCGGCGATCGCGAGGTAGCTGCGAGTCTGCCAGGATTGCGCTTGCGCCGCCCAATCGGTCGTCTCATCCCTAACATCCGCCAGGATCGCAGCGTCATTCGCAGCAATCGGCGCGCCCTCAAACAGCGGAGCCAACCTCCGCCAGACGTGTTCACCGACCGATTCGCCCTCGATGTCTTCGAGCCAATTTGCTGCGTGATCGCGCCATTGAGCGACACGGAGCGCAAACTCACCATCCGTCGTCTCAAGCATAACCGCGCGCGCGTGCTCAACTCCTTCTGCAAGCCCGAGTGCATATTCGGCTGCAAGGAGGTCGAGTTCCTCGGAAAGAATGCCGCGCTCAGTCATCGCCGACTTTCTTGCGCAACTGAAGGAGCGTGCGCCTGATGCGGCTCTTGATTGTGCCTAATGGGAGCTTCGCCGCGCGCGCCAGATCGGTATAGCTGTTGCCTCTAAAGAAGGCGTCGCGGATTTCCGCTTCCCGTTCCTGTGGCAATTGAGCAAGCACTTCTTCTAACCTTTTTTCCAGTTGTCGTCTTTCTATACGATCATCGGCGCTTTCGGCTTCATCCTCGACCAACTCAAATGAGTCCTGTGGCGTTACCTTACGCTGGTAGTGGGATCGCTGCCAATCAATCGCGCTGTTCCGCGCGATCGTCGCGAGCCATGCAAACGGCTGCGCCTTGCCAGGGTCATACCCGGCAGCGTTATTCCAGATCTTGATGTAGGTTTCCTGAAGAATGTCTTCAGCGGACGACCGCTCGCGTGTCACTTTGATGATGATGGCGAACAGCTGCGGTGCGGTAGCTTCGTAGAGCAGTCGCATCGAGCTTCGCTTGCCGTCCGCTAGCTGAGCCAGAAGATGGGACATTTCGTCAGGGGTGATGCCCGAATGCATTCTGCTCGATCATATCCTAGTCTTCGCATCGAATTGGAGTGCCCTGCGAAGAGGCTTGGCCTGCTCTATCAGCATGCCGATACGTTAAACATCGCACTGACTTATTGAAAAAGAAAATAAAAAATGCATCCGCTACGGGCCCGGCCTCGTTGTCATCAATGCGGGTTCCTATTCGAAGAGCTCGCCCGAAACGAAAAGACATCTAGCGGGGAGCTTTCGATGAAACGAACTTTGTCACGCCCATATGCAATTGCCGGAGCGTTGACCCTTGGGGTTGCCGCACTCGCAGTTCCTGGGCTTTATTTGAGCAGCGCCGACCACCTCGATCCCCCGGCCCGCACGAATCCTTCGGTCGATGACACGCCGGATACCGCTGCCGACATTGCTGACATTTATGCCTGGCACACGAATGATGCGTTAATTGTCGCGCTGACCTTTGCCGGGCCGCAGGCGACCAACCAACCGGCGGTTTATGACCGTGATGTGCTCTACACGATCAACATCTCAAACGCTGCGCCACGAACGACGCCTGATATCCCTATCCAGGTGAGGTTCGGCGAAGGTTCGGGAGCAAATCAGTTCGGCGTGCAGGTTACTGGCTTACCAGGCGGGCGCGAAGTTTCCGGTTCGGTCGAACAAAACCTGATGGTTGATGGCATTATGGTGCGTGCCGGATTGTTCGACGATCCGTTCTTTTTTGATCTTCAAGGTTTCATGGACACGGTGAACACAGGCGACCTAGCCTTCGACAATAGCCGTGACTTCTTCGCAGGCCAGAACCTGACTGCCGTTGTTATCGAAATCCCTCGGGATCAGATCGAGAATGGCATGAACCCGATCGACATCTGGAGCACCACATCGCGATTTGGAGGTCAACTATAATGACTAATTTCGCCAAACTACTCATCCGAACTGCCCCGCTGGCTTTGATTGCGACGACGCTTCCGGGTTGCTTCAATGGTGACGGTAACGACACTCCTCCGGTTATGGTTGAGCCAATGCCGACGCCCACCCCAGTCAGTTTCGATGTCACTCCTTGCCTCGAACAGATGGTGCCGGGGACCGGCGTAACTGTCGCAGGAGCCGTCGTGCCAGACACTCTGACGATCAATCTGGCGGCAGCCTCCGGTTTCCCGAACGGTCGCAGGCTGGCCGATCCCGTTATTGATGTGACGCTGGCGGTCATCTTTCTCGATCTGACACAACATGGGGCGGGGACCTTCGCGGGAATCCCTCTGAATCCACCCGCAAACGACGTCGCATTTCAAGCTGGTTTCCCTTACCTCGGCATGCCGCAAGGCAATCCACCATTGGCCGATATGATGGGGAGCGGTTTCAACTTCCGAACCGACGATCCAGGCGCCTACACTCGTGTTGACCGCATGGGTATGCCCGCAATCTCTACTGTGCTGATCGGTAGCGATTCGAAGAATGCCTATAATGACGCCGATCCGGCTGATGATGCGGCGGAAACCTTCGTGGGCGAACTTGCTACGCAATTGACCGGTTTGACTGAAGCGCTCGCTGATGACCTGACGGATGCGGGGCTGACGCCCTGCGCGACGGCCAGCTAGCAATGGGGAGGATGGTGCCGCACTCGAGGTGTTGCGGCACCATCCGACAAAAAGTAAGATGACAGTCGGTAAGAGCGTGACATCGCGTACCTATCCCCTTCTATCTGGCTCGTTCGTCCAAAAGGTAGCTCTGAAAATCGGCCTTCCCGTTATCGCGGTTCTTATGGTTGCAGGAGCGGAATCTTTCTTTGGCAATCGGCCCGCTACTCAGGAACAGACTTTGACGTTGCGTAGCGCGGGCTACGGTCCGCGAACCTACGAAGACGCGCTAGAGCGTGCCAATTTGTCCGTTGAGTCTCACAGAGACAGAGTGGCACAGGCCGACGATGAGTGGTTGCGGCAAGAAGGTCTCGCTCGCAGCCTTCACCGGCGCAGCCAACTCACTGGATCGTTTGCCGATTTGGCTGAAGCTGTTGCCCAAACAAAGCGTGCAATGGCTGTAGCACCTGAAGGCAGCGGTCCGATGCTGACCAGGGCCTCGGTAGCCATGTCATCACACGACTTGGTGCAAAGCGAAATCGCGTTGAACGCACTGCAGAGTGTCGCTGTGCCTCCAGAACCCGAATTGGCGAGCGAGATCATCGCGCTTCGGGGGGACCTTGCATTCTATAGGGGTGACCCGGCAGGAGCGGCGCGTGCTTATCGCGCGGCAGACGCACTCGCGCCAAGCGCGGGGACGGCGATCCGCCTTGCTCGCCTTGAAAAATCGCGCGGTGAGTTCGATTCTGCTCAAACTTGGCTGTTGAAAGGCGCCAGGCGGGGATCAACAATCACGCCCGAATTCATCGCCGGTATCGGTCTGCAGATCGGAGCCATCGATTTGGCACGGGGCGACTATGCGGCCGCCCAAATCCGGTTCACGGAAGTCAATGACGTTTTTCCTGGTCATTGGCTGATTGAGGCGCATCTCGCGCAGTCAAAAGCGCTCGCTGGCGACCTCGACGGCGCCATTGCGCTACTACGCGAACTCGCCACCCGCACACAAAGTCCGGACCTTGCGGACTCGTTGGCCAACATGCTTCGTGCCGCTGGGCGCGAGGAGGAGAGCCGCGAATGGATCGAACGTTCCGCTGCTATCTGGGATGCCCGGATGGCGCGCCTTCCCGAAGCGGCCGTAGGACACGCGCTTGAGCACGAGCTTGCCTTTGGATCGCCGGATCGGTCGGTGGAGTTGGCGCAACAGAACCTCGTGATACGACCCTGGGGCGGCGCGCATCTTCTGATGGCGCAGGCATACCGGAAGGCTGGAGAATTCGAGCTCGCGCAGACGCATATCGAAAAGGCAAAGTCTGTTGGCATTCACAGTGCAGCACTTTACGCCGCGGAAAGTGAGATATTGACCGTGCTAGGGCAACTGGCACGTGCCAAGTCGGCGCGTGCCCGGGCCAAAGCGCTCAACCCGCGCATCTTCGACCCCGAAACCGCCTTTATCTGGTTCTCGCACGGATGACATGCATGATCCGCATTTGCCTTATGCTCGCCGCAATCGTCGTCCCTGCGTGGACTCCGCTTGCTGCGCACACTTCGCCCAACACCGAGATCCGGCTTGAGCCGAGCAGCGATGCGCTGGTGGCCCGGATCACGGTTCCTGTAAGCGATTACGCCTCCGCGACCGGAAACCCGATTGGTGATGAACCCGCTACGCTCAAACTGGCGGCGCAGGAGGTTGCCCAACGAATCTCAATTTCTTCTCCAGGCGGCTCTGAATGGTCGATCTCCGTCGACAGCGCCGCATTCACCACCGCCACGGGACCAGCTGACCTGAACGCCACCATCACGGCTAGACCGGCACCGGGGGCATCAACCGAAGCAGTCAGTCTGCGTTGGGACATGTTCCCAGCCAACGCACCCGGCCACATCGCAATGGTCATGATGGATGAAGACGAGATGGCTGCCGAGGACGCCATCCAAGGAGCGCTAACGTCGCGCTCGAAAACTTTGGTTATCGATCTGGGCAGGGCCGTCAGTTCCATACCTGCCCCATCAGAAACACCGATTGAAGAAGCTGGCGCGCCGGCAACTAGCTCAATCCCCTTATTGCTGGCCGGGCTTGTCATCGCCGCGCTGTTTGCACTGGCAGTGCTCGCAGCGGCGGTTCGCCTTCGACGCAGGCCGTCCAGCACGATCCAAACCTCCTTTTCTGCTGAAGACTGACGCTGTTCCTTGCGCCAAATATCCTTCACCACCCGCTCCGCAGGTGCTTTGGAATTTGCTCGTAGACAAACCGAGCCTGGGTGTGCGCTAGAATACGTGCACTCGCCGTCATTAGATGAACAGTTAGCGATTGCCTAACTAGCTTAGAGTCGCTGATCGAGTTGAGAGATTGGCCTTTGGCAAGGTAGCAATGTCTGCTTCCACCTCCAGAAGCGGACGCTGGATCACGCGAGGCCAGCGCCCAACTCCAGTCAGATTTCAGTCTTCTCAGCAAGGGTAAGAGCGTCTTCTATGTCGACGCCTAGGTATCGGACTGTGTTTTCGATCTTTGAGTGGCCGAGCAATATCAGTATTGCACGGATGTTACCTGTGGCTTTGTAGATAATCGAAGCCTTTGTTCGGCGCAGTGAATGTGTGCCGTACTCTTCCGGTCGCAAGCCGATAGCAGCAACCCACTCATCAACAAGCCGAGCGTATTGTCGCGTGCTCAGGTGACGATCAGGAGCAACTCGGCTTGGAAGTACGAAGTCCTCGACATCACCACCTCTGAGCTCAAGCCATGCAAACAAACTTGCTCGGGCGTCAGCTGCGATTTCGAATTGAACAGGGCGTCCTGTTTTGCGTTGCGTGATTGTCGCTCGCGTTCGGATTTCGGGACCGCTGACCAAATCGCCGATTTTGAGCTCGACGAGATCACAGCCTCGCAACTTGCTATCAATCGCTAAGTCGAACAACGCCCGATCTCGAATGCGCTCTTCGCGATCTAGGAAGAAGCGGATCGCCCAGATCTGCTTCTGATTGAAAGGTCGTTTTGGACCAATCTTTGTGCCGAAGTTCCACGGCACTCGATTTTGGGCTGCAGGGTCAAAGTGTGAGTAAGTCATTGTCATTCTCCATGGCCGGAATGGCCTCAGAGAATGTCCGCTTTCAGGAACTAAGATCTCGGATGACTACGTCTTGGATTGGGGCGCAATGCTGTCATGACCTTCTTTGCGGCGCTCCCCATGCGCAAGGTCGTTGATACTCACCTAATCAGCCCACACGCTGCGCTATCGCCCCCACGCCACGCCACGCCCTCGGCTTCTTTGCGTCGAATTATGCGACCCTGCGACCGATCGCTGCAGCTAGCGGTGGGGGGTGTGCGTCGCAAAGACATAACATTCATAACCTGCGCTCAGATCGGCCCCAGAAACCGCAGAATTCCGCCGTTGCTGAGGTTATGCCATTGGCATTACCTCACGTTTTTAAACGATTCTCCAAAGCGGCGAAATTTGGGTTCACTGACATAATCTGATAATGACAATTTTATAGAAATATGATGCCTTAAGTAATTGGTTTTGCATGAATGTTATGTTTGTTATGCCTTTTCGACGCATACACCCCACTGGTGGGCGGTGCGACGGGAAACTCCGATTTTTCGACGAATTCAGCCCGACCGCGCTAACCAGCGGGCCGGGCTGTCAGGTCTTTGCGAGAATATGCGCTTAGGCTAGGCGGCGATCTGCAATGTATGGTTGCGCGCAAATCGCTCGCCCGCAACCACCGTAAACCCATAACAACCAGTCATTTGACGCTCGCAGCCTCGCTGTCGGGCGCGATTGGCGTTGGGTTCTGCTAACACTTGGCCGACAAGGAATGATGATGGATCCACACACCGACAACCCGATACTCACTGATCGCTTCGACGATGCGCTTGCCTATGCGAGCCGGATACACCGTAGGCAGCTGCGCAAGGCCGCCGGGATGCTATATGTCTCGTATCTTCTGGGCGTGTGCAGCATCGCGTTGGAGAACGGCGCCGACGAGGATCAGGCTATCGCCGCGCTGCTGCACGATGCGGTTGAGGATCAGGGCGGGCTCGAACGGCTCGAGGATATTCGCGCGCGCTACGGCGACAGGGTTGCCGAGATCGTGCGCAACAACTCCGACAGCGAAACCGAAGTGAAGCCGCCGTGGAGGGAGAGAAAGTTCGCCTATCTCGAAAGCCTCAGCGGCAAACCAGTCGCATCGCTCGAAGTCAGCATCGCCGACAAGACGCACAATGCGAGCGCGATCGTGAACGATCTCCGCAATCTGGGTGATGTGGTCTGGGACCGCTTCACCGCAAAACGCGAAGGGAGCCTGTCGTACTACCGGGCGCTCGCGGATCGCTTCGCCGTGCTGGTCCCCGGTCCTGCCAGCAATCGCTTTTCTCTCTTGGTCGAAGAGATGGAGCGCCTCGCTTAGCCTTCGCGCACTTTGGCGAGGAAGCTGTCGACCTGGCTGCGAAGGGTCGACGCTTGCTGTTCGAGCGCGGTCGAGCTGGCGAGCACCTGGCTCGCGGCAGAACCGGTCGAGACCGACAGCTCGCGCACTTCCTTGATATGCCCTGAGACCTGTTCGGAACCGCGTGCGGCGAGGTCGATGCTGCGCGCAAGATCTTGCCCCGCGACCGATTGCTGATCGACTGCGCTTGCGATCGAAACCGCCGTGCTTTCAAGCATTTGGACTTCCTTCGCGATAGACCGAAGAGCGTTCACGCTCGCTCCGGTCGTGTCCTGCATAGCGCGGATTTGCTCGGCAACCTGTTCGGTTGCACGGCTCGTCTGCATCGCAAGTTCCTTGACCTCGCTAGCAACCACCGCGAAGCCGCGTCCCGCTTCGCCGCCGCGTGCAGCCTCGATCGAGGCATTGAGGGCGAGGAGATTCGTGCGCTGTGCGATCGTCTGGATCAGCTCAACGACCTGTCCGACTTCACCGGCGCTTTCGGCAAGCGCTGAGATGGTCGTGTCGGCCTCGTTTGCGGAGAGCGTCGCCTTTCGGGCGAGCTCGGCCGACGATGCCGCCTGGCGAGAGATCTCGCCGATCGACATGGCGAATTCATCCGAGGCCGCTGCGGCGGCCGTGGCGCCCGAATTGGCTTCTTCCATCGCGATCGCGACTTCCGAAGTGCGATCGGACGATTGCTCAGCGGTGGCCGCCATCATGGTCGATGTGGACTGCAACTGGCTTGAAGCCGCTGCAACGCCGCTCACGACATCGCTCACCGTCCGTTCGAACTGATCGGCAATATTGCGAAGCGTCTTCTTCTGCTCTTCGCGGGCTTCTTCCTGAACGAGCTGAAGGCGCGTCTTCTCCTCAAGCTCCGCGCTGGCGCGGTCGACGCGTTCGGCGTTCAGCTTCTTGAACTCGATCGAAGCGACACGGATCTTCTCAATCTCCTCGGCAAGCTCACCATATTCATCGGGGCGGTCACGCTGCGGGACGACCAGCGAATGTTGGCCTTTACCGATCCGGCGCAGGCAATCGATGAGCTGCCGCGAAGCCTGAACGATATCATTGCGGATCGCGATAAAGAGGAACGAGGTGAAGACGAGGCTGGCGACAATGCAGCCTGCCATGATGTAACGCAACAGGTCCGCCTCGGCGGCTGCAGCTTCCAACGCTTCCGCTTCGCCCAGCCGGATTGCGTCGGCCACGTGGCCGAGCCCGATAAAGGCGAAAACGGCGGTCACGACCACAAGCACCAGCGGCGCACCGACGGTCACCACGATCTTCGCAGTTGTGCTAAGGTCGCGGTAGAAGCTCGACAGAAAGCCGAACTTGGTCTCGTAACGCACCGCGTTCTCTTCGCTTGCGGACGTGTCCGTTTCGAACTCGAAATTCTGATGCTCGCTCATGCTGCATTCCCCCCCGCTTTTGCGGTTACCTGAATCGATTCCTGTTGCGCGATCAGCGCGTCAATCTCGTGTGCCGGCATCGCCTTGTAGTAGAGCCACCCCTGTATCTGGTCGCACCCGGCGAGCCGGACCATGTCGGCCTGTTCGGTGGTCTCAACGCCCTCGGCGGTGACCCCCATGTTGAGCGCGCGTGCGACCGCGATGCTCGAAAGCATCATTGCCTTGCTGCCATCGTCCTCGCCCGCGTCCACGACGAGGCTGCGGTCGAGTTTCAGTTTCTCGAAGCGGAACTGGCGCAGGAAGCCGATGGAAGCGAACCCGGTGCCGAAATCGTCGAGCGAGATTCGCACGCCGAACTTGCGGATCATATCGAGGCTGCGCTCTGCGACCACGGGGTCGAGCACCAGGCAGGTCTCGGTCACTTCGAGCTCGAGGCGGTCAGGCTCGAAGCCGGTTTCCTCGATGATCTCGCCCAGCTTGATCGGGAATTCGGGATTGCGGAGCTGGGCAGCGGAGATGTTGACCGAGAGAGTGATACCTTCCCACGCAAGCGCTTTGGTCATCGCCTCGCGCAAGACCCAATGACCAATTGGATTGATAAAACCCGATTCCTCGGCGACGGGCACGAACACGTTGGGGCCGATCTTCTTGCCGTCCTCGCGATCCCAGCGGAGCAGCGCTTCGACTGCGACAATCCGCCCTTCCTGCGCGTCGACGAGCGGTTGGTAGGCCAGCGCGAATTCGCCCGCTGCGAGGCCATTGCGCATCTCGTCTTCGAGTTCGCGCACGGCTTCGCGGCGCTGGTCGAATGTCCCGTTGAACCAGGTGCAGCGCATCTTGCCGCCGCGCTTCGACATGAACATGGCAACATTGGCGCGGCGCAGCATTTCGGGTGAGGGGATCGCATCGTCCGCGGTGCAACGCGAAAGGCCAATGCTTGCACCGACCGTGATCTCACGCTTGCCGATTGCGACCGGGGCCTTGAGCCGTTCGAGCAGGGCGCGGCACATGCCTTCAAGAATGGTGCCGGCAACGCGGCCATGCATGATGGCGGCGAACTCGTCGGCGCTCAGGCGGTAGCAGGTCGCTTCCTTACCGCAGATATCCTTCAGGATCCGACCGCATTCGCGGATCAATTCGTCGCCTGTCTCGTGCCCGTAGTGGTCGTTGACTTGTTTGAAACTGTCGAGGTCGATGAGCGCGAGCGCGACTTCCTCGCTGGTGGACGAAAGTTCTTCGAGGTCGGAATGCACTGCGCGGCGATTGGGAAGGCCGGTGAGCGTGTCGGTCTCACCCAGTTCCTCAAGCTCGCGCACATTGGCGATGCCATTTCGGCTGAGAAGAAAGATCGTCGCCGCATAGATCACGCCGCCCGCGACGAGCAGGGCGACCGGAGAAACCAAGGCAAAGCGATCGCTGGCGAGCACGACGAGAGCGACCAGGCCGAATACCAGCGAAAGCGTGGCGAGCGGGACCAGGACGAGCCCCGCCGGGGTCAGTCGCATAGGTTTGCTTTGTCGCGACACGCTGGTTCCTTTGTTTGCGCATATATGCGTGGCAAGATTGCCCGATTTCCTAAAGACCAATGGCTAATTTTGGGTAAAGGCAAGCGCTCGGCCCTGCGTCAGCCAAGGGCTTAGCGGTTAATGGTCAGCCGGTTGCAAAGGCCGGATTAGGCGCAGTCTTGCCTTCCAGCTCGTAAAGCGAGACCTGTCCCTTGAGCGGAATGAAATCGCGCGTCTGGCCGACTACCGTTTCGCCCGCTCCCAGCATCAGGAAACCGCCCGACGCGATCGCCGAAGCGAGCCGCCTCAACGCTTTTTCGCGCGTTGCCGGGTCGAAGTAGAGCAGGACATTGCGGCACAGGATTAGATCGAACCGGCCGCGTTCGGGCGGCTCGGTCAGCACACTATGTTGTTGAAAACGGGTGATTTGTCGGACGTGATCCTTGATCTGCCAGCCGTCCGGCGTTTCCTCGAAATGCCGCAGCATCTGGGCAACGCCAAGCCCGCGTTGAACCTCGAACTGGCTATAAAGCCCGGTGCGCGCAGTGCGGATCACCTTGTGCGACACATCGGTGCCGAGAATGTCGATATCCCAGCCTTCCCAGAGATCTTTCTGGTCTTCGAACATCATGGCGAGCGAGTGCACTTCCTGTCCTGTCGAGCAGCCCGCACACCAGATCGAAATCCGGCGGCTCCGCTCTCGGCGAGCAGCGATCTCGGGCAGGATGTTTTCAGGGATCTGGTCGAAAGTGGGTTTGTCGCGGAAAAAGTAGGTCTCGTTATTGAGCAGCGCCTCGACAACCTCGGTCGCCAGATCGTGATCGGTGGCGCGACGCCGCGGGATATCGAGCAGACAGACGAGCTGGTCGATATTGCTGATGCCCTGCTGGCGGAACACCCCTGATAGCGCCGTCCCGACACGCCATCTGCGGCTCTCGGTCAGATGTTGTCCGGTTCGCTCGGCCAGAAGGTCGGCGATGATTTGATGTGAGGCTTGGCTGACTTCCATGGGTTCAGGAGGAGGCTTTCGCATTCCGCTGCTCGGCAGGGCAGGCAAACTCATTCATCAGCGCACTGCCGAGCTCGTCAGGAGCGGCAACATAGGTGGTGAGACCCGCCTTCGCGACCGCGCCGGGCATGCCCCAGACCGCGCTCGTATCGGCGTTTTGCGCCCAGATCGTGCCTCCTGCTGCAGCAAGCTGCTTTGCACCTTCAAGGCCGTCCCGGCCCATGCCCGAAAGGATGAGCGCAATCGCGCGGCCCTCGCAGGTTTCGGAAAGGCTCGAAAGCATCGGGTCGACCGATGGCAGACAGCCACTCGCACAAGGAGCGTTGGAAATCCCGGTGACCAGTCGGTCGCCCGAGCGACGCACGATCATATGTCCGTGCCCGGTCGCGACCGCGATCTCGCCCTTGCGAATTTCAGTCCCATCCTCAGCAATATGCGTCGGCCGGCCGCTTGCGACCTCGATCTGGCGCGCGAAGACATGGATGAACGAGGCAGGCAAGTGTTGCGTGATAAGGATCGGCAAGTCGAAATCGGGTGTGAGCTTTCGCAGCATGACGTTGAGCGCGTGAATCCCGCCGGTCGAAGCGCCGACCGCGAGCACTTCGGGCTGCATGGTGCGTCGGCGCTGGCGCGGCTTCGCGGGCGCGTCCGACGCCGCTTCATCGCTTGCTTTAGCCGCTTCGGCATCCTTGCCGCCGAGCGCGCGGATCTTGCCGAGCAGCTGGCTACGGTAATCTTCGTTGAACCCGCCGGGGCGGGGCTTGAGCATGGTGTCCGCGGCGCCTTTTGACAGCGCGGCCACGGTGGCTTCGGCGCCGTCCTCGGTGAGCGAGGAGACAACCATGACCTGGGCATCGGGCACCGTTTGAAGAATGTGAGGGAGCGCTTCCAGACCGCCCATACCGGGCATTTCGAGGTCGAGCAGGACGACATCGACATCCTCGTCTTTGAGAATGGCAATGCCGCGTTCAGCGCTGCTCGCGGTTCCGGCGACTTCCATCATCGGATCGCTTTCGACCATGCGCTTGAAGATCGTGCGCACGGTAAGCGAATCGTCGATCAGCATCACCCGAATGGCGTCGCCGGGGTGGACGGACGCTGAGCCGCCCGAGAATTTCATCGGCGCGTTCATGAGAAGCCGACCAGTTGCAGCTTGATCTGCAATGTCTCGTGATCAAATGGCTTCATGACGTATTCGTCGGCGCCTGCACGGATTGCTTCGCGGATATGCGCAACGTCGTTTTCGGTGGTGCAGAACACGACCTTTGGCTTGTCGCCGCCTTCGCGCTGACGCAGCTGGGTGATGAACTCGATCCCCGTCATGACGGGCATGTTCCAGTCGAGCAGGACCACGTCGGGCATGGCCTCTTCGCAGGCATCGAGCCCCTTCTTGCCGTCCTCGGCCTCCGCAACCTCGAAACCGAGGGTCTCGAGGATATGCCGAGACACCTTGCGGATCACGCGGGAGTCATCGACGATCAAACAGGTCTTCATGGTCTTCCCTTTGGAAAGGGCCCTCTTTCGCGTGAGAACCCATGGTGCTTTGCGCGCGCCAGATTAGGCGCAGAAGGTAAGTTTATGATTAAGCGGCCTCTCCAAGCGTCTCCGGTCCGCCGATCAGCGCCGCGAGGTCGAGCAGAAGGGCGGGGCCGGTTCGGGTCTCGATCATTCCGGTGGCGACGCGGGACCATTCAGGGCCAAACCCGCCGGGCACGCCGTCGGGTTCGGACACGCCCGACGTGATGTCTTCGATCGAATCGACCATCAGCGCATAGGAATGGCCGGCAACCGCGACCACGATTGCGCGTTCGTCGAGCGCCCACGAGGCAGGATCAAATCCGATCGCGCGGCGGCAATCGATCACGGTCAAAGCCTGACTGCGCATTGCGGTGATCCCAGCGATGAAGCCTGCGGTGCGCGGAACCGGGGTGATAACCCCGACCTCGATCACCGACTTCACGTCGAGAGCCTTGAAGGCGCAGCGCCGTCCGGCGATCTGAGCCATGACGAGCAGGTCGTTCATCAGCGTTTCCCTCCGGCAGAGCGGGCCTTGCGCAAGGCATCGACCAGCGCGTCACGGTCATAGCGATAGATGGTTTCCGAAGCGCCAGCCTCGTCCGGCAGGTCGCGCAGGCGGATCACCGGCTTGTCAAACGTGATGTCGATTGCGGCGGCGGCCTCGTAATCGTCGTCGAAAAGGATCGCGATGTCTTCTTCGATCTCGGCGTCCTGACCGTGTGCGACATCGTATCCGACCGATGTGACGAGGGGGCCGAGAATCGTGCGTGCCCATTCGCTGTCGGGCAGGCGGCAGACGGGCTTGGCGGCCACTTCGGGAGCTTCGCCGTGGCGGGCGAACAATTCGTGCCCGTCGATGAGCGTCACGGTCTTTCCGCCAACCAGCGTCACCGCTTCGACCAGCGGATCGTCGGGAACTGGCTTGAGCTTGTCGTCGAGCTCGGTAGCGTCGTCGATCTCGCGCACGGCGAGCAGCAGCTCGCACGCGCCATCGGTCAGCCGCAGGACGCGGACTTTTTCTGACGGGACCTGATCATCGGGCAGGCCGATCAGCGGCAGGATCACGCCGTCGATAACCGCGCGCGGCTCGGCAGCGGATAGGTCGATCACCGATGCCGGAGCGGTCTCGATCCGTTTGACCAGTTCGAGCCGGACCGCCGAACGGCGTCCGTCGAAATCGGTGAACAGCATGGCGCGGGCATGCGCCTTTGCTGTCTTGGCCTTCTCCTCCTCGCCGGTCTGGAGGACACGCGTGCGAGCATCGGAGACGAGGTTGTGCTGGCTGGCGATATTGGTGACGTCGAGCAACAGCACCGGCTGGCCGTCATCGAGCAGGGTCGAACCTGCATAGACGCCGCTTTTCATGACGGCGGGCGCGAGCGGTTTGACCACGAGGTCGCCGTGCGAGTGGATGGAGTCGACCGCGAGCGCGAACAGATCGCCGCTCGCGAGCCGCAGCAGGACCATGGTGTGATTACCCTCGGCAATGTCGCCTGCGGGGAGGTCGAGCACTTCGGAAAGCGTAAGGCAAGGCACGCGATTGCCTCGGAAAGTGACCAGCGCGGTTTCGCCGACGCGGGTATGGTCGAGCGCCTTGGCGGAAGAGTGGATGATCTCCTCGACATAGCTTTGCGGGATCGCGAAGCGCTGCTCGCCGACTTCGACGGTGAGGCCGGCAATGATGCTGAGCGTCAGCGGGATCTGCAGGGTGAAGAGTGAGCCAACCCCGGTCGTGCTCGTGACCTTGATCGACCCGCCGACGCGTTCGAGATTGTCGCGCACCACGTCGAGGCCGACGCCGCGGCCAGAGACGTTGCTGACCTGCTCGGCGGTGGAGAAACCGGGTTCGAAAACGAGGTTGAGGATCTTCTCGCGATCCATCTTCGCCCGTTCGGCGGCGGTGATAAGGCCGGTCGAGACCGCCTTGGCTGCGATCTTCTCTTCGTCGAGCCCTGCGCCATCGTCGCTGATGACGATCGAGATCGTGTTGCCTGATTGACGCGCGGCGATCGAGAGAATGCCGATCTCGCGCTTGCCTTTTGCAAGGCGGTTGGACGGGCTTTCGATCCCGTGGTCGATCGCATTGCGAATAATGTGGGTGATCGGATCGCGGATCATCTCGATCATCTCGCGATCAAGCTCGACATCGCCGCCTTCGAGATCGACCATGACCTGCTTGCCGAGTTCGGCAGAGAGGTCGCGGACGAGGCGGGGGAGCGCGCCGAACAGCGTCTCGATCCGCTGCATGCGCATCCGCGTGATCGCATCGCGCACATCGGCGAGGATCGTGGTGAGCCGCTCGAACGGGCCGTCAATCGTCGGCTGGGTGCCTGCTTGGCGCAGTCGGTGAGCGAGGTCGTTGCGCGCCAGCACCATGTCGGAAACACCGCTCATCACCCGGTCGAGCAGGTCAACGGGCAAGCGGATCGAACGCTGGGCGACGACAGCCTCAGCCTTTTTAGCCGGAGCGACATCGCTGCCGGGTTGCGGCACGGGAAGCGGCTCGAGCACGGGGCCGGCATCGGCGCCTTCCTCAAGCGCTGCGATCAGTTCTTCATCGCCGCCCTCGGGAAATGCCTCGTCCGCTTCGATCGCATCGACCATCAGGGCGATCCGGTCGATGATGGCGAGAACGGCGGTGACCAAAGCTGCGTCGGGCACGCGGCGGCCTGCGCGACAATCGGCGAGTGCGTCCTCGGCGGCATGGCTGAGGCCAGCCAGGCGTGGGAAATCGAAGAAGCCGCAATTACCCTTAACGGTGTGAACGAAACGGAAGATCGTATCGAGCCGCGCGCGATCGGCCGGATCAGCCTCCCAGGCGATGATCTCGCCTTCGCTGGCTTCCAGCATTTCCCTAGTTTCCGCGACGAAATCCGCCAGCAGGTCATCCATGACGCGCGTGCCCCTTTGAAAGTCACGCTCGCTTATGGAGTAGGATGGTTAACGAAGAGCTACTGAGCGGACCTCTGCGCACCGTCAGGCGCCCGGCGGCCCAGCACCCACCAGATCAAGATCACGCCGGTCAGTCCGCCGAACAGATTGGCGCTCAGCTCAGCGCTGTAGATCGCCGAACTGCCCCAGCTATCGACCAGCAACCAGCCGATCGGCAACATGACGAGGAAGACGCGCATGGCGGACTGGGTGAGCGCGAAAGCCGCCTTGTCGACCGCGTTGAGGATGCCATTGGCCACAATCAGAAGCCCGAACCCGGCATAGCCCCACGCTGCAATGCTGAGATAGAGCGCAAACTCGTCGATCACGGCCTGATCCTCGCTGAAAAGCACTGCCAGCTGCTCTCCGCCTGCGACCATGGCGACCGCGATCCCGAGGCCCCAAACCACGCAGAAACCGAAGGCATAGAGTGCAGCCTTGCGCGAACGGTCGTATTCCTTCGCGCCCCAGTTCTGCCCGACGATAGCGCCAATCGAGCCCGACAGCGCGAGCAGCGGGACGATGGCAAAGCTCTGCAAACGCCCTGCCGCCCCGAAACCCGCGACCGCGTCCTGCCCGGCGGTGGCGATGAGAGCTGTTAGGATCGACAGACCCACCGGATTGATCGCGTTTGAGAAGGCTGCCGGGCCAGCCACACGGACGATTGCTCCCGCGGAATCTGTCAGATGCGCCTTGCCTATAAGCGACAGGTCGAAGGGTATCTCGGCCCTACGCATCAGGATAAACGCCATCAGCGCTCCGCAAGCCCAGCCGATGATCGTCGCATAAGCCGCGCCGACGATCCCGAACCCTTCGAACCCGAACGCCCCGGTGATCAGCAGCGGATCGAGGATCCAGTTCGCCGCTGCATAGGTAACCGAGACGATGCTTGTCTTGCGCGCCTCTCCTTGCCCCCGAAGCACGCCGTTAAATCCCATGATCGCGAGGATCAGCGGAAAGCCGAGCGCGAAAGGCTGCATGTAGGTACGGATCAACGGCAGGACGTTTTCCGGCGCGTTCATCAGCCGGAACAGCGGGTCGCTCAACATGAACAGGGCAAGCCCCATGATCGCTCCGGCCACCACCGCGAAGACGATGCCGAAATTGGCCCGCCGCGCGGCGCGTTCATCATCGCCTTCGCCGAGCGCGCGAGCGACCACGGAATTGATCCCGACCATCACGCCGACGCCAAGCGAGGTCAGCGCAACCGAGATCGGAAAGATGAAAGAAATTGCTGCCAGCGCGTCCGACCCCAGCTGACCGATGAAATAGGCATCGACAAGGCCGATCGACATGATCGCGGCGACACCGATGATCGCCGGCAGGGTCTGGCCGACGAGGTGCCCGGTTATGCTCCCGCGCGTCAGCCTGGCATTGCTCGGCCTTTCGGCCTCACTCTGGCCCGCGCTGGTCTCATCGTCCTCCATGTGAGCCAAGCGCCTAGCCGCAGGCCGCGCGCGGGGTAAAGCGAAAAGGTTGCAGGCCGCAACCAAGCCATGCGATAAGGTTGATCAAACGCGAAAGACAGGTGAAGGATAACCGATGGCGACCCAGCTCAAGCAACCCGACAGCCTCGAAGGACAGGTCAGCAAGGAAGAGTGGCAAGCGCGCCTCGACCTCGCTGCGTGCTATCGCATCTTCGACCATCTCGGCTGGTCGGAATCGATCTACAATCACATCTCACTGAAAGTGCCGGGCGAGGACGACACGTTCCTCATCAACCCGTTCGGCCTCATGTACGACGAAGTGACCGCGTCGAACCTCGTCAAGATCGATGTCGAGGGCAACAATGTCGGCGGTTCGCCCTACATGGTGAACAAGGCGGGCTTCACCCAGCACGCCTATTTCCACAAGCATCTGGGCGGCCGCGCCGACGCGATCTGCCATGTCCACACGACTGCGACGATGGCGGTGTGCAGCCACAAGGACGGGCTGCTCCCCACCAATTTCTACGCCTGCAACTTCCAGAACCAGATAGGCTATCACGACTTCGAAGGCGTGACCGTGCGCGAAGAAGAAGGCGAGCGGCTGGTTCAGAACCTCGGCAATCACTCGATCCTGATGCTGCGCAACCATGGTCCGGTGGTCATGGACGGCACGATCCAGGGCATGTTCGTCAAGATGTGGGCGCTCCAGCGCGCCTGCGAGATTCAGGTCGCAACGCTCAGCCAGGGTGAGGCCAATGTGGTCTCGCAGGATGTCGTCGACGTCCACCAGCGCGACCTCTCCGTCATGCAGAGCCAGGGCGGGCAGGGCGTGTTCGATTTCGAGGCGTGGAAGCGTCGGATCGACAAGATCGACGACAGCTGGCGCAACTGATCGCATTTTACCTGACAGATAGGCCGCGCTCATGCCGCGCATGACCGTCAATGATCGTCCGGTCGAGTTCGATCTCGATGCGGATATGCCGCTGCTCTATGCGCTGCGTGAAGCGGCGAACCTTACCGGCACGAAATCGTGCGGCGGAGGCGATTGCGTGGGCGCGTGCATGGTCATCATAGACGGTGCGGCGCTGCGATCGTGCCAAGTGACACTCGCCGAGGCCGAGGGGCGGTTCGTCACCACGATCGAAGGGCTGGCGCGCGACCGCTCGCACCCGATGCAACAAGCGATGGTGGCCGAGCAGGCGATCCAGTGCGGTTTCTGCGCTCCCGGCATCGTGATGGCGGGTGCAGCCCTGCTCGACCGCAATCCCGCACCGACCCGCGCCGAGATCGAGGAAGCGCTCGGCAATCTGTGTCGCTGCGGGGTCTATCCGCGCCTTGTTCGCGCCGTGCAGCGCGCTGGCCGGGTCATCCAGCGGCGCGAAACGATCAGCGCGGTGCCTGCGCCTGGGATCGGTGCGGGCGATGCGGCGGACAATGTGCCCGCGCTCAGACCGCCGCCCGCTTCAGACGAAGACTAGAACCGTCCCGAGATCGAGAAGCGCGCATTGAACGGCGCTCCGACGCTTGCCTGATGAGTGGCGTGGCTGTTCGGGAAGTAGAGTGTGTCGGTGAGGTTCTCGACATTGACCTGCAACCGCACTTCATCGCTGACGTCGAACCACGCAGCGGCATCGACGCGCGTGTAGGAGGGCAGCACGGCGCTGTTGCCGTTGTTGATGAAGCTCTCGTCCTGATGCGTCAGGCCGAAGCCCACGCCGATCCGCTCGGTCACTTCCACGCTGTTCCAGATCGAGAACATGTTTTCAGGCAGCTCGCGCGGGCGCAGCCCGGTGGGGCCGAAGCGGTCGACCTGCTCGCCGTCGAGATAGGAATAGCCGGCATTGACGGTCCAGCCCGGCATGACCTCACCCTGCAATTGCAGCTCGAAACCGGAGATCGTTGAATCGATCACGTCGAGCGTGGACGGGTCGCTATCGTTGGGCTGCGGCGAGCTCTGCTCGATCTCGAACACAGCCGCGGTAAAGCTCATGCGTTCGGCGAAATCCCACTTCACACCCGCTTCGAGATTGACGAATTCATCGGGCGCAAGCGCGTTGTTGGCGCCGTTGATGTTGGCAAACTGCTCGCCCGAGCGGGGCAGGAAGCTCTCCGAATAGCTCGCATAGATCGAGAGATTTTCCTGCGGCTTCACGATGATCCCGCCGCGCGGTGAGAATTCCTCGTCCTTGCGCGTGCGAAGGTCGGCTGCGGGGACATTGAAGACTTCGATATCGAAGCTGTCGAAGCGCCCGCCGACGACGAGGTTGAGCCAGTCGGTGACTTCGATCTCGTCTTGGATGTAGAGCGAGAACACGTCGATCTGAACTTGCGTGAAGTCGTTGAGGTCGGTGAAGAAAGCGGTGGTGACATCGCCTGCCGCATTCACCCCCACGCCGCCGCGCAGGTTCAGCGGGCGCTGGATGCTGAAGATCTCGTTGTCGTCATTGGTCTGGTCCCAGACCGGGTTGATGCGATCCTGATCGGATGACGTCGCGACATATTCGCCGCCGATCAGCAGCGTGTGACCGATGCTCCCGGTCTCGAACTCGCCGATCAAATTGGTGGTGAGGATGAGATTTTCGCGCTCAGTGGTATCGATATAGCCATCCAGCGTCACGACATCGGGCGTGTTCGCCTGATCGTAGCCACTGGCGTAGAAGTTCGAATAGACCTTGTCGTAATCGCCGTAGAACGCGCTCCCGACCAGTTTCCAGTCATCGGAGAAATTATGCTGGAGAGTTGCGCGCAGCAGGTGCGCTTCGAGTTGGGTGAAGTTCAGTTCGGGATCGCCGAAAGTGATGTCCTCGAACGCCTCGACCGGACGGCCATCGCTGCCGGTCGGGATGCCGCGATCGATGAAGCGATCATGGTTGGCATATTCGTAGGAGAGGTCGAGCACCGTCGCATCGCCGAACAGGATGCGCGCAGTCGGGTTGAAGCCGATCCGCTCGCCGTCATAGAAATCGCGGTGGTTGTCGAGGTTCTCGTAAGCAGCATTGATCCGCACCGCCACGCTATCGCTGGCGGACAGGTTGATGTCGCTGAACAGGCTGTATTCGCCGAAAGTATCGACCGCGATCTCGCCGCCGGTGAAGTTCTCGCCGACAACGCCCTTCTTGGTCACGCGGTTGAGCACGCCGCCCGTCCCACCGCGACCGAACAGCAGGGCGTTGGGGCCGCGCAGGATTTCGACCTGTTCGAGATTGTAGAGGCCGCGATAATACTGAACGTCGTCGCGCATGCCGTCGATGAAGAAGTCAGCGGTCGAGCGAACACCGCGGAACACGATGGCGTCGCGGTGGCCTTCACCCTGCGAGGTGTTCACGCCCGGCGTATAGTCGACGATTTGGCCGATGCTGGTCCAGCCGCGTTGTGTGATCTCTTCCTCGGTGGTGATCGAAAGGCTCTGCGGGACGTCGATGATAGGCGTCGGCGTCTTGACCGAGTTGATCGCGGAGGATTGCAGCACGTCACCCGAGACGACGATACCCGTGCCCTGCATTTCGAGGACCACACCCGCGGCGGTCACGATCTGGTGGGTTTCCGGTTCGCTCGGTGCTTCGGGGATTTCACCTTCGTTCTCGGCAGCGAGAGGGGAGGCGAGAAGTGCGCTTGAGAGGAGGAGCGCGGTGCGGAGGGAGGTGTGAATCGGTGCTTCCTTTCGGTCTGTGCCCAAACCGCTATTGCAACCTATTCTCATGTGCAACCGTTAATTTGCGAATTATTCGCAATTAGCGTTGCGCGCAGCGAAACTGTGGCCGAATCATCGCGCTTGGGTTAGCGAGCGGGCCAAAGGAGACACCCATGAAAGCGACCATCTGGCACAACCCGAAATGCGGCACTTCGCGCAAAACTCTCGCGATCCTCGAGAACCTATCGAAGGTCGATGTGACCGTGGTTGAGTATCTCAAGGAGCCGCCGACGCGCGATAAGCTCGCGCAGCTGTATGCCGATTCCGGGATGACGCCCAATGAGGGCCTTCGCCTGCGCGGGACCGATGCCGAGGAGCGCGGGCTTCCCGATGCCGATGCGGACACGGTGCTCGACGCGATGGCGGCCGATCCGATCTTGATCAATCGCCCGCTGGTCGAGACCGACAAAGGTGTCGCGCTCTGCCGACCGCAGGACGAAGTGTTGAAGCTGCTTTGATCGTTATTTGAGGTGCTCGCGGTCCGTCGTAAGGCTGGCATCGCTCGCCAGCCCGCGCCATCCAAGCGCGACGACCGCAAGGCACAGGGCGATGATCAGCCCGAAGCCGAGCCAGTCGTTGATGTTGTATAGCCACACGCCGAGCGCGGGCGCGTAGATGAAGCTTGCGCCGGCCACGCTTGCGACCACTCCCGACGCCTGCCCCTGCTCGGCGCGGGTGACGGCGAGCGACGTGCCCGCGGTCGTGCCGGGGCGGAACAGGCCGAAGCCGAGTGAGGCGATGGCATAGCCCAACGCGATTGTCTGCAGGTCGCCCGCAGCGGCGAGCAGAGCAACGCCGAATGCGGCGACGATGATGCCCGAAAGCGTCGCCGCGCGCGGGCCGAGATTGAAGCGCGGGATCAGTCCCCACTGTGCGAGCAAGGTTGCGATGGCGCCAGCCATCAGGACGAGACCCACGGGCGCTGCCCCCTCGGCGGGAGTGTCGCGCAATCCCAATCGGTCGAGCACGAGGAAGCCCGAGATCCCGAGCACCATCGCCTGTGCATGTCCGCCGACCAGACCGGCGATCACCCAGGGGCGTAGGCGCGGCTCGAACCATTTTAGGCGAGCAGGCTCTTCGTCTTCCTCGACTTCATCGGTCGCGCCAATCGTCGGGGCGCCTGGTCCGCTCGAATACTCCGCAGTCCGACCGCGCGCCTTGAATTGCGGCTCGTCATTGGGAAGCCTGATGCGCAATACGATTAGGGCGACCAGTCCGATGAGGGCGAAGGCGAAGAAGGGACCGGTGAGGCCGATCCCGAGAAACGGGAACACCAGAAGCGGCGCGAGCGCGGGGCCGATCACCGTGCCAAGGCCGAAACTCGAAGCGATCAGCGAGAGCGCGTTTGTCCGCTCAGATCGAGGCGTGCGCGAGGCGACATAGGCTTGCACCGCGGGCGGGGCGGCGCTGCCAAACCCTCCGAACAGGCTGCGTGCGGCGGCAAAGGCGAGGAGCGCCCAGAAGGCGGTGATCCAGCCCGAAAGCCCGGCCCACAGCACGATACCGCATAGCCCCATCGACACCACGAAGCCCGAGAGGCCTAGAGCCATCATCGCCTTGCGCCCGCGCCGGTCGGATCGCCTCGCCCAGATCGGCGCGCAGATCACCCAGAGCAGGGCAGACCATGTATAGGCGAGGCTGATCCAAACATCGTCGACTTCTAGCGCGGTGCCGATCGATGGCATCACCGATTGCATCGCCGTATTGCCCGCCGCCGTCACCAGCATGACAAGAAAAAGCAGCGCCATGCGGCCCGACGAGATCGCCTTGCGCGGGGCTTCGGCGCTTTCGCTTTGCGCGGACGGTGGGGGATCGGCGTCGGCCATCACCTGTCAGCGCTAGGGCAGCGGATTGGCACTTGCAAACCAATTACCGGTCTGCGACGCACAATGCATATCTGGGACATCAATATAGCGCTGCGGCGCTTTGGAGAGATAATGACAGGCAACATTTCCGCAGCTGCCAAGCGCAGTGGCAAACGCGGTCCGTGGCGTGACTACGCCGATCAATGCGTGACCTTTTTCCGCGGATTTCTCGAGCATCCGCGCATGGTTGGCTCGATCATCCCGTCGACCAACTGGACAGTCAATAAGATGCTCGCGCCCGTCGATTGGTGGCAGTGCCGGGTGTTTGTCGAATACGGCCCTGGCATCGGGACTTTCTGCAAGCCCGTGCTTGAAAAGCTGCGCGGCGATGCGGTCCTGATCGTGATCGACACCAACCCACTCTACATAGACTACCTGACCCGCACGATCCGCGACAAGCGGTTCCACGCGGTTCACGGTTCGGCGGAAAAGGTGCGCGAGATCCTCGCCGAACTGGGCGTCGGTGCAGCCGACTACATCCTGTCAGGCCTGCCGTTCTCGACTCTGCCAGAAGGAGTCGCGGCGACGATTGCCAAGGAAACGCACGAGGCTCTGAACCCGGGCGGCGGGTTCCTCGCCTACCAGTTCACGAGCGCCGTCGCCGACGAATCGCGTCCGCATTTCGAGCGGATCGACGAGGGCTTCGAATGGCGTAACATCCTGCCTTGCAAGCTCTATTGGGCCTGGAAGGCGAAGGGCTGAGCCGCCGGCTCTTTTCGAGCCAGCCTTATTCGAAAGTTTCAACTTCCTGCGCAGCTGGCTCCGCCGTCAGCTGGAGGTAGATCGCGCCAATCACGACGAGGAACAGACCTCCGAAGATCGCCCCAGCGAGGCTCGTGACGAAGCCGCCGCCGATTGTGGCCACGGTGTCGCCCATCACGGCGAGCACGGTCGTCAGAACGCCGATGATCAGCACGTAGATCAGCCCGGCAACGATCGTCAGCGTCAGCAGGAACAGGAAGATGCGAACTGAATTGCCCTTGGTCAGCCGCCAAGAGCGCAGCATCACCTGGATCGGGTTGAGCGTACCCTCCATCCCGATCACTGCCGGAATGAGTATCAGCTTCACCGTGATGTAGACGATCGCGATGATCGCCGGGATGATCAGCAGGACGCCAACAATCGGGGTGATCGCAAATCCTATCCCGAGCGGCGCGCCGATCACGATGCCCGCTGCAATCGCGGTGATGATGCCGGTTGCGAAATAGGTCGGTGTGCCGATCGCCCCGATCTTGAGTGCCTCACCCACGGTCGGCTGACCGTCGGGCCGGAACAACGCGAGCACCGCGATTGCGCCGACATATTGCAGCAGCGTCGTCACAACAAAAAGCGGCCAGCTCTGGGCCCAGCTGTCGATCACGAATTCGCGCAGGTTCTCGAACACGATCGCCGGATCGGTCCCCGGCGGGGCTTCCGGCGGCTGCGCGTTGACGATCTCGGGAAACAGGATCGAGATGGCAAAACTCGGCAAGAAGTAGAACAGGCCGAGGACCGTCGCGATCAGGCCGAAATTCTTGGTCAGTATCTCGATTGTGTCCGACCATGCCCGGCCCATGTCGAATTTCATGTCTCGCATTCCCTCGTGTCGCTCGCCCCAAGCGGCGCTTTGCCCTTGATCTCGCCCGGTAATGCCCGCAGTGACCTGCCCATGGCAAGCAGCCTTACCGAATTGGACACAGACCTGACCGACGCGCGCACGCTCGAATGGCGGCGCGACCGCGAGTTCGTGCCCTACGTGCACGCGCTCGACGCAATGGAAGAGCGCAACCGCGCGATTTCGGCGGGCGAGGCGCGTGAGCTTGCATGGCTGCTCGAACACCCGCCCGTCTACACCGCCGGGACCAGCGCGGATGAGCGTGAACTGGTCGATCCGCGTTTCGAGGTGATCGAGGCCGGGCGCGGCGGGCGCTATACCTATCATGGGCCGGGACAACGCGTTGGCTACCTGATGCTCGACCTCGGCAAGCGCGGCAAGGACGTGCGCTGCTTCGTCCATTCGATCGAAGGCTGGGTGATCGACACGCTCGCCGATTTCGGGGTCGAGGCGTGGCGCGCAGAGGGGCGCGTCGGCATCTGGTGCGAGGATATCGACGGGCGCGAGGCCAAGATCGGCGCAATCGGCGTGCGCGTGCGGCGCTGGGTGACGATGCACGGCTTTTCGGTCAATCTCGACCCGGATCTGGAGCATTTCAGCGGCATCGTCCCGTGCGGGATCGACGAATTCGGCGTCACCAGCCTCGCGCGGCTTGGCAAACGCGTGACCAACGACCAATGGGACGAGGCGCTGATCGCGCGCGCGGGCAGTTTTCTCGGCGCGCTCGAAGCGGCTCGATTGAAGGCATGCAGAAAATGAAGAAGCTACTGATTGCCGTCCCCGTCCTTCTCCTCGCCGCGTGCGGCGACGAAGCGAGCGACGAAGCACCCGTCGAAACCGGGGGAGAGGTATCGGGCGACGTGCTCGAAGGCACGATCAGCGACGACATGCTGCACTTGGATCAGATCACGTCCACCTCTCCGCCTGCCGAGCGCACGACGACGACCGTGACCTCCAGCAGCGATAGCGGCGAAACGACGGTCGAAACCACGACCACTACGTCAAGCGGCGAAGAGGCCGCGCCTGCCCCGGCGCCGCCGGAGCCTCCGGCGACGCCCGAGCAGTAAGTCAGGCAGCGTTGACCGCGCGTTCCTCTGCCATCGTCGGATAGTCGATGTAGCCTTCGGGGATCGGGAAGTACCAGCTCTTTGGCACGTCCCTGTTGGGCGCGAATTCGGCACCAGCGGCGATGCGCTTTTCAAGGTCGGGGTTCGAGATATACGGCCGCCCGAAGCTCACCGCATCGCACTTACCGCTTGAGACATCGGCTTCGGCTTCGGCGGCGTCGTAGTCCGAATTGAGGATGAGCGCGCCCGAATAGATCGAACGGATCAGCGGGCTCTGTTTGGGCACATCGGTTTGTCCGAAAGTGCCGTCCGGGCCCGGCTCACGCAGTTCGAGGAAGGCAAGGCCCATGTCCTCGATCACCTTGGCCGCCGCGCCAAAGGTCGCGGGAGGATTGCTGTCGTCGGTGCCCTGGCTGTCGCCGTTTGGCGAGAGGCGAATGCCGACCCGGTCCGCGCCCCAGACATCCACGATCGCTTCGAGCACTTCGCGCATGAAGCGGGTGCGGTTTTCGGGCGAGCCGCCATAGTCGTCGTCGCGGTGATTGGTGCCATCGCGCAGGAACTGGTCGACCAGATAGCCATTCGCGCCGTGCAGCTGGACCGCGTCAAAGCCTGCCTTCTTCGCGTTCTCGGCTGCGCGCCGATAGTCGTCGATCGTGCGGTTGATGTCGTCCTGCGTCATTGCGCGGGCGGTGGCGTATTCGCTCTTGCCTTCGGGCGTGTGCGCTTCGCCAGGGGCCTTGGTTGCGCTCGCCGAGACGGGCGCATTGCCGCCAAGGAAGTAGGGGTGAACGATCCGCCCCATGTGCCACAGCTGCATGGCTATCAGACCGCCCGCTTCGTGCACGCCTTCGACAATCGGCTTCCACGCCTCGGTCTGCTCATCGCTCCAGATGCCGGGAGCCGACGGCCAGCCAAGCCCCTCGGTGCTGATCCCGGTCGCTTCGGTCAGGATCATTCCGGCGCCTGCGCGCTGCTTGTAATAGGTGCCCATCATCGCGTTGGGCACGAACATCGGTTCGGCTGCGCGTCCGCGGGTGAGTGGGGCCATGAAGATACGGTTTTTCGCTTCGAGCGCGCCCATCGTGAGCGGCTGGAAAAGAGCGTCGTGCATTCGAAAATCCTTTGATTGGGTTTCAATTGGCTATTCACTTGGAGGCAGGAAGGCTAGGGCGCAACCATGGAAAAAGAGGGGGCAGGAAAAGCAGAACTTGTCGCGCGGGAGCGCAGCACGGGTTCGAGCGCGCCGGGATGGCTGCTACTGCTCGCGCTGCTCGGCGGCAATTTCGCGCTCGCGCTGGGGCCGTGGCTGGTCCGGCTTGCCGATACCGGCCCGGTGAGCGCGGCGTTCTGGCGGCTGTTCCTCGCGCTGCCGTTCCTGATCGCCTTTGCCTATATGGCGGGACAGAAGCTCACCGGCATGCCGCGAAAGACGCTGGCGCTGGTCGCGGTCGGCTCGCTGGCGTTCGCTGGCGATCTGGCAAGCTGGCATATCGGGATCGGGATGACCCGGCTCGGCAATGCGACGCTGTTCGGCAATGCGGGCTCAATCATCCTGCTGTTCTGGGCTTTCATCATAGCGCGCATGCTCCCGCGCGGGCTCGAATGGCTAGCGATCGTCTGCGCGCTCGCGGGATCGGGGATACTCCTCGGCCGCAGCCTCGAGATTTCGACCGAGACCTTCCTGGGCGACCTGTTCTGTGTGACCGCGGGGCTGCTCTACGCGGTCTATCTGCTGACCTTGCAGGGCGAGCGCGCGCGGTTCGGATCGTGGAGCTTGCTCGTTTGGGTGAGCATCTTCGCCTGCCCGGTCCTGCTTGCGCTGGCACTGATGCTGGGTGAGCCGGTGTGGCCGACCGACTGGACGCCTGTGGTGGTGCTGTTCGTCACCAGCCAGCTTATCGGGCAGGGCCTGCTGGTCTATTCGCTCGGCCATTTCCCGCCGCTCATCATCGGGCTCGCGCTGCTGACCCAGCCCGCCATTGCGGCGGTGATCGGCTACGGGGTCTTTGGCGAAGTGCTTACCCCACTCGACATTGGCGGGATGGTGCTGCTGGGCAGCGCGCTGGTGGTGGCGCGCGCGACGCAGAGGAAGGTCGCGCCCAGCGTCGCGCCGAAGAAGGGCTAGGCGGCGGTTTTGTCCTCGAACTCGCGATAGCGTTGCTCGACCATGAGAAGGTCGGGGCCGGCAAGGTTCAACCGGCATTGCTCCATCAGCAAACGCGCCTGTTCGCGCAGCACGTCGATCCGGGGGCGGTGCTCGATCGGGCCGCAGGCGTTCTCGATCACTTCGAGCATGACCTGCGAAGCGTTGGTGCTAGCTGAGACCGCGCTGCGGATCGAGCCGAAGCCGCGGCGGGCATAGTGTTCGAAACTGTCGGGGCAGGGGATGACCGGGCAGTCCTCGGCATCCTCACCACACACATCCTTGCGCAGATCGCGCCGCCCGATCTCGGAAGTCGCCGCGCCGAGCCAATGGAGCGCGGTGATCGCGGTGAAGGGGTCGTTGATACCGGGTGAGAGCGCGCGCAGCCCGATCTCGACCAGCTCGTCGATCAGAAATTGCGGGTCCTGCTCGGGCGTGCGCAGCGCGCCGAGCGTGAAGCATTCGCGCACCCTATCCTCGATTCTGTCGGGAGTGCGGCCCTTGATCTCCATCAGAGGCAGATCGCGATGGACGAAGTCGCCGGTGCGCACCAGCAGCGAGAAGGTGCAATCACAGTCGCGCGCGATCTCTTCCAGATCCTCAAAGTCGATCATCTGGACGTAGCCTGTCCCCCACGCTGTCAGCGGCGTGCCGCCTTCGGGTTCTACCGCATCGGAAAACTCGTCCTCGACCGGATAGGTTTCGCGCACCGCTTCAATCAGACGCGTACCGATACGCTTGATCACCATATTAATGCGGATCGAGGAGGGGACGTGGTGGAGGAAGAAGACCAGCACCGCGACACACAATGCCATCAGCGCATAGGCGACCAACAGCGAGAGTTGCGGCGCAAAACCGGGCAGCGCGGTCGCGGCGGCATCGCTCGCGGTTGAGGCGCTTTCGTCTTCCTGCCGCACCGATCGCAGCACGATGATCGTATAGACGAAGGTGCCGATAAAGGTCGCAAGGCTGATCTGGTTGCCTTTGTCCTCAAGGAAATTGGTGAGGACGCGCGGGCCATAGGTTCCGCTGGCATAGGTAACAGCGACCAGCGTGATCGAGAAGACGGTCGAGGCAACGCCGATCGTCGCACCTGCCAGCACGATGAGGATGTCGGCAGCCCCCTTGGGCCGGACGGGTACTATCCACTCATAGTCGTTGAGTAGCTCGGCAGACCCGCCACGGTCGAGATAGACCATGGCGATCGCCAGCACCGCCGCAAGGATCGCGAACAGCGCTGGATAGAACCAGTAATTCGCGTTAAGACGCGCCCAGAGAAATTGGAGTTCTGCGGTCATCGGTTAGGATAACGCGCGGGATGGCAAAAAGGGTGCGAGCCTTGCCTATTGCTGCGCGCTGTGAGCGGTGCGCGGAGCCATAATCTCCAGCAGAACGTCGATCACTTCGGACAGGCCGACGGTGAATACACCGCCCTCGGCCCGCTGCCATTCCTTATAGCCCTCGTTCCAATCTGCGAAGACGATCATGTCGCGCTCGCTGGGTTGCGTAACCGCCGAATCGAGCGTTTCGCGCGATACCGGCAGGTGCCCGATTTCGAGCTGGTCCATCTCGCCGAGTTGCACTTCGACGACCATCGAAATGTGATAAATATCGGTCGGCCAGCCCGTTTCTTCGGCGCGGTCGATACGCTGAATGATGAGGGCGCCATCATCGCCGGCATTGTCGACCTCATAGGCCCAGACCTGCCCAACCTCGTAGCTGCGTTCCTCAGCGTGAGCCGGGAGCGCGACCATTAGAGCGAGCAGCGCGAACAACCATGCCCGCATCGTTCTAGTCCCCATCCGGCACGTCGCCTTCGGGCACTTCCTCGATTTCGATATCGCCGACATCGCCCTTGCCGACCGTGTCGCTTGCCATTTCGAGCATGCGGTCAAGGCTTGCCTTGGCTTTCAGGCGCAGGTCCTCCTCGATCTCGATGCGCGGTTCCAGATCGCGCAGGGCGACGTAGAGCTTCTCCATCGTGTTCAAGGCCATGTAGGGGCAGATATTGCAGTTGCAGTTGCCGTCCGCACCCGGCGCGCCGATGAAGGTTTTCTCGGGCAGCGCCTTTTCCATTTGGTGCATGATGTGCGGCTCGGTCGCGACGATCAGCGTGTCGCCTTCGAAGTCCTTGGCGAAGGTCAGGATCGAGCTGGTCGATCCGACGTGATCGGCATGGTCGATGATCGCGGGTGGGCACTCGGGGTGCGCGGCGACGGGAGCATCGGGGTGCTGTTCTTTCAGCTTCAGAAGCTCGGTCTCGCTGAAGGCTTCGTGGACGATGCACACGCCCGGCCATAGCAGCATTTCGCGGTCGAACTTGCGGCTGAGCCAGCCGCCCAGATGCCGGTCGGGGCCGAAGATGATCTTCTGGTCCTCGGGGATCTGGGCAAGGATCGTCTCGGCGCTCGATGACGTCACGATGATGTCGGAGAGCGCTTTCACCTCGGTGGAGCAATTGATGTAGGTGAGCGCGATGTGATCGGGGTGAGCCTCGCGGAAAGCCTTGAACTTCTCCGGCGGGCAGCTGTCTTCAAGCGAGCAGCCTGCGTCCATGTCGGGCAGGATCACGGTCTTTTCGGGGCTGAGGATCTTGGCGGTGTCGGCCATGAACTTGACCCCGCAAAACGCGATCACGTCGGCATCGGTATCCGCCGCCTTGCGGCTAAGCTCGAGACTGTCGCCCACGAAGTCGGCAATGTCCTGAATATCGGGCGTCTGGTAATAATGCGCGAGGATGACGGCATTGCGCTCCTTACGCAGCCTGTCGATCTCGGCCAGCAGATCGTCGCCGGTGGGTACCTTGGTCTCGATGCTCATTTATTACCCCGCTGAATTCGTTGCGCCCGACATAGGGAGCCGAGCGCAGATTTGCGAGTGATTTGCTTACAAGCTGTGTTAGCTTGGGCCAGGGGAGAGACGACGATGTACCAGCTGGACCTGACCGAAGCCTATTGCCCGGCCCAGACCGACACCGAATACCGCGAACGAACGATCGAGAGTGAGCTGCGCGCGCAAGTAGCCGAGCGGCCCGATGCTCTGGCCTTGCGCGAATTGCTGGCCGACGGTTCGCTGGGGCGCGAATGGACCTATGCCCAGTTGCTCGCCGATGCCGAACGGTGCGGGAGGGCGCTCGCCGCACGGCATCCCAAGGGCACGCGGATCGCGATCATGGGTGGAAACTGCCCCGAATGGGTGCTGGTCCAGTATGGCGCGGCGCTTGCGGGCCTCGTCCTGGTGACGGTCAATCCCAGCTTCATCGCGCGCGAGGTGCGCTACGTCCTCGAACAATCGGGATCGGGCGCGGTCTATTACCAGCCAAATGTGCGCGGCACCGCGCTGCGACCCATCGTTGACGAGGCGGCGGCGGGTCTTCCTGCGCACGACCACATCATCGACATCGAAGATCATGGCGAGCTGTTTGCAGGCGAAAACGATGGAGAGCTGCGCCCGACCGAGCCGCTCGACATCGTGATGATCCAATACACGTCCGGCACCACGGGTTTTCCCAAGGGCGTGCTGCTTCACCAGCATGGCCTTGTCCAGTCGAACAAGGACATTTTCGAGCGCTGGGAACTCGCGCCGGGCAAGACGGTGATGTGCCCGTTCCCGCTGTTTCACACCGCCGGGAGCGCGGTCTGCGTGCTCGGCAGCATGGCGCATGGCGCGTGCGTTCTGCTCGTGTCGGTGTTCGATCCGGTCGCGGTCGCCAAGGCGATCGAGCGCGAGAAGCCCGAGGTGGTCGGCGGGGTTTCGACCATGATCTACGCCATTATCGAGGCTGCTCGCGCAACCGGCACCGATGTCACCGGTGTTGAGACGGTGGTGAGCGGCGGCGCGATGGTTCAGCCTTCGCTCAACGCGGCGGCGCAGGAGACGTTCGGCGTGCCGATCCTGATCGTCTACGGCCAGACCGAAACCTATCCGGCGATCACCGGCGCGTGGCCGACCGACCGGGGAAGCGACCTCACCGACACGATCGGCCAGCCAATCGCGCATATCGAGGTCGCGATCCTCTCTCCCAATGACAACAGCGTGTGCGCAATCGACGAGCAAGGCGAGATCTGCATGCGCGGCTACAACCAGATGGCGGGCTACAACGACAACCCGCAGGCCACTGCCGAAACGATCGACGAGGAAGGCTGGCTGCACACCGGTGACCTCGGCTCGATGAGCAGGACCGGCTACGTCAAGATTACGGGCCGCGTGAAGGAGATGATCATTCGCGGGGGCGAAAACCTCTTCCCCGCCGAAATCGAGGCCGCAATGCTTGAGCATCCTGCCGTCGCCGAAGTCGCGGTGGCAGGCGTGCCCGATGAAAAATGGGGCGAGATCGTCGCTTGCTTCATGCGGCTCGCCGATGGCGCTGAAACGCCGTCCGACGACGAGCTGAAAGTGCATGTGCGCGAGCGGCTTTCCCCGCAAAAGACGCCGGCGCACTGGGTCTGGATGAGCGAATTTCCGCTCACCGGATCGGGCAAGATCCAAAAGTTCCAACTGGCCGAGGATTTCGCGAAAGGCGCGCTCGCTTTGGCACCGAATTGACTTTCGAGCATTTGCAATTGCGTGGCGCGAGAAGTGGAGTGATCGAATGGCGGTCTTGCAGAAAGCTCTTTTCACGATCGGCGGGCTTGCCGTGCTTGGTGGTGGAGGTTTCTTCGCGCTTGGCCTGTTGTCGCAAGGCGGTTCTGCCCCCGGCCTTGTCGACGGCCGTCTCGCGCCGTGCCCGGAAACGCCCAATTGCGTCTCAAGCGAAGACGGCACCGAAGAGGCGAAGTCTGTCGCCACCTTGCCCCTTGGCGCTTGGGATCAATTGCCTGACGTGATCGCATCGCTCGGAGGCACCGTGACCGGGACCGGTGAGGATTACCTCGCGGCGGAGTTCAAGTCGTCGATCTTCGGCTTTGTCGATGATGTGGAGTTCCGGCGCAGTGTGGACGGCGTTCATGTCCGCTCAGCCTCGCGGGTCGGATATTCCGATGGAGGGGTGAACGCGCAAAGAGTGGCGAGCATTCGTGCCGCTGTGAACTGATCAAGAGTCGCGATTGCGCCGGTCGCGCTCGCTACATTTCAAATCCTTCGGGCCAGAACGGCTCCATCGGGCGCTCGGCGCCGGGCGTGCCGGCGATCACCCATTCGGTCACCGCGTAGCCGACAGGCGAGTAGGCAAGCGCCATCGACACCGCAAAGGTCGCGACATAGGCGCCCAGACCCCACCAATAGGCGGGGTGAACGCCGCCCCGGTTGCGCTTGTCCGCGATCATGCCGATCACTGGCCAGATGAAGGTGACAAGCGTGATGATCAACCAGGAATTGGGCATGAAGAGCGGTGCTGGCAGAAGGCGGCCAAGCCCCGGCCCCGTCAGGATCGCCATGGCGCACAGCATCAGCCGCCTGTGCCAGCCGGTGTAACGCCGCCGCCGCAGCGCCCAGAATGCGAGCGCGCCGAAGCACCACAACACCATGAGGTTGCTCCAGAGGAACTCGCTGACGTTGAAGAAGAATGGCCCGCCCGTGCGCCGCGCGACCACTACCATGATCAGGCTGCCGGTCGCGAGCATGGCGGGAATGAAGAGGTAAGCGAGCTTGCCCAGCCTCGCGTGCAACTGCCTGTTGCCCGCGTTGATCGAGAGGTGCTGGGCGAGATAGAGCCCGATCCAGCCCATGAAGATCACGCCGTGCAGATGGTAAGGCCACGGCACGGCAAAGCTCGACCGTCCAAATCCCAGCTGAACCGAAAATCCGGCGATGATGAGCACGCTCATCATCACCGCCATTACAGTGAAGAAGCGCGTGTTTTCCATGCCTTGCGCCGTGCCCGGCGCTTCTGGTGCAATGCTCGCCATGAATTTCCCCCCCGCCGTCCGCGACACTATAGGTCAGGTGCGAGGAATCAAGCAGCCTTGCTCTCCAGTGCCTGCGCAAGAACGTCGCGCTCGGTTTCGAGGTCGCTGAAGTTTACGCGCCCCTTGCCTGCGCGCTTGGCGTCGTAAAGCGCCGCGTCCGCCCGCTCCATGACGGCGGAGAGATGCGCGTCCTCGGCGCGGGGGATGGCGATGCCGACGCTCGCGCCGACGCCCGTCTCCTCGTCGCGGAAAGCGATCGGTCGCGAGGCTGCGACTATGATCCGGTTTGCGACCGAAACGATGTTGGGCATGTTGCGCTTTTTCGGCACCAGCACCACGAATTCATCGCCGCCAATGCGGAAGACCCGCCCGTCATTGTGGACCGCGCTCGCAATGCGATCGGCGACCGTTTTGAGCACGTGATCGCCAGCCGCGTGGCCGAGCGTGTCGTTGACCCGCTTGAACCCGTCGAGGTCGACCTGAAGCACCGCGCCGAACCGGCTGCCGATGATGCTGCTCTCCTGCGCGACACGCTCCAGCCGGAAACGGTTGGGCAGACCGGTCAGCGCGTCGTGCACCGCACGGTGTTCGGCGCGGCGCGCGCGGGCGGTCAGCGCCCAGCTGAAATGGAGCGCGGTGAAGGTGATCGCGAGCGGCAGCGCGTAGTGGTTGAACTCGGTGTAAGGCACGATGTCGAAGGCGCGCAGGCAGATCCAAACCGTGCCGGCCTGAACGAAGCACCAGCCGACAAGCAGCGTGCGCGCGCTCGCAACGCCCTTGGCCGCCAACCAGACATTGGTTGCGAACAGCACGCTCGGTCCAATCAGCACGCTGAGTACGACGACCACCGAACCGAGCGGTTCAGGCAGGAACGACACAAAGCATCCTACAAAGGCGATACCCGCGAGTGCAAGGACAAGGCGATGCATGCGCGGCGCGCGCTCGCGCAGCCTCAGGAAATTCGCGAGAAACAGCGCGCTCGCCATGTTCGCAAGCCCCTGCGCGGCCATCAGCACGGCGGTCGAATGAAAGGCCAGGCCGGGATAGATAACCGCCTTCGCCATGCCTGTCCCCGTTAGGATGAAACCCGCGCCGCCGAGTGCGAACAGGACGAACCATCCGAATGCGGGCTCGCGCGTGGCGCTGAAGGTGAGCGCAGAATGGATCGCAATGGCGATGAGACAGCCGACCAGCAGGCCGAAAATGAGGTAGTCGAAACTCATCGCCGCGCCGAAATGCTGGGTGCGAAACACTTGCAGCGGCACGAGCACAGGGCCTTGAGACTCGATCCTCAGATAGACCGTGCGCGTCTCGCCAGCCGGAACGGTGAGGCGGGCATGCGGGAAGCGTCCTGCGAACGGCGTGTCGATCGCTTGCCCGCTCCCCCGGACAATCTCGCGAAACTCGTCCGGCGCGCGCTCGACGAAGAAGCTGATCTCGCGCGGCTGCGGGTATTTGAGGACTACTTGCAGATCGGAGGCCTCATCGCCTGAATTGTGCAGCCGCGCCTTGATCCAGACTGGGCCTTCATCGCCACTGAGATTGGGCACTTCGCCATTTCCCGAGGCAAAGCGCGCATCGAACCTGCCCGAGCGCACGTCTTCGAACGAGGCGTCCCGCGGCACCGACTGGCTGATCTCCATCGCATCGAGCAGCGACCAGTGTTCGCGCGCAGGGTCGATGTCGAGCCGCGAACTGTCTGCGAGCGCGGGGGAGGGGAGCAGCGCGAAGATCAAAAGCGCCATAAGAGCCGCCCAGGCACGGGCAAGCAGGCGCGTAGCGTCGCCCTGCCGCTTTGCACTCATTGCCTCGATTCCCGTCATGCAACCCATAGCTAAGGGGTTGTATCGGGTTTGCGTTTACACCCCGTTAGCGCCCGATAGCGCGCGCAGGGTCTCAGGTCGCCTGCCAAACACCCTCTTGCTTCGCCGCCATCCCGCGTTTTTCGAGGTCGATGAGATGCGCGGTGACGCTCATCTCGGCAGCCGGGATGAGGCGTTCGTCGAGGCCCTTGTACATTTCGGGAATGAAGTCTTCGACAGGCCGCGAACGCTCGCGCATCAGGCGCAGGATCTGGTTTTCGCGCTGGCGTCGATGGCCGATCATGCCGCGAACCAGCTGGATCGGCTTCTCGATCGCCGGGCCATGCGCCGAATGATAGCGCGCATCGCCGCGCGCCATCAGCTTTTCGAGGCTCGCCATATAATCGCCCATGTCGCCATCGGGCGGGATCACCACGCTCGTCGACCAGCCCATGACGTGATCGCCGGTGAACAGCGAGCCGCTTTCCTCGAGTGCGAAGCAAAGGTGGTTCGATGTGTGCCCCGGCGTCGCGACCGCGGTGAGCGTCCAGCCGGTGCCGCGCATCTGCTCGCCATCCTCCAGCACCCGGTCGGGCGCGTAGGTCGTGTCGAACGCCTCGTCGGCGCGGGGCAGGTCGGTCTTGATGACCAGCGGTGCACAGCCGACCACCGGAGCGCCTGTGAGCTTGGCGAGTGGCGCGGCGGCAGGCGAGTGATCGCGGTGGGTGTGCGTGCACATGATCGCGACCACCACGCGGTTGCCGACCGCGCTTTCGATCGCGGCGATGTGTTCAGGCTCGTCCGGCCCCGGATCGATCACCGCGCAATCGGGCCCGTCCTCCTGCCCGACCACATAGGTCTGCGTGCCGGTGAAGGTGTAGGGCGACGGGTTGGGCGCGAGCACGCGCTGGACCAGCGGCTCTACCTGATCGGCAAGGCCCGTGGGCCAGGGCTTGGGCGGAATACGTGACATAAGGTTGCATATGGAGGGGAGAATGGCAGAAGTCACGCAAGAGAGAGGAACCCCTTGATGGCCGACTACATCCTTGTCCTTGACGAAGGCACGACTTCGACCCGCGCAATGCTGTTTGCAAGCGATGGCGTGCTGGTCGCTTCGGCACAGGAGGAACTGACCCAGCACTATCCGCAAGCCGGATGGGTCGAACATGATGCGGCGGAAATCTGGGACAAGACGCTCAAATGCGCGCATGCCGTCATCCTCGTGGCAGGCGGCGCGGCGCTGATTGCCGGGATCGGCATCACCAATCAGCGCGAGACGGTGGTGGCGTGGGATCGTGAGACCGGAAAGCCGCTGACCCGTGCGATCGTGTGGCAGGACCGCCGCACGGCACCCTTCTGCGCCGAATTGCGGGCAGGCGGGCACGAAGAGGATGTGCAGCGTCAGACCGGGCTGCTGCTCGATCCCTATTTCTCGGGCACGAAGATGCGCTGGATGCTCGACAATGTCGACGCGGTGAAGGCGGCGAGCGAGGCGGGAACACTCGCCTTCGGGACGGTCGAAAGCTGGCTGACCTTCAAACTTACCGGCGGCGAGAGCCATATCACCGATGCGAGCAATGCCAGCCGCACTCTGCTAATGGCACTCGACGGCGAGGGGTTTAACGAGGGGCTGTGCCAGCTTCTCGGCGTGCCGCACGCTGCGCTCCCCAGCGTAGTAAATATGTCGGGTGAGCTTGCGAAAACCGAAGTGAGCCTGTTCGGGCGCGAGATACCGATCACCGGGCTGGCTGGCGACCAGCAGGCGGCGACGATCGGGCAGGCGTGCCTTTCACCGGGCGAGACCAAGGCGACCTATGGGACCGGTGCCTTCGTGCTCACCAATCAGGGCGAGACGGTCCCGCATTCGACCAATCGCCTGCTTTCGACCGTGCTCACCCAGCTTGGCGGCAAGCGCACCTATGCGATCGAAGGCTCGGTCTTCGTTGCGGGTTCGCTTGTGCAATGGCTGCGCGATTCACTCGGCATCGTCGAAGTGGCGAGCCAGACCGAGGAACTGGCGCGCTCGATCCCGACGAGCGGCGGCGTAACCATCGTGCCCGCATTGTCGGGGCTGGGCGCACCGCATTGGCGGGCCGATGCGCGCGGAGTGATCACGGGCCTCAGCTTTGCGAGCGGCAAGGCCGAGCTGGCGCGCGCCGCGCTCGAGGCGATGGCGCACCAGACGCACGATCTCGCACAAGCCTTTGCCGCCGACGGGACGGCGTGGGGGACGCTTAGGATCGACGGCGGGATGGCCGCGAACGATTGGATGGCGCAGGATCTGGCGAATGTGCTGAACCTGCCCGTAGAGCGCCCCGGTTTCGTCGAGACGACTGCGCTGGGGGCAGCGATGCTGGCAGCGGCAGGGGCGGGGCTCTATCCCGACCTGCCGAGTGCGGCAGAGGCGATGCGCGGCGAGCTGACCACTTTCACGCCCGACATGGACGACGAAGTGCGCGAGGAACGCCTCACGCGTTGGCGCAAGGCACTTTCCGCCGCGTAGTTCGCTCTTCGAAAGCGCGTCCGCGCCTCTACCCGAGATCGCTCAGGCGCCGCTCCAACCGCGAGTGGATGGCGCGTGCAGGCGAAGCCATTTCGAAGCCTGTGCGCCATGCCTCGTCGAGACGCGCAATGCGGCGGTGCAGCCTCTCGGTCTCAGCGATCAATTCGCAGGTTGCCGGTTCGAGCGTGGCGAGCGCTTTCGGGTCCGCCGGGCGATCCTTGGGCAAAGTGCCGTGGCGACGCACCTGAGTCTCGGTCAGCTCTCCGGAGAAGAAGGCCCGTTGATTGAGCAACCACGCGAGCACATGCATCATGCGCGTGGTCGTCTTCAGCCCCTCGGTTGAAAGCGCGAGCCGCGCGGTCGCGTCTTCGCCCACCTCGGGCTCGCGCGTGCCCAACGCGAAAACCGCGCGGACTTCGTCGGCGAGCACCAGCGCTTCGGTATAGAGCGCCTCGATGATCGGACGGGACAGGTTGGTGGTACGGGCCATTGGGTGGTTCGCTAGGGCGTGATTGACCCTGTTACCAGTGCCCGATGGTTACTTTCCCATTAGGATTCAGACACGTCCCAAGCCGGAACACAATGGGGTGTGGGTTAACTGGCTTGCGGTGGGCATGCGCGTGTCGAACTATGCGATGATATCGGGCAACAGCGTGTCCTCGATCGCGGCGATCTGGTCCTTCAGCCGCAGCTTGCGTTTCTTCAGCCGCGCAATCTGGAGCTGGTCGGCAAAGCCGCTGCTCTGGCCTGCCTCGCTCAACGCGTGGATCGCGGCGTCGAGGTCGCGATGCTCGGAACGCAGCACTTCGAGGCGCTTGGTCAACTCCTGCTCGTTCATCGTCTTAGCGTGCCAGTCCTTTGCCGAGCGTCCAGTGTCGCGGGGTGCGCCGAATCGAAAGGGCGATTGCGAAGGTGCGATTTTACCCGGATTTACCCAACAACCCAAAGCCTGCGCCAAGCATTTTGTCGCAGTGTCGCAACCGGACACAGACGGGCAGCTGCAGAAACACTTTCAATGTTAATCTGTCTGTGGTCTGATTGAAATCTGCGACCCGGCGCCCTGACGTCCGAGTCGCCACAACGGGGGCAGACCCCCGACACAACATAGGAGACAAGCATATGGCATCGTCCGCAGCATCATCTCACGTGAATGCTCTCCAATCCAAACATGCCGGGCTCGACGCCCGACTGCGCGACGAGATGGCGCGACCTTCCCCCGACGCGGCGATGATCCAGCAAATCAAGAAAGAGAAACTGAGGCTCAAGGAAGAGATTGCGCGCTCCTAGCGCCGCTTTCCCTCCTTTCCTCGCCCATCGGCGTCCTGCTGCGCGCGAAGCGCTTTGCTTTTGCGCGTGCGAGGGCCTAGACAGCGCTCACCCATGACAGCCGCCGCTTCCGCAAGACAGATCCTCACCCGCCTTCACGAGGTGATGGCATCGCGCATGCACGCGCAGGGCAAGCTCGACCAGGTAGTCGATATCATCGGCGACGCGCTGACGAGCGAGGTGGTGTCGATCTACCTCCTGCGCGAAGGGATGCTCGAATTGTTCGCCACGCGCGGGCTGAACAAGAGCGCGGTCCACGTCACCCGCATGAGCGTTGGCGAGGGGCTGACCGGCACGATTGCCGAGAATGTCGAGACGCTCAACCTCGCCGAGGCAAAGGCGCATCCCGACTTCCAGTATCGCCCCGAAACGGGCGAGGAGAAGTTCCACTCCTTCGCCGGCGTCCCGATCGTCTATCGCGAGCGCGCCGTTGGAGTGCTGTGCGTCCAGCACGTCGATCCGCGGCGCTATGAAGATGTCGAGATCGAAGCGCTTCAGACCACCGCCATGGTGCTTTCCGAACTGATCGCCAATGCCGAACTGGTCGACGAGGAAGAGGCGCTGGGCCTCGATTCCGCGCAATCCGGCCCGCAGCAGCTTTCCGGCCTTACTTTGGTCAAGGGTCTCGCCATGGGCGTTGCCGCCTATCACCAGCCGCGGGTCGAGATCACGCAGGTCATGGCCGATGACACCGAGGCCGAGCGCCAGCGGGTCTACCGCGCTTTCGACAAGATGCGCGAACAGATCGACGACATGGCGAACCAGGCCGAGTTCGGCGTCGGCGGCGAACACGAAGAGGTGCTCGAGACCTACAAGATGTTCGCCTATGACGAAGGCTGGTCGCGGCGCATCAACGAGGCGATCGATTCCGGCCTGACCGCCGAAGCCGCGATTGAACGCGTGCAGCAGCACACGCGCATGCGGATGCGCGAGATCGACGATCCGCTGCTCGCCGACAGGATGCACGATCTAGAGGATCTGGCGAACCGGTTGCTGCGGATCGTTGCGGGCCAATTGGGCACGGCCGCGCAACAGGGCTTGCGGCAGGATACGATCCTGATCGCGAAGAACTTGGGGCCTGCCGAGCTGCTCGAATATGACCGGCGGCGTCTGAAAGGCGTGATACTCGAAGAAGGCTCGCTCACCGCGCATGTCGTGATCGTTGCGCGCGCCATGGGGGTTCCGGTGCTGGGCCGCGCGAACGGTCTGCGCGGGATCGTACGCGATGGCGACGAGATCCTGCTCGACGCGACCGCCGCGACCGCAACCGTGCGCCCGTCCGCGCAGGTCGCCGATGCCTTTGCGCAGCGTTTCGCCAAGTCGAAAGAGCGCCAGGCCGCCTATGCCAAGCTGCGCGATGTCGAACCTTTCACGCGCTGCGGCACGCGCATTCAGGTGATGATGAATGCCGGCCTGCGCGATGATATTTCCGCGCTGGCAATGACAGGCGCGGACGGCGTTGGCCTGTTCCGCACCGAGTTCCAGTTCCTCGTCTCGGCCACGCTCCCTCAGCGCGAGCGGCAGCTCAAACTCTATCGTGACGTGCTCGATGCTGCAGGCGACAAGCCGGTGATCTTCCGCACCGTCGATATCGGCGGCGACAAGGCGGTGCCCTATCTCGCAAATTACACCGCCGATAATGACGAGAACCCTGCCATGGGCTGGCGCGCGCTACGGCTAGCGCTGACCCGCGAAGGGCTGATGAAAGCGCAGGCGCGCGCGCTGCTCGAAGCGGCCGCTAGGCGTCAGCTTTACGTCATGTTCCCTATGGTTTCCGAAGTCTGGGAATTCGACGCGGCCAAGCAGGTGTTCGAGGATCAGCTCGCTTTCCTTCAGCGCAAGAAGAAGATGGTGCCCGACGAGATCCACTACGGTGCGATGCTCGAAGTGCCCGCGCTCGCCGAGACGCTCGACCTGCTGCTGCCCAAGCTTTCCTTCCTTTCGGTCGGGACCAACGATCTCACCCAGTTCCTGTTCGCCGCCGACCGCGCCAATCCGGCGCTGGCCGAGCGGTATGACTGGCTCTCGATCCCGATCATGCGCTTCCTGCGGCGCGTGATGCAGGGCGCAGTTGGCACCAATGTCGATATCGGCGTGTGCGGCGAGATGGGTGGACGCAGGCTCGAAGCGCTGGCGCTGCTCGGCATCGGTTTCCGCCGCCTTTCGATCACGCCCGCCGCGGTCGGGCCGATCAAGGAACTGGTGCGCAAGGTTGATCTTGCCGAACTGACCGACGCGATGAACACATGGCTGGTCGATCCGACGACCAATCTGCGCGAAGTCTTGACCCAATGGGCAAGCGAGCGCGAAATCGAAACGGACTGACGCAGCGCGCTTCTGACCGACGCGGAACCGGGGCATCTGAGCGCGCCTTTGAAGGATTTCATCAAGCGAATCCTTGACACTCGGTAAGTCAGGTCGCTTGATGCAGGGAAATATAGTAAAAACCACGCAAACGTGGAACGATGGGTCATGGATAGCGAACAGGAAAACGGGGTCGACGAAACGACCAAGCGATTGGAAGAGGCTCAGCCCGAGCTTCAGCCGGAGCCGCAAACGGCCGGCGAGATGCTGCGCGCCGCGCGCGAGGAAAAACGGCTGGAACTGGCGCATATCGCCGGCGAGACGCGCATCCCGATCCGCCATCTGGAATCGATCGAGGCAGGCGCATACGAAGACCTCCCTTCGCGCGCCTATGCAATCGGCTTTTCCAAGACTTACGCCAAGGCGGTCGGGCTCGATTCCGAAGCGATCAAGCAGATGGTCCGCGAAGAGCTTGCCGAAGGCAATGAACGCGCTACCGCGCTTGCCGGCGGGATGGAACCGGGCGATCCGGGCAAGCTGCCTTCGAGAGGATTGGCCTGGGCCGGTGGGCTTGCCGCGATCATCCTCGCAGTGGGCATCATCTTCTTCTACTCGACCTATTTCGGAGCCGGAACCGGCCCTGCATCGCTGCTTGCCGAAAGCGATGCCGAAGAAGCCGAGCAGGTCGCCGAAAGCGCCGCGTCCGCGCCAGCCACCACCGCTCCTTCGGCCAATGGCCAGGTCGTGCTCACGGCGATAGGTGCCGAGACATGGGTGCGGTTCTTCGAAGATGGCGGCGAAGTGCTGTTCGAAGGCGTAATGGAGAACGGCGACACCTACGAAGTGCCCAATGACGGGCGCGATGTGCGCCTCAACACCGGCCAGCCCAACATGTTCGCGGTGACTATCGATGGGCAGGAAGTGCCACCGATCGCCGAAGAGATGGTCCCGGTCGGTGATGCACCGGTGAGCGCCGAAGCGCTGCTCGCGCGCGCCGACATGCCTGCAGAGGCCGTGATCGACGGCGTCGATGCGAGCGGTCCCGTCAACAACTGATATTTCGCCACAAATCGATCCGAAGCCGAACTATCTGCCCGCCACATTCCCCCGATTAGTGGCGCTTCAAACTCGACTTGCCTGCGTGAGCGAGGCACAGATTCGGGTCATATTCATGCGCGCCTGCGCACATTGATCGGACATCAAGGGAGCCCCTAACCCCATGCGTCTTCAAAACTCCGCCAAACTCATCCGCAAATCGACCCTGGGCGCCATCGTGTGCGCGGCGGTCGTCGCGACCACGCCCGTGCCTTCGCTGGCGCAGGACAACACCGAAGCCCGCCTGCGCCGCGCCGAGGCAGAGATCCGCGCGCTCCAACGCGCCGTGTTCCCCGGAGGCGATGGTCGCTTCTTCGAACCGCAGATCACCGCTGATGGAACCGCGACCGGGCCCACCACCTCGACCCGGCCTTCGACCACCGCCGTCACCGACATCCTTGCCCGGCTCGACGCGATCGAAGCACAGCTGCAACGGCTGACCGCGCAGAATGAGGAAACCGCCAACTCGGTGAGCCTGCTCGAAGCGCGCATTGAAGCGCTCGAAGCGCGCGGCCTCGCTGCGCCCGATCCGGCAGGCGAAGAGGCGGGCGCGACCGATTCCAACCTGTCGGCGATGACCGGCGGTGCATCGGGCGAAACCGCGCCCGACCCGCAGCCTTCGCGCTCGCAGACCGTCGCTCCTGAGGCGACCGGCCCGAGCGCAGAGCGCCTCGCGGCGGTTCAGGCGATCACCAAGCCGCAGACCCAGGATGCGGCGGACGATGAGTATTCCTATGGTTTCCGCCTGTGGAATGCGGGCTTCTATCCCGAAGCGCGCCAGCAGCTCGCCTCTTACGTCGAGCAGTATCCCGACCACTTCCGCATCACCTATGGGCGCAACCTCCTTGGCCGCGCTTTCCTGGATGATGGCATGCCCGAGGAGGCCGCGCGCTGGTTCCTGCGCAATTACCAGGCCGATCGCACAGCGCGCCGCGCGCCGGACAGCTTGCTGTTCCTCGCTGAGAGCATGATCGCGATGGGCGACACGCGCCGCGCCTGCATTGCGCTCGCCGAGTTTGCCGAGACCTATCCGGCGATTGCAACCGGGCGGCTGGCAGACCAGTATGAGAGCAATCGCCGCCGCGTGGATTGCGAATAGGCCGCGCGCAGGGATTACCCGCGCAGGGGAGGCGCTGATTGATACGCCCGCCGCATCCGAGATCGACACCGGGGCCATCGACCCCGATCTGATCGCGCGCTTTCACGAGGCGCTCGACGTCTTGTGGCCGCATGACGAGCGCGAAGGCCCACTGGGTCTGGCTGTGTCGGGAGGGCCGGATAGCCTCGCCATGCTGCTCATCGCATCGCAGGCGCTTGACGATCCCGATCTCATCGCGGTCGCCAGTATCGATCACGGCCTGCGGCCCGAAGCGGCGGGCGAGGTCGCGCTGGTCGAAGCGGTGTGCGCTGAGCTCGGCATCGCGTTCACGCCCATTTCGGTCACTTTGGGGCGAGGCAATCTGCAGGCCCGCGCGCGCGAGGCCCGCTACGCCGCCTTGCGCGATTGGGCTGAGGCGCAGGACATCGGCGCGATCGCCACCGCGCACCACGCCGACGATCAGGCCGAAACCCTGATGATGCGGCTCGCGCGGGGAAGCGGGTTGCCCGGCCTCGCAGGGGTCCGGGCGCGCAGCGAATTGCCCGAGAGCGAAACCCCGCTGCTGCGTCCGCTGCTGGGCTTCCGCAAGGCGGAGCTCGAAGGCGCACTCGCCGCGGCAGGCGTTGCACCTGCACACGATCCTTCGAACGCCGATCCCGCCTACGATCGGGTGCGCGTGCGCGAGCATCTCGCAGCGCATGACTGGCTCGATGCAGAGGCTCTGGCCGAAAGCGCCGGTCACCTCGCCGAAGCTCTCAACGCGATCGAATGGTATGCGCTGCTCGACTGGGAGGAGATGGTCGTGCTTGAAGATGGAGAACCAGCCGACGGGCCGATCTACCGCTATTACGCAAACGTCCCGCGCGTCATCCAGATCGAGACCGTTTGCCGCATTGTCGAGGCGCTGGGCGGGCGCGTCACACGCAGCGAAGCGGGGCGCGCAGCCGACAGGTTATGGGCGGGTGAGAATGCCTCGCTCGGCGGCGTTCTGGCGGTTCCCGAGATCGAGCATGTCGAGCGCGTCGGCGTGGAAATGCGCGTCTGGCGCTTCAGGCCCGAGCCCGCACGCCGGGTGCATTAGGACAGGATACGGTCGCCCACGCCGATATACTCGCCGCGCGTGATCACCACCTTGTCGCCGCGCCTTGCAATCTCGAACAGCTTTTCAGCAAACGGATCGGGCACGCCGATACAGCCGTGGCTGGCATAGCCATTGGCGACCGGGGAACCGTGGATCATGATCCCGTCCCATGTCAGCCGCAGCGACCACGGCATCGGGGCGTTGTTGTACTTCTCCGAAACGTTGTCGCGTTCCTTGGTAAGGATCGGGAAAGTGCCGAGCGGGGTCGGGTGCGAAGTCGTGCCGAGCAGTGCGACGGCGGTGCCGATCTCGTGCCCGTCGCGGAACACGCTGATGACGCGCGCGTCGAGGTCAACCGTGACAACGATCGGACCATTCGCAGGCGCGCGGCTATCGTCCCAGTACCACTCGCCATAACGGATCGTGCCTTCGATTGGCAGGATGCTCTTCACCACGAACGGATCGTCGCTGTGCGCGGGCGGTGCGGGCGGAATGTCCTGAACCGTCGGCTGAGAGATCATCCGCGCAGCCGGACCGCGTGGCGCGGGATCGGGCACCGTCACTTCGGGCGATGTCACGTCGTCGGCGGCCGGGATCAACGGCGCAACCTCGACCGGCGGTGCGGTCGGCAGGTCGGGAAGCTCCTCTCCGGGTTCGACGACGAAGCCATAGGGTGTCGGCAGGCTCGGATCGACAACCGGCGATGCACCGCCCGTGGTCGGGTCGATCGCGCGGATCGCGGCTTCGGTGTCGGCAACGGCTTCTACAGCGGCGTCTGCCGCATCATCGGCACTGGTTTGCGCCACAGCGAGGCTCGCACCCCCGGCAAGAGCGGCCAGCGCGGTGAGAGCAGCAAAGCGGAAGTTGGAGCGTTGCATCGTCGAAAACCCTTCAATCAGTGGACGCAATATGCCCGTAATAGGGGTTTTTCGCCAGTGGCTAACGTCCGCGCGTCCCTCGTGGGGACGCGGGAGGAATAAAAGTTAACGCCCGAAAGCGAGCGCCTGCGCCCCTCGGTCAATCAGCCGTGCGCACCGAACTGGTTGGCGATCGCTATCGTCAGCCGCAGCATCAGCGCATTGGCGCGCTCGATCGGGTCGATGAAGTCGCGCGTGATCGCGGCATAGCCCTGCGCCTCGGCATCGGGGTAGTCGGCCGGTGCGTCGAGCGCGAAGTCCGTGGGGCTCGGAAATTGCACCGGGAAGGCCCGGCGCAATTGCGCGAGCGCATCGTCGATGCGCAGGCTGAACACCATTTCGAGCACGTCTTCGCGGCTGATGTCGTTGGCGCGGCTGAAGACCGGGATCGAGACCGCTTTCAGGAACATGTGCTGCATCAGCGCCAGCCGCAGCGCTTGGGCTGCGCCGATCATCCGGCGGGTCTGCTGGGTCGGCGGTGGCTGGTCCTCGGCGGGCAGGTGTTCGAGCAGGCGGTGGAACTTGAGCGCATCGACCCTCAGCCGCGATGCCAGGCGGCGATAGACCCCGGCGCGATCGTCCTTGGTGAGATATTCGGCGAGCACTTCGCACGCCGCCGACAAATGCGGCTCGGTCCCGCGATAGGGGCGGGTGGCCCAGTATGCCGAATTGAACAACTCGCCATAGGCGGCGACCGTCTTGATGCTCGCCAGCTGGTTCGAGGCGCGCGCGAGGCGGAGCAATTGCCGCCCGCGTTCGCTCGAAGCGAGGAGGGCAGCGATTTCCTCGTAATTGCCGTCCGCCGCGCTGCCGATCCCGGCGATGACGTTCACCGGGTAGCCAAGCTGCTGGAGGATCGAATTGTGCGGGATCGCGCGGATCTGGCGCAGGTTCATGTCGCGATCGGCGCTGATATCCGACTGGCGTCGCGAGACGCGGCTCCCGGTCGAATTGAGCAGGCCGAGACCGAATGCAGTGACGCCGCGCGAATAGGTCTGGCTGCGCAGATGGTCGCGCTGGTGTGCGCGGATCGCTCGGTAGAAGTCGAGGCTCAGCTCGGTGCGCTGGTAGAGCGGATCCTCGCACACTTCGTCGGCCTCGGGGCTCTCGGTGACGATCCGGGTGAGCGTTGCGCGGGCAAGCTCGGGATTGGCGTAGAGGAGGTATCCGTCGCCGCCCTGAAAGCTGACTTCGGGTTCGAGCGCGATATCGTGCCGGACGAAACGGCTGCGTGCCCACGGGCTCATCGGCCAGGTCAGACGGTCGGCGAAGGAGGACGGGTGCGCGCCGCGCCCCATGCTCTCGCCGTGCGTGTTGAAGATGAGCGCGGCGACGTCGGTTAGCCGGTTGCGCTCCATCGCCTGCGCGAGCCGACCCTGTAGGCGTTCGATCGCGAGGCTGGCGGGGATCTGCCCCACGAACCGCCCAGCATCCGAAAAGCCGGTCTGGATGCAGACCCGCCCGCGCGCCCGCGAATAGTCGCGATATTGCTCCTCGGCGCACAGGGCCTCGAGAAAGCGGCCACCGTGCTCCAGCGCGCTTTCAGTCTCGAACAGCGGCGAGACGTCGACCTTGTCCTCGATTCCGAACAGCTTGGAGAAGTAGAGCGCGGCGAGGATGGTGGAGGGCTGTTCGCACTCGGCGATCAGCATGCGGATCGGCGTGTCGGCGTCGATATGGCCGAGGATCTGCGCCATCGCGAGGAATTGCCGGGTCGCGGTCGAGCTCTCGATCGCGAGGCTCGCGAAATTGGTGCGCTTGGGCTTCACATCGGCGAGCATGCGCCGCAGGGTCGTCATCGCGCCCTTGCTCGACAGGTCGAGATTGGGCGCGTCCTTGATGTGGCCGCGGATCGCGTTGTGAAGCTGCTTGGCGTTCACGCGGAAATGGATGTGCGCCATGCCCAGCCCGTCGGCGCGCATCGCTGCGGCGAGCGTCTTGAGGCTGATGGCTCGGGTGGCGTCGTCGCTCGATGCGGCCTCTTCCTCGATCTCAGCGATGATCGCTTCGAGCGAGGTGAGTTTGTCCGCGTGATCGGCGGTGAGGCGGTTGGCGGCGGCGGACAGGGCTTCGGGCTCGGTCAGGTCGCCGGCGAAGTCTTGCGCGCTCGCAGCAGCATGCTCGCCGCCCTTGCGCAAGGTCGCGACCAGCGCATGGCCTTCGTCGATCGCGGCGAGCGCGTCGGCATAGCGCGCCAGCCGCTCGGCCTTTTCGGAAAGGCGGAAACGGATCGAAGTGTACCACTTGATGTCGGTCCGCCCATCCATGTCGTAGCCGACCCATGTGGCGAAGCGGAACGGCAGCGGGCGCAGATTGTGCCACTCGTCGGGCCACTGCTTTGATGCGTGTTCAAACGCCTCGCGCACGATCTGACTGCGCGCATCCTGCGCATGAGCAATCGCCTTCATCGCCTCGGCGTGCTCGTAGTCGAGCGTGACGGCGGGGCGCTCGGAACCGGCCTCGCACACGTCTCGACCGATCTTCGCGCCGCTGGTCGCCGCCTTGGCGACCGCTTCGGTGTGAGCGGGTGTAAGAAGGAAAGTCGGGTGCGCGGTGAAGACAGCGTGCAGGAACGGCGTTTCCCAGCGCTGTGCGAAAGCGTCGAACGTTGCGTCTCTTGCCAGCACGGATGCCAGTCCTACCTTGTTGTCCGCAGGAGCAACCGGGGCGACCAGCCGTTCGAGCCTTTTGGCGCGGGCCTTGAGGCTCGAACATTCGAGTTCTTCCACCAGCGCTTCGACCCGGTCGAGATCGGCCACCCCGCCTTCGAGCGCGCGCGACAGGTCGAGGCCGAGCTGGAACACCGGATTGAACAGTGGCGTCTCGCGCGTGCGGGCGTGAAGCTCCTGCAGGCGGTCGCTGAGTTCGGAGATATTTGTCAGAGGGAGCGTCATGCCGCGTCCTTGTCGAGATAGGTTTGCGCAAAGGCCGCCGCTGCGCCGAGCAGGCCGGGTTGGGGATGGGTGATGAGCTTGACCGGGATCGCCTCCATCAGCGAGGCGAACCGACCCTTTGCGGTGAAACGCGAGGCAAAGCCCGAGGCGAGCAATGTCTCACGGATGCGGTAGCCAAGCCCGCCCGCAATCACGACCGCCCTTGCCCCCTGGACCAGAGCGATATCGCCCGCGATCGATCCGAGGGCGAGGCAAAAGCGGTCGACTGCGGCGGCTGCAAGGCTGTCTTCTCCGCTCGTCCCGGTCTGCCAGATTTCCACGTCGGTCAGTTCCTTGACCGCGCGATCCTCCAGCGCGGCGAGCGTGTGATAGATATCGACGATGGCCGGGCCGGAGACAACGCGTTCGTCCGAGACGCGTGTGTGGCGCGCGCGCAGGCGGGCGAGGATCGCGTCCTCGATCTGGTCGAGCGGGGCGAAATCGCCGTGCCCGCCCTCGGTCGCCTGCACCCGGTAGCTGCCATCGGCGCGGCGATTGAAATAAGCAACGCCCAGCCCGGTGCCGGGGCCGAGCACGCTGATCGTGCCTTCCTCCGGCAAGTCCTGCTCGGGTCCGGCGAGGTGAAGGAAGCGCTCGGGCCCGGCGCGCGCCGCGGCGTGAGCCACGGCTTCGAAATCGTTGACGATGAGCTGGCGGCTGCACCCCAGCTTGCTCTCGATCAGCGGCGGGCGGATGATCCACGGATTGTTGGTGAAGCGGATGATGTCGGGCTTGATCGCGCCAGCAACCGCCATGCTGACGGCGGGCGGAAGATTGCCGCCCATGCGGCTCTGGAAATCCTCCCAAGCGGTCTGGAAACTCGCATGGTTCTTGGTTGCAAGCGTGACCGGCTCGCCCAGCTCGATCCCACCATCGGCGTCGATCGTGGCGATCGCAAAGCGCGCATGGGTTCCGCCGATATCGACCGCTACGATCTCGGTCATGGGTCAGAGCCCCGCGCTGGAAAGCATGGCCGAACCGCCTCTTTCGGCGCCGTCGGCATGGGTCTGCATCATGCGGAAAAGCTCGCGCCCGACGCCCCATTCGAGGTCGGGATCGGCGCAGGGTTCGCGCGATGCAAGGTCGGCGCTGGTCGAGAGCTCGCCCGTTTCGGCACAAACCTTCACCACGTCGCCATCGCGCAGCCGTGCAAGCGGGCCGCCGCCCTTGGCTTCGGGCGTGATGTGGATCGCTGCGGGCACCTTGCCCGAGGCGCCCGACATGCGGCCATCGGTGACGAGCGCGACCCGGTGGCCCCGGTCCTGAAGCACGCCCAATGGTGGGGTGAGCGAGTGGAGTTCGGGCATGCCATTGGCGCGCGGGCCCTGGAAACGGACGACCACGACCACGTCGCGGTCAAGCTCGCCTGCCTTGAATGCCTTCGTGACATCGGCCTGGTTCTCGAACACGCGGCAGGGTGCCTCGATGGTCCAGCGTTCTTTCGCCACAGCCGAAGACTTGAAACACGCACGGCCAAGATTGCCGGTGAGCAGCTTCATGCCGCCATCGGGTTGGAATGGGTCGGAGGCCGGGCGCAGCATGGTGTCGTCGCGGGTTTCGGTAACGCGGCTCCATTGGAGCGCCTCGTCTTCCCACACCGGCTCTGCGGTGTAGGCTTCAAAGCCGCCTTCCCAACAGGTGAGGATATCGCGGTGCGCGAGGCCCGCTTCGAGCAGTTCCCCGATCACCAGTCCCATGCCGCCCGCGTGGTGGAACTGGTTCACATCGCCAGAGCCATTGGGATAGACCCGCGCGAGCAGCGGCACGACTTCGGAGAGCTCGGAAAGGTCCGACCAGTCGATGCGGATGCCGGCCGCGCGCGCCATGGCCGGGATATGGATTGCGTGATTGGTCGACCCTCCGGTCGCGAGCAGGCCGACGACCGCGTTGATGATCGCCTTTTCGTCGATGACCTGCGCGAGCGTCCGCTCGGTCGTCCCCGAAAGCTCGGCGAGGCGGTGGACGGCGGCGCGGTCGAGCGCCTGCCTGAGCTTGCTGCCTGGTTGGACGAAGGCGCTGCCGGGCACGTGCAGCCCCATCATCTCCATCATCATCTGGTTGGAGTTTGCAGTGCCGTAAAAAGTGCAGGTGCCGGGCGAATGGTAGGAACCCAGCTCGCTTTCGAGCAGCACGTCGCGCCCGACTTCCCCGGCGGCGTATTTCTGGCGTGTTTCCTGTTTCTGCTTGTTGGAAATCCCGCTCGGCATCGGGCCGGATGGGACGAAGATCGCGGGCAAATGGCCGAACCGCAGCGCGCCCATGACAAGGCCCGGCACGATCTTGTCGCAAATGCCGAGGCACGCGACCGCGTCATACATCTGGTGGCTGAGCGCCACGCCCGCCGCCATCGCGATATTGTCGCGCGAAAAGAGCGAGAGCTCCATCCCGTCCTCACCCTGCGTCACGCCGTCGCACATGGCAGGCGTCGCGCCTGCGACCTGCGCGGTGGCGCCAACTTCGCGGGCGTAGATCTTCATGCGGTCCGGGTAGCGGCCATAGGGCTGATGCGCGGAGAGCATGTCGTTATAGCTGGTGACGATCCCGATATTGGGACCGCGATTGTTCTTGAGCGCTTCCTGATCCTCGAGCGCACCGGCAAAGGCGTGGGCGAGCACCGAGCACGACACAGCCTCGCGTTCGGGGCGGCGGTCGGCCTCGCGGCGCATCAGGTCGAGATAGCTCTTACGGCTGTCCCGGCTGTTCTCGATCACGCGCTCGGTAACGCGGTGGAGCGTGTCGTTGAGCTTACTCATGCCAGCTCACCCCGTCGCGTTCGGCGAGCGCGATCGCGGCGCTCGGCCCCCAGCTACCGGCGGTGTAGGTCTTGGGCGTGACACCCTCGGCCTCCCACTCGGAGCGGATCGCATCGATCCAGTGCCACTGCGCTTCGACCTCGTCGCGGCGGACGAACAGCGTCTGGTCGCCCTTGATGAGATCGAGCAGCAGTCGTTCATAGGCGATGCGGCGTTCCGCTTCGGCAAAGGCATCGGGCATCGCGATCTTCAGGGGAACCTCGCGCAGCCTCACGCCGTCCTGATCGAGCCCCGGCACCTTGGCCATCAGCGACAAGGTGATGTTCTCTTCGGGCTGGATCTCGATCAGCAGGCTGTTGGGCTTGAGGCCCGTTCCCGGCCCTTCGAAGATCGAGTGCGGGACGCAGCGGAACTGGATGAAGATCTCGGTCACGCGTTCGGGCAGGCGCTTGCCGGTGCGCAGGTAGAAGGGGACGCCCTTCCAGCGCCAGTTGTCGACATGCGCCTTGATCGCGGTGAAGGTTTCGGTGTTTGACGGTTTGCCCAGTTCTTCGTCATAGCCGGGTACGGCTTGACCGCCAATCGCGCCTGCGCGGTACTGGCCGGTCACCGTCTCGCTCGCCTTGGTCGGGCGGAGCGCGCGCAGCACCTTGACCTTCTCGTCGCGCACCGCGGTCGCATCGAAGCTGGTGGGCGGCTCCATCGCGAGCAGCGCGAGCAATTGCAGCATGTGGTTCTGCACCATGTCGCGCAGCGCGCCGGCATCGTCGTAGAATGCCACGCGCCCTTCAAGCCCGACTGTCTCGGCGACGGTGATCTGGACGTGTTCGATAATGTTCGAATTCCAGATCGGTTCGAACAGGATGTTGGCAAACCGCAATGCGAGCAGGTTCTGCACCGTCTCCTTGCCGAGATAATGGTCGATGCGGAAGATACGGTCTTCGGGGAATGCCTCGGCCACCGCGTCGTTGATCTCGGCGCTGGTGGCAAGGTCGGTGCCGAGCGGCTTTTCAAGGCACATGCGCACCTTGTCGCCGGTCAGGCCCGAATGCTGGAGGCCTGCGATGGTGGGCCCGAACAGGCTGGGCGCGGTGGAGAGGAAGATCGCTAGACCGCCTTCTTCGCCCGAACTCCCGGCATCCTCGACCTTGGCCGCAAGGGCATCGAAGCCTTCGATCGTGCTTGCATCGAGTGCCTGGTAGGACAGCCGGTTGAGGAAGCCTGCGAGGCTCCCGCGGCGCTCGGCAGGGAGGAATTCCTCCAATGCCTCGCGCGCCATCTGGCGGAACGCGCCATCGTCCATCTCGGTGCGGGCGGTGCCGATGATCGCGAGATTGTCGGGCAGCAGACCGTCGGCGCACAGCGCGCAAAGGCTCGGCAGGAGCTTGCGTCGGGCAAGGTCCCCGGTTGCGCCGAACAGAAGCAGGCGGTCAGCGGCAAATTCGGTCATCGGTGCTCCCAAAGCTGTACTCACGCGCAATTGTGAACGTTAACAACGCGCATGTCCACTCATATAGTGACGTAGCGGCACCCACTAGCGAGCGCAGCGCCAGGCCGCAACAAATCTTATGCTGCACCTGCGAAAAGGTGAGGTTTAGTTGCTTGTTGCAACCTCTACCTTGGAATAATCGAACTGCATCGGTCCGAAGCTGGTAACGAAGGAGACGTCGGCGGCATCGCGCCCGACGCCGATCTTCACCGCTTGGCCAAGGTCCGCCATCCCGGTCGCGTCGACCAATTGCCACGTCCCGCCTTCGCCCGAGGGATCCGTGAGGAACACCTCGGCGACCGCGTGGAAATCCTGCGGACGAACGCCGGGCGCAAAACACGCGACATAGCGCGCGGGGATGGTCGAGGCGCGCGCGAGCGTGACTAGGACGTGCGTGAAATCGCGGCAAATTCCCTGCCGCTTGATAAAACTGTCGGTCGCGGTAGTCGCCTGATTGCTCGCCCCCGGAACATAGTCGAAATGTTCGGCGATCCACTCTGCGATCGCCTGAACCCGCGCGCCGCCACTGGTCCCTTCGAATTCGCTGCCGACCAGCGACTGGTATTCGTCCGCGCGGCAATATCGCGAGTCGAGCAGATATTGCACCGCCTCGCCGGGAAGGTCGTGCGGCTCCATCGCGGAGAGCGATGCAAGGTCGAACAACTCGCGCCGAGGCGCCACTCGCGCACTGTAATCGACCTCGATCCGGCCCGCGCCATTGAGCCAGATCCGCTCACCGATATCGTCCTGCGCCGCGACGCGCGCGAAGTGTTCTGTTGGCGTGATCATGGTCGAACGCTCGAGCAATTCCTGCTCGGGCAGGTCGGCGGCTTCGAACTGCAGCAGCGCGGAGGTGTGCTGCTCGAAGCAAAAGGCGAAGCGGGCGGAAATGTCGACGGGCATTGGAGACTCAACGTTTGGGAGGAAAGGGGTTCCGCGAATTGCGTCTAAGCGCGATTTGACGCTTTCATTTTGCGGACAATGTGTGATGATCGCCCTTGCAGTTTCAGGGGGTCGCACATGTCCAAACTTACTCTTGCCAAGAGCCTGCTGGCGCTCCTCGCCGCTGGTATCGTCACAACCTCGCCTGTCAATGCGCAGGAGCAGAAGAACACCCACGGAAAGCCCGCAGAAGAAGCAGCCGAAGCCTCTCAGCCCAAGTTCGACGGCATGGGGTTTCAGGAAGCGATACGGCTTTTTCAGGAGAATTTGCTGTGGAAGGGCGGCGGAGGTGATTCTCTGCGGCGTTGACGGTGATACAAGCTACATTCCACTTGTATGCAATGCGCAAGACGACACAAAAGATCGACCGACTTTTGGCAACGCCGCAAGAGACGTTGGCCATGGGCGTGCAATCCCTTTCTGAACTCAATACGGAAATCCGGAAGTACTTCGAAGATCCGGGGCCACAGATAGAAGTGCGCTCCAATTCCGTGAGTGGACACAAGTTTCTCAGCGTGGTGTTCGATCGTCCGATCCCACTGTCGATACCGCATCGAGCGACTGATGCCCTGCAGCGTTTCAAAGACACGTTCGATCAGACGATTTATGGCGCTGGGCTTGCGCTCGGGGCAGTGGAACCGAGGGGCAATTTTCCGTGGGCCAGAAACCCGAAAAATTTGGACAAGAGACTGACGGATCTCAAGATACCCGACGCCATGCACTCGGTTATCTGGGAACAGGAACTCTATTGGACGGGGGAAGATTGGTCAGGCGGCAACGACTTCATCAGAGACCTCGTAGAGATGGCGAACGAGCGGCACACGGTGAACGTGAGAGCCGCCGTCAAATTCGATGATAGGGACTTCTGTTTGCCCGCGCTGGTCGGCAATGGAGACTGTGAGCTTCTACATAGCTCATCTGAACCGATTCACGATCCAGATTCAAACTCGCTCATCCTAATGGCTTGGAAGGGCGACGGCGAGCTGGTGGGAGACTTTCATGCTCCAATGGGCATATATTTCGATTCTCCGAAACTCAGATCGCCGATCGAAGTTTGCGCCGCGCTCCGTTCATTTCGCGACGCTGCCGCGCGTTTTCTCGGCGACGCCGAGGTGGCAATCCGACACGCTGGCTAAGAAATCTCTCTTCGCCTGGCCCCAGGCGCGATGCTCAATCGTAGGCCGATCGCGCCATCCGCGTTAGTAAAACGGTCGCCGTTGGTGCTCTTGTCTGTGTCCGCTCCAGCTCGCTTCTGCGCATGCGGCTCGACCTGCCCGATTGGGAGGACTGACGCCCGCGCGTTTTCCTACCCGGCGCTGACTGGCTACAAGACCAATTCGCCCCCGGACGCTTTTCTGCGTGCGGGGGCGTGTTCGTTTGGACGCCGATCTGGAAGTTGACACTTGGCAAGCCGAATTCGCCAAAACTGCCAGCATCTTCAGATGCTTGATGCAATTCGGGAATTTCGAAAAAGGGGGGTTGGGTGTTCCATCGGAGGCGCTTCCCCCTCAGGCGATCACTCCGAACAGGTCGTGCGCGTCGGCGTCCTCGATGCTCACGTCGACGATATCGCCGGGTGCGAGCGTCTCGGGGACGTTGCGCAGATAGACCGCGCCGTCGATCTCGGGCGCGTCGGCCTGACTGCGACCGGTGGCGCCGATATCGCCGTCCTCGTCCGCCTCGCCGACCTCGTCGATGATGACGGGCAGCTGCTTGCCGACCTTGGCCGCGAGCTTGGCGGCGGAGATGCGCTCGGTCACTTCCATGAGGCGCGCATAGCGCTCTTCCTTGATCTCCTCGGGCACGGGATCGGGCAGGGCATTGGCCGCCGCGCCTTCGACAGGCTCAAAGCGGAACGCGCCGACGCGGTCGAGCTGGGCCTCTTCGAGCCAGTCGATGAGGTACTGAAAGTCCTCCTCGGTCTCGCCGGGGAAGCCGACGACGAAGGAAGAGCGCACCGCGATCTCGGGGCAGATCTCGCGCCACGCCTTGAGCCGCGCGAGCACCTTGGCCTCGTTCGCGGGACGCTTCATGCGCTTGAGGACGGCAGGTGCAGCGTGCTGGAACGGGATGTCGAGATAGGGGGTGAGCAGCCCCTCGGCCATCAGCGGAATGACGTGGTCGACATGCGGGTAGGGGTAGACGTAGTGGAGCCGGGTCCACGGCGCCCTGCCTTCGGGGGTGCGCAAGTTGCCAAGCTCGCGCGCCATGTCGGTCATGTGCGCGCGGACCTCGCGGCCCTTCCACATGCGTGGCTCGTGGCGGGTGTCGACACCGTAGGCGCTGGTGTCCTGGCTGATCACCAGCAGCTCGCGGGTGCCGGCGGCGATGAGCTTCTCTGCCTCGCGCAGCACCGCGTCGATCCGGCGGCTCGCCAGCTTCCCGCGCAATTGCGGGATGATGCAGAACGCGCAGGAGTGGTTACAGCCCTCGCTGATCTTGAGATAGGAGTAGTGGCGCGGGGTAAGCTTGATGTCCGGCTGTGGGATAAGGTCGACGAACGGACCCTGGCTCGGCGGAGCGTGTTCGTGCACGGCCTCGACCACCTGCTCGTACTGGTGCGCGCCGGTGACGGCGAGCACTTGCGGGTGAGCGGCGCGGATCGCGTCCGCCTCATCGCCCATGCAGCCTGTCACGATAACGCGGCCATTCTCGGAGATGGCTTCACCGATAGCGGCGAGGCTCTCCTCCTTGGCACTGTCGAGGAAGCCGCAAGTGTTGACCAGCACGACGTCTGCGCCCTCATAGTCGGGGCTCATCGCATAGCCGTCGGCGCGCAGCCGGGTAAGGATGCGCTCGGAATCAACCAGCGCCTTGGGGCAGCCGAGCGAGACCATGCCGACGCGCTTCTGATCGGGGAGGGTGGAGGTGGGGGTGTTCATAAGCGAGCGCGCCCCTACACCTTTGCGTGGCAATACGCTAGATCGGTTCGCGGTCGCAGAAGAACCAAAAAACAAGGGGAGGGTTTCAATGGATCTGTTTGCAGTAAACTGGATCGCAGTCGTCGTGGGCGCGGCGACGGGCTTCGTCATCGGAGGGCTCTGGTACGGGCCCATCTTCGGCAAGGCATGGCTGGCTGCCGTTGGCCTCACCGAAGAGGACGCGCAGAACGGGCATCCGGGCAAGATCTACGGGGGCGCATTCCTGCTCTCGGTGGTGATTAGCTGGACGATGGCCCACACATTCCAGACCTATGCGCTCGCGGGCGCAGATCTCAGCATTCTCGACAAGGTGCTGACCGGCTTTGGCGTGGCGCTCGGCTTCGTGGTGCCGGCGGTTGGAATCAACTACCTGTTCTCGCAGAAGACGCTGAAGCTGTTCCTGATCGACGCAGGTTACTGGCTGCTGTTCTTCACAGCAGTTGCAGCAGTGCACGCTTACCTGCCGTAATACGGCGTGTGCCCCCATGCGGGGGCACATCCTCGCTAAACGTCCTCCGCTTCGCTGCGGACCCGCTGCGGGCGGGCGGTCGCCCTTGCGGTCGGCTGGTCGCCGACCGAACCATTCCCGGCGTTGACACTCGGTTCTGGATATTGGTCACGGAAGTCAGAGCGCGGCTGCGCGGCCCGCAGGGGCACCGTAGCGGAGCGAAGCGAAGTGGAGGAACTGCCCCGAGGATGATCGCCCGGATGGGCGATCGGAAAGCAAACTAATGCCCGTCGCCGCTTGTCGTGCCGTTCTCGGTGGGGACAATCTCGACGAGCACGTCGCCGGGCTGGAGGTTCTGGCACTCCTCCTCCCAGAAGCCGATCGCGCGGCCATTGCGGTAGATGCGCAAGCCCCGACCGCCGGTGGTGAGGTCGGTGATCGCGCAGCCGCATTCCTCTTCGCGCACGACGCGCTCGACCAGCTGGACGCGGCCCGTGACCGAGGCGAGATCGGCGAGGTAGTCGGCGATATGCGCGCCCTTCGCGGAGCCTGCCAGCAAAAGCCCGGTAAAGCGCACCGGGTTGATGACGTTGTTGGCGCCCGCCTGTCTCGCGAGCAGCTCGTTATCGTCCGCGCGCACGACCACGCTGATCGGTACGTTGGGCGCGAGATGGCGCACGGTGAGCGTGATGAGGATCGAGGTGTCGTCGCGGCCTGCCGAGACGAGGATCGCCGAGGCTTGCGCCACGCGCACCGCCTTCAACGTCTCATCGCGCGTGGCGTCGCCGTTGAGCACGTTGACCCCCAGTTTCTCAGCTGCGGCAAGGCGCTCTTCGCTGGGGTCGACGACCACGATGCAGTGCGCATCGGTGCCGCGCTCGATCAGTTCCTCGACGCTCTCGGAACCCGAAACGCCGTAGCCGAGCACGACGACATGGTCGGTGAGGTTGTCCTGGATACGGGCCATGCGCCACTTCTCCCAGCTGCGTTTGATGATGAAATTGTAGGCCGTGCCCACGAAGATGAAGAATACGAGAAACCGGATCGGAGTCACGATCACCGCTTCGACAAGGCGCGCGCGGTCGGTCACCGGAGCGATGTCGCCGAACCCGGTCGTGGTGATCGAGATCATGGTGAAATAGACGATGTCGAGGAAGCTCACATGTCCATCGACGCTGTCGACCAGCCCGCCGCGGTCGAACCAGTGGATCATCACCACGATGAAGATCAGGAACAAGGCCGCGCCCAGACGGATGCCGAGATCGCCCCAAACGGGGAGCTTCACCGCGCGGCGCAGCGGCTTGAACTTGCGCGCGGCGACGACCTTGTTCGGTTTGACCGAGAAGATCTGATCGGGTTCGCGCTTCGCCATCTGCCTTTCCGTATCAGTCCGCAAATCGTTCGGCGAGGGAGCCGATGCTCGAATGGTGGGTAAGATCGAGCTGGAGCGGCGTGACCGCGATATAGCCATCGTCGATCGCTTCGAGATCGGTGCCATGGTCGAGCGTGTGTTCGATCGCGTGCAATCCGAACCAGAAATAGCGGTGCCCGCGCGGATCCTTGCCTTCGACGATGCTCCCGCGCGAATAGTCGTGAAAGCCCTGCCGAACGACCCGGATGCCTTTCACGTCGGCGGGGGCGCATGGCGGGAAGTTGACGTTGACGAGCGTGCGCTCAGCAAAAGGAGCATCGAGCAGCGGCTGGATCACCTTTGCGCCCCATTCGCGCGCCGCGTCAAAGATCGTGTCCGCCTCGCGCGTTTCGCGGTTGTAGACCTGCGAAAGCGCGATCGAGCGCACGCCTGCGAGTGCGCCTTCGATGCCTGCCGAGACCGTGCCCGAATAGGTGATGTCATCGGCAAGGTTGGCGCCACGATTGACGCCGGACAGGATGAGGTCGGGCGGATCGTCCATCACTTCGCGCAAGGCCATCATCACGCTGTCGGTGGGCGTGCCGGTGACGGCGAAACGGCGATCGGCGAATTTGTGCAGCCTCACCGGGCGGTTGAGCGTCAGCGAATGGCCCGCTCCCGACTGTTCCTCGGATGGCGCGCAGACCCAGATATCGTCCGAAAACTCGGCAGCGATCGCCTCGAGCACTTCGAGCCCCGGCGCGTGAATGCCGTCGTCATTCGTCAGCAGAATGCGCATTCAGTTAGTAGGCTCGAGCTTTGTCACACCGCCCATATAGGGAGCGAGGGCGTCGGGCACCAGTACGCTGCCATCGGCCTGCTGATAGTTCTCGATCACGGCGACGAGCGTGCGGCCTACGGCAAGGCCGGAGCCGTTGAGCGTGTGGACAAACTCAGTCTTCTTCGAGCCTTCCGGTTTGAACCGCGCATTCATCCGCCGCGCCTGGAAATCGCCGGTGTTCGAGCACGAACTGATCTCGCGATAGGCGCCCTGACCGGGGAGCCAGACCTCAAGGTCGTAGGTCTTGCGTGCGCCGAAGCCCATGTCGCCGGTGCACAGCAGCATGGTGCGGTGGGGCAGGTTCAGCGCTTCGAGCACGGCCTGAGCGGCCTTGAGCATGCGCTGGTGTTCCGCCTCGCTCTCTTCGGGGCGAACGATCGAGACCAGCTCGCATTTTTCGAACTGGTGCTGGCGAATGAAGCCGCGCGTATCCTTGCCCGCAGCACCCGCTTCGGAGCGGAAGCACTGGGTGAGCGCGGTGAGCCGCATCGGCAACGCGGCATCGTCGACGATCTGGCCCATGACGGACGCGGTGAGGCTGACTTCGGAGGTCGGGATAAGCCAGCGGCCATCGGTCGTCTGGAAACTGTCCTCGGCAAACTTCGGAAGCTTGTCGGTGCCGTACATGGCCTCGTCGCGCACAAGCACGGGCGGGGCACATTCGGTGTAGCCATGCTCGCGCGTCTGCATGTCGATCATGAATTGGCCGAGCGCGCGGTGGAGGCGCGCCATGTCACCGCGCAGGAAAGTGAAGCGCGCACCCGAAAGCAGCGCCCCTTTCTCGAAATCCATGCCGAGCGCGGGCGCAATGTCGGCGTGTTCCTTAGCCTCGAAGTCGAAGGCGGGCTTTTCGCCCCAGCTCGACACCTCGACGTTGCCCTCTTCGTCCTCACCCGGCGGCACATCGTCGAAGGGGAGGTTGGGGATCACCGCCAGCGCATCGCGCAGCTGCTCGCCCAGCGCTTTCTCGCGTTCTTCGAGCGCGGGCATGTCGGCTTTGATTTGCGCGACTTCGGCTTTGAGCGCTTCGGCTTCTTCCGTGTTGCCTTGGCCCATCGCCTTGCCGATAGCCTTGGAAGCTTCGTTGCGGCGGCTCTGCTTGGCCTGCAATTCGGTCGCGAGAGCGCGGCGATCTTCGTCGAGCGCGAGGATTTTTTCGCCCACGGGCTCCGCTCCACGCCGGGCGAGCGCAGCGTCGAAAGCCATCCAGTCTTCACGGATCAAACGGATATCATGCATGGGCAGCGCCTATGCCCGGATCGCACAGCGTTGGAAAGATGTTTGGGAAGCTTAACTGGCCGGCATGATAGAGAATTCGCCCACGCGCTCGCGAAGCTTTGCGGATCACCCAACGTCGGCGTGCAAGCCGGTCGATACCAACTGCGCGACAATATCCGCAGGCGCCAGCGGTTTCGAAATCAGATAGCCCTGCGCATAGTCGCACCCGGCTTCTTTCAGGAATTGCAGGCAAGCCTCGTCTTCCACGCCCTCGCATACAACCCGCAGCCCAAGCGAATGGGCCAGTTGGATGGTGGATCGCACCATAAGGGCGTCGCTGCGATCCCGGTGCGCGTTTTGAACGAAAGCGCGGTCGATCTTCAGTTCGGTCAGCGGCAGCTTTTGCAGATAGCTGAGCGTCGACTGGCCGGTGCCGTAGTCGTCCATCGAGACGAGCACACCCAGCTTTCTGAACCGGTTTAGGTTCGCTGCAGCCACATCGGGATCGCGCATCGTGGCGGATTCGGTGACTTCGAAGATCAGGCGATCGCGCGGCACTTTGGTCTTGCTCAGGATCTGTTCGGCTGCGTTCATGAAATGCTCTGACGTGATCAGTTTGGCCGAGATATTGACCGCCGCCGAAGCCACTGCCCCCTGCTTGCACCAATCGCCAAGGTCGCGAATGGTTTGCTTGAGCACGAATAGGGTAAGCGGTTCGATCCGGTTGGTTTCTTCCGCTAGCGGGATGAACAGGTCAGGCCGCATGTAGCCGCGTTCAGGATGTTCCCAGCGCACTAGGGCTTCCACGCTCTCGATCCGATCTGATTCGAGCCGGAGCTTCGGTTGATAGACCACCCTAAGCTGGCCTGCCCCGATTGCCTCATCGAGCTCGCCCATCAGCGTGACGCGTTGCTCGATGATCGCGGTTTCTGCATCTTCGTGCGCGTGCCAGAGCTTTCCATCCTGAGCGGCGAAGCTTGCAGCATGGGTCGCCGCGGCGAGCGCGTCACCATGCGCGATCCCGAACGATACTCCGGCGTCGATCCTTGCCGCGCCGATCTTGAGCGGTTTCTTTAGCTCTTTCGAGATTTCGTCGAATGCATCGACCAGCACTTGATAGTCGCCCGAATAGACCCATGCGAGGATGCGCGTGTCTGCGCGGAACGGTTCTTGGATCGCCAGAGTGGAGGACATTCGGTCGATCAGCCGCTCGATGAATTTGCCGGTCTGCTCCTTGCCCAACACCGCCTGAATGGAGTCAAACTCCTTGATGTAGGCCGCAACCACGAAATGCTCAGGCTGATGGATGCGGGTAGCGAATGCAAGCGCATTGGGCAGTCCGGTTTCGCTGTCCAGCAGAGCCCTGTCGCGCAATTGCGAGCGGGCAATTCGCAAAGTTTGAGCGGCGGCGGTGGACACTATGACGATGGCAGCGGGGACAACCTCAAGCACCGTCATGGCATAGTGATAGGCGATGACCTCGACGGCGAGAACTGTCACCAATGCGCCAACGGTCCGCAGCGCCACTTGGGCGTAGGTCCATGCGAAGGTTATCGCGAGACCCAACACAAGGCTCAGCAAGACCAGCGGCATCCATCCATGCTCGCTCAACCCTCCGGCCAGCAACGTTTCGGCAGCGAGCGCCTGAATGGTCACGCCGGGGATAACGCCATAGGACGGCACACCGTAGCGATCGCCAAGTTCGATCGCGGTTGCCCCGACCAGCACGTCCTTACCGGCTATCGCGGCCTCGTCGAATTCACCGCGCTCAACCGCGATGAAGCTGTGCCGCGGTATTGATTTGGGGTCGATGCTGAAATTGATCGGAAAGCTGGAATCTACCTCGCCTGCCGAGCCTGCAAGATAGGCCGACATCGAAGGACGCGGCGTGCCGTCCGTGACCGTTCCATAGACCATCCTGCGCACGCGAGCATCAGCGTCGGGCAGCACCGAGGCAGAGGCGAGACTTGCGTTTTCTCGCAGGATCGCAATGGGGAGCGCGTCGAGGCGCCTTTCCGAATTCTCCGACGCTGCCTGAGCGAATGTCGGCAGCGTCACCGAGAGGTCGGCTGTGGCAATCGCATCGGCAAAGGCTTGGTCCTCTGCCGGCGATGAGTGCGATGAAAAGTCGATATCGAAAACCACCGACCGCGCGCCCGCCTTGTCGAGCTGCTCAATCAGTCGCGCATAGTGATCGCGTGGCCACGGCCACTGACGCAGGCTGGCGATACTGTCGGCATCGACCTCGACGATGTGGATCTGTCCAGACGCATCTTTTTGGGAGAGCTGAGTGACCCCGGCCAGCTGCTCATTTTCGGCCGCCCGGATCCAGTCCAACTGTGCCCCTGCGATCGCGACACAGAGGCTTACGAGCAGGATAAACCAGCTCTTGAGGTTCTCTGTTAGGAGTCGGCGCATCGATCAGGCTGTGGAGGCGCTAGCGATCAGAGATCGAGCCCCACACGATCAAGTCCGCCGCCAAGACCGCCACCTAGATTGCCGTCAAGGCCGCCTCCGAGGCCGCCGACGTTGCCACCACCGTTTCCGCCGCCGTTGCCGTCGTCTCCGTTTAGGTCGTCAAGCAGACCGTCGATGCCGCCGCCACCGCCTGCTTTATCATTGCCGTTGCGGATCCCATCATCGCGGTCGTCATCGTCTCCGTCGTCTCCGTCGTCTCCGTCGTCTCCGTCGTCTCCGTCGTCGTCATCGTCTCCGTCGTCGTCGTCTCCGTCTTCGTCGTCGTCGTCTCCGTCTTCGTCGTCGCGCCCATCGTCAATGCCAGGATTACCGAGACCGGAATCGTCATCGTCGGAGTCGGGGTCTGGGAGGGGCCCGCTGCCGCTACCGTTGCCGCCTCCGTTGCTGTTGCCTTCACCCTGGCCGTCATCGTCGTCGCCGCCGTCCACGTCGGCACACACCCCAAGAACCTCGACAAGACAGTCGTCGCTGTCGTCTACGCCATCGTCGTCGCCACCGTCGTCGTCGGAACCACCGTTGCCTCCAGCGCCAACACCAACGCCTATGCCGACACCGGTGCCGCCGTTGCCGTTGCCGTTGCCACCGGAGTTGCCGTTGCCGCCGGAATTACCGTTGCCATTCCCGTTGCCACCAGCGCCTACGCCTACGCCAACGCCTCCGCCGACCCCTGCGCCGCCGTTGCCGTTTCCATTGCCACCGGTGTTCCCGTTACCGTTACCGTTACCGTTCCCGTTACCGTTCCCGTTGCCACCAGCGCCGACACCTACGCCAACGCCGACACCCGTGCCGCCGTTGCCGTTTCCGTCGCTTCCTTCGTCATCATCGCCGTCATCGCCGTCATCGCCGTCATCGCCGTCATCTTCATCGTCGTCGTCGGCTTCATCGTCGTCGTCGTCGCTGTCGTCGTCCTCGCTCTCTTCTTCAGCGTTCTCGTCATCATCGCCGTCGTCATCACTGTCTTCTTCAGCGTTCTCATCATCATCGCTGTCGTTGCTGTCGTCGGCATCGTCGCTGTCGTCGTCGCGCTCATCGTCGTCGCTGTCGTCGTCATCGCGCTCATCATCATCACGGTCATCGCCATCGCCATCGCCGCCGTTGCCGCCGGAGTTTCCGTTGCCGCTGCCGCCCGAGTTCCCGTTGCCGCTGCTACCGGCGCCTGCGCCGTTGCCGGAATTGCCTCCGGCAGTTCCGCCACTGCTCGAGTTGCTGGAACTGCGATTGGTCGCGTCGGCGACAAGTACATCGACACCCGACACAACCGCGCCGCTCACCAGGCCATTGGTCAAATCGCCAAGGTCCGCTGAGGAGCTACCAATCGCGACCTCGATCATCGCGGGGCCATCGTTCGCTGCCGGACCAGAGAGGCCAGCCGCACGGCGAGTGGCTGAACCCGGTTGGCTTTGAGTTGCAGCAGAAGGCGTCGCCGCTGGAACTGACACCGTCGCCGTGCGCTTCGGCGAGTCGATCTGGCGCGGTGTGTCGCCTTCGATATTGAGCCGGAAGCGATCATCTGCTCCGATCATGGCTACCTCACCCGGTCGAACCAGATCGCGCGCCCCGCCATCGATCGTCGCCGCTTCCACAGCGCCCTCGGTCACCTGCATCGAGGCACCAGCCTCCGTTACCGTGATCGTGAATGTGGTGCCTTTCACCACAGCCGCGAGATAGGGGGTGTCGACGCCGAAATGCGGATCGGGCTGCTTGCCGATGTTGAAGAAAGCGCTGCCGAAGTCCTGGAGGATCTGGACTACGCCGCGCTCGCGTTCGCGCGGAACGATCGTGATGCGAGTGTTCGGTCGGACCGTCACGAACTCGCGCCCGCGAACGATCGTGGCACTGCCATCCTCGCCGGACACGACCGATTGGCCAGCGTCGATACGCGCTCCCCGCGTGGCGACGCGTTCGCCGTCGGCGGTCTGAATGACTACGTCGCCGCGCGTCTCGCTGACTGTCCAGGGTCCGGACTGAGCGATTGCGCTCGTGCTCGAAAGCAGCGCGGCGAGCGAAATGATTGCCTTTGTTTTGACCGCCATTGGGTATTCCTCCGTAGGCATGCCGTAACCGGAGGAAGTCGAGGGTTAGTGACCAGCGATGGTTAACATCTTGGGAATTTGACGAAGTCTTAGGAAGTTCCGGCCTAAATCCCAGAGAGTTATCCCTTTCTGACTGGTTAAGGGGCCGGTTGAGATGCCGCTTTGGCGACTAATTCTGTTAGCTTTGCTTGTAACTACCGGTCCCCCGGTGGTTGCTCAGACCGTGCTGGATCGGACCGATCCAACGCAGTCGGAAGCCGACATGGAGCCAGCCGAGCGACCCCAACAGGCGAACCCGGTCATCAATGCGCCGCCACAGAGCGCACCTGACAGGCAGCTGGAGAGTGGCGGGCGCATAGCTGTCAGCTCGATCATCATCTCCGGCAATGAGGCGCTGCCCGACAGCGAGTTTGTCGACCTGATCGAGCATTTCACCGCGCAACCGCTTTCCCAAGCGGACCTGACGGTGCTTGCAGATGCGGTCGCACAGCGAGCACGCGAACGCGGCTATGTCTTCGCATCCGCGATAATTCCACAGCAAAGCCTCAACCTGGGCGTGCTGCGGATCGAGCTCGACGAAGGCAAAGTCGACACGATCCGCATCGAAGGCGCCGATGATCCCGCCATCCGGCGTCAGCTGGCACCGCTGGTCGATGGTGGCCCGGTTACGAAGGACGAGCTTGAACGGCGGATATTGCTTGCCAACGATATCTCGGGGGCCCGCATATTCGACGCGAGCTTTGAGCGCGAAGGCGCGCTCGGTGTGCTGTTGGTGCGAACCCGGCGCTCGCGCGCCTCGGCTTCGGTGGCTCTCAGCAATAACGGGTCTCAGCCCGTTGGCCCTGTCAGGGCACGAATTCATGTCGATCTGAACGGTGTTCTGGATGGCGCGGACGAGGTCGACCTGACTGTTGGCACCACCCCGTTCCAGCCCGATGAACTGCAATTTGTGCGCGGGTCCTATCGGATCGTGGTCGATGCAGACGGTTTGGAGCTGGGCACTCACATCTCCTATTCGGCGACCGATCCGGGCGCCTTCCTGTCCGATCGCGACATCAACGGCGAATTCTGGCGTGTTGGGGTCGATGCGCAATACCCCTTGCTGCGACGCCGCGCGCTGAGCGTGTGGGTCATCGGCGAATTTGAAGTGACCAATCTGAAACAGATGGAAGCCGGCGCAGTGGTTCGCCACGACCGGGTGCCGACTGTTCGCCTGGGTATCTATTCGCGCGGTCGGTTCGCAGGCGGCTATTTCCGAGGCCGAGTGATGGCATCGCGCGGGCTCGACATCCTCTCCGCGACCCAATCGGGTGACCCGCTGGCTTCACGCTCGGATGCCTCAGCCCAGTTCACAAGTCTTTACGGTTGGGCGGCATGGAATCGATCGCTCATCGATTCCTTCAGTCTAGCGCTGGGAGTTCGCGCGCAGCTCGCTGCGGAACCGCTGCTCGCGACCGAGGATATCGGTTTGGGCGGCCCCTCTTTCCTGCGCGGCTACAACTTCAACGAGCGTACCGGCGATCAGGGCATCATGGGCTATGGCGAGCTTCGATATAACTGGAGAGGCGAGGGCTTCTGGATGCCACGCGGGCAAGTCTATGTCTTCGCCGATGGCGGCGTCGTTTCCAATCTGGAAGGAGGCTTTGGCGGCGGCTCGCTGGCCTCGGCAGGCGGCGGTCTGAGACTGGACCTAACGCGCGATCTCGACCTTGGACTTGAGGTAGCAGTGCCTCTGACCGGGGAGAGGCTCGACAGCGACAGCGACGACCCGCTGTTCAATCTGCGCGTCCAGCAGACATTCTGAACCTGAGAGATGGTGGGCGCGGCAAGGATTGAACTTGCGACCCCACCCGTGTGAAGGGTGTGCTCTACCACTGAGCTACGCGCCCGTCCGGAAGGGCTCTCGGCCTTGGACAGGGGCGCGCATCTACTGTGCGCTCGCGCGCTTGGCAAGCCCCTTGGCAGCGGCTGATCAGCGCTTGGCGAGGCTTGCAAACAGCTCCAGAAGCCCGACCCGTTCGCTCGCACCAAGCGGGCGTGGTTCAGCGGGACATTCGAGGCAATAGGCCTGCACCCCGCGCGCGGAAGTGAGCACTCGCGCATCGCGGGTGATCTGCGCGAGCAGGGCTTCCTGCCGCAGCGAAGCCATCGCGAACAGGTCAGCGTTGCGCGTCGAAGCGGTGTCCGAGCTTTCGAACATCTGGCGGATCAGTGGACTGTAGTCCGACTGACCTGCGCCGAGGAAGCGCGGGCTCCAGCTGTCTTCTTCAAGCCCAGCTTCGCCGGCGACCCAAGCGAGCGCGTCTTCCATGCCCCCGAACTGGTCGACGAGCTGGAGTTGGCGTGCGGTGCCGCCGTCCCAGACGCGGCCTTGCGCAATCTGGTCGACCCGATCGGTCGTCATGCCGCGCGCCTCGGCAACTCGGGCGAGGAAATCGCTATAGGTGTCGACAACGCCTGCCTGCAGGATCGCGTCGACCTCGGGCGAGAAGCCGCCGATGATGTCGGGCTGACCCGAAAGCGGCGTGGTGCGATAGCCGGCTGCGTTGACGCCGATCTCGTTCGCGGCATCCTCGAAAGTCGGGATTACGGCAAAGACGCCAATCGAGCCGGTGATCGTTTCGGGCTGCGCGAAGATCCGGTCGCCTGCGGTAGCGACCCAGTAGCCTCCGCTCGCCGCGACATTGGCAAACGAGATCGCGACCGGAACGCCCTTGGCGCGGTAGCGGTTCACTGCGCGGCGGATTTCTTCGGATGCGAGGACCGAGCCGCCGGGCGAATCGACCCGGACCACCAGCCCCTTCACATCGTCGTCGAGCGCCTGGTCGAGCAGGTTCGCGATCCGCGTTCCGCCCGCGGTCCCCGGACCCGCTTCGCCATCGACGATTGTGCCGGCGACGGTCACGACGAGAATTTCGTTGTCGGCGCTGAGCAGGCCGCTGCCGTCGACATCGGCGAGATAGGGGGTGAAATCGCTCTTGGCATAGGCACCGGGTAGGTCGGACCACTCGTCCTCGCCCGCAATTTCGGCAACGCGCGCGCCGAATTCGACCCGGTCGCCTAGCTGGTCGACAAGGCCAGCTGCCAGCGCGGCTTCGGCCAAATCGCCCGAGGATGCCTCGACCCATTCGACTGGCGAACCGGTCACCCGGTCGAGGTCGATCGCGGGCCGCGCCTTCTTCACATTGGCCTGCCACTCCTCCCACAGCGCGCCGAGCAGGCTTTCGAGGTTCTCGCGCGCAGGGGCGGATGGCTCATTGAGAAGGTATGGCTCAACCGCCGACTTGAACGTGCCGACGCGATAGACGCGGGTGTTGATGCTGAGCCTATCGAGCAGGTTGGCGTAATAGAGGTTGGAGCCGCCGGGCCCGGCGATGATTGCGCCGCCCAGCGGATCGGCCCAGACCTCGCTCGCATGCGCGGCAAGGTGCATGTGGTCATCGCCATAAGCGAGCGCGTAGGTGAGCACGGGCTTTTCGGCCTGACGTACGCGGTCCATCGCTTCGCCGATGGCCTGCATGTGCACCTGTCCACCGCCGACAAAGGCGCTCATGTCGAGCACCACCGCCTTGACCCGCTCATCGCTGGCCGCGGCATCGAGTGCGCGGACGAGGTCGCGCGCCTGGATCTCGCTAGGCGGAGCGCTGCCGGTGAGCAGAGCGGCGAAGGGATCCACCGGCGCCTTCTCCTCCACCACGTAGCCCGACATGTCGATATAGAGCGCACCTTCGCGCACTTGCCCAGGATTGGGCGAGGCTGACAGGATCGAGAACAGCGCAAGGAAGAACAGCAACATGAAAATAAGGACCAGCCCGTCCTTGATGCCGACGATGACTTTCCATGCCTTGCCGATGAAGCTCATTTGACTAGGTTTTCCTGTGCGTGAAATCTGCGCCTGTGTCCGAGGTAGGGGCAAATGGTTCAAAGTTCCATACGCGATGCGCGATGGAATGGGTTGAGCAGCGGACAAGGCTCGACTAAGGGCATCGCTTTAATGGACAACTCGCCTCCTCCCGTCGCGGACCCGCGCTATCCTGCGGGCCGGCTCGCATTCCCGCATCGCCATCTCACCGGCATTGGCCAGCTTGAGCGGCACGAAATCCTTTATCTGCTGGCAGAGGCGCAGCGGTGGGTCGAACACAACCGCCGCAGCGACAAGCACGCGGGGCTTTTGAGCGGCCTCACCATCATCAACGCCTTCTTCGAGAACTCGACCCGTACGCTCCTGTCATTCGAGATCGCGGGCAAGCGGCTGGGCGCGGACGTGGTCAACATGCACGCCGCGCAGTCGAGCGTGAAAAAGGGCGAGACGCTGATCGACACGGCGATCACGCTCAACGCAATGCGCGCCGATGCGATCGTGATCCGCCATGCATCGAGCGGGGCGACCCAGCTGATCGCGGACAAGGTCGATTGTCCGGTTCTCAATGCAGGCGATGGCAGCCACGAGCATCCAACGCAGGGCCTGCTCGATGCGCTGGCCCTGCGCGAAGCGCTGGCGAAGCGCGGCGAGGCGAATGAAGATTTCACCGGGCGCGTGATCACGATCTGCGGCGATATCCTGCATAGCCGCGTCGCGCGTTCGAACATTTTGTGCCTTCAGGCGCTTGGTGCGACCGTCCGGCTGTGCTCGCCGCCAGCGCTGATGCCCGCTGGGGTCGAGGCGATTGGCGCGCAGCCCTTCCACGATTTCGACGCCGCGCTCGAGGGTAGCGACGTGGTGATGATGCTGCGGCTCCAGACCGAGCGCATGGCGGGCCAGTTCATCCCCTCGGCACGCGAGTATCACCACCTCTACGGGCTGACGAAGAAGCGGCTCCAGCGCGCGGCGCCCGATGCTCTGGTCATGCATCCCGGTCCGATGAACCGCGGAGTAGAGATCGACAGCGACGTTGCCGACATGCTCGACCGCTCGATCATCACCCAGCAGGTCGAAATGGGGGTCGCGGTGCGCATGGCGTGTCTCGACGTGCTGACGCGAAGTGCGCGCGGCGTGGAGGGCTGGGCATGAAGCAGGTCACGCCCCTTACGATTGCTGGCGGCAAGATCGTCACCCCGCAAGGCGTCGTCGAAGGTGCGGTCCGCCTCACGGGTGGGCTGATCGAGACAGTCGGAGCCGATGTGACGCCGCAAAATGGCGACGAGGTCATCGACGCCAAGGGAAATCTGATCGCGCCCGGCATCGTCGATTTCGGCGTGTTCTCGGTCGACAAGCCCGCTTTTCACTTTGGCGGGATTACCCGCGCGGCGCTCATGCCTGACCAGTCGCCGCCGCTCGATTACCCGAGCCGCGTCAACTACATCGCCAAGAGCGGCAAGCCCGACCTGTGGGTCCACCCGCTCGCGGCTGCGACAAGAGGGCTTGAAGGGCAAGAACTCGCCGAAATTGCGCTGATGCGCGACGCCGGGGCGAGGGGCGTTGCTACGGGGCGCAAGTGGATCGCCGATAGCGGCGTGATGTTGCGTCTCATGCAATATGCCGCGATGCTCGACCTCGTCGTGGTCGCGCATCCCGAGGATGGCAGTCTTGCAGGAGAGGCGGCTGCGACCGCTGGCGAGATGGCAACCCGGCTGGGCCTTCCCAGTGCGCCTGCCGAAGCCGAGACGCTCGCGCTCGCTCGCGACATCGCGCTCGCCGAGATGAGCGAGGCGCGGGTGCATTTCCGGCAGGTCACGACCGGGGCAGGGTTCGAGCTGGTGCGCGCAGCAAAGGCGCGCGGCGTGTCCGTCACTTGCGGGATCACGCCGGCCCATTTCATGCTCTCGGACCTCGAGACGGCCGATTTCCGCACGTTCGCGCGCTTCTCCCCGCCGCTGCGCCCAGAGGCTGACCGCCAGGCCGCACGCGCCGCGATCGGCGAGGGCGTGGTCGATGTCATCTCAAGCGGGCACGATCCGCGCGGGGTCGAGGACAAGCGCCTGCCCTTCGCCGATGCCGAGCCGGGCATGGCTGGGGCGGAGACGCTGCTGGCCATGGTGCTGAACCTCGTGCGCGAAGACGTGATCGATATGGGCCGAGCATTCGAGCTTCTGTCGGCAAACCCGGCGAAGCTATTGGGCGTGAACGCTGGCGTGCTGGAAGCAGGTGCAGAGGCCGATATCGCCCTGATTGACCCGGAGGCCCCGTGGATCATCGATCGCACCAAGATGAGCGCGACCGGCGACAACACCCCATTCGACCGTCAGGGCACGCAGGGCCAGGTGAAGGCTCTGCTCAAGGGCGGGGTGAAGATCACCGCCTAACGACGGGTCGAGCCGGTTCTTGGTCACGGCAGTCAAAGCGCGACTGCGCTCCCGCAGGTGCCCGAAGCGCCGGGTAGGGACAGCATCGAGGAATTCGCCCGGAGAGGTGAACGCGAACAAAAAAGCCCCCGGAGCGTGACGCTCCGAGGGCAATTTCGCTGAAGCTCTGAAACGTTAGAGCGGAGGAAAACTTAACGCGTGCGTGCCGCTATGCGGACGCCGCGATCGACCGCGCCTGCGGGCGGGCTTGAAGCGGCGTAGGCGAAGCAGCCGCGACCAGCGGACTTCACGGTGTTGCACATCGAGCGGGCCGAGCTCGCACCGAAACCGGCTGCGGCGACGCGGAAATAGCGGCGACCATTGACCACCGCTTCAGTGATCACGACGTCATGCGCGGCAAGCTGCGGGAAGCGGCTCTTGAACTCGCTCCACTTCGATTCCGCCACGGCGCGGCTTTCAAAGGCGCCGAGCTGAACGAGGTGCGTTGCAGCCGATCCGGTGGCGACAGCCATGCGGCGCTGCTGAGCAGGACGTTCTGCGCGGGCCGGAGCGGCGCGCTCTGCCGGGACATCGGGGACGTCCTGAACCATCGGGCTCGAGACGAAACGGGTGGCGCCACGCGTTCCGGCAACCGCCGATGCGCCGGCCGAAGCCGATGCGCGGCGCGTGCTGCGCACCGGACGCGGTGCCGGTTCGGGAGCCGCTGCCGGAGCGGGAGCTGCGACCGGAGCGGGTGCAGCAGCAGGCGCTGCGGCAACGCGGGTCGGTGCCGCACCGGTGTCCTGAACGACAGGGTTGCTTTCGAAACGGACGGTGTCGACCTCGGGCAGACCCATTGCCAAGACTTCGCTTTCGCGCGGCTCGCCGGTTTCGACGACGGGCGCTGCAACCGGAGCGGCCTCGGCGACTTGCGGCGCGACGTCGGCATTGACCTCGTCGGCGCGCATGTCCTGTGCTTCGGCAACCATCATCTGCTGGCTCGGGAAGTTGGAGAGCGCGAGCATCTGCGGCTGGCCACCATCGCTGACCGGAGTGACGCCGAGGAGGTTTGCGACGCGCAGCTGATAGTCCTCAGGACGCGCAACCGCGGCCCAGTCGGACAGGCGAGCGTCAAGCTGATCGGCGGGCACGTCTTCGGCTGCCATCACGCGGGCCGCGCGCCAATTGCCGGCAAGCGCATAGGTATAGGCGAGGTTCTGGCGGGCCTTGGGGCTGGTATCGCCATTGCGAACCGCGTTGACGAGATAGTGCACGCCCTGGTCGGGCTGACCGGCCAGCGCGAGGGCAAGGCCGAAATCGCTCACCGGGATTGTCGCCTGGTTTTCGGAAAGCACGGCAAGAGCCGATGCGTTGTCGCCGGTTGCGACCTTGGCGAGCACATAGCTCAGCACGGTGCGGTTGTCGGTGGCGCCAAGCTCCATCGCTTCGCCAAAGGCGGTGGCGGCGGACTGGAAGCGGCCAGCTTCGAGATAGGCAGCGCCCAGAAGCGCGCGATATCCGGCATTGCGCGGTTCGGCGAGAACGGCGGCTTCTGCGTGAGTGATTGCACGGTCAATCTTGCCGCTCGACAGCGCAGCCTGCGCCTTCGAGAACGAGGTTTCAGCCGGCGGTGCGGCAGACGTGCAGCTGGCCAGAGCCATGCTGGCGAGCGCGGTGCTCATGAACAGGGCAATTTTCGGACCTGTGAAGCCTTTGTTACGGCGGATCATGTGCTTTTCCTCTAAATTAACCATGACATCTTGCGGCTTGACGCGTTAATTTTTGGTTACGTTTCAGACTTCAGTGGCGTTTCATCCGTCCGCCCATTGTCTGGGCGAGCGTGTCGAGATCTTCGATTTCGTCGAACAGCGCGTCGAGCGCTTCGGTCACGAGCGCTTGTGCGCTCACCCCCTGCATCGTCGATGCAAGGCGCAGTTTGAGGTGACGATCGCTATCGAGGCGCAGCGTGAAAGCCGCGCGCTTGGCAGCGCTGGATGTCGATTTTGCAGGAGCCTTCTTTGGCGCTTTCTTGCGCGCCTTGGCCTTGGCGGGCCTGGCGGTCTTGGCAGCCGGCTTGGCCTTCACCAGCGGCGCTTCGACTGGCTCTGCCACGAGAGGGGTGTCTTCGTTGGCTGGTGAGGGCGTTGCCGAGGGGCTGATCGAGACGATATTGCCGCCTTCGCTTGCCTCGTCCTCGCCGCCCATGTCGTTCCAGCCGAGATCCTCGAGCTGTTCGGGCTCTACCGTCTCGGGCAGGGGAGCAAGCTGCGGCCGCATTGCGGGCTTTGCGCCACCCTTACGAGCGAGCAAAGTCGGTCCAAGCGAGGCAAAGCTGGCTTCGGACATGACGCGCGGGCCCCTTACTGGGCCACCCGGCGGCCGAAGCCGCCAGCGGGCCGGTGAACGCCATTGGCCTGCGCTGCGTGAGCAGCCGTGCCGGGCGCGGAGAACACCGTGCGGCGGAAATTCTTTTCGAGGCGATCCGAGATATACTTCCACAACGCGGTCATTTCGGCTGCGCTGCGACCTTCGGGATCGACTTCCATCACCGTGCGGCCATCGATCATCGAGGCGGCAAAATCGGTGCGGTGATGAAGCGTGATCGGAGCGACCGTGCCATGCTGCGAGAGCGCGACGGCGGCTTCGGAAGTGATCTTGGCCTTGGGCGTCGCGGCGTTGACCACGAAGACCAGCGGCTTGCCGGCCCGCTCGCACAGATCGACCGTGGCGCCGACAGCCCGCAGATCGTGCGGGCTGGGGCGGGTCGGTACGACAATGAGCTCGGCAACGCCGATCACCGACTGGATCGCCATGGTGATCGCCGGAGGCGTATCGATGACGGCCAGTTTGAATCCCTGCTGGCGCAAGGTCTGGAGATCGTTTGCAAGCCGCGAAACGGTGGTCTGCGCAAAGGCGGGATATTCCGCTTCGCGCTCGTTCCACCAATCGGCGAGCGACCCCTGCGGGTCGATATCGATGAGGACGACCGGACCTGCGCCTGCGCGCTGTGCCTGGACGGCCAAATGCCCGGAAAGGGTCGTTTTGCCCGATCCGCCCTTCTGCGATGCCAAAGCTAGTACACGCAACGCTCGGTCCCCCTGGATTTAGACCTGTGATGGCCGCTCAATTGCGACCGGATGAGAACCGGGATCGCAGACTACCCCTAATTTTGGGTTAACAGCGGGCCTCACTTTGAAGAGCGGGAAGGCGGACAAGCTCAGGATTGCTGCGGGATACGTGCGGAAACCAAATCCTAACCAGTTCTTCACTATAAGTTGGCGCACACGAATGAAGGAGCGCCTGACATGGCCTTTGACAATCTGCGTATGTTCGCTCGCACTGCCGCGTTTGCGGGTGCCGCCAGCCTTGCCGCTATCGCTGCCCCGGCTTTTGCCGATGTGAAGGCGGGCGTCGATGCGTGGAGCGCTGGCGACTATGACCGCGCGGTTGCCGAATGGCAGGGACCGGCTGCCAATGGCGATGCCGATGCGCTGTTCAATCTCGCGCAGGCCTATCGCCTTGGGCGCGGGGTTGATGCGAATGTCGCGCGCGCTCGCGAGCTTTACGAAGCCGCCGCTTCGCGTGGGCATATCAAGGCTGCCGACAATTTCGGGCTGCTGCTGTTTCAGCAGGGCGAGCAGGACCGCGCCATGCCGATGATCCGCGCCGCTGCCGAACGCGGCGATCCGCGCGCGCAATACGTTCTGGGCCTCGCCCACTTCAATGCCGACTATGCCGAGAAGGACTGGGTGCGCGCGTATGCGCTGATGACGCTCGCCAATGGGGCGGGACTGCCGCAGGCCAGCACTGCGCTGATGCAGATGGACGACTACGTGCCGATGTCGCAGCGCCAGCAGGCGCAGACGCTTGCACGCCAGATCGAGGCTGAGAGCGATCGTCGCCGCGCTGCCGAACTTGCCGCCGTCGATCTCGGTTCGCGCCAACCGCCTGCTCAGGCCGCTCAGGCTCCCGCTCAGGCTCCCGCTCAGGCTGCGCCGCAGCCCGTGACTCCGCAACCCACCGCACCGCAACCGGTGCGAGTGGCCGCCGCGCCAGCCACGCAGCCCGCTGCTGCACCTCCTCCCGCTCCTGCACCGACGAGCGCTGCGCCGGCGTCTAGGGGCAATTGGGGTGTGCAATTGGGCGCCTTTGGAGTTGCGGGCAATGCCGATCGCCTGTGGGCACGACTTTCGTCAAACTCAGCGCTTGCGGGCACTCGCAAGGTGCTTGTCGCAGGTGGCAATGTCACGCGTCTGCGCGCCATCGGCTTTGCCAGCCGCGCCGATGCACAGGCTGCGTGCGACACGCTCAAGCGGCAGGGACAGGGCTGCATCGTCTCAAGCCCGTCCTGAACGAGCGCATACAGCTTTCGTCGATATCCGCCTTTCCCTGAGAGCCCGGGCTGCTAAGACTGGCAGCACTTGGGACAGGGAACAGGGGATCGGCGATGAGCTCATCGACAGACGCCGCGAATATCGAGCAGACTTTCGGCGACGAAGGGGCTCCAGCGTCTGCATCCGCCTCCGGGCCGGTTGCGCGCAAGGATCGCATCGATAGTCTCGACTTCATTCGCGGGATTGCGGTGATGGGCATCCTCGCCGCCAATATCGTCGCCTTCGGTCAGCCGTTTGCTGCCTATATGTACCCGGATGCCTTTCTGACGGAACACGGTCCGACGTCGGACTGGATGCTGGTCGGGCAATATGTCCTGATCGATAACAAGATGCGCGGGCTGTTCACCCTTCTGTTCGGCGCTGGCATGTATCTGTTCATGGAGCGCGCATGGGCGCGCGGCAGCACCCGCTGGCTACAGGTCTGGCGGCTCGCAATCCTGCTCGTCTTCGGCCTCATCCACTTCTTCCTGATCTGGATGGGCGACATCCTGCTTTATTACGCGCTCTCCGGCTTTCTCGTGGTCGCGATGCTGCGCTGGTCGGCCAAGACCCAGCTGGGGATCGGCCTTGCCGGCTATCTCGGCGGCGCACTGTTCTACGCTGCCTTCGTCTCGATGCCCTATCTGATCGCCGAAACCTCGATGGGCGAGCAAAACGTCTGGGCCGAAAGCCGCACAGCCATGCAGGAAGGGATGGATATTGCTCTCGCCGACGGTGAGATCGAGACCGAGCTTACGATCGCAGGCGATTATGCGGGGCTCGTCGAGCACCGGCTCGCCGAGCACGGCACCGACCCGCTCACAAACCTGGGCCTGTTCATCTGGGAAACCTTGCCGCTCATGCTGATCGGCGTTGCGCTCTATCGGCTCGGATTCTTCAACGGAGGCTATTCGCGCGCCGGATTGGTGCGATGGGGCTGGATCGGGTTGATTGTCGGCGGAGCGATGTACCTCGCGCTGGGCATGTGGGTGAAATCGGTGGGCTTCACCTATTACGCCATGCTCGCGGTTTACGTCGCGTGGAGCCCGATCCCTCAGCTAATCATGGTTCTGGGTATGGCCGCGCTGATGGTGGCCTTTTCGCCCGCATGGACCGGCTGGCTGGCAGAGCGCGTGCGCGCAGCGGGCAGGGCCGCCTTCACCAACTATCTCGGCACTTCGATCGTGATGATGTTCCTCATGCACGGCTGGGCGTTGGGCCTGTTCGGAGAGCTCAACCGCCCGATGCTCTACCTGCTGACGCTGGGCATGTGGGTGCTGATGCTGGCGTGGTCGAAGCCGTGGCTCGACCGCTATCGCTACGGCCCGCTCGAATGGCTGTGGCGCTGCCTCACCTATCGCAAGCTCTTCCCGCTGAAGCGCTAGGGCGCGCCATTGCGGCGCGTCAGTCGGGGACTGGTGCGAGCAGGAAGGCCGCCAGCCGAGGCTCGAGCTCGTCGGGCAGTGCCACGATGCCCTGGTGGAAGGCGACCCCAAGCTGGCACTGATCGCGCGACCGAAGAGCGCGCATCTCGGCCTCCGAGCCCAAGGTCGCCTGCAAATCGGGGGCGAGGCCGGTTTGCGAGATCGTCTCGCCCAGCTGCACAAAATCAGCTTCGCTCGGCTCCGCATAGTCCTGCGGATTATCGCGCCCTGCAGCGGCGGCGCGCACCACCGCGAGATTGCGCGCGCTGATGGCGGTGGTCGCGGTGACGTCGCGATCGTCGATCAGGATCCAGTCGCCCAGCGTCATCTTGGCGCATTCGGCCGGCGCGCTGCGCTGAAGCGCGGCATAGACCTCGGCCTCTGCAGCGCTCCAGACGAGCAATTGCTCAGCCGGCGCCTTGACCGAATCCGGGGCGATTTTGGCGAAGAACTCTTTGAGCCACGCCTGACCGATTTCCTTGCCCATGTCCTCGGATCGTCGCTCGGTCGAATTGAGCGCCTGGATACGGTCGATCAGTTGCGCGAAATCTTCGGGGTATTCGCGCTTGATCGCGCCCCACAATTCTTCCGAACCGGGCGTTGAGAGAATGTCGCGCTCGATATTCGCGCGATCCTCTTCGGGGCTGGGCTGGCATGCAGCGAGCGCCAGGCAGCCTAGCGCCAGAAGCGGGGCCGCAAGCGCGGGTTTGAGCTTTCCGAGTGCCATCTGATGCCCTTCTGATTGGATCTGTGGGCAGTCTAAGCGGCTGACACGAGGGCGCAAACGCAAATTTCCGCAGAAAGTTGGTCCGAATCCTCTTGCTATTGCGATTAATTCGCATAAATTGTTTTTGCAAACGCTTCGCAGGAGTGATTCTTAGGCCAATGTATATCTGCATCTGCAATGCAATCCGCGAGGCGGACCTGCGCAAAGCCGCGCTGACCTCTGGCGGCGATGCCGAAGCGACCTATGCAACGCTCGGCAAACGGCCCAATTGCGGCCAATGCCTTGCAAAGGCTGGGGAAATTCTCGACCAGGAACGCGCGCTCACTTCTTGCAAGGCACTCGCATTATGAGTTAGCCAAGCGCAACTGCGAATGGCTCTCAAAACTCTGATTTATAACGAAAAAATTTGCGACCCACCCTTGCCAGCCATGGGTGGGACGGACTATCTTTGTGTCCGCAACAAGCCCCAATCCCATTTACAAGGAACAGACCCATGAAGGGCGACGCAAAGGTTGTCGAATATCTCAACAAGGCGCTCACGAACGAGCTGACCGCGATCAACCAGTACTGGTTGCACTATCGCGTGCTCGACGATTGGGGCGTGACGCGGCTCGCAGACTATGAGCGCAAGGAATCGATCGAAGAGATGGAGCATGCCGACAAGCTCGCCGCGCGCGTGCTGTTCCTGAACGGCCTGCCCAATTTCCAGGCGATCCATAATCTGCGCGTGGGCGAGACGGTCGAGGAAATTCTGAAGGCCGACATGGCGCTCGAAGAAGATGCGATCCCGCTGCTGCGCGATGCTGTCGAATATTGCGAGAAGGTGCGCGACTATGTCAGCCGCGATTTGTTTGCGCACATCCTCGATAATGAGGAAGAGCACGTCGACTTTCTCGAAACCCAGTTCGACATGATCGAGCGCATGGGCCTTGAAAACTACGTCCAGTTGCAGAGCAAACCAGCCGGCGAAGACGGCTGAGCGAAAACTGACGGAAAACTAGGGGGCGGGGCTATTCAGCTCCGTCCTTTTGCTTTGAAGGCCCCTTTGCGCGCGGCACTTTCAGACTCCCGCGCGCTGCCATGCGCGTCTCGCGCAGGAAGAAGATGAGCCCGGTGATCAGCAGCACCATCGTCAGCACCCAAAGCAGGGCGATGAGGGTGCCGATCTGTGCCTCGATATAGGCCGAGACGAACAGCAACATGATGACAAGGCTGATGATCACCGCCGATGCGGTGGTGAACATGATCGCGGTCTGGGACGCGCGGCGGCGCGCTTCGAGCCAACCGAGTTCGTGCAGCTGGCGCTGGTTGAGCGCAGCCTCGGGCGTTTCCTCCAGCCGCTCGATCCGACCCGCAATCCAAATCATGCGGCCCATGATGACATTCATCACAGCGCCGATCCCGCCCAGCAGGAAGGCCGGCGCGAGGCTTAGCTGCACCACCTGCTGAACCCGCGGGGTCGACGCGGTGCGTTCGAGTATCTCAAAGGCGAGCGGTTGGCTGCTCCCGACCAGAATGTCCCAGATCACGATTTCTCAGAACCCCCCGAATAGTTTCCGCCACCGCCTCTATTGGCGTTGTAGGGGTTCTTCGGGGATTTGAGAACCACGCGCACAGGGACCGCTTCAAAGCCCAGCTTCGCGCGGATACCGTTGACGAGATAACGTTCGTAGCTCTTGGGCAAATCATCCAGGCGCGTGCCGAAGACAACGAAGCGCGGCGGGCGGGTGCTCGCCTGCGTTATGTAGCGCAGCTTGATCCGGCGACCACCGGGGGCAGGAGGCGGATTGGCTTCGAGCGCGTCGTCGAACCAGCGGTTGAGCGCGGCGGTCGGCACACGGCGCGACCAGCTTTCGCGAAGTTCGAACGCGGCGGCGAGCATTGGGTCGAGACCCTTGCCGGTCTTGGCGCTCACCGCGAACAGCGGAAGCCCGCGCACCTGCGCCAAGCCATCGTCGAGAGCGGCTCGGATGCCGTTAAACAGGCCGGAAGCGTTTTCGGCCACGTCCCACTTGTTGATAGCGATCATCAGCGCGCGACCTTCCTCGAGCGCGAGGCTGGCGATCTTCAAGTCCTGATGCTCAAGACCCTGCGTGGCATCGAGCAACAGCACCACGACCTCGGCAAAGTCGACCGCGCGCCGAGCATCGGCGACCGAGAGCTTTTCGAGCTTTTCGGTGACATTGCGCTTCTTGCGCATGCCGGCGGTATCGATGAGGCGAATCTCGCGGGTCTCGCCCGACTTGGGGTCGGTCCATTCCCAGTCGATCGCAATCGAATCGCGGGTGATCCCGGCCTCGGGTCCGGTGAGCAGGCGATCTTCGCCCAGCAAGCGGTTGATGAGCGTCGACTTGCCCGCATTGGGACGGCCTACGATCGCGAGCTTGAGCGGCCCCATGGGCGCATCTTCGTCGTACTCTTCCTCGAATTCGGCAGCGGTCTGCGCGGCTTCCGCCTTTTCGCCGATGATCGGCCACAGCGCGCCAAACAGGTCGGCCACGCCTTCGCCATGCTCCGCCGACAGCGCCACAGGCTCGCCGAAGCCGAGCGAATAGCTTTCAAGGACGCCGCTTTCACCCGCAGCGCCCTCGGCTTTGTTGGCGACCAGCACGATCGGAACGTCGTGTTCGCGCAGGTATCGGCCGATTTCCTCATCGAGCGGGGTCAGACCCGCGCGCGCATCGACAACAAACAGCGCGGCGTCAGCGCCTTCGAGGCTCGCTTCAGTCTGCTTGCGCATCCGGCCGGGGAGCGTCGCGGCATCCTCGTCCTCCCACCCGGCGGTGTCGACGATGGTGAACTCAAGCCCCGCAATTTCGGCATCGCCCATGCGGCGGTCGCGCGTCACGCCCGGCTGGTCATCGACCAGCGCGAGCTTTTTGCCCACCAGCCGGTTGAACAGGGTGGACTTGCCCACATTGGGGCGACCGATGATGATGACTTGAGGTTTCATGCGCCTGCCAAGTGGCCCTTGCGAGCCGATATGGCAAGCAAGCGGCTATTCTAGCCCTTCTTCGCGACCGGCGGATTATCGCCGAGATCTTCGAACCATGCTTCGACCGGGCCGGTTAGCTTGATCGTCAGCGGCTGGCCCTTGCGGTCCACGGTCTTGCCCGCCTGAACCCGGACCCAGCCTTCGGAGATCGAGTATTCCTCGATATCGGTGCGGACCTTGTCCTTGAACCGGATGCCGACACCGCGCTGCAACGCTTCGGAATCGAAGGCGGGGCTGCGCGGATTGACGGAGAGGTGGTCGGGGGGCGTGTCGCTTGCGTTTGTTTCTTCTGCCATGCGCGCGCCCATATCCGCACCTATCGCGCGAAACAAGCGCGTATCGCTTGCCCTTTTGCTCGGGTCGTTATAGAGGCGCATCCACACGCGCGGGGTGGCCTTGTGGCTCTCCCGCGCGGCTTCGTTCGGGGATGCGGGCGTGGCGAAATTGGTAGACGCGCCAGATTTAGGTTCTGGTATCGCAAGATGTGGGGGTTCGAGTCCCTTCGCCCGCACCATTTCGCCCCGGCACTCAGGCTCGAATTCAGCCACCCAAAGAGTTTCACAAGAAGGCTTCAGTTTTACTCCCATGCAGACCAAGCAGACCACCAATGAAGGGCTCAAGCGGGCTTACCTGATCACGATCACCGCGGATGAAATCGCGGACAAGGTCGATGCGGAGATCAAGAAGATCGCCCCGCAGGTGAAAATGCCCGGTTTCCGTCCGGGCAAGGTTCCCGCCAACCTCGTCAAGAAAATGCACGGCGAGCAGCTCCACGCGCAGACGCTGAACGACACGATCCGCGAATCGGTTGACTCGCTGATCAAGGACGAGGACCTGCGCCCCGCAATGCAGCCCGCCATTTCGCTGGGTGAGGGCTACGAAGAAGGCAAGGACGCCGAAGTTACCGTTGAGCTCGAAGTGCTACCGACTGTCGAAGCGCCGAACACCGATGACCTCAAGCTGGAAAAGCTGGTCGTGCCCGTCACCGACGAGCAGATCGAAGAAGCAATCGGCGGCATTGCCGGCCAGAACAAGAGCTACAAGGACGCCGCCAAGTCGAAGAAGGCCGCTGACGGCAACCAGGTGATCATCGACTTCGTCGGCAAGATCGACGGCGAACCGTTCGAAGGCGGCGCTGCCGAAGATGCACCGCTGGTGCTCGGCTCGAACACCTTTATCCCCGGCTTCGAAGACCAGCTGGTCGGCGTGAAGACCGGCGATGAGAAGACCATCACCGTCACCTTCCCCGAAGATTACCAGGCCGATCACCTCGCCGGTAAGGAAGCGACCTTCGACGTCACGGTGAAGGCGGTGAAGGTCGAAACCGACACCAAGATCGACGATGATTTCGCCAAGCAGCTGGGCCTCGACAGCCTCGAAAAGCTGCAGGAAATCATGAAGGGCCAGCTCGAGCAGCAGACCGCGGGGCTCACCCGCACGCAGATGAAGCGTTCGCTGCTTGATCAGCTTGCCGCCGGTCACGATTTCGAAGTGCCTGCGGGCATGGTCGATGCCGAGTTCGAACAGATCTGGGCCCAGCTGCAGCAGGAAGCCTCGAAGGAAGAAAATCCCGAAGAGGCGCTCAAGCAGATCGAAGCCGAAAAGGACGATTACAAGACCATCGCCGAACGCCGCGTGCGTCTTGGCCTCCTGCTCTCCGAGATCGGCCAGGCCAATGGCGTCGAGGTGACGAGCCAGGAAATGCAGATGCTGATCCAGCAGGCAGCGCAGCAATATCGCGAGGAAGATCGCGAGCGCTTCATGCAGTACATCCAGCAGGAACCGATGGCCGCCGCTCAGCTGCGCGCACCGCTCTATGAAGACAAGGTCGTCGACTTCCTGTTCGACAAGGCCGAAGTCACCGAGCGTGAAGTGACCGTCGAGGAGCTTCAGGCTGCGATCGAAGCCGACGAGGAAGCCGAAGTCGAAGCCGCCAAGAAGGCTCCGAAGAAGAAGGCTCCGGCCAAGAAGAAGGCTCCCGCAAAGAAGGCGGCCGCGAAAAAGGCCGACGAGAAGAAGCCGGCCGCCAAGAAAGCACCTGCAAAGAAGGCCGCTCCCAAGAAGGAAGCCGCCAAGAAGGCTCCGGCCAAGAAGCCTGCAGCCAAGAAGGCACCGGCCAAGAAGCCGGCTGCCAAGAAGGCTCCTGCGAAGAAGAAGTAAGCTTCAAGCACGAATGACACATGTAAAAGGGCGGCAGGAGCAATCCCGCCGCCCTTTTTCGTGCTCGCCTTCAGAGCTGTTGGCCTAGAAATCGCCGCTCACGCTGAAGCGGAAGATCGGGCCGATCCGGCGGTCCATGTTCTCGTTGAACAGCACCGGCGAATCCGGGCGCGGACCGTCGAACACGGTGCGGTCGAACTTGTTGCGAGCGCCCAAGACATTGCCCGCATTCGCTCGGACAGTCAGGCCGAACACGTCCTTGTGTTCGACAAAGACATTCATGAAAGTCGGGCCTTCAAAATTGCGACCGATCTCGAACCGGCGGGAATAGGGCGCGTTCGTATTGGTGAAGATGCCTCCGCCATAAGCGAAATCGCTGCGCGGAATATCGTGGCGGAAATCGATGTTGAGCAAGTCGATGAGGTCTTGCGAGAAGGGCCTCGTTTCGCCGGTAAACGGGTCTTCGACGCTCATCCAGCGGCGGATTGCACGCACGTCCATCCGCACGCCGTTTAGGCCCAAGGGCTCACCCTTGACGGTCGCGTTGACCTCGACCTGGGTGCGTTCGGCGCTGCCGATATTTCCGCGCGCTTCGCCGCCGGTGGCAAGCGGGAAGAAGTCGATGAAATCTTCAAACCATGCATGGCGCAGCTCGAACTTGACCGACCCCCAGGCACCGAGCCCCTTGTTCATCTCGAGCTCAAGGTTCCAGCTCTGGTCGGGGACCAGTTCGTTATTGCCCTGGTTCTCATTGTCGTTGTCGAGTTGAACGCTGGCGAGGAAGTCGCCGAAGGATAGCTGGCCGACCCGGCGCGCACCCGAAAGCGTGATGTCGAAGTCGGGTCGCGGCTTCCACGTCATCGAGACCGAGCCCTTGGGCCGCTGGAAACTGCGCGAATTGGCGGCGACGCCGGTCTGCTCGATCTTCGAATATTCGCCCCCGGCAGTTGCTTGCAGCGACAGCGAGGAGGTGATCTGGGTGGTGTAGCTGAGGATCCCCTCATAGCGATCTTCGGTCACGCCCCCGGTCCCGGCGGGGAAAGGTACGTCGACAAAATCGCCGCTTGCATCGAGCACCATCAGTTCCGACGCGCGGTTCAATCGGTTGAACGCCGCTTCGCCCGACAGCTGCCAGTCGGCAGAAAGCATGTTCCAGCCATATTCGAACCGCCCGATCCGCTCGCCGCTTTCGTTGACTTGCCGGAAAACGCTGCCCTGCGCATCGCGCCCGTCATCGAACGTGTCGACCAGCTGGCTTGAGAAATCGTCGCGCTCAAACCGTTCGAGGCCGATCAGTTTGAGCCTGCCGGGGCCGAACGGAAACTCGATATCGCCGCCGATCTCGTATTCGGGGCCGCGTTCCTTATTGCGTAGGTCCTGAAAGCGGGTGAAGCCTGCAATATTGGTCGCAAGCTCGGTGTTGTTATTGAAGAAGTAGTCGCGCCCGTAGCTCAGGTTGAGGTTGGCAAGCACGTTCGGCGAGAAACGATAGGTGAGATTGGCCGCGAGGGTCGGATTGTCGAAACCGCCCGACGACTTGGTATCCTGCGCCTCGATCAGCGCGCCGCTCGCGTCGGTGATGAGGATCGGCCCGTCGGCGCCGAAACGGTTGTTCCGATTGCTGAGCGAGACGGTGTAGTCGAAATCCCCGCTGCTGCCTGAAATCGACACTTCGCCGCCATAGAGCTGCGCCTCGGTGTTGTACGGGCGAAAGCCGGTGTTCCAGCGGAACTGGCCGGACATTCCGCCGCTTTCGTGGATGACGTTGGCGACAAGGCCGCTGAGGCCGGGAATGTCGAGCGTGTTGCCATCGACCAGCTCGATGCGAACCACGCTGTCGGCGGGAATGCGTCCGAGCTGCTCGCGGACGCCTTCGGATTTGCTCGAGAAGCGCTCGCCATTGACGATTACGTTCTGGCTCGCCTGTCCGAGCCCGCGCTGGCCGTTGTCGTCGCCGCCGCTGATCGCGAAGCCGGGCAGCCGCTCGACCATGTCCAGCGCGTTGCGTGGCGCGAATTGCGCGAAGTAATCGGGGGTGAAGACCCGCGCAGACGGATCAGCGGGAGGCGCGGTTTGCGCGCCCTCATCGGCTCCTTCCTCCGTAGCGGCCGCGGTGTCGGCTTCGCTCCCATTGTCCTGCGCCATGAGAGGCGTCGAGAATGCGAACGTGCTCGCCGAGAGCAGAAAAAGCGTGCGTCCAAAGGGACTTGTGTGAGTGGCGATGACTGTTCTCCCCGCGCGCCTCCTCCACCTAGGCGGGTTGCGGGGAAATGCTGCATCGACCGGCGACATTTCGCCGCCGATGAATCACACGCGCTTTCGACGAATGTCGAGCCGCGTTTTCGGGCGCAACTCATCTGGCGTTCAGGTTAGGTGGCGGGATCGCAAGAGTGCCGGGAAATCAGTCGGCCGGGCGCCAACGCCGGAATGAGGGTTCGGGCAGGGTGGCGGTGCGCGCGCGCTCATAGGCTGCGCCGACCTTCAGCACGTCGTGATCGGCCCATTTCGCCCCGAAGAAGCTGACCCCCACCGGCAACCGCTCCACAGAACCCATCGGCACGGTGAGATGCGGATAGCCGGCGATCGCTGCCGGTGAACCGAAACCTATCGAGCCGTTGAACTGATCGCCCAGCACAAGATCGCTCATCCATGCCGGCCCGCGCGTGGGCGCGACGAGGAATTGCACGTCGTTCTCGGCCAGCAGCACGTCGAGCGTCTCCTCGCCTGCGATCCGCACGGCGTTCTCGCGCGCGGCCTCATAGGCCTCGCGGTCGGTGGTGGCTTCGGCGTCGAGGAAGATCGACTGGTCGAACCAGCGCATCTCGGTCGCGGCATTGGCCTCGTTAAAGGCAATGAGGTCCGCAAGGCTGCGCGGCGTTTCGCCTTCCTTGAATTCGGGGATCGAGGCGAGGTAATTGCCCATCTCATCGCGCAGCTCGTATTTGAGCACGGTGAAGCTGTCGCGATACATCTCCCGCTGCGGCTCGAACTCGATATCGACCAGCACCGCGCCCGCGCGTTCCAGATCGGCGAGCGCGGTTTCGAACACCTCGGCGACTTGCGCGTTATTGCCGATCTGGCCGCGCATCACGCCGATCCGCACGCCGTCGAGCGAATAGTCGGCGAGGCCGGACGTGTAGTCCACAATGCGCGGCACTCCGATAGTCGCAGCGTCCGCGGGGTCTTCACCCGCCATCGCCGACAGCAGCAAAGCGGCATCGGCCACATTACGCGTCATCGGTCCGGCGGTGTCCTGCGTGGATGAGATCGGCACCACGAAGGTCCGGCTCACCAGCCCTACGCTTGGCTTGAAACCGACCACGCCGTTGATCGAGGCGGGGCAGGTGATTGAACCATTGGTCTCGGTCCCGATCGCGGCCCAGGCAAAGCCCGCCGCGATTGCAGCGCCGCTGCCCGACGAAGAGCCGCAAGAATTTCGGTCGATGGCGTGCGGGTTGCGGGTCAGCCCCTCGATCGCGCTCCACCCGCTGGTGGAATCGTTCGACCGAATATTGGCCCATTCAGAAAGGTTGGTCTTGCCGAGTATCACGCCGCCCGCCTCGCGGATATTGGCGATCAGCGGTGCGTCGCGTTCGGTGTGGTTCTGTGCGAGCGCGAGACTGCCCGCCGTGGTCGGAAATTCGCGCGTCTCGATGTTGTCCTTAACCAGCACGCTACGCCCGCGAAGAATGCCGGTGGAGGCAAGGCGGCGGGCTTCGACCGGGGCCTCGACATTGTAATCGATCACCGCGTTGAGCATCGGCCCGGCATCGTCGAGTGCCTGAATGCGCAGGATGTAATCGGTCACCGCCATCGTCTCGGCAAAAGAGGATTGCAGGCTGTGAGTGTCCTCCATCTCCTCTTGCTGCGCGTTGGCCATGCCGGTGATCGTGATCCCGCAGGCGATGAGGGGGAGGGCGAGCAGCTTTGCGATTTTCATGGAAGCCACCCTGCGCACCGGAGCGCCCGATGGCAAGCGATGGCACAACTTTCCCCAAGGCATCGCACGTATCAAAGGTTAAGGCCCTTGAATCCCGCGCGCGGTGCTCCGACATTGCGCATTCGACATCAACGCGAAGGACTTAGCACCACATGATCGATCTGTTCGGCGAAACCGGAGAAACTCACGGCACTCAGGGCCAATTCACGCGCGACCCGCTGACGGGCGCTCTGGTCCCGGTTGTGGTTGAGCAGACCAGCCGCGGTGAACGCAGCTTCGACATCTTCTCCCGCCTGCTGCGCGAACGCATCGTGTTCGTGACCGGTCAGGTCGAAGATGGCATGGCATCGCTCATCACCGCGCAGTTGCTGTTTCTCGAAAGCGAGAACCCTTCGAAGCCGATCAGCATGTACATCAACTCGCCCGGCGGCGTGGTGACGGCCGGCATGGCGATCCACGACACGATGCAATACATCAAGCCGCGCGTTTCGACCGTATGCATGGGGCAGGCGGCGTCGATGGGCAGCTTCCTGCTCGCAGCCGGTGAGCCGGGCATGCGCGTTGCGCTCCCCAATGCGCGGATCATGGTCCACCAGCCTTCGGGCGGTGCTCGCGGCATGGCCTCCGACATCGAGATCCAAGCGCGCGAGATCCTGCGGATCAAGAAGCGCATGAACGACCTCTACGTCAAATATACCGGCCAGAGCCTCGAAGACATTGAAAAGGCGATGGACCGCGACACCTTTCTCGAAGCGGAAGAAGCCAAGAAGTTCGGCATCGTCGACAAGGTGTTCGAAACCCGGCCCGAAACCGAGGAATCGGATGACAAGGAAGGTTCGGGCGGCGCACCTGAGTAAAGCGTTAAGCTGGAAGCGGTTATAGAGCCGAATTGAGACAGCCCTCCCGTCCGACCAGCCCTAAGGGGTCGAGTGGTGCATGAAAACCACTTAACCGGACCGAAAATATGCGTCTGTATGTTGATTCGTGCAGGCGCGAAGATACACTTGCCGAATCCCTGACCGCGCGCGGGATCTTGCGTGGCCAAGGATTCGAGGACTTTTAGGAATGACCAAATTGAGCGGATCTGACAGCAAGAGCACCCTGTATTGCAGCTTCTGCGGGAAGTCGCAGCACGAAGTGCGCAAGCTCATTGCCGGGCCCACCGTGTTCATCTGCGATGAATGCGTCGAACTGTGCAACGACATCATCCGTGAGGAGACCAAGGCGGGTCTTCCGGGCAAGAAGGAAGGCGAGGTTCCGACCCCGTCCGAAATCTTTGCGACGCTCAACGATTACGTGATCGGCCAGAACTCGGCCAAGCGGAACCTCTCGGTCGCGGTCCACAATCATTACAAGCGCTTGAAGCATTCCGGCAAAGCCGGCGATGTCGAGCTGGCCAAGTCGAACATCCTGCTGGTCGGTCCGACCGGCACCGGCAAGACGCTGCTCGCACAAACGCTTGCGCGCACGTTCGACGTGCCCTTCACGATGGCCGACGCCACCACGCTGACCGAAGCCGGCTACGTGGGCGAGGACGTTGAGAACATCATTCTCAAGCTGCTCCAGTCGTCCGACTACAATGTCGAGAAGGCGCAGCACGGCATCGTCTATATCGATGAGATCGATAAGATCACGCGCAAGGCCGAAAACCCCTCGATCACGCGCGACGTGTCAGGTGAGGGCGTGCAGCAGGCGCTGCTCAAATTGATGGAAGGCACCACCGCCTCGGTTCCCCCGCAGGGTGGTCGCAAGCATCCGCAGCAGGAATTCCTCCAGGTCGACACGACCAATATCCTGTTCATCTGCGGCGGCGCGTTTGCCGGTCTCGACAAGATCATCGCTGACCGGCTGCAAAAACGCTCGATCGGCTTCGGCGCGCATGTCGCCGACCCGGACAAGCGCAAGGTCGGCGAGCTGCTCGAAAAGAGCGAGCCTGAGGATCTCCTCAAGTTCGGTCTGATCCCCGAATTCGTCGGCCGTCTGCCGGTGATCGCGACCCTGCACGACCTCGATGTCGATGCGCTGGTGACGATCCTGAAGGAGCCGAAGAACGCGCTGGTGAAGCAATACAAGAAACTGTTCGAACTCGAAGACGTCGAACTGACCTTCACCGACGAGGCACTGGTGGCCATCGCCGAGCGCGCGATCCTGCGCAAGACCGGCGCACGCGGCCTGCGCTCTATCGTCGAAGGCATACTGCTCGACACGATGTTCGACCTGCCCGACATGGAAGGCGTGTCCGAGATCGTGATCGACGACGAGGTTGTCGCCGGCAACAAGGATCCGATCCAGGTCCATGGCGGCGATGCGAAGGAAGAGGCAGCCTGACAAGGGCCGCGCTCGCGCGCTGACTGACAAACATTTCTTGTTCGTGTGCAGCCGCAACAAGCTGCAAAAGAAGCATCGCGCCGCGCTCAAGGACAGGTGCGTGCCGGTGCTCGGCATTCCCGATCAGTACGACTTCATGGATGAGCACCTGATCCGGCTGCTCGACGCCAAGATGCGGCCTTGGCTGCCCACCTGCTAAACAAAACCCCGCCCGGCCTTTGGAGGAAGGCCGGACGGGGTCGGGGTTTAGCGCCGCCTCGGATGGGAGGGGGGAACGGTGAGGCAGCGCTAGCTGTTGCCGGGTCGGGGGAGAGGATCAACCCGGCAGGAACACTCCGTCGGTCACGTGGATTACGCCGTTCGAGGTCTGGACGTCGGCCTGGGTCACAGCCGTCGCGCGGCCTGCGCCATCGGTGATGATGATCTTGTCGCCCGAAAGGCGCGCGGTGAGCTTCTCGCCCGCCAGCGTTTCAATCTCGGCTGCACCGCCATGGCGGTTGATCAGGCTGACGAGATCGCCGCTCGTCACCGAGCCTGCGACTGCGTGATAGACGAGGATGTTGGTCAGCTGACCCTTGTTCTCTGGGCGCAGCAGCGTTGCAACGGTGCCTTCGGGCAGCTTTGCAAACGCGGTGTCGGTCGGGGCGAAAACGGTGAAGGGGCCGGGGTTCGAAAGCGTACCGGCGAGGTCCGCCGCGACGACAGCAGCGACAAGCGTTTCGTGGACGCCGGTGCTCTGCGCGGTCTGGACGATGTTCGGTGCTTCGGCGGTGCGCGAGTGGTGATGCGCGGTCGCGGGCACGGCGGCGATAGTGGTGATTCCAGCGGTTGCGGCAAGTGCGGCAATGGCGATGGCTTTGGCAGTCTTGGGGGTTACAGGCATTGGTTTTCTCCTTTGTCTGCAAGACCTCCCGTTCTTGCATGAGGACTTACGGACAAAGGGTGCGCTGCGGATGCGCTGCCTAACTAAATTGATGATGAAATTGCGCAAAAAGTCATGCGCCGCGCGGTAAACCGGCGAAATCAGACCTGCGTGAAGGCCCCTTCGGCCACAACCGGGCCGGCATCGACACCATCGGGCTTTCCGCCCAGTGGTTCGCGGCTGAGCAGGATCTGCACGCCATCGCCCATATTGCGGATCACGTCTTCGTCGAGACTGTGCGCGCGCACTTCGCCAGGTGTCACCACGCCGAGCGATTGTAACTCGCCGCCATCCTCGGGCACGAGCCACAATTCGTGGTCGTGCACGCCATCGGCGGTGAGACCGATTGCGCCGACGAGCAGCTTCTCGCTCTCGGGCATATAAGTCAGGTCGAGGCGCAGGCCCGTGTCACCGATCGGTACTTGCGCGACCAGCGGATCGGCTGCGGCGAGCATCGGAGTCTCGTCCGGCGTCGGCGAAACGGTGGGCCCGGTTCCGGGGGCAAAGACCATGACGGCGAGCAATACGGCTGCAGCGGCCGAAGTAGCAGCGGCGGTCCATTGCCAGCGACGCAGGCGGCTCTGGAGGTCGACGACCTCGCCGCCTTGTGAGTCGGCGCGGCTGTTCACGTGTGCGTTGATCGCGGCCCAGACTTCAGGCGAAGGCTCCATGCCCGCGACCTCGTCGGAGAGCGGGGAGATATGCGCCTCCCACCATGCCTTGCGCGCAGCATAGGCGGGATCGGACGCTTCTTTTCCGCGCGCGGCCAGCAATTCCTCGCCTTCGAGCAGGCCGAGCGCGTGCTCAGCTGCCATCATCGCGTCGTCGCGTTCGGGCATGTCGCGTTCGGGCATGGTTTCCTCGCCGCTCATGTCGCTTCGCTCGCTTCTAGGCAGGTGCGCAGCTTCTGCAAGCCGCGGCGGATCCAGCTCTTCATCGTGCCCAGCGGAACCTCTGCGCGCTCTGCAAGTTCAGCATAGGTATAGCCGTCGAAGAAGGCGCTGCGGATGTTGTCGCTGGTCTTGCTGTCGAGCGTGCCGAGGCAGGTGTGGACCTGCGCGCTCTGTTCGGCATCGACCAGCAGGCTATCGGCAAGCGGAGCCTCGTCGGGAAGCGGATTGGCTTCCTCGACCGGAACGGCACCACCGCGCACCTTGCCCGTGCGCAGACGGTCGACCGCCCGATTTCGGGCAAAGGTCGACAGCCACGAGATCGGGCTCGCCCGGGTCGGGTCGTATCGGTCGGCGCGCTGCCAAAGATTGATGTAGACGTCTTGCAAGGCGTCCTCTGCTTCCTTTCTGTCCCCCAAGATACGGAAGCAAATCCCAAACAGTTTCACGCGGGTCGCGTTGTAGATTTTCTCAAGCGCGGCGCTGTCGCCATCGGCGAGACGCACCATGTTGGCGCGCAACTGTTCGCGGGCGATGGTTGCCTGATCAGAGTTCGTATCCGCCATTAGCAACCCGTCTCGCAATCGGTGCCGTCGCCGCGCTCGATCTGGATCGTCGCGTGCCCGATCCCGAAGCGATCCTCCAGCGAATGGGCGATGTCATGGAGGAAGGAATCGGGGCACGGCGCACCCGGCATTACGAGATGCGCGGTGAGCGCGGTCTCGGTCGTCGACATCGGCCAGATATGCAGGTCGTGCACGTGTTCCACCCCTTCCAGGGCACTCAAATGACTTCGGACTTCGGCAACGTCAATCCTTGCAGGAACTGCAAGTAGCCCCATGCGGATGCTGTCTTTTGCGAGCCCCCATGTGCCCCAGGCGATCATCGCCACGATGGCGAGGCTGACCAGCGGGTCGATCCACCACAATCCGGTCAACACGATGGCAAGCCCGGCAATGACCACGCCGACCGAGACCAGTGCATCAGCGGCCATGTGCAGATAGGCGCCGCGAATATTGAGATCTTCCTGACCGCGCAGGAATAGCAGCGCGGTCGCCGCGTTGATGGCGACACCGATTCCGGCGACTATCATCATCACCATGCCTTCGGGCTGCTGGGGTTCCATCATCCGGTGGATCGTCTCGAACAGGATCGCACCGATCGCGACCGCCAGCAGCAAGGCGTTGGCAATGGCCGCGAGGATGGTCGAGCTCTTGAACCCGTAGGTAAAGCGGTCGGTGGGCGCGCGCTTTGCTGCAATGCTGGCACCCCAAGCGAGCAGGAGAGCGAGCACGTCGGACAGGTTGTGCCCCGCATCGGCGACCAGCGCCATCGAGCCGTAGAGAAAGCCGAAAGTCGCCTCGACGATGACGAAACCGGTGTTCAGCACAACGCCGATTAGAAAGGCCTTGCCGAAATCCTTGGGTGCGTGGTGGTGGCCATGATGGTCGTGCAGGCCGTGGCATTCTACATGACCTTCGCCCGCGTCGTGTTCATGTGCATGCGCCATACCGGTTACTCGTAAACGCAGGCGTCGAGCCCGTCACCCTTAACGACGTTGATCCTGCGTTCGACCGAATTGCCGTGCCGCGCGAGCCAGCCGCCGGGATTGACCACCGAGCGCTTCTTGGGCTGAGGCAGCGCCACGGCCATGCGGCTCGCCTCGTCCGGCGAAAGGCGCGAGGCGGAGTGGTTGAAATAGCGCTGTGCGCCGGCTTCTGCGCCATAGGTGCCGATGCCTGTCTCCGCGACGTTGAGGTACACCTCCATGATCCGTCTTTTGCCCCAGACCGCCTCGATCCAGAAGGTGAACCACGCTTCGAAGCCCTTGCGCACATAGCCGCCGCCTTGCCACAGAAAGACGTTTTTCGCGGTCTGCTGGCTGATCGTCGAGCCACCGCGGATCCGGCCACCTTGGGCATTCTCGCGTGCGGCCTGCTGGATTGCTTCGGTGTCGAACCCCCAATGCTCGCAAAACTTCGAATCCTCCGCTGCGATCACGGCGGCGACGAGGTTGGGGTCGATATTGTCGAGGCTCTCCCAGTCCTTCGTGATGCCGTTTTCATCCATCAGCATGGTCGCGGTGACAGGCACCGGGAGCCATTTGAAGGCAATCACCAGCAACAGGCTAAGGCCGATGAACCACAGGATGATCTTGGCAAAGAAGCGTGCGACGCGAAGGACCATGCGCTGAGGATTAGTGCGCGCGCCCATCGCTCGCAATCATAATCCCGCTCGGGCCCTATGCCTCACCCCGAATCGATACGCTCTGCCCAGGCGACGCGGCGCAAGGGGCCGGGTTCGTGCGTGTCGAAAGGGTAGCAGGTGGTGAGCGCGAGCAATCCGGTGTCGTGATCGCTCGGTACGCCGAATTGGTCCCAGCGCACGGTCTGCAAGGCCCGCACGCGAAAATACGCCTCGCGCCCGTCGATTCGCTGCATCCGAACGACGTCGCCGACCTTGAGATCGCGGACGAAATCGAAATGCGTGTCGCGGTGCGCGGCGAGGACGGTGATGCGGCTCGCACTATCGTCCAACAGCGCGGTCGGACCAAAAGCCATCGCCTCGCCCGAACCGCCCGATAGCACCACTTCGCTCACCCCGAGGCGTTCGACCGAAATGCGCGCCATGGGGGCGGTGTCGGCCCAGCTCCACGGCTTGACGGCTTGGCCGCTCGCCAGGCTTTGATCGAAGGCATGGTCGAGCATCACCTGCGCGACTTCGGCCTTGATCGGCACGTAAAGTGCCTTGGCCGTGAGCCCCAGTCCCGCCACCAGCGCAATGACGAATGCCGCCACGCGAAAGGCGCGCCAGACCTCTCCTTTCTCTTGGGCGCGCCCTTCTTGTGGGTGGTCGGCGGAAGCGGTGTGCATCACGCGGCCTGCTGCTGGAGGCGGGGCAGGCGCGCGAGTGGCAGGAGCCGCTTCCGCCGGGAACTCGACCGGAGGGTCGCCAGCCCGACCAGACCTGCCAGGAGGAGCAGGAGGCCGAGCGACAGGGTAAGGGCATACCCGGTCGAGGTTTTGGGAAGGTCGAGGCGCTGGCGCTGCTTCTCGCTTTCGATCAGGCGACCATCGGCAGCCATCCTTTCGCGCAGATCATATTGCGCGCCGAACAGGTGGTCGAAGTCCCAGCCAGCGGGGAGCAGGAGCGGAAGTTCCTCGCGTGTCAGCCGCGCGCCTTCGGGGCGCGTCGGCGTTTCGTCGACCGCGATCAGGCTGGTGCGCGTGGTGACGAGGTGGAAGTCCATTCCCAACTCCTCGATGCTCTTGTCGGCGCGCTCATAGGACATCTCGCCCGACCACCGCTCGGCCTCGACCTCGGCGATGCGGCGATAGGCCCAGAGCTTGGCGACCGCGTCGCTCGGGCTGGCATCGGTGAGGTTAACCGTGCGGGTCCAGCGTTCGTCTCCGATCATGCCGCTGACCGTGAGCGTGCCTGCAAGATGGCGCGTGCGGCCAAGCAGGACCAGCGGCTCGCCGGCGTAGAGATCGGGCAAATCACGCGGGGCAAAGTCGATATTGCCGCCTTCGACCGTGGCCGTGAGGCCGGTCGCCACAGGCCGCGCGAGCCGATCAAGCAGGCGGCGCATCTGGTCCTCGGCCTCATCGCTGATACCGACATGGGTGAAGGTTCCGCGCCCGGCCTCGGCCATGCGGCGCATGAGGTAGGAATTGGGCGCCGAGCCGATCCCGACCATGAACACCCGGCTGTGCCCGCGGTTGCGGTTGATCTCCTCCATCATGGCGGCCTCGTTCGAAAGCCCGCCATCCGTCATGAAGACTACCTGGCGCACGATATCGCCTTCGACCATGGCTGCGGCTTCGCAGGCGGCTGCTTCGACATCGCTGTCAGCCTTGCACCAGTCGAGCGCGGCGCGAAGGGCCGGGAGCATCTCGGTCCCGCCTTCGGCTTCGAGGCCCTTCGTGAAGTCCCTTGCCCGCTCGACATATGACCGGGTGGCGGGGACGGCGTCGGAGAACAGCTCGGTCATCGTGTCGTCGAAGCGGATGATGTTGAACCGGTCCTGCGGGCGCAGAGTGTCGAGCGCGTAGAGCAGGCTGCGGCGCGCGGCGGGCATGCTTTCGCCTGCCATCGATCCCGAATTGTCGATCACGAAGATCATCTCGCGCGGCGGAGCTTCGCCGATCCGCTGCACGCTCGGCGGGGTGATGGTCGCCATCACGTAGTCAAGCTCGCCAAGGGTGTCGCGATAGAGGGCGAGCGAAGGCGCATCGCCTTCAGCTTTCCAGCGCAGCTCGAAATCGCGATCGGCGGGGACCACGCCATCGGTGAGCGTGATCGTGCGCCGCTCGCCGCTGCCGGTCACGTTGACCGGATGATAGGGGCTGGTGATGTCGCCCGCGACGAAGCCGGGATCGAGGTTGACGGTGATGCTCACCGGGTTGAGGCCGTTGCCCGCGGCCTCGACCATGGCCGGATCGGCGGTCGGGGCGGTAAGGTCTCCCGCGCTTGCCGCGAGCGAGGCGAGGCTCAGCGATCCGCCTGCGCCTGTGCCGCTCGCGATATAGCGCGGGCCGACGACCAGCGGCATCCGCAGCGAATAGTCGCCCGCGACCTGCGCAATGGGAGCCTGAAATTCGATCTGCACCAGAACCGTCTCGCCGGGGCCGACATTGGCGATCGAGTTCTCGAACATGTTGGGCCGGTGTTGCTCGACGAGGGCCGCCTTCTGGCCGTTGGCCTTGGCTTCCTCGTAGATTTCGCGCGCTTCCTCCTTGGGCTTGATCCGCCCGGTGAAGATGCGGTCGCCCACGACCATCTGCAGCGTATCGACCGCTCCGTTCTCAGGCAGTGGATAGAGGTAGGTCGCCTCCATCCATTCCTCCGAGGTGTTGCGGAAGGCTTGGGTTACGGTCACACGCGCGGACTGGCCGGTAATGTCGGCGACGATATCGGTGCCGAGCCGCATGGCAGGCACTTCGACCGCGACGTCTCCATCGGCCTTGCGCAAGACCAATCCGCCATCGGAGGGGATGGGGGCTCGGCGCGCTGTGCGGTTGGGTGTCTCCATCTGGACGAGCGCATCCTCCACCGCGCGGGTGGAGGTATTGGCCTCTGCGGAGGCGGTGAAGGCGGTTGCGACCATTGCGAGAATTGCGACCACCGCGACGATCGCGATGACCACCATGGCATCGCGCTCGCGTTTGAAATTCTCGAAAATCACTGCGACTCGTCGCATGTCAGCCTCCGTTCATCGTCAAACTGTATCTCACATGCGACGAGTTGAGGCGCAGCGCCACAGCCAAACCTCGCCGAATTCCGCCAGCGAAGCGGACAGGGTGAGGCGGAAGTGCGGAAATGTCCTGGCTCGTGACGATGTGTGAGGAATGACGGCAAACAGGAGTGATGAAATGGGGTATGAGGGCATGATGAGCGATTTCGACAACGCGGAGATTGCTTTCCGGCTGCGCGAGGAGATCGCCCGGCAGAGACTGTCGAGAGCGCGGCTGGCGGACGCGGCGCGATTGTCGGTCTCGACGCTGGAGAAGGCGCTTTCAGGTCGACGCCGCTTTACCCTCGCAACCGTCGTGCGGCTGGAAGATGCGCTCGGCGCGAGCCTTCGCGAAGAGCCCGTCGCCGATCCCGTCACCCCCGCGCTCGCCCCGCCCGAAATGGGGTCATATGCTCGCCCCGCCGTGCAATGGATCGAGGGCGAATACGTCACTCTGCGCGCGAGCTTTGGCGTTGAGGGCGCGGTCTATGCCTATCGCACCGAGATCCGCTGGTCGTCGCGCAAGGGGCATCTCGTCTTTGCCGAAAGCGACCGGATGGACACGTGCTTCGAACAGGCCGGCTTCGTTTCGATGCCGCACCTGTCCGGCCACACCTATCTGATGACGAGCGAGGGCGGGCAGTACCGCATGATCATGCTCGGCCGTGCGACGCGAGAGGCGCGGATGTTCGGCCTGCTCTCGACCTTGCAGGTGGGGCAGGGATCGCAGCTGGTGCCGGTTTCGTGCCCGGTGGCGCTGGTGCCGATGGATCAGGTGATCGAGCCTGTGTTCGGTCTGGTGCGCGAGGAGGAGCCCCGCGCCGAGGGATATCGTGCAGTGCTCGACACAGCCGTCACGAATGACTTCTGCCGACTGCGCGGGTAGGCAAGCGCCCATGATCATCGTCCTTGAAGGAATTAGCGCGGCGGGAAAGACAACCTACGCCCGCCAATTCGGCGAGGTGTATTGGATCCCCGAGTTTCCAGGCCAAGAGCCTGTTCCGACCGCAGCAGACCCGATCGAGCTTCACGCGCACTACTGGGTCGAGCACAATGTCCGGCGCTTTCAGGCCGCTCAGCAGGCCGAAGCCGAGCACGGCTTTGCCATCTGCGATACCGACCCTTTCAAGTCACATTTCGACTGGACAATGGCGCGCGCGGGCCACCGGACGATGGCCCTGTTCGACGCCGCAAAGCCAATAGCCCGCGAGGCGTTTGCGCAGCAGAGGCTCGGTTTCGCCAACCGATACTACGTCAAGCGGATCGAACCCGACATTGCCCGCGCTCAGAAGGAAGGCGACCCGACCCGCAGCCGCAGGCGGTTCGAGATGCACCTGACGCTTCAGCCGCACCTGATGGATTGGTACGTGGCGCTGGACCTCGTTCTGCCGGGCCGGATCGAGTTCGGCTTTCCCGAACAGGCCGCCTTGCAGGCAGAGCTCGAATCAAAAGCGCCGGAGGAAGACCCCCGGCGCTTTGATGTTTCGGTGCTGGATGCGCTGTTTGAGCGCCTTCCAGGCTAGCCTTTAGGCAACGCCCGGAAGCAGGCGTTCACCCGCGATCCGCTGCATCGCCTTCTGCAGCTTTTCGAACGCGCGCACCTCGATCTGGCGGATGCGTTCGCGGCTGACGTCATAAACCTGCGACAGCTCTTCGAGCGTCTGCGGCTTTTCCGTCAGGCGACGTTCGGTGAGGATGTGCTGCTCGCGCTCGTTCAGCGATTCCATCGCCTCCTGAAGCATTTCGTGCCGCACCTGAGCTTCCTCGGCATCGGCGACCGTTTCGTCCTGCAGCGGACGATCATCGGTCAGCCAGTCCTGCCATTCGCCCGAACCGTCTTCGCCATTGCGCATCGGCGTGTTGAGCGAGCCGTCGCCGCCCATCATCATCCGGCGGTTCATGTTCACGACTTCCTGCTCGGGCACGCCGAGATCGGTCGCGATCTTCTGAACATCGTCGGGATGCAGATCGGTGTCTTCGTAGGCGTCGAGGTTCTTCTTCATCCGGCGAAGGTTGAAGAAGAGCTTCTTCTGAGCCGCTGTGGTGCCCATCTTTACGAGGCTCCACGAACGCAGGATGTATTCCTGAATGCTCGCCTTGATCCACCACATGGCGTAGGTCGCCAGACGGAAGCCGCGATCGGCTTCGAACTTCTTGACGCCCTGCATGAGGCCGACATTGCCTTCGGAGATGAGGTCGCTCACCGGCAGACCGTAGCCGCGATAGCCCATGGCGATCTTGGCAACGAGCCGGAGGTGGCTCGAGACCAGCTGAGCCGCTGCCTCGGGGTCCTCGTGCTCCTCATAGCGCTTGGCGAGCATGTATTCCTGCTCGGCCGTAAGCACCGGGTATTTCTTGATTTCCGACAGATAGCGGTTGAGGCTCTGCTCTCCGCTCAGCGCCGGGACTGTTGCTGTTTTACTCACTACTTCCCTGACCTTTCCGTTGCCAGCCTCACTCTGCCGGACCCCTGATGGGCATCCGGTCTTTCGGGCCGCTTGGTTACATATATGGGGTGCACACCTCTTATACGATAGCTATCCGCATTTTGGTGCGCATTTCATCGATTAGAACGCCCAAGTTCGTCGATTAGTTCCTGCATATCAGCCGGCAAATCCGCGGCAAACCGCAGGTTCTGGCCCAGAATCGGGTGAATGAAGCCCAGTTCGGCCGCATGGAGCGCCTGACGGGCAAAATTCAGCCGTGAAAGCAGGGGTTTGAGCGTTTTCGGTGTCCTCCCGTAGAGTGGGTCTCCTAATAGCGCATGACCGATTGACGCGCAGTGAACGCGAACCTGGTGCGTGCGCCCGGTTTCAAGGCGGCATTCGAGCAGCGCGCTCGCCTCCAGCCTCTTGAGCACCTTGTAATGGGTAATCGCGTGTTTGCCGCGCGAGGAATCCTTTGCCAGCACCGCCATTTTCTTTCTGTTGGCGTCCGAACGCCCAAGCCGCTCGTCGATCGTGCCTTCGGTCGTCGTGGGGTGTCCGCCGCACACCGCGAGATAGCGCCGGTGCACCGAGTGTTCGGCAAATTGTGCAGCGAGCCCTTCATGCGCGGCATCGGACTTGGCCACGACCAGCAGCCCCGACGTGTCCTTGTCGATCCGGTGGACGATGCCGGGGCGTGCAACACCCCCGATCCCTGAAAGACTGCCCCCTCCATTCTCGGCGCAATGATGCAGCAGCGCATTGACCAGCGTGCCGTCGGGATTGCCTGCAGCGGGGTGGACCACCATTCCCGCAGGCTTGTCGACCACGATGAGATGTTCGTCCTCGAAAGCGACACTGAGCGGGATGTCTTGCGGCCGCGCCTCGGCTTCGGCGGTGGCGGGGACGGTGATGCGAAACGCCGCGCCCTCGGCCACTTTGGCGGAGGCGCTCGTGGCGGGTTTGCCATCCAGTTCGACCCGGCCCTCGGCAATCAGCGCCTGCACCCGGGCACGCGACAGCTTGGTCGCATCGGCGAGCGCCTTGTCGAGCCGTGCAGGGGATTGCGTCGTGCCGGTGATGATTTCTGGCGGAGACATGGCTAAGGCCCATGCGCGATGCGTATCGAAGTGACAAGGGAAGCGCTTGCGGCGATGGAGCGGGCGATGCGCGCCGCTCACCCGCGCGAGGCTTGCGGGATATTGCTTGGCGAGGGCAATCGCATCGCGCATTTGCTTGAGGCCGCCAATGTGCATGCCGAGCCTGAAACCCGGTTCGAGATTGACCCGCAGGCGCTGATCGACGCGCATCGGGCCGAACGCGAAGGGGGTGCGCATGTGCTAGGCTATTTCCATTCGCACCCCGCATCTCGCGCCCGACCGTCTGCTACCGATCAAACCCAGGCGGCGCGTGACGGCAGGGTGTGGGCGATCGCCGGAACCGACGGCGTGACGTTCTGGCGCGACGACAAGGCGGGCTTCGCGCCCCTTTCCTACCGCGTCGTCGAACTCTAGATCATTGTGCCATGTTCAAGCCCGAATTCACCCTTTGCCGACCCCAATCAGGGAAACATTCGCGCGAGCGGTGGAACCTCAAGATTTTTGCCACTAGGACTGTGTTCCAAGTGTTCCATCCTGTAGGAAACGCATCACCAATATGACCAGCCCAACCGATCTCGCCGCGATGATGTGCTCGCGCCTGTGCCACGACATGCTTTCGCCTGTCGGAGCCTTGTCGAACGGGCTTGAGCTGCTCGCCGACGAGACCGATCCCGAAATGCGCGCACGCTGCATCGAGCTGCTCGAACAAAGCGCCAAGATCAGCACCGACAAGCTCAAGTTCTTCCGCCTCGCCTTCGGCGCCGCCGGCGGCTTCGGCGAAGCCGTGCCGATCGAAGAGGCGCAGGAAGTGGTGGCGGCTCTTGCCGCCGATGCGAAGCGAGTGGAGCTGAACTGGGCGATTGCCGAGAGCACGCTGCCCAAGCCTGCGATCAAGGTGCTGCTGAACCTCTCGCAAATCGCGCTCGACGCGCTGGTTCGCGGCGGCTCGCTCGACATCGGGGCAGAGAAGCGCGAGGGCAATATCGAGATCGTAGCGCGCGCGACTGGCGCCCGGATCGCATTCGACGAAACGATCGGCCACGCGCTCCAGGGAGATCTCGACCCAAGCGAGATCACCAGCCGAACCGCTGCTGCGCACATGATCGCTCTGCTGGCAGAGGAGATGGGGGGTGGTTTACAATACGCCCTGTCAGACGAGGCGCTGGTGCTCGGCGCGGTGCTTCCCGAGCCTGACGGCATGATCGGGTGAGCGAACCGGTGTCCGAGCCAACACCCGATCTGCCCGAACGCGGCCCGGTTCAGCCCAAACCCGAACCCGAAGTGATCCGCGATATGGAGATCAACGAGCGCACCCACGCCGTTATCCCCTCTCCCAACTTCGACGTGCGAGCGCTCGATATCTCGATGGTGGTCCTCCACTACACCGAGATGCAGCCGATGGAGCAGGCGCTCGGCAAGCTGATCAACCCCGATTCGGGCGTGTCGGCGCACTATCTGATCTCGAAATACGGGGTCGTCACCCAGCTCGTGCCCGAGGCCAAGCGCGCGTGGCATGCGGGTGTCTCGTACTGGCGTGGGAACAAGGACGTGAACTCGGCGAGCATCGGTATCGAGCTCGACCATCCGGGCCATGTCGGTGACAATCCCTCCTATCCTGAAGAGCAGATTGCCGCGCTGATCCTGCTACTCGACCGGATCGTGAAGCAATACGACATCCCGCGCGCGAACGTGGTCGGACATTCCGACGTCGCGCCGATGCGCAAAATCGATCCGGGCGAGTTCTTCCCTTGGGAGCGCCTCGCCGAATGCGGCCTCTGCCTGCCGCGCCCAACCAAGTACGAAAAGGGCGATCCCTTCCACAACGAAGGCGCGTTTATCCTCGCTCTGGAACGGTTCGGATATGACATCACCGAAGGGCGCAAGGCGATCGAGGCGTTCGAACGCCGGTGGCGGCCGGAGAAGATCGGAGGCAAGCCCGACGCGCAACTCGGCGCGATCCTTTGGCACCTGCTGCTCGAACGCGATCAAGGCCGGGCGCGCTAAGCTTCCCTACAGCTTCACGTTTGTATAAGGAGCCCCTCGTCAGGGGGCCAAGGCAGCCGCGTGGCTTTTGCCGCGAGGAAAGTCCGGGCTCCACGAAACAAGGGTGGCGGGTAACGCCCGCCCGGCGAACCCTCCGGGGGAAGCCGAGGGAAAGTGCCACAGAGAGTAAACCGCCGATGGCGCCTTCGGGCGCACAGGCAAGGGTGAAAGGGTGCGGCAAGAGCGCACCGGGGCTCTGGCAACAGCGCCTGCATGGCAAACCCCACCCGGAGCAAGGCCAAATAGGGGCCTCGCGCCTGCGCAAGCAGGCAGGCGTGTTTCGCGCCGAGAGGTCCGGGTTGGCTGCTTGAGCGCGCCTGGCAACAGGCCGCCCAGATGAATGGCTGCCCCCGCGCGGCTGGTCCTTTCGAGGATACCGTGCGCGGAGACAGAACCCGGCTTATGAGGCCCCCTGGCGTTTTGGTTTGCGAAGGCGCATCCGCACCTTCGTCCGCGCTAGACGCGCGGCAAATCGCGCCCGGCTGGTGGAGCGCGCACAATGAAGAGACCGGCGCGCTTGTCCCGCTCTTCCGGGTCGACGGACGCCGGATCGTGCCGCGCTACACCGGCAATGTCGGCGATACGCCGGAGGAGGCATGGGATTTCATCAGCTGCGGCGCGCGCGCCGGGTTCAGCATTGGCATCCGCCTTGAACCATGAAGAGTGGAACCGGGGCGTAGCTTCTTCGTTCGACTGACATGGTCACACCCGACATAACGCATTCGAAACGCAGCAGCTTGCAGCGACTGGCCGTGGTCCTCGCGGTCGCTATCCAGATCGGGGCGACCTTTTTGCCGCAACTGGGCTTTGGCGACCCGATCGGTGACCGCTCCGACAGCGTGCGCACGCTGATCACGCCGTCCGGCTGGGCGTTCGCGATATGGGGGCCCTTGTTCCTCGGCTCGGCAGTCTTTGCATTATGGCAAGCGCTTCCGAAACAGGACCGCAACCCGCTGCTCGATCGGATCGCATGGCCCGCCGCCATCGCTCTCGCCGCGCAAGGCGTGTGGGCGACCTACACGCAGTTCGCCAATCTCACGGTGATCTCGGCGATCATCATCCTCACTTCGCTAATCGGATTGTTGATCTGCCTGCGCGCGCTTTCGCAGGAACACGCGCTTTCGAGCGGCGAGCGGTGGTTTGCCGCGCTCGTGCTGAGCGCACTGGCAGCATGGCTGACCGCTGCAAGTATCGTCAATATCTCGGCCACGCTGGTCTATCACGGTATCGGTGGCGGGTTTGACTATCCGCTGGTCGCAGCCGCAATTGTCGCAATCGGCGGTACCATCGCGGCGCTCGCGGTGGTCCGGTCGCGCGGTAATCCATGGTACGCGCTGGTGTTCTGCTGGGCGGTTCTGGCGATCTACTTCCGCGGTGGACAGGAAGCACAGAGCATCGCGATAGCCTGCATCTTTGCCGGAATACTGGTGCTGTTGGGGATGGGCGTGGGCCTCTCGAAACCCGCCAATCGCAAGCACTGGCTGGGTTTCTGAGCGGCTAGTTCACCTGAACGCCGACAGAGGGGTAGAGCTCATCGAGCGGTCTTGACCGACCGTCTGCGCAAACCAGTCTCACGTGATACCGCTTCATCCGGCGCGGGCCGGGTACGCCGACGCTGTGAGCAATCGTTCCCACTTCCTTGCGCATCGCGGCAACGAAGGTCGCGACCCTCTCGGCCTTGTTGGCAGGGTCTAGGCCGCGTTGCAGCGAGGGGTCGTGCGTGGTGATGCCGGTTGGGCAGGTGTTCTTGTTGCACTTCATCGCCTGAATGCAGCCAAGCGCAAACATGAAGCCTCGGGCCGAGATCGTGAAATCAGCGCCAGCACATAGCGCCCATGCGACCTCGCTTGGCGTGACCAGCTTGCCGCTTGCGACGATGCGAATTCGGTCCTTCAGCCCTGCTCGGTCGCGCATGTCGACCAGCATGGGGAGCGCTTCGCGGATCGTCAGCCCGACATTGTCGATCAGCGGCAGCGGGGCTGCGCCTGTTCCGCCATCGCCGCTGTCGACGGTGATGAAATCGGGCGCGCTGGAGATCCCACGCGCGTTGATCTCCTCGAACAGTTCCTCGATCCAGCCATAGGCACCGATCACCGCCTTGATGCCGGTCGGCTTGCCCGTGACGTCCCGGATGCGTCCAATCATGTCGAGCAGTTCGCCGACGCTGGCGATTTCGGGGTGACGGTTGGGCGAGATCGAGTCCTCGCCCTCGGGAATGCCGCGTATCTCGGCGATTTCGGCGGTGACTTTCTTGGCCGGGAGAATGCCGCCTTTGCCGGGCTTGGCACCTTGCGAAAGCTTGAGTTCGAACATGCGGATCTGCTGGTGAGCGGCGACCTCGATCAGCTTCTCATCCGACAGGTCTCCGTCCTCGTCGCGCACTCCGTATTTGGCCGTGCCGATCTGGAAAACGAGATCGCAGCCCCCTTTCAGATGCGCAGGCGACAAACCGCCTTCTCCGGTGTTCATCCAGCACCCCGCCTTTGCCGCACCGTGCGAAAGCGCGCGCACGGCGGGCTCGGAGATTGAACCGTAGCTCATGCCCGAAATGTTGAAGAAAGAAGGCGCCTCGTAAGGGATTCGCGCAAAGCCTTCTCCGATCGCCATGGGGCGCGACGTCACGGCGTCACGTTCGAGCGTCGGCCAGGGATCGTTGACGAAGATCGGCGTGCCCACCGGCTCGAGATTGCGGGTCGAGCCGAATGCGACATTGGTGGACTTGCCCTTCGATGCCTCGTCCACCCATTCCCGCTGGGCACGGTTGAAGGGCATCTCCTCGCGGTCCATCGCGAAGAAATATTGCCGGAAGAACTCCCCGAGATCGGAAAGGACATAGCGCATCCGTCCGATGACCGGATAGTTGCGGCGCACCGCATCCTCGGTCTGGAAACGGTCGATGAAGAACAGGACGATCAGCGCCAGCGCGCCGATGCCGAGCACTATGACAAAGGCAGAGGCGAGCAGATCGAGAATTGCGGTCATGTTCATGCTGCCCTCCAATTCCCCGCCTGCGTCACCCGATCAGTCGCGGCCGATGCTCGCATAGGTGAAGCCGGCGCTACGCATGTCTTCCGGCATGTAGACATTGCGTAGATCCACCATGACGGGCGCCTTGGCGAGTTCCTTGACGCGGGCGAGGTCGAGCGCGCGGAAGGCGTCCCACTCGGTCACGATCACCGTCACATCGGCGTCTTCGATCGCCTCGTATGGGTTTTCGCACATTGCCACGCCGGGCATCAGAGGACGGGCTTGCTCCATGCCTTCGGGATCGTAGGCCGCGACTTTCACACCGGCATCGACCAGCGTTTGTGCGACCGCGATGGCGGGGGAATCGCGCATGTCGTCGGTGTTGGGCTTGAAGGTGAGGCCGAGCAGCGCCGCCTTCTTGCCGCGTGCCTTCTCAGCGCCGCCCAGTGCATCGAGCACTTTGCGGCCCATCGCGCGCTTGCGGCTGTCGTTCACCTTGACCACCGCTTCGACGATGCGGGTGGGGCTGTCATAGTCTTCCGCCGTCTTGAGCAGGGCAAGCGTGTCCTTGGGGAAGCACGAGCCGCCATAGCCGGGGCCGGCGTGGAGGAACTTTGCGCCGATGCGGTTGTCCATCCCGATCCCGCGGCTGACATCTTGTACGTTCGCGCCGACTTTCTCGCACAGATCGGCCATCTCGTTGATGAAGGTGATCTTCGTCGCGAGGAAGGCGTTAGCGGCGTACTTAATCAGCTCACTGGTGCGGCGCGACGTGAACAGGATCGGCGATTCGTTGAGGAAGAGCGGGCGATAGACCTCGCGCATGACCTCGCGACCGAAATCGTCCTCTGCCCCGATGACGATGCGATCGGGACGCTTGAAGTCGCCGATCGCTGCGCCTTCTCGCAGAAATTCTGGGTTCGACACGACCGAGAACCGGTGCGCGGTGCCGCTATCGGCGAGAATGCGCTCGACCTCGTCCCCGGTGCCGACCGGGACGGTCGACTTGGTCACGACGACCGCGTCATTGGAGAGGCTTTCACCGACTTCTTTCGCGACTGCGTAAACGAAGGAAAGGTCCGCGTGACCATCGCCGCGCCTGCTGGGCGTACCGACCGCGATGAAGATCGCAGCGGCGTCTTTGATCCCTTCGGCAAGCGACGTCGTGAACGACAGGCGGCCTGCCTTCACATTGCTTTCGACAAGCGCGTCGAGGCCGGGTTCATAGATCGGCATGATGCCATCGTGCAGCGCGTCGATCTTGGCCTGGTCCTTATCGATGCAGACGACGTCGTGCCCGAAATCAGCGAAACACGCGCCCGAGACGAGGCCGACATAGCCCGAACCCACCATTGCAATCTTCATGGAAATCCACCTCTACGCAAAATCTGAAAGGGCAAAGCGAAGTCTGGTGCCGCTATTGCGGTCGCTCGCCGTGGAATATCTCGACCGGGCCATTATCGGCCCGGATTGACTGGATCACGCGGCGCTGTTCACCCTCTAGCACGAGCGCCGTAAGCACACCTGACCGAAATGCGCCAGTATCGATCCCGATCCGGTTGCCGCAATCCATCACCCGTTCGAAGATCGTGTGGCCGTGAACCACCACCTTGTCGAGCGGGCCTTCGTGATTGAGGAACCGGTCACGAATCCAAAGCAGGTCTTTGCGTTGCTGCTCCTCCAGCGGGAGTTTCGGGTCGATTCCTGCATGCACGAATACGAAATCGCCTGCGACGATCATTTCCTCGAAACTGGCGATATAATCGCGCTCTTCCTGCGGCACGAGCTTTGGCAAGAGCTCGAAGAGTTCCGACAGACTCATCGCGTTGAACTGTTTTCTGGAGAGGCCATAGGACAGCACGGTCTCGCGCCCGCCATGCTTGAGGAAATGCCGCAGCACCTCGGGGCGCTCGAACGCGCCGAGCATCATTTCCTCGTGATTGCCGACGAGCACGCGGACACTGCGCTTGCCCTGCCATTCGCGAGTGCGCGAAATCACGCCAGCGCTGTCAGGCCCGCGATCGACCAGGTCGCCCAGCAGGATCACATGGGATTCGGCACCGGGCCGCGATTTGTCATCCTCCTCGATCGCATCGATCAGAGCTCCGAACAGGTCGAGCCGCCCGTGAATATCGCCGATCACGTAGTAGCGCGTGCCATCGGGCACCGCGGGTAGGCGCGGCGCTGTCTTGGGTCCGAAGAGTTTACGCAGTGATCTGAACATTTACGTGACCATCTGAGGCGAAAAGAGAAGGATCTCAAAAAGAAGAGAGGGTGTTCCGGACCCTCTCAGGGCCCGGTTTTGGGGCCTTATAAGGCAAGAGACATGAACAGCAACCGGACGCACCGCAATCCGGGCGTGGTGCAGATTCTCAACACTCATGCGCCTTTCGGGGTATAGCCCGCAAATCTATCGAAATTTCTCTTGTGCATTGCAGCATCATCCGGCACGATTGTTTCGCATTTGGCAGAGATCGCGCTTAAAAATAATTCGCGGCCGCCCGATGTGCAGGTGGGACGAAGCACAACACAACAAAGGAAGTTGTCATGCTCACGTCCAAGCGCGGCCTCGCGGCCGCAACTCTCTCCGCTGGTCTGCTGTTTACCGCCGCACCGGCATTTGCCTCGACCGAACCGTCGGAAGCCTCTCCGTCAGACGCCGAGGCTAAACCTTCTCCCCAAGTTGATTTCTCGACCGCTGCCATTCGTTCGATCGAGCCGGTCGACGAAAGCAACGCGAATGCACTGGCTGGGGCAGGCGGGTTCACCCTCTCTGCCAATGCCACGCTCGCCAGCGAGTATCGTTTCCGCGGGGTCGCGCTCACCGATGGTGACGTCGCGGTACAAGGCGGGCTCGATCTTGCCCACGATTCGGGCTTCTATGTCGGGACTTGGGCATCCAATCTCGACGATGCCACGGTCGGCTACGGCGATATCGAACTTGACATCTATGGCGGTTGGAGCGGCGATGTCGGCCCCGGCGTATCTGCCGATGTCGGGGTGATCGGATATCTCTATCCCGACGCGGGACCGGGTGATTTCGACTATGTCGAACTATACGGCTCGCTCACCGGAGAGCTCGGCCCGGCTTCGGTCACGGGTGGAGTTGCCTACGCGCCCGACCAGGATTCGCTGGGAGGGACAGACAATCTCTACCTCTACACCGATGTCTCGGTCGGCATTTCCGGCACCCCGGTCACTCTCAATGGCCATCTTGGCTACACCGACGGGTTCCTGACCTTCACCACCGATGGCGAAGCGGTCGACTGGTCGATCGGAGCCGACGTTGCTGCTGGCCCGGTGACATTCTCTGCCGCTTATGTCGGGGTTGAGGGCGATGCCCTGATCGATCCAGCGGGCACTTTCACCGACGATGCATTCGTAGTCTCGGTCTCGGCCAGCTTCTAGTGGCTCGCATCGAAGACGAATAACCTGCGATACAGCAGGAGGAACGGGGCGCGCAGTCGATCGGACTGTGCGCCCTTTCCCTTGCCGCGTGGAATAAGTCGACCTACCTCAAGGCCGAAAGGATCCGCTCAATGGTCAAATACCTCCACTCAATGATCCGCGTCACCGACCCGCAGGCGACGGTCGACTTCTTCAAGCTCATCGGGCTCGAAGAAGTGCGCCGGTTCGACGTCGAGGCGGGGCGCTTCACGTTGATCTTTCTCGCAGCGCCGGGACAGGAGGGCGTGGCCGAGGTCGAACTGACCTATAACTGGCCGCCCGAAGACGGCAGCGAGCCGGAGGATTACGACGGCGGGCGCAATTTCGGGCACCTCGCTTACCGCGTCGAGAATATCTACGAGACCTGCCAGCGGCTGATGGATGCCGGGCACACGATCCATCGCCCGCCGCGCGACGGGCATATGGCTTTCGTCAAGTCGCCTGACGGAATCTCGATCGAGCTGTTGCAGGAAGGCAATCTCGAGCCCGCCGAGCCCTGGGCCAGCATGGAGAACACCGGCAGCTGGTAAGCCAGCCGGTAAAGCCGCATCAGCGCAGTGGATCGTCGGGGTAGGGATCGACCGGTTCGGTGCCCTTGTCGTCGCTTTCCATTGCGGTGTGCTTGGTCGTCAGCCGCAGCGTGATGTAGCCGAGGATTGCTGATACTGCTGAACCGATCAGAATACCGATCTTCGCTTCGTCGATCAGCAGCTCATTGCCCTTGAAGGCAAGGCCGCCGATGAAAATGCTCATAGTGAAGCCGATCCCGCAAAGCATCGAAATACCCCAGATCTCCGTCCAGTTCGCATTCTCTGGTCGTTTGGCAAAGCCGGTCTTGTCTGAAAGCCAGACGATCGAGAAGATCCCGAGTTGCTTGCCGACCACGAGGCCCGCAGCGACCGCGAGCGGAAGCGTGTCGACAAGATTTTCCGGCCCCATTCCAGCGAGCGAAACACCCGCATTGGCGAAACCGAAGACAGGCACCACCAGATAGGCGCTCCACGGAGCGAGGCCGTGTTCGAGCCGCTCAAGCATCGAATTGCCGTCTCTGCGCTGCATCGGGATGGTCAGGGCTGCCACGACACCAGCGATAGTCGCGTGGACACCCGAATTGAGGACGCAGAACCACAGGACGAGCGCCAGCAGAATGTAAGGCCAGAAATAGTCGACGCGCATCCGGTTCAAGACGACCATGACCGCGACGACCGCAGCCGATGCGCCGATCCAGACCCAATAGACCGTCTCGGTATAAAACGCGGCAATCACGATTACCGCGCCGATATCATCGACGATTGCGACGGTGAGCAGAAACAGGCGCAAAGATGCCGGAACGCGGCTGCCGAGCAGACCGAGAACGCCCATGGCGAACGCGATGTCGGTAGCGGCGGGGATCGCCCAACCGTTCATGTATTCGCCGCCTGTCACGAGCAGGTACACGCCGGCAGGAACCAGCATGCCGCCCGCCGCGGCCAGCATGGGAAGGCGCCGTGCCGCAGGGTCCGCCAACTGCCCGGAAATGAGTTCGCGCTTCACCTCGAGCCCGACGACGAAAAAGAAAATCGCCATCAATCCGTCATTGATCCAATAATGAAGATCGTCGAGCTTCGCGATCGGTGTCCAGGCAAGTTTGCCGTAGAAAAGCTCGTTGTATTCGTCGGCAAAGGCCGAGTTTGCCGCGAGCATCGCCGCGGCCGCCACGATGATCAGCAGGATACCGGCGGAAGCATCGCCGACGAACAGTGCGCGCACAGGTGCGAAGATGCGCCGGGCGACGCTTGGAGGAGGAGTTTGTGTCTGGACCATGATTGCCGCCTCCTTTCCCCAAAAGTCTCAATGGTTGCAAGGGCTATCCGGGCGCGTTAGGCTAAATTTCACGCAGGGAGAGGGGTCGCCTTGTCTATTTGGTATTGGGACGTTTGGCAGTGGATTGCTGTCGTCCAGCACGAACTGCTGCTTTTTGCAGGGATTTTCTTTCTGATCGGCGCGTTGGATGACTTCGCGGTCGATCTGTCGTGGCTGTGGCTGAGGTTGACCGGCCGTCTGCGTACGCCCCGGCTTTCGCGCACCGAACTTCAGAAGCAAAAGCTCCACGGTCCCGCGGCGATCTTCATTCCTGCATGGCACGAAGCCGAAGTCATCGGTGAAACAATCGCGCACCTGCTGGCCGCCTGGCCGCAAGAGGAATTGCGGCTCTATGTCGGCATCTATCGTAATGATCCCAAGACCATGGAAGCTGCGATGCGCGGCGCTCCGGGTGATGCGCGTCTGCGGCTCGTCGTGCATGACCGCGACGGGCCGAGCACCAAGGCCGACTGTCTCAATCGCCTTTACGCAGCCATGCGCGACGATGAGCAGCGACACTGCAAGAGCTTTGCCTGCATCCTTTTCCATGATGCCGAGGACATGGTCGATCCGGCCGCTTTGGGTCTGCTCGATCGCGTGATCGAAAGCGGCGCCGACTTCGCGCAACTACCGGTCGAACCCTTGCCGCAGACCAGACGACACTGGCTCGGCAGCCATTATTGCGAGGAATTTGCCGAGGCGCATGGCAAGGCGATGGTGGTGCGTGATGCATACGAGGCGGCGCTGCCCGCCGCCGGTGTCGGATGTGCGATATCACGCGAAGCACTCGAACAGCTCGCCCGGCGCGCCGTCGATAGCATGCCGTTCGAACCCGATTCGCTGACCGAGGACTACGAGCTCGGGCTCGCAATTGCCGAGGCTGGCGGGTCGTGCCGTTTTGTCCGCGCGAGAGGCGATGATGATCTCCTGATCGCCACCCGAGCCTATTTCCCCGCGCGGCTCGACCATATCGTGCGCCAGAAGACCCGATGGGTGCACGGCATCGCCTTGCAGGGCTGGGATCGGACGGGCTGGAGCGGTGGGATGGTAGAAAGCTGGATGCGTGCCCGTGACCGACGCGGTCCGCTTACCGCGCTCGTCCTATTGCTCGGCTATGCGCTTCTCGCGCTGACCCTCGTGCTCGCCATTGCGAATTGGGCCGGGTTGAGCGAGGCGCAGCCTCTTTCGCCACTGCTCGCGGGGCTGCTTTTCGCCAATCTCGGCTTCTTCGCGTGGCGCGCCGCGTGGCGCTTTGCCTTTACCGCGCGCAACTATGGGGCCTGGGAGGGTGTGCTTGCAGTCCTGCGCATCCCGGTCACCAATGTCATCGCGATCATGGCGGGCCGACGCGCTGTTGCGGCCTATTCGCGGACACTGCTCGGCAGCGGGATTACTTGGGACAAGACACCGCACGACCGGCACCCGTCGCGCATACCCTCCTTGCAAGGTCGACCTCCTCCCTTGAAGGCGATGCGCCGATGAGCGCATCAAGACAGGGTCGTCGGCGCGGGACGCCGCTTGCAATGCTCGGCATGTTGCTGAGCGTTTGGGCGATGGCGCGTGTCGCATTGTGGGAGAGCCCTTTCCCAATCAAGGACCTCGATATCGGCCTGCCCGAAGTGCTCCTTGCATCCCATGCCCCGGCTGAGCAGCCAGCGGTCGAAGATGTTGTGGTTGAGGCGGGAGACATCCGCGCCGAACTGGCAGAGGCACCCGCTTGGATCGCCGCAGCCTTTTCCAGCGGCGAAAGCCCTGCGGGCGCTTCGGCGCCGACCAGCCCGCCGGGCATGACCAGCGTAGTTGCGGGCGGGCACCAGATGCTGATGGCAGCGGCGTTCAGGGTCGACTGGTCTTCCGGCACCGCTCAGATCGAGCCAGCACGCGTTCCGGGGCGAGCAAGCCAGCTCAACCCGCCCGTCTTTGCTGCGCCCTATCCGGCTCAGGCCACAGCCGCGATGGACCGTTGGTCGCTCGACGCTTTCGCTTTCTACCGCGCCGGTTCCAACGCGGAATCGATCACACAGGGCCGAGCGCCGCTCTATGGAGCAAGTCAGGCGAGCGCGATCTTGCAATATCGCGTAGCGCCCTCATCGCGCCATGACCCCCGCGTCTACGTGCGCGGCTATCGCGCGCTCGTCACGGACGGTGAGAGCGAAGTGGCAGCCGGCGTATCGGCGCGACCGATCGGGGTCGTGCCTTTGCGCGTAGCTGCAGAGATACGCGTAACCGAGAGCGCGCTGGGTCGGACTGAGCGCCCCGCTTTCTATGCCGTCACCGAGTTCCCACCTCTGGATCTTCCTCTCGGCGTCCGGGCAGAGGCCTATGCGAGCGGCGGCTATGTCGGAGGCAGGGCCGCAACACCCTTCGCCGATGGGCAGGCGAGCCTGACCCGCGAGATCGTCAGCTTCGATGGCCCCGGCACGCGTCCCGTGCGGCTAACCCTCGGGGCGGGCGCGTGGGGCGGGGCTCAGCGCGAGGCACACCGGGTCGATGTCGGGCCGACGATGCGGGTCGATCTCGATGTCGGCGAAGTGCCCGCGCGGCTTTCGGTCGATTGGCGCGAGCAGGTTTCGGGAGATGCAGCACCGGGTTCGGGGCTGGCGGCAACGCTCTCAACGCGCTTCTAGTCGGGCTAAATTCGCTCCCGGTGCGGAGTGCGCCTTCCAAGTGCGGCGCTGCTGGGCTAGTCGCACGCACATGGACGTCTACCTGCCCATTGCGAATCTCTCGGTGAACGGTCTGTATATCGTTCTCCTGGGCGGGCTGACGGGCATCCTGTCGGGCCTGTTCGGGGTCGGCGGCGGGTTCCTGACGACGCCGCTGCTGATCTTCTACGGCATCCCCCCGACCGTCGCCGCCGCCTCGGCAGCGACGCAGGTGACGGGCGCGAGCGTTTCTGGCGTGATCGCGCACGGCAAGCGCAAGGGCGTCGACTACCGCATGGGCGGCGTGATGGTCGTAGGCGGGGTTGTCGGGGCGTTGATCGGGGCCTTGCTGTTCCGATTGTTGCAGGCGCTCGGGCAAATCGACGTGGTCATTAACGTGCTATACGTCGTGATGCTCGGGACGATCGGGTCGCTGATGGCGCGCGAAGCATTGCAAGCGGTCGCGCCGGATCTCATGGCCATGCTTCCCGGTGGCAGGGCCAAAGCTGACACGCGCGCTCCAAAACGCCGTCACCACCCACTCGTCGCCGCCTTGCCGTTCCGCACGCGCTTCTACGGCTCTGGTCTTTACATTTCCCCTCTCGCGCCGCTGATCCTCGGTGTGATCGTCGGGATTCTCACCATGCTGATGGGCGTGGGCGGCGGGTTCATTCTCGTGCCTGCCATGCTCTATATCCTCGGCATGAGCGGGAATGTCGTGGTCGGTACCTCGCTATTCCAGATCTTGTTCGTGACCATGGTGACGACCATGACCCATGCGCTGACGACGCAGGCGGTCGATATTATTCTTGCAGGGCTGCTGCTGCTCGGATCGGTGCTGGGCGCACAATTCGGCACCCAGATCGCGATGAAGGCGCGGCCTGAAATCCTGCGACTGGTGCTCGCCGCGATCGTGATCGTGGTTGCGCTGAGGATGCTCTACGGGCTCGGCGTCCAGCCCGATGAAATCTACACGGTCAGCCCGTTGTGAAGCGGCTCGCTGCCATTGCCCTGCTGGCCGCGACTCCGTTCCTGATGGGGCAGCGCGAGCCGGTGCTGGTGCCCGAGGTCAGCCAGAGCCGGATCGAGGTGCGCCAGGGCTTCACCGGCGCGAACCTGCTCCTCTACGGGGCGGTGATCGACCCGGCGGGAGCAGCGGGCACCACCGAATACGACATCGTCGTTGTCTTGAAAGGGCCTGCCGAACCGATCCGCCTGCGCGAAAAGGAGCGCGTTGCGGGCATCTGGATGAATGCCGGCGCGAACGATTTCCGATCGGCACCGTCATTCTTCGCGGTCGCTTCGTCGAGCCCGATTGAAGAGATTGTCGATTCCCGCACGGCTGCGATCTACGAGCTTGGCACCGAGTTCATCCAGCTTAGCCCCACCGGTCAGATCGAACCCGAAGCGCAGACCCGCTTCGCCCGTGGTCTCGTTGAAATGCGCGAACGGGCGGGGCTCTATCAGGAAGACGCGACGGGCGTGAGAATCAGCGAGGGCGTGCTCTACCAAGCGCGCATCGCCTTGCCCTCCAACGTGACCACCGGCGAATACACCGCGGAGACCTTCGCCATCGCCGATGGCCGCGTTCTCGCTAGTGCGACGGCGGACATCGAGGTCGTGAAGGTCGGGCTCGAAGGGCAGGTCGTCTATTTCGCCAACCGCTTTTCGCTGTTTTACGGGCTCGGAGCGATCCTGCTTTCGCTTGGCATGGGCTGGCTTGCAGGCCGCATATTTGCGCGCAGCTGACGAATTTGCCCCGCGCCCCGGGCAATCATTGTTGACGCGATCTTAACCCCGTTCGGGCCATGAAACGGCACTGAACGACCGCTGGGCCCTGTGCGCCAGGCGGCAAGACACTGTGCTTAGACCAGAGAGCTTGGGGAAGAGACGCGCATGACCGACATGGGCAACCATAATTTTGAAGGTGGTAAGCCTGCCGCTCAGGCTCCGGCTGCGAATGCCGAAAAGCCTGATAATGCGCGCCTTCCCATCGGGATCGTGCTCGAAGTTTCGGGTGCCGGTTCGCAAATCGCGCTCGATCTCCAGCGCCTCAACGAATGCTTGGAGGACGACGATCGCTCGGTCATGCTGGCGGGCCAGGTCGGCAGCCAGATCAAGATCCGCGTCGGCAATGCCTGGCTGCTCGGCAATGTCCGCGACCAGCGCAAGGATCGCCGCAACGAGAACGGCATTATCGCGCATGTCGACTTTCTCGGCGAAGGTTCGGAAGAAAAGCTCACGGGCCGCATTCACGGCTTCCGCCGCGGTGTGACGCGCTATCCGGTGCCGGGCGCGCTGATCTATCCTGCAACGACCCGCGATCTTGAGCAGATCTATGCCAGCGACGGCCGCGCCAACATCACGGTCGGCACCGTTTTCCCGACCCGTGACATCCGCGCCGGGCTTTATATCGACGCCATGCTGGGCAAGCACTTTGCACTGCTCGGCTCGACCGGTACCGGTAAGTCGACCAGTGCCGCGCTGATATTGCACCGCATCTGCGAGGCTGCGCCCGATGGGCACATCGTCATGATCGACCCGCACGGCGAATATTCGGCTGCGTTCCGCCAGACCGGGCGCATCCTTGACGTTTCCAACCTGCAAATGCCCTACTGGCTGATGAATTTCGAAGAGCATTGCGAAGTGCTCCTCACCAGCGATGGCAATGAGCGGCAGGTCGACATGGACATTCTTGCCAAGTGTCTCCTGCATGCGCGTTCGAAGAACCGGCTTGCCGAGACGATGGGCAAGATCACGGTGGACTCGCCGATTCCGTACCTGCTCTCCGACCTCTCGACCAAGCTGCAGGACGAGATGGGCAAGCTCGACAAGGCCACCTCCTCCGCACCCTACATGCGGATCAAGGGCAAGCTCGAGGAGCTGAAGTCGGACCCGCGTTACCAGTTCATGTTCTCAGGCATGCTTGTCGGCGACACGATGGCGGACTTCATCTCGAAGGTCTTCCGCATGCCGGGCGATGGCAAGCCGATCTCGATCATCGACGTGTCCGGCGTCCCTTCCGACATCACCTCGACCGTGGTGGCGGTGCTTTCGCGGCTGGTGTTCGACTTTGCGATCTGGGGTCGCGAGGAAAAGACCCGTCCGATCCTGCTCGTGTGCGAAGAGGCGCACCGCTACGTTCCCAACGAGAAGAACTCTGACGGCTCATCGGTCGCCAAGATTCTTTCGCGGATCGCCAAGGAGGGCCGTAAATACGGGATCAGCCTCGGCCTCATCACGCAGCGCCCGTCGGACCTTGCCGAAGGCGTGCTCTCGCAGTGCGGCACGATCCTTTCGATGCGTCTTAACAACGATCGCGACCAGGCGTTCGTGAAAGCGGCAATGCCCGAAGGCGCGCGCGGCTTCCTCGATTCGATCCCAGCGCTGCGCAACCGCGAGGTCATCATCTGTGGCGAAGGTGTCGCGATCCCGATCCGCGTCAATTTCGATACGCTCGAAGAGCACAAGCGTCCGGCATCCGAAGACCCGAGCTTTGCAGAGCTGTGGCAGCATGGCGGCGGCGAAGAGGAATTGGTCGAACGTGTTGTGCTGCGCTGGAGAAGCCAGGGCTGATCACCCGCGCTTCGCGCTGCTTACTGAACTCCGCTCACGTAAGCGCTCGTCAGCAAGGCGCGCGGGGTTTCGGGCTGCGCGCGGATTGCGCTCACCAGCTCGATCGCCATCTCGCAAGCCAGCGGTGCGCCGATACTGCCCGGCTCGGCCTCGCCGAAAAGAACCGCGATCTGCGCATCGTTCAACCCGCGCTCCCGCAGCGCCTCTTCAAGCGCTTCCCAATGACTCGGCGTTAGCTTCAGGCGCAACTGTTGATCGCTGCGCCCACCACGGATCGCGGCAATGCGCGCGCGGCTGATTGCTCCGCTCAATTCGTCGAAGCGTTCGGGCAGCGGCTCTTCGAACGGGTAGCCCTTGGCATAGGCTTCGCAGGCATATTCGTCGTGGGCCTGAAGCTCGCCGAGGAATTGCTGCTCTAGCTCCATGACCTTGTCGAGCCGCTCGATCGGCGATGCGGCGAAGTCGCGCGCGTGAGTGGCGAAGAAGCGGTTCATCCAGGCATTGCCCGCGATCACCACCCGGTCATCGCCGCCGGGTCCGCGCACAGCCTGGCCGATGCCTTCGCTGAAGTCGTCATACTCGCGCGGGAAACTCGCTTCGAGTTCCTCCATGAAGGCCGCATTTCCAGGATACTCGGCGCGCCTTTCCATCATCGCGTTTTCTTGCGCCGCGCCCGGCACGAAGTAGTCGTCGAAGCCGCCCGCCCAGACGACCCGCGCAACCAGCGAGCCGACGACTGCGAGTAGCACGACCGCGATCATGCCGCTGGCCGGCGTCCGATCCTTGAATGCCATGTGAGTGCGACCCTCGTTTTCGCGCTCTACCTGATGGCGACCTGTCTCGCGAACAGCTCATCCAGGCTGTTGATCCTGCGCCAGGATCGCGCGGCCGGGTCATAGGTCAAGCTGTAGAGCGGACTTAGCCCACCGGCATGGCCGGTATTTCGCCCCTCGGGATCGAAGTATATCCGCCCGGTGACCCCAACAAAGCGGTCCCGGCGCAGGCTCGAGACCAGTTTCGCGGCGGTAATCTCGCCTTCCATATTGTCGGCAGCCTGCTTGATAACGAGCCCGGAATCGAACGCCACCGCCTCATTTCTGAGGCTTGGGAGAACCGGATTGTCGAAGGTGTCGACAAAGCTCGCAATGTAGTCGGGCGCATCGCCTTCGCTCGACCGGCGATACACATCGGTCATGTCGAGCAGGCGTTCATACTGAAGGCCGTAGGCTTCGTCCTCGTCGAGTTGGAGCATACGACCGCTGATGTTCCAGCCAGCGACCATCGCGGTGCGCGGTGGTTGCTCTGTGTTGTAGAACCGCCCCACCAGATCGCTGAGATCAGTGCTGAGGCCGAGCACAACGATCAGATTGCGCTGGTTGAAGATCTGCTGGCTCTCTTCATCGGTAAAGGTCTCGGTGATCCTGCCGGCGGTATAGTCGATTGTGGTCGCACGTCCGGCCGCCTGCCATTGGGCAAGATCGTCGAGTTCTTTCCTGATCTGATCGTAGAAGAACTGGCCATAGGTCTTCTTCGGCTCGCCATTCTCATCGAGCTCGATGGGAGGAGCGGGCTCGCCGTTGGGGCCGGCGACCGGCTCCGGTGCATTCTCGACGAGGAAGACGAGGTTGACCCCGCGACCGATCGCGCCTCTGGCAGTCTCGGCGAATTGCGTCGAGCGTTCATCCATGCCCGAACCGACGCGGAAGATCGGCAGGCTGCTGCTTTCCCACCCGACAACCTCACGCGATCCTGCGGTGAGGAGAACGATCGCGGGTTCCACGCCGCTCTCTTCGACGTGTTCGAGCACGATCGGAGTGAACTCCGTAATCGAGGGCCCGACGATTGCGACGACTTCGCGGTTGTCGAGGATGAGGTCGAGCTCGGCGAGCAGGTCTTCGGCCTGTCGCGCCTTCATGTCTGCGACCGGAGCGGTGAGTGGGTAGTAGGTATAGCGCGGATTGCCACCGAGCGTTTCCTTCACCCCGTTCTGCTGGCCGAGGCCGAAGCTGTTGCTCGGGATGATGCCAATGACGACCGGCTTGTCTTCGGGGATGAGTGCGAGGGGACCTGTATCGTTGCTCGGCCCCAGCATCCTCGGCAGGAAGATCGCCGCCACCAGCAGCGCGAGCACGAGCGCGCCGATCGGGGCATAGCGCCTCCACCCGCTGGCGGGCAGCAGGCGCCTGGGCGCCGGCATGGGAGAGGGTGTGGGAGCGGCAGGCGACGCAATTTCGGTCGAGACGGGGCGGGTGAGCAGCTGCGCCAGCGGATCGTCGGGCGAGGGGGTGCCTTCGCCTTCGCCCACGACTTCGCGCACGCTTTCTAGAAAGTCCTCCCACTCCTCGCTCGCGGTCGGATCATCGCCACCATCGTAGAGCATCGAGGAGTGGATCTGGCCGAAGCCCAGCGGCGTCGCGACATCGTCGATCATCACCGGGACAAGCGCGTTATTCGTAACCCCGTGCTGGGCTTCGTCCTGAACCCAGTGGCTTGTGATCGAGTGTTTGGACCAGACGACCACCACCGCCTTGGTGCTCTTTATCGCCTTGTTGATTTCGTGCTGGAACTTCTGTCCGGCGCGGATGTGGCGGTCCCACCAAACGGTATAGCCCTCTTTTTCAAGAGCATTTGCTATCTTGTTGACCCGCGCCCTGTCCTTGCGCGCGTAGCTGATGAAGATATCCATACCTTGCCCCCAGATGAATACTACGTCCCGCGCGTGTCTCCGTAAAGGTGGATGTGCAAGCGATCCGACATGCGGAATCCCATGTGGAGACAGGCCGCCCCCAGCCATGCCTGCTTCTCACGCAGCGCCGATGACGTGGTTCCTTCCGCCATCAGGAAGACGCGGTGCGGATTGAAGCCGAACCGGCGCGCGAGGTCTTGCACCTGTCCGACATCTTCTGACGTGCTGATCACAAACTTGAGGTAGGCGCGCGGGTCGGCGGCGTAGTGGTCGAGCACCGCATCGACCAGCGCCAGCTCAGAAGTGTTGCCGGAGGAGGCGAGCTTGGGGCTGACGTTGAACTGATCGACCCGGATGTCGAGCCGCGCCGGGGGCTTGGCGGTGCCGTTGGTCTCGATCTCGACCGTCATGCTTGGACAATGCGCATCGAGATGCTCGAGCATCTCGGCGAGCGCGCCTGCCTGAAGCATCGGCTCGCCCCCGGTGATCACGAGCCGATCCTGACCGAGCGCGGCGATCCGCTCCGCGGCCTCAGCGGGTGAGAGCTTCACCTGGTTGGCCTTGCGCTCGTAGGTGACGCCGTCGCGATGCTCGCGCTCGTCGCCTTCGAAATGCCAGGTGTAGGGCGTGTCGCACCACGTACATGCGAGGTTGCAGCGCGAGAGGCGGATGAAGGCTACCGGGCGACCTGCGCTCGGCCCTTCGCCTTGCAGCGAGGCGAAGATCTCGGCCCCCCCATCATCGTCGGTCGCAAGCGTCAGGTCGGCCATGTTTCCCTCCCAAATCCGACAGGATGGAACACATGGAACACGGTCCATGGGCAAAGATTCAGCCGATCATACGGAGCTCGTCTGATCGAGTGAAGCGATTGCCGGGAAGAGTTCACACATGGCGTCATGGCGTCGTTTTCGCACAGCTTGCGAAAGTAGGAAACTGCGCGGAGCCTAGCCCAGCCGCGCCAGCGCTGCCTCCAGCCGCTCGACCTCGGCCGAGTGGTGCGCGTGGTCGGCGCGGGCCTTCTCGACCGCTTCGGGCTTGGCGCGCTCGACAAAGTTGGCGTTCGACAATCGGCCTTCGAGGCTTTTCGCTTCCTTTTGCGAGGCTGCGAGCGCCTTTTCGAGCCGCGCTTTCTCCGCGTCGATGTCGATGATCCCTTCGAGCGGGATGACGAAGACATCGCCGAGCGCCGTCACCTGCATCGCCGGACCCGAAGGCGCTTCGCCCACCGTCACAGGGGTGAGGCGCGCGAGCCGTTCGATCGCCGCACTGGACCGCTCGATGGTCGATGCCGCAAGGTCCGATGGCGCAGGCACGAAGGCTGCGAGCTTCGCGCCCGGCGGGATGCCGAGCTCGTTTTTCGCCGAGCGGACATTGGTGGTGAGGTCAATCACCCAGTCGATCGCGTCGGTTGCATCTTTCGACAATTCCGCACGGGGATTGGGCCATGCGGCAGTGATCAGGTCGTATGAACGCTCGCCCTGCGCGTGCCACAGCTCTTCGGTGATGAAGGGCATGAAGGGGTGCAGCATGACGAGGATCTGGTCGAGCGCCCACCCTGCGACCTCGCGGGTTTCGACCGCTGCGGGACTGTCGGCATCGCCTGCAAAGACCGGCTTGATCAGCTCCAGATACCAATCGCAGAAGCGCGACCACGTGAACTGGTAGATCGCGTTCGCCGCCGCATCGAAGCGCAGGTCGGCCATCGCGGCTTCAAGCTCGGTGCAGACCGCCTGCACCTCGCCGATGATCCACTGGTTCGCGGCAAGGCGCGCAGCAGGCGCCTTGATCGTCGTGCTCTTGCCGATCCCATTGGTCTGGCAGAACCGGGTCGCGTTCCAGAGCTTGGTCGCGAAGTTGCGGTATCCCTCGACGCGGCGTTCATCCATCTTGATGTCGCGGCCCTGGCTTTCCATCGCAGCCATGAAGAAGCGCAGCGCGTCGGCGCCATACTGGTCGATGAGGCCGAGCGGATCGACGACATTGCCCTTCGACTTCGACATCTTCGAGCCATCGGCGGCTCGCACGAGGCCGTGGAGGTAGAGCTTGTCCCACGGGCGTTCGCCCATGTTGTAATAGCCCCACATCAGCATCCGCGCGTCCCAGAAGAACAATATGTCGAAACCGGAGATGAGCAGGCTGTTCGGATAGTGCTTTTCGAGCAGCGCCGTCTCGTCCGGCCAGCCGAGGGTGGCGAACGGCCACAGGCCGGAGGAGAACCACGTGTCGAGGACGTCCTCGTCCTGTGTCAGTTCTTTGCCACCGGCGAGCGCGCGGGCTTCTTCCTCGGTGGCGGCGACATAGACTTCGCCGTCCGCGTCATACCATGCAGGGATCTGGTGGCCCCACCACAGCTGACGCGAGACGCACCACGGCTGGATGTTCTCCATCCAGTTGAAGTAGGTCTTTTCCCAGCTTTTCGGGACGATCTCGACCTCGCCTGAGCGGACCGCCTCGATGGGCTTCTTCGCCAGTTCCTCGGCGTTCACATACCACTGGTCGGTCAGCCACGGCTCGATCACCACGCCGCCGCGATCGCCAAAGGGGGTCGCGATCTGGCGCGGTTCGGCGTCGTGCTCGACTTCCTCGCCGTTCTTTGTCTTGGTGACGTGCGGGATCAGGTAGCCCTGCTCCTTGAGGCGCTGGACGACGAGTTCACGCGCGCCATCGACACCCCCATCTTCTTTGGCGCGCTTGAAACGGTGGAGGCCGAGATACTCCTCCGGCACCAGCCCGTCGGCGGTCTGACAGACGTTCGCATCAGCATCGAGCATGTTGAGCATGTCGGCAGGCGAGATGCCTGCGCGCTTGCCCACGTCGAAATCGTTGAAATCGTGCCCCGGCGTGATCTTCACCGCGCCCGAACCAAGCTCAGGGTCAGCGTGTTCGTCGGCGACGATCGGCACGCGGCGGCCGGTGATCGGCAGGACGACATGCTTGCCGATGACGCTCTGATAGCGCTCGTCGGTCGGGTGCACCGCGACCGCCATATCGGCGAGCATCGTCTCGGGGCGCGTGGTCGCGACCTCGATATAGTCGCGCCCGTCATCGAGCGTGACGCCGTCCTCCAGCGGGTATTTGAAGTGCCAGAAATGGCCCGGAATGGTCTGCTGCTCGACCTCGAGATCCGAGATCGCGGTGCGCAGTTTCGGGTCCCAGTTCACCAGCCGCTTGTCGCGGTAGATGAGGCCGTCATTGTAGAGATCGACGAAAACCTTGAGCACGGCTTTCGAGAAGTGCTCGTCCATAGTGAACTGCTCGCGCGACCAGTCCATCGAGCAGCCCAGACGGCGCAACTGGTGCGTGATCTGGCCGCCGCTCTCGGCCTTCCATTCCCACACCTTGTCGATGAATTCCTGCCGCGAGTAATTGGTGCGCTTGTCCTGTTTCGCTTCGAGCTGGCGTTCGACCACCATTTGGGTCGCGATGCCCGCATGGTCGGTGCCGACCACCCACAGCGCGTCCTTGCCGCGCAGCCGCTCATAGCGGATCACAATGTCCTGCAGCGTGTTGTCGAGCGCGTGGCCGATATGCAGCGAACCCGTCACGTTGGGCGGCGGGTTGACGATGGTGAAGGGCTCGGCGTCCGGGCGCTCGGGCCGGAAACCGCCGCTTGCTTCCCAATGGGCATACCACCGCTTCTCGATGTCAGCGGGATTGAACGTAGTGTCGAGTGTCTGTGTCATTTCGCTGCGAGCCATGCCAACGGTTTGGGTGCAGTGCAACAACTCTAAGTGAGCAGGGCGTCGATCTCCGCATTGGCCTTGGCGCGCAGCTGGCGTTTGCAGGCGGTGAAGCCTGCTTGCGCGCTCATTTCGGCGGCGCGGGTAATGGCGGTGTCGAGCAAGGTTTCAGGCGCGACCACCTCGTCGACCAGACCTGCGGCCTGCGCGTCATGCGGCCCCAGCAATTGCGAAGTCAGCGCGAGCCTCCGCCGCCAGACCGGATCGAGCCAGTGGTCGAGGATCGCTTGCGGAACGCTGGGGAAGGGCAGGCCCGCCTTCGCTTCGGGCAGGCCGATGCGTTGTTCGCCGTCGCTCGCCACCACCCAATCGCTGCACAAGGCCACGATCCCTCCTGCGCCGATCGCATGGCCGTTGATGGCGCTGACGAGGGGGCAGGGCAGGCGGTGCAGCGCGGCGCAGAAGATGTCGAAGGCGCGCCTTGTGCGCGGCGTGCTGTCGGCATCGAGAGTGGCCGCAACCTTGGTGTCCATGCCGCGGGTGAAGTCCTCGCCTTCGCCCGTCAGCACCAAGCCGCCCGCCGGGGGATCGGCGGCGAGCGCCTCGAACGCGCGCGCGCCTTCCTCGAGAATCTCAGCATGGACCGTGTTGTAGGGCGGGTTCGAAAGCGTGACGACGAGCGTGCCGCCGCGCTCTTTTGTGCGAAAATAGTCCAAGGCGCTCTCCCTTGCGATTTCGGCACCGCAATGGAGCAAAGCCGCACATTTGACCATTCCCTGCTTGTTAAGCCCCGATTTTCACCGCATATCCTCGACCCGATGGACGGGGTGGCCCAATATACTCTCGAGGATGCTGACGGCGCGGAGCGGCTTGTTCTGTCGGGCCCGCTGCTGGTCTCGACGATCGGCGAGATCGAGACCGAGCTGCGCGCGCTCGCAGGGCCGATTGGCGCAATCGATATCTCAGGTGTCGACCAGATCGACACGGTCGGCGCATGGGTGACATGCCGCCTAGCTGGCGAGCACGGGGCCGAGATCATCGGCGCCAATCGTCAGGCCAAGAGCCTGCTCGACGCGGTCGAGAGCGCGGGCAACGACGCCGATATGCGCCCGCCGCGCGTGCCCGTGTGGGAGCGCGTGCCCGAGGCCTTGGGCGAAAAGATCTTCAACGCCTGGCGCGCGATCATCAACGTTATCGGGTTCCTAGGCCAGGTAGTGATCGGCTTCGGCAGCCTGATCCGCCACCCAAGCCGCATTCCAGGTCGCGCTATCGTGCGCCAGATGGAAATGGTGGGGGTCGCCGCCCTGCCGATCATCGGCCTCATGAGCTTCCTCATCGGCATCGTCATCGCGCAGCAGGGCGCGGTGCAGCTGTCGCAATTCGGCGCCGAGACGCTGACGGTGAACCTCGTCGGCCGCATCACCCTGCGCGAGCTTGGCGTGCTGATGACTGCGATCATGGTCGCGGGCCGTTCGGGCAGCGCCTTTGCCGCGCAGATCGGGACGATGAAGCTGACCGAGGAGATCGACGCGATGCGCACAATCGGCATCTCTCCGATCGAGAAGCTGGTGATCCCGCGCATCATCGCCTCGACCCTCATGATGATCCTGCTCGGCTTCTTCAGTTCGGTGGTCGCGATCATTGGCGGCGCAGTGATAGGACAGTTCGCGCTTGGCATCCCGTTCTTCACCTTCCTCGACCGTATTCAGGAAGTCGTGCCGCTGCACGATGTCTGGGTCGGGCTGGTCAAGGCCCCGGTCTTCGGCCTGATCGTCGCGCTCGCCGGGTGCTATAACGGCATGCAGGTGCGCGGAAACTCGGAGGAAGTCGGCATCCGTACGACGATGGCGGTGGTCTCGGCGATCTTCGCAGTGATCGTGCTCGACGCCTTCTTCGCGGTGTTCTTCACCGAGATCGGGTGGGGCTGAGCCATGAGCGAGAACCAAGGCACCCACGAACGCTTTGCCGACCAGCCGCCCATCGTGGTCGAAGGGCTGGTCAATCGCTTCGGCGATACCACGGTGCACGAAGGGCTCGACCTCGAAGTACGGCGCGGCGAAATCCTCGGCGTGGTCGGCGGATCGGGGACGGGCAAATCGGTGCTCATGCGCTCGATCATCGGGCTGCAAACCCCGACTGAAGGCAATATCGACGTTTTCGGGCAATCGATCACCGATGCCGAACCCGACGAAGTGTTAGGCGTGCGCAATCGCTGGGGCGTGCTGTTCCAGGGCGGAGCGCTGTTCTCGACGCTCACCGTGGGCGAAAATGTCGAAGTGCCGATCCGCCAGTTCTATCCCGAGATCGGCGAAGAGCTGCGGCGTGAGATTGCGCGCTACAAGGTGCTCTTGTCGGGCCTGCCCGAAGACGCAGTGGCGAAATATCCGGCGGAACTATCGGGCGGCATGAAGAAACGCGCCGGCCTCGCCCGCGCGCTTGCGCTCGATCCCGAGCTGCTGTTCCTCGACGAACCCACCGCCGGGCTTGACCCGATCGGTGCGGCCAAATTCGACCGCCAGACGCGTCAATTGAAAGAAACGCTTGGCCTCACAGTGTTCCTCATCACCCACGACCTCGATACGCTCTACGAGATCTGCGACCGCGTCGCGGTGCTCGCCGACAAACGGGTGATCGCGGTCGGCACCATCCCCGAACTGATGGAGACCGGCCATCCGTGGATCGAGGAATATTTCAACGGCCCCAGAGGTCGCGGCGCCCTCGCCGCGCAAGAACGCGGGAGAGGCGCTCAAGCAGCGCAAGCGCGCGACGATGCTCGGGAGAAGGCGGGTGGTTAGGCGTATGCACAAGCATTTCATGGACATGGGCGGCCTAACCCGCCACTAGGAGGCACGATGGAGACGAGAGCCAATCATCTCTGGGTAGGCACTGTGGTCCTGCTGCTGCTGGTCGCGCTGGCGGCTGCGATCGTGTGGATCGCGCGGCTGGGGCAGGGTTCGGTCAATGAATACGACATCATTTACGAACAGACCGTGTCGGGCCTCGCCAATGGCAGTCAGGTTTCCTACGCGGGCGTTCCGGTGGGTCAGGTGGTCGATATCGACCTGTCCGAAGAAAACCCCGAGTTTGTGCGGGTGCGGGTCAAAGTGCGCGAGGATGTGCCGATCCTGATCGGCACGACCGCGACCATCCAATCGAGCTTTACCGGCGTTTCGACCATCCTGCTGGATGGCGGCGTGACCGGCCAGCCGCCGATCACTTGCGAGACGACCGCGTGCCCCGAAGGCCGCCCGGTGATCCCGCCCAAGGATGGCGGCGTGAACGCGCTCTTGAACTCCGCGCCACTGCTGCTCGAACGGCTGGCGACACTGACAGAGAACCTGAACATCCTCCTAGGGCCCGAAAATCAGGAGCAGATCACCGGCATCCTCTCGAACACCAACCGCATGACTTCCGAAATGGCCGAAGCCGCTCCTCAGCTCGAGACGACGCTGGCCGAGTTGGAGACCACTTTGCGCGAAGCGGGCGAAGCGCTCGACGCGTTCGAGGCCGCGACCCGTTCGACCGACCAGCTGATCAACTCCGAAGGCGCGGCGCTCGCGCAGGAGCTGCGCGGAACCCTGCGCGGAGCGAACGAGGCGGCGACTGCGCTTGCCGCGACGCTCGAAGACACGCGGCCCGCCGCGCGCCAGCTGCGCGAATCGACGCTTCCGGCAGCCGAGGCGACCTTGCAGGACTTGCGCACCACCAGCCGGTCGCTTCGCGCGATTACGGAACGGCTTGAAAACCAGGGCGCGGGCGCGCTCATTGGCGGACAGCAATTGCCGGATTACGAGCCATGATGGGTAGCCACTCAATGAAACACGCATTCGCCGTTGCCGCGCTCGGCCTCAGCTCGCTGGCGCTGTCAGGCTGTATCAGCCTCGGCGCCGAACCGCCCGAGAGCCTGCTGACGCTCACACCCACCAACGAAGCACCCGCCGGAACCGGCGCGGTCGCGGGGACCGAGGGCAGCCTCGGCGCAATCGCGGTACTTACGCCCGAAGCGCCTGCGAAGCTCGACGTATTGCGCGTGCCGGTGCAGGTCTCCGACACCGAGATCGCTTATCTGCAGGACGCGGTCTGGGTCGAAAAGCCCGCGCGTCTGTTTCGCCGTCTGCTTGGCGAGAGCCTGCGCACGCGCGGCGCGGCGCTCGTGCTCGACAGCGACGACACGCCGACCATGGCCACGCGTTATGTGCGCGGCACGCTGCTCGACATGACCTATGACGCCAACACGTCCTCGGTTGTTGTGCGATACGAAGCGCTGCGGACGCAAGCGGACGGCGCGGTGATCTCGCGCCGCTTCGAAGCGCGCGAAAGCGGCATTGCACCCGAAGCGAGCGCGGTCGGCCCGGCGCTCAACCGCGCGGCAAACGTGGTCGCAGGCGAAGCCGCCGACTGGGTGCTCGCAACGCCCTAAGCGTTCGCCAGCCGCACGAAACGATGCGCGGCAAGGAAGTCGGACTGCCGCTTCTCGCGCACCTGATCGGCTTCATGATCGCGGCCCCACAGGTCCGCCTGCCATTCCTCTTCGAGACACGCGGCGCGCCATAGGTCGAGCGCTTGCGGTTCATCTCCTGCCTCACCTGCGCTCAAACCGATGATGAGCGAGGCGGCGAGGCTGGTCATCATCTCGGTCGCGGTAAGCGCGAAGGGATCGAGCGCGGCGAGCCGGCCTTGCAGCTTGGCGAGCGCGGCCTTGTCCTGATCGCGGTGGACGATGCCGCTTACGCGGACCATCTCGACACCCTCGCGCTCCTCGAACGCCGTGACGATCGGCTCCCACACCTCTTGCTGGCGTGCATAGAGCGGCTCGTCGGGATCAGCGCGGTAGAGCAGCGTGTCGGTATCGCCATAGGCGACCAGCTTTGCAGCGGCGCCTTTCCGGTCCTTGGCGATCACGTCGAGCGTGTAATCGGCCATATCGCGAGCAACGAACTTCGAAGTGTCGAGCGTCTCGTCCTGATCACTCCACTCGGCGGCGAGCGCGCGGGCGAGCGCTTCGGTCGGCACGATCTGGTTTGCCCCCTTGACCGTCTTCAGCCCGCGCCCGTCCAGCGTGACCTGCCAGCCCTTTTCCTTCTGCTCGATTTCGACCGTGTCGTAGAAGCGCTTCATGGCCACGGACTCATGGTCTATCCATCCGGTCGGGCAGGTGGGAGTCGCGCGCCTTGAAGTGGCGGGCGAGCAGCGGCGGCCCGAAGAAGAAGCCGATTACGCCGGCAACCGCCAGCCCTGCACCGAGCCACCAGTTCGCTTCGAGAACCCCGCGCGCAATGGCGAGGCCGATCAGGACCGCAGCGATCGATCCGATCCGCACGATCTGCAACCAGACGAACCTTCTCTGCGCGCGCTCGCGCTCCTCGTCGGGATAGGTGCTCATTCGAAATCCTCCAGCGCCGCGCGCAAGCTTGCCATATCATCGGCGACCGTGTCTGCCCCGCTCGCGATAAGCTCGTGCCTATCGTGATAGCCCCATGCGACCCCGAATGCCCGCACCCGCGCGGCGACGGCCATCTGCATGTCGAAGCTCGTGTCCCCGATCATCACCGCGTCTTTCGGCTGCGCGGCGGCTTCGAACAGCGCGGCTTCGAGCATGGCGGGATGGGGCTTCGATGGATGGCGGTCCGCGGTCTGGAGCGAGACGAAAAGGTCGGTGAGGCCATGCGCTGCGAGGCAGGCGGCAAGGCCGCGATCGGATTTGCCCGTCGCGACCGCGAGTTGCCAGCCGCGTTTGTGCAGGTCGCGCAGGAGTTCGGCGACCCCTTGGTAGAGCGGTTCGTGCAGCAAGCCCTCTTCACGGCGGGTGCGGAATGCGTGCTTGTAGAGGTCGACGATCTCGCGCTGTTTTGCCTCGCCTTCTTCCGGGGCGAGCGCGCGGATCGCAACCGGGAGAGAGAGCCCGACCATCCGGCGCACTTCGAACGGATCGGGCGCGGCCAGTTTCGCGCTCTCAAACGCCCGCGCCATCGACCACAGCACATCGGCCTGACCGTCCACCAGCGTCCCGTCGCAATCGAAAACTGCGAGCTTGCTCATGGCATCTCCTGGCGCATCATATCAGCAAGCGCCTCGTTGCCATTTGCGGCGTGCGCTTCGGCGATCCGGGCGAGTTCTGCTGAGCTCTTCTTCTGCGAAAGCTTGATCGTCGGGCGCGTGGTTTCGGTTTGCAGTTCAAACCCGGCAATCGCCTTGAGCAAGGCCGCCCAGATGTCCTCAGGTGTCTCGCTTGCCTCCCACGCTTCGCCGCCCAGATCGGCTTCGTGCTTCACGATCAATTCGTGCAACAGCGCCTCCAGTTCGTCATCGGCAAGCTTGCGGACCGGACCTTCGAGTTCGAGCGCAACATAGTCCCATGTCGGCACGGTCGCGCGGTTCTCGTACCAGCGTGGGCTGACATAGCCGTGCGGGCCGTCAACAAGCGCCAGCGCTCGCGCGCCATCAAGATTCGCGGTCAGAGCGTTGCTGCGCGCAAGGTGAAAGCACAGGCGGCCACCCTCTTTCAGAACGAACGGCGTGTGCGCCACGCGCGGGCCATCGGGAGTGGTCAGGAACACCTTGCCAAAACCAATCTCGCCGATGAGCGCATCGAGAAAATCGCGATCCTCGCTGCGGAAGAGCGGGTTGGGATGCATCAGCGCTTGCGCCCCTTGGGCGTGCCCTTGCCCTTGGGCTTCTTGCCGGCCTTCGCCTTCTTGTTGGCAGTCCCTTTCGAGGTCGCACGGCCGCGGCGTTCGCCCCGGCGGTCCTTGCGGTATTGCTTGGCGTGGCGGCGCGCGGCCTGCTTCTTCTCAGCCGGCGTGCGCTCAGGTGCTTCGTCGCGCATAGGAGCGGCGGCGGATTGGCTTTCCTCGAACCCCAGCGCCTCCATCGAAGCGGCGAAGTGTTCGGGCAGGTCAGCGGTCACGTCGAGCTTGCCACCCGTCCCCTTGCTCTCGGGCGTCGAGATGATCAGGCGGCGCGCATGCAAGTGCATCTTGCGGCTGATCGCGCCGGTGAGAAACGCATCCTGCCCGCCATATTTGCCATCGCCGACGATCGGGTGGCCGATCGCCGCCATGTGGACGCGCAGCTGGTGCGTGCGCCCGGTGAGCGGTTCAAGCTCTACCCATGCCGCGCGCGTGCCGGCACGCTCGACCACGCGGTAGCGGGTCTTGGCGGTCTGGCCGTTCTCCTCGTCGACATGCATCTTCTCACCGCCCGTGCCCGGCTGCTTGGCGAGCGGAGCCTCGATCGTGCCTTCGCGCACCTCGGGAACCCCGACGACCAGCGCCCAATAGACTTTTCGTGCACTACGGCCCGAGAACCTTTTGGAAAACGAAGCGGCGCTGCCCGGTGTCCGCGCGATCAGCAGCACGCCCGACGTATCCTTGTCGAGCCGGTGGACGAGGCGGGGGCGCGGGTCGTCTTCGTTCTCGACAAAGGCGTCAAGCAACCCGTCGACATGTTTGGTGGTCTTCGATCCGCCCTGCGTCGCGAGCCCCGGCGGCTTGTTGAGCACGATTGCTGAAGGCGTCTCGCGGATCACCATGTCGCGCGCTTGCGACAGCTCTTCCTCGGTCAGCGGGCGGCGCTGCTTGGGCGCCTTGTGCTTGGCCTCGCCGCCCGGTGGCACGCGCAGCACCTGGCCTGCCTCGAGCCGATCTTCGGGCTTCACCCGCCCGCCATCGACGCGGACCTGCCCGGTCCTCGCCCAGCGCGAGATCGTCGCAAAGCCGATCATCGGCAGGTTGCGCTTGAACCAGCGGTCAAGACGGATGCCGTCATCGTCCTCGGAAATCGTGAACTGGCGAACCTGGGCGGAAGATTTGGGTTTCATGCTGCCCCTCGCATCATGGCAAGACCGAGCCACAAGGCCGCCAGCCCCGCGATCACCGACACGCCGGCATAGGCGAGCGCCAACCCGGTCGCGCCGCGCTCGATCAATTGCATCATTTCAAGGCTGAACGCGCTGAAAGTGGTGAAGCCGCCAAGCAGGCCGACGCCCAACATCAGTCGCAACGCCTCGTTCGACCCGCTTTCCACACCGCCCCGTGCAAGCCAGCCGAACAGCAGGCCCATCGCGAGGCTACCGATCACGTTCGCCGCGAGCGTCCCCCAAGGGAACGCCGCGCCCGGCCCCGCCAGTTGCGCAACGAACCGGCCCAGTTGATAACGCAGCACAGCGCCAAGCGCGCCGCCAGCAGCGACGAGCAGCGTTCCGGTGATGGGAGAAAGCGCGGACAAGGTCATTTCACGAGCGCCCATAGCCGCAGGCGCCGAGCCTGCCTAGCTTTCGTGTCGCTTACGCCTCGCACAGTCGCGTTTAAAGCCCTCTCGCCCTTGCCAAAAAGGGCGCGCGGCGTTATGTGCGCCCCTTCCGAAGCGTGATTCTAAGCAGAATCGCGCCGGTTCCAGTGTCATTTACGCGGTGGCTCGCGCTGGTTTGGCGCCGCTAACGCATTGTTTTAGAAAGCAAGGTAGTTTTCGTTTATGCAAATCATCGTTCGCGATAACAATGTCGATCAGGCCCTGCGCGCGCTTAAGAAGAAGCTGCAGCGCGAAGGTGTGTATCGCGAGATGAAGCTGCGCCGGCACTACGAAAAGCCCAGCGAAAAGCGCGCCCGTGAAAAGGCTGCTGCCGTTCGCCGTGCTCGCAAGCTCGAGCGTAAGCGCATGGAGCGCGACGGGATCAAGTAAGACCCGTTTGCCACCGGGTTAGAGCGCTAATCGCTTGAAACACCCGACCGGATAAGCCATCAGGGCGCGGACTGGTTTCCGCGCCCTTTTGCTTGTCCGGCGCACTTTTCCTGCAGGGATCATCAATGACAGAAGTTACTCGCGTTCCGCTCCAGCCCATCGCCAAGGGCTCGCTGACCAAGATATGGCTCGGCGTGATTGTCGCGATCCTGATCGGCGCAGGTCTTGCCTGGGCGGCGACGCCAAAGGGGTTCACGGTCGACACGCTGGTCGCTGGCGAAGGGCCGAACCCCGAGGAAGGCAATTACGTCTTCGTGAAGTACAAGGGCACGCTTGCATCGACGGGTGAGGTGTTCGACGAATACCAGGAACTGCCCCCCGGCATTCGCGAACAGGTGCTCACCGTTTTCCCTGACGGCATCCCTTTCCCGCTGGTCGAAGGCCAGATGATCGAAGGCTTCAACAAGGCGCTTTTGCAGATGCAGAAGGGCGGCGAGTACAAGGTCTATATCCCGTCCGAAATGGCCTACGGCGAAACGCAGGGCCCCAACGGGTCGCTGCCGCCCAATTCCGACCTCGTGTTCGAGATCGAGCTGATCGATTTCATGACCGAGCAGGAATACGAGACCAACATGATGATCCTGCAACAGCAGATGCAGGCTCAGATGGGCGCTATGGGAGCTCCCGGCGGAGAACCGGGTGGCGAGGTGCCGCCGCCGCCGCCGGTTCCCTGATCGGCATTGTCCGGTGGGCCGTGCCGATTTGTCCGCAAATTGACCGGCCTGTCCCCCTTTTGAGAACTGCCCGATCGCGCTAGGCTCCTGTCCGACGAGGGGGAGCCAGATGAGCGACGATACCGAACCCACGACTGAGGAGTACGGCCAGACCGAATGGCCGCTGCGCCCATGGGTGCTGGCGCTGATGCTGGCGATCGCCGGTCTGCTGGTGCACCTGTTCACCTACGAGGCCGACGGCGATCCGTGGCGCATGGCGTTCACCGCGGCGGTCATATTCGGCTCGCTCGCTGCGGCCTTCACCCTTTCGGACAAGCTGTGGATCCCGGCTCAGGCGATCTATTCGACTCTGGTGGCGCTGGTCATGGGCGGGATTGCGTGGCGCGCGGCGAGTGCGGGGGATCGCTATTCCGATGCGGGGTTCTGGGTCGCGGCAGGTGTGCTTGCGATCATTCTCTCACTGCCGCTGTTTCAGGCAGGCTTTCATCGGCTGCGGTGGAAGACGAGCTACAAAGCGACGCACTTTCACGTCTGGACCGATGCGATTACGGGTGCGGGCGCGTTCGCCTTTGTCGGGCTGAGCTGGGCGCTGCTCGCGGTGTTGGCCGAACTGTTCAAGGTGATCCGGATCGAGCTCCTCTCCGACCTCATCGACGAGGGCTGGTTTGCGTGGATGTTCTCCGGCGCGGCCTTCGGCGCGGCGCTTGGCGTGCTGCGCAATCAGTTGAAGATCATCGGCACGTTGCAGAACGTGGTGCTGCTGGTCCTGTCGATCCTCGCGGTCCCGCTGGCGGTCGCACTCGTCATCTTCCTGCTGGCGGTGCTCGTCTCGGGCCTCGACGTCCTTTGGGAAGCGACAAGCAGCGCGACCCCGCTCCTGCTCGCGATCGCGGTGGGGTGCTTCGTGCTCACCAATGCGGTGGTGCGCGACGACGATGAAGAGGCGAGCAATTCGCGCATCTTGCGGATCGCGGGCTTCGTGCTGGCGGTGGGCATTCTGCCGCTGGCTATGATGGCCTCGATCTCGATGGGCACGCGCATCGCGCAACACGGCCTCAGCCCAGAGCGGCTATGGGCGCTGATCGCGATTGCGGTCGCGGTGGCTTATGGCGTTGCCTACTTCGTCTCCGCAATCCGCGGGCGCAAGGAAGGTTGGCGCGATTTCCTACGCCGCTCGAACCTGCATCTCGCGGTGCTAACGGGGGGCATCGCGCTGCTGCTCGCGCTGCCGATCTTCAACTTTGGAAGTATTTCGGCGAGCAACCAGATCGCGCGGCTCGATGCCGGCAAGGTGAGCGTGGAAGATTTCGACTACGCCGCTCTGCGCTGGGACTTCGGCGAAGCGGGGCGCGCAGCGCTCGAGCGGCTGGCAGAGCGCGAAGGTGAGATTGGCACCGAAGCGCAGGCCGCGCTCGACGAGACGATTCGCTCTTATCGCTGGCGCGAGACGAAACCGTCAGAGCGGCGTGAGAACATCCGCGTGCAGTCCGATGATCCTGTATGGGAAGAGCGTATTCGCGCCCAGTTGCAAGGCAGCTCCTGGAGTTGCGACACTCCCTGCTTCGCGCTTGATTTCGGCACGAACGAAGATGGCGACCGGGTGATCAAGGTGATCGAGGGGCAGGGTGTAGGGAACTGGCTTATCAAACCACAAGACTCCGACTACCGGCTGGAACGCGAGTACCGCTCGCGTCCACCGATGGAGGGCCGCCTGGGGCGCGAATCCGAAGTCGAAATCCGCGAATGGACCGGGCGCCGGATCTATATCGATGGCGAGCCGGTGGGCGAGCCGTTCGAATAAGCTTACGCGCACCCCTAACTCCCGCTTGATGGCCAGCGCGCCGAACGCTAACGCGGCGCGCATGTCAGTCGATAAACAAACGGTCGCGAAGATCGCAGGGCTTGCCCGGATCAAGATGGGCGACGACGAGCTCGAGGCACTCGTGCCCGAACTCAACAACATCCTCAATTGGGTCGAACAGCTGGGCGAGGTCGACGTGACCGGCGTCGAGCCGATGTCGGCCGTAATCCCGAACACGCTGCGCCTGCGCGACGATGTCGTGGACGCCGACCCCCAGACGGGTGGCGGCAAGCGCGACGAAGTGCTCGCCAATGCGCCTGCAGCCGAGCACGGCTTTTTCGGCGTGCCCAAGGTGATCGAATAGTATGACCGACCTTACCAAACTGGGCGTCAAAGCCATTCGTGATGGCGTGGCGAGCGGCGACTTCACCGCGCGCGAAGTTGCCGAAAGCTTCAACGCAGCCGTGGCCGAAGCAGCCGAACTCAACGCCTTTATCGTCACCACCCCCGACCACGCGCTTGCATCTGCCGATGCGGTCGATGCCAAGCGTGCCAAGGGCGAGGATCTGGGCGCGATGGGCGGTGTGCCGATAGGCATGAAGGACCTGTTCGCCTCGCACGGCGTTCAGACCACCGCCGCGAGCCACATCCTCGAAGGGTTCAAGCCCGAGTACGAAAGCACCGTCTCGCAGAACCTGTGGAATGCGGGTGCGGGCATGCTCGGCAAGCTCAATCTTGACCAGTTCGCGATGGGCTCCTCAAACGAGACCTCCTATTTCGGCAATGTCGCTTCGCCGTGGCGGAAAGAGGGCACCAATGCCGCGATGAGCCCGGGCGGTTCGTCGGGCGGTTCGTCCTCCGCGGTCGCCGCGCGCATCGCACCGGCTGCGACCGGGACCGACACGGGCGGTTCGATCCGCCAGCCCGCCGCCTTCACCGGCATTTGCGGGATCAAGCCGACCTATGGCCGCTGCTCGCGCTGGGGCGTGGTGGCGTTTGCGTCGTCTCTAGATCAGGCGGGACCGATGGCGCGCTCGGTCGAGGATTGCGCGATCATGCTCGGCGCGATGGCAGGCTTCGATGCGAAGGACGCGACCAGTCTCAAGATGGACGTGCCCGATTGGGAAAGCGCGCTCAGCGCTGATCTCAAGGGCAAGAAGGTCGGCATCCCGCGCGAATACCGGATGGAGGGCACCGATCAGGCGATCCTCGACAGCTGGGAACAGGGCAAGGCGTGGCTGAAGGATGCAGGCGCCGAGATCGTCGACATCTCGCTGCCGCACACCAAGTATGCGCTCCCGGCCTATTACATCATCGCTCCTGCAGAGGCTTCGTCGAACCTCGCGCGCTATGACGGCGTGCGCTACGGTTTGCGCGACTTGCCCGATGGGGCGGGCTTGCAGGACATGTATGCGGAGACCCGCGCCGCGGGATTCGGCGACGAGGTCAAGCGCCGCATCCTGATCGGCACCTATGTGCTCTCGGCGGGCTTCTACGATGCTTATTACAACCAGGCGCAAAAGGTCCGCGCGCTGGTGGCGCAGGATTATGACAAGGCTTGGGAAAGCTGCGACCTGATCCTCGCCCCGACCACGCCGACAGCGAGCTTCCCATTGGGCAGCCTCAACGACGATCCGCTGACGATGTATCTGAACGACGTCTTCGCGGTCCCCGCCTCGCTCGCCGGTTTGCCCGCGATGAGCGTGCCTGCGGGCCTCAACCCCGAGGGGCTCCCGCTCGGCCTGCAACTGGTCGGCAAGGCATTCGATGAACAGACCGTGCTCGATGCGGGTCTGGCGATCCAGCAGCGCGCCGGGTTCGACCACGCGCCGGAGAAGTGGTGGTGAGCGACGAGCTCGCCCTCACCATTGCCGGGATCGGCGTCATGCTCGCCGTCCCGCTGACCTTCATGTTCGCCAATTGGGTGCGCAAGAATGTCGATTATGGCGAGGCGCGGTTTGGATCGGATGGCAAGGTGATTTCGGACCAGCCCCAAGAGAGTGCGGCAGACGCCGCAGCGCGGCCCGCGCAACGAATTGAGACAAGCAAGGCTTCAGACGATGAGTAACTACCGCATTCAGGGTGCAACCGGTGAGTGGGAGGTCGTGATCGGCCTTGAGGTTCACGCTCAGGTGACGTCCAACGCCAAGCTGTTTTCGGGCGCTTCGACCGCGTTCGGCGCGGAGCCGAACTCGCAGGTCAGCCTCGTCGATGCGGCGATGCCCGGCATGCTACCCGTGCCCAATCGCGAGTGCATCCGGCAAGCGGTGCGCACCGGCATGGCGATCGAGGCCGAGATCAACACCTGGTCCCGCTTTGACCGCAAGAACTACTTCTACGCCGATCTGCCGCAGGGCTACCAGATCAGCCAGCTCTACCACCCGCTGGTGGGCGAGGGCTCGTTGCTGATCGAAGCCGACGAGAAGACCGGCATTCTCGAAGACAAGGTCATCGGCATCGAGCGCATCCATGTTGAACAGGATGCGGGCAAGCTGATGCACGATCAGCACCCGACCATGAGCTATGTCGACCTCAACCGCTCGGGCGTCGCGCTGATGGAGATCGTCTCCAAGCCCGACATGCGCTCGCCTGCCGAGGCCGGGGCCTATGTGCGCAAACTGCGCTCGATCCTGCGCTATGTGGGGTCGTGCGACGGCAACATGGAAGAAGGTTCGATGCGCGCCGACGTGAATGTCTCCGTGCGCAAGCCGGGCGAGGAATTCGGGACGCGGACCGAGACCAAGAACGTGAACTCGGTGCGCTTCGTGATGCAGGTCATCGAATACGAGGCCAACCGTCAGGTCGACGTGCTTGAGAGCGGCGGGACGGTCGACCAGGAAACCCGCCTGTTCGATCCCGGCACCGGGACCACGCGCACAATGCGGTCGAAGGAAGACGCGCACGATTATCGCTACTTCCCCGATCCCGACCTGCTTCCGCTGGTGCTCGAAGACGACTTCCTCGAAGATTGCCGAGCAAGCCTGCCCGAACTGCCCGATGCGAAGCGCACGCGGTACGAGCAGGAGCTTGGCCTCACCCCTTACAACGCGCGCGAACTCACCGCCGAGGTCGAGACTTTCGCCCGCTTCGAGACGCTGCTCTCCGCCGCTGCTGGCGCAATCGGCAAGGACGAGAGGAAGGTCGCCACGCAGGTCGCCAACTGGGCGCTCTCGGTCGCTCCCGGCGTGATCAAGTCGCTGGGTGACGAGGCCGACCCAAGCCACGCCACCGCCGAACGGCAGGCAGCCATCCTCGCCATGCAGGACAAGGGCGAGATCAGCGGTGGTCAGGCGAAGGAAATCTTCGAGATCGTTCTGAAGGAAGGCCGCGAACCCGACGAAATCGCCGACACCGAGGGGCTGAAGCAGGTCTCCGACACCGGCGCGATCGAAGCCGCCATCGACGAGATCCTCGCCAACAATCAGGACAAGGTCGAGCAGTACAAGGGCGGCAAGGACAAGCTGTTCGGCTTCTTCGTCGGCCAGACGATGAAGGCGATGCAGGGCAAGGCCAACCCGCAGGTCGTGAACCAGTTGCTCAAGGACAAGCTGGGCTAGGTCTGTCCGTGTTGGTCGCGATCAAAGCACGGTGGGAACGGCTCAGGGCCTCGCAAACCGCTAAGCTTCTTGTGCTCGAGTTTCTCGTGGTGCTTGCAGGTGTGCTGGCAGCACAGATGCTTCAGGGCTGGCTTTCAGACAGGGCTGAGCGCAACCGCGCCGAGACGCAGGTGCGCGGTATTGCCAGCGCGCTTCACAATGCGGCCGAGCTCGCGGTTATTCGCCAGCGATTGGCTGTCTGCATGCGCGACAGGATTGAACGTGTGCGCGATGCGCTGGCAAGCACAACCATCGATCAAAGCCACCTCGAATGGGTCCGCGTTCCGGAACAGAACATCCTCGACGATCCCGGCATCGACATTGCGCGCGAGAACATCGTCAAGGTCTATGGCCCGGACCTCCTGGTGCGCTTCAACCTGATCGATTTCGCGTGGGACTACCTCTATCTCGGCCAGAACGAAGAGCTTGCCGCATGGCAAGATCTTTCACTGCTCCATCCCGCGAACGGCCCGGTCGACCCTGCTCTGCGGGCACAGCTCAAGCAGGCGCTGGCCGATGCACAGCGCGCGAACCGGATGATGGTCGAGGTCTCGGGAATGATGCGCGCTCAGAGTACGGCAATCGGCACTCCGATCCACGAGAATACCATTGCGAATTTCGCTGCCTCGCCGAAGCTGTGCGCCTCGATGGCGGGCTACACGCTCGAAGAGCATGCAGCCGCCTTCGAGGATGGCACGCTGCCCGATGGGACAGCCGTTCACCCCAGGGTGCTGCTGTCCGAGGCTCCATCAGCCCCCTGATCTGCACCGGGCAGGAAGGGGGAGGGACCTTACTCCGCGCCTACGAATATCGACTTCGCGTTGGCGAATTCCTTTACGCCGAAGCCGCCGTGTTCCCGGCCATAGCCCGAGTTCTTGACCCCGCCGAACGGCATGGACGGGTCGGCAACGCCGTACGTGTTGATGAAGACCATGCCTGTGTCGAAGTGCTGCTTTGCCATTTCGACAGCGCGGTCCGGATCGCCTGACAGGATGCCACCGCCAAGGCCGTAGCGGCTATCATTGGCGAGGCGCATAGCGTCCTCGTCGTCCTTGGCGCGGATGACGCTGGCGACGGGGCCGAAAATCTCGTCGTCATAGGCCGGTTGACCCGGCGCCACATCGGTAAGCACGGTTGCCGGATAGTATGCACCGGGGCCATCGGGGATCTCGCCGCCGCACGCGATCTTCGCGCCGTTTTCGACCGACTTGTCGACCTGTTCCTGCACGTCTTCGCGCAGATCGGTGCGCGACATCGGACCCATGTCGCTGTCATCATCGTTGGGATCGCCGACCTTCACCGCCTCGAAACGAGCGACAAACTTCTCGACGAATTCGTCATAGACGCTGTCGACCACGATGAAGCGCTTTCCGTTGATGCAGGTCTGGCCGTTATTGTAGAGCCGCGCTTCGGCGCAGACTTCCGAGGCGAGGTCGAGATCGGCATCGGACAGGACGAGATAGGCATCGTTCGATCCCAGCTCGAGCACAAGCGGCTTAAGCACCTTGCCCGCTTTTTCCGCGACATGCTTTCCGCCCTCGTCGGAGCCGGTAAGCGTAACGCCGCGAACCTTGTCGTGCGCGATAATCGTGTCCGAGGTGTCGTGATCGATCACCAGCACGGTGAACAGGTCGTCGGGAAGTCCGCCTTTCTTGAATATCTCCGCGATCTTCAGCCCACTGCCGGTGCAATTGCTGGCGTGCTTCAGGAGCACGCCATTGCCGGTCATCAGGTTGGCGATGGCGTAGCGGATCACCTGATAGGCAGGGAAGTTCCACGGCTGGATGCCGTAGACGACGCCAATGGGCGAGTAGGTGACGATCCCGCGCCCGGCATTTTCTGGATTGCGCTGTTCGTCCGCGAGTTCGGACGGGCCGTTTTGGGCGGTGTAGTCACAGATCGATGCGCACAGCTCGACTTCGTCGCGACTGTCCTTGATGAGCTTGCCCACCTCGTCGGTCATCAACTGGGCGAGTTCGTCCCTGTGATCGCGCAGGGCCTGACCGATCCCGCGCAGCACCTCGGCGCGTTCCTCGAGGCTTTTCAGCTTCCATTTCTCGAAGGCTGCGTGGCATGCTTCGACCTTGGCGCAGGCCTCCTCGCGGCTCATCTGTTCGTAGGTCGCGAGGTCTTCGCCGGTTGCGGGGTTGGTCGTGGTGATCGTGGTCATGGTGCAAATCCTTGGCGTTTGAAGGTTTGCAAACTGAACCTGCATCGGCGCCCGAATGTTCCGGGGAACAAAATCACAACTTGGAGATACAAAAAGGCCGCCGGGGCGCTAACCCCGGCGGCCTTTCTGTTTGTCTTGCGACTGGCGTTTAGCCTTCGCGTTCGCCGGTCAGCGGCATTGCGCCGAAAGCGCCTGCGTTAACGTTGCCGGTCAGCTGATCACCATCGACGGTCGCTTCGCAATCGAGCGTCATCGGCATCGGCACGGTCATGTTCATCTTCCAAGTGAGCTTGTTGCCGTCGATCTTGCCTTCTTCGACGTCCATCGAACCCATGCCGCCGGCCATCGAGCCGGTGAAGGTATTGCCATCATCGCCGGGAACGACGGTGAAGGTGCCACTCTGGTCGCCCATCGGGCTCTTCACGACGGTCTTGTAGGTACCTGCTACGGACATTTGAAATCTCCTCTTTGATCGTGTGCCAAGGGACCATCTGCCCGCTCGGCTTGGGGGCGTTTGTACACGTCACGCGGGCGCGTTCAAGGCTCTAGCAAGGCAAAGAAAGGGGCGGGAGAGGCCATGAAAAGCCGCTCCCGCCCCGTGTTTCCCTATGCCGTAGCGTCAGGCTTGGCCCGCGCCGCTATTCGGTGGCTTCGAGTTCGCGCACTTCAATCGGCAGGCCGAGCGTTTCGAGCTGCGACTGGACGACCGAGGCATCGCCAACGACGACCCAGACGAAGTTGTCGACATCGAGCGCGGCGCGTGCTGCGGCGTCGAGGCTCGCTGCGGTCTGGCCCGAATAGCGCTCAACCAGCGTCTCGTAATAGTCGTCCGGGCGGTTGTAGAGCGCGATGCTCTGCATGGCGCCGAGCACGGCACCGGAGGTTTCGAAGCGGCCCGGCAGTTCGCCGATCTCGCTTGCGACGTTGCGGGTGAGCTCGTCCTCGGTGACACCGGCGGTGGTGAGGAATTCGCTCGTCTCGCGGATCATCTCGGCGACCGAATCGCCGGTCCGGTCGGCCTGAACGCCGCCCGAGATCGCATAGACAACCGAGTTCTCACGCGCCTGCGGACCACCGCGAACGCCGTAGGACCAACCCTTGGTCTCGCGCAGGTTCATGTTGAGCCGCGCGAGGAAGTTGCCGCCCAGCGAATTGTTCGCATTGGTGAAGTCGACATAGGCCGGATCGGCCGCATCGAGCGGCGTGACCTGCGCGCCGAGGATGAAGCTCTGCGGGCTGTTGGGCCGGTTGATGAGCACGATGCGGTTGCCCATGTTGGGCGCGCCTTCGAGCGAGGAGAAGTCCTTCTCGCCCTTCGTGACATCGGCAGGCGCTTCCCAGTCACCGAAGGCCCGGTTCAGTTCAGCGACGACCTCGTCCATCGGCAGGCTGGAGACTACGAAGACCTCGCCATTGTCGGGGCGGATCCACGCATCCTTGAAGCTGATCAGATCCTCGCGGGTGATCTCGGTAACGCCGGCAATGGTCGAAACGCCGCCATAGGGCGCGTCATCGCCGAACAGTTCAGCACCGACCGCGCGATAGGCGATGCCCTGCGGCGAACGCATCTGCGAACGGATGCCGGTGATGGTCTGCGCCTTCACGCGGTCGAGGTCGCCCTGGTTGAAGGCGGGCTCGCGGATCACCGAGCTGAAAAGGTCGAGCGAAGGAGCGAGGTTGGCGGAAAGCGCGGAGAGCGTGAAGCTCGACCGGTCATCGCCGCCACCGACCGAGATGCTGACACCAAGGCGTTCGCGCTCCTCGGCGATTTCCTGGCTCGACATAGTGGCCGTGCCTTCGTCGAACAGGCCGAGCGTGAGCGTTTCAAGACCGCGCATGTCGATCGGATCGGCGGCTGAGCCGGCGTCGAACGACATGGTCACATAGGTCGCCGGAACCGCGTCGCGCTGCGCGTAAGTCAGCTGCATACCATTGGCGAGCGTGGTGCGCTGAAGATCGGGGAAGTCCAGTGCAGGCACGCTGTCGATCGGCGGGGCAGGGCGCTCGAGCGAGACGGTGATTTCTTCCGCAGCGCGATCACGCTCCGAAGCATCCTCATCGCCCGAGGCAACGCTGGCTGCCTCTTCGTATTCGGCGTCGCGCTCACCCGGTTCGAGAACGAGGGTGAAGGCGGGGCGGGTGGCCCAGCGCTGCATCGCGCTCTGCACGTCTTGCGGAGTGATGGAGGCGAGCGTGCCGAGACGGTCGACCGCAAAGCCGGGATCGCCTGCGAGCACTTCGCCGCGAGCCAGCGCAACCGCTTTGCCGCCGAAACCGCCGACCTGTTCGAGCCCGCGGATCGTGCCGGCAAGGTTGCTGGTGGCGGCGCGGGCGACTTCGTCTTCGCTCGGACCTTCTTCGATGAACTCGGCGAGCAATTCGCCCATGCGCGCTTCGAGCGTCTCGACCTCGACCCCGTCGCGCAAGGTTGCGCTGACGATGAAGATGCCGACCCGCTGGAAGTCGTAATTGCCGGCATTGACGCCAACCGCGAGCTGTTCGTCGCGCACCAGCACTTCGTCCATGCGCGACGAAGCGAGGCCGCCGAGGATCTCGCCGCCGACGCTCAATGCCACGAGGTCGTCACTCGTGATGCCCGGCACCGGCCAATACATCGTCACCTGCGTTGCAGCGACTTGGTCGCGCATGACCTTGCGCACCGGCTCTTCGAGCGTCGGGATGTCGGCTGCTGCCGGAATGTTGTCGGGCCCGCGCGCGATCGCGCCGAAATAGCGCTCAACCAGCGGGCGCGCTTCCTCTGCCGAGATGTCGCCTGCAAGCACGAGGGTCGCGTTGTTGGGGCCGTACTTGTCGCGGAACCAGTTCTGCACCGTCTCCATCGAAGCCGCATCGAGGTCGGCCATCGAGCCGATCACCGAGTGCTGATAGGGGTGGCCATCGGGGAAGAGCGTTTCGAGGATCTCGTAGAACACGAGACCGCCCGGCTGGTTGTCGCCCTGACGCTTTTCGTTCTGGACGACGCCGCGCTGGTTATCGAGCTTTTCCTGCGTAACCGCGCCGAGCAGGTAGCCCATGCGGTCGCTCTCGAGCCACAGTGCGCGTTCGAGCGCGGGGCGGGGCACCGTCTGGAAATAGTTGGTGCGGTCGAAATTGGTCGTGCCGTTATAATCGGTCGCGCCCATTTCCTGCAGGTACTGGAAGTAGTCGGCAGGGGCGTTTTCCGAACCGTTGAACATCAGGTGTTCGAACAGGTGGGCAAAGCCGGTCTGGCCTTCGGGCTCGTCCTTGGAGCCGACATTGTACCATACCGCGACCCCGACGATCGGCGCCTTGCGGTCTTCGTGAACGATGACGGTGAGGCCGTTGTCGAGCTCGAATTCCTCGTAGGGAATGTCGACCTGAGCAACTAGCGTTTCGAGGTCGGTCGCATCGCTAGTTGCCCCCGCTTCCATATGCGCGTCGGCAAATGCCGGGGTGAGCGGGGCTGCGAGCGCGACCGCGAGAGCGGTCATGCTGGCAGTGGCAAGGCGTAGTTTCATAGCGACTCTCTCCTGCAGGAAAATTGGCAAGTTATTGAAAATCTTATCGCATCAGCGCGCATTGGTGACAATGCGAGTGGCTGTAGCGGCGGCGCGCACGTCCTCTTCCCAGAACCGCACCGGTTTCAACTGATGATCGACGTAAAGCTGCATCTGATCGGTGTAATGCGGGCTGTCGGGCCGCGTGGTCGCCGCGCCGAAGGGCTGGATCGAGCGTGAGAACACTCGGCCTCCATCGGTGGGCCATTCGACCCATTGTATAAAGCTGTCTCCATGAACGAGGCTTAGACGGCCATCATCGTCGACGCGCCATGTGGTCGAGGCGCGCAACGTGTCCGAGCCGCCATCCAATGGCAGATCGACATCGCCCTGACGCAACCGCAGAAGCTCGCTCATGGGCGGGTCGATCCGCCCGAAATGCTCAAGCAGATGCGCGCGCTTTTCGAGCAGATATTCGGCGATGTCGGGCGCCTCGGGCTTGTTCTGATACTCGGCGGACATGAAGTCGCGGATCATCAGCAGCGCGAGCGCATCGGCGGCGCCATCATTGTCGGCGGTGAAGTCCCAGGAAAGCAACAGGTCGCGCGCTTCGGCGAGGTCGGCATTGTCCGACACGTCCAGCGCCTCTGCGGCGTCGAACATGTCCGCGACGTAGCCCTCGCGCTCATAGGCGGTGTCGTACTTGATCCGCTCCAGCGTCGCCCGGTCGAGCGGCCCTTCGACCTCGGACAAGAGGCGATAGGAGCGGCGCGAGCGGTTGGTCTGCTTCAGCTCTACCCCGAGCCACGGTGAGATGCTGTCGGGATCGATGTCGTCGGCTCCGCCTGCGGCGGTGTAGGGCTCGTTATTGGCGTTGTAGAGCCAGCCGGACGACGGATTGATGAGCTTGGGGATTTCGGCATAGTCGACCGTGCCTTCCCAGATCAGCTCGGAGCGCGATCCGTCGAGCACGCCGCGCCAATTGGCCGGGATATCCTCGGGTCGGTCGGGGATCGCGGCGTTGTAGACATAGGCGATATTGCCCTCGCGGTCGGCGTAGATGAAGTTGGTCGAAGGGATCGCCATGCGCGCAATCTGCGCTTGCCATTCCTCTAGGTCCTGCGCCTTGTTGATGCGGTAGTAAGCGTCGAGCTGGTCGGCCTTGCCCATGCCGCCATAGCGGATCGCGAAATAGCCATTGTCATTGGCGATGACAGGACCGTGGACGCTGCGATGGATCGTCTGGCGGACGGGCAGGGTGATCGGACCGAGCTTCACTGCCAGCGTCACCGTCTTGCTTTCCAGATCGCGCCACTCGCCGTCAAGCCGGTATTGCGTGCCGTCCACGTTCATCTCGAGCTTGTAGACGTCGACCATGTCCGGGCGGTTGACCGTATTGGTCCAGCCGAGATTCTCGTTGTGGCCGAGGAAGGGGAAGGGCGAGCCGGGGAAGTTGGCACCGGTAAAGTGCCAACCCTCGCCCGATTGCACGCCCAGCTCGTACCACGCCACGCCGCCGCGAAGCGGCTGGTGCGAGTTCGAGATCAGCGTTGTAGGGCCACCCGATCGCTCGGGCGAAACCGCCCAGGCGTTCGACCCCAAGTGATCGGCTTCCTCACCCAAAGGCAGGACGAGCCCGGTGATCTGCTCGCCCTCTTCGCTGGAGGACTCCTCGATCACATTGCCAAGCTCGTCGCGCGGGAATCCGGGAATGTCAGGGCCGAACTCGCGGCGCAGCGGATCGCCCGAGACGAGTTGGCCGATCACGCTGCCAAGGCCGAAGAAAAGCGGCTGGCGGAGCACGAAGCCGGCAGCGACATCCTCGCCATTGACGGGGAAGAGGTTGGCGAGCTTGATCTCGCCCGGATTTTCCTCGGCATATTGGTTGAGGCCGGTTGCGTAGGCCTCGAACAGCGCCCGTGTATCAGCGGGAAGGCCGGGATATTCGCGCTCGGCAACACCGCGCGCGTCGAGCAGGTGGTAGAGGTAGTCGATCTGCGCGCCGTCCTCGCCTGCGATCGCGCCATAGCGCCCGCGGCTCATCGCGATCACGTCCTGCAGGGTGAAGAAGTCGTCCTCGGCATGCGCGATGGCGACGCCATAAGCGACGTCGGCATCGGTCTCGCCATAGATCATCGGCACGCCATACTCGTCGCGCACGATCTCGGCGGTGTATTCGCGGTATTCAGGAGCCTCGCCGCGATGCGCGAAGAACGGTTCCCACGTGGCCAGCGCGACGAATGCGACAACCAGCACGGCCACGACAGCAATCGCGGCACCTTTGACGAATTTCATATGCAACTCTCTCCCGGCCCCATCGGCGCGCGACCATTGCGGGGCTAAGAGGCAAGGTCAAGCGCGCGTAGGAGAAGGGCGCTTGCCGAGCGAATGATCGGGGGACTTGTATTGCCGCTTGCCCGACCCACCTAGTCGAGTAATACACCTGCATCATAAAAATTGCCGGCGAGGGCTTGTGTTGCCAATATGCAACACTATCTGGAGGCGGTAATTCGAATGAGGGAACACGCATGAATCTCGACAAGTTTACCGACCGCGCAAAAGGCTTCCTGCAAAGCGCGCAGACGGTTGCGATCCGCATGAACCACCAGCGCATCACGCCGCTGCATTTGTTGAAGGCTCTGCTCGAGGACGAGGAGGGCATGGCTGCCGGTCTGATCCAGCGGGCAGGCGGCGAGGCGGCTCTGGCTGTGAGCGCGGTCGATATCGGTCTTTCCAAGATTCCGGCCGTCACCGGCAGCGGCGCGCAGTCGACCCCCGGCCTCGACAATGACACCGTACGCGCGCTCGACGCGGCTGAGCAGCTCGCCGAAAAGGCGGGCGATAGCTACGTGACCGTCGAACGCCTGCTGACCGCGCTCGCGATTTCGCCTGATGCCACGGCAGAGGCGATGAAGGCGGCGAGCGTCACCCCGCAGTCGCTCAACGCAGCGATCGAAGACCTGCGCGGCGGCAAGAAGGCCGACAGCGCCAATGCCGAAAGCACCTACGACGCGATGGAGAAATTCGCGCGCGACCTCACGCAAGCCGCGCGCGACGGCAAGCTCGACCCGGTCATCGGCCGCGACGAAGAGATCCGCCGCACCGTCCAGATTCTCGCCCGCCGGACCAAGAACAATCCGGCGCTGATCGGCGAGCCCGGCACCGGTAAGACCGCGATTGCCGAAGGGCTCGCGCTGCGCATCGCCAATGGCGACGTGCCCGACAGCCTGAAGGGCCGCACGCTCATGTCGCTCGACATGGGCGCGCTGATTGCCGGCGCGAAATATCGCGGTGAGTTCGAGGAAAGGCTCAAAAGCGTCCTCGACGAGGTCAAGCATGCCGACGGGCAGATCATCCTCTTCATCGACGAGATGCACACGCTGATCGGCGCGGGCGCGTCCGAAGGCTCGATGGATGCATCCAACCTGCTGAAGCCCGCATTGTCGCGCGGCGAGCTGCACTGCATCGGCGCGACGACGCTCGACGAGTACCAGAAGTATGTCGAGAAAGACCCCGCGCTCCAGCGGCGTTTCCAGATGGTCTATATCGACGAACCGAGCGTCGAGGACACGGTCTCGATCCTGCGCGGGATCAAGGACAAGTACGAGCTTCACCACGGGGTGCGGATCACCGACACCGCGATCGTCGCGGCGGCGAAGCTGTCCGACCGATACATCCAGAACCGCTTCCTGCCGGACAAGGCGATCGACCTGATGGACGAGGCGGCTTCGCGCATCCGCATGGAAGTTGAATCGAAGCCCGAGGAAATCGAGGCGCTCGACCGCCGGATCATCCAGCTGAAGATCGAGGAATCGGCGCTTACCAAAGAGAACGACGATGCTTCGAAGGATCGGCTCGAAAACCTGCGCAAGGAGCTCGCCGAGCTCGAGCAGGAATCGTCCGAGCTGACGACCCGCTGGCAGAACGAACGCGACAAGATCGAGGCCGAAGGCAAGATCAAGGAGCAACTCGACGCAGCGCGTCTCGAACTCGAACAGGCGCAGCGCGAAGGCGATCTCGCCAAGGCGGGTGAACTTTCCTACGGCCGCATCCCCGAGCTGGAAAAGCAGCTCGAGGAAGCCGAGGGCCTGACCGAGAACGCGCTGCTGCGCGAGGAAGTCACCGAAGAGGATATCGCAAGCGTCGTCTCGCGCTGGACCGGTATTCCGATCGACAAGATGATGGAAGGCGAGCGCGAGAAGCTGCTCGAGATGGAGGAAATTCTCGGCATGCGCGTGATCGGCCAGTCCGATGCGATTGTCGCGGTGTCCAAGGCCGTCCGGCGCGCGCGTGCGGGGCTGCAAGACCCCAACCGCCCGCTTGGCAGCTTCTTGTTCCTCGGCCCAACCGGCGTCGGCAAGACCGAGCTGACCAAGGCGCTCGCCGAATTCCTGTTCGACGACGATCAGGCACTTGTCCGCATCGACATGAGCGAGTTCATGGAGAAGCACTCGGTCGCCCGCCTCATCGGCGCGCCTCCGGGCTATGTCGGTTATGACGAGGGCGGGGTGCTCACCGAAGCGGTGCGCCGTCGCCCCTATCAGGTGGTGCTGTTCGATGAGGTCGAAAAGGCGCACACCGATGTCTTCAACGTGCTGTTGCAGGTGCTCGACGACGGGCATCTGACAGACGGGCAGGGGCGCAAGGTCGATTTTTCGAACACGCTCATCATCCTTACCTCGAACCTCGGCAGCCAGTTCCTTTCGAACCTTGGCGACGATCAAAAGGTGAAGGACGTAGAGGACCAGGTGATGGATGTGGTGCGCGGTCACTTCCGTCCCGAATTCCTCAACCGGCTGGACGAGATCATCTTGTTCCACCGCCTTGCGATGGAGCACATGGCGCCGATCGTGGAGATCCAGGTCAAGCGCGTTCAGAAGCTGCTCGACGATCGCAAGATCACGCTGGACCTCACCGATGCGGCTCTGCGCTGGCTTGGGCGGGTCGGATACGATCCGGTCTACGGCGCGCGACCATTGAAGCGCGCGGTGCAGCGATATCTGCAGGATCCGCTCGCTGAGATGCTGATCGAGGGCGGCGTGACCGATGGCGCAACGCTCAAGATCGACGAAGGCGACGGCGAGCTTCAGATGGAAGTCGTGCCTGCAAGTTGACCGTTCAATCCGTGCGATTCCTTCGAACAGGCGGGTAGACGCTCTGCCCGCCTGTGAATCGGTCTTGACATAATTTTAGGAAAGTTGCGCAAGCTGGGCAAGCATGCGCACGATTCATTCGCGCCTGCGCAACTCATGCCGCAGGTGCGAAAGCGGCTTGTGGGATTCCCGCAACACACGGGCATAAACTGGTGTGAAACCCCGTTCGATCCTGAACGGCTCATTTACATAGCCCCCCTCCTATTGCACACGGCATCTACCGCAGGGGCTTTGTCGTGCTCCCATATGGGGATTCTTTCGTGTCGGCATGGGGTAATGTCGATGTCTGAGAATTGGATGGGAACGGCCAAGGCTTCGGTTGTCGCAACTGGAGTGATCATGAAGAAGTTTCACATTAATTCGATGAAGGCACTCGCCTTCTCCGCATCGGCGATTGCTTTTGCATCCGCCGCACCGGCATTCGCACAGGATGCCGGCGATGAGTGTCTGACCGGCACTGGTTCGCCTGGTGTTATTGACGCCGACGGCGACTGCGTCGAAACGCAGGATGGACCCTCAGGTGCCACCACCGGCCAAGGCGAAGAGGTCGATATTACGACCGGCGCCAGCGGCCAGCAGCAATCGCAGCAGGGCGGCATCACCGTTACCGGTTCGCGTATCGTGCGCGACACCTACAGCTCGATCTCGCCGCTTCAGGTGCTTTCGACCGAAAACCAGCAGGCTGTCGGTGCATTCGACCCCTCACAGATCCTCCAGCGCTCGGAAAGCGCCGCCGGTCAGCAGATCGACGCGACCTTCCAGGGCTTCGTTCTCGACAACGGTCCGGGTTCGCAGACGCTGAACCTGCGCGGCCTCGGTGCCGACCGTACGCTGCTTCTCGTCAACGGCCGCCGTCTGGCACCGTCGGGCGTGGAAGGTGCGCCGGTCAACCCGTCGCTGAACCTCATCCCCTCGACCCTCGTCGACCGCTACGACCTGCTGCTCGACGGCGCATCGTCGGTTTACGGTTCGGACGCTGTTGCGGGTGTGGGTAACCTCATCCTGCGCAAGGACTTCGACGGTCTCGAAATCCAGGCCAACGGCAACATCAACCCGATGGGCGGCGGCGACGACTATGTTGTCAGCGCGGCATGGGGGATGAACACCGACCGTGCCTTCTTCGGTATCGGCGTTGAATACGCCTATCGCGACGAAGTTATCCAGGCCGACCGTGACTTCCTCTCGGGTTGTAACACCCACTACGAAGTCGACGAAGAAGGCAACATCTACACCGTTGGCGTCCGCGACAACGCCGTGGTGCGTAACCGTACTCCGGGCGTCAGCGTCTCGGAAAGCGAATGTAAGATCGGCGGTATTTCCGGCCGTATCTTCCAGCCGTTCGCTCGTTTCGGTTCGGTCTACTTCCCGGGTAACGGCAACATCGCCAACTTCCCGAACGATCCGGCTACCGGTCGTCCGTTCAACTTCGGTGAATCGACCGACGCATTCGGTACCGATCTCGACATCAACGGTGACGGCATCCGCGACGTCGACTTCCAGAACGTCAACACCAATGGCGGTCCGACCGAGCTCAACCGGACCTTCATTCCGAAGCAGGAACTCTACAACGTATTTGCCTATGGTGAGTACACGTTCCCGGGTGATGCAAACCTGACGCCGTTCTTCGAGGCTCAGTTCTCGCGTGCAGAGATCAGCCAGCCGCGCGCTGGTGCTCCGCAGATCTTCCCGTCCGTTCCCGACCTTAACCAGTTCAACCCGTGTAACTTCATCAGCAACCCGGAAGGCGTTGACTGTCGCGCGGTTGACAACGAATTGCTCGGCATCAACGGCACAGGCGCCGCTCTTTCGACCGGCTTCCCGCTCCCGACCATTCCGATCGCTTCGATCGTGGGTGACCGTAACAACTTCCAGGTCACGCAAGAGCAGTATCGCGGCGTGCTTGGTCTGCGCGGCGACCTGCCCTTCATCGGGTCGAGCTGGACCTTCGAAGTCGCGGGTGTCTACTCGCGTTCGGAAGGTCAGTCCTCGCGCGATGGTATCCGCGAAGACCGTCTCGCTCTCGCTTTGGGTCTTGACCCGACGGCGGACTATGACGGTGACGGTATCGTCGACAATGACGGCGACGGCATTGCTGACGACTACGATGCAGGCGTTGATGTGTTCGGCTTCTTCGGAAACCCGCTCTTCATCGGCGAATGTAACGCAGACGGCCTGGCGAACCCCGGCCTTGCAGCACCCGACCTGACTGCGGGCTGTGTTCCGGTTAATCTGTTCGCACCGAGCGTGCTGACCGGTGAGCAGGGCGACTTCGCCACCGCGGCTGAGCGCAACTACCTGTTCGACCAGCGTACCTTCGACACCACCTATGAGCAGAAGCTGGTATCCGGCTTCATCACCGGTGATCTGTTCGACCTGCCTGCCGGCCCGGTTGGCGCTGTGATCGGTCTCGAATGGCGCGAAGACGACATCCAGTCGGATCCGGCCTTCACCGCTTCGAACGGCCTGTTCTTCGGCTTCTTCTCGGACGGCGGTGCCTCGGGCTCGCGCTGGACGCGTGAAGCCTTCGGCGAGCTCGACATTCCGCTTATGGCGGGTGAGCCTTGGGTCGAAGAGCTGACGATCAACGTTTCGGGTCGTGTCACCGATGACGAGTTTTACGGCACCAATGGTACCTACTCGATCAAGGGTGGCTGGCGTCCGGTTGCTCCGCTGCTGTTCAAGTTCAGCTATGGCACCTCGTTCCGTGCGCCGAACCTTCGTGAACTGTTCCTGCGATCGCAGTCGGGCTTCACCGGCCTGTTCGATCCGTGTGCGGTTCCCGACGCGGCATTCGTTAACGGTGCGTATGACGCATCGCTCGACACTCGCGAAGCAGTGGTTCTCACCAACTGTCAGCGTGAAGGACGCGACCCGACCACCACGGGTATCGATAGCGAAGGCCTGAACACCCAGCAGGTTGTCAGCGGTGAAGTCACCTCTGGCGGCGTAATCGCCAACGGCACGGTCCTTGATCCTGAAACCTCGCGTTCGATCACCACCGGTTTCGCTTTCGAGGAAAGCTTCCCGAGTGGCTTCGATTTCGCGTTCAACTTCAACTACTACGATATCAAGCTGAAGCAGTCGATCATCGAGCCGAGCGCGCAGTTCATCATCAATGACTGCTACACTCGCGACGATGGCGTCCGCAGCCAGTTCTGCGACCGTATCAGCGTAGACAACTTCGATCGCATGCTGGTCAGCGGTGTGTTCCAGGGCTTCCTCAACCTCGACCAGGAATCGGTCCGCGGTATCGACATCAACACGACCTTCGGTAAGGACGTGACGATCGGCGACGAAGTCTTCGACGTGTCGCTCAATATCCGCGCCAACCACCTGATCGAGCGTTCGAGCCTGTTCACCAACGATGACGGTTCGATCCAGACCAACGACGTCGCCGGCGAGTTCGGCTTCCCGAGCTGGACTGGACGTGCAACGCTCGGCATCGACTGGAAGGACTTCCGCTTCACCTGGCAGACCCGCTACATCGGCGACGTCGAGCAGGATCCGGACGGCATCGACGAATTCGACGATGCATTCGGCAACCGCGGCACCGGCTTCCTGTCGGACACCTGCCTCGGTGACGGTACCGCAAACGTCCAGGGTGACGGCCGCTTCTGCCGCGACGTTGGTTTCGCCGACGAGTGGTTCGAGCACACCGCATCGGTCCGTTGGGACAATGGCGATCTGCGTATCATCGTGGGTGTGACCAACATCTTCGACAACGCTCCGCCGCTGGTCGACACCAACGAAGTGTTCGGTATCTCGAACACTCCGATCGGTAACGGCTACAACCTCGACGGACGCGAGTTCTTCGGCCAGGTGCTTTACCGCTTCTGATCGAATAACCGCTCAATAGAGCCAAGAAAAACAGCGCCCTCACGGTCTTGCCGTGGGGGCGCTTTTTCGTGTAGTCACCTCGTGGGCAGCCTCGCCATTTTGGAGGTGACGCGCGGCTGCGGGGATCACTGGAAAACTAAACGGGAAAGTAACGAGCCATGAAGTTTCTGAAAAAGCCGCTACTGGCAGCTATGGCGGGGGTCGCAGCTCTCGGCCTCACAGTATCTGCGCCAAGCGAGACGCAGGCCACATCGTCGGTGCCGATCGACGTCTGGGCGCTGCGCGATGTCGTGAACGCCGTGCAGGTATCGCCTGACGGACAGCACCTCCTCGTCCATATCAATCCGAGCCGCGAAGGCGACTATCTGCTGCAGATCTACAAGACCAGCGACCTGTCGACCCCGTACCGCACGCTCGCGGGTGACCGGATGGAACTGATCAGCGCACAATGGGCGAGTGACAATGTCATCTTCGGCCGCGCGTGGGAGCAGGTTCGCAAGAACGTCCGCCGCCAGGAAGACGACACGCGCAACTACGCGACCTATTATTACGACCTTGAACGCAACAAGTTCAGCCAGGTGAACGAGAACTTCGTGATCGTGAATACGCTTCCGAACGAGCCCGATCAGGTGCTCGTCGCGGCGCCCGATCCCAATGGCGAACTCGGCGTCGATCCGCTCGCGGCATTCCGTCCGCGTTCGTTCTATCGCTTCAACCTGCGCACCGGTTCGAAGCGGCTCGTGATGAACGGCACCGTCAAGCACGGTAACGTCGTGTTCGATAACAACGGCAATCCGCGCTACGCCGAAGGTCAGGACTCCGACAACACGGTGAAGACCTATTTCCGCAAGCCGGGCGATGGTTCGTGGACGCAGTTCGGCGAGGTCTATGACCAGGACAACCACGACAACCTCTACCGCTTCCTTGCTGGTTTCCAGGGTCTGGTTGGCTTCCACCACGAAAACCCCGATATCGGCTACATCATCGAAGCCCGCAACGGCTCCAACTACGCCTCGCTGTGGGAATTCAACTTCGCAAATGGCCAGTATGGTGAAGAGCTCTTCGCAGCTCCCGACGCCGACGTTCTCGGCATCGGGCTCCACACCATTCCGGGCAACGACAAGCTCGCCTACGCGGTCTATCCGGGCGCGAAGTATGAGCGTCACTGGTTCGACGAAGAAGAGCAGGCGCTTCACGAAGCGCTCGTTCAGCAGATTCCCTACGCGCACCAGGTGAGCATCGCGAGCCGCTCTTATGACGGCCGCACGATGGTCGTGACCAATTCGGGTCCGCGCGATCCGGGTTCGTTCTGGCTGGTCAGGGATGGTCAGCTGGCGAAGCTCGGCAGCCGCAACCCGCTGCTCAACCAGGATGCGCTCGCTGAAGTACGCTACATCCGTTACCCGTCGCGCGATGGGAAGCTGATGATCCCGGGCTACATCACCATCCCGCAGGGCGAAGGTCCGTTCCCGCTGGTCGTCCAGCACAATGGCGGCCCGCACGTGAACGCGGTGCAGGGCTATTCGGAAATCGGCCAGCTTCTCGCAAGCGCCGGCTACATGGTGCTCTATCCGCAGAACCGGATCTCGACCGGCTGGGGCAGGGAACACTTCGATGCCGGCTATGGCGAGCACGGTCTTGCCATGCAGGACGACAAGGATGACGGCGTTAAGTACCTGATCGAGCAGGGCTTGGTCGATCCCGACCGTGTCGCCTTCTTCGGCTGGTCCTATGGCGGCTACGCGGCACTGGTCGCGCTGAGCCGTGAAGAGCAGCTCTATCAGTGCGCGATCGCGGTGAACGGCGTGGCCGATCCGGCCAAGACCTTCCGCCTTGGCGCGGGCCGTGCGGGCAGCAGTGCTCCCAAGGCCATGATCGACTGGGCGGAACGTCGCGGCACGATCGGCATCAACCCGATCGAGGAAGTTGAGAAGGTCAACATTCCGCTGTTGATGGTGCACGGCAAGGTCGATCGCCGCGTGCTGTACTACCACTTCACCGACTACAAGGAAGCGTTCCAGCGCGCCGGGAAGCAGGGTGAGTTCGTTACGCTGGAAGACGCCGATCACTTCGGCAACACCCAGATGTTCGAGCACCAGCAGCAGCTCTACACCAAGATGCTCGACTTCCTCGCCAACGATTGCGGACCAGGCGGCCTCTAAGGCGATCCGACTGCAATTTAGGATAGCAGGCACAAAGAAGGGGCCCGGCCGGAAGGCTGGGCCCCTTTGCTTTGCGGCTGGGGCAGCGCGCTCGTCTGCGACCCAAACCCGCGCTTCGATCAGCCTACGCGGCGTCCCTTGATGCCGTTCTGGCCGTCAATGCGCAGCCAGTAATAGCCGAATGACGCCTTCTTGAAGACCACCGTATCGCCGACATTGATCGAGCGGCGGCGCGGGACGTTCTGCATTTCCCAAACGGCGCCCTCGGCAGTGGTGATGCGCGCGCTCGATCGGCCGGTGAAGCGCACGCTCTCGATCGTGGTTTCGAACAGCTCTTCCTCGCCTTCGTCATCGTCGCCGCCGAAAATGCCGAGGCTGGGGAGCGAGAAGCCGAACAGGCTCCGCCGGGTCTGGCGCACGTCCTCACGATCGACGACGCGCAGATCGCCGGCATCGTTTGCTGCGACCATGGTTCCTACCGCTGCATCGAAGCATGCGAGGCGCTCTGCATCGACGGTGATCGACTGACATTCGCGCAATCTGTCGAGATAGGCGTCCGAACCCGGCGTCTCGCTTTCCTGCGCACTCAGCGGAGCTGCAACACAAGCGAGCAGGCCGGCAGCCAGCAGGGGGGCAAGGCGGCCACACTTACGAACATGCAGGGGGGCGATCGCCATGAAAACTCTCCGAAATTCCGTTGTGGGATGGTGGTTCTGAGCCGAGGATAGAGGGCAAACGCCCCTGCGAATAGCGCGATTTCCCCTTGGTAACGTTGCCAGAGGTGAAACTGTAGCGTGAATGTCACACGTCCACGCGAACCTGCGAATTACCCCAAGCGTAAGATTGCGGAGCAGCGCAACAATGTCCTAATCCGCGAGCCATGCGGGCAAATGCCCGTAGAAGCGAATTGTGCGCCATAACGGCGTGCATATCCAAGGGGACTGAAATGAACCGCTTTAGCAAGGGCACGCTCCTGGCTGGCACTATTATGGCAGGCGCCATGATTGCCACCCCGGCATACGCCCAGGATAATGAAACCAACGATACCGCTGCCTCGGAAGACAACTTCATCGTTGTCACCGGCTCGCGCATTCAGCAGCGCAACGTCGAAACCGCCGCTCCGGTGGCCGTCGTTGCTGCCGAGGAATTCGAGCTTTCGGGTACGGTCAACGTTGAAAACGTGGTCAACACGCTGCCGCAGGTTATTCCGGGCACGACCTCGTTCTCGAACAACCCGGGTAACGGTACCGCCACGCTGAACCTGCGTGGTCTGGGCACCACCCGCACCCTCGTTCTCGTCAACGGTCGTCGTTGGGTCTCGTTCGACACCAACCAGATCGTCGACCTTAACACCATCCCGAGCTTCCTGCTCGACTCGGTCGACGTTGTGACCGGTGGTGCTTCGGCCGTTTACGGTTCGGACGCTATGGCTGGCGTTGTGAACTTCAACCTCAAGCAGGTTGAAGGTCTCGAAATGGGCGGCCAGTACTCGATCACCGAAGAAGGTGACGGCGCTCGTTACCAGATCTACGGCGCGATCGGCACCAGCTTCGACGATGGTCGCGGTAACGCAACCGTCTACGCTGAATACTACAACCGTGAATCGGTGTTCCAGGGCGACCGCGATTTCTCGTTCTTCGCACTGGGTGGTGAGACCTTCGGCCTCAACCTGCTGCAGTTCGGTTCGTCGACCCTTCCGAATGGCGTTATCCGCTACTTCGGCGACGGCGACCGCACCGGCACCGACTTCGCTGCCAACAACGCAGTTGTGTTCGACGACACTCCGGGTGACTTCCGCACCCGTACCGGCGACACCTACAACTACGCACCGGTGAACTACCTCCAGATCCCGCAAGAGCGTTATCTGATGGGTGGTTATGCTGACTACGAATTTACGGACGGCCACACCGCCTACACCGAAGTTACGTACGTCAACAACCGCGTGCAGCAGGAACTGGCCGCAACGCCAGTTACCGGTACCTTCACCGTCAACCTCGACACCATTCAGCCGTTCCTGACTCCGGGCGACTTCGCTCAGATCCAGCAGCTGAACAACACCGAAACCGACGGCGATCCGGACAACATCTCGCTGTTCCTGCAGCGTCGTACCATCGAAACCGGTCCGCGTAACTCGCTCGACGAGCGTAACGCATTCCGCGTCCTCGCTGGTGTGCGTGGCGACATTACCGACAACCTGTTCTACGATGCGTATTACAGCTACTCGCGTACTCGCAACGCCAACGTTCAGGCTGGTAACATTTCGCGCTCGGCCTTCCAGGCTGGCCTTGACGGCTCCGCAGCACCGATCAACATCTTCGGTCTCGGCACGCTGACCCCGGCGATGGTGAATGCCATCTCGATCCAGGCTCAGAACGGCGACATCTCCACTCAGGAAATCGCTTCGGCAAGCATCTCGGGCTTCCTCGGAAACCTGAACATGGGCGCTGACGACATCGGTTTCGCAATCGGTGGTGAGTACCGTAAGGTTGGCTCGCGCTTCATCCCTGACACCGCACTGTCCTCGGGCGACGTGATCGGCTTTAACGCTGGTCAGGCAACCGAAGGCGGCTACGACGTCAAGGAAGTCTTCGCCGAGGTTAACATTCCGGTGTTCGACAACGGCGCACAGCGTCTCGAGCTCACCGGCGCAGCCCGTTACTCGGACTACTCGCTTGGCCTCGTTGGCGGCGTGTGGACCTATGCCGGTGGCGTTGAATTCCAGCCGATCCCTGACGTCACTCTGCGTGGTCAGTATCAGCAGGCAGTTCGCGCTCCGAACGTGGGTGAACTGTTCGGCGGTCTGGCAATCGGCTTCCCGGGTGCAACCGACCCGTGTTCGGTCGCTGGCGCTCAGAACGATGCCGCACTCAACCAGCTGTGCATCAACAACGGTGTTCCGGCGGCGAGCGTGGGTAGCTCCGCTATCCAGATTAACGCTCAGATCCCGGCACTGTTCGGTGGTAACCCGAACCTCGCTGAAGAGACCTCGGAAAGCTATACCTTCGGTATCGTGATCCAGCCTACGGCAGTTCCGGGCCTCACCATCACGGCTGACTACTTCGACATCACCATCGAAGACGCAATTACGACTGTTGGTCTCCAGACCCAGTTCGATCTTTGCTTCGGTGCGAACGGTGCTCGCGATCTCAACGATCCGGCCTGTCTGCCCTTCGTCGGTACCCGTAACGCTTCGGGCATCATCACCACGGCAGCTCCGCCGCGGCTTGGTGGTCAGAACGTTGCTGAATTCTCGGTCGCTGGTGTCGACCTTGAAATCAACTACACGACCGACGTTGGCTTCAGCCTCCTGGGTGAAGAAGACTCGCGTCTCAACTTCAACTTCCTGGGTACCTGGACCGACGAGTCGAGCTTCGTTCCGCTCGCTGGTGCAAACCGGGTCGAGTGTGCTGGTCTGTTCGCAGGTCAGTGCGGTGAGCCGACGCCTGAATACAAGTGGACCTCGCGTCTGTCTTGGATCGACGGCCCGCTCACGACGTCGCTTCGCTGGCGTCACCTGGACAGCGTCACTTCGGAAGACATTCCGCTGGACGCCAACGGCAGCACCTACGCTACCTTCAACGGTATCGACACCATCAGCTCGTACGATCTCTTCGACCTTACCCTCTCGGTTGAGGCTTCGGAGAACGTGACGATCACGGCAGGTATCAACAACCTGTTCAACAAGCTGCCGGGTGCTCCTGAGTTCGACGCAAATGGCTTCGTGACCAACCGTCCGAACAGCCTGCTGCTCGGCGACAACCAGGAACAGGCCAACACCTACCCGAGCACCTACGACGTGCTTGGTCGTGACTTCTTCATCTCGGCTGCGTTCTCGTTCTAAGAACGACACGCTCGAGATAAGAGCCAAAACAAGGGGCGGCGGACTTCGGTCCGCCGCCCTTTTGTTTTGCCCGAAGCAAAGGGAACGAGTGCCGGGCGCGGTCCGCAGACCGGCCCGCCCATCGCTCTACCGATCAGTTGAAAGTGATGAAGTCCGCAAGCTCGCGGCCATTGGGCTCGCGCACCGGCTTTGTATCGGCAAGCGTCAGACTGTGCGCAGCAAAGCTCGCAACGATCTTGTCCCGCGCATCGGCGGTCTTGCAAGCCCGAGCGAGCGAGGCAATGCGCCCAAGCTCGTTCTTGGCCTGAGCCTCGATGCTCGCGATCGTCTCGATGATCGATCCGACGCCTGCACGCTGACCCATCAGGCATGAGCGCCGGATCGCTTCGGGGATCTCCCACGCGGGTGATTGCGGGCCGAACTTCTCGCCCCCCTGCCGCGCGACCTTTTCTGCGAGTTTCACAGCCCGCTCGATCCCAGATGCGCCGGGTTTGAGGGCTGTGCGGACCTTGCGTGCAACCGCCTTCTCCTTGAGCGCCCAGAGCAATTGATTGCGGCGCTTGCGATTGTGTTCGAGGATCGGACCGTCGCCGCGGTGGACCATCAGGCCAACCTTGCCCCCAGGTTTGAGCACGCGCGCAATCTCGGCTGCAATCTTCGCGCTGTCGCCATATTCGAACCCGAACTGGCTCACCACGGCATCGAAGCTGTCATCCTCGAACGGCAGCTCCTCCATCGCGATCCCGCCGCGCGTCTGCGTGCCTTGCGGGGGGGCGGGGAGTTTGGGCGCGAGGTCTATGCCTGACAGGTCGAGATCTGATCGCGTCTTGAGCATCCAGCCGAGTACGCGCCCATCGCCGGTTGCAAGATCGAGCACCTTCGCACCGCTATCGAGCCCGGCGACAAAGGCGTTCCACGCCCCGCGTTGGGCCTGCTCGATCGTTGCCCAGCGATCGGGGAGGCAACCACCCGTGTCGCCGCCGGCATTGTTGGCCCAGAAATCGCCCCACGCTTTTGCATCGTCATTCATCGTGCGCTGCCCTTAGCCGTTCGATGTCACGACGTCGAATGCCACCGTCATACGCTCGGCCTCAGCGCCTTCCGCGCCACCAAACCGGGTCGTTCCGTGGTAGAGAGTCGAGGGAAACAGCGCGAGACGGCCTTCGACCGGCTCGATGCTGCGCAAGGGTGGCAGGTCGAGCCCGAGATCAGGCGGCGGCCGACCGACTTCGAGCCAGCCGAGCTCACCCTCGCCATGCGCCGCTTCGGGCACGACGAGGTAGAGCGCCGAAGAGATAATGCCCTGGGGGTGAATGTGCGAGGTGTGGTAATCGCCTTCGCCCCCGCCGCCGCCGGTCAGCCGGACTGACCACGACCCGGCAAGCGACCATGGCGTTTCGCGATGCCGCAGCAGCGGGTGCCCGCTATCCTCAGCAGGAAGGTCGGAGCGGTATTCCTCGAGCGTTGCAAGGATCGCCTCATGCAATTCGGCAAGCAGCGGCTCGGTGCGGTGAAACAGGATCCCGCGCGTTTGCGTCCCTCCGCGCAAGGACTGGCCGAGCGGTTGGGCCGAGCCTGCGTGAAGCTCGCGCAATTGCGCCACGGCGTCTTCGACCAGCCCATCGCGCGCGACGAGCGGCCGCAGCTGCACCAGGCCGGCCTGTTCGTGGAGCCATTGCGCGCGCTCGTCCTCGCTCAACCGCCACACGATCCCGCGCAGCGCCCATGTCGAAATGTCCCACGGATTGGCAGCCAACGCGCTGTCGAGCAGGGCATCGGCGCGCTCCAGCTCTTTGCTGCGGATACGGTGCCGCGCTTCGTGAACCGCGCGAACGGGGGTGTCGAGCGCGAGGCTCCCCCAGATCGCTTCGGCCCGGGCCCATTCGCCCGCAGCCCCGCTATGCACCGCTTCGAGGAGCGCGAAATACGGTTCATTCGCGAAACGTTTGCGCGCCTCGGCAGCGACATCGGCGGCTTCGCTCGTATGGTCTAGCCCGGCGAGCGTGTCGGCATGGATGGCGGGGATGTTGGGGTCTTGCGGAGCCTTCGCGGCGGCCTTGCGGAAGGGAGCGGTGAAGTCCTCTTCCCCTGCAGCCAGCAACAGGCCGGAGTGAAACTTGAGCGCCTCGGTATAGCCGGGAGCCTGCTCGCAGATCTGCTGAGCCACCACGCGCGCGCCCTCGACATCGCCTGCGACCTCGAGCGCCTGCGCCTTGCCAAGCCACAGATCGGCATCGCCCGGCGCAATCTGCAGCGCCCGGTCGAACCGCGCCAGTGCATCGGCCTCGCCGCGCTCGATCGCGACCCGCGCGCGTCCGTGGAGCGCGAGTTTGTATTGCGGGTTGCCCGCAATTGCGACGTCGTACCACTTGGCGGCCTCGGCAGGTTCACCCACCTCGCGCGCGCAGCTCCCGCGTACCGACCCATATTTGGGTAGCGAGGCGGCCTTCGTTTCGATCTCGCGCAGGATACCCAGCGCCTCGCGCGAACGTTGCAATCGCTGGAGCGCAATCGCCTGGTTCATCGCGAACTCGATATTGCCGGGTTCGTTTGCCCGTGCGCTCGCAAAGTGTCGCTCAGCGCGCACGAAATCGCCGACCTTCATGGCGAGGTTGCCCGCACTGTTGGCGAGCGTCGCGTTACCGGGGTGGGCTTCGCGCGCTTCCTCCAGCGCCGCGCTCGCGCTCGCGACATTGCCGCTCGCTTCAAGCTGGCGGGCGTGGTTGATCCATTCTGCAGGGGTTTTCAAATTCATCGCTCGCTAGTTCACTGCGACCGCAGCCAGCCTGTCACAGCGATCCGCCCGATCGGGGCGAAGGGTGGGACGTAGCTGACCAGATGGGATTGCGGGACTTTGAACAGGTTGAGCGCGTTGAAGCGCGGCCGGAACCCCTCGACCACATCGCCCTCATCATCGAGGAACATGAGATAGCCGCCCCAATCGGGGTGCCAGTCGGGTGGTGCGAAGTTGAGCACGTAGGCGACTTCCCAGCCTTCGGCGACGTGGCTGTCGATATGGCGCCCGAGATAGTGGCTGGGGGCGTAGAGCGTCGCCTGCCCGTCGGCCTTCACCAGCGCGTCGATCCCCGTCACGTCGCGCGCTAGCTGAATGAAGTCGGGCGCGTTCAGATGTTCGAGCATGAGTTCGTGCGGGCTGCCGGGATCCCAGCCTTCCTGCAGTGCGGTGAGGATTGGGTATTGCGCGAAGCGGAAGCCGTATTCGCCGCGCTTCGAATTGGCCTCGGCTGCCAGCGCGGCCTGGTTGACCGCCTGCTGCCCTTGCGGCGTGCGCATGTCTTCGTGGCGGAAGCTCTGGCGGTTCTCATCGCCCGCGCCGATTGCCATGCCCCATTGCGTGCCCTTGGTCAGCACGGTGAGCATTTCCTTCGCCGTTTCGGGCGTCAGCACGTCGCGGATCTGCACCCGGCCTCTTTCGGCAAAACGGCGGGCAAGCGCTTCGCGGTCGAGCGCGGGATTGAGTTCGAACAGCTTCTTCATTTCGGCCACGACCGATAGCGCCCAATACCCCCAATTGACCAGTTGATTTAGCCGCGTGGCTCCCATAGGTCAGTTGCAAATTGCGACGTTTACGTAAACGAGAGGATTCCACCCATGACCACAGCCTATATCGTCGAAGCCGTCCGCACCGCTGGCGGTCGCCGCGGCGGTCGCCTTGCCGGGGTTCACCCGGTCGATCTGCTCGCCAAGAGCCTCGATGCGGTGGTCGACCGCAGCGGGATCGATCCCAATGCTGTCGACGACGTGGTGACGGGCTGCGTCACGCAGGCAGGCGAGCAGGCGATGCAGGTCGGGCGCATGGGCGTGCTGGCTTCGAAGCTCCCGCAAAGCACGCCGGCGGTGACGATTGACCGCCAGTGCGGCTCCTCGCAGCAGGCGATCCAGTTCGCAGCGCAGGCCGTGATGAGCGGCACGCAGGATGTCGTGATCGCAAGCGGCGTCGAAAGCATGAGCCGCGTGCCGATGGGCTCGAACGCGACCTTCCACATGAAGGAGGGGCTGGGTCACTACATGTCGCCCGAGCTTCAGGCGCAATATCCCGGCGTCCAGTTCTCGCAGTTCATGGGCGCGGAAATGATCGCGAAGAAGCACGACTTCTCCAAGGACGATCTCGATCGCTTCGGCCTTGAAAGCCACAAGCGCGCGATTGCCGCGACCGAAGCGGGCGCTTTCGACAACGAGATCGTGCCGGTCGAGGTCGAGACGCCCGAAGGTAATGAAATGCACACGGTGGACGAGGGCATCCGGTTCGACGCGACGCTCGAAGGGATCGCAGGCGTCAAGCTGATCAGCCCCGATGGCCGCGTGACCGCCGCTACGGCGAGCCAGATTTGCGACGGTTCCTCCGCCGTAATGGTCGTGTCCGAAGCTGCGCTGAAAGAGCATGGCCTCACCCCGATGGCGCGCATCCACAACCTTACCGTGACTGCGGGCGACCCGGTCATCATGCTCGAGGAACCGCTGTTCGCGACCGACCGCGCGCTCGAACGCGCAGGCATGAAGATCGGCGATATCGACCTTTACGAAGTCAACGAGGCGTTCGCGCCCGTGCCGATGGCGTGGCTCAAGCACACGGGCGCCGATCCGGACAAGCTCAACGTCCACGGCGGCGCGATTGCATTGGGCCACCCGCTCGGTGCATCGGGCACCAAGCTGATGGCGACGCTCGTCCACGCGCTCAAGCGGCATGACAAGAAATACGGCCTTCAGACGATGTGCGAAGGCGGCGGTGTCGCCAACGTCACCATCGTCGAGTCTGTCTAAGATCCCTCAAACTCGAAGGAAATTTGAACAATGGAAGTAAGTGCAAACACCCCTGCCGTCGTCACCGGCGGTGCCTCGGGGCTTGGTGAGGCCACCGCCCGCGCGCTCGCGGCGAAGGGCGCGAAGGTCGCGATCTTCGACATGAACGAGGAAAAGGGCGAGGCAGTCGCAGCCGACATTGGCGGCGTGTTCTGCAAGGTCAACGTGACCAGCGACGACGACGTCGATGCAGGCTTTGCCAAGGCGCGCGAAGCGCACGGGCAGGAGCGCATCCTCGTCAACTGCGCCGGCATCGGCAATGCGATCAAGACCGCCAGCCGCGATAAGCAGACCGGCGAGATCAAGCACTTCCCGATTTCGGCATTCGACTTCGTGATCCAGGTCAACCTCATCGGCACCTTCCGCTGCATCGCCAAGTCGGCAGCGGGCATGATGAGCCTCGACCCGCTTTCGGACGAAGGCGACCGCGGCGCGATCGTCAACACGGCTTCGGTTGCTGCCGAAGACGGCCAGATGGGCCAGGCGGCCTACTCGGCATCGAAGGGCGGCGTTGTCGGCATGACGCTCCCCATCGCGCGCGACCTGATGCGCGAAGGCATCCGTGTGAACACGATCCTGCCGGGCATCTTCAACACCCCGCTGATGAACGCCGCTCCGCCGCAGGTGAAGGAAGCGCTCGCCGCGTCGGTTCCGTTCCCCAAGCGTCTTGGCAACCCGGATGAATATGCGCGTCTCGCCATGACCATGATCGAAACGGGCTATTTCAACGGCGAGGACGTGCGCCTCGACGGTGCGATCCGCATGGCACCGCGCTAAAGCGCCACTGGCAAAAAGCAAACGGAGAGCCCCCGCTTCGGCGGGGGTTTTCTTTGCGCGTAAGCAATTGGAATAATGGACATTGTCGCCCTGATCCTTATGCTGAGCCGGCAATGAGGGGCGCACCATGAAAACACATCTGACAATTGCCTTCGCGCTCGCTGGCATGGCCGCGATGCACTCCTCCGCTTCGGCGCAGGAGGAGCGTGAGGCGCCGCCTGTTCCGGCGGGCGAATCGAAAGCGCGCAGTGCCACTACCAACGCCGAGAGCGAATGGGCGCGGCGGATTCAGCTGAACTATCCGGCTGAAGCTCTGCGACTGGGCTTGCAGGGGACCGTCGGCGTGCGGGTCGAGATCAACGAGCTTGGCCGGGTCTGGCAATGCCTCGTCACCAGCTCGAGCGGGCATCCGATTCTCGATCAGGCAGCGTGTGGGGGCATGGTCCGCTACGCCCGATTCAACCCCGCGCTCGATGCCGAGGGCAACCCGACCAACGGAGCCCATTCGAGGCGTATCATCTACAGCCTGGGCGACGATGACCGCGCGACCTATCCGCGCAGTCCGGTCACGCGCAGTATCGCACTTTGGGCGCGACAGATCCAGATGAACTACCCTGCCATGGCCTTGCGCGAAGAATTGCAGGGGACTGTCGGTGTCCGGGTCGAAGTGAACCCGCAGGGTCGTGTTGCGCGGTGTTTTGTGACTTTCTCAAGCGGACACGACATACTCGACAACGCGGCGTGTTTGGGCATGCTGAACTTTGCGATCTTTTACCCCGCGCTCGATGACAATGGCGACCCGACCACAGGGACCTATTCGACCCGCGTGACTTATCGGCTAAACGATGATCCCCTCCCCCAAGGCATTCCGATCAAGGGCGAGGGCAGAGAGGTCATCGCTGCGGTGACCGCTGCCGACGCGCTCTAGTCTGCGGCTCACGCGGCCCCGTGCCGGAATCGAGCGCGACCGGATTGGACAACCCGCCTTCCGAGATACTGCGCCAATCGGGGCTTTGGCCGAGCCGCGCGTTGAAGCGGGCGTTGAACGTGTCGGGCTCTGCCGCCGTGCTGGTGAGTGCAGGGCCATAGCGCGCCTCGACCGCGCGCGGCTCATATCCCATCAATTGAAGGAGCGTCGGCATGATCCGGTAATGGCTGCCTTCGCCAAGCGCGCTTGTCGGGACCTGCCAGCGCGGATCGGCTGACAAAGTGAGGAGGGGCACCGCACCCTCGCTCACGCGCGGATTCGAATTGCAGTGGGTGGAGAGCCGGACGTCGTCCTGAACTTCCAGATCCTGACCGTGATCGGCGGTGTAGATCAGCACGGTCGAGGAAAGATCGGCGAGGGTGAGCAGCCGCTCGAAGAACGCGCCGACATTCCACGAAAGCGCGTTGCGATAGGAATTGCGATAGCGCCGCCAGCTTTCCGCCGACCCGTCGAACCCTTCTCGGCTACCCGTGTCCGACACATCGCTCCAGCCGCCGCGCGGGAGCACCGGGCGATAGGTCATGTGGCTGTCGGGAAACTTGTCGTGGACCGGAAAATGCGCGCCGACCTTGTTCACGAGGATGAGGCTGGGGCGGGGAGATTCGAGCTCGGCTGCGAGCCGCTCGGCGGCGGCGAGATCGCGGTCGAGCACCGCGACATCGTCGAACTGGATGAAGCTGTCGATCAGCGCGAGCTCGTCTTGAGTCATCGCATTGTGGAGCGCGCCATCGGTGCGCTGCGCGTCGATATAGACCGTGCGCAGCCCCGCCGCTTTGGCATAGGCCCAGATCGAGGGGCCGCTGGCGATTGTCTCGGTATAGTTTTTGCGCGTGCCGCCAAAACGCAGTGCGAGGTTCGACCCGACCGAACAATTGGTGATCGCCGGGACCACGCCGAAATTCGCGAGCTGAACCTCGCCCAGCGGCCCGGTGAGCGGGGTTGCAACCCCGTCGGGATCGTTGAAATCGAGATAGTGTCCGGCAATGCTCTCATCGATCACCAGCACGACATGGCGGCCTGGCTGCTCGGCGAGCGGGAGCGCGGGCTCTTCGCGCGGGCGGCGGGGATTGACGATGCTCTCACCAGCATAGAGCGCGGCATAGGACATTGCGGGATAGCTAGCAGGAAGCCCGCGCGCGCCGTCGCCGGCACGCATGAACAGGAGCGCGGTGATCGAGGCGACCACCGCCAGAGGGATCGCGACGGTGAAGCGGGGCAGGCTGAAGCGCATTTGTGGGGGCAAGCCCAGCGCAAACAGCAGCACGATCGAGAGCACCAGCGGAGCAAGGAAGGCGCTGCCATACTGCCGCAGCGCGTCGCCGGCGAACCCGGTCGATCCGACGAGGTTGATGAAGGCGTCATAAGTGAGGAAATCGCCCGTGATCGCCGCGACCGTGCTCGCGAAGAAGGCGGCAAAGGCGAACAGTGCGGCCAGCACCCAGCGCAGGAGGTTTTGCGGGATGAAGGCCGCCGCGACCAGCCCCACGACGCTCCAACCGAGCAGTGCGAGATAGGCGAGAACTGCGAACAACCCCTCGAGCCCGGCAATCCGCATAACCGCATCGGGAGCCACGGCGAGAGCCAGCCACAGCGCGAAAAGGGCGAGCTTCACCGCGCCCGTCCAGCGGGCAGGCTGTTGTCGGTCATGTCGCACTCGTGCGGTCACTCAGGCGAGCTCCATTACGCCCGGCAGCGCGCCGGGCAGGTTCGTGCAACGGCCATAGGGGGAATTGGTGAACATCCGCTAAGCATGGCGTGCGGTGGGCGCTCAGCCGGTTTGGCTTCCCTACACGGGTTCGAACGGGCTAACATTGCCGCCAATTCGCCTCCGAATTGCGCGCGACCTGTCAAAAATCGGAAACTGACACTTCGCGAATGCAAGGTTACACGAATGCACCGTCCAAACCTGCGGAAATCCGCGATTCCTTGCGGGTAAAAGGGGCGGGGCAAAGTTTTCTAAAACACCCCCTTGGGTGTTCCAAAAGTCACTGGAGAGAGCATGACCGACTTCACCCAAATCCTCTTCGACAAGTCCGAAGGCATCGCCACGATCACGCTCAACCGGCCCGACAAGATGAACGCCTATACGCGCACCATGGGCGAGGAGATCATGGCTGCATTGGACGATTGCGATGCGGATGATGCGGTGCGCGCGGTGATCTTCACTGGGTCAGGCGAGCGGGCTTTCTGTGCCGGCGCGGACCTGACGCCCGAGGGGGGAGGGCACGTCTTTTCCGACCCGACCGAGGTAAGCGACCTGTCCGATGAGCGCGTGCGCGACGGAGGCGGGCGGCTCACGCTGCGGCTGTTCGAATCGAAAAAACCCCTGATTTCAGCGTGTAACGGCGTCGCAGTCGGCGTGGGCGCGACGATGCAGCTGGCGATGGATATCCGTCTTGCGGCGACCCATGCGCGCTATGGCTTCGTCTTTGCGCGGCGCGGGATCGTGCCCGAAGCGGCCTCATCGTGGTTCCTGCCCCGGCTCGTAGGGATCAGCCAAGCGCTCGAATGGTGCTATTCGGGGCGGATCTTCGATGCCGAGGAGGCAAGGGCAGGGGGGCTGGTACGCTCGATCCATGAGCCCGACCAACTGCTCGCCGAAGCGAATGCGCTCGCGCGCGAGATTGCGGACAACACCTCGGCTATCTCGGTCGCGATGACGAGGGCGATGATGTGGCGCTTGATGAACACTGATCACCCGATGGAAGCGCACAAGATCGACAGCCGCGCCATCTACCGGCTCAGCCGCGGCAAGGACGCCGCCGAAGGGATTGCGAGCTTCCTTGAAAAGCGCAAGGCGATGTATCCGGGCAAGGTCAGCGAGGACATGCCCGACTTCTACCCGTGGTGGCCAGAACGAGAATACGAGTAGGCGACCTTATGAATAGTTCGCCGTCAGCATGGACCGCTTGCAAGGATGATGGTTTCATGGGAAACTACTTCGCATGAATGAAATGACCAATCCTGCTCGCAAGTCCGGCGAGGGTGAATACCAGCTCAGCGGTTTCCTGCCCTACCAGCTCTCGATCGCCGCCAATGCGGTGAGCGGGCTCATCGCCGAGCGTTATCGCAAGCGCTTTGGGCTCAAGGTGACCGAGTGGCGGGTGATGGCGGTGCTCGGCGACAGCGACAGCCACGGCGGCCAGCTGACCCAGCGCGAACTCGCCGAGGCGACGCTGATGGACAAGGTCGCGGTCAACCGCGCATGCAAGGTGCTTGAGGAGCGCGGACTGGTCGCGCGGGCGCAGAATTTGAATGACGGGCGCTCGCACATGCTCGAACTGACCAATGAGGGCGAGGCGATCCACCGCGAGGTGATGCCGCTGGCGCGCGCGACCGAGCGCGAGCTGTTCGAAGGCTTTGGCGAAAAGGAAGAGGCGCAATTGCGCTCGATGCTCGAACGGATCCGGTCGCGCGCAGCCATGCTATCGGGCAAGCGCGACTGACGCGCTCTTCTCGCAAAGAAAAACGGGGCCGATCCGCGCCTTTTTGGATCGACCCCGTCTATCGTTGGGATGCGGTTGCATCGCCTGGTGTCGGGCTATTCCTTGTTGATCAGAGCATCGCTGATCGAGCAGGCCGCCGGACCCAGAATGACGATGAACAGCACCGGCAGAATGAACAGGATCAGCGGCACCGTCATAATCGCCGGCAGACGCGCAGCCTTTTCCTCGGCGCGCATCATGCGCTCGTTACGGAACTCAGCCGAAAGCACCCGCAGGGCGCTCGCAAGCGGCGTACCGTAGCGTTCGGTCTGGATCATCGTGGTCACCACGCCCTTCACCGCTTCGAGATCGACGCGATAGGCTAGGTTGTCGAACGCCATCTTGCGCTCGTTGAGGAAGGACAGCTCGATCGCGGTGAGCGCGAACTCGTCACCCAGTTCGGGATAGGCGCGACCCAGTTCCTTGGCGACGCGGTTGAACGCGGCATCGACCGTCAGACCGGCCTCGGCGCAAATGACGAGCAAGTCGAGCGCGTCGGGAAGACCTTTCTGGATCTCCTTGGTGCGCTTGGCGGACTTGTTCCCCAGGAAGATCTCCGGCCCTTTGTAACCGAGGAAAACCGTCGCAGCAAAGCCGAACAGCTTTTTGAGCGAACCGTCGCCGAACTCGAAATAGTCGACCGCGTAGAATACGATGAACCCGATGATGCCCGTCACGATCGGCAGGACCATGCGCAGACCAATGACGATGACTGCAAGTTCCTTGTTGCGGTAGCCGGCATGGGCAAGCTTTTGCTGCACGATCTCCAGCTGGCTCTGCTGAAGCACGTTCATCCGGCCAAGGCTGTCTTTCAGCTTGTCGGTCGTGTCGGTCTTGCGAACGAGGCTCGCACGTTTCTTCGTGCCGCCCGTCACGATGCCGGCCTTCAGCTCGTCGCGGCGTTCGTTGAGCGCTTTGACGCGCTTTGCCATCGGATCCTTGATCGTGACCGCGGCGTAGATCGCCATGATCACGGCAAAGGCGGCGAGCCCTGCCAAGATCGTCCCGACGACAACGACGTCGAAGCCGAGAAGCGTTGGTCCAGGTGTCTGATTCAACATGATTCTTACGTTCCCCGGATCAGATTTCGAAGCTGACCATCTTGGCCATGATGAAGACGCCGATGCTCATCCAGACGAGCCCGCCCAACCCTGCAACGATCAGACGTTCTTCGTAGAAAAAGCCGCCGATATAGGTCGGGTTGACCCAGTAGATCAGAATGAAGACGATGAAGGGCAGCGAGCCGACGATCATCGCGGACGCCTTGGATTCAGAGCTCATCGCCTTGATCTTGAGCTTCATTTGCGAACGCTTGCGCAGCACGTCGGCAAGGTTCGACAGCGTCTCGGCGAGGTTACCACCCGTCTCGCGCTGGATCGCAAGGGTGATGCAGAAGAAGTTGAACTCCGGGATGCCAAGGCGGTCGGCAGTTTCCTGAAGAGAGTCTTCCATCGTGTTACCGATCTTGATCCGTTCCACGATGCCTTTGAACTCGAGGCCGACCGGGCCGGGCACTTCCTGTGCGACCACGGCAAGCGTCTCGGTCACAGGCAGACCCGAGCGCAAACCGCGCACGAGCAGCTCGATGGCGTCCGGAAACTTCGCGGTGAAGTCCGCGGTGCGCTTCTTGATGAAGAAACCCACGATGAGGTGCGGCAATCCGAGACCTGCAAAAGCGCCTACGGCGAGCGACATCAGGAATGCGCCTGTCTGCAGGTAGAGCAGCACCGTCGCGATCAGCATAATGCCGAGCGAGGCGTAGATATATTGCGAGAGCGACCAGCCCTTGCCTGTACGGTCCAGCCGCACCGAGAGCGCTTCGGTGCGCGAGCCTGCGCCCGCGACCTTGTGCATCTTCGGCTTACGCGCGGCGATGGCACGCTTCAGCTGCGATTCCACCTTGGTCGTCGTGCTTTCCGAGTGACGGTAGCGCAGCGACTCAAGCCGACGCTTCTGCGCCTTGCCAGCACCTGTGCCGGCAAACGCAACATAAGCGACGACGAGGACGGCGAAGATCCCGCCAGTGAGCATCAGGGTTTGAAGGAAATCCATGTTATCTCGCGTCCTGCCTGTGTTCTTCGCTTCAACTGCGTCGTTTTGACTCTAACCGGGCGAGCCCGGCCCTCTCTTTGCCCACTGCCCCTTAAGAAGGGTGGCGGACGGAGAGGGTTGACCGGGCGAGAGACTTACGGGGGGTAGGTCCCTCGCCCGGAACTCGGTGCGACCTATTCGGCCTCTTCGACCTCAGGTGCCTTGTCCTTCTTGGCGAGCAGCTTCTTGAAGTCGAAACCGCCAAGCAGCGATTTCTTCTCTTCGGTGATCGAAGCGAGGTCTTCCTCGCTCGCACCCATGATGCGCTCGGCAATCTGCTTGATCGCTGCGGTCGCCTTCGAGGATTTGTTGGCCTCGACGAACACCTGACCAAGCTTGGCGGCGTTGGCGGCTGCCTTGAGGTCGTAAGGGATCACGAAATCGACGCTGCGTTCGATCGAGGCTTCGAAATCGGCCTTGCTGATTTCCGCGACGCCCGACTGTGCCTTGTTGGCGACGATCATCGGGTGCGCGTGGGCAGCATTGGTCTTGAGCCACGAGAGAATGCGGATCGTGTCGCGGGCCGAAGCCAGTGTGAATTCGCACGAAAGCAGCACGAGGTTCACATCCGCCAGCAAGTGGGGGAAATTGATCAGCATGTTGCGCGGCAGATCGATGACGGTCATTTCGAACGCCTGGCGGAATTCCTCCTCCAACTGAACGAAGGCCGCACCATCGGTCATCAGCGGCTGGCTGATCGGTGCCTCCGCCGAGAGGATCGACAGGTTATCGTTGGCGCGGATCATGGCGCGTTCGATGAACAGCCCGTCGATACGGCTCGGATTGTCGATTGCGTCGGTAAGACCGCGACCCGGCTCGAGATCGAGCGCGAGAGCGCCGGTGCCGAAATGCACGTCGAGATCGAGCAGGGCGGTCGGTGCGTTGTGGGTGTCGCTGAACAGCCACGACAGCGAAGTCGCGAGCGTCGAAGCGCCGGGCCCGCCACGCGTGCCGACCACTGCGGTCGAGATGTGACGCTTGACCGCTTCGCCGTCACCTGCCTTCGGCGAGGTGAAGACCGCAAGCGCACCGTTCAGTGCATCGTGCACGGCCTGGGCGTTGAGCGGTTTGAGCAGATAATCGTGGATCCCGCTTGCCAGCAGATCGCGATAGAGGCGCACGTCGTTGACTTGGCCGATAGCGATCACGACCGTGCCGGGCTCGCAGACTTCTGCCAGCGCGTTGATATCGTTGAGCGGATCGCCGCTTTCCGAAAGGTCGACGATCAGGATCGCAGGTGAAGCGCTGACCGAAAGCGACTGGATCGCGTTGCGAAGGCCACCTTTGTTGCACTTCTCCGGCTGCCAGCCCATCTCGATCACGACCGGGCGCAGCACGTCGAGCGCAGCGTCGTCGCAGATATAGGCGGCAAAAGGATCGCGGTTGCCGGGGAGACCCGATTTCCAAGGAGCGTTCATGGGTCAGTTTCCTCCACTGTTGGCGTTCTGAAGGCCAGCGGCGCCGGTTGGCGTGGCCTCGCGATAGGTCTGGATTGCCCGCGTGCCGGTAGCGACGACGGTTTCGCCCGAACCTTCCTGCCCTTCGAGCAGATCTTCGGGATTGGCGACCATGCTAGCGAGGTTGCTGTTGGTCGCGCAGCCGTAGCCGGGGCTGGTGGCGTTGGTGTAGTTCATGTCCGACGAAGCCGACCAGTCGGGGCAACCCGGAACGCCAGCGGTCGAGCGGGTGATGACCACGCGCGCCTGGCCGGGATTAAGAGCTCCGTTGGTGGTCGGTGCGACGTTGCTGACGATCAGACCATAGCGGCCTGCAAGATCGTTGACCGCCGCGGCGACAGCCGGGTTCGCGCTCGGATCTTCGACCGTGACGCGATCGCCATATCCAAGGTCGAGAGTTTCGAACCAGCCATTGAGGCGCTGCTGTTCGGAGATTGGCAGACCGGCCTGGTTGGTGTTGACGTCGAGCGTGTAATTGGTGCGCTCAACCACCGGCTGCTTCACGCTGTAGAGCGAGGTGTTCGACGGCATTCCGCCGCAACCTGCCACAGCGAGGCCGAGCGAGAGCGCTACGGCGCCCATCAGTTTGCTTTTGGTTGCAATGTTCATTTTCTTGAACCTTTCGCGTCTTGGCTTTGCTGTGTGCGGTTAGAGGCTGAAGCCGGGTGCTGCGGCGTCTGCCGAGCGGTCCCGATTGCGGTTGCTGCGGTCGTCGGTACGACGTTCGCGCGGCTGCTGCGGGCTGCCGGGCACGATCGCTGCCGGATCGGCGGTGCCGATATCGGGCGAGGGAGCGTCACCGTTGCCGCCAGCGGCTGTCGGGCCGGGGCGGACAGCGCCGCTCTCACCGTCATGCGCCTGGTAGCCGAGGAACTGCTCGAGCTCGTTCGCCGAGGCATAGCCATCGGTCGGCAGACGGATCTCGTTGGCGTTCACCGGTTGCACCAGATAGGGCGTGACCACGATCACCAGCTCGGTTTCGCCGCGACGGAACGAGCGCGAACGGAACAGGTTGCCGAGGATCGGAACGTCACCCAGACCCGGCGCCTTGTCGAGCGCGTTCTGAGCGTTGTTGCTCATCAGACCTGCGATCATGAAGCTCTGACCCGAACCGAGTTCGACGGTCGTTTCAGTGCGACGGATCGTGAGTGCAGGAACCTGGAAACCGTTGAGCGTCACCGCGCCCTGCGACGACAGCTCGGACACTTCTGGGCGGACGCGCAGCGAAATGCGGCCATTGGCAAGAACGGTCGGAGTGTAAGACAGGCTGACGCCGAAATCGCGATATTCGATGGCGACGTTGCCGAGGCCCTGCGAAATCGGGATCGGGAACTCACCGCCGGCGAGGAAAGTCGCGGTCTCACCCGAAAGCGCAGTCAGGTTCGGCTGCGAGATCGTGGTGATGAGGCCGAGACGTTCGCTGAGGTCGAGCGCGCCGAGCACGTCGAGGCCGAACAGACGACCCAGACCCGAAATCGTGGTGCCACCCGAATTGTTGGCGACAGCCGGACCAGTAATCGTCTCGGTTGCGATCGAACCGTCGGGGTTCAGGATGAAGTTGCCGTTGGCATCGATACGCGGGACGATCAGGCTCGGGTTTGCCGCGCCAGCGCCGACTGCAAGTGGACCGTCGAGACGGAAGGCTTCGGCACCACCCAGCGGGCGACCCGTGCCGACACCGCCGCGGAAACCGCCGGTTGCGAAGTCATAGGTAGCAAGGTTGCCGCCGATCTCGCGAACGAGGCTGCGGCTCACTTCGGCGAACTTGACCTGCAGGTTGACCTGCAGCGGGGTCGCCGTCTTGAGGCGGCTGATGACGTTGGCCTCTTCACCGAGGAATGCCTGCACGAGACGTTCGGCCTCGGCAGCATCTTCAGGAGCGGCAACAGTGCCGGTCAGCAGGACGGTGTTGGTGCCCATCGTGGCCACGCTCACCTGCGCTTCGGGCATGGCGAGTGCCAGCATCTGGTCGACGCTGCCAATGTTGGAACCAACGCGGATATTGGCCGAGAAGATCACGTCGCCGCGGGCATTGCTCGCGTAGACGGTGGTCTCGCCCCCGGCCTTGCCGAAGACATAGAGCTGGCGCTGCGACTTGATCTGGACATCAGCAACGGCTTCGTTGGCGACGAAGACGTCGGCCATCGTGCCCGGAACCGTGATCAATTCACCGCGGCCGATCGAAAGGACGATCTCCTGGCTCGGGCTCACGACCTGCTGTGCGGTGGCGTTGCCTGTCGGTGCGGCCACCATCGGCAGCGCGATGACGCTGGCGAGCAGTGCTTTTGCAAAAGTCTTGGCTTTCATTTCAGGGCCCCTCGTAAATGTCCCCAGGAAGAGTTTTCGTTCGATAAGTTTCGACATGATCATTCCCTTCAGCGGGTGCTGCCGGCGACCGAGTCGAGCTCGCCCACCTCGCCCACGCCGGGCACGGTGCCGGTGCTGACCGAGCCTCCCACGGGCACTTCAACAGTGGTCTTGCCACGAGTGACGCGGACGGAAGGTCCGGAGTAGCGCGGAGCACCGTTGACGGTTTCCGAGACACCTTGCGCGGCAGGCGAAGTCCGATCGCGGCCGCCGCCCATGTCATCCTGCGGCGGGATCGTGCGACGCTGGAAGCGCGAGATGTCGCCGCCGGTCTGGTAGCTGGTCGAACGCTGAGCTGCGGTCGGACGGGTCATGGCCGTACGCAGGATACGCTCTTCCTCTTCAGCGGTTGCGCCTTCTGGGATATCGATGTCGCCATTGGCGATCGCACGCTCAAGCTCAGCCTGGTTGTCGGCAATCGAGCGGAGGACGAAGCGAAGCGAACCGACGCTTTCGGCGACCGCGATCTGTTCAGCCAGACGCGGCGTGACTTCGAGCGTGATGGTGTTGAAGTTGCGAACGATGGTCTTGCCATCTTCGCCGGTGATGCTTTCGGTCGACTGGTCGGTGGCGAGCACGCGCAGGTTTTCAAGCACGGTCTCGGCAGCACGCAGTGCGCGGCCTTCGCCTTCGACGGTCTGAGTAAGAACAACGTCAACACGGTCACCCGGGAAGATGAAGCCTGCCACACCATATTCAGCGTCAGGGATCGGAACCGCGATAGCTCGCATGCCCGGGCCAAGCGCCGCAGCAAGGAAGCCACGGTCGCCAGGACTGACGAGCGAGCCTTGGGTAACCGGCTCACCTGCAGTGACAGGGAAACGGACCACGGTGCCGAGCAGCTGGCTCATGTCGGATTCGCCGTCGATGAAGTAGGCGTCCTGGACGAGCTCTTCGGGCCATTCCTGATAACCCATGGCATCAGCCGTGATGATCGTGCCTGCGGGCAGAGCGCGATTAGCAACGAGCACTTTGGGCCCATCGGGTTCCGGCGCGGCCGCCTGAGCGGTCGGTGCGGTGTCGCCTGCGAACAAGCTGCGAGCAAGGAACGCGCTGCCAATCGCTACGACCAGCGCACCAAGCAGCAGAACCAGTTTCTTCCTATCCATGGCTATTTAGCCCCCTATCGTCGGCCCTGAGAAATATTCGGGCAGGTATGGTTGCAACGGTTAAGTCCGAATTGGTTAAGATCGGGTTCACAGCGGTTCTTGACCTTCGCTCTCAGGCAAGTCCGGGAACCGTGACGAGCTTCGGAAACATCACCCACAGCGCGGCAAAGGCGATCGCCACGCCATAGGGAATTGCAATTCTGTCCTTGTTGCGCCGGATGATGTGCCAGCCGCCCATGACGATGGTCAGAACCCCGCCGGCAATCGCCATGATGATGATCAGCTTGAGGAACTGGGTCGGCACGAACCACAGCGCGAGCGCGGTCAAAAGCTTCACATCGCCGCCGCCCATCAGGCGAAGCGCGAACAATCCGGCGAGCACGGCAAAGGTCGCAAGCGCAACAGCCAGTTGCAGCGCGACACCGGGCCACAGCGACAAGCCGCTCACGATCCAGAAGATCGGTGCTCCGGCAGCAATAGCGATGTTGAGCTTGTTCGAAATGGTCCGGCTGCGCAGGTCGGTGAAGGCTGCGATCAGCAGCGCAATTGCCAAGGCAACCAGCAGTCCGTAGGAAATGTAAGTCGCAATCATGTCGCCCCCGACGGGTCTCGCATTTCGGGGACAATCCCCTCGCGAAAGACCTCTTCTGGAGGCGGTGCTAAGGCCGAGTGCTTACGAAATAGTAACCAAACTGCGGAGGTTTTCATTCACAAGGCTAACGACGCAGCAGAGGCGCCAATTGTCTCGGCGCACTCCGACGCTCCTGCCAGCGGCGGGGCGGTGATCGATCGCCGCGCCATTCCCCCGGCTGCCAATGAGAGCGTGTGGCATACCAAGGATGGCCATGCCCTGCGCCGGATCGACTGGCCGGGAGCGAATGCTTCTTCGGGCGCGAAGGCGCGCGGCTCGATCCTGTTCCTGCCGGGGCGTGGCGATGCCTATGAGAAATATCTCGAGAGCCTTGAGGAATGGCATCAGGAAGGCTGGCGCGTAACCGCCTCTGACTGGCGCGGACAGGCTGGCTCGGGGCGGCTCGGCAAGGATGAGGTGACCGGCCATATCGACGACTTCCTTACATGGGTCGATGATCTCGCGCATTTGTGGGAGCATTGGACCAAGGAAGTGCCGGGGCCGCACATCCTCGCCGGGCATTCGATGGGCGGGCACATCATAATGCGCACCCTCGTAGAAGGGCGTATCAAACCCGACGCGGTGTTCATGAGCGCTCCAATGCTGGGCATGAGCGGACCGCCGCTGCCGCTGCCGGCGCTCCATTCGGTCGCCAAGGTGATGACAAAGGTTGGCGACAAGACCCGGCCCGCTTGGAAGTGGAGCGAGAAACCTGGCGAATTGCCCAAGCACCGCTCAAACCTGCTGACGCACGACAAGGATCGTTACGCCGACGAGGAATGGTGGCGCCGCCATCGTCCAGAGCTCGTCATGGGTCCCGCTAGCTGGGGATGGGTCGAACGCGCCTATGCCTCGTGGCGCGCGCTTGAGGCTCCGGGTGCTCTCGAAAAGGTCGACGTGCCGGTGCTCATCGTCTCGACTTCGGCGGACCGGCTGGTGAGCCACAAGGCCAATGTGCGCGCTGCAGAGCGCTTGCCCAATGGACGGCTGTACGAATTCGGGGAGGAGGCTCATCACGAGATCCTGCGCGAGACCGACGAGGTGCGTGGGCGCATGATGCGCACGATTACTGACTTTCTTGACGAGGTTGCGCCCCCACAGTGACCGAGCCTCTCTACGATTTTGCCGTGATCGGCGCCGGAATGGCAGGAGCGAGCATCGCTGCCGAGCTTGCACCACATGCGCGGGTGCTCGTGCTCGAAGGCGAAGATGCCCCCGGCTACCACTCGACCGGGCGCTCGGCAGCGTTCTGGGAGGAATGCTATGGCGGGCCGGGAGTGGTGCCGCTGACACTCGCCTCGGGCCGGTTCCTTCGAGAACACGGTTTCCTGTCCAAGCGCGGCGCGCTCTATGTCGGGCGCGGGGAGGACAGGGCCGAGATGGACGCCTTCGTCGAACGCTTCGCCGGGACAGGGGTGACAATCGAGCGGCTGGATCGCGCAGGACTGGCCGCAAAAGTTCCGCAGATGCGCCCTGATTGGTACGATGCGATCTACGAACCGGCCTGCGCGGACATCGACGTGGCGGGTTTGCACCAGCACTATCTGTCAGCGATGAAGCGCGCCGGTGTCGATCTCGTCTGCCGCGCCAAGGTGAGCGAATTGGCGCACGAGGACGGCGGCTGGCGGATCGACACCGCGAGCGGCGATACGTACCGCGCCGAGCGCGTGGTCAACGCTGCGGGTGCTTGGGCCGACACCGTCGCGCAACTGGCAGGCGCAAAGCCGCTTGGCATCGCTCCGCTGCGCCGGACGGTCGCGCAATTGCGCGTCGCGCCGGAGGCTCCTTCCGACCTCCCACTCGTGCTCGACATTTCAGGAAATTTCTATTTCAAGCCCGACAATGGCCGGCTGTGGCTAAGTCCGCATGACGAGATCCCGACCGAACCATGCGACGCCGCGCCCGAAGAAATCGATATCGCGCTCGCGATCGATCGCTTCCAGAAGGCGACCGATTGGCCGATCGAAGCGGTCGAGCGGCGCTGGGCGGGTTTGCGCAGCTTTTCGCCTGATCGTCTGCCGATTTATGGCGAGGATCTGAACGTATCTGGCTTCATCTGGTTTGCGGGTCAGGGTGGGTTCGGCATCCAGACCGCACCGGCCGCCGCGCGACTTGGCGCACAGCTGATGCTCGGCAATTCGCGCGATGCGCTCACCAGCGCGATTGATGCAGCAGCCTATGCTCCCGCGCGCTTCGAGGGTGAGAAAGCCTTGCACACGGGCTAGCCAAGCGAACTTCGATCTGTAAGGTGTCTTCCTGAGTTTCAGGATTAAAGAGAGGGATAGGAAACCGATGGCTCACCATTTCGAAATCTACAAAGACAAAGCCGGCGAGTTCCGCGTGCGCTTCAAGTACAACAGCGAAGTGATGTTCTCGACCGAAGGTTATTCGAGCAAGGACAGTGCCAAGAACGCGATCAAGTCGATCCAGAAGAACGGCCCCGGCGCGGAAACCGTCGACAACAGCTAAGCGCTTCGAGCGTTAGGCAGGCGGGCGTGCCTCCATCGCGGAGGCGCGCCCGATTTGCGTTCGGAGTTCATTCGCCGCGGGCGATCCGCTCAGCCTCGTCGCTGGCGAGCTGGTCTACGCGGTCATTCTCGGCGTGCCCGGAATGGCCCTTCACCCAGTGCCATTCGATATCGTGCCGGGCGGCGACTTCGATGAGGTCGTGCCACAGATCGGCATTGCGCACTGGCTTCTTGGACGCATTGACCCAGCCGCGCTTCTTCCAGCCGTGGACCCACTTGGTGATTCCGTCGATCACGTATTTGCTGTCCGAATAGAGATCTACCTTGCACGGCTCGATCAGCGCGCCGAGCCCGCGGATCGCGGCGGTCATCTCCATCCGATTGTTGGTGGTGTCCGCCTCGCCCCCCGAAAGTTCCTTTTCGTGAGCCCCCATGCGCAGCAACGCGCCCCAGCCCCCCGGACCCGGATTGCCCTTGCACGCGCCGTCGGTGAAAATCTCTACTTTCTTCATCGGTTTCGTCTGCCCCATCATGGCGCGCTCGCAAACAGTTCAGGACCGGATTCGTCGTAGAAACGGAGCCGACGGACGAAATCCATCGGGTCCTTGCGGGTTACCAAAGCGTCGGGAGGTGTGGTGATCCAGTCCTCGGCCCGGCTTGTGATGAAGCGAACACAGGCGCCGCGCGCAAGGACGGGCAGGCAGCCGCGTTCGCGGTCCGACAGCGGGCGGACCGCTTCATAGCCCTCCATCAAAGCGGTTCCGATCGCGTTGTGATATTCGCGCCCATCGCCCGAAAAACACCATGCAGCGTGCGTCACCGCAAAGTCGTAGGCAAAGGCATCGGTCGAGCTGAAGTAGAAGTCGATCAGCCCGCTCACCTCGTCGTCCAACATCAGCACATTGTCAGGGAAGAGGTCGCAATGGACGACGCCTTGCGGCAGCCCGTCCGGCCAATCGCTCTCGAACCGCGAAAGCTGCTCGTCGAGAATACCGGGGAGCGCAGGGTCGATGCCGGCCAGTGCAGCGCTGCCATACTTTCCGGCAATATGGCTCCAGCCCGAAAGCCCCATGTCATTGCGGCGGTCCTGGCCAAAATCGGCGACCGCAAGGTGGTTCTGCGCGAGCGCCTTGCCCACCGAGCGCGCCTGCGCCGGAGTCGGTCGGTCGACCGAAACGCCGGGAAGATATTCGATAAGCGCAACCGCCTTGCCATCGACGTGCCGGAAACTCGCACCCTCGCGATCATGGATCGTGCTGGGAACTGGACATCCCTTGGCCGCGAGATGATCCATCAGATCGAGGAAGAAGGGCAGGTCCGACAGATCGATCCGGCGCTCATACATGGTAAGGATGTAGCGCGCGCCGGCGCCGTCTTTCCCGGTCGTCTCGATCAGCCAATTGGAATTCGAAACGCCTTCGGCAATGCCCTTGGCGGAGACCAGATCGCCGACATCGTAATGCGCGATGAGCGAGGCAAGGTCCTCGGCGCCGAGATGGGTATAGACTGCCAAGCCCCCACGCGTCCTTATTCAGTCAGCTGGCGCGGCAGTTTGAACACCATCTTCTCTTCCGTCGTGGTGATCGTGCGTTCGCTGATATTGCGCATGGATGCGAGCGCATCGACCACCTCGCGCACGAGCACTTCTGGTGCCGAAGCCCCTGCGGTGAGCCCGATCGTGTCGACCTCATCGAGCCAGGCGGGGTCGATCTCGTCAGCGCGCTGGATGAGCTTGCCCGGAGTGCCGAGCCGCTCGGCAACTTCGACCAGTCGCAGCGAGTTGGAGGAATTGGGCGCGCCGACTACGAGCACCAGATCGCATTCGCGCGCCAATTCCTTGACCGCCGCTTGACGGTTGGAAGTGGCGTAGCAGATGTCCTCCGCCTTGGGCCCGGCAATCGTGGGGAAGCGCGCCTCGAGCGCCGCGATCACTTCGTGCGTATCGTCGACCGACAGGGTGGTCTGGGTGAGGTAGGCGAGCGCCGTCTGGTCGTCGAAGTCGAGCTTGGCGACATCCTCGACCGTTTCCACCAGCGTCATCTGCCCCGGCTCGACCTGACCCATCGTGCCAATAACCTCGGGATGGCCCTGATGGCCAATGAAGATGATGTGACGCCCTTTCTCGAGCTGGCGTTCGGCCTGGCGGTGGACTTTCGAGACTAACGGGCAAGTCGCATCGACATAGATCATCTCGCGCCGCTCGGCCTCGGCCGGGACCGATTTGGGGACGCCATGCGCGCTGAAAACGACCGGGGCATCGGTCGGCACTTCGTCCAATTCCTTGATGAAAATCGCGCCCTTCGACTTCAGCCCTTCGACCACGTATTTGTTGTGGACGATTTCGTGGCGGACATAGACCGGCGCGCCATATTTCTCGAGCGCCTTCTCGACGATCTCGATTGCACGGTCGACACCTGCGCAAAAGCCGCGCGGAGCGGCAATCAGCACGGTGAGCGGTTTCGCTTTTGGATCGGTGTTGTGAAAGGGGGCGTTCATGCGGCTTCCTCTAGCGCTTTGCTCGCGTCCTCGCTAGGGCGAGTGCAAATGCGCCAAATCGATTGGCGCCAAGATCGGTATTCAAGGACGGTTTTCAATGATGTTTCGCACCCGTGCACTTCCCGCCATCGTTGCGCTCGCAGCCCTCGCAGGGTGCGCGCGCGAAGGCGAGCTGGTGGTCAATCAGGGCGTCGGGATCACTTCGGTGCTGACGACCTGCCCGGCAGTGGGGATTCCCGACTATACCGGCGATGTGACGACCTTCCGCACTGCTGGCGATCCGACGCTTGCCAATCTCGATGTCTCTGCCTCGATCACGAACCTGCGTTCGACCTGCGACGATACGAGCGACCAGATCTATACCGAGGCGACGTTCGACGTGCGCGCACGGCGCACCGATGTACGCGGCAGCCGCACCGTGACGCTGCCCTACTTCACGACCGTCATTCAGGGCGGCACCGCCGTGGTGTCGAAGCGCGTGGGCGAGGTCACCCTGACCTTTGCCGATGGGCAGGAACGCGCACAGGCGAGCGCCAAGGCAGGCTCCTTCGTCAACCGCGCTGCGGCCACGCTTCCGGCCGATATTCGCGAACGCATCACCCGGCGACGACGCGCAGGCGATCCCGAGGCCGCGCTTGACCCGCTGGCCGATACCGAAGTGCGCGCCGCGATTCAGCGCACGCGCTTTGAAATGCTGATCGGGTTTCAGCTGAACGAACAGCAACTCGCCTATAACGCGACGCGTTGATTGTCGGTGTTCGCCCATGCGGGTGAACTCCTCGGTGCTGTTCCTCCGCTTCGCTACGGGCACCTGCGGGCGCGCAGTCGCGCTTTGACTGCCGTGACTTTGCGGCGGCTATCGCCTCTTTTTACTTCCAGCTTATTGAGCTAATCGGCCCATCGAAATGACCGACACAAAGACCCTTTACGCCGCCTATGCGGAAATTATCGAGCAGGCGCTCACTGAACTGGTCGCCGACGGCACGCTGCCTGAAGGCACTTCGTTCAAGAACGTCACGCTCGAACCGCCGCGCGACCCGGCGCATGGCGATCTCGCGACCAATGCAGCGATGGTCCTCGCCAAGCCTGCCAAAACCAATCCGCGCACGCTCGCCGAGGCGATCACCGCCAAGCTGCGGGCGCATGACAGCATCACCAGCGCCGAGATCGCCGGACCGGGCTTCATCAACCTGCGGCTCGCGCCGAGCGCGTGGCTCGACGAATTGCGCACGATCAACGCGCTGGGCGACGATTATGGCCGCTCGACCATGGGCGAGGCCACGCGCGTCAATGTTGAGTATGTCTCTGCCAATCCGACCGGGCCGATGCATATGGGCCATTGCCGCGGTGCGGTTGTGGGCGATGCGCTGTCGAGCCTGCTCGAATTTGCTGGGCACGAAGTAACTCGCGAATATTACATCAACGATGCCGGCGGGCAGGTCGACACGCTCGCCCGCTCCGCTCACCTTCGCTACCGCGAGGCGCTGGGCGAGGATATCGGCGAAATCCCCGAGGGGCTTTATCCTGGCGACTACCTCATCCCGGTAGGCGAGTCGCTCGCGCAGGAGTTCGGTGACAAATACGCCTCCGCACCCGAAGAGGAATGGCTCGCGATCTTCCGCGCCGAGGCGGTCGCCCGGATGATGGAAGTCATCAAGTCCGACCTCGCGCTGCTCGGCATCCACCACGATGTCTTCGCGTCAGAGGCCGCCTTGCACGCCGCAGGCAAGCCCGACGAGGCCGAGGCATGGCTGCGCGAACACGATCTCGTCTATGATGGCGTGCTCGAAGCGCCCAAGGGTAAGGCTCCGCCGGAGGATTGGGAGCCGGTTGAACTGCCGCTGTTCCGCTCGACCAAGTTCGGCGACGATCAGGACCGCCCGATCAAGAAGTCGGACGGCAAGTGGACCTATTTCGGCGCCGACCTTGCCTATCACATGCAGAAGGCCGCCAATGCCGATGCCCTGATCGACATCTGGGGCGCGGACCATGCCGGCACGGTCAAGCGGATCAAGGCGGCGGTCGCTGCGCTTTCCGAAGGGCAGGGCGAACCCACCCCGTTTGACGTCAAACTGGTCCAGATGGTCCAGCTGATGCGGGGCGGCGAGCCGGTGAAGATGTCCAAGCGTTCGGGCAATTTCATCACCATCGCCGACATGATCGACGAGGTGGGCAAGGACGTGGTGCGTTTCACCATGCTCACCCGCAAGCCCGATGCGCAGATGGAGTTCGACTTCGCCAAGGTTGTCGAAGCGTCGAAGGACAACCCGGTCTGGTATGTGCAATATGCGCACGCCCGGATCCGCTCGACCTTGCGCAAGGCGCTCGAGGAAGAGGGGATCAGCCCGTCCGCCGATGCGCTCGATCAGCTGGGCGAGGAGGAGCTCGCTCTCATCCGGCGCGCCGCGCAATTCCCGCGCGAGATCGAGGCGGCCGCAAAGGCACGCGAACCGCACCGGATCGCGTTCTACCTCTACGACCTCGCAACCGACCTCAACGGCTTCTACAGCCTCGGTAACACTGACATCGAAAAGCGGTTCATCTTGAAACATGATAAGGGTTTATCCGCAGCGCGGCTTTTCCTCGCCGAATCGATCGGGCAAGTGCTGAAAGGCGGCTTGCGCGTTCTGGGCGTGGAAGCTGTCGAGAGGATGTAAGAAGGACTTGAGGCGCGGTGATTATCGAAGCCGAATACGAGGAAGTCGAACCGACAGGCGAGGAACTCGACCTGTCCGAAGACGACAGCCTGCCTTGGCTCGAAGCGGACGAGGAGGACGAGGCTGCGGGCGGTGTCGACACCGCGCAGATCGTTGGCTTTGCGCTGCTCCTGCTCGCCATTCTCGCGCTCGTCGTGGGCGCAGTTTGGTACTATTCCAACAGCGACAACGATCCCACGCTCGAACCCGATGGCTCGACCATCGAGGCGCCAGAAGGTCCGATCCGCGAACGCCCTGAAGATCCTGGCGGGCGCGAGCTCCCCGGCACTGGCGATGTGGCTCCCGCCGTGGGCGAGGGTCAGACGCGCGAAGGCGTGATGGACACCGATGGCGAAGAACAGGCGGCTTCGGGTGACAAACTGACCGAAGCTCCCGCACCGACCGCAACCGGCGTCGGCGTGCAGCTCGCTGCCTATAGCTCACGCGCACGCGCCGAGCAGGGCTGGAACGACCTTCGCCGCCGCACCAGCGCGCTTGACGGCGTTCGCTACCGGATCGAGCAGGGCACAGTCGATATCGGCACCGTCTATCGCCTTCAGGCCGTCACCAGCGACCGCGCAGCCGCTGACCGCCTCTGCGCCGCTCTCAAGGCAGACGGGCTCGACTGTCAGGTCAAACCCTAGGATTTTCGGCGTAAGGGGCCGGTGAACGCACGATTCACCGCGATTGCGAGCAATTTCCCCCCGAAATAGCGGTTAGCGCGCTTGCAGACGCGCGTGGGCTTTGCGAGTTTTCATACATGATTCCGGCGATATTCGGCTGTTCTGGAACCCAGTTGACCGCGGAAGAGCGCGCCTTCTTCCGCCAGGCCGATCCTGCTGGCTACATCCTGTTCGGCCGGAACTGCGAAAATCCCGAACAATTGCGCGCGCTCACCGACGAATTGCGCTCACTTCATGGGCGAGAGCACCTGCTGATTTCGATCGATCAGGAAGGTGGCCGCGTCGCCCGTCTGCGCCCGCCGCACTGGGCGACCTATCCAGCTGGCGAAGCCTTCGACCAGCTCTATGCCGTCGCCCCCGCCAGCGCGATCGAGGCGGCTCGCGTCGGGGCACGGGCCATGGCGCTGGAACTGTCGGCAATGGGGATCACCGTCACCTACCACCCGCCGCTCGACGTGCGGCAAGAGGGGGCGCACGACGTGATAGGCGACCGCTCGCTCGGTTCGGACCCGATGCAGGTCGCCGCGATAGGGCGCGCGATCCTCGACGGGCTTTCCAGTGGCGGCGTTACCGGCTGCATCAAGCACATGCCGGGCCATGGCCGCTCAATGTGCGACACGCACAAGGAGATGCCGACGGTCCAAGCGAGCGTCGAGGAACTGGAAGCCGACATCGCTCCGTTCCGCAGCCTCAATTCGGCGCTGATCGGCATGACCGGACACCTGAAGTTTCCGGTCTGGGACGCGGACAACCCGGCGACGCTTTCGCCCGCGATCATCAGCGACATCATTCGCGGCGAGATCGGGTTCGACGGCCTGCTGCTCACCGATGATATCGATATGGAAGCGCTCGACGGGACGATCCCGGAGCGCTCTGCACGCGCGCAGGCGGCGGGATGCGATCTGGTGCTCAATTGTTGGGCGAAATTGGATGACATGGCCGGCATTTGCGAAGTGCTCGCACCCATGTCCGAGGCCACTTCGGCGAGGCTCGATGCGGCGATTTCGGAAACCAGTGTGACCGATGCAATTCCCGCTGAACAATCCGAATTGTTGGCCAAGCGTGACGCGCTGCTGGCGCTTGCGGAGGAGGCTGCATGAGCATGACCAGCGAAGACGGCTTTATGCTTTCAGGCGACGCCGCAGGGGCAGCTGAGCCCACTGCCGACATGCCAGAAGGCTGGGGCGACGACGTCGCCCGCTCCGGCGCGAAAGAGGGCGAAGAAGCGCTCTATCTCGAGCTTGACGGGTGGGAGGGGCCGCTCGACCTGCTGCTCGATCTTGCACGCCGGCAGAAGGTCGATCTTCGCGAAATCTCGATCCTCGCTCTGGTTGAGCAATATCTCGGTTATATCGAGCGTGCTCAAGATCTTAGGCTCGAACTTGCCGCTGACTACCTCGTCATGGCAGCATGGCTCGCCTACCTCAAATCGGCGCTTCTCCTGCCCAAGGACGAGCAGGAGGACCCCTCTCCCGAAGAGCTCGCACTGCGCCTGCAATTGCGGCTTCAGCGCCTAGGGGCGATGCGCGAGGCGGCGGCTCGGTTGATGGCGCGCGACCGGATCGGGCGCGACATATTCCTGCGCGGCAAGCCGGAGGGACTGCGCACCCATCGCAAGATGCTGTGGCGCTCGGATGCCTACTCGCTGATCCAGGCCTATGGGCAGGTCAAGGCGCGCACCGCGCCACGCATCTACCACGTTTCCGACCGTCCGGTGATGACGCTCGACAGCGCGCTCGACCGGGTTTCGGCGATGCTCGGCGTGACGCTCGACTGGATGGATATTCGCGACTTCCTGCCCAAGCACGCAGAACCTGCGCTCAAACGATCGGCGCTCGCTTCGAGCTTCGTTGCGGCGCTCGAACTGGCGCGTTTGGGTAAGGCTGAAATCGCACAGGAAGATGCATTTTCGCCGCTCAGGATCAGGCGTTTGAAAGAGAAAACGACATGACAGATGAGGGTCAGACCCAATCAGATCATGGTCAGACCGCCCCGGACGAGGTCGAGCGCGGGCTCGAAGCGACGCTGTTCGCCGCAGAAGAACCGCTGACTGTCGAAGAGATTGCCGGGCATCTCGGCGATCTTGAAAAATCGGTCATCCGCGATGCTCTGAAAGCTCTTCAGGCGCATTATTCGGATCGCGGTGTGCAACTGGTCGAGCGCGGCAAACGCTGGCATTTCGAAACAGCGCCGGACATGGCTCACCTGCTTCGGCGCGAGAAGGAGCAGGTGCGCCGGCTCAGCCGTGCGGCGACCGAAGTGCTCGCGATCATTGCCTATCACGAACCCGTCAGTCGCGCCGAGATCGAATCGATCCGCGGCGTGCAGACCAGCACGGGGACGCTAGACGTGTTGATGGAGGCGGGCTGGATCAAGCTTGCGGGCCGCCGCGAAGTGCCCGGTCGTCCGGTGATCTACGCCACGACTCCCGAATTCCTTGACCATTTCGGCCTCGAATCCCGCCGCGACCTTCCGGGCATGGAGGAGTTGAAGGCAACCGGCCTGCTCGATCCGGTCGACGATGCCTTCGAAGAAGCGATGGAGCAGGCAGGTTCGGACGAGGAAGAGGCGGAAGAGACCACGCCCGACGAAGAAAACGAAGTGCCCGACGCCGACGTTCAGCCCGACGCAACTGGCTGATCAGCACGCTACTTTGCGCACACGACTGGCGCAGCGCGGCCATTCTCCCTATATTGAGCGTTCAGCACGCCCCCGACGGGCAAAACAGAGAGAATTCGCATGAGCTTCGGCGTTTGGCAGATCCTGATCCTCGCAATCGTTGTCCTCGTCCTTTTCGGGCGCGGGCGCATTTCGGAGATGATGGGCGATTTCGGCAAGGGCATTTCCAGCTTCAAGAAGGGCATGAACGAGGACGAAGCGCCGAGCGATCCTGCTAAGGGTCAGATCGAGGCCCCGGCCAAAGATCCCGCCGCCGAGACCAAATCGGCCGAAAAGAGCGACACCCCAAGCTGAGCGAAGCTCGGCTGCGCCTCTCCAGAGCGCGCATCTAAGGCACAGACATGTTCGACATCGGCTTCCAGGAACTGCTGGTCATCGTGATCGTCGCGGTCCTCGTGATCGGGCCGAAAGACATGCCGATGGCGATGCGCACAGCGGGTCGCTGGATCGGCAAGATACGCAAGGTCTCGAGCCATTTCCGCACCGGGATCGACGCCATGGTGCGCGAGGCCGAGCTTGAGGACATGGAAAAGAAGTGGAAGGCGCAGAACGAGGAAATCATGCGCCGTTCCGCTGCCACGACCGAGACGAATGCCGGTGAGCCTGTGATGACCGGGCCTCCCCCAGTGGATGCGCCCGCTCCGCAAACGCCTGAGCCGCCCAAATCAGTCACCGCCGAAAGCGCCGCACCCAAAGCAGCGAGCGATGCGGTCGATGACGTCCAGCCCAAGCCTGCCCCCGGCGCGGAAACCCGCGCCAAGACAGGCAGGGACTGAGCGCATGGCCTTCGAGATTAAGGATATCGACGAGAGCCGCGCGCCGCTGCTTGACCACCTGATCGAGCTGCGCACGCGGCTGTTGCGCGCGGTTCTGGCGCTGCTCGCCGGGTTTGCGGTGTGCTTCTACTTTGCCGACTGGATTCTCGGCTTCCTGATCCAGCCCCTGCGTGCTGCCTTTCCCGATGGTGAAGGGCAACTGATCTTCACCAAGGTCCACGAGGTCTTCCTCGTCGAGTTGAAGATCGGTCTGTTCGCAGGTTTCATGGTGAGCTTTCCCATCATTGCGAACCAGCTCTGGGCCTTTGTCGCTCCGGGTCTCTATGCAAAGGAGAAGAAGGCGTTTCTGCCCTTCCTGATCGCGACCCCGGTGCTGTTCCTCGGTGGGGCGGCGCTCGCCTATTACGTGGTGATGCCGCTCGCTTTCGAGTTCTTCTTGGGGTTTGAAGGCGAGTTCGGTGGGCTTGAGGTCGAGGCGCTGCCGGCTGCGGGTGATTACCTCGGCCTGGTGATGCAGTTCATTCTCGCCTTCGGCCTCACCTTCCTGCTGCCGGTCCTGCTGATGCTGCTCCACCGTGCGGGGATTGTAACTCGCGCCCAGCTTGCCGCCGCGCGGCGTTATGTAATCGTCGGAGTCGTTGCTTTGGCCGCGATCGTCACGCCGCCAGATCCGGGCAGCCAGATCATCCTAGCCGTGCCGTTGCTGTTGCTGTTCGAGGCTTCGCTGCTGCTGATGCGATTGCAGGAGAAGACAATGAAGCGCGACGCGGAAGATGGCGCTGAGGAAGCCGCGCCGGCACCGGATGGGGGCACGGATGCCACCACCACCACCGGCGGCGAGAAGGGCGGCGCAGTCAGCACCGAGTGAACGGCAGGTCGGGCGATTCAGCCGCGCTCTCCCCCTAACCACACGCAAAAAGGGCCCCGCATGCGGAGCCCTTTTATACCAGCGACCCTGTGCGCAATCAGGGGCTGGTCGGATTGTCGTCGTCACCGCCTGCGACCGCGATGATGCCACCGATCACTGCCGCTGCGCCGAGCAGCAGGAGGAGCGTGCTGCCTTGGCCTTGGATTTCGCTTTCCCCTTCGACCGGAGCGGCTGCGCGATCAAATGCGCCCTCTGCGATGGCCGGGGAAGCTGCGAGCGAGAATGCTCCGATTGCGAGCGCGATTGTGCGGAATTTCATCAATTCGTCTCCTGAAAACTAACGTAGGACGACTCGCGCTGCGGCGAGGCGAGGGAGTTGCCTTGAGAGACGTGAATTGCAGAAAAATGTTTTTAATCAATGACCTAAGTAGTCATACCTAGGCCTGCAGCAGCATCTCGATAAGCGTCCTTACCGGGCAGAGCGGGCATAGACGCGCTCGCCGCCGACCCAGACTTCGCGCACTTCGGTCTCGCGAATGTCGGTAGGCGATGCGAGCAGCGGGTCGCGGTCGACAAAGATGAAGTCCGCGCGCTCGCCGGGAATCAGCCGCCCGAAGCGGCCGTCAGCAAAGCCAGCATAGGCCGCATCGGCGGTGAATGCGTTGAGCGCCTGTTCGCGGCTCACCGCTTCCTGCGCGCGCCACCCGCCGAACGGTTCGCCATTGGCATCAGTGCGGCTGATCGCGACCGCGAGCCCCGCAAACACGTCAGCGGGTTCGACTGGCGCGTCCGATCCGAAGGCGAGCCTGCCGCCGACATTGAGGACGCCGCGCCACGCATAGGCACCGCCCAACCGATCCTCGCCCAGCCGCGCTTCGGCCATGGTCCGGTCCGAAGTCTGGTGGAGCGGTTGCATCGAGGCGATCACCCCGTGCTCGCCGAAGCGCGCCAAGTCTTCGACATCGACGATCTGCGCATGCTCGATCCGCCAGCGGCGGTCGCCGGTATAGGTCTCGGACAACTCCTCTATCGCGTTGAGGACATCGGCATTGGCCGCATCGCCGATGGCGTGGATCGCGGTCTGGAAATTGTCGAGCGCTGCGCGGCTCATCCGGTTGCGCAATTGCGCCGAGGTCAGCAGCGAAAGCCCACGGGTCGAGGGTTCGTCCTCGTACGGTTCCTTCAGAATAGCCCCACGCGAACCGAGCGCGCCGTCGACATAGATCTTGATACCGTTGAGACGCAGGCGATCCTCGTAAAGCCAAGGGGTCGGACCGGGGCCGCCGATCAGCTCCATCGAATCGACCGAATCGGCATAGGCCATGATGCGGATGCGCAAGGATCCATTGTCGCCCGCACGGCGGAAGGTCTGCCAATCCTGGATCGAGATACCCATGTCGGCAACCGCGGTGATCCCGTTTGCGAGAAGTCGCTCCTGCGCCATGGCGAGCGCGGCGTCGCGATCTTCGGGGCGCGGGGCTGGAACGGTCCTGCCCACCAGCATCTCGGCATTGTCGATGAAGACTCCGATGGGATTGCCATCCGCGTCTCGAATGATGCGTCCGCCTTCCGGATCGGCGGTCGCGGCGGTGACGCCCGCGCCTTCGATGGCGAGAGTGTTGCCCCAGCTCGCATGCCCGTCGACACGGCCGAGCCAGACCGGGCGATCAGAGACGACCGCGTCCAGTTCGGCGGCGGTGGGGAAGCGCCCCAGTCCCCATCTCTCCTGATTCCAGCCGCGCCCGAGGATCCATGGACGCCCCGGATTGTCCTCGGCAAACTGCGCAATTTTCGCGAGAGCTTCTTCGAGGCTGTTGGTGTCCGACAGGTCGAGCGTCAGCTCGCCGAACCCTATCCCCATCACGTGCACGTGAGCGTCGATCATGCCGGGGAGCATGACCTGACCTTCGCCGTCCATCGCGAAGTCGATATCCTCGGGCCGCTCCTCGCCGCGCTCGAGCGTGTGGGTGATCACCCCGTCCTCGTCGAACACAAGCTGGGTGAAGCGCTTGACCTCGCCACTCTCGTCAATTGTGATGCCGTCGACATTATAGACAAGCGTATCGGCGAGGGCGGGCGTCGCGATGAGCGCTGCGCCAATAGCAAGAGCGGTGCGGATCATTTGAGGTCTCACTTCGTGTCGGAGGATCTGGGAAGGCGCGAGATGAGCGCGCTGGTATCGTGTCGCGCACCGCCTGCGGCTTGCACGTCTGCGTAAAACTGGTCGACCAAAGCGGTGACGGGGGACGACAGGCCAAGGCGTCTCGCTTCGTCGAGCGCGTAGCCTAGGTCCTTCCTCATCCAGTCGATCGCGAAACCGAAATCGAACTCGTCGCGGGTCATGGTGGCCCAGCGATTGTCCATCTGCCAGCTTTGTGCCGCGCCGCCCGAGATCGCCTCATAGGTCTTGTCGAGATCGAGCCCAGCGCCCTGTGCCAGCCGGATCGCTTCGGAAAGGCCGCCGAGCACGCCAGCAATGCACATCTGGTTTGCCATTTTGGCTGTCTGGCCCGCACCTGTAGGGCCGACATGGGTGATCGCCTTGGCATAGGGCTCCATGGCAGGTCGCGCCCGCGCCATAGCCTCATCCGATCCGCCGCACATGATCGCGAGCTGTCCGTTGACCGCGCCTGCCTCGCCGCCGCTGACCGGAGCGTCGATGAAAGCGATGCCCTTGGTATCGCAGCTGGCTCCAAGCTCTCGCGCCATGTCGGCAGAGGTCGTTGTGTGATCGACCAGCAGCGTCCCTTCGGCCATTGCCGAGAGGACGCCTTCATCGCCGAGGGTGACGCTGGCGAGGTCTTTGTCATTGCCAACGCAGGTCATCACGATGTCGGCTTCGCGCGCGGCTTCGGCTGGGGTGTCGGCGAAGCGCACTTCGAGGCCTTCGGCCGCCCAGACCTCGCGCCATTTCGCAACGCGTTCGGGCGAGCGGTTGTAAGCGGACACCTCGTAGCCGGTCCGTGCGAGGTGGCCGGTCATCGGTCCGCCCATCACGCCCAGTCCGATGAAGGCAATCTTCCGGGAAGTCGTCATGGGCAAGGTGCCTAAAGGCTAAGCCCGGACTTGCCAATGCGCGCCTCGCCAAAGCCCACCTGCTCCGGGGGACAAGATATTCTTCGCCAATTCTTGCCCGCATTCTCGCCAAATCGAATTGCCCTTACGGAAATCCCAGCCTAACGCCTCTGGCACCATGAATGCACCGGACAACAGCCTCAAGACCGCACCCACGCCTGCGGACCTCACCATCGACGATGTGCGCGCAGCCGCCGCGCGGATCGACGGCGCGGTGGTGAAAACGCCGATGATGCATTCCAAGACGCTGTCACAGATCACCGGCGCGGAAATCTGGCTCAAGTTCGAGAACCTGCAGTTCACCGCCGCCTACAAGGAACGCGGGGCGCTCAACGCCCTGCTACAGCTGACCGAGGAGCAGATGAAGCGCGGCGTCATCGCGGCCTCTGCCGGCAATCACTCGCAGGGCCTGTCCTATCACGGCACCCGGCTGGACGTGCCAGTCACGATCGTGATGCCCAAGACGACCCCCACGGTGAAGGTCATGCAGACCGAGAGCGTGGGCGGCAATGTCGTGCTGCACGGCGAGACGTTTGACGATGCCGCCGCTCATGCGCGCGAGCTGGAGGCAGAGCGCGGGCTCACCTTCGTCCACCCCTTCGACGATCCGCATATCGCGGCAGGGCAGGGGACGGTCGCGCTCGAAATGCTCGAGGTGAAGCCCGATCTCGACTGCCTTGTCACGCCGATCGGCGGTGGCGGACTGATCTCGGGCATGGCGACGGTCGCCAAGTCGCTTAATCCCGATATCGAAGTGATCGGCGTGCAGGCGGGCCTGTTCCCGAGCATGTTCGCCAAGTTCAAGGGCGAGGAACGCGATTGCGGCGGCGACACGCTGGCCGAGGGCATCGCGGTCAAACGGCCGGGCGAGTTCACCAGCCAGGTGATCGAGAAACTGGTCGACGATATCCTGCTCGTGGGTGAGCCGAGCCTGGAGAAAGCCGTCTCGCTGCTGTTGCAGATTGAAAAAACGGTGGTCGAGGGCGCGGGTTCAGCGGGGCTTGCGGCCGTGCTCGACAATCCCGAACGGTTTGCGGGCAAGTCGATCGGGCTGGTCCTGTGCGGCGGCAATATCGACACCCGCCTGCTCGCCAATGTGCTGCTACGCGACCTTGCGCGGCAAGGGCGTCTCGCGCGGTTGCGCATCACCTTGCAGGATCGTCCCGGCGCTCTATTCAAGGTCATGCGGCTGTTCGACGAGCACAACGTCAACATCATTGAGATTTACCACCAGCGCATCTTTACGACGCTGCCGGCAAAGGGTCTCATCACCGACATTGAGTGCGAGGCGCGCGATGCGCAGCAGGTAGAACGATTGGTGAAGGCGCTTCGCGGTGCAAATTACAACGTGCAGGTTGTGGAGCTGAATTAGCGCTTGGCCGATTCGCGCGAGCAGACGTTTTCGTTCGTCTCGAGCAGGTTTCGTTTAAGGGCAATGCGCCCTCCTGTCCCGCTTTGCTACGAGGGCCGGCGCGCTCGCTCAGATGCGATGGGCGAGAGCAGCAGATCGTCCCGTGACATGTGCAAACTAACCCAAAATTCACCATGATTTGTGGTTAAGGGTCTTTTACCGACGGGGCTGAGAAGGCATAAGAATGTCTTAACGCACATCTCTGCCGATTCCCGAGAAGGACCCCGCCAGCCCGTGACGGCCCCGATCCGCTTTCCCCGTTTCTTTGTGACGAGCCCTGCGCCGTGCCCCTATCTACCGGGGCGCAGCGAGCGCAAAGTCTTCACCGAATTGAAGGGCGCACACGCGGATCAGCTGAACGAAGCGCTTGGCCGGATTGGGTTCCGTCGCAGCCAGACGGTCGCTTATCGCCCCAGCTGTCTCGACTGTCAGGCCTGCGTTTCGGTTCGCGTTGTCGCGGGCGAGTTCAAGCCGTCCTCCACGCAGAAGCGCGAGATCAGGCGCAATCGCGATCTGGTCGTCACAGAATGCCGTCCGTGGGCGACCGAAGAACAGTTCGAGCTGCTCACCAAGTATCTTTCGGTTCGTCACCCCGATGGCGGAATGTCGACAATGGACGAGATGGACTATGCCGACATGGTCGAGCACACGCCTGTCTCCTCCCAGCTTGTTGAATATCGCGAGCCGTCGAACAATGGCGAACCCGGCAAGCTCGTCGGCGCCTGCCTGACCGACACGCAGGGCGACGGGCTGTCGATGATCTATTCGTTCTACGACCCCGAGCACGAAGCGCGCGCTGGCCTGGGCAATTACATCATTCTCGACCATATCCTGCGCGCCCGTGAGGCCGGGCTGCCCTATGTCTATCTCGGCTATTGGGTCGATGGCTCTCCACGCATGCAGTACAAGGTGCGCTACCGCCCGCTCGAAAAGCTTACTCGCGAAGGCTGGCAGCGCATGGGCGAAGACGAGCAAAGCGCACTGATCGCCGCAGCTACAGCACCGCGCGACAAAAATGCTGGCGCAATCAGCGGCGCAAGGGGTAAGGACGGCCAACCCGTTAAATTCCCTGCGAGCTGAGTATTTGAAATTTCTAGGGTTCCTGCCGGTCCTCGCGGCTGGGTTGACTGTGCACGGCGCCTCGGCCGCCGCACAGCAAACTGCGCCCGAAATCGTGGCCGCCGAGCGCGATGAAGAGCCGCTCGAAGAAGCCGATGAGCAGCCCGAACCGACACCGCCTCCCGCGCCCGATCTGCCGCGCACGCTCGACGATCTGATCCCGCAAGGCGTGGTCGGTAATGCTGAGGAATGGGCAAGGCAGGGCGTTTCGGAAGACGGTTCAGCGGTAAGCCCGTCACCTGCTCCACCGCTGTCCCCGGCGCCTGAGGATACCGTCCCGCTGTCGGTGCCTTACGATATCGACGCGGCGCTCGACGATTTCGCGATTCCCCAGCCGGAGCCACTCTCCGAAGAGGCCGACCGGCCAAGTTTCGCCGAGATTGAGGCGCCCACGCTTGTCGACCTTCCCGAGCTTGAGGAGTTTCAGGTCAGCGACGAGCTGATCCTCGCTTTCCCAGCCGAGAATGATCGTTTTCCCGAAGAGACCGACTTCATCGCCCGGTTCCGTGCGTTGTCGGCGATCGAAGCGCTCGAATCGGCTGATGACACCGTCCCGCAACTCGCGGCGCGCGCTCGGTCGGACGAGGAATTGCTGGGCCAGATGTTGCGCACATACGGCTATTACAACGCCGATGTCGTACGCCAGCTGTCTGGCGGGCGGCGCGGGGAAACCGAGGCCGAGCGAAACGATGCGCAGAGACCGGCCGACACCGATCCGGTCGTGCGGTTCGATATCCTGCCCGGCACGCGCTATCGTTTCGGGACGATTGACTTGGGCGAGCTCGATGCGCTCCCCGATCCCGATGGACGGGACCTGCGCGAAGTGTTCGGCATCTATCCCGGCGATCCGCTATATTCAGACCGCATCATCGAACAACAAGTGCAATTGCGCGTCGCTCTAGGCGAAAGCGGCTTTCCCTTTGCCGAGTTGGATGATCCCTCCTTGCTGATCGACCATGCGCGCGAAGAGGGTGATCTGTCGTTACCGGTCGACCCCAACGGCAAATATGTGTTCGGCGAGATCGTGAGCGACGACCCGCGCTTCCTCTCGAACCGGCATCTTGGCCGCATTGCGCGCTTCGAACCGGGCGAGACCTATCAGGCAAGCCTCGAATCCGACTTGCGCCGCGCGATCCTTGCCACCGGCCTTGTCTCGAGCGTGGTCATCACTCCGCGCGAAACCGAGCCTCCCGAACCCGGTGAACCTGGCGAAGTCGCGCTCGATGTCGAACTCGAACGCGCACCCCTGCGAACAATTTCAGGGGCAATCGGCTACGGCACCGAGGACGGCTTCAAGCTTAAAGCCGCATGGGAGCACCGCAATTTCTTCCCGCCCGAAGGCGCGATCCGGCTGCGCGGCATTCTGGGCACGCGCGAACAGCTCGCGAGCGTCACCTATCGCCGCAACAACTTCAAAGACCGCGACCAAGTGCTCACGTTCGACGCTTATGTCAGCGATATCGAGACCGAGGCGGTCGATGCGCGCACGGCGGCGCTGCGCGGCTCGTTCGAGCGGGTGTCGAACCTCCTATTCCAGAAGCCGCTGAGTTGGCAGGTCGGCGCCGAGTTGCTCTACACCGACGAGCGCAATCGCATCACCGGGGGAATCCAGCGCCCGCGTCAGGAGTACCTCATCGGAGCATTGTTCGGCAGCGCGACGATCGATGCGACCGACGATCTGCTCGACCCAACAGAAGGCTTCCGCGTCACTGGCTTTGCCGCACCCGAAGTCTCGCGCTCTTTGGGGGCAGAGACATTCTATCTGCGCACGCGGGCGGATGCGAGCTTCTACCAATCCGTGGGCGAACACGTCATTGCGGGCCGGGTCGCGGTAGCCTCAATTCTTGGGGCCGAACCGTTCGAGATCGCGCCGTCGCGCAGACTCTATTCGGGCGGCGGCGGGTCGGTGCGCGGCTACGGTTTTCAGGGTATTGGACCGCGCAACGATCTCGGCGAGCCGACCGGCGGGGGATCGCTCGTCGAAGGGGCGATCGAGGCGCGCATCCAGACCGGGCTGTTCGACGGAGCGGTCGAAGTGGTCCCGTTTCTCGACGCAGGGACGGTCGGGCTCTCCTCGACGCCCGATTTCCGTTTCATAAGCTACGGTGCGGGCGTTGGCGTGCGGTACAAGACGAGCTTCGGACCGATCCGCGTCGATGTCGGCGTGCCGCTCAATCCGCGTGAATTCGATGCTCCGGTCGTGGTCTATGTCAGTCTCGGGCAGGCGTTCTGATGGCGGACGAAGAGATCATCGAAGCGGAGGCCGAGGCTCCCCGCCGCAAGCGCAAGCGTCGCTGGGCCAAGCGGCTCGGTTGGGCGCTGGCGGCGCTGATCACGCCGTTCGTGCTGCTCGGGCTCTTCCTCAGCACCCCGATCGGCAAGCGCGTCGTCACTGATCAGATCGCGCAGGTTTCGCCGGCGTCGGGGCTGCGCTTTGAGGTAGGGCGGATCGAAGGCGACATATACGGGCAGTCGGTGCTGCATGATGTGATCGTCAAAGACCCGCAAGGTGCTTTCCTCACCATCCCCGAAGTCGAGCTGAACTGGCGTCCGCTTTCGTGGCTGACGAGCGGGATCGATGTGCGCGAACTGACAGCGCGGCGCGGCACGCTCACCCGGATGCCAGAATTGCTGCCCGGCGATCCCGACGCACCGATCCTTCCCGATTTCGACATCCGTATCGATCATTTCGAGATCGACAATCTGACGCTTGCACCTGGACTTGCAGGCGAAGAAGCGCAGCGCGCCGACTTGATCGCCAAGGTCGATATCCGCTCGGGCCGCGCTTTGATCGATGCCGAGGGAACATTCGGCGCCGAAGACCGGATCGAGCTGTTGCTCGACGCCGAACCCGATGGCGACCGTTTCGACCTTGCGCTCGATTACAACGCTGCGGCCGACGGCCCGACCGCTGCTCTGGCTGGGCTAGACAAGGCCTATCGCATGCGGGTCGAGGGCGATGGGACTTGGAGCGAGTGGCTCGGCCACGCGTTGGTGACCCGCGAAGTGGACGGCGCAACCAGCCGCGTGGCCGGTTTCCGCCTGACGAACAACGAAGGCACTTACGGCCTGCTCGGACAGCTCTCTCCTGAGATCGAGGGCGACACCATTCTCTCGCGCGCGATCGGAAGCGCGTTGTCTCTCGCCGCAACCGGCACGCTGGAAGAGAGTGTGTTCGACGGCGATGTAACCGCTGTCAGCTCGTCGCTGGACCTGCGCGGCGAAGGTGCGCTCGATCTTGCGGGCAACAATGCGCAGGATTTCGCGATAAGAGGAAGGCTGCGCGATCCTTCGCTTTTTGCCGAGACAATCAGGTTCGAAGGCACCCGATTTGCCGCAACTCTTGACGGACCGTTTCGCGACCTCGTGATCGATCACAGGCTCAGGATTAATGCGTTGGTGGCTGGAGATACCGTCACCGCGACCGGCCTTGCGCAATCGGGCACCGCAACCTTTGACGGAACAACTTGGCGTGTGCCGCTCAACGTCAGCGCTGCGCAGGTCGAAACCGGCAATGCGCTGATCGACCCGCGGCTGGCAAACGGTTCCATCAATTGCCTGCTGACGTGGTCGCAAGGCGATCTCAACGCGGACAATGCGCGCATCGCCTTTGACGGTCTGGCAGCGCAGCTGACGCTGCGAGGCAATACGACCGAGAACGCATACGCGCTTGAAGGGCCGGTCAATGCGCGAGGGCTCAGAATCGAGAATGTCGGCAATCTCAACGCGAACACCAAGATCCGCCTGACCTTCGGCAGTACACCATGGAACCTCAACGCGAATTTCTCCGGGGTGTTCACCGACGTCTCCAACGCGACGATCGCCAATATCGCGGGCGAGCAGGTGCGCGTAGATGGCGGATTGTCGATGGGCGGCGAGTTGCCAATTGTCATGCGCGACGTGATGATTGCGAGCGAACGGCTCGACGCGCGGCTCGACAGCCGGATCGAAGGCGGCCGCACCACGCTCGCCGGGGCCGGGAGCCACGTTCAGTATGGCAGTTTCACCTTCGATGCCGAAGTCGCAGGCGAGGGGCCGAGCGCGGTTCTGGTGCTCGCCAACCCCTATCCTGCGGCTGATCTCAAGGACGTGCGGGTCGCGATCGCACCATCCGATGACGGGTTCGCGCTCGACGTTGCGGGCCAATCGCTGCTCGGCCCATTCGAAGGCGATCTCGGGCTGGTTTTGCCTGCTGACGGTCCGGTCCGGATCGCGATCCGGAACCTCGACATCTACCGTACCAATGTCACCGGCTCGCTCGCGCTGCTTGAGGGCGGTGTCGCGGGCGATCTTGCTTTGAGCGGCGGGGGCGTCGGGGGCACGATTGCGCTCTCACCGGGGGCGGGCGGGGCGCAGAACTTCGACCTCGACCTCACCGCGAGGCAGGCCCGTTTCGGCGGCGAGACGCGGATTGCGCTGGCATTCGCCGATATCGACGCGAGCGGCTCTTTCGGCGAAGGCACCAGCAGGGTCGAGGCCGATATCGAGGGCACAGGCCTCGAATACGGTGCGCTGTCGATTGCGGCATTCAACGCGCAGGGCCAAGTGATTGACGGGCGCGGCGAGATACAGGCTGCCATCGCGGGTCGGCGCGCAGACAGGTTCCAACTGAAATTCGACGGAGATTTCACGCCTCAGCGCATCGCGGTCATCGCGGCGGGCGAATATGGCGGGCGACCGATCACCATGCCGCGCCGCGCCGTGCTCACCGCGCTCGAAGACGGCGGCTATCGCCTAGCGCCTACGCAGATCGGCTACGCGCGCGGCTTCGCGATTGTCGAAGGCCAGTTCGGCGGCGGAGAGACCTCTCTCGAAGCGCAGCTCAACCGGATGCCCTTGCGGCTCGCCGATCTCGCCGGTTCAGAGCTTGGCTTGGGCGGCAGGCTGTCGGGCATCGTGCGATGGAGCCAAAGTGGCGATGCACTGCCCACGGGCAATGCGCGGGTGCGGATTGACGACTTCACCCGCTCTGGCCTCGTCCTCTCCTCGCAACCGATAGACGTGCTCGCGGTCGCAAACCTTTCGCCCGGGGCCCTGCGAGTTGGTGCGCGGATCCGCGAAGACGAAGCCCGGCTCGGACGATTGGAGGCGACCATCACCAGACTACCGCGCTCGGGCGATCTCTATTCGCGCCTCAGCCGCGGGAGGCTCGATGCGAGCCTCAACTACAATGGCGATGCCTCCGCGCTGTGGAGGCTTGCCGCGATCGAGACATTCGACCTTGTAGGCCCGATCGATATCGAGGCGCGCGCCACTGGGAGCCTCGCCGACCCGCGCATCACGGGCGAGCTCGCGAGTGACGATCTGCGGCTGCAAAGCGCGATTGCCGGCACCGATATCGAGAACATTAGCGCGCGCGGGCGGTTTGCAGGATCGCGGCTCGAACTCACGCGCTTTGCCGGGAGCACGACAGGCGACGGGACGGTCTCGGGCAGCGGCTTCGTCGATCTCGCTGGCATGTCCGCAGCACGAGGTCCGCGCATCGACATCCGCGCCGCTGCGAACCGCGCGCGGCTGCTTAATGCGAACGGACTTGATGCGACGATCACCGGCCCCTTGCGGATCGTCTCGGACGGCGTTGGTGGAGCTATCGCCGGGCGCCTCGACGTGAACCGCGCCAGCTGGCGGCTGGGCGTTGCGGCGGAGGACATGCGGCTGCCGACCATTGCCACGCGCGAGATCAACCGGCCCGACCGCGTCGCCGCAGCTGCCCCGACCGTGACCGGTTCGTGGCGCTACCTCATCGATGCCCGCACACCCAGCCGGGTTGAGGTCGACGGGATGGGGCTCGACAGCGAGTGGGGCGTCGACATCGCCTTGCGCGGCACGGTCGACGACCCGCGCATTGGCGGTGAAGCGCGGCTGGTGCGGGGCGCATACACCTTCGCCGGCACGCGGTTCGATCTTACCCAGGGGCGCATCGAGTTCGACCGCAACATGCCGATCGACCCCCGGCTCGACATCGAGGCAGCGGCGAGCGCCAACGGCACCAATGTCACGATCGACATCACCGGCAATGCGCAATCGCCCGAGATCGCTTTCTCCTCTACCCCCGCGCTGCCTGAGGAAGAGATCCTTGCGCGCCTCCTTTTCGGCGGGTCGGTCACCTCGCTCTCCGCCACCGACGCGGTGCAACTTGCAGCTGCGGTTGCATCGCTGCGCGGCGGCGAAGGCGGGCTCGACCCTATCGGCACCTTGCGCCGCTCGATCGGGCTCGACCAGCTGCGCATTGTCAGCGCCGACCCGGCCTTGGGACGCGGGACCGGCGTGGCGCTCGGCAAGAACCTCGGGCGGCGGTTTTATGTCGAGCTTGTCACCGACGGGCAGGGCTATTCGGCAACGCGGGTCGAATACCGTGTCACAAGCTGGCTGGCGCTGCTCGGGAGTGTCTCGACAATAGGCCGCGACAGCGTGCTCGCGGAGATCAGCAAGGACTACTAGCGCGTTTCTTGTTTGCGTGGCCCCATCCGGGGCCAGGTGGGCCTTCGGCCCGTCTCCGACTCACTCGCTAGACGCGCATCGAAGATACGCTCGTTGCGGGCGGCCGGTCGGCCTTGCGATCGCCAGCGCGCGCGAGCCATTCCCGACCTCAATCCTTGCTCACATAGAGCTTCGCTTCGGCTGCGCGGCGGCGCACCAGCCCTTTGAGCACTCGTCCGCCCGCCTTGTTCCAGCGGGCGAACTCAGTCGAAGCGCCAGCATAGTCGCCCGCCTTGTGCTTCTTGGTCAGCGTGGCGCGGGCGATGGCCCCGGTGTTGTAGTGGAAGCTGACCATGGCATCGAACTGTGCCTGCGTGGTCGGCGCATCGCCCAGAGCGCGCGCGACGTCCTTTGCGTAGCGCACGAGGTCGCTGGTCAACCGGGCATCGCACTGCTCCTGCGTCCACAGCGTGCCGGGGCCGATCCGCGCTTCACCGCTCAGGTCCCTGCCGGTCGCGCCCCAACCGATTGTCCACGGTTCGCCGCCCGTGCCAGGGTCGGGATAAGCTTCGACCATCCCGTCCCGGCGAAGCCTCGCGCAGCCTTCGAACTTCTTGATGAGAGCGATGCCTTCAGGGCCGATACGCCGTGTCTGTCCCTTGGGCGCTTTCCTACAGGATGGAACGCTTGGAACAGGGTTCAAGGGCAGACTTTCAGGAGTGGAACTCGCGCCATTTTCATCGAGCCAGTCGTCAATTGCGTCGACCTCGGACTGCTTGAACCCACGACCGATCAGACGTCGGATCGCGTCGAAGAAGGGCTTGCGGGAATGGTCGGGGGTGGGAGAGTTGGAAATCGCCATAGTCAATTGACCTCTTGCGTGAAGGGAACACGAAAACGAGGCCGATCGATTAGACACAATTGAGCGATGTAGGAAAATGGTTCGTGGGGGCAAGGTCGCGCGCGCACCCAGCGAGACGCTTGCGATTTCAAACCGGGCCGGACAGTTTCGGAGGATGAAACTGGTCCACTCTTCGCTCGCATCCCTGTTCCTGCTCGCCGCACCGGCAGCAGCGGAAGAGCCGGTTCAATGGGAGACGCTCGAAGGGCTGTCGCCTGCCGAGATCGGTGATCTTGTCCTCGAAGGCCGCGATCATCGTCAGATCGTTGAGGTCGAAGAAAGATCGCACTCCATGAACCCTCCGGGCATGAGAGAGCTGCTAATGCGAGATTTGCCGCGACGGACGGCTGAAGGCTGCGTGCGGACAAGGTGGCAGGCCACTTTTTGGGTGGGAACGAGTACCGATCCGATGAAAACCGGCCTTTGGCGTTTGCTGGGCGGCTACGAAGAGATTTCACTCGGCGAGCGAACCCCGTGTATTCTGGCTGATTACACTTCGCTTGGGACGGGCGTGGACGTTGCGACAGGTCTTGCTGGCCTGAAAGTGTTGGCGCAGATCGGGGCGGGTGAGCGCGAGTTGGAATGTGTCGATCAAACCGAAGGCAATGTCTGCCGCACTCCCCGCATGATGCGAGATGCTATTCGGTACGCGTCGGCTTGGCATGTGCGCCGCGAAGGTTCGGCGATGGAATTTTGGTTAGGTATCCGGGGTATGGGACCGGTCACGGAAGTCAGCGTTCCCGACGATCCGCTCGCCAAGGTTCAGATCGAACGCGCATATCCGCCCCCCTTTTGATGCCTCCAAACGAAAAGGCCGCCCGGTTTCCCGAGCGGCCTTTCGCTTTCTTCCAAGGGTCTGGAAGCTTACGAGCTATAGTACATGTCGAACTCGACCGGGCTCGGCGTGGTTTCGAGGCGCAGCTGCTCCTCCCACTTGAGCTCGGCATAGGCTTCGATCTGGTCGACCGAGAAGACGTCGCCTTTCAAAAGGAACTCGTGGTCTTCTTCCAGAGCCTCGAGCGCCTCACGCAGCGATCCGCAAACGGTCGGAACATCGGCGAGCTCTGCCGGGGGCAGATCGTAGAGGTTCTTGTCCATGGCATCGCCGGGGTGGATCTTGTTCTCGATCCCGTCGAGGCCCGCCATCAGCAGCGCCGAGAAGGCGAGATACGGATTGGCGAGCGCATCGGGGAAGCGGAACTCGACGCGCTTGGCTTTCTCGCCAGCGCCGTAAGGAATGCGGCACGAAGCCGAACGGTTGCGCGCGGAGTATGCGAGCAGCACCGGAGCCTCGAAGCCGGGCACCAGACGCTTGTACGAATTGGTCGTCGCGTTGGTGAAGGCGTTGATCGCCTTGGCGTGCTTGATGACGCCGCCGATATAGTGGAGGCAGGTTTCCGACAGGCCGGCATATTCGTTGCCGGCAAAGGTCGGGTTGCCGTCTTTCCAGATCGACATGTGGGTGTGCATCCCTGAGCCGTTATCGTCCTTGATCGGCTTGGGCATGAAGGTGGCGGTCTTGCCGTATGCGTGCGCGACCTGCTGCACGACATACTTGTAGACCTGCACCTGGTCGGCGGTCTTGGTCAGCGTCGAGAAGGTGATTCCGAGCTCGTGCTGGGCAGCGGCCACTTCGTGGTGGTGCTTATCCATGTCGAGGCCCATTTCCATCATCGTGGCGACCATCTCGCCGCGAATGTCGACCGCGCTGTCGACCGGGGCGACGGGAAAATAACCGCCCTTGGCGCGCGGACGGTGGGCCATATTGCCGCCCATCGTGTCGCTGTAGTCGGTGCCAGTGTTGGTCGGCAGCTCGATATCGTCGATGCGATAGCCCGATCCGGCATAGCCATCCTCGAAGCGGACATCGTCGAACATGAAAAATTCAGGCTCCGGCCCGACATAGACCGTGTCGCCGATGCCGCTCGAGCCGAGATAGGCTTCGGCGCGTTTTGCGGTCGAGCGCGGGTCGCGGGCGTAAAGCTGACCGTCCGAAGGCTCGACGATGTCGCAGCAGATCGCGAGCATCGGGGTGGAGCTGAACGGATCGACATAGGTCGCGTCCATGTCCGGCTTCAGGATCATGTCGCTTTCGTTGATCGCCTTCCAGCCCTCGATCGAGGAACCGTCAAACATCAGCCCGTCTTCGAGCGCGTCTTCGTCCATGACGGAAGCCGCCATGGTGAGGTGCTGCCACTTGCCCTTGGGATCGGTGAAGCGCAGGTCGACCCACTCGATTTCCTCGTCCTTGATCCGTTTTGCAACGTCCTTGGTGCTCGCCATTATTGTGTCTCCAGATGGTATTCGGATGGGGGCCTGCTTGGTGTTGCAGGCCGGTGTTCAGTTGTCAGATGGCATCATCGTCGGTTTCGCCGGTGCGGATGCGCAGCGCGTGTTCGACCGGTGAAACGAAGATCTTGCCATCGCCGATCCGCCCCGTCTGGGCAGCAGCGGCGACGGCCTCGACCACGCGGTCGGCCTGATCGTCGGGGACGACGACTTCGAGCTTAACCTTGGGCAGGAAGTCGACGACATATTCGGCGCCGCGATAAAGCTCGGTATGCCCTTTCTGCCGCCCGAAGCCGCGCGCTTCGGTAACGGTGATGCCGGACACGCCGATTTCGTGCAGCGCCTCCTTCACCTCGTCGAGCTTGAAGGGTTTGATGATCGCTTCGATCTTCTTCACGTGAAGTGGGTTCCTGCGTCCGTGATGGTACCGTCGCGCACGACTCAAGAATCGTGCCAAGGCGAGATGTGCTAGAGGTATAGGAAATGCCCGAAGGGGCAAGGTCGTTCCCCCTCTCGCAATTGGTAGTCCACGGGCGCGAAGTGCCCAAGAGCGGGGCGGTGGTTGCCTAAATTATAGGCAGCGGTTCTAGAGCCGCAGGCCTGTGGTTTCGGGCAGGCCGCACATGATGTTGAGATTCTGGATCGCAGCGCCCGATGCGCCCTTGCCGAGATTGTCGAGCCGGGCGACGAGGCGGGCTTGAGAACCATCAGGACTGGAGTGCATAGACAGTTTCATGCCGTCCCACGGGTCAGAGTTCTCACGAAGGAGCAGCTCTTGTTCAGTGTCCTCAGAAACGCTGATCACTTCGCTGTCGCCGAACCAAGTCCGCCATTCCTCGACTAGACGGGCGGGCCCAGAGCGATGAATAACAGCGAGACTGAGCGGGACTTCAACAATCATGCCGCGAAACGCGGGGATCACTGCCGGAGAGAAAAGCGGTGGGTACTCAAGGTCCGCATACTTCTGCATTTCCGGCAGATGCTTGTGCTCAAGCTCCAAACCATAGGATCGGAATGCGATTGCTTTGTCATTCTTGAACCGGTCGATGAGTGCATTTCCACCGCCTGAGTATCCGCTCACTGCATGAACCGTGTAGTCCCATCTGTGAGGCAAAAGAGACATGACAACGAGCGGTGCCATAAGAGCCAGAAACCCGGTGGGATAGCACCCCGGATTGCTGACTAACTGCGCGTTGGCGATTTTCTCAGGGCCGACAATCTCGGGAAACCCATAGGTCCACCCATCGGTCACCCTGTGCGCCGAACTCGCATCGATAATCCGGGTGTCCGACCCTTCAGCCAGCTTCACCGCTTCGCGTGCAGCGTCATCGGGAAGGCAGAGGATCGCAATGTCCGCTTCGTGCAGAGCCTCCTTGCGCGCGCCTTCGTCCTTGCGCTGTGCATTGTCGAGCACCAGCAGCTCAAACTCCTCGCGGCCTTCCAGCCGGTCGCGGATTTCTAGGCCGGTTGTTCCGGCGGCGCCGTCGATGAAGATGCGGGTGGTCATGTGCCGCCCTTTGCCCGCGATCAGTCTTTCAGGCAACTGGCCTGCATATATCCGCTCGGCCCGTCGGGACCGAGGCAGCCCCAAATCCACTCGCCTGCAACGTCGAGCACTTCGATCCGCGTACCCGGTTCAAACGTCGTCACTACCGGCGAATCGTCGCGGGTGTTGAGCATCACGTCCGCGCCCTTGTCGCCGACGTGGCGAATGTGCGGAATGACGTAGTGCGCCGCGAGATGCGTGTCGGCGAGCGCGATATGCGCAAGGTCACCGCGCAGCGCGATCGTGCCGGGCTCGGGTTTGGGCACCGGGCCGCGCAGACCCAGCGCACCTTCTGGCACGGAATATTCGCTAGATTGGCTTGGCGCCCCGCTCATACGTTGTTGTTCTTGCTCCTGAGACGAGAATGCTTGCGCGCTTAGACGAGGCTTACCGTTCGGGCAAGGTGAGCGAGCCCCGTTACCCTCCGAAACGGTCCTTGAGCATGTGCCAGCTGGCCCGAAGACCATAGGCTGCTCCGCCCTTGGCGCGGCCGGGCTTGGGATAGGGGCGCCAGGCGAACGTATCGAAATGGACCCAGTCGATCCCGTCTCCGACGAACTTGTCGAGGAACAGCCCGGCTACGCTCGCGCCCGCATAGGGGTTGGATTGCGCGTTCGACATGTCGGCGATGTCGGAGTTCAGATATTCGCGATAGGCATCGGGCAGGGGAAGCCGCCAGGGCTCGTCATCGTTCGCCTTGCCCGCCTTGTGGATCGCTTCGGCGGTTTCATCCTCGCGCGCCATCATCGCGGCGTAATCGGGGCCAAGCGCCACGCGCGCGGCGCCCGTCAGTGTGGCAAAGTCGATCACCAGCTCCGGCTCCTGCTCGCTCGCCAGCGCCAGCGCATCGCCGAGGATAAGGCGCCCTTCGGCATCGGTGTTGTGGATCTCGACCGTAAGACCCTTACGCGTCTGCAGCACGTCGCCGGGACGGAAAGAATTGCCGGCAATCGCGTTCTCGACCGCGGGGACGATCAGGTGCAGGCGCACCTTCAGCCCCGCCGCCATGACCAGTCCGCCCAGCGCCAGCGCATGCGCCGCGCCGCCCATGTCCTTCTTCATCAACCGCATGCCGGTCGCGCCCTTCACGTCGAGCCCGCCCGAATCGAAGCACACGCCCTTGCCGACGATTGCGAGCGTCGTGTGCTTCTCGTCGCCCCATGTGAGGTGCATCAGCCGCGGCGCGTGCTTGCGCTCCGCCGCGCGCCCGACCGCATGGACCATCGGGTATCCCTGTTCGAGCGCATCGCCCTTCACGACTTCGAGTTTGCCGCCATGCGCATCGGCGAGCTTCTCGAACTCGGCTTCGAGCGCGGCTGGCCCCATGTCCTCAGCCGGCGTGTTGACGAGGTCACGCACCCACATTTCGGCCTCGGCCTCGGCGATGTAGCCGGGCAGGCGACCAACCTGCGAAGTGACCAGCGCGCGCGGGCCGGTGGCGTTCTCGTCGTCCTTGTAGCGGGTGAAGCGGTATTGCGCGGTGAGCCAGCCGAACATGGCCGGCCCGGCCTCAAGCCCTTCGGCGAGGCGATAGGTGCCTTCGGGCAGATCCTCGGCAAGCTTGGCGAGGCACCAGCTCGAAAGTTCTTCCGGATCGGCAACCCCGCCGACCGCAAACCACGCATCGCCGTCGGGCACGATGCCGACTTGGTAGCCCTTGCCGGTGAACTTCTGAGCCTCGAGCGCGGCGCGCTGGGCCTTGGAAAGCCGCTTGGCGAAGGCTTCAAAGCCATCGGCGTTGACGAGGTGGATGGCAGTCGCGTCCTGTCCGCGATCGGGCTGGATGAGATCGTTAAGTTCGGTCATACAGCCCCAATTAAGCGCGCCGCGCGCCATGTCACGCGCGAATTTGCCAGTCCTGTACGTGGAGAGGCCCCATGATCCGTATCCTTGCCCCGCTCGCGCTCCTTGCCGGGCTCGCCGCCTGCTCCTCGCCTGAAGAGATGAGCGAGGCGGTAACGGTCAATCCCGATGACGAAAGCGTCGAGGACCGGCTGGCGCGGAGGATCGGCGCGGGCGGAGAGCCGGTCGAGTTCAAGGACGAGGAGGAGCGCGACGGATCGGTGCGCGACTTCAACTATTCCTGGCCCGCTCAGGTAAGCGCGGTTCCCGAGCTTGCCGGACAATTGGGCCGGATGCGCGACCGTGCGCTCGCCGAGCAGAAGGCCGACTGGGAAAACGCGCTCGAGGAGTTCGCAGGCGAGGACTGCGCGACCTGCACCAATCGCGGTTGGGGCACGACTTGGCAGGTCGTGGCCGACACCCCGCGCTTCCTGTCGCTATCGGCGGAAAGCTACGTCTATTCGGGCGGCGCGCACGGAAACAGCAGCTTTGACGCGATGGTCTGGGACAGGGAACTGGGAGACGCGCTAGAAACGCGGGCGTTTTTCACTGCTCCAGAAGGTCTCGCAATGGTCATTGCAGAGCCCTATTGCCGGGCGCTCAATGAGTTGCGGGCCGAACGTCGCGGAGAGATGGGTGCGGATGGTGATTTGGGTGAATGCCCGCAGCTTTCCGAGCTGACGTTGCTGATTGGATCCTCCAACGGCGAGACATTCGATCGGCTGGGCCTGATCGCCGCGCCCTATATTGCGGGTTCCTATGCCGAGGGGCCTTACGAGGTGACGATCCCTTTGACGCGGGACATGCTGGCTGAGGTGAAACCCGCCTACCGCGAGTATTTTACGGTCCAGTAGGCAGGCCGCCCCCCTCGCAATCCTGCGCGCCACTCGCTATATGCCGGGTCATGACCGAATACCAACTCGTCGAAAGCGACCAGACCGTCTATCGCGACGGCACGATCAAGCTGCACACCGAAGAAGGCTTCGAAGGGATGCGCAGGGCCGGGCGGCTGGCTGCGACCATCCTTGATGAAGTCGCGAACCTCGTCGAGCCCGGCGTCACGACCGAGAGCATCGATACCGCGATCCGCAAGATGATGCTCGATGCAGGCGCGGTGCCCGCAACGCTCGGCTATCGCGGCTACACGCATTCCTCGTGCATCTCGATCAACCACGTGATCTGCCACGGTATTCCGGGGCCGAAAGTGCTGAAGGATGGCGACATCCTCAACGTCGATGTGACCCCGCTACTGGACGGCTGGCACGGCGATACGAGCCGCATGTTCTTCGCCGGCGAACCCTCGATCAAGGCTAAGCGGCTGGTCGATGTGACCTACGAATGCCTGATGATCGGGATCGAGAAAGCGGTGCCCGGCGCGAGGCTCGGCGATATCGGCGCCGCGATCGAAGCCCATGCACGCCAATTCCGCTACGGCGTCGTGCGCGAGTTCTGCGGCCACGGGCTTGGGCGCCTGTTCCACGACGCCCCTGAAGTGGTCCACGCCGCGAAAGCTGGAACGGGACCGGAGCTGAAGCCCGGCATGTTCTTCACGATCGAACCGATGATCAATCTCGGCAAGCCGTGGGCGAAAGTGCTCGGCGACGGCTGGACCGCAGTGACGCGCGACAAGTCACTTTCGGCGCAGTTCGAGCACTCGATCGCGATCACCGAAGACGGCAACGAGATCTTCACCAAGAGCCCGACGGGTCGGGACAAACCGCCTTATTGATCGGTGGGCGAGGCACGGCCCTCGCGCATTGCACATTTCGCTTCTCCCGTCTTGCGAGCGGGAGTATTTGGCATCGCGCTGCAGCGAGTCGCTGCGGTGCGTGGGCACCCGCTTTTTCGCGTGCCCGGAACATGTCGAAAATGGCAATTACGTCTTTCGGCGGTCGGGATGGCAATCCCGATCTCAGGGCGCGGGCCAGCGAATTGCTGCTCCGCTACCCGCAGATTGAAGCAAGCGAGCTCGCTGAGCTGCTTCACTTCTACAATACCTCACCCGCAATCGACACCGCGTTGCTGACCTGCGAACCGGCTTTACTGCCGAAGATCACGCAGTTCCTGTCGGAGCAGAAACGAAGCCTTCGTCATCAGGCGAAGCTCGGCATGCTCATGGTCGCGTTCTACCTCTCGATAGCGCTCATCGCCTACGCGATCTGGGCCGGGGTTTAGCGGCCCGCAGGCTGCTGCTCAAACCTCCCGCGCCGCCCTGATCGCAGCGCCAGCCGCGAACGGGGCCAACGCCACCAGCAGCAGGCTGATCGCGGCGACGAAGCCGAGGCTTGCGCCGTCCATCCTCGCAAGGGCTCCCGCGCCGAAGATCAGGATCGGGAGCGCGAGCGGTATGAGCAACAGTCCCGACAGCGCGGCACCTGCGCGCAGGCTCGCCGTGAGCGCCGCGATCATCAGGCCGATCGCGGCAAGCCCCGGTGTGCCTGCTAGCAAGCCAAGCAGGAGCAGATGCAGCGTTGGCATGTCGAGCGCGAGCAGCGCTGCGGCAGGAAAGGTTGCGAGGAGCAGTGGCGGGCCGAAACTCAGCCAGTGGGCCAGCAGCCGGACCGCCATCATCGTTTCTTCGGTCACGCCGCGCAGCTTCAACTGGTCGAATGTGCCAAGCTCGATATCCTCGCGCACCAGCTTCTCGAGCGGGAGGATTGCCGCGAGCAACGCTGCAATCCACACGACGCCTCCGCCCGTGCGTGAAAGCACGTTGATGTCCGGCCCGACCGCGAAGGGATAGAGCATCGCGACCGCGACGAAGAACACGACCGGCAGCGCCGCGCCGCTTCCGGTGAAGGGGAAGAACTTGGCCAAGTCTCGCCGGAGCATCGCGCCGATCATGCGGGCTCTTCCCCAAATTCGGGCTGCGAAAAGTAATTTTCGATCGCGAGCGTCTTGAGTCCCTTGATCGCAAGCTCCTGATGCGAGGCGATGAGCGCGATACCGCCGCCGCCGACATGCAGCCGGATGAGCGCCATCACCTGCTCGATCGCGGCCGAATCAAGCCCCGAAAGCGGCTCATCGAGCAGCCAGACCTTGACCCCGCGATTGAGGAGGGCGGCAAGTCCGGCGCGCTTCCTCTGCCCGGTCGAAAGATAGCGCACAGGCACATCGAGCAATGGCTCGAGGCCCAGCGCACCGAGCGATCCTGATGGATCGGCGCATCCATCCACCCGCTCCCAGAATGCCAGCGCACGCCCCAGCGGCAGGTCGGGGTCGAGCGCAGGGCGTTCGTCCAGCAGGCCAACCGCGCTCGTGCGCTCGACCGAGCCGGCGAAAGGCGTTGTCAGGCCCGCGAGCGTGCGGATCAGCGTGGTCTTGCCGGTCCCGTTCGCGCCGGTGACGTGGAGAGCTTCGCCCGCCTCCAACGCAAATGAAAGCCCGCGAAACAGCAGCCGGTCGCCGCGGCGGCAGGCGAGGTTTGTTGCGGAAAGCGCGAGAGGCGGTGAACCTTGCATCGGTTCGAGCGTTAGGCAAAAGCTAGCCCCCTAACAACCGCGCAACTAGGAGCTTTACCCGATGGCCAACGTCCCCGAACTCGACGAGAAGGAGCGCGACCAGTTGCTCGCCGACCATCCGCAGTGGAGCCTTGCGCGCGACGGCCAGGCGATCGAGCGCACGTTCCAGTTCGGTGATTTCTCCGAAGCATGGGGTTTCATGAGCCGTGTCGCGCTGATCGCGGACCGGCACGACCACCACCCCGAATGGTTCAACGTCTATGCGAAGGTCGAAATCACGCTGACAACGCATGACGCCGGAGTGAGCGGCGGATTATCGCACCGCGACGCCAAGATGGCGCGCGCGATTGATAAGTTGATGGATTGATTACCTGCCCAACAGCCCCGCCGCCTGCCGCTGTTGCTTGCGCACACGACCGGGCATCCAGCGCTTGGCGAAGTTGATCTGCTTTGCGGTCTTGCCGACGAGGTAGTGCACTTGGTCGCCATGCACCGCGTCCCACACAGTCTGTGCGACTTCCTCGACCGGCGTGATCTCCAGCCCCGCTTCCTTCACGCGGTCGCGAATCTGCTCGTTCGATCCGCGATGGCCGGTGCCGTCGAGCAGCGGCGTTTCGATGAAGCTGGGGCAGATCGATGAGACCTTGATCCCGTCATCGACCCATTCGGCATCGAGGCTCTCGGCAATCCCGCGCACCGCGAACTTGGTCGCCGAATAGACGCTCATTCCGCTGCCGCCGGTGATCCCCGCCGCGCTCGCGGTGTTGACTAACGCCGATCCGGGGCCGGCCTTTTGCAGATAGGGATAGACGGCCTGCGCGCCGTAGAGCACGCCGCGCAGATTGATGTCGAGGCAGGCGTCGATCTCTGCGACTTCGAGCTCGGCGAGCGGCCCGCCCGTTCCGATCCCGGCATTGTTGAACATCACGTCGATGCGTCCGCCTGCAGCGGTGTTGGCAGCGTCGAGCGCCTCGTCCCACGCGGCCCGGTCGCGCACGTCGAGCTTGTGCGAATATTTGAAACCGCCCGGAATCATGCCGAGCGTGTCCTGCATCCCCTGTTCGTTGACGTCTGTGACGGTGACGAACCAGTCGCGCTCTCCGAAAAAGCGAGCGACCGCGCGGCCTATCCCCGAGCCTCCGCCGGTGATGAAAATGTGACGGCGATCCTGTGCGCCTGATCCTGACATGACGTGTCTCTCTCCGATTGCGATTTGCAACCGGTCTAGGGCGAGAGGACCGCTAAGCCAAGCCCTCGACGTGCTCTGCGCCCTCGATCACTTCGGCCGTCGACGCGGCGACTACTTCACCGAGCCCCTCCGCGCGCCCGCCGAGGTTCTCCGCGAGGAAGTTTTCGGCAATGGCGAAGAAGGAGATCGAGTTTTCGGGCCGTGCAAAACCGTGGCCCTCATCGGGGTAGAGGACATAGGTGACGGGGATCCCCGCCTCCTTCATCGCGCCGACGATCTGGTCGCTTTCGGACTGTTTGACACGTGGGTCGTTGGCGCCCTGCGCGATCAGCAGAGGCTTGATGATCTGGTCCGCCTTGTAAAGCGGGCTCGCGGCCTTGAGCAGAGCGAGCCCTTCCTCGGTGTTCGGATTGCCCATCCGCTCGTGGAACGTCTTCACCATCGGCGCCCAATAGGGCGGGATCGTCTCAAGCAGGGTTTCAAGGTTCGACGGGCCGACGATATCGACCCCGCAGGCGAAGACCTCAGGCGTGAAGGTCAGACCGGCAAGCGTCGCATAGCCGCCATAGGAGCCGCCCATGATCGCGACCTTGTCGCGCTCCGCTATGCCTTCGGCAATCGCCCATTCGACCGCGTCGATCAGATCGTCATGCATTGCGAGGCCCCATTGGTGGTTGCTCGCATTGATGAAGTCTTTGCCGAAGCCGGTTGAGCCTCGATAATTGACCGAGAGCACCGAATAGCCGCGATTTGCGAGCATCTGGTGGATCGCGTTGTAGCCATAGCTGTCGCGCGCCCAAGGACCGCCATGGACGAGCAGCACCATCGGTCCCGGCGTGCCCTCGTCGCTCCCCGCCGCGCGGGTGAGGTAAGAGGGCAGGGTGAGGCCGTCGCGGCTGGTGATCTCGACGCACTCCATCGCTTGCAGCGGAGCGCCTTCAAGTTCGGGCCGGGTAACGTAGAAGGGTTGAAGCGTCTTCGCCGTACGGTCGAAAATATAGGTCGCGATTGGTGACGAATTGGGGTCGTTCCACACGATCCACGTCGCGTCGTCATCGGTCCGGCTCATCACCCCGTACTCACCTTCGAACTGACCGCGCAGCCAGTCGAGTGACGCGCCGACTTCGGGGTCTATCGCGGTCCACTCGGTCTTGAGATAGGTCGCCGACCAGGCCTGCACTTCGCCGGTTTCGCGGTGGCGCATCGTACCGCCGATGTCGGCCTTGTCATGCGCAGCGATCAGAGTGCGGTCGCCGCTCTCGGTGTCCTGTGCGTAGAGCGCGGCGGTGTCGCGCCCGCGGCTGTCGACCCAGTAGAGAACCTTGCCGTCGACCGTGTAGCCGCCCGGATGCGTGGTGAGCGCATCCTCCATAGCCGTGCTCTCGAACGGCTCGTCCTCGACCACGCCGTCGATGATGCGGAAATAGTCGGTCCCGCCCGCCTCGTTTTGCGCCATCGCCATGCGTAGCGCCAGGCTGTCATCGGCCATGAAGCCCGCATAGGCGTTGTTCTCGTAGACGAGATCGAGATCTCCGCTATCGAGGTTGAGACGATAGACGTCGTGCCATTGCGGATCGCGATTGTTGAGGCCGATCAGGACTTCATCGTCGATGGTTTCCGAGGAGCCGACAATCTGGACGCGGGTGTTCTCGAATGGGGTGAGGCAGGTCTCCTCGCCGCTTTCGAGGTCGATCCTGTAGAGCAGGAAGTTCTCGTCCCCGCCCTTGTCCTGAATATAGCCGACCGCGTCTGACTTGGGGGTCCAGAAGTGGTCGCGGATCGGGCGCTCGGTCGATGCGGTCATTGCGCGAGGACTGTCGGGATCGCCGCGCGAAGCGACCCAGATATTCATCACGCCGTCCCTCGGCGCGAGCCAGCTAAGCCATTTGCCATCGGGACTGATCTTGCCTTGCGACCGGGTCGGATTGCCGAACAGGTGGTCGCGCGGGATGAGCGAGATGGCGTCGAGGTCTGTCATATAATCCTTCCGTGGCTATTGAACCCAGCTAGGGTCGAGGCTCGGGATTGCAATGTTCCGGGCCGACGTCGCGCTCTTCGGATTCCCCGATTGGGGCCAGTTGGGGTAAGCTGTTCGTCAAAGGGCGCGCGCTGGCGGGAGAGACAGCATGGCAGAAGAAATCACGATCGAAACACGCGAGGCGCAAGACGCTGTCGAAGTGGCAGCCGAAACGCGTCTCTGGCTCATCCCCAAGGTGCTCGCCGCAGGGTTCGGCACTGCGCACGAACGTATCGAGGCATCGGGTGCTCAGGTCACCGGCATGCCCTATGCGCGCTACCTCGAGATCGACTGGGACGATATGGTGGGGAAGGGCATCATCGGACAATTGCTCGACTTCGCCTTCAGCAAGCAGAAGATGCGGATCGGAATGTTCGCTTCGCAACAGGTTGCGAGCGAAGGCGAGGCGATCGGGTGCCAGATTCCCGCCGGGCGCTACGTCACGACCATCCATCGCGGCGCCTATCACAAGGTCGGCGACACCTATCGCCGGATCGTTGAATGGGCCGCGGAAAACGACGTTAAGCTAATGAACAGCTCGCTAGAAAATTACATCGACGATCCGACCGAAATGCCGATGGAGGAAGTCAGGACGAGGATCTGGATCGCCGTCGCCGACTGACCGGCTAGAGCGCCGGATTGGCGTAGTAATGCCACGTGAAAATCGCCATCGCGCCGCGGTGCGGTGACCAGCGATCTCCGATTTCCCGGGTTTCTTTCTCCTTGGGCCGCTCGTCCATTGCGAGCAGCCGCTTGACCCCTTCCTGCACCGCGAGATCGCCAGCCGGCCAGATGTTGGTGCGCCCCTCGGCAAACAGAAGATAGATCTCGGCAGACCAGCGCCCGATCCCCTTGATCCGGGTCAGATCCTCGATCGCTGCTTCATCGTCGGCGGGAAGGTTCTCGAAATCAATCGCGCCTGCATCGACGAGCTCGCACAAGGACCGCGCATAACCCTGCTTTTGGCGAGACAATCCGCAGGCGCGCAAAGTGTCGAAATCGCGCTTCAGCAGACATGCCGGGGTAAAGTCCTCGCCCAATTCGCCTTCGAGCTTGTTCCACATCGACGTCGCCGCCGCGACCGAGACCTGCTGGCCGAAAATCGTGCGCAAAAGCGTCTTGTAGCCGCGGTCGCGCAGGCGTGGTTCGGGATAGCCGATGCGCGCCAGCTCTTCGCCGACAAGCGGGTCTTTCGCCGCGAGCGCGTCCATTTCGGCGCGGATAATTTCGGCGGTGAGCCCCACTGATCATTCCTCTAGGTTGCCAATAGCAATGGAACGTCCTAGCTGACACGCCGTAATTTCCAAGAGTGCGCACCTTGCGCTCAACCATTGCCAAGAGGACAGACAAGCCCATGCCCAAGCTGGTGGTCACCAATCGCGAAGGCGAAACTTCCGAAATCGAGGTCGAAGATGGCCTGACTGTCATGGAAGCCGTGCGCGATAACGGCTTTGACGAATTGCTCGCCCTGTGCGGCGGGTGCTGCTCCTGTGCGACCTGCCACGTCTTCATCGACGACAATGCCGGCGCAACGCTCCCGGAAATGAGTGAAGACGAGGACGACCTTCTCGAAAGCTCCGACCACCGCAAGGAAAACTCGCGCCTTTCCTGCCAGATCCCGCTCACGCCGGAACTGAGCGGTCTCAAGGTCACTATCGCCCCTGAAGATTAATGTTGTTTGCGGGAGAAGCGCCGTGATCCTAGGTCCGCTCCCATGAACATCACTCAGCCTTTCGGCGACACGCTCGCATTGATCGGAAACACCCCGCTGGTTCGGCTCTCCGGGCCGAGCGAGGCGGCGGGCTGCGACATCTGGGGCAAGTGCGAATTTGCCAATCCCGGCTCGTCGGTGAAGGACCGCGCGGCGCTTTACATGATCCGCGATGCCGAAGAGCGCGGCGAGCTCAAGCCCGGCGGCACGGTGATCGAAGGCACGGCAGGCAATACCGGGATCGGGATTGCGCTGGTCGCCAATGCACTTGGCTACAAGACGATTATCGTCATGCCCGACAACCAGAGCCAGGAGAAGATGGACACGCTCAGGGCGCTGGGCGCGCGGCTCGAGACCGTTCCGCCGACCAAATATGCCGATCCGTGCCACTTCCAGCACGTCTCGCGCCGCATGGCCGAGGAAACGGAAGGCGCGATCTGGGCCGGGCAGTTCGACAACACCGCCAATCGCCGTGCCCATATCGAAGGCACCGCCAAGGAGCTGTGGGAGCAGATGGGCGGCCGGATCGATGGCTTCACCTGTGCAGCCGGGACCGGAGGCACGATCGCCGGCGTCGGCATGGGGCTGAAGGAAAAGAACCCCGATGTGCGTATCGCGCTCACCGACCCGCACGGCGCGGCGCTCTACAATTACTACGCGCATGGCGAATTGAAGTCCGAAGGTTCCTCGGTCGCAGAGGGGATCGGGCAGGGCCGCATCACCGCCAATCTCGAAGGCGCGCCGATCGACACCCAATTCCGCGTTTCGGATGAAGAAGGGCTGGTCTGGGTCGAAAAGCTGCTGCGCGAAGAGGGGCTATGCCTCGGGCTTTCAAGCGGGATCAACGTCGCCGGCGCAATTGCACTGGGCAAGCAGCTGGTCGCAGACGGCGTGGAAAATCCGCAGGTCGCAACGGTTCTGTGCGACACCGGCTTTCGCTATCTCTCGACCCTCTACAATGCCGACTGGCTCGCCTCGAAGGGGCTGCCTGTTTTCGACTGGCTGGCCAATCAGGCCAGCGATTAATCGACAGGCCAGCTTTGCGCCGCTAGATGTGCCGACATGGCAGGCGGCAAATTCACCCGACGCGTCAATGCGCTCCAGACCAGCGCGCTTCAGGACGCCGCGCAGGGCTCAGCCGAGGCTGATGCTCCGCCCGAAGGCGCTCCGCTTGGCGGAACCCGCGCTGAAGCGCAGCAACGCTTGCAGGTCGGGCTTGCCGGGCTTGGCTCGATGGTCTTGCTGATCGGACTGGCGAGCGCGCTCGGCAATCAGGCCGATCTCAACGAAGAACTGGCGGTCCCTGAAGCCGCGCCGACGACCGAACCCACCGAAGCCCCGCCGCAACGCGATCCGCTCGCCGATGCGGGTATCGTGCCCGAAATCCCCACCGAACCGACGCCCCCCTCCGGAGAAGGCCAGGTCAGCGACCTGCCGGACCGCGTGGTCGAGGATGCGCAGGCGCCCACGAATGCTCCGCAAAACTAGCGGCATCCTTGCCGCATTCGCGCTTGCCGCGTGCGGAAGCGCGTCCGAACAGGTCGAGCCGACGAGCCTTGCGAGCGAGGCGGGCGCGCTCGAGAGCCAAGTGCCGAAGCCGAAGCTGGGCCTGATGACCAGTCTGCCGCTCTATTGGCCGCTCGGCGCCGATTTCAGCGATCTGGCTCGCGGAGAGGGCGAGGTGCCTTGGCAGCGAGGTGAGATCGAGCAGAGCCACGAGATCGTGCTGCTCGACACACTCACCCCGATCCCCGGTCTTACCGCAGACGCGCCTGAAACCGATCCGCTCGAAGGCCTGACGCGGCTCGCAGTGGTGCAGCCGCGCGGGCTTTCGCCGGCGGACAATGTCGCGCTCGACGAGTGGGTACGGGCAGGGGGCAAATTGCTGCTGGTGCTCGATCCGATGCTCACCGGGCATTACGAACTGGCGCTGGGTGATCCGCGCAGGCCAACCGACACCGCGTTGATCCCTCCCGTGGTGAGGCGGTGGGGCATGGAGATTTCCTACAGCGGTCCCGTCGGACATGAGCTCGATATCGAACGGATCGCGGACGGGGGCCTGACGCTGATCGCGGCGCTCCACGGCGAAATCGCCATCACTGATCCCGGTGCAGCCTCGTGCGAACTGCTTGCCGAGAAGATTGTCGCGCGTTGTGCGGTGGGCAAGGGCGAGGTGGTGCTGATCGCCGATGCGACGATGTTCGAGACGCGGATCGAGCCGACCGCTGCGGCTCGTCCCGAGAACATGCAATTGGTCCGATTGCTGAATTTCGCATTCGAGGGCTGAAGTCGGTTCGGGAAAATTGCGGGAAATGGCAACGGAAACAGGGACTCGGGCGGGGTTCTTGCGGGAATCGTGCGCGATTTAGCGCGTTTACGGCGGGATTTTACGGGAATCCTCGGGTCGAGTGGGGTTCTGGCGGGGGCAGCATGCAAATAGAAAATGTTATTAATCAATTATTTACCGTTTAATCCCGTGATTTTCCTAGAAAACCCTAGCCACTGGCTTTCGAGGCGGATATTACCGTCTTCCATCGAACATGCCGGTTTGTCCCGCGTCGTCCATTTGGAGCGGCGCGCTGCCCCCGCTCGCGCGGGGGTGGCGGCGGCGGAGTCATGCGTGAAGTCGTGGCTTCTCAAGTGGGTCAGGTCAGCAGTTCGAAGAGAGGATCAATAGGCCGCAAGCGATTGCGCGGCCATGGGGAATGAGGGGTTTCGAAGGCGTGGCAGCCGCGGGAGCATATAACGGACAGGCCTATTCGCCGGTTGGCGATAAGGGTCGTTTCGTCCTGCCTCCCGCCTTCCGCAAGGAAGTGAAGGAAGCATCGGGAGGCTCGAAAACGCTGTGCCTGATGGTCCATGACCGGTTCGACTGCCTCGTCGGCTTTGGCCTTTCGCGCATCGACAGGCTCAACGACCAGCTCGACCGCGAGGAAGAGCGCGCGATCCGTCTGCAGCTCAACGATTTCGACCGCGACGTGCGCGCGGGCCAGCTGTTCCAGTTCGAGCAGATCCCATTCGACGACAGCGGGCGCTTCGTGATGCCCGAGCATCTGAAGGAGCTCGGCCACATTGAGGACGGGCTCTATTTCCAGGGCGCGGGCGATTTCTTCTTCGTGTGGAACCCCGAGCAGCTCTCGCAAATGGATTCCTCTTGGAAGGGTGCGCAGGCAACCTGCAAGCGGCTTGTCGCCGAGGCTGAAGCCAAGGCCAAGGCCAAGGGAGCGAAAAAATGACCGCTCCGGCACCGCACATCCCGGTACTCCTTAACGAAGTCGTCGCTGCGATCGATCCTAAGCCCGACATGGCGATCATCGACGCGACTTTTGGCGCGGGCGGCTATTCGCGCGCGCTGCTGGAACGTGGCGCGCGGGTTTATGGCTTCGACCGCGATCCCAATGCGATCCGCGACGGGCAGGGTATGGTCGAGGAATTCGACGGCCGCCTCTCGCTCCACGCCGAGCGCTTTTCCGCCATGCGCGAAGAAATGGAGCGCATCGGCGTGCCGCAGGTCGACGCCGTGGTAATGGATATCGGTGTATCCTCGATGCAGCTCGACCAGGGCGAGCGGGGCTTTGCGTTTCAGCAGGACGGTCCGCTCGACATGCGCATGAGCCAGTCGGGCGAGAGCGCCGCCGACTTCCTCAATTCAGCTGACGAAGCCGCGATTGCCGACGTGCTCTACCAATATGGCGAAGAGCGCCAGTCGCGCCGCGTTGCGCGCGCGATCGTCGCCGCGCGCCCGCTTGAGACAACCGGCGATCTGGCCCGCGTGGTTCGCCGCGCGCTCGGACATAAGCCGCACGACAAGAAAGATCCCGCAACCCGCAGCTTTCAGGCGGTGCGGATCCACGTGAACGACGAACTGGGCGAACTTCGCGCGGGTCTGAACGCTGCCGAAATGCTGCTCAAGGAAGGCGGCGTTCTGGCGGTGGTGAGCTTCCACAGCCTCGAGGACCGCATTGTAAAGCGCTTCCTAAAGGAAGCATCCGGCGCAGGCCGGGCGGTATCGCGCCATCTGCCCGGCGAAATCCCCGGCCCCGCGCCGACTTTCACCCGCGTTTCGAAAGCCATCCGCCCAAGCGGGCCCGAGATCGAGGCGAACCCCCGTTCGCGCTCCTCCATCCTACGCCACGCCATCCGCACTTCCGCCCCCGCTCAAGAAAGGAGCACGCCATGATCACCGCCGGTTCGCGCATTCGCCAGATGGGTTGGATGGCTGTGATGGCGGCGTGCGTCGCACTGTTCGCTGTGCTCAGCTTCAACGTGCATGCGGTAAAGAGCGAAGTGCTGCTCGCCGAACGTCAGATCATCGCGCTCGAACGCGAGACGCTGATGCTTGAAACGGAGTTCCAGACCCGTGCGAGCCAGCGCCAGCTGGCGGAATGGAACGCGCTCGAGCTCGGCTATGAAGCGCCGCGCGCGGACCAGTATCTCGACAATGACCGCCAGCTTGCAGCCCTCGGCCAGCCGCTCGGCCCCGATGCGCCCGCGCCAATCCGCGTCGCGCTTGCCGATGCGGCGAGCGGCGAGGTGGCGAACCGCGAAATGGTATCGCCCGTGAGCGGCGAGAAGGTGACGCTTGCTGCGCTTGAGACGCAGGAAGATGCCGGCGCGGTATTCACCGATGCCTTTGGCGACTTCCTGATCGAAGCATCGCCGATCCGCGCTGCCAACGCGCAGACCGGCGTGCCCTCGCTCGCAGACGCATCCATCCTGAGCTCCGAGGCGGCCGAATGAACGCTCTGGCCCTCACTGCGGGGCTCGATCCGACATTTGAGGGAATGGCCGACGCCGAGAGCGGCGCTTCGCTGAAGCGCTCTTCGCGCCCCGCCATCCCCGCCGGGCGCGTGGCGGCGGTGCATATGCGCTATAGCCTGCTGATCGCTGCGCGGCTGCGATTGCTCATCATTGTCGGCATTTTCGTGATTGTCGCTGCGGTGGCGATCCTGCGTATCGGCTATCTCGGTATTCTTGGAGCGCCGGCAGGCCAGACCACGCTTGAGGAGGCTTTGCTGCCGCCGCGCGGCGAAATCACCGACCGCAACGGCACCCCGCTCGCTCGCACATTCCCCGCCTACGCGCTGTGGTTCAACCCACGCGCGATGGAAGATGACGGCTCGCCGCTGGTTGGTGAACCTGCCGAAGTTGCCGACCAGCTCAAGGCGATCTTCCCCGACCTTGATGTCGAGCGTACGGTGCGTGTGCTGAGCTCGGACCGGGGCGGCTATATCCTGCGCCGGGTGTTGCCCGAGGATGCCAACCGGGTGTTCGAACTCGGCGAAGTCGCGCTCGAACTGCCGCGTGAATACGACCGCCACTATCCGCAAGGCTCGCTCGGTTCCCACATCCTCGGTTACGTGATGGAAGGCGATGACGCGGAGCTCGAGGGCCATCTCGGAATGGAGCAGGTGCTCGATACGCAGCTTTCCGATCCGCTCGCACGTGCCGAGCCGGTGGCGCTTTCGATCGACCTGCGTGTTCAGGGCGCGCTCGAGGATGAGCTTGGGCGCGGCATGCTCGCGACCAATGCCAAGGGCGCAGCGGGCATCGTGCTCGACGTCGACACGGGCGAGATCATGGCGATGGCCTCGCTCCCCGCGTTCGATCCCAACGTTTCCAACGTCCAGCACTCGCCCCATATCTACAATCGCGCGACGAACGCGACCTATGAGCTCGGCTCGACCTTCAAGCCGCTGACTGTAGCGGCGGCGATCGATGCGGGTGTGGTGCGCAATCTGGGTGCGGAGTGGGACGCCACGACGGTCGAGATCGGCCGCTGGCGTCGCAGCGATTCAAAGCCGAAGGGTGAAACGCTCAACGTTGCCGAAGCGCTCGCCTATTCGTCCAACACGGTCACGATGCGTATTGCAGACCGCCTGGGTGAGGCGCGTATGCGTCAATTGCTGACCGATCTCGGCATGCGCGAACCGGTGGAGATCGAGCTTGAGGCGCGCGGAAACCCGCTGTGGCCGCAGGTTCGCCCCAATGGCACCTGGTCGCGGATTTCGACCATGACCGTGGGCTATGGCCACGGGATCGCGGTGTCTCCACTGCACCTCGCCAATGCCTACGCCGCGATGGTAAATGGCGGGATCTACCGCCCCGCTACTTTGCACAAGCTCGAAGCGGGCGAGGCTCCGCGTGGCCGCCGTGTATTCAAGGCGTCGACCTCCTCGCGCATGCGCCAGCTGATGCGGATGATATCGATCTACGGCACCGGTCGCAGCGCCAATGCGGCGGGCTACCGGGTGGGCGGGAAGACCGGCTCGGCAGAGAAGGCGCGCGAAGGTCGGTACGCGCAGACTGCGCTCATCTCCAACTTCGCAGCTGCGTTTCCGATGGAGCGTCCGCGCTATGTGGTCGTCGCCGTGCTGGATGAGCCGAAGGGCACCGTCGCGTCCTCGGGTCAGCGCACCGCCGCCTATACCGCTGCGCCAATCGTGGGCGAGCTGGTGCCGCGGATCGGCCCGATGCTGGGCGTACGCCCCGATGCAACGCGCGATGTCGACATCTCCGACCTGCGTTCTTTGATCGAGGGGCGGCGATGAAACTTGGCAGGCTGATCGAGCGCGCCGGGCTGAACGTCGCGGGCGGTGACGAGGTCAATGTCACCGGCTTTGCAATCGACCACCGCAAGGTTGCACCGGGCACTGTGTTCGGCGCGTTCCGGGGCGAGCGGTTCAATGCCGAAGACTTCATCCCCGCCGCGATCGAAGCAGGCGCCGCCGCGGTCGTGACCTCGCGTGATGCGGTGGTCGAAGGCGCGATCCACATTGCCTCAGACGAGCCGCGCAGGGACTTTGCCCTGCTGGCCGCGCAATTCTTCACCCCCGTTCCCGAAACCGTGGTCGCGGTCACCGGCACCAACGGCAAGACCTCGACCGCCGAGATGACGCGCCAGATCTGGCGCATGTGCGGCGAGCGTGCGGCGAGCATCGGGACGCTGGGCGTGACCACGCCGGATGAAAGCGTCTCGACCGGGCTGACAACACCCGACATCGTGACGTTCCTGTCGAACATGAGCGGACTTGCGCGCGAAGGCGTCACCCACGTCGCCTACGAGGCATCGAGCCACGGGCTTTCGCAATTCCGCAACGAGGGGCTGCGCGTAAAGGCAGGCGCCTTCACCAATTTCAGCCAAGACCATCTCGACTACCACGAGACCATGGACGACTACTTCGCAGCCAAGATGCGGCTGTTCGACGAAGTGGTCGAGGATGGCGGGAAGGCAATCATCTGGGACGGCGAGCCGGAAAGCGAATGGACCGGCCGCGCCATTGAGCACGCAGGGAAACGTGACCTCGACGTGCTCACAGTGGGCGAGCGAGGTACCTTCCTCCGCCTCGCCGCCCGCGAGGCGACACAGCTCGGCCAGATGCTCACCATCGAGCATCAGGGCGAGACCAAGACGATCAAACTGCCGCTAATCGGTGCCTATCAGGCCGCCAATGCGCTGGTTTCGGCGAGCCTTGCGCTCGCCTGCGGGGCGGACCGGTTCATGGTGTTCGACGCAATCGGCCGCTTGCAGCCGGTGCGCGGGCGTCTCGAACGGGCGGTCATCACTAAGGCGGGCGCGCCGGTCTATGTCGACTACGCGCACACCGCCGATGCTCTCGAAGCCGCGATTGGGGCACTGCGCGGCCATGTCGATGGCGAGAAGGGCGGCAAGCTTATCGTCGTTTTCGGCGCGGGCGGGGATCGTGATACCGGCAAGCGTGCATCCATGGGCGCGGTCGCGGCGCAATCCGCCGACCTTGTTATCGTCACCGACGACAATCCGCGCGGCGAAGATCCGGGGGGCATTCGCGCTGCCATCCTCGAAGGCGCAAAGGGCGCTCAAAACATGCGCGAAGTCGACGGTCGCCGCGAAGCGATTGCCTCTGCTATAGGCGAGGCTGGCGCGCACGACATCATTCTCATCGCAGGAAAAGGCCACGAACAAGGCCAGATAATCGGGTCGGGAGAGAACATGCGAGTATTGCCGTTCGACGATGTGGAAGTGGCGCGCGAATGCGCGGCGGGAGCGACCCAATGAGCGCGTCCCACGCCCTTCTGCGCCAATGGCCCGTCATACAGCGCGATGCCCTGCCGCTTACCCTGTGGGACTCGGCAAGCGTCGAAGCCGCCACCGGCGGTCGCGCAAGCCATGCGTTTCAAGCCGCCGGTGTCGAGATGGATAGCCGCGACGTGCGTCCCGGTGACCTTTTCATCGCCTTGAAGGGCGAAGCGATGGACGGGCACAAGTTCATCGCCAGCGCCTTCGCCAAAGGCGCGGTAGCCGCAATCACCGATCGCCCGGTCGATTTCCCGCACGTCTTGGTGGAGGACACGACCAAGGCGCTCCACGCACTCGCGCATTTCGCCCGCGAGCGCGGCGACGCGGTGCGCATTGCGGTCACCGGATCGGTCGGCAAGACGGGTGTGAAGGAGGCAATCTTCAACGCGCTCGACCGCGCAAGCCGCGGCGCGGCGCATCGCAGCGTGCGCAGCTACAACAACCATGTCGGCGTGCCCTTGAGCCTTGCCCGCCTGCCAGCGCGCGCAAAGTTCGGTGTGTTCGAGATGGGGATGAACCACGCGGGCGAGATCGCTCCGCTTGCTGATCACGTGCGCCCCCATGTCGCGCTCATCACCACGATTGCACCGGCGCATATCGAGAACCTCGGTTCGATCGAGGCGATTGCGGACGAGAAGGCGCAGATCTTCACCGGCCTCGCTCCCGGCGGAACGGCGGTGATCCCGGCCGATAGCGAGCATACCGAGCGTATGGTAAGCCACGCTAGGAAGCTCGGCGTTAAGATCGTCACCTTCGGACGTAGCGAGGGCGCCGATGTGCGGATGCTGGACGCGATCCCGAGCGCCAATGGCGGCTCGCTGGTCACCGCCGATCTGGGCGACAGACGCGTGTGCTATTCGGTGGCCGAGCCGGGCGAGCACTGGATCGCAAACTCGCTTGGCGTCATGGCGGCAGTCCGCGCAGCTGGCGGAGACTTGGCTGCTGCGGGTCTAGCGCTAGCCGAAATGGGCGGCCTCAAGGGTCGCGGAGCGCGCTTCGATATCGAAGTGCCCGGCGGCAAGGCGCTCATCATCGACGAAAGCTACAACGCTAATCCAGCCTCGATGCGCGCGACGCTCAAAGCGCTGGGTCAGACGCCCGCGCATCGCCGCATCGCGGTGCTCGGCAGCATGAAGGAGCTGGGTGACTTCGCGCCGCGCTTCCACGCGCAGCTCGCCGACCCGCTTTCCGAGGCAAAAATCGACCACGCGATCCTTGTCGGCGACGAGATGCGCGCGCTCGCTGCGGAACTGGGGAGAAGGAATGCCAATTCGCTTGGCTTTGCCACCCAGTTCGAGCATTGCGAAGGTCCTGCCGAAGCCATCGAGGCGCTCGAGCAATTCGATCTCACCCACGGCGATGCGGTGCTGGTCAAGGGCTCCAACTCGGTCGGCCTCGGCAAGCTGGTCACACACTTTGCGTCGCCGGGTTCAGGCGCTCCCGGATAGGCACCGCACGAAGGATTTAGATGCTTTACCTGCTCGCGGAATGGTTTGGCTTTGAGGGCCTTTTCAATCTGGTAAGATACCAGACGTTCCGTTTCGGCGCCGCGCTGATGACGGCGCTGGTGATCGGCCTCATCATCGGGCCGCGTTTCATCAACCTGCTGCGCGTGCGGCAAGGCAAGGGTCAGCCGATCCGCGAGGACGGGCCGCAAACCCATCTGGCCAAGGTGGGCACCCCCACTATGGGCGGGTTGATGATCATCGTCTCGCTGACTTTGGCGCTGCTCCTTTGGATGGACCTCACCAATCCTTTCGTCTGGGCCTGCCTTGCGGTGACGCTCGGCTTTGGCCTCATCGGTTTCGTCGACGATTACGATAAGGTCTCGAAAAACAGCCATGCCGGGCTGTCGGGCAAGATTAGGCTGCTGCTCGAATTCGCGGTGGCAGGCGTTGCGAGCTATCTCATCGTTAGCCAGATCAGCACCAGCCTCTATGTACCGTTCTTCTCCGATGTCGAGATCCCGCTTGGGCCGGCCTATTATGTCTTTGCCGCGGTCGTGATTGTCGGTTTCGGCAATGCAGTGAACCTCACCGACGGGCTTGATGGTCTTGCGATCATGCCGGTCATCATCGCGACCGGAGCCTTTGCCTTGATCGCCTATCTCGTAGGACGCGCGGATTTCTCGGAGTATCTCGGTATTCCCCATGTACCGGGCGCGGGTGAGTTGGCGGTATTCAGCGCCACGATAATGGGGGCGGGGCTCGCGTTTCTGTGGTTCAATGCGCCGCCTGCGGCCGTTTTCATGGGCGACACCGGGTCGCTGGCGCTTGGCGGCGCACTCGGCACGATCGCGGTGGCCACCCACCACGAGGTCGTACTACTTATCATCGGCGGGCTCTTCGTGCTCGAAACCGCCAGCGTCATTATTCAGGTGTTCTGGTTCAAGCGCACCGGCAAGCGGGTCTTCCGCATGGCGCCAATCCACCACCATTTCGAACAGCTCGGCTGGAGCGAGAGCAAAGTCGTGATCCGTTTCTGGATCATCTCGATCGTGCTCGCATTGATCGGCCTTGCCACGCTGAAGCTGCGATAGGGCTGGCATGAGCATCACTACCCCGCATTCTGGGCTCCGTGCAGACACCAAGTTTCACGCCCCCGTGCCAGCCCGCCGCGGATTGGGCGAGGCGCTGCGCGTGTGGTGGCGTGAGATCGACAAGTGGCTGCTCGGCCTTATCCTCATCCTGATGGCGCTCGGCACGCTTTCTGTCGCCGCCGCATCGCCTGCGGCAGGCAAGCAATACCAGGTCGCCGAATTCGCTTTTTTCCAGCGCCACATCGTCTTTCAACTGATGGGATTGGGCGTAATGATCGGCGCCTCTTTCGCGAGCCGTGAGGATGCGCGCCGGATCGGCATTCTGCTCGCGATCGGTATGCTGTTCCTGCTGTTTCTCGTGCCCATCATTGGTGAGGAGAAGAACGGTGCGCGGCGCTGGCTAGATGTCGGTATGTCGCTTCAGCCAAGCGAGTTCCTGAAACCCGGTTTTGCGATCCTGCTGGCTTGGATGCTGTCGTGGCGCCTGCGCGATGCGAGTCTGCCGGTGGCCGCCTATTCGACGCTGGCGATGGTGCTGGTTGGGGCGCTGCTGATGCTCCAGCCCAACCTTGGCGCGACGATCCTGTTCGGCGGGGTTTGGTTCGTGCTGGTGCTGCTTTCCGGCGTGTCGCTGCAGCGTATCGGGCTGCTGATCGCGGGCGGGATCGGCCTGCTCACCGCGGTCTATTTCTTCTACGACAATGCCCGCATCCGCATCGACAGCTTCTTCGGCGGAGGCACGGCCTTCGACCAGGTCGACCTTGCCCAGCGCACGCTGCTAAACGGCGGTTGGACCGGGACGGGCCTGTGGCTCGGAACCAACAAGACGCGCCTGCCCGAAGCGCACACCGATTACATCTACTCGGTCATCGGCGAGGAGTTCGGCCTGCTGATGTGCGCGCTGATTATGCTGATCTATGTCGCGATCATTGCGCGCGCGTTGATACGGCTGGTTGACGAGGAAAACCTGTTCGCGCTGCTCGCAGGCGCGGGGCTTGCGACCCAGATCGGTGGGCAGGCGTTCATAAACATGTTGGTAAACCTCGGCTTGTTCCCGTCGAAAGGGATGACGCTGCCCCTGGTCAGCTATGGGGGCTCGTCCACGCTGGCTGTGTGTCTCACGGTCGGGCTGCTGCTCGCGATCACGCGGCGCAACCCGTTCCTTGAGCGCGAGAAGCAGGGCTTGCGAACCCTGTTCGACAGAAAGGAGGCGGGCGCATGAGCGATGGGCAGCAAAACGTTCCAACCGGCGCGAGCCGCCATTTCGTGCTCGCTGCCGGGGGCACGGGCGGGCATCTGATCCCAGCCTTCGCGCTCGCCGCAGAGCTGCATGCGCGGGGGCATCACGTCGCGCTCATCACCGATGAACGCGGCGCGAACATCCCCGGCAAACCCGACTACCTCACCGCCCATGTCCTGCCCGCAGGCCGCTTCGGTAAGAACCCGCTGCGCTGGTTCGCCGGGTTGAAGGCAGTGTGGGAGGGCCGCAGCATGGCCAAGCAGCTGTTCGAGAGTTTCGAGCCCACCGCCGTGGTCGGCTTTGGCGGCTATCCCGCGCTCCCCGCTCTGCTCGCCGCAACGTCGATGGACATCCCGAACGTCGTGCACGAACAGAACGCGGTACTCGGACGCGTCAATCGTCTGCTCGCTGGGCGAGTAGACGCAATTGCGACCTCATACCCGCAGGTCCAGCGGTTGAAGCCCACGTACTCAAGCAAGGTCCACCTCGTCGGCAATCCGGTGCGCGAAGAAGTGCTGGCGCTGCGCGATGAGGAGTTTCCGGCCTTCACTGAAGAGGGCATCTTGCGCGTTCTCATTACCGGCGGCTCGCAGGGCGCGAGCGTGCTTTCGGAGATCGTGCCCGATGGCCTCGCCATGCTGCCCCCCGGCCTGCGTCAACGTTTGCAAGTCACGCAGCAATGCCGCCCCGAAGACCTCGACGCCGTGCGCGAACGCTATGCAGGCCACGACATTCCCGCCGAGCTCGGCACCTATTTCGAAGACATGCACGAACGCCTTGCCGGCACGCATCTCTTCATTGGCCGTGCGGGCGCATCGACCATTGCCGAGCTGACCGCCGTGGGCCGGCCCGCAATCCTCGTCCCGCTCCCAATCGCGACCGACGATCACCAGGCGGTGAACACGCGCGAGATCGTCAAAGCGGGCGGCGCGAGGATGATCCGGCAAGAAAGCTTCACCCGCAATGAGCTTGCCAAGCAGATTCAGGCCATGGCCCAAAAGCCTGCAAGCCTCGCCAATGCAGCCCATGGCGCGTGGAATTGCGGGCGCCCCAAGGCCGCGAGTGATCTTGCCGACCTCGTGGAGAGCATGGGCGGCATCGATATGATGGACGTGATCCGCGTTGCCGACACCAACCCGCGCAGGGCCTCCCAAGAAGCAACCGATGCCCAGCCTTCGACCCGCGAGCGATCCGAATGAAGGGCGTCGGCACGGATATCGGAGTGATCCACTTCGTCGGGATCGGCGGGATCGGCATGTCGGGCATCGCCGAGGTGATGCACAATCTCGGCTACACGGTGCAGGGCTCCGATCTGAAGGAAGGTCCCGCGGTCGAGCGGCTGCGCGAGCAGGGCATTTCGGTCAAGATCGGCCACGAGAAGGAAAACGTCGAAGGCGCCGCTGTGATCGTCACCTCGACCGCCGTTCGCCGGACCAACCCGGAAGTCGCGCACGCGCTTGAGAATCGCATCCCGGTGGTGCGGCGCGCCGAAATGCTCGCCGAGCTGATGCGCCTCAAGTCGACCGTCGCAGTCGCGGGCACGCACGGCAAGACCACAACAACCAGCATGATCGCGAGCCTGCTCGATTGCGGTGAGATCGACCCCACGGTCATCAATGGTGGCATCATCGAGCAATACGGCTCGAACGCGCGCATGGGCGACAGCGACTGGATGGTGGTCGAAGCCGACGAGAGCGATGGCAGCTTCCTGAGGCTCGACGGCACAATTGCGGTCGTAACCAATATCGATCCGGAGCACCTTGACCACTACGGCGATTTCGACGGGGTGAAACGCGCCTTTGTTGAGTTCATCCACAACGTTCCGTTCTATGGCGCGGCGATCCTTTGCGTCGATCATCCCGAAGTGCAGGCGGTGATCGGCGATGTGCGTGATCGCAAGGTCGTCACCTACGGTTTCTCGCTTCAGGCCGACATTTGCGGGGTCAACGTGCGGCCCACCGAGAGCGGCAATACTTTCGACGTCATCGTCCGCCAGCGCGGCGAAGAGGACCGCCGGATCGAGGGTGTGCACCTTCCCATGCCGGGTCGCCACAACGTCCAGAACGCGCTCGCTGCGATTGCGGTCGCGATCGAGATGGGCTGCGGCGACGAGGTGATCAAATCGGGCTTTGCAAGCTTTGGCGGAGTGCGCCGCCGCTTCACCAAGGTTGGCACCGTGTCTTTCCCGCAGGGCAAAGCAACCATCATCGACGATTACGCCCACCACCCGGTCGAGATTAAAGCGGTGCTCGGCGCGGCGCGCGAAGCGACCGAGGCAGCGGGCGGCGCCAATGGTTCTGGGGGCCGCGTGATCGCAGTCGCTCAGCCGCACCGCTATACCCGCCTGCGCGACCTGATGGATGACTTCCAGAGCTGCTTCAACGAGGCGGACATGGTCTTCGTCACCCCGGTTTACGAAGCAGGCGAAGACCCGATCGAGGGCGCGGATTCCGCCGCTCTTGTCGAAGGGCTGAAGTCGCGCGGCCACCGTTCGGCGCGCGAAATCGCCGATCACGATGCGCTGGCGGCGACACTCGCCGGAGAGCTGGCTGAAGGCGACATCGTCGTCTGCCTCGGCGCGGGGGATATCACCCGCTGGGCAGCTACCCTCGCGGACGCGATTGAATCAAAACGTAAGGCATGAATGGAATGACGCAGCCGGGCGACTGGAACCACTGGGATGACGGGTCCGCTCCGACCTCTTCGGTAGAGGGCGGCGCGGATGCGTCTGTTCCGGTCGAAGGCGTGCGCGGCAAGCTCACCAAGGACGCACCGCTCGACAAGCATGTCTGGTTCCGCTCGGGCGGCAAGGCAGACTGGCTGTTTGAACCGGCCGATGTGCAGGATCTGAAGGACTTTCTCGAACGGCTCGACGGCGCACTGCCTGTCATGGCGCTTGGCATTGGGTCGAACATGATCATCCGCGATGGAGGCGTGCCAGGCGTGGTGATCAAGCTTGGCGCTCCCTTCATGGAGGTCGAGGTCACGGGCGAGAACACGCTCGAAGCCGGAGCCGCAGCCCCCGCCAACAAGGTCGCGCGACGCGCGGCCAAAGCGGGGATCGACGGCATGACATTCCTCACCGGCATTCCCGGCTCAGTCGGCGGCGTCACCAAGATGAATGGCGGGTGCTACGGGCGCGAGACTTGCGACGTGCTGGTCGATTGCGATGTCATTATGCCCAATGGCGAGTTCGCAACGCTCACCAATGCCGACTTGCAATATTCCTACCGCCATTCCTCGCTGCCCGATGGCGCAGTGGTTGTCGCGGTCCGGTTCAAGGGCTTTCCCGGCGATCCCGAGAGGATCAAGGCCGAGATGAAGAAGATCACTTCCGAGCGCAGCGAAAGCCAGCCGATTGGGAGCATGACCGGCGGTTCGACCTTCAAGAACCCCGAGGGCCATTCGAGCTGGAAGCTGATCGACGCTGCGGGCCTGCGCGGTTTCAGGAATGGCGGCGCTCAGGTCTCTGAGAAGCACTGCAACTTCCTCATCAACACCGGCAACGCCACCAGCACCGAGATCGAGGGGCTGGGCGAGATCGTGCGCGAGAAGGTCTATGCCAATTCGGGCGTGCAGCTCGAATGGGAGATCAAGCGGGTCGGCAGGCCGTGAGCGAGAAACCACCCCTTCACGTGGCCGTCCTGATGGGCGGCTGGGCGAATGAGCGCGAGGTTTCGCTCATGTCGGGCGCAGGCGTTGCCGATGCGCTCGAGATGAACGGACACCGCGTCACCCCGATCGACATGGACCGCGACGTCGCGGTGAAGCTCGCGGAGGTGAAGCCCGACGTGGTGTTCAACGCGCTCCACGGCGTGCCTGGTGAGGATGGGAGCGTGCAAGGCATGCTCGACCTGATGGGCATTCCCTACACCCATTCCGGCCTCGCCACCTCGGTGATCGCCATCGACAAACAACTGACCAAGCAGGCGCTTGTCCCCCACGGCATCCCGATGCCCGGCGGGCGGATTGTCGATGTTGACGACCTGCACACCCGCGATCCGATTCCACGGCCATACGTGCTCAAACCCGTCAACGAAGGCTCCAGCGTCGGGGTCGCAATCGTTACCGAGGACAGCAATGTCGGCAATCCGATTGCGCGCGAGGCGGCGGGGCCGTGGCAGCAGTTTGACAAGCTGCTCGCCGAACCTTTCATCAAGGGCCGCGAGCTTACGACTGCCGTAATCGACAGCGCCGCAGGGCCACGTGCGCTTGGCGTCACTGAACTCATAATCGAGCACGGCTTTTACGATTACGAGCACAAATACACCGAAGGCCGCACCCAGCATGTCTGCCCCGCCGACGTGCCTGAGAACATCGCGCGACTGTGCGAGGAATATGCGGTCAAGGCGCACGAGGTGCTCGGCTGCAAAGGCACCAGCCGCACCGACTTTCGCTGGGACGACGAGGAAGGCGAGGACGGGCTGTTTGTTCTAGAGACCAACACGCAGCCGGGGATGACCCCCTTGAGCCTTGTCCCGGAACAGGCTCGCGCATGCGGGATCGGTTATGCGGAGCTCGTTGAACTGATCGTGATGGAAGCGATCCGGGTGCACGGAATCAGAGAGGACGCGTGATGGCCAAGATCAAGCGCAGTTCGGGCAAGGGCGTTCGCCGCGCCGCCAAATCGCAAAGCCGCGCCGCAGGTGCGCGCCGCGCCAAGGCCAAGACCACCGGGATGGTCGACAAGGCGATGGGCATTCTGCCCTTCACCGAGGAGCAATGGTCGACGATCTGGCTGACGGTCATCATCGGCGGCGCTGTCGGCCTCGCCTTTGTGATCGCCAATCTCGCCGGCGTTCCCGCCATGGCGCAGGCGCAGGTGAGCGCGATGGCATCTGACGCGGGCTTCGAAGTGAAGGGCGTGCGCGTCAGCGGCACCGAGCGTATGGATGAGAACGCCGTCTATGCCATCGCGCTTGCCCAGCAAAACCGACCCATGCCGCAGGTCGAGCTCGAGAAGTTGCGCGCCGAATTGCTCGAATTGCCGTGGGTGGCCGATGCGCGCGTATCGGTGCAGCTGCCCTCGACGCTCGTTATCGACATTGTCGAGCGCAAACCCCACGCCGTGCTCGAAAAGCCCGACCGGCTGATGCTGATCGACGCGAGCGGGTCAGAGCTCGAACCGATTGCGCGCGATGCCGCTGCTGACATGCTGCGCATTTCCGGCCCCGGTTCCGCGCGGCAGGTCGAGCCGCTCGACCGGCTGCTGGCGGCTGCCCCGGCGCTGCGGCCCGAAGTCGAGGCCGCCGAATGGGTCGGAAATCGCCGCTGGAACCTGAGTTTCAAGAGCGGACAGGTGCTCGCGCTGCCCGAAGGTGATGACACCGCCGCGAGCGCGCTCGTGAAGTTTGCCCGCATGGACGGGCAGAACCGCCTGCTTGGCGGACAGGTCGCGACCTTCGACATGCGCTCGCCGCCCCGCATCTACATGCGCGTGCCGGGGCGTGCCGACGCGATCGAACTTGGAACTGCGCAGGCTGCCGCCGAGGCCGAAGGAAGCGACACGGATGGCTAGCAAACCTGCCAACAAATCCCGCCTCGCGCGCATTTTCGGTGCGGTGAATGTCGGCTCGTTCCGCATTTCCGCTATGATCATGGGTGAGACCGAGACCGGCGATCTGGTGGTCCTCGGATCGGGCCACCGTGCAAGCCAGGGGATCAAGCGCGGCTATGTCACCGACATGCGCGCGGCGACCTATGCGATCCGCGATTCGGTGGAACGGGCGGAGAAGAACGCGGGCACGAGCGTCCAGAGCGTGTGGATTGCTTGCGCGGGCGCGGGCCTCAAGAGCGATGTCTCGAAGGTAGAAATCGACATCGGCGGTCGCCGGATCGAGGAGGAGGATGTCGAGCACTTGCTGATCCAGGCGCGCGACATGATCCAGCCCGACGGGCGGACCGTCCTCCATGCTCAACCTGCGCATTACACGCTCGACGGCGCGCACGGCGTCGCTAATCCGCGCGGGCTCCATGCCGAGCGGCTGGGCGTCGAAATCCACGTCATGCTGGCCGATGGAGCGCCGGTGCGGAACCTCATGGAAGCGGTGCAAAGTGCGCATCTGGAGGTCGAGGCCGTGGTCGCGGCCCCGCTCGCGTCAGGATATGCGTGCCTTTCCGAAGAAGAACGCGAACTGGGCGTGGCGCTGGTCGAGATCGGATCGGACGTCACCAATGTCTCGGTCTTTGCTGCCGGTATGCTGCTCGGGCTGCGCGCAATCCCGATGGGGTCGGGTGACATTACCGACGCGGTTGCGAGCGCGTTTGGCATCCGCCGGTTTCAGGCTGAGCGGCTCAAATGCGTCTCAGGCAGCGCGATTGCCTCGCCCAGCGACCACCGGGAGATGATCCCCGTGCACGGGCCCAACGAGGCCGCTGGCGAACCCAGCGGGCCGCTGGCGCGCGGAGCCGATGACAAGAACAGGATTGCCCGCGCCGAGTTGATCTCGGTCATCACCGGTGCGCAGTCGCAGCTCACGAACGAGATCGGCAAGGCGCTGAAAGAGATGGGGTTTTCGGGCAATCGTGCAGGTCAGGTCGTGCTTACAGGCGGCGGGGCGGAGCTTGCTGGTCTGGCCGAGTTTACCCAGAGCGCGCTGGCCATGCCGGTCCGCATCGGCCGCGCGCCGACGCTCACCGGCCTTCCCGAAGCGCATGCGACACCCGGCTTTGCGGGGCTCGCGGGGCTTTGCCTCTACGCGGCGGAAGACCCGGTCGATATCCGCGCTGTCGGCAGGCGGCGCCAGAGCGGAGCCGACTTTGGAGGCTCGCTCAATCCGTATTTCGCGGTCACCCGACTGTTCCGTGCGGTTAAGGAATATTTCTGAATCCATGCGCAAAGAATGGCGGTCAACGGGATCGTTTCACGGGACCGAACCGTGTATGAGGGTTAACAACCTCCTGTGGATAAGGAATTGCCATGGGATAACGGGCACATGACGAATGTGTCACAGACTATGGGGACGCGAGGTAAAGCAGGTCATTTGCACCGACCCTCACGCCCGGAGGAAGTAGAGCGATGAGCATCAATATCGGCCCAGCTGAAACGGACGATCTGCGTCCCCGCATTACCGTCGTCGGGATTGGCGGCGCAGGCGGCAACGCAATCGCGAACATGATCGCCTCGGAGATCGAGGGCGTTGACTTCATTGTTGCGAACACAGACGCGCAGGCGCTGAACGCCAGCCCTGCCGAAAAGCGCATTCAGCTTGGCCCCGACATCACCGGCGGCCTCGGCGCAGGCGCCCGGCCCGAAGTGGGCAAGGCAGCCGCCGAGGAGACAGTCGCGGAGATTGAGGACGCGCTCGAAGGCGTGAACATGGTCTTCATCGCGGCCGGCATGGGTGGCGGCACCGGCACTGGCGCTGCTCCGGTCATTGCCGAAGCCGCGCGGCGCAAGGGCGTTCTGACGATCGGCGTCGTGACCAAGCCCTTCCTATTCGAAGGCACGCGCCGCATGCGCGCAGCCGAAGCGGGCATCACCGAACTTCAGGATCACGTCGACACGCTGATCGTGATCCCCAACCAGAACCTGTTCCTCGTCGCCAAGCCGGAGACGACCTTCAAGGAAGCCTTCGAGCTTGCCGATGAAGTGCTGCAACAGGGCGTGCGCTCGATCACCGACCTGATGGTCATGCCGGGCCTCATCAATCTCGACTTTGCCGACGTGCGTTCGGTGATGAGCGAAATGGGCAAGGCCATGATGGGCACGGGCGAGGGCGAGGGTGAAAACCGCGCGCTCGACGCTGCCGAACAGGCGATAGCCAACCCGCTGCTCGACGGTGTTTCGATGCAGGGCGCCAAGGGCGTGATCATCTCGATCATCGGCGGCGAAGACATGAAGCTGATGGAAGTCGACGAGGCAGCGAACCACATTCGCGATCTCGTGGACGAGGACGCAAACATCATCTGGGGCAGCGCGTTCAACCCCGACCTCGAAGGCAAGATCCGCGTCTCGGTGGTAGCCACCGGGATCGACGGAAGCGGCAATCAGGACGCCGCCCGCTCGCAGCCGACCAGCCTCTCCAACGCGCGCGCTCCAAAGCGCCCCGTGCTCGACCTGTCGAGCGGTGACGAGGCGGTGAGCGAGGAGGCCCCGCGCATTCCGACCATGCCCGAACCTGCGGACGAGCCGATGGAACTCGGCGCCGAAGAAATGGTCGAAGATGGCGCGGCGGAGGCCGGCGGCGGATTCGAAGACAATTCCGCCGATGATACTCATGGCAAAGACACCGGCGAAATCGCTGGCGATTTCGACGATGAAGGCGATGGCAACGCCGCTGAACCGTTTGATCTCTCTGGCATGCAGGCCGGTGACGACATGGGCGAGGAAGAGGACGATGTCGACGAGATCGTCGACCCGCTCGCCGGGCTGCGGGATGCCGAGGGCGAGTTCGATGGTGGCGAAAGCCTCGCGGAACCAGCCGATGACAGCCACTTCGCCGAAGGTGACGAAGGCGGCTTTGCGGACGGCGAAGGTGCAGGCAGCGACGCCAGTGCAGAAGACGACACGCTCGACCTTGGCGGCGAATATGCCGAGTATCAGGAGGTCGAGGAAACAGACGATGGATCAGGCGACGATGAGGGAGGTGAGGATGATGTCCTCGCCGATGCCGATCGTCTTGCCGAAGAGGACAAGCCGGTCGAGGCCCGCCTGGGCGGCGGTCGCAGGCGCGGCATTCTCGGAGGCGGTGCAGGCGCTGAGGGCGACGCAGCCGACGGTGACGCGGGTGGCGGCTCTGGTGGAGGCGGAGGCGGTTCATCGGGCGGGAGCACCCTGTTCGAGCGCATGGCCAACCTGTCGCGCTCAGGCTCAGATGAAGGCACCGATGGCGAGGATGAGGATGACGACGAGGATGGCGACGCACCCGCGCTGAGCATCCCGCGTTTCCTCGGGCGTCAGAACAACCAGTAGGACACCGGCAAGGTCTGGGCCGAAAGCGGCGTAAGGCGCTTGCGTGCGTTACCGCGCGCCGTTCGCCTCGCGTTCAGCGCGTCTCGGCTAGCGCGTCTGGCCATTCCGCTTAAAACCGTTAGCCCATCCTGCCGTGACAAAGATACTTACCCCGTTCCGCGCCGCGCTTATTGCCGCAGGTTTGATGGCATGGCCGTTCCCCGAGGCTGCGATTGCGCAGCAGGAGGTCGTGCAGCCCCTGCCATCTCCGCAGGTCCAGCGCCTCAACCGCGCTCTGATGGAGCTTGCGCGAAGACCCAACCGGGTCGGGACACTGCTCGAAGCGGGCGATGCCAGCCTCGACTTGGGCGACTTCGACGCGGCAATCGGTTTCTACGGTCGCGCAGCCGACATCGAGCCCAATGATGCAAGGGTCCGGCTGGGCCTCGCGCGGGTCTATCTGCGCTCCGGCAGGCCGATCGAGGCCATCCCGCTGTTCCAGCAGGCCCGAAGCGCTGGCGCTGCTCCGCGCGACATTCTCCCCGATCAGGCGCTCGCTTTCGACATGGTGGGCGATCAGGAGGCGGCGCAAGCAGCCTATCTCCGTTCGCTCGAACTCGCTCCGCAGAATGACGAGACGCGCCAGCGGCTCGCGCTCAGCTATGCGATCTCGGGCAATCGCGAGGCCTTCGATCGCACGATCGCTCCGCTAGTCGAAGCACGCAATCCGGCCGGATTGCGTGCGCGTGCCTTCGGCCTTGCGATACTGGGCGATCAGGAACGCGCCGAGGGGATCGTCAATTCTGTGATGGCTGCAGAAATGGCGCAGCGCATCAATCCCTACCTCGCCTACATGCCCCGCCTCACCGCGTCGCAGCAGGCCGCCGCCGCCAATCTTGGCATCTTTCCGCGCGCTGCGGATATTGGCCGCGAAGACCCGCGCATCGCCCGATTTGCAGCCGAAGGCGCGGCGGGCGCGCGGCTGGAACCGGTAGGCGAGCCGTTAGGCAGCGCCGCGTCGGTCGAAATCGTGTCACGCGAGGTCGCGCAAGCGGCTCCCGAACCTGCATCTTCAGCCGCGCTTCCCGAGATCGCCACCAGCGAATCGCCTGCGCAGAGCGAGCGAAGCGTCGCCGATGCCTTTGCCGATCTCGGGACCGGAGAATTGCCGGTCGATACCGGCTCGGGCGAGGCAGTCGATCTCGCCGCGATCGAGATCCCGCGCGAGGCTCCCCCGGAGCCCGAACCCGCCGAGCCAGAGCATCCGCGCCGCATCTGGGTGCAGGTTGCCACGGGACGCGACCTTCGTGCGCTAGGCTTCGACTGGCGGCGATTGTCTCGGCAAGCTCCCGAACTGCTCGGCGATTTCGATCCGCATGTGACGCCGTGGGGGCAGGCCAACCGCTTGCTCGCAGGTCCGCTCGACAATGCGAGCCAAGCGCGCAATCTCATCAATGCGCTGGCGGAAAAGGGCATCTCGACCTTCGCCTATACCAGCCCTGAAGGGACGGAAATTCAAAGGCTTGGGCGCTAATTCGCGCCCGTCCCCGGCTTTTTCTCAACAAGCTTTGAACAAGCCACTTGGGTTCTCCCCAGCATCGCTGAGCGCGCGCATTGCCAATTGGGGGGCAAGCCATGCATTCGTCTCCCCGATGCAAAAGCCCCCTATTTTCCTGATGGTTCAGCCATGAGACCGCGCGAGTCCGAATACCGTACCGACGACGATGCGGCGCCGGTCGAGATGCTCGCGGCGCTGTTCGAGGCGCGCGGCTGGGATTGCGAAATCACGTCCGACGACGAGATGGTGGGTGAGGTTCAGGGCAGTTGGGCAAAGTATCAACTGCGCGCAATCTGGCGCTCTGCCGACAATGTGCTGCAATTCCTCTGCCTGCCCGATATCCGCGTCACCGCGGAGAAGAAGCACAGCGCGATTGAGCTGCTAAGTCTCGTCAACGAGCAGATGTGGCTCGGCCACTTCGATATCTGGTCGAACGGCGATGTCTTGCTCTATCGCCACGGCGTGCTCTTGGGGGATGAGGGCATGCTCTCGATCGCACAGGCGCAGTCGCTGGTGGAGAACGCGATCGACGAGTGCGACCGTTTCTATCCCGCCTTCCAGTTCGTCCTGTGGGGCGACAAGTCTCCGCGCGACGCGCTTGATGCGGCCATGGTCGACGCGGTGGGTGAAGCCTGATTTGGGCCTGAACTGTCCTGCGGCGCGGGCACGCGCTATGAGGCTGGCATGACGCGAATGCTGATCATCGGATATGGGAACATGTCGGGGGCGATGCTTGCCGGCTGGCTGGCGAGCGGGGTCGAAGCTGAGCGCTTCGCCGTGCTCAATCGCAGCCCGAAAGCGGCTCCCGACGGTGTGAAGGTTTTCGACACCGTTGCCGAGGCAGAGGCTGATGGCAGCCACGATGCGGTCATGCTCGGGTTCAAGCCCTACCAGATCGGCGAACTTGCACCGGACTTTCAGACCCTTGCACAGGGTCGCGAAGTGCATTCGCTGCTCGCCGGGATAACGCTCGATCAATTGCGCGGTGCCTTCCCTGCTGCGTGCGCGCATTTGAGGGTGATGCCCAACCTCGCTTCGCGCATCAAAAAGTCGCCGATCATCCTTGCCGCGAGCGGTCTCAAGGATCGCGCCGCCACCACGCGGTTTTACGACAGGCTCGGCAACGCAGTCTGGCTCGAGACCGAGGAGCATTACGACCTTGCGACTGCGCTCGCGGGGTCGGGGCCGGGCTTCGTCTATCGCTTCATCGACGCACTTGCCGAAGCCGCAAGCGCTTTGGGGCTTGAGGACGAACAGGCAAGGGCGCTCGCGCTCGCCATGGTCGACGGTGCAGGATCGCTCGCTGTCGATGCCGACGTGACCCCCGCCGAACTCGCCGACCGGGTCGCGAGCCCCGGCGGAATGACGCGCGAGGGATTGAACGTGCTCGACGCTGACAAGGCGCTGGTCAGACTGCTTACAGACACGCTCAGATCAACCGCAGACAAGGGCGCGGAATTGTCAAAGGGCGCAAGCTGACCCACTTGTTAAGCATAACCCGCCCTTAAATGAACAAATTTCGGGGTTTGTTCTCCGGTTTCGCTTGAAAACACCTCGCGAAAACACGATATTGTCATGCAACGGCGCGGCTGTTCGCGCTTGCTATCTGCAAAGGCTCCGATGAGGAGAAGGGAAAGCAATGTCTGATTGGAAAGATACTCAGGGCACGCGCCCCGGTTTCGGCACCACGCCGCATGTCGGCGGAGCGGTCGATGCGCGCGCCGATTATGACGAGGGCCTGCGTTCGTACATGCTCTCGATCTACAACTACATGGCATCGGGCGTGCTGCTGACCGGCATCGTCGCGATCCTGTTTTCGTGGGGCGGCATGGAATCGCCGGCAGCATGGCTTGCGATCAATGGCGGCCTGCTGTTCTGGCTGGTCAAGCTGTCACCGCTGGCCTTCATCCTCGCGATGAGCTTTGGCCTGCACAAGATGAGCCAGACGACGCTTCAGATCGTGTTCTGGGCCTTCGCAACCGTCATGGGCATGTCGCTCTCGACGATCTTCCTCGTTTACACGGGTCAATCCATCGCGACGACCTTCTTTGCGACCGCAGGCGCGTTCGCTGGTCTTTCGCTGTGGGGCTACACCACCAAGAAGGACATTTCGGGCTGGGGCAGCTTCCTGATCATGGGCGTGATCGGTCTGATCATCGCTTCCGTAGTCAACATCTTCCTGCAGTCCGAAGCGATGGCTTTCGTGATCAGCGGTATCGGCGTGCTCGTCTTCGCCGGCCTTACCGCCTACGATACGCAGCGCCTGAAGCAGCAGTACCAGTATCTCGTCGGCACCGACTTCATGGGCAAGGCGGTGATCATGGGCGCGACGAACCTCTATCTGGATTTCGTCAACATGTTCATGTTCCTGCTGCAGTTCCTCGGCAGCCGCGAATAGTTTTCGCGCCAGCATAACGGGCGCGATTAACGTCCGAAACTGTTGAAACTCTGGATGCCCGGGGCCTTGCACAAGGCTCCGGGCATTTGCTTTGTTACGCAGCACGGCTAACCCGGATGCGGTGCAATGGGTGACCGCATGATACGCGCGCCGCTTCACGCAGGAGCAAGGCGGGTGCTGTCATGGTGGAATGCCGCCAGTTAAGAGGCTCCTTGTGAAAATGGCCAGTTCGACGCGTAAAGCCGAAACTTCAACCGCCGCCAAGGCTCCGCTCAGGATCGTGACCGTCGCCGTGTCGCTCGGCCTGCTCGCGGCCTGTGCCACGCCCGCGCCGCCGCCTCCGCCGCCGCCACCACCTCCTCCGCCACCTCCCCCGGTTGAGCGGATTCCCTATCGCCCGCTGCCGCCGGGTGGCGCTGCCTATGTGATGGAGATCCCGGAGAAGAACGTTTTCGGCAAAAGGCGCACGGTCAATCGCGGCCTGACCGAAGACGAAAAGGTCTGGCATTTCCGGTCCGCGTGGAACGTTGCGGCACTCAACTGCATCGCGACGCAATACGATCCGATCCTTGCCGCCTACGGCGCCTATATCAGCGACTACGCCGATGAACTGGGCGAAGTGAACCGGCGCATCGACCGCGAATATCGCCGCGAGGCCGACACACGGCGCGAAGGGATCATGGCACGCGAGGAGCAGATGACCGCGGTGTACAACTTCTTCGCGCTGCCCCCGGCGCGAGCGCGGTTCTGCCGCGCCGCGCTCGATATCTCGAACCGCGCGCTGATCGCGCCGGTCGATCCGATCGAGTTTGCAAAGGACAATTTCCCGCTGCTCGAAGAGCCCTTCGACCTCTTCTTCGACGAATACGAAGCCTATGAGCGCGCCTCGGCCGATTGGGATGCGCGTTACGGGGCGCGCTACGGCCCGTCGCAGCCTGGTTGGGTCGCGGTGCAGGAGGCGCGCGCGAACCAGGTGGCGGTCCCGAGTGTCGGCGGAAGCGCTCCGACCGAAACGCTCGCTGCGCCGACCGCACCCGCAGGCGCCGTCACTGACCCCGAAACCGGCGTAGCCGTACCGGTCGTGCCGGTGCAGGAGAACGTCATCTCGCAGCCGGTGGTCGAGCCAGTCGCGACCGACGAGGGCGAAGACGACGTGGCAAACACCCCGCAATAGGCTTGCACCCTTTCGCGACACAAACTAACCGCACTCTCACGCATCGGTAACGGGAATGCGGTGCGGGCCCTTGGCCCAATTCCGCAGCTGTCCCTGCAACTGTAAGCGGTGAGCGTCCGGCTCTCATATGCCACTGGAGCAATCCGGGAAGGCGAGCCAGACGTAGCGACCCGCGAGCCAGGAGACCGACCGGAGCGTGTCGCTTGTTGCCCCTCTCAGGGATTGGAGAGGCGCGGGGTCGGCCCCATCACGGGGCCTTTCGTTTCGAGCGACGACCGAACCGGCTGTGAGGCGATCCTCGCAGCCCATCATGTTGCTCGTTTCGGAAGGGATACCGATGAACAGATTTGCTTTGCTTTGTGGAGCCGCATGTGCGGCACTGTGTGGGTCCAATGCCGTCAATGCGCAGGAACGCGCGCCCGGTCAGTGCTATGTCAGTGGGATAGACCTCGAGGCAGGAGACCTGCCGATTTGCTCGCGTGGCCCCGTCATAATCGTGCCGGGAAGTCGAACCGGCAACCTGCCGGCTGAAGACTTCACCGGCTCTTCCACGATCATTACCGAAGAACAGCTCGAACAGCGCCAGGTCCGCGACATAGCTGACGTGTTGCGCGATGTACCGGGCGTAGCGGTCGGGAGCATTCCCGGCCAGACGCAGGTGCGGTTGCGCGGGACCGAGGCCAATCACGTCCTCGTCCTCATCGATGGCATAGAGGTCGCCGACCCGGGCAGTGGCGAGTTCGACTTCGGCACCCTGCAGGCAGAGATCGGCAGCCGCATCGAAGTCGTCCGTGGGCCGCAATCGGCTCTCTACGGCAACGACGCGCTCGGCGGCGTGATCGCCTATGAAAGCGCCCAGTTCGACGGCCTTTCCGCCTGGCTTGAAGGCGGAACCAACAACACGTTGAACGGCGCGGCGCGCTGGGGCGTGGTCGATGGCGGCACCTCCGCGTCGCTGTCCGCCACAATCGTCAGCACCGATGGGGAGCCCAATGCCCGCAACGGCACGCGCGATATCGGGCGCGACAGCTACACCCTGTCCGGCAAGGTCGCGACCGATGTGAGCGATGCGCTGCAATTGCGCGCAACCGCTCGCTTCGTCCGGACCGAGGGCCAGTCGAACGATCAGGACTTCGCTTTCGGCAGCCCGACATTCGGCTTCGTCGTCGACAGCTTCGGCGTCGGGTTCGAGAACGAGGCAATCTACGGGCTTGTCGGGGCGCATCTGGAAACGGCCGGTGGCGACTGGGTCCACGACCTGTCGCTGCAACTGGCCGACACCGACCGCAACACGTTCGCGCCGTTCGGACTCACCAGCGAAACTCGCAGCGATCGGTTCAAGGCGTCCTACGTTTCAGCCTACGATTTCGGCCAATCGGGTCACAACCTGACCTTCGCCGCCGATTACGAGGAGGAAGGCTTCAACAACGTCGCCACCTTCGATGATCGCAAGGAGACCGAGAATTTCGGCCTCGTCGGCGAATATCGCTATGCGGGTGAACGTTTCGACTTCTCGGCTGCCTTGCGCCAGGATTTCAACGACCGCTTTCAGGACACGACTACCTTCCGCCTCGGCGCTGGCTTCGCCCTCACCGATACGACGCGCCTTCGTGCGGCGACCGGCACGGGGGTCAAAAACCCGACTTTCTTCGAGCTTTTCGGCTTCTTCGATGGCGCGTTCGTGGGCAACCCGAACCTCGAGCCTGAAGAGAGCTTCAGCTGGGAAGTCGGAGTTGACCAGAGCTTTGCCGATGGGGCCGCAATCCTCTCGGTGACTTATTTCAACGCCGAACTCGATCGCGAGATTTTCACCGCCTTCCCCCCGCCGACCTTCATCGCGACCCCCGGCAATCGCGCGACGGAGAGCACTCAGCAAGGCGTCGAAGTGGCGCTGGCAGCGAAGATCGGCCCGCAATGGAGCCTCAACACTGCCTACACTTACCTCGATGCCGAGGAGAACGGCGTGACCGAGGTGCGCCGGCCAGAGAGCATTGCGAGCGCGGCGGTGACCTGGACGGCTCCGGGCGACGATGCATCGGCCACGCTGGTCGTGCGGCACAATGGCGAGGCGCTCGACAGCGACTTTACCGCCGGCACATTCCCGGCTCCGGTAGCGGCGCTCGACGACTTCACGCTGGTCAATCTCAATGCCCGCGTCGAATTAGCCGAAGGGTTAGAACTCTTCGCGCGGGCCGAGAACCTGTTCGACGAGCGATACGAGCAGGTTTTGACCTTCGTATCGCCCGGGCGGCAGGTCGTGGCCGGATTCACCGCAAGCTTCTAAACGCTCGCAATCTGTCGAGGAAATGCATAGATGCGCGGCTATGCATTTCCTCGATCAAGCCAAGATCTATCTCAAATCGGGTGCGGGCGGACCGGGTGCGGTCTCGTTCCGGCGCGAGAAGTATATCGAATATGGCGGTCCCGACGGCGGCAATGGCGGCAAGGGCGGCGACATCATCTTTGAAGCGGTCCAGGGCCTCAACACCCTCATCGACTTCCGCTACGCGCAGCATTTCAAGGCCAAGCGCGGGAGCCACGGCCAGGGCAAGGACAAGACCGGAGCAGGCGCGGACGACCTCGTGATCGAGGTCCCGGTCGGCACGCAGGTATTGTCGGAGGACAAGGAAGAGGTGCTCGCCGACTTCACCGAGGTCGGCCAGCGCGTGGTTTTCCTGCGCGGCGGGCAGGGCGGACGCGGCAATGCCTCGTACAAGAGCGCAACCAACCGCGCCCCGCGCCAGCACCAGCCGGGTGAGTCGGGTGAAGAGATGTGGGTGTGGCTGCGCCTGAAGCTGCTCGCCGATGTCGGCCTTGTTGGCCTTCCCAATGCGGGCAAGTCGACCTTTATCAACGCGGTCTCCAATGCGCGCGCTAAGGTTGGCCACTATGCATTCACCACGCTCATCCCAAAGCTCGGCGTTGTCCGCCATAAGAGCCGCGAATTCGTGCTCGCGGACATTCCCGGCCTGATCGAAGGCGCCGCCGATGGCGCTGGGATTGGCGACCGGTTCCTCGGCCATATCGAGCGGTGCCGTGTGCTCATCCACCTCGTCGACATTGCAGGCGACGATCCGGCCGAGGCCATGCGCATCGTGCAGGAAGAACTCGCGGCCTATGGCGCGGGGCTGGAAGACAAACCGCAGCTCATCGCGCTGAACAAGATGGACCTCGCCGACGACGAATTGGGCGAAGCCTTCGCCGAGGATTTGCGTAAGGCGGGGGCCGACAAGGTCTTCACCGTATCGGGCGCGAGCGGCGAGGGCATCGAGGAACTGATGGACGCGGTGCTCGGCTATCTGCCGGGCCGGACCGCCACCGAAACCAACGCTTCCGAGGTCGAGGAAGCCGACGAGGAAGGCGGCGAGTGGTCGCCGATCTGAGATGACGGCGACTACAGCGATCTCCGACATTGCGAAGGCGAGCCGGCTGGTCGTGAAGATCGGCAGCGCCTTGCTTGTCGAAGAGGGCAAGCCAGCGCTGGCCCGGCTGCGCTCGCTCGCAAACGACATTGCGCAACTGCGCGAAGACAGGGCGCAAGTGATCGTTGTCAGCTCCGGTGCGATTGCGCTCGGCGCGGCGAAGCTGGGGCTCGCAAAGGGTGGGCGCGCCAGCCTAGCCGATGCGCAGGCCGCGGCCTCGGTCGGTCAGGTGGCGCTCGCTCAGCTCTGGGGCGAGGCTCTGGGCGCGCACGAAATCACGGCGGCGCAAATGCTTGTAACCATTGGCGATCTGGAGGATCGGCGGCGGTATCTCAATGCGGCTGCCACGCTCGAACGCCTGCTCGAAGAGGGCGTAGTCCCGGTGGTCAACGAGAATGACAGCGTCGCGACCGAGGAAATCCGCTTTGGCGACAATGATCGCCTCGCCGCGCGGGTCGCGCAGGCGGCGAACGCGCAGGCGGTGGTGCTCCTTTCCGATGTCGACGGGCTCTATGACCGGCCTCCGGGAGAGGACGGCGCAGTGCTCATCGAGCGGGTCGAGGGCGTGACCCCTGAAGTCATCGCCATGGCGGGCGAGGGCTCGTCCTCCGGTCTCGGTTCGGGAGGAATGCTCGCCAAGCTGCAGGCCGCGCGGATTGCGGAGCGGGCTGGGATTGCGCTCGCCATCATCAACGGCAAGCACGAACACGCGATAGCTTCGGCTTTCAGCGACGGGCGGGGCACGCTGTTCCTGCCCGTGCGCAGCGACAATGCGCGCAAGAGCTGGCTCGGCGGCAGGCTCGCACCCGAAGGCGTGCTCACCGTCGATGCGGGCTGCGTTGCGGCTTTGGGCGATGGGGCGAGCCTGCTCGCTGCGGGTTTGACCGAGGTTGAAGGCGATTTCGAGCGCGGCGCGCTGGTAAGCCTGCACGGTCCGAAGGGCGAGCGGCTGGGGCAGGGTCTGGTCGAATATTCCGCAACCGAATGTCGCGCGATTGCCGGGCTCAAGCAGGCCGAGCAGGAGGCGAAGTTAGGCTACGCCCCGCGCGCCGCTGTCGTCCACCGCGATCACATGGTGCGCGCATGACGCTCGCGATTACAGGTGCGACGGGATTCGTAGGCGCGGCGACGCTGGACGAGGCGCTCGATCAGGGACGCACAGTCCGCGCGCTCACCCGCAAGCCGCAGGAACCACGCGACGGCGTCAGCTGGGTGTCCGGCACGCTCGACGACGAAGCAGCGCTCAGGGAGCTGTGCGAGGGCGCCGACGCGGTCATCCACATTGCCGGCCTCACCAACACACCCGACATTGCCGCGTTCGAAGCAGCGAATGTGGCTGGCACCGCGCGAATGATCGCGGCTGCGAAAGAGGCGGGGGTCAAACGCTTCGTTTTCGTCTCCTCGCTCTCGGCCCGCCAACCCGACCTTTCGGCCTATGGCGCGTCCAAGGCGAGAGCCGAGGAGCTGGTGCAGGCGAGCAAGCTCGACTGGACGATCGTGCGTCCGCCCGGTGTCTATGGCCCGCGCGATGTCGACTATCTGGAGATGTTCCGCACCGCCAGATGGGGTTTCGTTCCCCTCCCGCCGGGTGGTGCAAGCTCGATCATCCATGTCAGCGATCTTGCTCGGCTGCTGATCGCGCTGGCTGACAAGAAAGCCCTCAAGACCATCTACGAGCCCGATGATGGCCGCGTCGGAGGCTGGTCGCACAAGGAGCTGGCGCAAGCGATTGCTCAGGCGGTCGGCAGGCGCAGCGTGTTCGCTCCGCACCTGCCGCGGCCCATTCTAAGCATCGCCGCGAGCGCAGACCGCCTTGTGCGCGGAGACAAGGCCAAGCTCACCGCCGACCGGGTCGGCTACATGGCACATCCCAACTGGGTCGCGCGCTCTGACCGGGCGGTTCCGGGCGAGATCTGGGAGCCGCGCGTGAGTGGTGAAGAGGGCCTGAAATCCACCGCCGAGTGGTACCGGCAACAAGGCTGGCTCTGATGAGCCGCCGTTCTCCTGTCCGTGCAGGAGATCACGCGCCTTAGAGGAAGGGTTCCTCGCCCGGCTTGTGGATGCCGCACTCGGTCTTGTCCCAGCCTTTCCAACGGCCTGAGCGCGGGTCTTCGCCCGGCGCGACCTTGTGCGTGCAAGGTTCGCAGCCGATCGAAGGGAAACCCTTGGCGACGAGCGGGTGCGCGGGAAGGTCGTGCGCCCTGAAATAGGCCACGATATCCTGCGCGCTCCAGTCGATCAGCGGATTGATCTTGAGCCGCCCCTGCGCGTCGCTGGTGTCGATCTCGAAACGCGGCAGGTTTGCGCGGGTCGAAGACTGGAAAGCCTTGCGACCAGTGAAGCTCGCATCAAAGCGGGAGAGCGCCTTGGCAAGCGGCTTCACCTTGCGAATCTCGCAGCACCCGTCGGGATCATAGGACCATCTGAGGTCGGTCGCGTCCTTTTCGGCGAGATCTGCGGGGTCGGGGGTGATGATCTGAAGGTTGGTGAGCCCGATGCGTGTCGCGACCAGGTCACGATACTCGAGCGTTTCGGCAAAGTGCTTGCCCGTGTCGAGGAACAGGACCGGGATCGACGGATCGACCTGAGCCACGAGGTGCAACAGCACCGCGCTCTCTGCACCGAAGCTGGAGACGATCGCGACATCGCCAACGAGGCCGTCGCGGATCACCCCTTCAAGCATTTCCTGCGTCGAGGAACCGCGGAACATCCGGTTGAGCCGCGTCGCGTCGTGCTCGGAAAAGCGCGGCGAGGCGTCGAGACGGTCGATTTTGCGGAGCTCATTCATGGCCCACTCCGTGACGCAGTTCGGCGATGGTACGGCGACCGTCGGCGGCGGATTGATAGACGTGATCCCATGTCGCAAAGGCGCGCTCGGCGTCGGCGACATTGAGCGGCTTTTCAGGTGCAAAGCTGTCAAACCCGCAGCGGCGCATATGGCTGAGCTGGTCGATCAGCACGTCGCCCACTGCGCGCAATTCGCCCTCATAGCCCGCTTCGCGCAGGATACGCGCGGCGGAATAACCGCGCCCATCGGCGAAGCTAGGGAAGTTGACTTCGACCAGGGCAAGGCGGTCGAGATAGGGCAGGAGCGCGCGCGCATCGTCGCCCGGTTCGATCCGAACGGCGGTGGCGTTGGTCTGGTCGCAGCACGCATCGACGGTGACGGCACCGTGGTCGACAGGCTCGTCATCGCGGAATCGGAACTGCACCTCGTCAGGCGAAGTGCCGAGATCGGTCTCCTCAGCCATAAAGCGCCTCCTTGAACGGTTCCATGCCGATCCGGCGGTAGGTATCGAGGAAGCGTTCCTCGCCTGTCTTTTGCGCGAGATAAACGTCGGTGACCTTGTCGACCGCCTCGATCACGCCGTCCTCGGTAAAGCCGGGGCCGGTGATCTTGGCGAGGCTCACGTCTTCCGCCTCGCTGCCGCCGAGCGAGAGCTGGTAATTCTCAACCCCTTTGCGGTCGACGCCGAGGATGCCGATATGGCCCGCGTGGTGGTGGCCGCAGGCATTGATGCAGCCGGAGATCTTGAGCTTCAGTTCGCCCAGCTTGCCGGTTTTGCCCGAGGCGTCGAACGCTTGCGAGATTCGCTGCGCAAGCGGGATCGAACGGGCGTTTGCCAGACTGCAATAATCGAGGCCGGGGCACGCGATCATGTCCTCGATCGAGTCCATGTTGGGCGAGCCGAGACCCGCCGCTTCAAGCTCGGTCCACAACGCGTGCAGATCGGCGATGCGGACATGCGGCAGGACGACGTTCTGCGTGTGCATGATGCGCAATTCGTCGAAGCTGTATTGCTTGGCGAGCCGCGCCATCAGCCGCATCTGCTCGCCAGTGGCATCACCCGGAATGCCGCCCACCGGCTTCAGCGAGATCACCGCGCTGACGTAGGAATCGTGCTTGTGGCGATGCGTGTTGTTGTCGACCCACAGGGCAAAATCTGGGTCCGAACGGTCCACCTGCTTGGGGCCGTCCTCAAACGCGGGATCGGCGAAGTACGGCTTGATCCGCTCCAACTCCTCGCGCGGGGGTTCGACGCCCTGATCGAGCAGGTGGGCGAATTCCTCTTCGACCTGTCGAGTATATTCCTCCGCGCCCAGCTCGTGAACGAGGATCTTGATCCGCGCCTTGTACTTGTTGTCGCGGCGGCCGTAGCGGTTGTAGACGCGCAAACACGCCTCGGCATAGGTCACCAACTGATCGAGCGGCACGAAATCGCGGATCATCGGTGCGATCATCGGAGTGCGGCCCATGCCTCCGCCGACGAAGAATTGCGCGCCGATCTCACCGTCCTTTTCGACGATGCGGATGCCGATATCGTGCAGGCGCATCGCGGCGCGGTCCTTCTCGGACGCGATCACCGCGATCTTGAATTTGCGCGGCAAGTAGCTGAATTCGGGGTGAAAGCTCGACCACTGGCGCAGCAGCTCGGCATAGGGACGCGGGTCGACAAGTTCGTCGGCTGCGGCACCGGCGAAGTGATCGCTCGAGATGTTACGGATGCAGTTCCCGCTGGTCTGGATCGCGTGCATCTCATGCCTAGCGAGGTCAGCGAGGATATCAGCCGCGTCCTCGAGCCTGATCCAGTTGTACTGCAGGTTCTGGCGGGTGGTGAAGTGACCGTATCCGCGATCATACTTGTCGGCGATGTCACCCAGCGCGATCATCTGCTCGGAATTGAGCGTGCCATAGGGGATGGCGACGCGCAGCATGTAGGCGTGAAGCTGGAGGTAGAGGCCGTTCATCAGCCGCAGTGGCTTGAACTGGTCCTCGCTCAGGCTGCCTTCGAGGCGTCGGCGGGCCTGGTCGCGGAACTCCTCGACGCGGGCATCGACCATGGCCTGATCGTATTGATCGTATTGATACATGTCAGATTACCCAATCGAGCGCGCTGGTGTCGCGTGGCTTCAGCGTGAGGTCCGGGCGCACCGTCGGGCCGAGCGCGCGGATACGGTCCTTGATATGGGCGGGGCGCACGCCCTTCTCGCTGGCCTCGGCCTCGATGATGTAGGGGACGTTGACCCGGCGCAGCGCCTCTTCGCGGGCCATGATTTCGGGGCCTTGCTCGCCGACATCGGCGGCGGCATCGACATAGAGCGACCAGTTCTCGCCATCCCACCAAATGACAGCGCCGGTCTTGAGATCGTTGCCGGTGATGATCTTCATTGTGCGACCTCCAGAGCAGTTGCGGCGATCGCGGCGTTGTCGCGCGCGGTGACGTCGCCGATGACGATCAGCGCTGGGCTGCGAACCGCATGGGTCTCGACGAGATCGGGAAGCCCCGCGAGCAGCCCGCGGATGACCCGCATTTCGGGGCGCGCAGCGTTTTCGATCACCGCGAGCGGCATGTCTGGGGCGAGACCATCGGCCATCAGTTTCTCGGCGATCCGGGGCGCGGTCTTGAGCCCCATGTAGATGACGAGCGTGCGGCCCTTGCCGGCGAGGCCCGACCAGTTCTGGTCCGACAGGCTCTTGCACTGGCCCGCGACGAAGCTGACGACGCTCGCCGCATCGCGGTGGGTGAGCGCGATCTGCGCGGCGGCTGCGGCTCCGTTCGCGGCCGAGATGCCGGGAACGATCTCGACCTCGACGCCGTGCGCTGCGGCTAGCTCGGCTTCCTCGCCGCCGCGACCGAAGATCAGCGGATCGCCGCCTTTCAACCGCACCACGTCGCGCCCGGCTTTCGCCTCGCGCACAAGCAACAGGTTGATGTCCTCTTGCGGCAGCGTGTGCTTGGACCGCTTTTTCGCGACCGAGATCAACCGCGCCTCGGGCGATGCCATGGCGAGGATGTCGCTCGAAACGAGGCCGTCATGGACGATCACTTCCGCCCGTTCGATCAGCCGCGCGGCGCGCAGGGTCAGGAGATCGCGATCACCCGGACCTGCACCGACGAGAAAGATTGTTCCGCATTTCATGCCATTCGAAATGGTCGAAGCCGCGCGGCCTCGCCAGCGAGAATGGATTGGAGGGAGCCAAGCAAAGCTTTTGCAGGCGTTTAACCCTCGCTGGGTTTCATCTCCATCATCTCGATCAGGCGATCGAGTTGATCGGATGAGCGCAGATGGAAGTCGCGCTGTGGGAACGGGATTTCGACATCGTGTTCCTTAAAGAGCTTCCAGATCCGCATGTAGACGTCTGACCGGATGTTCACGAGGCCTTCTTCGGGGTCTTCGATCCAGAATCGCACGTCGAAGTTGACCGAATTATCGCCAAATTCCATGAGGTTGACGCGTGGTTTTGGCCTTTTGAGGATGCGCGGCGCATCTTCGACTGCTTGGTATAGCAAGCGCTCGACCAGTTCGAGATCGCTCGAATAGGATACCCCTACCGGTGCCTTCACCCGCACATCTCTGGAGCTGTAGGACCAGTTGACCACCTGGTTCACCATCAGGTTTTCGTTCGGGATGAGGTGTTCGGTCTGATCGCGGGTGATGACCGAGATCGCGCGGATGCCGATCTTGCGGATCTGGCCGACCGCCTCGTTCCCCGCCTGATCGGTGACGGAGATCACGTCCCCCGGTTTGATCGACTTGTCGAGCAACAGCAGGATACCCGAAATCAGGTTGCCGAAGGTTTTCTGGAGACCGAAACCGATCGCCAGACCGAACGCGCCGCCAAAGAATGCGAGCGCCGTCAGGTCGATACCAGCCAGATCGACAGAAATAAGGACAGCAAGCGTCCAGATCAGAACGGTCAGCAGCTTTTCAGCCAGTAGCTTTTGCGCCTCATCGAGGTGTGTGCGGTTTCTCAGCAGGCCGCGGGCAATGCGGGTGAGCGTCCACGCGACAACGATAACAAGGCCGATGCTCGCTAGCAGGAACAGCACGTCGAACACCGAAACGCGGATCGAGGCAATCTCGAGCGCCCAACTGTCGAGCGTTTCAATCAGCGCGCCGAGCGTGTCGCTTTGCGCGGCAAGGCCTTGCTTTGCCTCTTCGGCAACGGTCGAAATCTCCTCTACCTGCTGCTGTTCTTCGGCGTAGCTCCACAACTGGCCAGGCTGGAGCGCTTCGGCACTTTCCGCCTCGCTCACGGCGTCTTCGGATGCGGTGGAGGGCGTGGTGGCTGCGGTCATCCAATATCCAGTCTGGCGAGTCCTTGCGCGAGGTCCGCGATCAGGTCGTCGGGGTGTTCGAGCCCTATCGATAGGCGAATGGAAGGGGCAGCGCCAGTACCAGAAGGGGAAGACGGTGCGTCCATCACATCGCGGTAATCCTTCGGAGAATTGGGAAGGGCGAGGCTTTCAAACCCGCCCCAGCTATAGCCGATACCGAACAGTTCTAGCGCGTCGGCAAGCGCCCCGCTCGCGCCCGGATCATCGGTTGCAAGCGTAAAGCCGAACAGGCCGCACCCGCCGGTGAAATCGCGCTTCCAGAGCGCATGGCCGGGATCGCATTCGAGCATCGGGCACATCACCTGCGCGACCTGCGATTGATCGGTGAGCCATTGGGCAATCTGCACAGTGCTCGCGGTCGCACGTTCGAGCCGGACTGCCATGGTGCGGAGCCCGCGAGAGGCCAGTGCCGCGTCATCGGGCGAGACGACCTGCCCCAATTGCTGCGAGGTCCGCCGCAGCGCGCGATACCAGCGTTCGCCTGCCGTGGCCGACCCCATCATCAGGTCCGAATGCCCGCCGACATGCTTGGAAAGGCTCTGCATCACTATGTCGCAGCCCTTTTCGAGCCCCTGAAACCCCAGCGAACTCGCCCAGGTGTTGTCGAGCATCACGACAGCGCCCGCCTCCCTCGCGATCGCGGACAGCGCAGGGACGTCGCAGACTTCGAATGTGAGGCTACCGGGGCTTTCTAGCCAGACCGCGCGTGGTGTGTGCTCAGCCACCAGTGCCTCGAATCCGGGCAGGTCGAGCGGATCGAAGAAGCTGTGCGTGATGCCGAGCCGCTTCAAAAGGCCGATCGCCATGGCCCGCGACGGATCATAGGCGTTGTCGGTCATCAACAGGTGGTCGCCGGGTTTGAGCGCGGCGAGCAGGCACCCGGCTATCGCTGCCACGCCGCTGGGATAGAGGATCGTGCCGTGCGCGCCCGGCTCCAGCTCGGTCAGCGCTTCAGCGAGCGCCCATTGCGTCGGAGCGCCGCGCCTTCCGTAGAAGAAATCGCCGTCCTGATTGGTCTTCAGACCCGCTTTGCGGTCGGCCTCGCTCGCATAGATATGGGTCGAAGCGCGCCAGACGGGCGGGTTGACCACCGCGCCGGTCCATTCCTTGCGCCTGCCTGCATGGGTGATGCGGGTCGCGGGCTTCTTGTCGTCGCTCATGCCATCCTCACTCATGCTGGGCCTTGCGCCTTGGGCGTGTCGGGATCGGCCTCCCATTCCTGCCAGCTGCCGTCATAGAGCCGCACGTCCCGATGGCCGAGCCGGTCGAGCGCCAACAGCAGCACGCAGGCGGTGACGCCGCTGCCGCAAGTGGTGGTGACGGGGCGCGAGAGATCGACGCCTGCTTCCTCGAATGCTTCGCGCAAAGCCTCTGGCGATTTGAAGGTGCCGTCCTCCTCGTAGAGCGCGTTGAAAGGCACGTTGAACGAGCCGGGTATGCGACCGTTCTGACCGCCATGCACGGGGTCCATTCCGCTGCCGAACACGCGGTCGGCCCCGCGCGCGTCGACCACTTGCCTTGCATCGCTCTCAATATTGGCGAGCATGTCCGATTTCGAGGCCACGCCACCGCCGCCTTCCAGAGCCGCGTGGGCGGTGGGTGCGACTTCGCTTGCCCCGCTCTCAAGCGGACGTCCCTCAGCGCGCCATTTTCCAAGCCCGCCATCAAGGATCGCCACCCGCTCGATCCCGCAGCGTCGCAGGGCGTACCAGGCGCGGGCTGCGGTCTTCACCGCGCTGTCATCGTAAATCACGATCCGCATGTCGGGCGTGATCCCGAGGCTGGCGAGGTGGTCAGCCACCTGATCGCAATCGGGAAGCGCGGAAGGGGTATCAGAAGCCGGATCGGTGAAACTTGCAAGATCGAGGAACCGCGCACCAGGAATGTGCGCCGCCTCAAATTCAGCCTGCGGATCGCGCTTTGCACCCGGCAAGTGGCGCGAGGCGTCGATCACGGCGAGGTCCGCCGCGCCGAGATTGTCTGCAAGCCATTGGCAAGAAACGAGGCTGTCCAAATACGTGCTCCCTGTCTTCGCAAACGGGAGTAGCGCGGGGGCGAGCCAACGCCAAGTGCGCTGCCGATCAGGCCGGCTCAGCCGCCTTGGCATCGCCGCCGAGCGGTGCGCGGATCATCTGCGCGCGCAGGTTCTGCAAACTGCCCGGAGGCCCGTCGAGAGGCAACGGGTGGACCCGACCCTGGCTCGCCGCGCTGGGGCTGCCGATGACGTAGCTGACCTGTGTTGCAGGTTGGTTCGGCCCCTCGATCGCGACGTGCATGAGCGGGATGAATAGCGGCTTTGCACCCTGCCGGATCGCCTGCACCTCACCCAATGGCAATTGCAGCTGCCCGGAAACGCGCCCTGACTGTTGCGGTCCGATGCGCTCGATCGTGGTGATTGGCTGGGTGGCCCCGGCCGCTTCACCGCTGCGCTGCGCACAGGCGAGGCGCCCCGCGATCGCAAGGTCGCGCACCGCGTGGTCGGATCGATTGGCGACATCGAGGCGGAAGTCGATGGTGAACATCATCAAGCTGCGCGTCGCATTGACGATCTCCAGTCCGAGGTCGAGCCGCGCCGGTTCGCGCGGGATGAAAGCAGGGGGTGAGACCGAAGACGATGTTTCCGTCTTGGGTTCGGGCTCCGGCTCCGGCTCGGGCTCTGGTTCCGCTACCGCTTCGGGTTCGATCACGATATCGGGTTCGGGTTGCACGATCGGGGGCGCCACGGGCGAAGGGGGGAGGTCGGGCTCGGGCTCCGGCGTCGGAGCAGCGACAGGTTCTGCCGCCGCCTCTTCCTGAGCCTCGTCCTCGACCTGCTCGGCAACCTCAGCATCGTCGCCGGCAATGTCCGCAACCGACTGGTTCATCTGCTCGCGGATCGTGCGGGAGACCCCGCGCGCCAGCGTGAAGTCGCGCACCTCCTCGGCGAGCTGTTCCTTTTCCTCGCGGCGGCGACGCCAGACGAGGAAGGCGAGCGCTGCGCCCAGCAGCAACATCACCGCTATGCCGATCAGCAATCCGTTGCGGCGAGCCGCCTCCTGTAGCGCGGCGAAATCGCCCGCATTGCTGCCCGGCGCGGCCGTGTCCGCGCCTTGCGTCCCGTCTCCTGTCGTCCCGGTTACGTCGTACCAGCCTTCCGCGTCGGGTTCGGGCAGGAGCTCGTCCTCGTCGGGAATGCTGTCGAAGCCCGGTCCTGCGCTGTCTCCGAGCGGGATCGACGCGCCGGAGGGAGCGGAGATGTCGCCTTCGAGCGGCTCGAACGGTTCGGCAGGCGCAGGCGTAGGCGAAGGGGTGGCTCGCGCTGGCTGCGATGCAGGTGGCAAATTGCGCTCGGTGGTCCTGCTCGGAGCGCGCGTTGGCGCTCGCGTCGCGGCGGGCGTCGGCGTTGAGCGCGGCTGACTTGCAGCAGGAGTGGGCGTCGGAGCGGGTGCCGCAGTCGGTGTGGGCGTCGGTGCCGGGGTCGGAGCAGGGGTTGGTTGCGCGGCAGGCGGTCGGATGACCCTAGGGCCGATCTGGACCCCGGAACGTTCGTCTACAGGGCCTTGCGGCGCGGCGGTCGGCGTCGGCGAGGGTTCGGGAAGCGAAAAGCCGCGCGGCGAGCTTTGCGCACCGAGCGGCTGAGCCGCGGCCAGCGCCAGCAGCGATCCCGCAGCGAGCAAGCGCATCTGCGCCGCAAAGCGGAAACGGGAATTCGCAGGAGATGTTAGCTCAGTCTGCATGCCAAAATTGCGTAATAGGGGCGTTGCCTTAACCGCGGATTGAGCGCGCGCTCAAATCCGGCCCGGTGTCGGTCGGTTCAGCTTTCCTCCATAGGACAGATTTGCAGGCCGTCCAGCTACTCGCTTGCAACTGCCGTGCTTTCGCGGCAACAGCGCGGCATGGAAAGCACACCCGCCTTTCTCGGCAAAAACACCCCGCTTCCCGCCTCTCCCGAAGAGGCCGAGCTTGATTACGTCCCCAATCCGCGCGCAGGCGAGCTGTTCATGGTGCGCTTCGCCGCGCCTGAATTCACATCGCTGTGCCCGGTCACCGGTCAACCCGATTTCGCGCATCTGGTGCTCGATTACGCGCCGGGTGAAACCATCGTCGAATCCAAGAGTCTCAAGCTCTTCCTCGGCTCATTCCGCAATCACAGCGGCTTTCACGAGGACGTGACAGTGGGGATCGGCAAACGTCTCGCCGACGAGATGAAGCCGCGCTGGCTCAGGATCGGCGGTTACTGGTATCCGCGCGGCGGCATCCCGATCGACGTGTTCTGGCAGACCGGTGCTCCCCCTGAGGGGCTGTGGCTCCCCGATCAGGGCGTTGCGCCCTATCGCGGACGCGGCTGACGCAGACTAGCTGCGCTGCGCCTGGATCGATTTGTTGCGCGCATCGACAAGGCGGAAAGCCTTGAAAACGCTGAAATCCTCGTCGACCCGGCCTTCGTGCCCGAGAAGCCAAATCTGCTGGTAGAACCAGTAGATCCCGGCAAAGCCGTTGATCGCCTTCATCATCTGAAAACGCTTCAGGAAGCCGAGCCATGAGGGGATCATGTCGAGATCGTCCTCGTAGCGGGTCAGTTGTTCGCGGCCCTCGATCAACTGGCGCGGTGCATCGGTGATGACGCAGGTAGGGCGGCCAAGGCCGATCACATCCGCTGCCCCGGATTCGAGCGCCTGAGTCATCGCGGCCCGGGTGCGGAAGCCTCCCGTGACCATCAGCGGCACGTTCACCTCGGCCTGCATCGCCTTGGCAAAATCGACGAAATAGGCCTCGCGAGCGGCAGTGGAGGGGGCGACATTCTGTTTCTCCTCCTCTTCCATGCCCTCGACTCCCATGAGCTTGGGTTGCTCATAAGTGCCGCCCGATATCTCAATCAGGTCGACGCTGTCTTCTTCGAGCCATTTGACGACCTGAAGCGAATCCTCGAATGCGAAGCCGCCCTTCTGGAAATCGGCGCTGTTGAGTTTGACCGAGATCGGGAAGTCGGGGCCGACGCGCGCACGCGTTGCGGCGACGATATCGCGCAGGAAACGCGCGCGGTTTTCGAGGCTTCCGCCATATTCGTCCTCGCGCAGGTTCACGCGAGGGGAGAGGAATTGCGAGACAAGATAGCCGTGCGCGCCGTGGATCTGGACCCCGGTGAAGCCAGCAATCTTGCACGCCTCAGCCGCGATGGCCCAGCGCTGGACGAGGTCGGCGATTTCCTCCTTGGTGAGCGGTGTGGGCTTGGCGAACTGGCCTCCTGGCAGCGCCAGCGCGACGTCGGAGGAGGATTTGGGATTAGGATTGACCAGCTTTTGCGTCTGCCGCCCGCCATGGCTGATCTGCGCCCACAGGTGATTGCCTCCGCGCGTGCCCGCGGCCGCCCACGACTTGAGCCGCGCTGCCATGTCGGCATCGGGCTCGCGGTCGATGATGACGTTGCCGGGGCGTTCGAGATGGTCCTTGTCGACGATGATATTGCCGGTAAGCAGCATGCCCGCACCGCCATCTGACCATATGCCGTAGAGCCGCTCAAGCTCGGGCGTGGGCCGTCCATCGGGCGTCGCCAGCCCCTCGGTCATCGCGGCCTTGGCGAGGCGATTGGTGAGCACGGCCCCGCATGGCAGGGTGAGCGGCTGGTCGAGCATGAATTCCTCCCGATGAGTTGTATTTTGCAACCCGTCTAACGGAAGGAGGGGAATGGCTCAAGCCGACCGGCGAAGTCCCTTGGTCACGGCAGTCAAAGCGCGACTCCGCGGCCCACAGCGGGCGCGGCTTGCCGCGCGTCTAGCGAGGACGCGGCCCCTGATGGGGTCGCGCTGAAAAAACGGTGCCGGCTAGAGGAGTCGAACCCCTGACCTGATGATTACAAATCAACTGCTCTACCAACTGAGCTAAGCCGGCTTTCCGTCTTGGCTGCGAAGGCCGGAATCGACCCGCAACGCGCTTGAAATCAGCGAGAGCGCCCGCTAGCCGCAAAGCACAGGCGAAGTCCAGTCCCGATGCGCGCCTACGTACGCGCAAGTTCGCCGAGGCTGGTTTGCACTTTGTCGAAACTCAGCCGGATTCGTGCCCACAGGGCTTGATTTGCCGCTTCCCAAGATACATCTTAGCAGCGGTGGAAGGGATTGGTGATGACCGACAATATACGCAAGCAGAAGATCTACGAAGAGAATCGCAAGTCGATCGGCGTGGCCTATCTGCTGTGGTTTTTCCTCGGCTTCCTCGCGATCCATCGCTTCTACACCGGCGATACGAAGTCGGGCATCGTGCGGATTGCCTTGTTCGCTTCGGGAATCGGCGTGCCGGTCGCCGTTGTGCTTTGGCTGATCGACCTGTTCCGCGTGCCTCACCTTGTCAATCGTCGCAATATGAAGACGATCGAGATGATCAATGGCGAGCCTGCGTCTGAGCAGATCGCGCCGCCGCCAGAAGAAGAACCCGAAGCGCGCGCGGTCAGGGCCAAGCTCGACAGCCGTCGTCAGGCGATGCTCGATGACTTGCGCCAGACCGGCTATCGCAAGGAACGGCGCGAGCATAACTACCTGTATCGCTGAGGCTTCGTCCCAGGCGCTTACAAACCACCAAATGTCCAGCCTTCGGTCCACGCGATTTCCGCGGTCAGAAAGCGCGGCTCCCAGCGGCGCTCCTGTGTAGCGGTCTCGCGCAGCCACGCGGCGGTGAGCAGGGCGTCGGAGGAGTGGTCGTCGATCTCGCCGTAACGGTCGATCGGCGCGCTTTTCAATGCCTTCAGCGCGACATTGAGATCGGCATAGGTGAGTAGTTTGGTCCGCATTCCTGCAAGCTGCGCGGCTTCGCGCGAGGCGAGGCCGGTGTAGATTTCGACCAGCATCGATCCGCCTTCAACGATCCGCCTTTCGGGGATCGGGTCCATCGGCCAGACGGGCAGGTGGTCGCGAAGCTGGTGCAGCATCCGCATGCCGGTGAGCGAAGCCTTGCCGACTTGCGCGGCGCCGACGAGGTTGAAGTTCGAGACCGGGCGACACCTCTGGCGCCGCTGCGCGATCTCGGCTTCGCGAAAGCGACCTTCGCGGCTGGGAGCGGTGTCGAGGTGGAAGCGATCACCCTCGTCATCACGCGAATGCCGGAAATAGCGACGAGCTTCAGGGTGGGAAACGAAGCTGTGCGCGCCCAGATGCGGGTCATCTGCGCAAATCTCGTCGATCAGCGCCCAAAGCTTCTTGGCGTGGCTGGGCGAGCGGTCCCAGCCGGGAAAGAACGCTCCGCAATCGTTGAACGGGAGGCTGATCCCGAGATCGATCCCGACCAGCGTATTGGCTGGCAGATCGTCGCGCAGGATCTCGAGAACGTCCTGGCGCGAGAAGCCACCCGGCGGAGGCTCGACCAGAACGGGCGGGCCGCCATCGGCTTCGGCAATGGCGAGCGCGATCCCGCGATGCCGCTCGCCCTTTGCGCCCGACCAGTCGACCGCGAGGAAGTGATCGAATTTCCTCATGGACTACGCTCTGCGCGCAGCTTGTCCCAATATTCGATCCGCTCGCGCACCTTGCGTTCGAAGCCGCGTTCGACCGGGGAATAAAAGGTCTGCGGCTCCATTTCCTCGGGCCAGTAATTGTCGCCCGAAAATCCCTCCTCAGCCTCGTGGTCATAGGAATAGCCTTCGCCATAGCCGATATCCTTCATCAGCTTGGTCGGCGCATTGAGGATGTTGGCGGGCGGCATCAGCGATCCGGTTTCCTTCGCGGCGCGGAAGGCGGATTTCTGCGCGGCATAGGCGGCGTTCGATTTGGGCGCGGTTGCGCAATAGAGGCACGCCTGCACGATGGCGAGCTCGCCTTCGGGGCTGCCGAGAAACTGGTAGGCATCCTTGGCGGCAAGGCATTGGGTGAGCGCTTGTGGGTCGGCGAGGCCGATGTCCTCGCTCGCAAAACGCACCAGTCGGCGCAGGACGTAGAGCGGCTGCTCACCTGCAGTCAGCATGCGGGCAAGGTAGTAGAGCGAGGCTTGCGGATCGCTCCCACGCAGCGACTTATGCAGCGCGCTGATGAGGTTGTAGTGCCCATCGCGATCCTTGTCATAGACCGCCACGCGGCGCTGCAGGAACGCGCCGAGCGCCGCCGGGTCGAGGGGATCGGTCAGCCCGGCATTGTAGAGCGTTTCGGCCTGACCAAGCAGGAAGCGGCCATCCCCGTCGGCGCTCGCGACAAGGGCTGCGCGCGCGTCTTCGGTGAGGGGGAGGGGGCCTTCGAGCGACTCGGCGCGGGCAAGCAGTGCTTCGAGCGCATCGTGACTGAGCCGTTCGAGGATCAGCACTTGCGCCCGGCTGAGCAAAGCGGCGTTGAGGGCGAAGCTTGGGTTTTCGGTGGTGGCACCCACCAGCGTCACGGTGCCGCGCTCGACATAGGGCAGGAAGCCGTCCTGCTGCGCGCGGTTGAAACGGTGGATCTCGTCCACGAACAGCAGCGTCTTCTTGCCGGCCGCGGCCATCTTGTCGGCTTCGGCAAAGGCTTTCTTGAGGTCGGCGACACCTGAGAACACCGCACTGATCGCAACGAAGCGCATCCCAACCGCATCGGCGAGCAGGCGGGCGATCGTGGTCTTGCCGGTGCCGGGCGGTCCCCACAGCACAATGCTCGCAAGTTTGCCCGCCGCGACCATGCGCCCGATTGCGCCTTCGGGTCCGGTGAGGTGTTCCTGCCCGATCACCTCGTCCAGCGCGCGCGGGCGCAGACGGTCGGCGAGCGGTGCATCTTCGGACGGTGCATCTCGCGTGCGCTCTTGCGCGGGGTCTTCTGCGAACAAATCTGCCATTCGTGGATCGAGATAGGCCGCTCGTCGGAAAAAGCCATGGGGACGTGCATTGCCCCTTGAACAGATAGCTCCGCGATATATCTTAAGTGCAGAACGAAGTATCAGGAGAATGCCTTGTGACTTATCGACGTGGACGCGGTGGCTGGAACAGCCTTGGCCCGATGATTGCAATGATGGCGACCGCAGCGGCGCAGGAATGGGACAATGAAGAGCGCAGTTCGCGCCGTTCGCAGCGCAAGCATGACTGGCAGGACGGCATGAAGCGCCGCAAGCGCCGAGGTCGCATGTTCGCAAGCGGTGAACTGCGGCTTGCCCTGCTCGCGCTGATCGACCGTGAGCCGCGCCATGGCTACGAACTGATCCGCGCGATCGAGGACATGACCGGCGGCAGCTATGCCCCGTCGCCTGGCGCGGTCTATCCGACGCTGCAAATGCTCGAGGAAGAAGGCCAGATCAAACCCGCTACCGCCAAGGCGAAAGCCAAGGGCGCGAAGAAGGCCGACACCGAAACCAGCGGCAAGAAGCCATTCATGGCGACCAAATCGGGCAAGGCCGAACTCGAAGAACGCGCCGACGAGGTCGATGAGCTGATGGAACGGCTCGGCGAACACGGCGAGCGCGCCGAAAAGGTGAAGGCCAAGTCGCCCGACCTGTTCCGCGCAATGGGCAACCTCGCCAGCGTGCTCAAGAACCGCGCACGCGCCGGCAAGCTCGACCAGAAGACCATCGACGAGATCGTCGACATTATCGATGAGGTCGCCAAGCGCATCGAGCGCCTCTGACCTCATTCGACCTGATTAGCCCTGACACAGCTCAGGCACTTGGCCCCGCGCGAAATCCTGCCTCTCCCCAATTGGCAAGGCTTTCGTGCGGGTCTTGGTTAAGGATTGGTGCGAGCCGCGTTAACTTGTCTCTAGCGCTATTCCGCAGGACGACCTTCACATCTGCTCGTCTATTCAGGAGCTTGCCGGGAGCTCAATCTTCCCGGCACGAGCCTGAAAATTGGAGACGTGAGATGGATCTCGCCCTGACCCCCCGGACCGATGCGAAGACGAATGTTCCGTGGCACCTTTGGGTGGTCGCGGGACTGACGCTCAGCTGGCACGTCTGGGCCGGCTTGCGTTTCCTTGCCGCCACGACCGACCTGTTCGGCAGGGCCTTCCCCGTTTCAAGCGAACTGGCGCTCTTTTCCTCGTTCCCGCCATTGGTGATCGGATTTTGGGCGATCGGTGTCTGGGGCGGGCTGCTCGGCTCGCTGTTCCTCGTCGCACGCTCGCGCTGGGCGGTGCAGGCTTTCGTGATGGCGCTGGTGAGCCTGATGGGCGTGTCGATATGGCTGTTTGCCCTCTCCGACCACGCTGCGAACATCTACGCCATGCCGGTCGCACTCACCACGTGGTTCGTTACGCTCACCACGCTGCTCTATTCGACCCGCTGGGTGGGTGAGGACACGCTCTCCTGACGTTTGCAGCGCATGCCATCGCGCCTCGAACTCGCATAATCCTTAACGCGATTGCCGTGCGCACCATGTCGGCCTAGGCTCCCTTCCAAGAGACGACGAAAAAAGAGAAATCCCGTACGTCTCCGGGGAAGGGGAACGGCAATGAACAACGTAATCGGCGGCCCGCCTAAGGCACCCTGGCATCTTTGGGTAGTGGGCATTCTCGGCCTGCTCTGGAATGGCGGTGGCGGGGGGAAGAACTACCTCGACGTCAAGACAGCCACGCCCGAATTCCACGCAACCCAGGCTGAAGCGCTCGGCACGACGCCCGAGATCGTGAGCGCCTATTTCGAGAACTATCCGCTGTGGGCGGACGTTTTCTACGGCTTCGGAGTATGGGGCGCGGTTGCTGGATCGGTGCTGCTGCTGTTGCGCAGCCGGTTCGCGGTCTGGGCCTTCTGGTCCTCGCTGATCGGCTTTCTCGGAGGCGTGGTCTACGGCGTGATGAACCCGATCGAGGGCATGCAGAACCTGGGCTTCGTCTGGATATTCAGCGCAGTCATCGCGCTGACGATCGTGGCTCAGCTCTACTACGCGCAAAGGCAGACCAAGACAGGGGTTCTGCGCTGACAGGTCTTGGGACGGTTAAAGGGGGAATGACATGAACAACAATGTGAGCGCCAGCACGCCCTGGCATTTGTGGGTCGTCGGGCTGGTCAGCCTGCTGTGGAACAGCGGAGGAGCGATCAGCTACACGATGACGCATTTGGGCATGCTCGAAAGCTTGGATATGCCAGCCGATCAAATCGCCTTCTATTCGAGCTTCCCCGCATGGGTGACAGCCTTCTGGGCGCTCGGCGTGTGGGGCTGCTTCTTCGGATCGCTGGCGCTGCTGTTCCGCAGCCGCTTTGCGGTCTGGCTATTCGGAATCTCGATTGTCGGCCTGATTGGCACGACCTTCTTTCAGTGGGGCGTGGCCGAAATGCCTGCAGAGCTCACGGCGGTGGGGCACAAGCTCTTCGCCGCAGCAATCTGGGTCATCACGATCGGACTGTTCTTCTATGCGCGCCGCATGCATGCAGCCGGCGTTCTGAGGTAAGCGATCAGGAAGAGGCGGGTTGTTCGCCCGCCTCTTGCACTTGCAGCGCGCGGCGATGTTCGATCAGCCGGATATAGGTGTCGGCGACGACCTGGTTGATCGCCTCCCAACTGAACTCCCGGCTGCGTTCCTCGCCTGCTGCGCCATGCGCCATCCGCAGCGCGGGATCGGTGCAATAGGGCGCGATCGCTTCGGCTAGCCCTTCGCTGTCGGGCGCGGCTTGCGAGCCCTTGCCCTTTAACGGCACCAGCCGTCCGGTTACGCCGTCATTGACGAGGCTCGATGCGCCCGTTGCGCCCGCCGCTACCACCGGCAATCCGCTGGCCATCGCTTCGAGCGTGACATTGCCGAACGTCTCGGTGACTGACGGATTGAAGAAGATATCGCCGCTCGCCAGCGCCTTGCCTAGCTCCGCGCCGGTCTTGAATCCTGCGAATATCCCACCGGGAAGCGCGTCTTCGAACCAGCCGCGCGCAGGGCCGTCGCCTATAACGAGGACCTTGTGCGGGATCTGTCGCTTGCGCAGCTGCACGATGGTCTCGGCAAAGACGTCGAGGCCCTTTTCCATCACCAGCCGCCCGAGGAACACGATCGCGACATCGTCATCCTCGAGCCCGATCGAACGGCGCCATTCCATGTCGCGCTTCTCGGACGAGAAGACCGTGCGATCGACCCCGCGCGACCAGAGCGTAATGTCGTCGTGCATGTCGGTGGCGATAAGCTCGTCGATCATGCTCTGCGAAGGCGCGACCAGTGCGTCGCAGCGATTGTAGAAGCGCCGCAGGATACCGGTGACGACGGGTTCGAGGAAGGCGAGCTTGTAATAGCGCGGATAGGTCTCGAACCGCGTGTGCACGCTGGCGAGCACCGGAATGTCTTGGTCCTGCGCCCAGCTCAGCGCCGCGTGTCCGGCGGGATCGGGCGAAGAGAGGTGGACGATCTGCGGCTTGAACAGCGCAAGATCACGCTTCACCGCCCGGCCCAGGCGCAGGGGCATGCGGTATTCGCCGCGCCCTTTCACCGGCATGCGCATATTGGGCACACCGATCAGATCGCCGGTGGGCTCAAAATCGGGCTTGTCGACCACGGGCGCATAGATGCGCACCGCCGCACCCTTGTCGAGCAGCGAACCAACAAGGCGGTTCAACGCCTGGTTCGCCCCGTCGCGAGTGTAGTTATAGTTCCCGCTGAAGAGCGCGATGCGAAGGTCGGATGTTTCCATTGGCAGCGTCCTTTAGCGGTGCGCGCAGCGGATTGCGAGGGGTGGGAAGAATGATTTGATCCTTGCTCGCGTGCAGCCTGTCGATTGTTCCCGATTTCCAATTGACATTGTGCGGCGCAACATTAGTGCGGCCAGTGGGCCACGCGGTCCCAACGCCGCGCGTGCTCTCTGCAAGGAGAGAATACATGACTAGCATACCAAGCGAGCCGGCGCTGAAGCCGGAGCGCCCTCAATTTTCGTCCGGTCCCACGGTTAAGTTCCCGGGCTGGTCCCTCGACGAACTGGATACTAAGTCGCTCGGGCGCTCGCACCGTTCGGCCTATGCGAAAGGTCGGCTGAAATACGCGATCGACCTGTCAAAAGAGCTGCTCGGCATTCCCGAGGACTATCTCGTCGGCATCATGCCGGCCTCCGACACGGGCGCTCTCGAGGCCGCGATGTGGACAATGCTCGATCCCGCGCGCCCGGCAACGGTCGCTGCGTGGGAAAGCTTCGGCAATGTCTGGATCCAAGACGCGGTCAAGCAGCTCAAACTGCCCAATCTGACCACGCTCAGCGCCGACTATGGCGAAATCCCCGACCTCGCCTCGATCCCGCAGGATCACGACGTCGTTTTCACTTGGAACGGCACAACCAGCGGCGCGATGATCCCGAACACCGATTGGCTCGCTCCGGGCCGCGAGGGGATCACGATCAACGACGCCACCAGCGCGATCTTCGCGATGGAGATGGACTGGCCCAAGCTCGATGCCACCACCTATAGCTGGCAGAAGGTGATGGGCTCGGAGGCGCAACACGGCATGCTCGTCCTCAGCCCCAAGGCGATCGAGCGGATCGAAAGCTACGACCCGGCCTGGCCGCTTCCCAAGCTGTTCCGCATGAAGAAGGGCGACAAGCTCAATCGCGGAATCTTCGAAGGCGCGACGATCAACACCCCTTCGCTGCTCGCGACCGAGGATTACATCGCCGCGCTCGAATGGGCGAAGTCGATCGGCGGGCGCAAAGCCATGTTCGAACGAGCCAATGCGAACGCCGATCTGGTCAAGGACTGGATCGAAGCGACCCCGTGGCTGAAGAACATGGTCGCGGACCCGGCCAAGCGCACCAATACCGGCGTGTGCATGAAGTTCACGGGCGATTGGTACGAAAGCCTCTCGGCCGACGATCAGGCCGCGGTGCCGAAGAAGATCGTCAAGCTCTTGGAAGAGCGCGATGTCGGCTACGATTTCAACGGCTATCGCGATGCGCCCCCAAGCCTTCGCATCTGGTGCGGTGGCACGCTTGAGCAGGAGGATATCAAGCGCCTCTTGCCGTGGATCGAGTGGGCCTACGAAACCGTCAAGAACGGCTGATTTCGGCCGGCGGCCTGCATCATGCGGGCCGCCGCCTCTTCCCCAGAATTGAAACAGGCGCAGCGGATCGCGCGCCCGGACAGGAATTTACCATGACCAAGCCCAAAGTACTCATCTCCGACAAGATGGACCCCAACGCCGCGCGCATTTTCGAAGAGCGCGGCTGCGAGGTCGATGTCATCACCGGCGAAACGCCCGAAGAATTGAAGGCGCGCATCGGCGACTATCACGGCCTCGCGATCCGCTCCTCCACCAAGGTGACGCCCGAAATTCTTGACGCGGCGACCAATCTGAAGGTCATCGGGCGCGCAGGGATCGGAGTCGACAACGTCGATATTCCCTATGCCAGCGGCAAGGGCGTGGTGGTGATGAACACGCCCTTCGGCAACTCGATCACCACCGCCGAACACGCAATCGCGATGATCATGGCGGTCGCGCGGCAAATCCCGCAGGCCAATGCCCGCACGCAGAACGGCGAATGGCCGAAAAAGGACTTCATGGGCGTTGAAGTGACCGGCAAGACGCTCGGCCTGATCGGCGCGGGCAATATCGGCGGCATCGTCGCCAGCCGCGCGCTGGGCCTCAAGATGAAAGTGCTCGCATACGATCCCTTCCTGACCGAAGATCGCGCGGTCGAACTGGGGGTCGAGAAGGTCGATCTCGACACGCTTTTGAAGCGCGCCGATTTCGTAAGTCTGCACACCCCGCTCACCGATGAGACGCGTGGTATCCTTAGCCGCGAGCGGCTCGAGAACGCCAAGCCGGGCATCCGCATCGTCAATTGCGCGCGCGGTGGGCTGATCGACGAAAACGCGCTGAAAGATTGCCTCGAAAGCGGGCAGGTCGCAGGCGCGGCGCTCGATGTGTTCGAGACCGAACCGGCGACAGAAAGTCCGCTGTTCGGCGCTCCCAACTTCATCTGCACGCCTCATCTGGGCGCATCTACGACCGAGGCGCAGGTCAATGTCGCGCTGCAGGTGGCCGAGCAGATGGCCGATTACCTCGTCAATGGCGGTGTCACCAACGCGCTCAACATGCCTTCGCTCAGCGCCGAAGAAGCGCCGAAGCTCAAACCCTACATGGCGCTCGCCGAAAAGCTCGGCAGCCTTGTCGGACAGCTTGCGCACGGCAACCTCACCAAGATCAGCATCGAGCGCGAGGGCGCGGCGGCTGAGCTAAACGGCAAGCCGATCACCGGCGCGGTGCTGGCAGGCTTCATGCGCCGCTATTCGGACACGGTTAACATGGTCAACGCGCCCTATCTCGCCAAGGAACGCGGACTCGACGTTTCCGAAATCCGCCACCAGCGTGAGGGAGCGTTTAACACGCTGATCCGCGTCTCGGTGGAGACTGAGCAAGGCACGCGCTCGGTTGCGGGAACGCTGTTCGGCAAGGACGCACCGCGGCTGGTCGAAATATTCGGCATCGGGATCGAAGCCGATCTCGACGGCCACATGCTCTACGTGGTCAATGACGACAAGCCCGGTTTCATCGGCCGCATTGGGACGCTGATGGGCGAGAGCGGGATCAATATTGGCACCTTCAACCTCGGTCGCCGCGATGCGGGCGGGGATGCGGTGCTGCTGCTGAGCCTCGATGAAGAACCTGGTGCAGACGTGATCGCGGCGGCCGAAAAGGTCGAAGGCGTGCGGATGGTCAAGGCGCTGGAGTTCTGAGCCCAACCGGCCAACTCGTCTTCTCGGCTTCCGCCGGGCGGGCGAATTGGCTAGGGCGCCCCTCGAAATGACCAATACCGATCTCCTGCCCGTCGGTCTCGAAGACCGCCTCCCCGTCAGCGCCGCACGGATCACCCGCGCCATGCGCGAAGCGCTCGGCGTGCTCGACACGCACGGCTATGACCGTGTGCGCCCGCCGCTGCTCGAGTTTGAAAGCTCGCTTGCGAGCCGGATGACGGGGGTTTCGACCGAGCGTTGCTTCCGCATGACCGACCCGGCGAGCCTGCGCACGCTTGCCCTGCGCAGCGATATCACTCCCCAGATCGGACGGATCGCCGCGACCTCTATGCGCGAGGCCCCGCGGCCCCTGCGGCTCGCCTATTGCGGCGACACCGCGCTTATCCAGGCGAGCCAGCTCGACCCGGCGCGCGAGCGCCTGCAACTGGGCGCCGAGCTGATCGGCGCAGACACGGTCGGCGGGGCGAGCGAGATTGTGACGCTTGCTCTCAAGGCGCTCGAAGCGGCGGGGCTCACCGGGCTGTCGGTCGATTTCACCATGCCCGACGTGGTCGACATTCTCGCGGGCCGCGACGGGGCGCTAGATTCCGAAACGGTCGAAGCGGTCCGGCGCGAGCTTGATACCAAGGACGCAGGTGGTCTCAAGGCAGTGGGCGGAGAGGCATATCTGCCGCTGCTCCACGCCGCCGGGCCGATCGAAGCTGCGCTGCCCAAATTGCGCGAGATCGACGCCGATGGCGCGCTTGCAAGCCGGCTCGACGGGCTCGAGCGGATTGCCGAGGCGGTGGGAGGGGCTGCACGCATCACCCTCGACCCGACCGAGCGTCACGGCTTTGAATACCAGACTTGGTTCGGCTTCACGCTCTATGCCGAGGGGCTGCGCGGGGCAGCGGGTCGCGGGGGCACCTACCGGATCGGCGGGAGCGAGGAAGCGGCCACCGGTTTCTCGCTCTATCTCGACCGTATTGCCGATGTCGCATCAGGCGAGGAGGCGGCACGTCCGACGATCTTCCTCGAGCCCGGCCACAACGAGGAGAAAGCCGAAGTCGCGCGCGCCCAAGGCTATCGCACGATCGCGCGGCTATCGGACGAGGACGACCCGCGCGCGCTCGGTTGCACGCATATCCTGAACGGCGACGAGATCAGCGCGCTCTAGGCCCTGACTGGAAAGGCGCGCACCGCGCTTCATCCATTTTGGCTTTGCCTCCGTTACTTCTTGTGGAATCACCTGTCATTAAGACGCGCGGATATATAAGTTCGGGTGTCGACCTGACTTAACACGACGATTTAGCAGAGGGCGCGGACGTGCAATTGGGGGCGCAGATGAAGAGAATTCGTACGGCACTATTGGGCTGCACCGGAATTGCGGCCGTGGCTGTGCTGGGGGCCAGCGCAGCGCATGCCAGTGTCGATGAATACACCGCCGAGGGAAACCAGACGGTCACTCTCAACCTCGAATTGTGCTCGGCTGAAAGCCAGCTTGCGGTCCGCGGCGACAATGGCACCGATCTCGATTTCCTGATCACCGACGCCAATGGCGGTCAGGTCTACACCGATCGAGGCTTCGACGATTTCCTCTCGACCGTTATCGAGAAGGACGGCGACGATTGCGAGACGTTCCAGCTCGCGGTTTCCAATCTGGGCGATGAATCCAACACCTTCGCCGTCATTGTCGAACCGATCACCGCCGCTTCTGCGCGGATTGAAAAACACATCATTCAGGCCGGTCAGGCCGAAACGATCAACTTCAAGGCGTGCGGAACATCGGCAGAGCTGGTCGCGCGCGGCAATGGCGAAAGCGACGTGGATTTCGTGGTCCGAAACTCGGACGAGGGCGTGGTCCATGAAAACGACGACCTGACCGATCAGACCACCGCCACGCTCTCCGCGCTGCGCTCGGACTGCGAGACGTTCGAGATGGACCTCGTCAATCTCGGCGAAGCGGCCAATCCGATCATGGTCGTCGTCACGCCCGAAGGCGTCAGCGAAGCGCCCTTTGCGGGGACCGCGCCGAGCACCAGTCTCGCATCGGTATCCGCGATTGATGGCGGTTCCGAAGTGCAGGTGCGCGAGGCAGTGCAGGCCGATAGCAGCGGAGCGGGCGAATACCGCGCCGATGCGAACACCTCGCTGCTGGTCGATCTGCCGGTATGTGGCACGACGCGGCTAGAAGTGCGCGGCGATGGCGATACCGATCTCGACTTCACCGTCACCGATAGCGGCGGCGACACCGTCCATTCCGATCTCGACCTCTCGGACGTGACCTTCACGACGCTCGAACCCTCAAACGAATGCGAGACGTTCCAGATCTCGGTCGCCAATCTGGGCGATGTCTACAACGTCTTCACTGTCGCGCTGATCGACCCGGCGAGCCTTACCGGCGTTTCGGGCGCGGGTCAGTATCGGGTGAACGCCAATTCGGCGACCAAGGTTGCGCTCCGCCTGTGCGAAGCCACGCGAGTCAGCGCGCGCGGCGACGGCGACACCGATCTCGATTTCGAAGTGACCGATGCGCGCGGCGCCTCGGTCCATTCGGACTATGACATGACCGACCGGACCGCCTTCATGCTCGATCCGGGCAATGAATGTGCGAGCTATCAGATCTCGGTCACCAATCTCGGTGATGTCTACAACATGCTGACGGTCGCGTTTAATGGCGATGCGGTCGATATCGAGACACCAGCCGTCGCACAAAGCGAGATGCCAATCGCAGCGCCCGACATTGCGAGCGCCGAAGTGATCGGCATCGGTGAGGGCCGCTACCGTGCGCGCCAGAACGGTGCGGTCGCTATCGAATTGCCGATTTGCGAGAGCACCTGGGTCTCGGTCATCGGCGATGGCGACACCGATCTCGATTTCGAAGTTCGCACGCCCAGCGGCAACTCGGTCCACTCCGATCTCGACTTCACCGATCAGACCAAGTTCTTCGTCTCGCCGCCTGCCGATTGCATGACCTATCGGCTCGACGTGGCGAACCTCGGCGACGTCTATAACGACTTCACCATCGCGTTCAGCGATGAGGAGCCGCAGGGCATCTCGATCGGGAATGCCGACAGCTTCACGGCAAGCGACATGATCGTTCCCGACGACTCGATCAGCCCCGATGAGTTCAATCGCAATCTGGTGCTGCTCAACCGCTCGGGCGAAGTGATCGAGACGCTGTTCTGGTCGAATGCCGGGGTGCTCGGCTGGGGCGAGAACCAGCTTTCCGGCGGCAATGCGCTTGCAACCGACGGCGACTGGAACGTCAACGTGTTCGACGGTTCGGCGGCATGCCTGTTCGATTTCAAGGCCGTGACCGCGACCGGTCGCGAGATCGCGATCACCGGGGTCAATGCCTGCGACATCACCAGCGTTACTTTCGAATAGGTAGGCGGCCCGGCACGGCGCTTTCCTACCCGTCGTTTCGCGGGCAAAGTGGCGGCCATGTCCTGCAATTCCTGCCATCTCCCGCTCCGCACCGGAGCGCCACTTCGCGCGGCCAAAACGAAAGTTGACACTTCGTGGCGGCGGATTGGCAGATTGGTGAATAATTTCAGTCACCTGCGGCTTGTACGAGTTTTTTCGAAAGGCGGGGTTGGGTGTTCCATTCGCAACGCACCTTGCCCTTACCCGGCCAAGCGCCTAGTGCCCGCGCGGTTCTCCCGCCAGAGGAAGGTTTGAATGGCCAACGTCACCGTGATCGGCGCCCAATGGGGCGATGAGGGCAAAGGCAAGATCGTCGACTGGCTCGCCAGCCGCGCCGATGCCGTGGTTCGCTTTCAGGGCGGCCACAATGCCGGGCACACGCTCGTCATCGACGGCAATGTCTACAAGCTCTCGCTGCTGCCCTCGGGCATCGTCTCGGGCACGATGAGCATGATCGGCAATGGCGTTGTGCTTGACCCGTGGGCGCTGCGCGACGAGGTCGCCAAGCTCGAAGGGCAGGGGGTGGAGATTACCTCCGACAATCTGGCGGTGGCCGACAATTGCCCGCTTATCCTCCCGCTCCACCGCGACCTCGACGGCCTGCGCGAAGCCCAAGCCGGCAAGGGCAAGATCGGCACGACCGGGCGCGGCATCGGACCTGCCTATGAAGACAAGGTTGGACGGCGCGCAATCCGCGTGTGCGACCTTGCCCATCTCGACCACCTCGAACCGCAGCTCGACCGACTGTGCGCGCACCACGATGCGCTGCGTGCGGGCTTCGACCAACCCCCGGTCGATCGCGAGGCCCTGCTTGACGAATTGCGCGACGTGGCACCCTTCGTGCTGCGCTTCGCTCAGCCGGTGTGGAAGCGGCTGAAGAAAGTGCGCAAGGCGGGCGCCAAGATCCTGTTCGAAGGCGCACAGGGGGTGCTGCTCGACGTCGATCACGGCACCTATCCCTTCGTCACCAGCTCGAACACGGTGAGCGGCACCGCGGCTTCGGGAAGCGGCCTAGGACCCAACTCGACCGGCTTCGTTCTCGGCATCGTCAAGGCTTACACCACGCGCGTCGGCTCCGGCCCGTTCCCGACTGAACTCGACGACGAGATCGGCCAGGGCATCGGCGAACGCGGCCACGAATTCGGCACCGTCACCGGCCGTCAACGCCGGGTGGGCTGGTTCGATGCGGTGCTCGTGCGCCAGACCTGCGCGGTATCGGGCGTGACGGGCATTGCTCTCACCAAGATCGACGTGCTCGACGGGCTGGAAACGGTGCGCATCTGCACCGGCTATCGCCTCAACGGCAATGTCTACGACTACCTGCCGAGCCACGCCGCCGATCAGGCCAATGTCGAGCCGATCTATGAGGAAATGGAGGGCTGGACCGAGAGCACGGTGGGTGCGCGCTCCTATGCCGACCTGCCGGCCAATGCGATCAAGTACATCCAGCGCGTGCAGGAGCTGATCGAGACCCCCGTGGCGCTGGTTTCGACCAGTCCTGAGCGCGACGACACGATCCTCATCCGCGACCCCTTCGTGGACTGACCGATCCCTTAATGGGACGTGCGGTGTGTTGCGGAATTGATCGGAGCGTGAGCGCGGCCTAGTCTTAGCGGCGCAATGACCCGGCTGTTCGCTCTTGTCCTGACTCTGCTCCTCGCCGCCTGCGCGGCGCCCGAGCGGCCTGCGGTGAGCGGAGCGGAGCTACCTTCGGCATTTCCTACAGATCCAGCGCCGCGCTATGCGAGCCGCTCGATCCCGAGGGACAGCCTCACAGGTCAGCCCCTCGTCGCGGATTATCTAATCATCGACAAGTCGGAGCGGCTGCTCATCGCCTATCAGCAAGGCCGCCCGATTCGCGCCTATCGGGGCTTGCAATTCGGCGATGTGCCTGCGGGGCACAAACGGTTCGAAGGGGATGAGAGGACGCCGGAGGGAACCTACTATATCGACCGCCGCAATCCGCAGAGCCGCTTCCACCTCTCGCTCGGCATCTCCTATCCCAACCGTGCCGATCGCGCGTTTGCGGCGCAATACGGGCGATCGGCGGGTGGGGACATCTTCATCCATGGCCAGCCGACAGGGCGTGCGGGCCGGATGCGCGGAGACTGGACCGATGGCTGCATCGCACTCTCCAACGAAGAGATCGAGGAGTTGTGGAGCATCGTTCCCAACGGCACTCCGGTCGAGATCCGGCCCTAGACCTACTTCTCGCTCAGAAGCGCGACCTGCACCTGCAGGCGTTTCACTTCGCGCAGGATATTGAGCATGTTCATGCGGCTGAAGAACCAGTCCTTGGTGAACCCGGTTGCAACAAAGCCGACGACGGCGCCGGCGGTCCACAAGGTCAGCTCGCGCGTGCCTTCGACGGTGAACGCCATGTAGATCGCGTAGATGGTCGCCATCGACATGAAGAAGGTCACGACGAAGATGAGCCGGGTCCAGCCGGCAAGCGGGCCCGAAAGGACGTCGCCGACCTGTGTGAACAGCCCGCGCTCATCGTCGAGCCGCGCGAGGAATGCGCGATCGTCGTCGTTCAGAGCATCGGTGATGATGTCATCGGTGGTGGTCATAGGAGTTCTCCTTCTTGGATAGGGGTCAGCGCCGCCTTCAACTTGCGGCGCGCGTGGAACAGGCGGGTCTTGGCGGTACCGATGGGGATCGCGCAGACCTCGGCAATCTCGCCGAGCGTGAGCCCCTCGACGAAGAACAGGTGCGCGGCGAAGCGCTGGTCTGCGGGAAGGGCGGCGAAAGCTTGCGTGATGGCGACGCGATCCTCCTGCGAGGGCGACGTAGCCTGCTCGGTTTCTGCCCCCTCGTCGAGATACGCGCGGCGATGGACAAGGCTTCGAACCCGATCCGCGCCCTTGCGTCGCAGGATGCCAAAGGCCCACGGCGCGAACCGCGCCGGGTCGCGCAAGCTTCCAAGCCCACGGGCTATCGCGAGCCAGCAATCCTGCGCCAGCGACTCAGCCTCTTGCGTGCCACCGACATAGCGCCGAGCAGCGCGCGCGAGCCTCGGATACCAGCGCCGTGCGAGCCTTTCGCCCGCCGCTCTGTCACCGCTCTGCGCCATCACGACGAGCATCTCGTCGAACAACGCATGCGAGCGCGGTGTCAGGGAAGGGCGCGTTTTCTCGGTCATTGCAAGTGTAGTCGCAAGGAAAGCGCGAAAAGTTCAATCCAGGCGGCGCAAATCTGCGAAAAACCGCAATAATCTTGACTTGATTACGTTTTGTTCTCCTCGCGTTCTCATCTTGCAGGGAGATGATTCGATGGCGCAGCTTGAATACGAAACCAGGGATTTTGCCTACGGAGCGACGGATCCGGGCGCGCTCGATAGCGCTGGATTGCCCGCGCGCGTGGCGATTTTCGCGGATCGACCGGGCATGCGCACCCAGATCGAGGAAGACCTTGCGGGCGCCGGTTTTCGTACGGTCGATGGCGGCCCGATCGAAAACCTGCTCGACGGTCCAATCACGCTTCTTGGCGATGTCGTAATGGTCGATTGCCCGGTCGTTGATGCCGAGCATTTGGCAGCGCTCACTCGGCTCGACATGCGCGTGGCGCGGGCCGGGGAGCACCTGATCGTTGCGACCTCGATCGATGCGCTTGATGATGTGTTTTCTGCGCTCGACCAGTGCGATCCGCAAATCCTCGTCCAGCCGAGCCGGGCGGAACGCGTTGTGGCGGTAGGGCGTGTGCTTGCCGACATGTCGAGCGCGCGTGTGCGTGAGATGACCGAGGATGATCGGTTGAACCTTCTACACCTTTCGCGCCAGGTTGAAGCGGTTGCTCACAAGCTTGAAGGCCTGTCCTCGCACGGAGCCGCCGCCGCTTCGCAAGCGGCCTTGCGCGCTCATGCGACGAGCGAAGGATCGACCTTGGTGATCGAAGACGACGCTGATGGATCGGGCGCGCGCTTGTTCAACTCCTCGCGCCCACCGCTCCCCGATCCGTGCCGCGTGCGCCAGATCATCGCCGGACGCCAAGCGCGTTCGAAGTTCTTTGACGGAGAGCTGTTTGCCGATCCCGCATGGGACATGCTGCTCGACCTAACCGCCGCGCATGCAGAGCATCAGCGCGTCTCGGTCACGTCGCTGTGTATCGCAGCCGAAGTCCCCGCGACCACCGCCCTGCGCTGGATCAAGCAGCTGGTTGAAAGCGGTGTGTTCGTGCGAGTCGCGGACTCAACCGACAAGCGGCGTGCCTTTATCGGCCTTTCCGAGCAATCGACCGATGCGATGGCGCGCTATTTCGCGGAGGTTGAGGCTCCGATGGCGCAGGCAGCCTAGGGCAGAAACCTTAATTCGCGCTCGGCCGCCAATGGAGAAGCACGGTTAGGCCTGCGCGCGCGCCACTCTCCGAGCCTTCGACATACGGCACTCGCCCTGCATCGGCGCGGGCCATTGCAAGGATGGACGCAGGCACCTCGCCATCGAGCAATAGCGTATCAGCCTCGCCCAGAAGGCGCGCATCGCGCACTGTGAGCAGCTCGGGGTCTGGACTGGCAATCGTGACCGAGACCTTTCGATCCTGTGAAGCTGGAACGCCGGCTTCGAGCCAGGCTTCGACCGCACCTTGTGCCACATCGCTCAATGGATCGAGCGCTCCGCCCTCGCGCAAGGCGCTATCGAGCGCACGCCGACGATCGGCGCCATCTGGGTAGCGCTCACGCAGCTTCGGGCGCGCGGCGAACAGCGCCCGCGCCAGTGATCCCAGCGATTTCGGCAAAATCCGCTCAAGCCGCAGCCGGACATGCTTGGCAAGCCCCGCCGAAGCCCCGCCAGTCCCCACCGCGATCAGCACCGGGTTGCGGTCAAGGATGCTCGGCGTGGTGAAATCACACAGTTCCGGGCGGTCGACGACATTGACCAGCATCCCCGCACAACGACAATTGATCGCCGCCACCTCGCACGCCTTGGGATCGTCATAGGCGATGAAGGCAAGTCGCACGCCTTCATCCACCGCGCGTTGCTGGTCGTCGATCACGACTCCGCCCGCACGCTCGACCAACCGGCGCTTGGGCTCCGCAGCCTCGCCTTCACCCAGCACCAGCACCTTCTGTCCGGCGACGCGGTGAAACAGCGGGAGGCTGGATAGCTCGCTCATACGCGGCTCAACCGAGCCAGTCCGGCACGCGCTCGGCATCCATGATCTCGCCTGCTGGAATACGGTCCGCGACCACGGCGAAACGCTCGCCATCGACCAACACTTCGGCGACGAACCCGCGTGAGTTGTAGGACGAGGCCATCGTCGCCCCATAGGCTCCTGCGGTGCGGAACACAGCGAGTTCGCCTGCCACCAGAGCGTCGCATTCGCGGCCCATAGCGAATGTGTCACCCGTCTCGCAGATCGGGCCGACAATGTTGGCGGTCATGCTTTGCCCGTTCGGTTCGACCGCTTCGAAGCCGTGATAGGCACCGTAAAGCGCGGGCCGCGCAAGGTCGTTCATGGCGGCATCGACGATCACGAAGGGGTCGTTGATCCCGCGCTTTACCCTCACCACACGGGTCAGCAGCACACCCGCATTGCCCGCGATCACGCGTCCGGGTTCGAAGATCAGGCTCACGCCCCAGTCTTTCGTCACCCGCGCGACCATTGCGCCATATTCAGAAGGGGCAGGCAATTTCTCACCTCGCCGATAGGGCACGCCCAGCCCGCCGCCGAGATCGACGTGAGTGATCGCGTGCCCCGCACCGCGCAGGCTTGCCACCAGCTCGCCCAGCTTGGCAAAAGCCGCTTCAAGCGGCGCGAGGTCCGCAAGCTGGCTGCCGATATGCACCGCCACACCGCGAAGGTTCATGCCGGGCAGTCCAGCAAGCTTGCCGAAAATCTGCCCCGCCTCGCTGATAGGCACGCCGAACTTGTTGTCCGCCTTACCGGTCGAGATCTTGTCATGCGTGCCCGCATCGATATCGGGGTTGATCCGCAAGGCGCAATCGGCGGCAAGACCTTTGGCTGCCGCCAGTTCGGCGAGCTCGATCCCTTCTTCCTCGCTCTCGATATTGAACTGCCCGATGCCAACATCGAGCGCGGCATCGAGCTCGGCGCGGGTCTTTCCCACACCCGAAAAGACGATCTTGGCAGGCGCGATTCCCGCGGCCAGCGCGCGCCGCATCTCGCCCACCGAAACCACGTCCGCGCCATAGCCCTGATCGCCCAGCACCTTGAGCACGGCGAGATTGGGGTTGGCCTTGACCGCAAATGCGATGAGCTTGTCGGGAATGTCGCCTAGCGCCTCGCGAAACACCCGCGCATGGCGCTCAAGCGTGGCGCGCGAATAGACATAGACCGGCGTGCCCACTTCCTCCGCAATGCGCGGCAGCGGCACATCCTCGGCGTGCATGACGCCGTTCCTGATCTCGAAGTGGTCCATGTGCGAGCTATTCGGGTGGCAGGTCGAAGGGATCGTCCTCGCGCTCTTCGGAACGGCGTCGCAATTCGACGCTGCGCTCCGGCGCGGCGAGGGTGGGAAGCTCGAGCAATTCCTCGGCCTGCGGCTGCTCGGTCGTGCCATAGGCCGCAGGCGGCAAGTCACTGCCCGCCGCCGGTTCAAGCGGAGCGCGGGCCCCGCAGGCGGCAAGCACGATTGCTGCGGTCGTGATGAGGGCAATGCGGATCATGGTTTGGTCGAACTTTCGTCAGCAAGCGCATCACGCGCTTCGGCGACGCGCAGCCTTACCTGATCAGGAGCGGTCCCGCCATAGGATGAGCGGCTTGCGACCGACGCTTCGATCGAGAGCGCCTTGAACACCCCTTCATCGATCCGATCGTCGATCGCCTTGAGGTCGGCGAGCGACAACTGTTCGAGGCTGCACCCCTTCGCATCGGCGAGCTTTACCGCTTCGCCGGTTATGTGGTGTGCCTCGCGGAACGGGATGTCGGCCTCGCGCACCAGCCAGTCGGCCAAGTCGGTTGCGGTAGCGTGCCCGGCCTCGGCTGCGGCGCGCATGCGGTCAGGTTTGAAGGTTGTCTCGGCGATCATCCCGACCATCGCGGCCACCGACAGGTCGAACAGGCCGGCCGCATCGAAAACCGGTGGTTTGTCGTCCTGCATGTCCTTCGAATAGGCGAGCGGGAGGCCCTTCATCGTCACCATCAGCGATGTGCACGCCCCGACGACTCGCCCCGCATGGCCGCGCACCAGCTCGGCGGCGTCGGGGTTTCGCTTTTGCGGCATGATAGAGCTGCCGGTCGAAAGCTGGTCGGGCAGGCTCGCAAATCCGAAGGGCTGGCTCGCCCACAGGATCAGCTCTTCGGCGAGGCGCGAGAGGTGGATCGCGCACTGGCTCGCCGCCATCAGGTAGTCGAGCGCGAAGTCGCGGTCCGATACCGCGTCGAGCGAATTGCGCGTGGGGTGGGCGAACTCGAGCGCCTCAGCTGTGGCCTCACGGTCTATCGGGAATCCCGTCCCAGCCAAAGCCGCCGAACCGAGCGGGCATTCGTCGAGTCGCTCCTGTGCTGCCTTGAACCGCGCAACATCGCGGCTGAACATCTCGTAATAGGCCATCAGGTGGTGGCCCAGGGTCACCGGCTGCGCGGTCTGGAGGTGGGTGAAGCCGGGCATGATCGTTTCGGCATGCTCATCGGCGCGCTCGACAAGAGCGTTGCGCAGTGCGGTGAGGCCCGCAACCGCGCGGTCATTGGCGGCGCGAACCCACAGACGAAAGTCGGTTGCGACCTGATCGTTGCGGCTGCGAGCCGTGTGCAAGCGTCCTGCGACCGGCCCGATCAGCTCGGTCAGCCGCGCCTCGACGGTCATGTGGATGTCCTCAAGGTCCCAGTCCTCGGGCACACCGTCGCGTTCGTACTCGGCAGCGATCTGGTCGAGACCTTCGGCAATGGACGCCGCATCCTCGGTCGAGACGATCCCTTGCGCGCCCAGCATTGCGACATGCGCCTTCGACGCGCGGATATCCTCGCGCCAAAGCGCCTTGTCGAACGGGATTGAGGCGTTGATTTCGCGCATGATCGCGCTAGGCCCTTCGGCGAAACGCCCGCCCCACATGCTGTTTCTGGAGTCGCTCATGCCTCGTATCGTCGCTTGTCTTGCCGTTCCGGTCGCGCTTGCGGCGCTGGGTCTATCGGCTTGCGATAGGGGCGCGGGCGAGGGGGCGCAAGAAACCGCTGCTAGCGATACGTCAAGCAAAGCTGATGGTGCTGCGCTGATCGGAGAGATCGACCGCAGCCTTGCAGGCACCCAATTGCCGCCGCTGACATTCGAGGATCCAGCAGGGAACACGCTCGATCTGGCCGCGCTTGACGGACCTGTGCTGGTCAATCTGTGGGCGACATGGTGCGCGCCCTGCGTCGTGGAAATGCCCGCGCTCGACAATCTTGCAGGCGAAATGGAGGGGCAACTCAAAGTGCTCACGATCAGCCAGGATTTGCGCGGGGCGGAGGTGGTGGAACCGTTCTTCAATCGGCGAGAATTCACTCACCTCGAACAATGGCTCGACCCCGAGAATACGCTGACAAAGGCGCTCGCCGATGGCGGAGCGCTGCCGGTGACGATCCTGTTCGACGCCGAAGGGCGCGAAATCTTTCGCGTGGCGGGCGGCTATGAATGGGATAGCGAAGAAGCGATCGCCGAGGTCAGCGAGGCTTTGGGAGCAACGCGCTAGCGGCGCTGTGACCCTCCCTTGCGGTAGGGAGCATATTAGCCAAACCCATCCCCCGGATGGGTTCTGCGTCACGAAATGATGGTGGGCGATGACAGGCTCGAACTGCCGACCCTCTCGGTGTAAACGAGATGCTCTACCAACTGAGCTAATCGCCCCACGGCCTTGCTCGCATGAGACATGCGTCGCGCTTGGGTGAGGGCTATCTAGCGTCAAAAGGTTCAAAATCAATTGCCATCTGACGTGATCTGGCCGGTTGCGCGCAAAAAATGAGGCGAGTGCCCGTGGGCACCCGCCTCTCCAGGTTAGGTCTGCCGCCTTGGCTCTGGGACAAGCGGCAGACCGGAGGGTTCGTGAAATCCTAGTTGGCTTCGCCTCCTTCCGGCGCGGTGTCGGGCTCTGCCTGCGAGGAGCTGGCCTCACCGCTTGCATTGCCTGCGACGAGCGCGTTTCCGGTGGCGCTGAACATTCCGGCAGGCAGCGTGCGTGAGACATTGCCCTGCGTCACGACGACCTGCTGCACATTGCCTTGCCCATCGGCGACGATCTGGCTGACTTCGCCAAGCGAAGCGCCTTCGGGGGTCATCACCGGCATACCGGGAGTGACACTTGACGTACCCTGAGCTGCCGAAGCTGCGGTACCCGCGACTGCGAGGGTCGAGCCGGTCAGCGATGCCGAGCCATTGCCTTCGCCCGAACCGCTCGCCGATCCGGTCACCGGGCCGAGCGTAGGCAGGCCGGCGGTCGGGGCGCTCGGCACGCTTGCGAAAGCCGCGTCGGCAGCGCCGCTAGCCTGACCGGCGGCGCTGGCTGCAACGCCTTGCGCCTGACCTGTTACGGGGGAGACCGCACCAGTGACGGCATCGGTGCCGATCAGCTGTGCGTTGGCACTACCGTTGCCGCTCGCTTGGCCATTGGCCGAGCCGCTGGCCGAATTGGAAAGGCCTGGAACTGCAAGGTCTGCGAGGCTCGCGGTCGAACCCGCGATCGAGCCGTTTGCGCTGCGATTGGCGCGGACCGAGCCATTGCGTGCATCGACCGACTGGTCGCCATCGGTGGCAGCATCGCCGCGCACGGTGTTGTCGATCGACGAACGCACCGAACGGGTGGTGGAATCGATGCTTGAGCCGATCGGCGAATTCAGCGTCCCGCCGAGCGATCCGCCAAGGCCGCCGCCCAATCCGCCGCCTCCGCCGAGCAATTGTGCGTTCGCAGCAAATGGCAACAGAGCGATTGCGCTGGCAGTGATGATGAGCTTTTTCATGGTTCTCTTCCTTTCAGATACGCGAGCTGATTGGGGTTGGATGCTCGCTCGAAAGGAAAACGAAGGCGCGCTCGAATTTAATTCATCGGCGCGCGAAAAAAGTTCAGTTGCGCAGGCCGCAGCTCTCGCACAGCAGACCACGGCCATAGATGTCATCGGTGCCGCGCGGGCCAAGATCGCGCGCTTCGGCGTCGACGACACGCCGCCAATTGCGCCCACGCTCGATCCCGGCGGCAATGCGAGCGGCGACGAGCGGGGTGGCGTAAGAGGTACCGCGCCAACGCTTCAACGCTCCACGCGCGTTGAGTGCATAGACCCGGTCACCCGGCGCGGCATAGTCAAGGTGAAGCGCGCGGCCCGCCTCGATCAGCGCGCGATTGCGTCGGTCGACGCCGGTCACCGCGACAACGCCTTCATAGGACGCCGGAAAGGCCGGGGGCGCAGCCGGGCCGTCATTGCCGACCGCGGCCACGATCACGACGCCGCGCGCCCGCGCTTCGTTGACCGCACGCTCGACCAGATGATTGCGCGGTCCGACAAGGCTAATGGTGACGACCCTGCTACCGCTCGCGGTGAGCCAGCCCAGCGCGCGAGCGATGGCAAGGGCATTGCCGCCAGCAGGGTCATCGCCATAGACATCGGCGACGCGAATGCGGGTGACACCCACGCTTTTGAGCAAGCTAGCGACCGCGCTTCCATGGTCGGACGAAGCAGGCGCGCCGCGCGCGAAGCCGCGTTTCGCCAGTACCGGGACGGAGGTTCCGGGCGCACCATCGATGACACCGACCTCGACCCCGATCCGGGTGGCGGCTTGCATCGAGACGGTCAAGGCAGGGCCAATTGCAGCTTCGCCCGACTGAAAATGGAGATTGTCAGGAGCGAACACCGCATCGGCGACCTCCTGAATCTGGACTTCCGCGTCTTCGACCGATTGGCCGGGGCGAACACCGATTCGGGTGACCACCATGTCGAGACCGTCGATGCTCTCATCGCCAAGGATCATATATCCGGCAGCGGCGATGGCGGCGCGGTCCTGAGGGTCGAGGTCCAGCCCGAGGATCACCCCGCGCCGTGCAAGATCGCCGTCGGCATCGCGCTCGATCACCTCACGGTTCTGCCGCAGCAGGCGCGAAAGGTCGCGGTTGCGCTCTCGCAGCAAGCTCCTCGCCTGGCGCTGCGCACGCTTATCGAGCTGGTCAAGCCGCGTGCCGAACCGGTCAACCGTTTCGCCCAACACGCCTCCCACCGGGGGAACCCCGATATCTACGTCCGAGCCCGGCAACTGCACCTGCGCGCTCGGCGGCGTGCCGATTGGCAGGGCAAGTGCGAAACATGCGAGAATCGCGGGGAATATGGTGAGCATTGTGCGGAGCATTCTTGTTCCTATCGAGAATTTTGCATTAAGCATGGATGAAACGAGCCACGCCATCCGTTTCATCCATGAGAAAGGCAAAAATCCCTGAATCAGACGTTCGAACAGCAAGTGCTCGAGCTGCTGCCGCGCCTGCGGCGCTTTGCGATCGGGCTCGCAGGTTCGCCGACTGACGGCGACGATTTGTGCCAGATGACCATAGAGCGCGCTCTCACTCGCCGTGATCAATGGCAGGAGGGGACGCGGCTCGACAGCTGGATGTATCGAATCATGCGCAATATCTTCATCGACGAGGGCCGGGCCACGACAAGGCGCCGTGAGACATTCGTGGACGCCGACGCTGGGCTGGCGGTCGGATCGGATGGCGCGCAGGAAGCGCAAGTGGAACTCACCATGGTCGAGCGCGCAATGCAGTCGCTCCCCGAAGATCAACGCGAGGCCGTGCTCCTGGTGATGGTTGAGGGCTATGCCTACAAGGAAGCTGCGGAGATCGTTGGTTGCCCAGTTGGCACGCTCAATTCGCGGCTTGTGCGCGGGCGCGATGCGCTGCTCGATATTCTCGAACAAGCCCCGGAGGACATACGATGAGCGTCACCGAAGAGATGATCGCCGCCTATGCCGATGGCGAGCTGACCGGCGACGCGCGGGCGCAGGTGGAGGCGGCTGTGGCTGCCGATCCGGCGCTTGCGCGAAAAGTCGAGGCGCATCGTGCACTTAAGGCGCAGCTGGGCGCGCATTTCGCGCCGGTGCTCGACGAGCCTATGCCAGACAGGCTGAGTTCAATGCTGAGAGCAGAATCGCCTGCCGAGGCTGAAGTCGTCAGCTTCGCCAAGGAGCGCGAGAAACGCGGACTTGTGCCCGCTGTGCGGCGCTGGGGGATCTATATCGGCCCGGCCATGGCAGCCGCGGTAATTGCCGCGGTGGTGGTGATGCCATCTGGCGCTGGGCCGGATCCGATCCCGACCAATGGCACGGTTGGCCCCCAACTCGCCGCCGCGCTCGACACTCAGCTGGTCGGCGATGCGGTCGACGCAGGCGACCACCGCATTCTCTTGAGCTTTACCAATGCCGACAGCCGTTATTGCCGGGTCTATCGCAGCAACCGCGCCGGCGGGATTGCCTGCCGCGAGGAGCAGGGCTGGCAGATCGAGCAGGAAATGCTTCTGGGCGAAGGCCAGTCTACCGAATTCCGCCAGGCTGGAAGCGAGGGCGATCTGCTCGCCGCTGCGCAGGACATGGCCGTGGGCGCGGCGCTAGATGCGGAGCAGGAAGCCGAAGCACGGGCCAACGGCTGGCGCTGATTTTTCATCACCGCTCAACGTATCTCCCTATCACGCCAACCCATGAAAAAAGGGACCGGCATTTCTGCCGGCCCCTCTCCCCCGTTGCACCATGCGGGGGATTGATCGTTCGCGCTCGCGGATTAGTCCACGATCACGGTGCCGTAGCGATAGCCGCGTTCGGCCATTTCCTTGACGTAGTGCTCGCGCTCGTCGCGAAGTTCGTCGGCGTATTCCTCCCATGCGTCGCGCGTATCTTCGAGGTCGCTCGCGCGGCGAAGGTCGCTGCGCAGTTCCTTCTGCGCTTCGGTGATGTCGATGCGGTAGTCGAACCAGAAACGGTTCTCGATGCCCGCAATGGGCGCGTTGATGATGCGCTGTTCTTCGGCGCGAGCAAGCTGCTCTTCGAAGAGCATCGGCGCAGTGGCGTGGGCTCCGGCGGCGATCAGGCCGGCGGTGAGCGCGATGGCCGTTTGGGTGAGTTTCATCATTCGTCTCCAATTCTTGTCCCGGCGCCTGGATCGGCCGGTCATATGGGTAACGAATGGGGGATCAGGTTTAATCCACCGGCGGGGCACATGGGGCAAGTTCCCTCAGCGGCGACCCCAAACCGTGTCGGCATGAGCGGACACGAGGAAGTTGCGAAACCAATTAGCGATCGCGTCCGAGGTTCCTTCGGTACGTCGCGTTTTGGAGGTGGCAAGCGAGCGGGCAGGGGGCTAAGGCGCGGAGCATGAGCAGGCCCTCCATCCTCGTCCTTGGCACTGGCGGCACGATCGCAGGGATCGCGGGCGATGCTATGCGGCACGATTACCGTCCCGGCCAGATCGGCATCGACGAATGGCTCGAAGATGCGGCGCAATTCGCGATGGATGTTGATTTTCGCGGGGTTCAGATCGCCAATATCGGGTCTGAGGATATCGGCTTCGAGGTCTGGCGCGCATTGCACCGTGCGATTGCCGAGGCGATGACCGATGACGATATCGACGGCGTGATCGTCACGCACGGCACCGACACGGCGGAGGAGACCGCGTTCCTGCTCGACCTGACCCTGCCGCTGTCAAAGCCGGTGGTGATGGTCGGTGCGATGCGGCCTGCCGACGTGGTCGGCTCTGATGGGATGCGCAATTTCGTAAACGCCGTGCGGGTGGCGAGCGACCCCTCGGCAAAAGGTCGCGGCGTGCTGGTGGTGATGGGTGACCGCGTGCTTGCGGCGCGCGATGCGAGGAAGGTCCGCACAAGGGGAACCGACGATGCCTTTCGCGGCTTCCCCCGCGGCGGTGTGGCTCTGGTCACCCCGAGCGCGCTCGAATGGTTCGGAGCTCCGTGGCGCGAGCCCGATTGGCCCGCGCGCTACGCCTTTCCCGCCGAGTTCGAATCCGTGCCGATCCTCTACGCAGCGGGCGGCGTGCAGCCGCGGATTGCAGAGAGGTTGCTCGAGGATGGCGCGCGCGGCCTGGTGGTTGCCGGCGTCGGCGAGGGCAATATGCCCGATCCGCTCCGCCAAGTGCTGGCAGCACGGGCGCGCGATGGCCTTGCGGTCGTGCGCGCGAGCCGAGTGGACGAGGGACTTGTCGACCGCGAACCGAAGGACGAGGCCAATCGCTTCGTTGCCGCGCGCGCGCTCAACCCGCAGAAATCGCGGATACTCCTCATGGTGCTGCTCGCCAACGGGATCAGCGATCCCACCGCAATTCAGCAGGCATTCGATCGGCCCTAGGGCGACTTATTCGAAGACCGATGTTTCGTCCGCTGCATCGATCCGGGCCTGGATATTCTTGGCGCTTCGGATTCCCAGCGATCCGACCAGCACGGCACCCGGCAGATAGGTCACGAAGCCTACGATTGTGCCGGTATTCATCGAATACAGCGTCGCCGTAAGGAAATAAGCACTGATTACTGCGAGCAGCTTGCCCCTGAGCGGGTCGTCGAACACGCGGCTCATCACCTGCCAGTCGAGCAGAATGTAGATCAGCCCGACCGCCAGAAAGCCGCCGATCAGCGCGCCCGACCAGAAATAAACTGCCATCAGATCCCCTCGACTTGCCTATTCGTCGCCCGCTCAACCCCAGGGCGTAACGAGGTATTTTTCGCCGGTCTTCATCTGGCGGTAATCTGTGATCGCGTCCTTTTCGAGCATCTCTTCAAGGTTCACCTTGGCCTTGTAGCTCGAGGCAAAAGTGGTGGTGAGGTTCTGCTGCACGCGGGTGCGCATCTTGATCACCGTCTCCATGCCGACCTTCTGGAGGAACGGGGTGAGCAGGAAGCCCTGAACGCACCATTGCAGGCCATAGCTCGGTGTCAGGATGGTCGGGCCGAGGTCGAGTCGGCCGTACATGTACATCTTCTTGTCCTGGTTCGATCCGTAGCGCGAATACTCGTCCATCTGGCTGGCGGCGACCTGCTCCATCGCCTTCAGAACGCTGTCGGTCGCCTGTCCCCCGCCGATCGGATCGAAGCCTAAAAAAGCGCCGGTCTCGGCAATAGCGGCGCGCAACTGCGCCATGTAATCATCGTCCGAGGAGTTCACGACATGGGTCGCGCCCTGCGACTTCAGCAGGTCCACGTGCTCTTGCTTGCGCACGATGTTGACCAGCTTCATCCCGTCTTCGAGACAGATCTTGTTGAGCATCTGCCCAAGGTTCGACGCTGCGGCTAGGTGGATGATCGCGTCATGCCCCTCCATCCGCGCGGTCTCGACAAAGCCAAGTGCGGTCATCGGATTGACGAAGGAGGACGCGCCGGTTTCGGCATCGTGATCGCCGAGCGGCAGGCACATCATCGCATCGGCAATCGCGTACTGGCTGAAGGCATTGCCCGGAACGCACGCGACGCGCTGGCCCATCAGCGCCTTTGCCATGTCGCTGTCGCCAGTCGCGACCACTGTGCCCGCGCCTTCGTTACCGGCGGGCAGGCGCTGGCCGTGGCGGTTCTTTTGTCCGGTAAGGAACGGCTCAGGCATGTCGGCGACGACCTTGCCGGGTGAGTATTCGGCATTGTCGAAATCGGCAGCCGAGGTGAGGATCGCGAGGTCCGACGGGTTGATCGGCGCGGCTTCCATCTTGACCAGCACCTGATTGCCGGTCGGTTCTGGGAAGGTCTCCTCGGAGACTTCGAGGGTAAGCTTGCCGTCTGCCGAAAGCGTGGTGAAGAGCTGTTTGCCGGTGGTGGTCATTGATCGGTCCTCTCTTGAAACGTTTTACCCTCGCTACGCTCGCAATGTCGCGATGGCTAGGCTTCCCTTACGTCAAGCGTCTTCAGGGTAGACCGCCTCGACAAAATAGAGCCCGTGCGGCGGGGCGTTGAGGCCGAGTTCGGCGCGGTCTTGCGCTGCGAGCGCCTTGCCGACTTGGTCCTCGCCCCATGTCTCAGCGCCGACCAGTTTCAGGCACCCGACCATCGAGCGCACCTGGTGGTGAAGGAAGCTGCGAGCCTCGGCGTGGATGTGAATTTCCTCGCCCCATTCGGTAACGGCGCGCTCCACGTCGAGCCGGTCGAGCGTTTTGACCGGGTCCTTCGCCTGGCAATGGGCGGAGCGAAAGGTGGTGAAGTCGTGGCATCCGACCAGCGCCTGCGCAGCGCGGTGCATGGCGTCGACGTCCAGTTCGTGCGCGACCTGCCACACCCGGTCCTTTGCCAGTGTCAGCGGGGCGCGGCGGTTGGCGATGCGGTAGAGATAGCGCCGCCCGGTGCACGAAAAGCGCGCGTGCCAATCTTCGGGCACAGTCTCGCAGGCGAGCACCGCGATCGGGTCGGGGCGAAGGTGAGCGTTCAATGCCTCCATCAACCGGAATGGCTCGATCGTTTTCTCGAGATCGACATGACTGCGCATGCCGAGCGCGTGGACGCCGGTATCGGTTCGTCCGGCGCTGTGGAGAATGGCCTGCTCGCCAGTGATCCGCTCGAGTGCTTCCTCAAGCGATTGTTGCACACTCGGCCCGTGCTTCTGGCGCTGGAGGCCCTGAAACGGGGTGCCGTCGAACTCGATGGTGAGCGCGAAACGGGTCACGAGAGCACCGTGCCCGCCTCGACCGCGCGCCCGCGAAGGAAATCCTCGCGATCCATAGCCGGTTTGCCTGCGCGCTGGAGCCGGAGCGGACGCAAGGCGCGCTCGCCGCAGGCAATCGTGAGCTCGTCGTCGAGCACTGTGCCGGGATTACCTGCGCCTTCAACTTCTTCGGCGCGAAGCAGCTTGATCCGTTCGCCTTCCAGTTCGAACCATGCGCCGGGGAAGGGCGCGAGTCCGTGGACGTGGCGGACCAGTTCGCTTGCTAGGCGTGACCAGTCGATCCGAGCCTCGGCTTTGTCGATCTTGGGCGCATAGGTGGCGAGCGCGTCGTCCTGCGGTTGCGGCGCGTAGCCCCCAAAGTTGGCAAGCACCTCTACCATCGCACCCGCACCCAGTTCGGCGAGTTCGGCGGTGAGATCTCCCGTGGTCTTGTCGGCGATCGGCGTGCGCACGATGTGGAGCATCGGTCCGGTATCGAGCCCCGCTTCCATCTGCATGATCGTGACGCCGGTTTCTTCATCCCCTGCCATCACCGCGCGGTGGATCGGCGCAGCGCCTCGCCAGCGCGGCAGGATCGATGCGTGGATGTTGAGACAGCCATGCATGGGCGCATCGAGGATCGGCTGCGGCAGGATCAGGCCATAGGCTGCGACCACCGCCACATCAGCCCCGAGCGCTGCAAAGTCGGCCTGTGCCTCTTCCTTGCGCAGTGATTTGGGCGTCCTCACCTCGACCCCCAGCGCCTCGGCCTTTGCATGGACGGGGGAGGGACGCAGCTTCTTGCCTCTACCCGAACGGCTGGGCGGCTGCGAATAAACGCATGCGATATCGTGCCCCGCTTCGTGAAGCGCGACCAGAGCAGGCACCGCGAAATCGGGCGTTCCCATGAAGATTATGCGCATGACGGGTCGGCTGGGCCTTTCTGATTGACGCGCCAGCCCCTATCTCTCCCCCCATGGCATCGCAAGAGATCGAAGCGCTCTCATCGGCGCTCGCCCGGTTGCCGGGCCTCGGGCCGCGCTCTGCGCGACGGGCGGTGCTGTGGCTGGTGAAGAACCGCGAACAGGCTCTGCCGGCCCTGCTCGAAGCGCTCGATGCGGTGTCGGAGACGCTGGTGGAATGTTCCACCTGCGGCAATGTCGATACCTCCGACCCCTGCGGCATCTGCGCCGATCCGCGCCGCGATGCAAAGCAGCTATGCGTGGTCGAGGATGTCGCCGATGTCTGGGCGCTGGACCGCGCGAAGCTTTTTCGCGGGCGCTACCACGTGCTTGGCGGCAAGCTATCCGCACTCGACGGGATCGGGCCTGAAGATCTCAACATCGCCGACCTGATGGACCGGGTCGCGCAGGGCGAGGTCGACGAGGTCGTGCTCGCGATGAACGCGACGCTCGAAGGGCAGACCACTGCGCACTACCTCGCCGAGCGGCTGGAGAGCCACAAGGTGCGCATAACCCAACTCGCCCATGGCCTGCCCGTGGGCGGCGAGCTCGACTATCTTGACGAGGGCACACTTGCTCAGGCTCTGCGCGCCAGAAGGCCCGTTGAATAATCCTGTCTGTGCGATTATCTGAGCCCCCATGGCTATCATGGAAATTCTCGAAGTGCCGGACCCCCGGCTCAAGGTCGTGTCCGAACAGGTAAAGCCGGAGGAATTCGGCGACGATCTCAAGCAGCTCGCCGACGACATGCTTGAGACCATGTATGCCGCCCCCGGCATCGGTCTTGCCGCAATTCAGGTCGGCATTCCCAAGCGCCTGCTGGTGATCGACCTGCAGCCCGAGGATCCCGACGCCGAGCCGATCGAGTGCGAGCACGATGGCCACAAGCACACGCACCCCGCGACCAAGAAAGAACCGCGCGTCTTCGTGAACCCGGTGATCCTCGATCCGGCAGACGAGATGTCGACCTTCAACGAGGGTTGCCTGTCGGTCCCCGAGATCTACGCCGACGTCGACCGCCCTGCGACCTGCACGGTCAAGTACCAGGACCTCGACGGCAACCACCACGAGGAACAGCTCAAAGGGCTGCTTGCCACCTGCCTGCAGCACGAGATGGACCATTTGGAGGGCATCCTCTTCATCGACCACCTTAGCCGTTTGAAGCGGCAGATGGCGTTGAAGAAGCTCAAGAAAATCCGTCAGGCGGCTTAGTCGACAATGGCAATCCTCGACAGCGTAAGCGGGATTACATTCATCTTCTTGATCTTATCGCTTGCGTGGCTGGCAGGTCACTTTCTGCTCGACTCTACTGGCTTCGGGTTCAAAGCTGAAACCGAGGATAAACCTCTTTCGCGCAACCAGTTGCTTGCGGATGCCGCCATTTGGGCCGCGCTTTCATTCGGCTGGGTCTATACCTTCGTAAGAGAGTGGAACCGCGCAGAGCCCTCAACATTTTTTCTTATTGGTTCGGTTGTGGCCGGCATGTGCGGCATTCTATTGGTAATTCAGCGATTTCGCGCCGCGATGCTCGCCAAATGATCCGAACTCCACTCACCCGTCGATCTTGATCCTCGCCAGCGCCGCCTTGATGTCGCGGATCACCTCTTCGCAGATTTGAGCACAACGCCTGCAATGGCGGTCCTCATGCATCGAGCACAGCTCGTGGCACTGTTCGCACGCCACGATGGTCGCAAGGCCCTGTGCGCGGATCGCTATGCGGTTCTCGCCTGTCCGGCGCGATCCCATGCGATAGAAGGCAGTGCAGGCATCCGAGGCATCGAGGCACCGGCGAATGCACTCCGCGCGGTCCTTGGCATCGTCCTCGGCCAGACACGCATCGGCGCACGAATTGATGATGGCGGCGCCATACATGGCGTGCTTCACCGCCTCGCCCAGTTCCGAATTGTAGTCGTCGCCCACCTGCGGGTGGTCCTGGATCATTTCCTTGATCGACATAGAGTATTGTCTCCTTTGCCACACCAGCGAACGGGAGGGTGAAAAGGTTCCAGGGAACAAAACGGGTAAATCCTTTCGCGATACCCTTGCATCGGGCGACGGAGTCGATAGGATCACATTGCCTCAACAATTGGGCGAGCGAGGCAAAGCCGTAGCCCTGAATAGATTGATTGTTCCAGTTGCTGAAGCGTTGCCCTCGTAAGAGAAAGCGCGTGGGATGCATGTTTGATTTCTGTTTGGACCTGCGGTTAGCCCCTGACACAGGAGGCTGCCGTGTATTCTCGGCTCCATTCCACGTGTCAGCTTGCGGACGGCTACCACTGGCTGCTTATGCGGGCAGACGGTCGGATCATCGCGGAATCGCAGGTTGGGTTTCCGACCGAAAAGGACGCGTTGGCTGACCTTGGTGTTCAGAAGCGTATTTGCTGACCGGTGCCGTCGACCAATCGGTCGGCGGCATTCGGCAGAGTGTCTGATGAGGGCCTAATGGATCCAATTTCTGTTCTGATTCTGGTCTCAGTTCTCTTTGTGGGGCTAACGGTCGGTTGGTATTTTGCGTCGCGCCCTATAGCCGACTTACGCGCACGGCTCACGGCGAGCGAAGGGGAAGCCAAAGGACTCGAAGCGAGGCTGGGCGAGGCTGAGAAAGCGCTTTCCGCAGCCGAAGTGCGGGTCGAGAAAGCTGAAGCGCTCGAGCGCGAACTCGCCGAGACGAAGACCAAGCGCGAGGCGCTGTCTGAGCGGCTCGCCCAGATCGAGTCCTCCGCTGCCGAGCGCGAGAAGGCGCACGAGGAACAGAAGCGCGCTCTGATCGAGGCGCGCGAGGCGCTGCTCACCGAGTTCAAGGCTACGGGCGCGGAAGTGCTCAAGGCCAATCAGGAGGATTTCCTCAAGCGTGCCGAGGAACGCTTCAAGGAATCCGAGGCGACCGGGGCGGCCAAGATCAAGTCGCTGCTCGCGCCGGTGGGCGAGCGGCTCGAGAAGTACGAGAAACAGGTCGAAACGCTGGAGAAGCAGCGGGTCGATGCGTTCGGGCAGTTGAACGGGCTCATCCAATCCATGCGCGAAGGGCAGGAAGAGGTCCGGCGCGAGGCGCAGCGGCTTGGCAATTCACTCACCAACGCGCCCAAGGCGCGCGGGCGCTGGGGCGAGCGGGCCTTGCAGAATGTTCTCGAACAATGCGGGCTGGCCGAGCACACCGATTTCCACCTCGAACAGTCGATGGACACCGAAGATGGGAGGCTTCGCCCCGATGCGATCGTAAATGTGCCGGGGCAAAAGAAGCTGGTGATCGATGCGAAGGTGTCGCTCAACGCCTATCAGGCCGCGTTCGAGGCCGATGACGATGACGAGCGCAAGACGCATCTCGACCTGCACGCCAAATCGATGCGGACTCATGTGCAGACGCTTGGGTCGAAGAGCTATCAGAGCCAGTTCGACGATGCGCCCGATTACGTTGTGATGTTCGTGCCGGGCGAGCACTTCGTCGCCGCCGCGCTCGAACACGATCCCGAACTGTGGGACTTTGCTTTCCGCAACAAGGTGCTGCTGGCAACACCCACCAACCTCGTCGCCATTGCACGCACGGTCGCGCAGGTCTGGCGGCAGGACAAAATGGCCGACGAAGCGCGCGAGATCGGCAAGATGGGCGCCGAGCTTTACGACCGCCTGCGCGTCGCGGGCGAGCACATGAAGCGCGTCGGCGGCGGGCTTGAGACGGCGGTTGCCAATTACAACAAGTTCGTCGGCAGCTTCGAGCGCAACGTGCTCTCATCGGCCCGTCGAATGGGCGAGAAGGGTCTGGAGATTTCCAAGGATATCGAGGATGTGCCCCTCGTCGAAGGTGCACCGCGCTACACCGCGAAAGATGCAGAGGAAGTCGACGCTATCGAAGACCAGAGGGACGCGGCGGAGTAGCTAGCCCTCCAATGCCGCTAGCACCTCATAGGCCAGCACTGCGCCCGCCACCGCCGCGTTGAGGCTGTCGGCCCGCCCGCGCATCGGCATGGTGACGCGCAGGTCGCACTCGGCTTCGTAGGCTTCGGGTAGACCCTGAGATTCGTTGCCGACAAGGATGAAGCACGGTGCCGCGTAAGGCGCGCCGCGATAGGGCACGGCATCGCGCAAGCTTGCCGCGACCAGTTGGCCGGGACCGGAACGGAGCCACGGGACGAATTCGTCCCAGCGCGCGCGTGCAAGCCCCTGCGTGAACACCGCCCCCATGCTCGCGCGTACGGCTTCGGCGCTGAAGGGATCGGCGCAGTCGTCAATGAGGATCAAGCCGCCAGCGCCGACCGCATCGCCGGTCCGCAGCATGGTGCCGAGATTGCCCGGATCGCGCAGGTCCTGCGCGACCAGCCAGATCGGCGCTGCGGCCCGGTCTAGCGCGGCTAGCGACGTGTCGAATTCGTCGAACACGCCGACAACCGATTGCGAATTGGACTTGCCGGTGATCTTGGAGAGGATGTCGGGCGTGGTCTCGATGACCTCGCCCTCTGCCGCCGCCACCTCGGCCTCGAGCCGGGTGAGGAGCTCATGGGGTGCGCGGGCTTCGGCCATCACCAGCTGGCGCGGCACGCGGCCACTGGAGCGCGCATCTTCGAGCAGTCGCAGCCCTTCGACGAGGAACTGGCCCGCGCGCTTGCGGTGCTTCTTGTCTCGAAGCGAGCGCAGGTATTTGACGGTGGGGTTGGAGAACCCGGTGATCTGCCGCCGGATCGGTGCTGCGTCGGTCACTCTTCGCCGAAGCCGTCTTCGACCAGCGCGACAAGCTGCGCGAGCACCTCGTCGGAATTTTCGCCCGCAACGACCAGCTCGACCTCGTCACCCTTGGCCGCGCCGAGCATCATCAGGCCGAGGATTGATCCACCGGCTGCCTCGTTGCCGTCCTTTGCGACACGGACTTGCGTGCCTTCAGGAAGCTCGGACACCGCGCCGACGAACTTGGCGCTGGCGCGGGCGTGGAGACCGCGCTTGTTGACGATGGTTACGGCTTGGCGCTGCTCGGTCATCGGCGCTTCAGTTCCCGCCGCCTGACGCTTTGCGCTTGGTGGGAGCAGGCTCGGTGCCGAGCAGCTCGCTCGCCACGGTGATGTAGTTGCGCCCTGCGGTCTGAGCTGCGTCGACTGCCTGGGTTACATCCATCGACTTGCGCGCCCCTGCGAGCCGGATGAGCATGGGCAGATTAATACCGGCGATCACCTCGACCCTGCCCGTTTCGAGCAGCGAAATTGCTAGGTTGGAAGGCGTGCCGCCAAACAAGTCGGTCAGGATGATGACGCCGGCGCCCTTGTCCACAACCTCGATCTTGTCGGCAATCTCTGCGCGGCGTTGTTCCATGTCGTCATGCGGGCCGATGCACACGGTCGAGATGCCGGTCTGCTTGCCGACGACGTGCTCCATTGCCTCGACGAATTGCTCCGCGAGGCGGCCATGGGTAACCAGGATCAAACCGATCATGTGCGATTATTGTCCGTTAGTTGCGCGGGAATGCCCGCTAACCCAATCACTCTCATCCTCGCCTGCATCTCGCCCCTACCGCCTTTCGCCTTCGATCTCGTCGGCGGCGCGTGAAGCCAGATTGCGGTGCCGGACAGTGGGCGAAAATCCGCGCTCGCGCAAGTCCTGCGCCATGCGTTCGGCGGTGAAGACTGAACGATGTCTCCCGCCGGTACAACCAAAGGCGACGTGGACGTAAGGTTTGCCCTGCGCATCATAGCGCGGGAGCACGGTCATCAGCAGATCGCGGATCTGGGCAAAGGTAATGCCGAATGCAGGATCCTGCTCGATATGCTCGCCCACAGCCGCGTCCTTTCCGGTGAGATCGCGCAACTCCTCGACCCAGTGCGGGTTGTCGAGAAAACGCATGTCGAAGACGAGGTCAGCCAACGGAGGCATGCCGCGCGCGAAGCCGAAGCTTGAAATTGTAAGCGATGTGCCGCCGTCTTGAGCGGGCGCGAAGAGCGAACGAACATGCTCCTGCAAATCATTGGTGGTCATCGCCGAAGTGTCGATCACGATCTCGGCCCAGCGCCTGAGCGGCTCAAGCAATTCGCGCTCGGCAGCGATGCCTTCGTGGACTGTACGCCCGTGCTCTTGCGAAACCGATGCCATTGGGTGACGGCGGCGCGTCTCGTTATAGCGTCGCTCGAGCTCCGCCCCGGTGCAGTCGATGAACATGAAGGTGATCGCAAGGTCAGTGCGTCCCGCGAGGTCTTTGACGAGGTCGATGATCTCGCCCGGTACAAAGCCGCGCGTGCGCGAATCGAATCCGATGGCAAGCGGTGCGCGTACGGGCTCGGCTGCGTCGCCCGGCTCTCCAACCAGCCGTTCGAGCAGTCGGACCGGGAAATTGTCGATCGTTTCCCACCCCAGATCCTCAAGCACGTCGAGCGCAGTCGACTTGCCGGCACCAGATAGCCCGGTGACGAGCAGCAGACGCTGGCGGCTATCGGGCTTGGGCGTGGTCATGGCGAGTGTTGTCGCGCGTTGGAGGGCGGATGTGAAGCGCCAATCTGCGAGCGTGGCTCAGAAGGGGACGCCATGCTTGCGCAGCGCCCACAGCGCCCTCTCCGCCGGGGCGATGGTGCCCGGTTCGAAGGGCAGGGTGGGAATGCCGAGGCCCAGCAATTCGCGTAGGTCGATCCTGTCGGGCAGTCGCTCACCTCGCTCCCCCAGTGAAAGGATCAGCGCGAGCGGTGCGGCCGCCGCGACCGGCAGGTCGACTAGGCCCACCCCGCGCACTTCTAATTTTCCTGCGATATTGGGCGGGGGCGAGGCGATCAGTGCATCGTCCTTGCGCGTCAGGGTCACGCCGTCATCGCCGATCAACGCTGCGCCGCGGTCAATCAGCGCGAGGGCGAGCGAAGACTTGCCGATGCCCGGTGGGCCTTCGATCGCGAGCGCACGACCCTCGATCGCGACCGCACTGGCGCTGAGGAGAAGCGTGTCGTGCGCGCTCATTGCGCCGCGGGCAGGCGCAGGCGCATGCAAGCGCCTTCCTCGCCATCGGGTCGGCTATGGGCGGTGAGCGAGCCGTCATGCGCTTCGGCAATCGCGCGCGCGATCGCCAACCCTAGCCCCGAATGATTGCCGAAGTCCTCGGCATCGGGGCGCACCGAGTGGAAGCGCTGGAACACCTTTTCGCGCGCGGCTTCGGGAATGCCGGGGCCGTGGTCGCAAACCGTCAGGCTCACGCAATCGCCGTCATTGTCGAGCGCGACCTCGATCGGCGCGTCGGGCGGGGAGAAGCTGACCGCATTGTCGAGCAGGTTTTCGACCACGCGTTCGAGCCGTGCGCCAACCCCTTCGATATGTGCGGAATAGCCCCGCGCTTCGAATACGATCCGGTGGTCGGCATTTTCGGCGCGGTGCTCGCGGCTGCCGATGATAGCGCGGACCAGTTCACCGAAATCGATGCGCTCGCGCGTGGCGCGGCTCATCTCGGCGTCGATCCGGCTGGCATCGGAGATCTCGGTGACGAGGCGGTCGATCCGGCGCACGTCGTGGGTGGCGATCTGCTCAAGCTCGCGGCGTAGTTCGGGGTCTTCGACCTTGGGCAGCGATTCGACCGCGCTGCGAAGGCTGGCGAGCGGGTTCTTGATTTCGTGCGCGACATCGGCGGCAAAGCTGTCGACTGCGTCGATCCGCTGGCGCAGCGCGGTCGTCATGTCCGAAACCGAGCGGGCGAGCTGGCCGATCTCGTCGCTGCGTTCTGGAAGACGCGGAACTTCGACTTCGCGCTCACGACCCTGGCGTACGCGCTGCGCAGCGCGGGCGAGGAGTTGAAGCGGGAGGACGATGGTGCGCGCGAGGTAGAGTGAGAGTAGCGCCGATGCGGCCAGCACCAGCAACACGGCAAGCACCAGGGTCGAGCGCGCCGAACGCACGGATTCGGTGATATCGACCGCATTGCGCACAGTTAGCAGCGTCGCTCCGTTGAGTCCCACCGGCGCTGCGGCGGTGATGACAGGGGTGCCGTCGACCCAGTCGTAAAGACGGATCTGGCTCACCCCTTCCTCGCGCGCCTGTTGTAATTCCGGCCAGCCATCGGCGGTCTGGGCTTCGGGTTCGACGTAATCGGGCACAGGTTCGGCGCTGACGATGGTGTCGACGGTGCGGTCGAGCCAACGCGCCCAGCGCTGCTCCCAATCGTCGTCGGAGATATCGTTCAGCTCGAAGGCTGGCTCGTCGAGTGCGAAACTGTCAGCCAGCAACAGGCCCTCGGCGTCGAACATGCGCATCCTCATGCTTTGTTCGCGGCCGATCTGGACGAGCAGCGCCTCCTGCCGCTCGCGGGTGGCCCCAGCGAGTGCCTCGGCGCTGATCTGCGCCTCAATCCGTGCAAGCTTGAAGCGCTCCTGCACCAGCTGGGTGCGATAGGTGTCGAGATAGAACAGCCCGCCCGATAGAAGCGCGAGCGGCAGAATATTCACGATCAGGATGCGGGCCGTAAGGCCGAAGCGACCTCCAAGGCCGCGAGCCTCAGCCCCGCGTCCGACAGCCGCGGCATCCTCCTGAGCCGGCAGCGATTGCTGGCGGTTCGGCGTCTCAGCCATCGTTGAAGCTGTATCCCGCGCCATAGAGCGTATCGATCGCGCCGAATTCGGGATCGACGCTACGGAACTTGCGCCGCATCCGCTTGATGTGGCTATCGACCGTGCGATCGTCGACGAAGACGTCATCGGGATAGGCTGCATCCATCAGCTGGTTGCGGCTCTTGATCACGCCCGGACGCGCAGCGAGCGCTTCTAGAATCAGGAATTCGGTGACGGTGAGGCTCACCGGTTTCCCGCCCCAAGTGACGTGATGGCGAGCGGGGTCCATAAACAGCCGTCCGCGCTCGATCCGCGGGTGGACAGGCTCGGGCGCACTGGTTTCATGACCGATGGCGCGATCAGGCTCGGCTCGGCGCAGGATGGCGCGAATGCGAGCGGTGAGAAGGCGGAGGCTGAACGGCTTGGCAATATAGTCGTCCGCGCCCAGTTCGAGCCCCGCTTCTTCGTCCGCCTCGTCATCTTTCGAAGTAAGGAAGATGACCGGCATCGCCGAAACCTGCCGCACGCGGCGCAGCAATTCCATTCCGTCCATCTTGGGCATCTTGATGTCGAAAACGGCAAGGTCAGGCGGGTTGTCGACCAGCGCCTTCAACGCGGTTTCACCGTCAGAGTAAAGCCGCGTGACAAACCCCTCCGCCTGCAGTGCGATCGAGACCGTGGTGAGGATGTTGCGATCGTCGTCCACCAGCGCGATCTCGAACGCCTTTTCCTCAGGCGCTGTGCCGCCTTGAGTGTCTGTTCGAGTATCGCTGCTGTCATGCACCATAGGTGTTTTTCCGTGGGTTCGCGGGGTCGTAGAGCCGGGTTAGACGCTAAGCGCGTGCTTCACAATCTCGCAGGGTTCGAGGAGCCGCTACGATGGTGCAACGCAGCACCGCGCACAACCCGTCTCTGGCGGTTTGACGGTGGGGAAAGGCCCATCTATGCCGCTAGGCGGAACGGGATCACGGGACACAGAAACGAATCGGTCGCTTTAGCCCGCTTTTGCGGCAGAAATTCTCACATCCCGGCCCGGAAGAATATGAATTCACCCTCTTTTCAGGAGTAGAACGTTGATCTCCCTCGCTCAATCGCTCGCTTCGCAAGGTATCGAAACCGGCGCGCAGCTCCACACCAATCTGGGGACGGCGGCGCTGGTCGAAGCCTCGCTCGCCGCCAATGAAGGCGCGCTGTCAAAGCACGGCGCGCTGGTGGTCCAGACCGGTGCCAAGACCGGCCGAAGTGCGAAGGACAAGTTCATCGTTCGCGACGAAACGACCGAGGACACCGTTTGGTGGGGCAAGGTCAATGCGAGCATGACGCCCGAGCACTTCGCCAATCTCAAGGCCGACTTCATGGCTGCGCTGGCGGATAAGGAAACGCTCTACGTTGCCGACCTGTTCGGCGGATCGCAGCCCGAACATCGCGTAAATGTCCGCGTCATCAACGAGCTTGCGTGGCACAACCTGTTCATCCGCACGATGCTGGTACGCCCGACGGCTGAAGAGCTAGCGGATTTCGCGCCCGAGTACACGATCATCGACCTGCCGAGCTTCAAGGCCGATCCCGCGCGCCACGGCACCAATTCGGAAACAGTGATCGCGGTGAATCTCACCGAAAAGCTGATCCTGATCGGCGGCACCCGCTATGCGGGCGAGATGAAGAAAAGCGTATTTGGCATTCTCAATTACCTGCTGCCGGTGAAGGGCGTGATGCCGATGCACTGCTCGGCCAATATCAGCGCAGACGGCAAGACCGCAGTGTTCTTCGGCCTGTCTGGCACTGGCAAGACCACGCTCTCGGCGGACGCTTCGCGCACGCTGATCGGCGATGACGAGCACGGCTGGTCGGATACGGCGGTCTTCAACTTCGAAGGCGGCTGCTACGCCAAGATGATTCGCCTGTCCGAAGAGGCAGAGCCAGAAATCTACGCGACCACGCGCCGTTTCGGCACCGTGCTCGAAAACGTGGTGATGGACCCGGTCACGCGTGAGCTCGATTTCGACGACAACACGCTCGCCGAAAACACTCGCGGCGCCTATCCGATCGACTTCATCCCCAACACCTCGGAAGAGAATATGGGGCCGGTGCCTAGCAATGTCGTGATGCTGACAGCCGATGCATTCGGTGTCCTGCCTCCGATCGCAAAGCTGACACCCGAGCAGGCGATGTATCACTTCCTTTCGGGCTACACCGCCAAGGTCGCCGGGACCGAAATCGGCGTGACCGAGCCGGAAGCGACCTTCTCGACCTGCTTTGGCGCTCCCTTCATGCCGCGCCATCCGAGCGTTTACGGTAACCTCCTGAAAGAGCGCATCGCCAAGGGCGAAGTGCAGTGCTGGCTGCTCAACACCGGCTGGACCGGCGGCAAGTATGGCACCGGCAACCGGATGCCGATCAAGGCCACCCGCGCCCTGCTCAACGCCGCGCTCGACGGTGATCTTGAAACGGTCGAGTACCGTGAAGATCCGAATTTCGGTTTCGCCGTGCCGGTTCATGTGCCGGTGCTCGCCGAGCAGGGCATCGATCAGACCATCCTCGACCCGCGCAGCACCTGGGCGGACAAGGACGGCTACGACAAGACCGCGGCCAAGCTGGTCCAGCTCTTCATCGACAATTTCGCCGAGTTCGAAGCGCATGTCGACGAAGGCGTGCGCAAGGCTGCGCCTGTCGCCGCCTGACGCAGAACTCGTTCGAACAATGGCAAGGCCCCGCCCGGTTCACCGCGCGGGGCCTTTCCTGTAGGGGGCCAAGCGTCTAGCGTTTCGATCAAGCGCGAATGAGGAGAATGAATGATGAGCCTGCTTGACGGAATTCTGAAGAATATCGGTGGTGCGCCGGACGATGTCGCCAACCTGGCGGAGAAAATCGGGATCGACCCCGCCATGGCGGAAAAGGCGATCGCCGTTCTCGGGCAGACGCATCAGATGCAAGGCGACACGGTAGAACTCGCCGCAGCCAAGACGGGCCTCGACACAGGTGTTCTATCTCAGATCGTCGAGCAAATTGGTGGCGAAGGTTCGCTCACCAATTTTGCCTCGATGCTCGATGCCGACGGTGATGGCAGCCCGCTCGACGACATTGCCGATATGGCGTCCGGCTTCTTCGGCAAGAAGTAAGGGCGTCGATATGAGCCTTGCAAGCATGCTCCAGCAGACCGGAGCGATTTCATCCATGGCCAATGAGCTTGGCATCGACGAAGCAACCGCAAAGACGGCGGCGGGAGCTTTGCTGCCAGCAATCGTCGCAGGCATGGGGCGCAGCGCGACCGGCGGGAACACCACACCTGACCCGATGGGCGGCCTCGGTAACCTTGCAGGTGCCATCCTCGGCGGTGGCGGAAGCTCGGGCGGACTGGGCGCAGCGATTGGCGGCGGTCTTGGCGGTGGCCTGCTCGACGCCGTGCTGGGCAGCGGACCTACGCCGACGGGACCGGGCAATGACATTCTCGGCAGCATTTTCGGCAGCAAGGACGTGAGCCGTTCGGTCGCGGGCGAGGTTTCCGCGATGACCGGGATCGACGAAGGGCTGCTCAAACGCATGCTCCCGATCCTCGCCATGGCGGTCGCAGGCTATATGGCGAAACAGGCCGCCGGCGAGGCCGCTGCACCCGCGCAGGGCGGTGGCAATCCGCTCGGCGGTATCCTCGGATCAATCGTGACGGGAATGATGAAGCGGTAGGGCGCTCTACTCGCTTTCGCCCGGCTCCAGGCCATCGAGATACGACCAGATCGTGCTGACCACGACGCTGCCTTCGCCCACGGCGCTGGCAACGCGTTTGACCGATCCTGCCCGCACGTCGCCGACCGCGAAGATGCCGTCGGTCCCGGTTTCGAACGGGTTGTCCCTGCCGATGGCCGCGCCGGTCAGGACAAAGCCCTTGTCGTCGGTTTCGACGAGGCCGGACAGCCATTCGGTATTGGGCGCCGCCCCGATCATGATGAAGAGCGCGCGCGTATCGATCTCCTTCTCGCCGTCCGGGGTCTTGAAGGTCACGCCTTCGAGCCAGTCCTCGCCGTGCAGTGCGCTCACCTCGGTCTCATAGTGGATGGTGATGCGCCGATCGGCTTCGAGCCGCTGCGTGAGATAGCTCGACATCGAGGCGGCGAGGCTGTTTGAGCGGACCACCAGATGGACATGCGCGGCGCTGCGCGAAAGGAACATCGCCGCCTGTCCGGCTGAATTGCCGCCACCGATCACGACCGCTTCGGTATTGGCGCAAAAGCGCGACTCCATCTCGGTCGCGGAATAGTAGATGCCTGCGCCTTCAAGCTCTTCCAATCGGTCAAGCGGGAGGCGGCGATATTGCACGCCGGTAGAGACGAGCACGGACTTGGCGCAAATCTCATCCCCATCGTCGAGTGTCGCGCAAAAGCTGCCATCTTCGCGCTTGCTCAGCCCTTGCACGCGGCGCGGCATGACGAAGCGCGTGCCGAACTTCATCGCCTGGATCTGTCCGCGCCAGGTGAGGTCGGTGCCGCTGATCCCGGTGGGGAAACCCATGTAGTTTTCGATCCGGCTCGACGTGCCCGCCTGCCCGCCGACCGCCGTGTCCTCGATCACCAGCGCGTTCAGCCCTTCCGAACCTGCATAGACCGCGGCAGCGACACCTGCCGGGCCTCCGCCGACGATCAGCAGCTCGAAGTCGCGCTGTGAACAGATGCCGAGGTCGAGGCCGAGCACCTTGGCGATCTTGCGCGGAGTGGGTTCGTCGAGCTTGTGCTTGTCGGCCAGCACGACGCCCGGCTCATGGCCGAGCAGGGTGCACAGCTTGGTCGATTCATCGTCTGAGCCTTCCAGATCATAGCTCTGGAAGGGCAAGCGATTGCGCGACAGGAAGCGCTCGACTTCCTGCACCTTGGGATCGCGGTCGGCGCCGATGACCTTGATCGCGCCATTGCTTGCTTCGAATTGCGCGCGCCGTCGCGCAGCGAAGACGGTAATGACGTGGTCGGACAATTCGGGCACGCGGCTCATCAGGTCTAGCATCGCTTCGCGCGGCGCCTCGATCACGCGGGTATCCTTGGCGGCGCGCATCTTGAGGTAGTTGGTCCCGCGATTGAGAAAGCCGATCTCGCCCATGAACTGGGTCGGGCCGAGGCTGTGCTCCATCAGACGCAGCCCGGTCTGCGGGTCGACCACCTCGATTTCGCCTTCGAGCACATAAACGAACCGGTCCATCGGATCGCCGATTTCGGCGACGATCGTGCCGGCGTCGTAAGATTTCTCCTCACCGATCTCGCAGATCGCCTCGACATGCGCGTCCGCAAGCGGCACGCGCTTCATCGTTTCGAGGTCTTCTCCGAGTTGTTCGATCGGACTGTCTCCTGCCTATGAAGCGGTTGCGATATACCGATCCACGGTCTTACCCACCACATCGAGCGGAGCGTTGCCGCCGAGGATTACCGCGGTGTTGAACGCCCGGAAGTCATAGGCATCGCCCATCGCCGCTTCGGCGCGGGCGCGCTGGCGCACGATTTCCGAATGTCCGATCTTGTAGGAGCACGCCTGACCCGGCCAGCTGCAATAGCGATCGACCTCGGAGGCGACTTCCTGTTCCTTCGAACCGTTGCGCTCGACGAAGAAGCGGCGGGCCTGCTGGCGGGTCCAGCGCTTGTCGTGGAGGCCGGTGTCGACCACCAGACGGCAGGCGCGGAAGGCGAGACTTTGCAGGTAGCCGAGCCGTCCGACCTTGAAATCGTCATAGGCGCCCAGCTCATCTGCGAGCTGTTCACCGTAGAGCGCCCAGCCTTCCGAAAACGCACCGAAGGCGAGGATCGAACGGATGAGCGGCAGGCGGTTCGAATACTCACCCTCCCACACATGGCCTGGAATGCTCTCGTGGAAGGTGAGATCAGGCAGGTCGTACTTGCGGTGAAGATCGGTGGTTCGAAGGTTGATCCAGAACCGGCCCGGTATCTGCCCGTCCTTGCTCCCCGCGCCGCCATAGGCACCCGGCGCACCGGCCTCCTCATTCACCGGAATGCGGCGCACTTCCATGTTCGGGTCGACCAGCTGAGTGAATGCACGCGGCATCTGACCCTTGATCCAATTGATCTGTTCCCAGATGAAATCGAAGATTTCCTGCCGCCCCTCGTCACCCGGCGCAAACTTGTAGCGCGGGTCTTCGGAGAGCGCCTGCATACGCTCGCCGACAGTGCCTTGGGTGTAGCCGATTTCGCGCAGGATCGGGTCCATTCGGCCATGGAGCGAGGCGAGCTCCTCGAGCCCCTGCTGGTGGATCTCGTCAGGCGACATCGAGGTGGTGGTCGAAGCGCTGGTGGCCCAGCTGTACCATTCATCACCCTGCGGTTGTGCCCACATGCCGGCATCCGATTTTGCAAGGCCGCGCTGGATCTTGAGCTCGGCGAGCTGCTTTTCAAGCGCAGGGATCACCTTCTGGTTGACCATCCTCACCGCCTGCCGCGACGCGGTGATCGCCGGATCGAGCTCGGCGGTCAGCAGCGGCGCCACATAAGCTCCGCCATTGCTCTGCGCGTCGCGGATGTTGGCTTCCATCTGCGCAATCGTCTTGTCGAGCAGGAAGTCGGGCGGGACGAGACCCATACCGCGTGCTTCTGCGATCCGGTCGGTCTCGCCATCGAGCACCGCGCTCACTTCGTTGAGGCGGCCGAGATAGTATTCGACATCCTGTGCGTCACGAAGCGGCTGGGTGGCTCCGAAGAAGCGCGGGAAATCGATATAGCCGCCGACATTCTGGATCACGAGATAGGGCGCGTTGCGCCAGCTGCCGACTGCGACATCGCCATAGGGCAGCGCCATGCCGTCAAGCGCGCTCGAAAACGCGCTTTCAACCACCTCGAAACTGGTTCGCTGGTCGGCGGTGAGGCCTTCTTTGGGATAGTCACGCGCGACGGCTAGCTGTTCGGAAAGCGTGTTCCGATAGGCTTCGCGCCCCGCCTCACCAGTCGCGCCAAATGTGCCGCGCCAATCGGCGAACTGGCCGGTGTCGACGCCAAGCCCGGTTGCCCGCCCCGGCTCATGTGCGAGCATGGCATAGGCGATCGAGTCCAGCGTCTCGTCCGGGCCCATCGCAGTGCCGCTTGCGGCGGACGCGTTGTAGCCCGTGTTCGCGCAGCCGGGGAGCATCGCCCCGGCAACGGCAAGCGTAGAAACGCCGCCAAGCCCGTAAAGGGCCTGACGGCGCGTGAAGTTCGTGTTTGTCTCTCTCATGGCGAGGGGTGTTAAGCCTCTGCCAAGTGGAGTCAATCAGCCTTTGAGGTCGTCGGGAACCACGCCGCCGGCTTCGGCAATCGCGTTCATCACGTCCTTGTGCAGCTTGATGTTGTCTTCGGCGCTGCCCGAGTAACCGGTATTGCCCATCTCCTGCGCAAGCTCCTTGCGGTTCTCGTAGGACGGGTCGATTTTCACCAGCTTCATCAGGTCGACGATCGAAGTGCGCCAGTTGAGATTGTCCGCGCCGGGAATGTTGGCAATCCGTTGCTCGACCTCTTCCTGGCTGATCGCGGTGCGTTCGACAGGGCCGGTTGTCGCGGTCGCCTTGGCCTTCGCCTTGGTCGCCGTCTTGTCGTCATCGCCGTCACCAAAAATTGCGTTCTTGATCGAGCTGAATATTCCCATCATGTCCTCCTGGTTCGTCTCGTTCTATCAACCCTTGGTTTGCCTTCCCGTTCCGTTGTTTCGGAAATATCCGTCGGGAGCAAGCGGCAAGTCAGACAAGGAGTGCTGTATGCTCGACATTGTGCTTTCGATTGTGATGCTGGCGGCGTTCCTGCTGATGGTCGGCGCGTTCTTTCTGTGGCGTCGGACCGGGGAGGCGAAACAGCCATTGCTGATGGCGCTTCTGGCTCTGATTGCGATTGCCAACGTGCTAATCTGGACGGTGCCCAGCGCGGACGGTTCATCGCCGGTCGAACAGGTCGAGGCGGCCAGCACCGAGTAAAATCTCGCGCTGACCGCCCATGCTTCGGCGTCTCGGGTTCACGGTCGGACGCCGAAACAGACTGATAGGTCGCCCTATTCCGGGATGCGCCAGCGGACTGAGCTTGAATAGCTGCCCGCGACATTGTTGCCCGCGCTGTCCTTCGCCGGATTGAACCGCGCGCGGCGTTCGAGCAGGCGGCAGGTCGCGGTGTCGAGCGCCTGGTAGCCGGTCGAGCCGGTGATGCGGCAATCGCTCACGCGCCCGCGAGTGTCGATCGAGAGCTCGAAGCTCGCGCGGCCCTCAAATCCGCGATTGATCCAGCTGGTGCGGTAGTCGTTATCGGTAATCCATGTGCCGGGGACACCGCGCGGGGATGCGGCAATCGGATCGGCAGCCGGGGTGAACTCGGGCACGCCGAAGTCGACCGGGCCAACAGGGCCGATGGGTTCATCGAGGCCGAGGCTTTCCGTGACGGCGCCGGTTTCGGTGAATTCGAACTCGAACGGACTGTCGGGCCGGGTGGTCGGGATCTCTTGGGTCTGCGTCGTCGGTTGCGTGGTTGAGGTCGTCGGCTGTTGCTCGACCGGCTCTGGCGGAACTTCGGGCTCGGGCAGCGGGAAGAACGAAGCCTTCGGGTTGTCGATGATCGGCGGCGTGACGACGGTGACAGCAAGCCCGAACACCAGCAGCACTGCGAAAGCTCCGGGAACGCCAAGTGCCCCAACCATCGCTGTGGGGTTGGGACGATTGGCGGTGTCTGCGTAGCTCATGTGATCTCTCCTCTCACTTTTGCTAGGAGGTAACGTGACAACGTTACATGAACGTGGCAAGAACTATCGAGTTGCAAATGCGAACCAGTCGCATGGAAAAACCCATTACATCTGAGCAATATAGATACAAAACCCCCGCGATCTCCGAGCGAAATCGCGGGGGCTGAATGTTAGGTCGGTTGCCTAATTAGCGGGTGGAAACCGCCGAAATTATTTGATCGGGCAGTCCGGCGACAGGCGGAAATCGAGGTAGTTGTCGACCGATTTCATCATGTCTTCCATCTCGTTTTCGAAGAAGTGATTCGCCCGCGGGATCTCATCGTGGTGTATCGTGATGTGCTTTTGCGTGCGCAGCTTGTCGACGAGCTTCTGCACCGCGCTCGGCTGGACCACGGTATCAGCGGCGCCCTGCACGAAGATGCCGCTCGCAGGACAAGGCGCGAGGAACGAGAAGTCGTACATGTTTGCAGGCGGCGCGACCGAGATGAAGCCGCGCACTTCGGGGCGGCGCATCAGCAACTGCATGCCGATCAGCGCACCGAACGAATAGCCTGCGACCCAGGTGGTCTGCGCTTCGGGGTGGATCGACTGCACCCAGTCGAGCGCCGAAGCCGCGTCGGACAGCTCACCGATGCCATTGTCGAACGAGCCCTGGCTGCGGCCCACGCCGCGAAAGTTGAAGCGCAGGGTCGCAAAGCCGCGATCGGCGAAGGTCTTGTAGAGTCGCTGAACGATCCGGTCGTTCATCGTGCCGCCGCCTTCGGGATGCGGATGGAGGATCATCGCGACCGGAGCACGCGGGCGGGGCGGAGGAGAGAAGCGACCTTCGAGGCGGCCCTCGGGACCGGGAAAGATGACTGATGGCATCGAAAAACCTTAGTGTATGGGTTGCGCTGGCGTACCGGCTGGCACGAGCGGTTGCGCGCTCTATATAGTCACTTGCAACTAAGTGCAATTTGTTAAGAACCGTTCTCAATAAGGCCCTCTTGCCCCAGCAACGCATCTATCTCGACCACGCCGCCACTTCGCCGCTTCGCCCCGAAGCGCGCGCGGCGATGGAGGATGGTTTTGCGCTGTGGGCGAACCCGTCCTCTCCGCATGCCGAGGGGCGCAAGGCCAAGCAGGCGCTTGAGGATGCGCGCGAGCGGATCAAGCGGACGCTCGGGTGGGACGGTGAATTGATCTTCACCTCTGGCGCGAGCGAGGCACTGTGGATTGCGCTCAATCGTTCGAAGATGAAGCGCCGGATCGTCAGCGCGGTGGAGCACGATGCGGTGTTCAGGGCAGCGCCAGATGCGGAGATCGCGCCTATCCGGGTCAGTCATGAGCGTCTCGAAGTCGCGGTCGATCTGTCGGATGAGAGCCAATCCGCAGTGGTTGCCATTCAGGACATCAACCCTGAGACTGGCTTCTCCGTGCTGGGTAGCTCGCGTGGCGCGACCCCTTCCGCGGTCGACTATTGGGGAAGGATTAAGAAGGTTGGCAGTCTGTTGCTCGTGGATTGCTCCCAATCCGCTGGCAAATGGGACCTCCCAGATGCCGACATGTTGGTTGTATCGGCGCACAAGTTTGGCGGACCAATCGGAATTGGAGCGCTCTTGGTCAAGGACTTCGCCATGCTTGAGCCCTTGGGCGGACACGAGCGCGGTTATCGGCAAGGGACAGAGAACCTGCCGGCAGTTCTAGGGATGGCGGCTGCGCTGGAAGTTGGAGGTCTTGAGAACTGGGCGGTGACGACCGATCAGATGCTTGAATTCAAGAATGCCTTGTGGGCGCATGGAGAAATCATCGTCCCGCAAACTGAGCCGTTCAGCGTAAACCCGCTGATTATGGCTATCGCGCACCCCACCATGTCCGCTCAAGCACTCCTGATCCGCCTCGACGCCATGGGCTTCGCTGTTTCGGCAGGCAGCGCGTGCTCATCCGGCACACTCAAGAAGAGCCGCGTGCTTGACGCATTCGGCGTGTCGGACGAAGTCGCCGCGCGCACGATCCGCGTCAGCATCGGCTGGTCGACCACGGCGGACGAGCTGGAACAATTCGCCGCTGCATGGGCTGATCTCACATGATCTATCTCGACTACCAGGCCACCACGCCGCTCGCACCCGAGGCTCGCGATGCCATGTTGCGCTGGCTCGACGGGCCGGACGGGACCGGCTTTGGCAATCCGCATTCCTCGCACAAGCTCGGGCGGCAGGCGGCCGCCGCGATCGAGGCAGCGCGCGACAAGGTCGCAGCGCTCTTTCCGGCGGGCGGGCAGGTCATCTTCACCGGCGGCGCGACCGAGGCGCTCAACCTCGCGATCCGGGGCAGCGGCAGCGGAGGCAGCGTCTCCTACTCAGCCATCGAGCATTCCGCCGTGGTTGACACCGCGCAGGCAGCAGGCAAATCGCACGTCCTCAACGTCTCGAGAGAGGGCCAGTGCAACACCAAGCAGGACCTGCCCGACGACACGCGGCTGATCGCGGTCATGCAGGTCAATAACGAGATCGGCACGATCCAGCCCACGATCGACTGGCACCGCAAGGCCAAGGAGATGAACGCGCTGTTTCTCGTCGATGCGGTGCAGGCCTATGGCAAGATCGAGGTGACGCAGGCCGACATGATCGCGGTTTCCGCTCACAAGTTTCACGGCCCCAAGGGGATCGGCGCTCTGTGGGTGCGGGATGGGGTGGATTTGACCGAGCAGCAGACCGGCGGGGGGCAGGAAGCAGGACTCCGCTCGGGCACGCTCTCGCCCGCGCTGATCGCAGGCTTCGGAGCCGCCGCCGCGCTCGCACAGGAGCGGATGGCTGAGGATGCCGAACACGTCGAGCAGCTATGGATCCGCGCACGCGAATTGTTCGAGGGATGGGAGCTGAACGCCTCCGACACCGCGCGCTGGCACGGCAATCTCAACATTCGCCGCGAGGGGCTGGATGTCGGCCGCCTGATGAGCGAATGCCGCAATGTCATGTTCTCCGCGGGAAGTGCGTGCGCGAGCGGATCTGGTCGCCCCAGCCATGTGCTGAAAGCCATCGGGCTCTCCGACAAGCAGGCCAAGAGCTCGATCAGGCTCGGCTTTGGCCGCTACACCAGCCTTGAAGATATCGAGCACGCTGCCGAGACGATCAACGCGGCGGCAAAGGAGCAAGGCGTTTGAGCATCACAGTCACCTTCATCGACCCGCGCGGCAATCCGGTCAAATGCGCCGCCGAGCCCGGCGACAATCTGCTCAAGGTGGGGCAGGCTGCGGGTATGCCGCTCGAAGGGACGTGCGAGGGGCAGATGGCGTGCTCGACCTGCCACGTCATCGTCGCGCCCGATTGGTTCGATCGGCTCGACGAAGCGTCGGAAGAAGAAGAGGACATGCTCGATTTCGCAGCGGGGGTGCGGCGCACAAGCCGCTTGTCCTGCCAGATCGACTTGCGCGAAGGAGATGACGGCTTGACGGTCAGCATCCCTGCGACAAGTAACGACGCGCGAAAGATGTGAACTTCGGGATTTGCCTTACATGACATTGCGGGAACGCGTGCGCGCGCTGGTCGAAGCCAACGGGTTCGAGCGCTTCATCATCACCATTATCGTGATCAACGCGATCGGGCTGGGGCTAGAGACCTCGCCGACGGTCATGGATGCTGCCGGGAGCGTGGTGTCGTGGCTCGACAAAATCGCGCTGACGATCTTCGTCATCGAGCTCGCGCTCAAACTGTTCGCCTACCGCCTCGCATTCTTCAAGAATGGCTGGAACATCTTCGACCTCGCCATCGTCAGCGCCGCGCTGATGCCGGCGGGCGAGCAATTCTCGGTCCTGCGTGCCTTGCGCATCCTGCGAGCCTTGCGCCTCGTCTCGGTCGTGCCGAGCATGCGCAAGGTCATCGTAGGGCTCTTCCGCGCGATCCCGAGCATCGGGACGGTGATCGTGATGCTGCTGCTCCTGTTCTACATCAGCGCGGTGATGGCGACCAAGCTGTTCGGGCAGGCCTTCCCAGAGTGGTTCGGCAATCTGGGCGCTTCGCTCTATTCGCTCTTCCAAATCATGACGCTGGAAAGCTGGTCGATGGGGATCGTGCGCCCGGTAATGGAGGAGTTCCCCTATGCCTGGGCGTTCTTCGTGCCGTTCATCCTGCTCACCAGCTTCATCGTCTTGAACCTCTTCATCGGTGTGATCGTCAACGCCATGGCCGAGGCGACGGGCGAGGAAGCGCATTCCGAGCGCGAGGAAATCCTCCACCAGTTGCAAGGCTTGCGCGAGGACGTCGCCGCGCTCCGCCGTGAACAGGCGGCGCAGCACGGCGACTGACCTGACGCATGGCCTAGTCGGCGGGCGTCTCGCTCGGATGCGTCTCGCGCCACCAGCGCACGAGGCGATGGATGCCGAAGACGAGCAAGGCGATCGGGCCGAGCACTGTTACCGCCAGCATCAGGAACGCGATCATCGAGCCGAGGATCGAACCGAGCGAGTTCCACGCGCTGTAGATCGGCCCTGCAAACCCTCCGCCCTGATTGGCGGCTGCAGGTGCCCCGGCTTCATAGGTGATCGACATTTGGCTGAACGCAACGCGCCCGCGCATCTCGTTGAGCCAGCTTCTCGCCTGATCGATCTCCTGATTGACCTGCGCGACGCTGCGTTCGGCCTCGACCAGTTCGGCAACCGTCCCGCGGCGCGAGCGCAGCACGTCCATCAGCCGATCGCGCAACAGTTCGCGGCTGCGCAAACGCGCTTCGGTGTCGACGATCTGCTTCGACAGGTCCTCTCCGTCGATCGAGGATGAGACGAGTTCGGCGTCAACCGAGCCCGAGCTTTGCTCAAGATCCTTGGAGAAATCGCGCGCGATGCCTGAAGCCACCGCGATCTGGAGCGAGCCATAGGAGTAATTCCCCTCCTGTTCGGCCTGGCGCATCGAGATGATCCGGCAGCGATTGGCGCCGAGGGCCTCGCACATATCGGCATGGCGGTTCTGCAGCGGCTTGATCGCGTCGCCTTCCATGCGGAAGCCGAGTGCGTAGCGATAGGCGATCTGCGGCATGGACCCTACCGGGATATCGCCGCCGGGGGCGGGGGAGGTGGTAGGCTCAGCAACGTCGGCAGCAGCTTCGCGGTTTGCGTCGGGCGCCATCGCGACCTCGGTTGGAGCGTAGGCTTCTTCGGCATCTACGGAGGCAATGTATTCACCGGCGTCCTGCTCGGCCCCTTGCGAACAGGCAACGATAAGCACGGTCGAGGCCAGTAGCGGGATAATCGATTTGCGCATTGTTTCTCTCCTCAAAGTCCTCCCGAGGAGCTGGCTGAATGATGCCAAACGGCCTACCCCATTTACGCCTTATTTATGCCATAATCTTGCCACAATCTGAACAACGTTGGCTCTTGACCGGTATTGGAGAAGAGTGAAGCGTGGTTCCATGCGGAGTTTCGCGCACAGAAAACCCCACCGCGCTTGGAAGAGCACGGCGGGGCACTTGCCGCCGACCGACCCCATTAAAGGGGGTGGGTCAGGAGCCGGTCGTGACAGTGTTCTGAAAAATCAGGCCGCCGTCAGACCATTTTGAATTGTTTGTCGGTTCAGGCGTTCTCGGTGACGCGGGTTTCCATTTGCATCGCGTCCTTCAGCGCCTCGGTGAACTGCGGAATGTCGTCCGGGTTGCGCGAGGTAATGAGGTTGCCATCCACCGCTGCGGGCGTGTCGATCACCGCGCCGCCTGCATTCTCGAGGTCGGTGCGGACCGAGGGCCAGCCGGTGACGGTCTTGCCGTCCACGAGATCGGCTTCGATCAACAGCCACGGCGCATGACAGATCGCCGCGATCGGCTTTCCTTCATTGTCGAAGTCCTTGATCAGGTTGATGACGCTCTCTTCCATGCGCAGGATATCGGGGTTCATCTGGCCGCCCGGCAGCAGCAGCGCGTCATAGTCTTTCGCGCTCGCTTCCTCGACGGTGATGTCGACCGAGACGCTGTCGCCCCAGTCGCCGTCTTCCCAACCCTTGATCTCGCCATCTTCAAGGCTGGCGACGGTGGTTTCCGCGCCGCTTTCCTCGAGCAGTTGCTTGGGTTGCATCAATTCGGATTGTTCAAAGCCGTCAGTGGCGACGATCAGAACGCGTTTCATCGGATATCTCCATAGCTAAATATATGTATTCGTTACGTTTAACCAATACAAAAGCCCACCTAACGTTCCGGTGGCCTAGCCGTGCCGTGCGAGAGCTGCGTTGAACCGATTTGGCGGTCCCTCTTTTACCAATTTGCGCGTTTCTCTGTGGATAGGAGACTGCCCCGCGCGGCTCGCTCTGCTAAGCGAAATGCATGTCCGAACCGACCACCCAAGATGATTCTGACGAGTTCGATGCAATCGTCGATGCGCCCTTCGATGCGGCGCTGTCCGAGCGTTATCTCGTCTATGCGCTTTCGACTATTACCGCCCGTTCGCTGCCCGATCTGCGCGACGGGTTGAAGCCGGTTCACAGGCGCTTGCTGTGGACCATGCGCCAGTTAAAGCTCGACCCTTCGAGCGGCTTCAAGAAGTCCGCGCGCGTCGTCGGCGAAGTGATCGGCAAATACCATCCGCACGGCGACACCGCCGCCTATGACGCGATGGTTCGCCTCGCGCAGGATTTCTCACTGCGCTATCCGCTGGTCGAAGGGCAGGGCAATTTCGGCAATGTCGACGGCGATAACGCCGCGGCCTATCGCTACACCGAGGCGCGCCTGACCAAGACCGCGATCCAGCTGATGGACGGGCTCGATTCGGGCACGGTTGACTTCATCCCGACCTATAATGGCGAGGAGGAAGAACCCGAGCTGATGCCGGGCCTGTTCCCCAACCTGCTCGGCAATGGCGCGAGCGGGATCGCGGTGGGCATGGCGACCAACATCCCCTCGCATAACGTCGCGGAAGTGATCGATGCGACGCTTGAGCTGATCGACAACCCGCATGTCGAACATGAGCGCCTGATGGAACTGATGCAGGGCCCGGACTTTGCGACCGGCGGCCAGCTGGTCGACAGCGCCGACGTCATTTCCGAAGCCTATCGCACCGGAAGGGGGAGCTTCCGCCTGCGCGGCGTCTTCCACGCGCCCGAAGCCGACAAGGCCGAGGACGTGGAGGCCGGCATCGAGCGGCTGGGTGGCGGACAATGGCAGTTGGTCATCTCGGAAATTCCCTACCAGGTAGCCAAGGGCAAGCTGATCGAGCAGATCGCGCAGGCGATTGCGGACAAGAAGCTGCCGATCCTCGAAGACGTGCGCGACGAAAGCGACGAGAGCATTCGCATCGTGCTCGTGCCCCGGAGCCGCAATGTCGATCCGGAATTGCTGAAGGAATCGATCTTCAAGCTCACCGACATGGAGACGCGCTTCGGGCTCAACATGAACGTGCTGGATGCGACCCGCACCCCGATGGTCATGGGCATCAAGGAGCTGCTCCAGCACTGGACCGCAGCGCAGATCGAGATCCTGCAGCGCCGCACCCAGCATCGCCTGAATCAGATCGCGCGCCGCCTCGAGCTGGTCGAAGGCTACATAATCACTTTCCTCAATCTCGACCGCGTGATCGAGATCATCCGCACCGAGGATCACCCCAAGCAGGTGATGATCGCCGAGTTCAGCCTCACCGACCGGCAGGCCGAAGCGATCCTCGATACGCGGCTCCGCTCACTGCGCAAGCTCGAAGAGATGAAGCTGCGGCAGGAGAAGGACGACCTGCTCGCCGAACAGGACGAGCTTGAAAAGCTGCTCGCTTCGCCCGCCCGCCAGCGCACCCGGCTCAAGCGCGACCTGAAAACGCTGCGCAAGGATTATGCCGAGGACACCGCGCTGGGCGCGCGCCGCACGCGGATCGAAGAAGCCGCGCCTGCGGTCGAATTCAGCATGGACGCGATGATCGAGAAGGAGCCGGTGACGGTGATCCTCAGCCAAAAGGGCTGGATCCGCGCGGCGAAGGGCCATGTCGATCTCGCGCAGGAGTTCAAATACAAGGAGGGCGATGCGCTCGCCTTCATCCTCCACGCGCAGACCACCGACAAGCTGCTGATCGCCGGTTCGGACGGGCGGTTCTACACGCTCGGCTGCGACAAGCTGCCCGGCGCGCGAGGCTTTGGCGAGCCGGTGCGCACGATGATCGACCTGCCCGCCGAGACCTCCATCGCCGCAATGCTGGTGCACAGGCCGGGCGGCAAGCTGCTGCTCGCCTCAAGCATCGGTAAGGGCTTCATCGCCGAGACCGAAGAACTGCTGGCCGAGACCAAGAAGGGCAAGCAAGTCGTGAACCTCAAGGGCGATGCGCAATTGCGGGTGATCCGCGAAGTGCCCGAAGATCACGATCATGTCGCCGCCGTGGGTGAGAACCGCAAGCTGATCGTCTTCAACCTCGACGAGATGCCAGTCATGGCGCGCGGGCAGGGCGTGATGCTGCAACGCTATCGCGACGGCGGTTTGTCGGATGCAACGACCTTCGTGCTCGCCGACGGGCTAAGCTGGCAGATGGGCGGATCGGGTGAGCGCACCCGCACCGCGGAAGATATCTGGCAGTGGAAAGTCGCGCGCGGCGCAGCCGGCCGCCTACCGCCGCAGGGCTTCCCGAAAGATAACAAGTTCTAGGTTTGGTTGGAGGCCTTCCCCCCCCTGACCAACAAAAAACCGCACCTGCCCATCGGGCAAGCGCGGTCTTTGCGAGGCCCGAAGGGGCCGTAATCCTGGCTCGAATTAGCCGCCCTGGACAGCTGCCAGGATGGTTTCGAGGCTGGCGAGCGCCATCAGCTGGCCGTTTGCGTCCACGGCGAAGAATTCGCGCGGAAGCGTGATGAGGCCGGCATTGTCGTTGGTGACAACCACGTTCTCGCCCAGCAGCTCGGAAACGGTGCCGAGTGCCTGCGCATCGTTGGTGACGACTTCAGCACCGACAACCAGAGCAGCTTCGAGCTTTGCAGCGGCTTCAGCTTCGGCCTGCGCCTGTGCAGCAGCCTGCGCTTCAGCGGCCTGAGCAGCCTGCGCGGCGAGCGCAGCGTCGAAGTCGGCCTTCGCGATGTTGATGGTCCAGCCAATTTCGCGCTCGGCGAAAGCGGCGACCGGCAGTGCAGCTTCGTGCGTGCCATTGCTGACAACGACCGTGGTGCCGTCATTGGTGACGACGGTTGCGATCTGGTTGTCCTGATTGCCGAACACGGCAACGCCTGCGTCCTGAGCGTTGGCTGCGAACGGAGTTGCAGCCATTGCGGTGGCGATGAGGGCCAGCTTAGCAAGTTTCATAGTAAAGTACTCTCCAGTCCAGTAATTCAAATCTCGTAGGGCCATATCGGACAAGGCTTGGTGCTTCGCGAAGCGCTGATCGTAAAAATCCCCATCCGGCGAAACGCCGAACAGCCTCCGACAGCGATGGAAGCACGCTTTCCTAACCCGGTAAAAGCGCGCAGATGTGGTCCCTAATGAGGGAGAGGGCACAACACAAGCCGCAGCCCTTGATTGCCTTATGAAGAAGGCCGCCTGAAGCGCACCTTAACGTAAACGTCAGGTCTTGCGGAGCTCGTCCGTGAGCAATTCCTCGATGCGCGCGCTATCGGGGAAACCCTCGTCAACCCAGCGCTTTTCGACCGCCTGAAGCACGCGCGCGACCTGCGGCCCGGCATCGATACCGCGCGCAACGATTGCGCCGCCCTTCAAGGGGAAATGTGGCACCTCCCACCCGATCAGCGGCCGCGCATCCTCGCCCAAAAGCAGCAGGCGGTCGATCGCGTATTCGGGGGTGATTCGGTATGCGAGGGCGTGAATGCCCTGCGCATCGTGGGGCTTGCGCTCGGCGGCGGAGACCAGCCGCGCGCGTTGCGCTCGCGACAATCTCAGGCGCGCGGAAACGATCTCGGCGATGTCGGCGGAGGCGGGAAGAAGGGCAGCGAGGCGACGGACCGGATCGGGCGCTATCCCCTGTTCGGCCTCGCGTGCGATCAGGTCGCGCAGTTGCTCGACAAACTGGAAGCAGGTTTCTGGCAGGATGACGCGCAGCACCTTACGCGTCCACATCCGCTCGACCGTCGCACCGGGATCGGGCAGGCCAAGCAGGTTGAGCAATTCGGCCGAGATCCGCTCGCGGCTCAGGCCCTTGAGCGTATCGGCAAGCTCTGCGCAGGCGGCCTCGGCCTCGTCGTCGAGCTGCGATCCGAAGCGTGCCTGAAAGCGATAGTAACGCAGGATTCGCAGGTGATCCTCAGCAATCCGCTGTCTCGCATCGCCGATGAAGCGCACGCGTCGTGTCGCAAGATCGTCCAGCCCACCGAACCAGTCGGAAATTTCCAGCGTTTCGGGATGCGCGTAGAGCGCGTTGATCGTGAAGTCGCGCCGGGCTGCGTCCTCCCGCCAATCGGTCGCGAAGGCCACGGTCGCGCGTCTGCCATCGGTCGAGACGTCGCGGCGAAGCGTGGTGATCTCGACCGGGCCGTCCTCAAGCACGGCGGTCACGGTGCCGTGGTCGATCCCTGTCGGCACGGTGCGGATTCCGGCCTTGCCGCACAGCTCGATCACCTGGTCAGGTGTATGAAGCGTCGCACAATCGACATCGCGCACCTCGCTGCCCAGCAAGGTATCGCGCACCGCTCCGCCGACCCAGCGGATATTCTGCGCCCCCAACGCCTGTGTGAGCGCGCGCAGCCCTTCGCGGCGGGGCCAATCGGCGTTGAGCAATTCTTCGGACATTGCTGGCGCGTCTAGTCCCAATCGACCCGGCGCGAAAGGTTCGAGATGATCGCTGCCGTTACTCCCCAGATGCGGAAGCCTTCGTACTCCATGTCGAGATAGTGCCGCTCCTGCCCCTTCCAGATCGTGCTCCGCTCTATCCAGTTGTCGTGGTTGAAGACGAGGGCGAGCGGTGCCTCGAACCACGCCTCGACTTCGCGCGGGTCGGGGGTGATGGCAATGTCGGTCCCGACCACGCCCAGCACTGGGGTCACGGCAAAGCCGGTGCCCGTATGATAGATGTCCGAAGTGCCGATAATGCGCACTTCTTGCGGGTCTAGGCCAAGTTCTTCGTGTGCCTCGCGCAAGGCTCCCGCCACGGCGTCTTCGCCTTCCTCAAGCTTGCCGCCTGGAAAGGCGACCTGCCCCGGATGATCGCGCATCGAGTTGGGGCGCTGGGTCAGGAGGATGGTCGGTTCAGGTTCGCGATCCACAACTGCGATCAAAACCGCCGCGTCAGCCGTCCGCTCGGCATCGGTGAAGCGCACATCGGTGATGAGGTCGGGAAGATCACGCGCATGCCCAGCCTCAAACAGCGCGGAAAGGCGGTCGAACAGGTCGCTCATGGCTGGAGTGAGAATGTCTCGCCCTGGCTGGTCACGGTCCAATCGTCGGTGTCGGCGTTCTCAGCCTCGGCAATCGCGATCTCGGCAAGCTGCGCATAGGTCGATCGGTTGAGCCGCGCCTCGACCCCGCGTCGGACGTGGAGGTAGATCGCGGGCGTTTCCGGGTCGCCGCTCGCACGCAAGGGGTGATCCGGGCCGGCCACGACGAGGTCGTCGGTGTTAAGCCGGAAGACGAGATCGCCGTCGACCCGCTGGCAATCGGTCGCGATGAAGGCGGCGTCCTCGACCTCGATCGAGAGCTTCTCGAACGGGCTGACGAGCCAGTGCTGGCCGTCCTCGTCGCGGGTGAGCAGGCCGGAAAAGGCGCGCACCATCGCCTGCCGCTTGATCTCGCCGCCATCGTGAAACCACGTGCCATCGGCAGCGATGCGCATATTGCTGTCGCCAACCTTCTCTGGCTTCCACCCCTCGACCGGCGGCAGTTTGCGTTGCGCGACCTGCTCGGCGATTTCGGCAAGCGTGAGTTCGGCGAGATAGGGGGGTGGTTCGTAAGGCATGGGTGAGGAACGCGATGGCAGAACCCGCGGTTCCGCGAAAGACCCTAGGTGCTTCCCCAGGGGCCGAGCATTCCCTCGGCCGGCATCGCGGCAAGCGCATCGCCGCGTGCGAGCAGGCGCTCGGGTTCGTAGGGGCCGGGGCAGCGCCACCCGCCCGTCGCTGCCGACGAAAAGCCCCAGCGGCCATAATAGCTGGCATCGCCGATCAGAACTTGTGCAAGCGGGGTGCCGCCATCCTTCGCCAAGCGCGCTTTGGCATCGAGCATAGCCGCCATCAGTCCATGGCCGAAGCCTTCGGACTGCCGCTCGGGCACGACCGCGACCGGTCCGACCATGATCAGCGGCACCTGGCGCGCCTCTTTGTCGATCAGCGCGACCGGCCAGCACTGGATCGTGCCGACCAGCATCTCGTCTTCATCGAGCGCGGCGAAGCTGAATGCGTCGAGCCACTCCATCCCGGCTCGAATGCGATAGGCGGTGCGCGCATGGCGATCAGGCCCGAAGGCACGGTCCAGCAATTGCTCGATCATGGCAGGCTCAACCGCGGAAAGCGGGATCAGGGTGGCGGTGTCAGACATCGAGCGTGCGCCGCTAGGGCCTTTGCGCTCGATTGCCAAGCTACATCGAGAGTCTGAACACCTCGCCGCCTTCACCGTCGAGCGCGACCCAGACGCTGCCGTCGGGCCCCTGCTCGACCGAGCGGACGCGGCCGTCAAATTCGTAGCGCGCGGCTTCGACCGCTTCTTCGCCGTCGATCTCGACCCGCACGAGCGCGCGGCTCGATAGGCCGGCGATGAGTGCGTCACCGGACCACGCCTCGAACATCTCGCCCGAATAGAAGATCATGTCGCCCGGCGCGATCACCGGGGTCCAGTGGATTGCGGGCTTCATGAAGCCGTCGTCGGGCGTGTGATCGGTGATAGGGTCGCCATTGTAATGCTCGCCGTAGGAGCGCGTCGGCCAGCCGTAATTCGCGCCGCGCATGACGAGATTGAGTTCATCGCCGCCTGCGGGCCCATGCTCTACGTCCCACAGATTGCCCTGCGCGTCCCAATCCATGCCGAGAATGTTGCGATGGCCGGAGGACCAGATCTCGGCGGTCACGCCGCCTTGTGCCTCGTATGGATTGCCCGCGGCAGGCGTGCCGTCGAGATTGAGCCGAACGATGGTGCCGATATTGTTCGAATTGTCCTGAGCGGGCTCCATCTTCTGGCGATCGCCGCTGGCGATGAAGAGATATTGGCCGTCCGGCGAGAAGGAGATACGGTGCGAGTAGTGGCCGCGCCCAGTTGTCTTGGGCGCCTGTCGCCAGATCACTTCAAGATCGTCGACCACGCAGGCATCGGGTTCATCGCAGGTGAGCTTGCCGCGCCCGACAACCGCGCCGCGCGTGTCGCCTTCGCCCGCCTCGGCCCAGCTCAGGTAGACCGTACGTCCCGAAAGCGCCGGACCTGCCTCGCTTTCGAGGAAAGCGATATCGCCGAACCCACCCTGGCCGCCATAGTCGACTTCCGGCAGGCCGGAGACGGTGCCCATGCGCCCTGCGCCGTCATTCGCGGCGGTGTCGATGAACTTCATCGTGCCGCCCTTTTCGGTGATGAACAGCACGCCGGTTCCGGGCGCAAATTCAATCGCCCAGGGCCGCTCGAACTCGCCGAAAGAGGTAACGGTGTATTCGACTTCGCCCGCATCATCGGACGCGGAAGTCGAGGCGCTTTCCCCCGATTCCGCTTGCGCACAACTTGCGAGAGCGAGCGCGGAAAGGGAGATTGCGGTCATCGTTTTGGGAAAGGTTTTCATGTCTCAGGTTGCTCCAGATTGCGGGCCATTGATCATCGGCGTCGACGAGGCCGGGCGGGGGCCGCTGGCGGGGCCGGTCGTGGCCGCCGCGGTGGTTCTGGGAAACGAGCTACCCTCAGGTGTCGGGGATTCCAAGAAACTTTCGCCAAAGCGCCGGGCCGCGCTCGACGAACAGCTGCGCGCAACTTGCCGCTGGGCGGTCGCGGTGGTCGAGCCTCGGGAAATCGACCGTATCAACATCTTTCAGGCGACGATGGAGGCGATGACGCGGTGCGTGGCCGAGCTCGCCGCGCAGCTCGCCCATCCTCCGCTCGAAGTCTTGATCGACGGCAACCAGACACCCACCAACCGCTGCGCCGAATGGCGCTGGCCGGCGCGTGCGATCGTCGGCGGGGACGGGATCGAACCGGTGATCGGGGCAGCTTCGATCATCGCCAAGGAATGGCGCGACCGGATGATGATCGAGGCGTCAGAGGCCCATCCGCATTACGGCTGGGAGCGCAACAAGGGCTATGGCACCGCGGAACATATGGAGGCGCTGCGCGTCTATGGACCATGCTCCCTCCACCGTCAGAGCTTCGCACCTGTTGCGCAGGCCACTCTCTTGTAGTGATTGCGGAAGGCGGGCTTTTGTGAAAGAGGCTCCCCCATGCTGAATGCGATCCTGTTGAGCCTCGGCGGCCTAGTCGGCCTTGCTATCGGAGGCGAATTGCTGGTGCGCGGATCGGTCGGGATCGCGCAGAAGCTTGGCGTCTCGACCCTGTTCACCGGGCTTGTCATTGTCGGGTTTGCCACCTCGATGCCAGAAATGGTGGCGAGCGTGCAGGCCAGTCTTGCCGGTTCGCCCGAGATCGCGTGGGGCAATATCGTCGGGTCGAACCTTGCAAACACGCTGCTGATCCTCGGCATCTCCGCGCTGGTCGCGCCGATCGTGCTCAAGGGCACGGGGCGTCGTGATGCGGTGGTTGCACTGGGCGTATCGCTGATGCTTTGGGGGCTGGCGCTTTCCGGCGTCGGCGCGCGCTGGATCGGGCTGGTCCTGCTGGCGCTGATCGTCGTCTATATCGTCTGGCGCTATCGCCACCCGTCCAAGGGGTTCGAGGAAGAGCATGCGGACGATGAGGGACCGTCGAACGGCCTCGTCGCCGGCTTGTTGTTCGTCGCGGGCCTCGCGATCCTCGTCATCGGGGGTGACGCACTGGTGACCGGCGCGATTGCGCTCGCAACGATCTTCCGCGTGCCTGAGACCGTGATCGGTCTCACCGTCGTCGCGGTTGGCACATCGCTCCCCGAACTTGCCGCTTCGATCGCGGCGGCGCTGCGTGGCAAGTCGGGGCTCGCCATCGGAAACGTGCTGGGCTCCAACATCTACAACATCCTGCTGATCGGCGGGGCGACCATGACCATCGCGCCTTTCGCGCTGCCGAGCGAGCTTGCCGGCATCCAGATGGCGCTCCTCACCGCGAGCGCGGTGCTGCTGCTCGGCCTGTTGTGGTATGCCGACAAGATCGGACGATTGCTCGGCACCGCTTTGCTTCTCGCCTTCATCGGCAATGTCGTGCTGGTCTTCACCGACACACCCGATCCGGTCGAGGATGAAATTGGCATCGAACGGCCAATTGACGCGCCAGCTGAGTCCTGAGCGCAACACCACCTGATCTGGAGTCCCGGCGCAATCGCGGGACTCAACATCTAGTGGGGTCACCTTTCGTTCTGCACCGCGCTTAGCGTTGGTTGCCTATCGTTAACCATAACCCGCGAGAATCTGCGTGCTTGACGCGGAGTCCGCGAGGACTCATGCCTGTGGATAAGTTTGGCGAATAGTAGCGACGCGGGGCAGAATGATGGGCGTGATGGAGACACAGAAACTGCGCAAGAAGGCGGCTGTAAAGGCGCCTGAAGACGCGCGTGAGCTCCTGCCGCTGGGTCAGATCCTCGACGGTGATTGCATCGAAGCGATGCGTTCGCTGCCCGATAATTCGGTCGACTGCATCTTCGCCGATCCGCCCTATAACCTGCAGCTCGGCGGCGACCTCAATCGTCCCGACGGGTCAGAGGTCGATGCCGTGACCGATGAGTGGGACCAGTTCGACAGCTTTCGCGCTTATGACGAATTTACAAAAGCTTGGCTGACGGAAGCGAGAAGGGTTCTCAAGCCCGACGGGTCGCTGTGGGTGATCGGCAGCTATCACAACATCTTCCGTTGCGGTGCGATCATTCAGGATCTGGGGTTCTGGATCCTTAACGATATCGTGTGGCGCAAGACCAACCCGATGCCGAACTTCAAGGGCACGCGTTTCACCAATGCGCACGAGACTCTGATCTGGGCGTCGCAGGGTGAGAAGTCGCGCTACCACTTCAATTATCGCGCGATGAAGACGCTGAACGACGAGCTTCAGATGCGCAGCGACTGGGTGCTGCCGATCTGTTCGGGTGGCGAGCGGCTGAAGGAAAACGGCACCAAGGTTCACCCCACGCAAAAGCCCGAGGCGCTGCTTTACCGCGTGCTGCTGGCGACGACCGAGAAAGGCGACGTGGTGCTCGATCCGTTCTTCGGCACCGGCACGACCGGCGCGGTCGCCAAGCGACTGGGGCGCGAATGGATCGGCTGCGAGCGTGAGGACACTTATCGCGATGCCGCCTACAAGCGGATCGAGAAGGAGCTACCGCTAGACGAAAGCGCGCTCACCACGATGCAGTCGAAAAAGGCCGCACCGCGTGTCGCATTCGGCGCGGTGGTCGAGACGGGTCTGATCAAGCCGGGCACGCAGGTGTTCGACAAGAAGCGCAAGTGGGTCGCTACCGTGCGCGCCGATGGCTCGCTGGAGTGCGAGGGCAAAACAGGATCGATCCACGGCCTCGGCAAAGACCTCCAAGGCGCGCCCTCGTGCAATGGCTGGACCTTCTGGCACTACGAGAATGGCGGCGAGGTGAAGCCCGTCGACGCGGCGCGCGAGTTGTATCGCTTGGCGAACGAGGACTGAGCGGGGCGCTGCCACTGTCCTACGCCGGAGAACGGCGCTATCGGTGCAGGCATGACAAGACGCTTTTCATCACGCTCGATCTCGGCTCATGATGCTTCATATCAGGCTGCGAATTTAACCCCCATGGACCGTGTTCCATGTGTTCCATCCTGTAGGGTTTGCGAGGGGGATCCGGCCCAATGAGCAGCATCTACCTTCACCCCATCGGCCTCGCTTCCGGACCGCAGGCAGAGGATGGCGCGGCGATCCGGCTGGGTGGCTCGATGTCCTATGCGAGCCGCTTTGCGCTGGTGGTGCGGGAAGAGGGCCGGGTGACGCATCGCCGGGTGTTCGGGACCCCCGAAGCTCCGGAAGCGCTCGCCGAGCCGGGCGGCGAGCTTGCCGCAGAGGCTGAACGCCAATGGGCGAACCTCCAGCTGGTCCACGCGCCGTTGCAACTGGGGGAGCGCACCATCAGGCTCGACCAGCCGCAAGTAATGGGTGTGCTCAACGTCACTCCCGACAGCTTCAGCGACGGCGGCGCGTTCCTTGAAAAGCCCGAGGAAGGCCAGCGCCACGCGGCGTCCATGCTCGAAGCCGGAGCCGCGATGATCGACATTGGCGGTGAGAGCACGCGACCGGGCGGCGCGGCGACATGGGAAGGCGACGAGATCGAGCGGGTCATCCCGGCGGTTGAGTATTGCGCCGCGATGGGCGCTGCGATCAGCGTCGACACGCGGCGCGCAGGCGTGCTCGAAGCGGCGCTGGCGGCTGGCGCGCACATGGCGAACGATGTCTCGGCATTGCGCTACGACCCGCGCAGTCTGGAACTCGTTGCGAATGCGGGGTGCCCGGTGGTGCTGATGCACGCGCCCGGCACCGGCGACGACCTTCACGAAGGCGACAGCTATAACGACGTGGTGAGCGAGGTCTTCGACATGCTCAAGGCGCAGCGCGCACGCGCTATCGCAGGCGGGATCGCGGAAGAGCGCATCATGCTCGACCCCGGCATCGGCTTCGGCAAGAGCCTTGCCGACAACCTCGCGCTCCTAAACGCGTTGCCGCTGTTCCACGCGCTCGGCTCGCCGCTGCTGCTGGGCGTAAGCCGCAAGCGGATGATCGGCGCGCTTTCGAACGAAGAGCCGGCGCACCAACGGCTCGGCGGCTCGATCGCGCTGGCGGTCAGAGGCATGGAGGCAGGCGTGCACATGCTCCGCGTCCATGAGGTCGCGGAGACGGTGCAGGCGCGCAACGTGTGGCGGGGCCTGCGCGATGCGGCGCTCACCGACTTCAGCCAGTTGCCTGACGCGTAACCTCGCAATAGGGACACGCCAGATTGCGACCAACGGAGACCCCTCATGCGCCTGACTTCACTGTTGACCCTCGGAGCCGCCACCGCCGCGCTCGCTACCGCGCCGCTGATGGCGGACGCGCATATGGAGGCAAAGCCGCACGGCGACCACGGTGAGCACGGGCACCACATGGCCGACGATGGCCACGTGCCGATGTATGCCGAGGATCTGCTGGCGGCCTACTACGCCAAGCTGCGCCACCGGGTCGACCTGCCGGTTGCGCCCGCCAATGTCAGCCTCGCGCCCGAGACGGTGCTAACCCGCATCGCTTTCGGCAGCTGCAACCATCAATTGCGCCCGCAGGACTTCTGGGGCGTGATCGCGGACCACAATCCCGACCTCTTCCTGTTCATCGGCGACAACAACTATGGCGATCAAGGCTGGGACGGCGATGCCGGCCTCACCACCCTGCGCGAAGCCTATGGCGTCCAGGCCGCGACGCCTGAGCTTGCGGCCTTCCGCGCTGAAGTGCCGATGATGATCACCTGGGACGACCACGATTACGGGTTCAACGATGGCGGCGCGAGCTTCGCCTATCGCGGCTGGGCCGAGCAGATCTACGAGACGTTCTGGGATGCCTCGCCCGAGGTGCGCGCACGCCCCGGCGTCTATGAAAGCCGCATGTTCGGGCCCGAGGGCCAGCGCACGCAGATCATCATGCTCGACACGCGCTTCTTCCGCTCAGACCTCGAGACAATGGACTACACGCTCGACCGCGCCCCGCTGGGGCCATACCAGCCGAGCGGCGACGCCTCGAAGACGATGCTGGGCAAGGCACAGTGGGAGTGGCTCGAGCAGGAGCTGGCGAAACCGGCGGATCTGCGCATCCTCGTCTCATCGATCCAGGTCATCACCGACGCGCACGACTATGAAAGCTGGGAAGCGCTGCCGTTGGAGCGGGAGCGGCTCTACACCATGCTTGCCAACCGGGCCGAGAGCGGGCTGGTGATGCTCTCAGGCGATCGCCATGCGGGCGGGGTCTATACCGACGTGACGCCCGAGACGAAGGGTGAGCGCATGTGGGAGCTGACCAGCTCGTCGCTCAACTACTCGTTCAGCTCGACCGAGCGAAACACCGCGCGCGAGCCCGATGACAAGCGCATCAGCGACTTCATCTCCGAGGAGAACTTCGGATTGGTCGAGATCGACTGGTCTGCGCGGACGATGACGCTGTCCTTGCGCGGCGCAGGTTCGGTGCGTGATGGCAGCGGTGCAGGCGATGTGCGGGTGACGCGGAGGATCGAGTGGTAAGGCCTAGAGCGTAAATCCGCCGTCCGAAACCATGACGTGCCCGGTGACGTTCACTGCGGCATCCGACAACAGGTAAAGGATCGTACCGGCCATCTCCTCCGAGGTCGCGAACCGACCCAAAGGTGTGCCGCTCGCCATGCCCTTGATCGCGGCTTCGCGACCATGCTTGGCCTCGGCTTCGCGGAAGGCTTCGGAACTGTTCCAGATGTTGGTGTCGACACCGCCCGGCGCGATGGCGTTGACCCGAATGCCTGTTTCGGCGCCCTCGAGCGCGGCGATGCGCGCCATGTGCGCGACCGCCGCCTTCGACACGCCATAGGGGCCGATGCCCGGTACCGCCTTCACCCCGGTCGTGGAGGAAGTGATGACCACGCTTCCCGCCTTGCGGCTCGCCAGCATAGCGCGCATCGACGCAGCGAGCGTCAGGTATGCCCCGTCGAGATTGACGTCGAGCACGCGGCGCCAGTCAGCAAAGCTGATCTCTGCAAGGTTACCTCCGCTCGCGATACCGGCATTGGCGATCGCATGGTCGAGCCCTTCGAGCTTCGGTTCCAGCTCGGCCCATAGCGCTTCGTCGGCAACGCTGCCGGTGACGAACTCGACCTCGCACGGCAGATCGAGTGTGCGCATCCCTGCCTCGTCCACATCGACGAGAAACAGCTTTGCCGCGCCGCGTTGCGCAAGCAGGGTCGCACAAGCCGCTCCGATCCCCGAAGCGGCGCCAGTGACGAGCGCGGTGCGCCCTTCGAAATCCTTGAGTGTAGTCATGCAATCCGCGCTAGAGCGGCCCCGCCGCCCAATCAAGCGGCGTTGTCGATCCCAAGATCACTGAGCTTGCGATAAAGCGTCGACCGACCGATCCCGAGCCTGCGCGCGACTTCGGTCATTCGGCCGCGATAATGGCCGATTGCAAGGCGAATGACGTCTGCCTCGATCTCCTCGAGCGGTCGCAGATTGCCGTCCTCGGTGTAGAGCATGATGCCTACGCCTTCGTGCAGATGCGACGCTCCGGTTACCGCTTCGAGTTCGCCGAGCATCTCGGAAAGCTGCGGGAAGCTGTCGGCCGTGAGCGTGTCGTTCTCGCAATAGACCGCGGCGCGGAACAGGACCGATTGCAACTGGCGGACATTGCCGGGCCATTCGAACGCGCCAAGCAGGGCGAGCGCGCTGTCGGAGATTGAGAGGTGGGTAAGCCCCGGCTGCTCACCAATGCGCTGAAGGAAATGGCGGGTAAGCGCAGGGATATCGCTTGCCCGCTCGCGCAAGGGTGGCAGGCAGATGCGCGTCCCGCTCAGCTTGTCGGCGAGCGGCTTTTCGAACAATCCGCCCTTGGTGAGCTCGGCGAGGCTGACATCGCTTGCCGAGAGGATCCGTACATCGACGCGGAATCCATGGGTCGCACCGACCGGGCGGACAATGCCGGTTTCCAGCGCTTCGGCCAGACGCTGCTGGACGGGCGTCGGCAGGCGGTCGATTTCGTCGAGTACCAGCGTTCCGCCATCACAATTTTGGAGCGCGCCGATCTGGCGGTCGAAGGCGCCGGGAAAGGCGTTGGGCTCGTGTCCGAACAGGACCGATTCAATCGAGTTCTGCGGGACGCTCGCAATGTTGATTATCCGCAGCGCGTCGTTGGAACGCGGGGATGCCGCGTGCATCGCGCGCATCAGCATTTCCTTGCCGGTGCCGCTTTCGCCTTCGATCAGCGAGTGCCCGTGTCCACGCGCGGCCTTGGCAGCTTGGGCGAGCGCCGTGCGGAATGTCGGAGCGGTGCCGATCATAGCGTCGAAATCGAGATTGGCGGCCATCTTCTCGGTCAGCGGTGCGAGCTCGTCGCGCGGCGCTTCGCGGGTGGTGACGGCGCGCAGGGCTTCCATCAGGCGGTCGGGAGAGACAGGTTTGACCAGATAGTCGCTAGCGCCTGCGCGCATCGCTTCGACGGCGAGCAGCGGGGAGGCGCTGGTGGTGAGCATCAGGATCGGCAGGGCAGGGCGGCGTTCTTTGAGCTCGGCAATGAGCGAACAGGCATCGTCGCCCGGCACCCATTGGTCGAGCAGGATCGCGCTCAATTGCATCCCTTCGCGCGTGCCGAGCATTGCAATCGCGGTCTCGGCATCGCCTGCGACGACCGTGCGCCAGCCTTCGCGCGCAGCGATTGCCGAGATGAGACGGCTCTGCGCCGGCTCATCGTCGATCAGCATGACGACCTGCGGTGCGCTGCCCGAATCAGAAGATGCTTGCCCTTGCGACATCGCCCAGCCGGATTCCTTCCCTCGCCCCGGCTTAAGTCCCAGGGTGAAACTTCGGATTGGCTTACAGGCGGCAGGTAAAGACGGGATTAAGGCTACACGGCTGAAAATATGCGCTGTTTGAGGCCGATACAGGGTGGTCGACGCGATTGCTCCCTTGAGGTGCAAGCCGGGCTTCGATACGAAACGTCCACATGACATTCACCCGCGTGCCAAAGGTGTGTGGGCAGGCCAGTATCAAGAGGAACCCAATCAATGAGCGTTCATGACATGGACAAGGCGCAGTCGACCTATTCGGGCTTCATCGGTTCGCTGAAATGGACGGTGCCGCTGATCGCCGTGATCACGCTAATCGTCATTATGCTGATCGCCGAATAAGCGCATAATATCCCTGTGAAAATTGCTGTTCTGAATGAGCGCGCCTCGGGTGAAACGCGGGTCGCGGCAACGCCCGAAACGGTCAAGAAATTCATCGGACTCGGCGCCGATGTTTCGGTTGAGCGCGGCGCGGGTGCCGGCGCTTCTCTTTCGGATGCTGCGTTTGAAGAAGCTGGCGCGGTTCTGGGCGACGGCGATGAAACCGTGCAGGGCGCAGACATCGTTATCGGCATCCAGGCTCCTGATATCGCGACGCTTGAAGGCGCAGCGAAGGGCGCATGGGTCGCGGCATTGTTCAATCCGTTCCAGCAGCGCGAGTTGGTCGAAGCCTATGCCAAAGCGGGCTACGAGGCGCTGGCGATGGAGTTCATGCCGCGCATCACCCGCGCACAGTCTATGGACGTGCTGTCGAGCCAGTCGAACCTCGCCGGATACAAGGCCGTGCTCGCCGCGGCTGACACCTATGGCCGCGCCTTCCCGATGATGATGACCGCCGCCGGCACGATCCAGGCCGCGCGCCTTTTCGTCATGGGCGTTGGCGTCGCGGGGCTTCAGGCGATTGCGACCGGCAGGCGGCTGGGGGCGCAGGTCTCGGCCACCGATGTTCGCTCCGCCACGCGCGAGCAGATCGAGAGCCTCGGTGCGAAAGCGGTCTTTGTCGAGGAAGTCGAAGGGATCGAGGGCGAAGGCTCGGGCGGCTACGCGACCGAAATGAGCGAGGAATACAAGGCCGCTCAGGCCATGCTCGTCTCAGAGCACATTGCCAAACAGGACATCGTCATCACCACGGCGCTGATCCCCGGTCGTGCGGCACCGCGCCTCATCACCGACGAGCAGATCGCGACGATGAAGCGGGGCAGCGTGATCTTCGACCTCGCGGTCGCGCAAGGCGGCAATGTCGAGGGTTCGGTGGCCGACGAAGTGGTCGAGCGTCACGGGGTGACCATCATGGGCTTTTCAAACACGCCCGCACACCTCGCCGCCGACGCATCGGCGCTGTTCGCGCGCAACCACTTCAACTTTCTCTCCGCCTTCTGGGATGCGGAAGAGGGGCGCCCTGTACTCGACGAGGAAATCGGCGATGCGATCAGGCTGACGCAGGGCGGGTCGGTTGTGAGTGAGAGGGTGGCGCGGAGCTAAGACATGGACTTCATCTCAATCCTCTCGATTTTCGTGCTGGCATGCTTCGTCGGATACTACGTCGTCTGGTCGGTCACGCCCGCGCTGCACACGCCGTTGATGGCGGTGACCAATGCGATCTCGAGCGTGATCATTGTCGGCGCGCTGATTGCGGCGGCTGAGGCGGGGAGCGACATTGCCAAGTGGCTCGGCCTGATCGGAGTGGTGCTGGCGAGCATCAACATCTTTGGCGGCTTTGCCGTCACAGAGCGGATGCTGGCGATGTACAAGAAGAAGGAGAAGTAGGGATGAACTTCTCCAGTCTGGTTACTGCCGAAGAAGTGGCGCCCTTGGATGCAATTTCTGATCATTCCGCAGATGCTTTCAGCATAGACCAGGCTCTGGTCCCGCTCGCCTACCTGATCGCGGGCGTGTTCTTCATTCTCGCCCTGCGCGGGCTTTCGAGCCCGGCGTCCAGCCGGCGCGGCAATCGTTTCGGCATGATCGGAATGCTGATCGCAGTGGTGACGACGCTCGTCACAAACGATATCGTCAATATAGTCGAGATCGGCATCGCGATGTTCCTCGGCGGGATCATCGGGATCACAATTGCGCGCAAGATCGCGATGACGGCAATGCCCGAGCTTGTCGCGGGCTTTCACAGCCTTGTGGGTCTTGCTGCGGTCGTGGTCGGGTGGGCAGCCTATCTCGATCCCGGCGCATTCGGACTCCTGATTGCACAGAGCGGGGGCGCAGCGGGCAGCAGTTTGCCCGACGTGATCAGCCCGGTGAGCAAAGTCGAGATGGGCCTTGGCATCGCGATCGGAGCCATCACTTTCTCAGGGTCGGTCATCGCTTTCCTCAAACTGTCAGGGCGGATGAGCGGTGCGCCCATTCTCCTGCCAGCGCGCCATGTCATCAATCTCGGCATCCTCGCAGCTATCCTGATTTTAACCGTGCTGTTTGCGATGGCTGTCGGTCCGGCTGAGACGCTTCCCTTGATCCTCGCGATCACGGTTCTCGCATTCCTGATCGGTGTCCTGCTGATCATCCCGATCGGCGGGGCGGACATGCCGGTCGTGGTGTCGATGCTGAACTCCTATTCCGGCTGGGCAGCCGCCGCGATGGGCTTCACGCTCGGCAATTCAGCGATGATCATTACCGGCGCGCTGGTCGGCTCTTCGGGCGCGATTCTGAGCTACATCATGTGCCGTGCGATGAACCGCAGCTTCATCTCCGTCATCGCCGGCGGTTTCGGCGCGGAGAGCGGTGGGACCAATGGCGACCCGCGCGAACAGCGTCCCTACAAGCAGGGCAGCGCCGACGATGCCGCTTTCATGCTCGAACAGGCCGAGAAGGTCATCATCATCCCCGGCTACGGCATGGCGGTCGCACAGGCGCAGCATGCGCTGCGCGAAATGGCCGACCTGCTCGAGAACAAGGGGATCGAGGTCAAATATGCGATCCACCCGGTCGCAGGGCGGATGCCGGGGCATATGAACGTACTGCTCGCCGAAGCATCGGTCGATTACGACAAGGTGTTCGAGCTCGAAGACATCAACAGCGAGTTCGCCACCGCCGACGTCGCCTTCATCATCGGCGCCAACGACGTGGTGAACCCAGCGGCGAAGACCGACAAGACTTCGCCGATCTATGGCATGCCCGTGTTCGATGTTGACAAGGCCAAGCAGGTCTTCTTCATCAAGCGCTCGATGGGCGGGGTCGGCTATGCCGGGGTCGACAACGACGTCTTCTATCTCAACCAGACGGTCATGCTGCTGTCGGATGCGAAGAAGATGGTCGAGGAAATCGTCAAGGCGCTGGACTAGGAACGTAGAACTATGCGCAACATCCTCATCCTTATCGCCGTCTTGGGCATCGGTGTCGGAGCCTACTTCCTGCTGCGCGACGACGGCGTGATCGAACAGGTGACCGAAGTGCAGGTCGAGAGCGCTCTGCTTGCCAATGGCCTGCCTGCACCGATGGCCGAGTGCATGGCACCCCGGCTCACCGACAGGCTCTCGATCAACCAGCTGCGCAAGCTTCAGCGCATGGCACCGCAGGAAGGCGAAGGCGCACTTCCAACCTCGACCACGCAAGCGCTCGAACGCTTGCGCAGGGTCGATGACGACGAGGCGGTCGAGCAACTCGTTCGAACCGGAACCACATGCGGGATCGAATTGATGATGGGCGGCAACTGACGCGCTTGCAATCGTTCCCACACCTGCGCCAGAGTGGTGTTCGAGAGGGAGACATTCGATGATCAGGATCACACTTGCCGCCGCGCTGCTGGCCAGTTCTGCAACTGCTTGGGCCGAAACCCACACGATCACACCCGGCGAGGGCGCGCAGGAGCGCTTGCAGGAGGCATTGATCCTGGCCGAGCCGGGCGACACGATTATGCTCGAAGCGGGGCGCTATGCGCTGACCGACGGGCTCAGCCTCGACGTTGACGGCGTCACCGTGCGCGGCGCGGGGATGGATGGGACCGTGCTCGATTTCACCGGGCAGGAAGGCTCGGGCGAGGGGCTGCTCGTCACGTCGGACAACGTGACCCTCCGCGACTTTGCGCTCGAAAACCCCAAGGGCGACGGGATCAAGTCGAAGGGCGCTGACAACATCGTCTATTACCGCATCCGCGTGACATGGACGAACGGCCCGGACCCGGCCAACGGGGCCTATGGCATCTATCCGGTTGAAAGCACCGGTGTCCTCGTCGACGGCGCAAAGGTCACCGGAGCGTCGGATGCGGGCATTTACGTCGGCCAGTCGAGCCAGATCACGGTCCGCAACTCCATCGCCGAAGCCAATGTCGCAGGGATCGAGATCGAGAACAGCCGCAACGCGCTGGTCGAACACAATATCGCGACCCGCAATACCGGCGGCATTCTGGTGTTCGACCTGCCGGGCCTGCCGGTGATGGGGGGCGGCAATGTGATCGTCGCCAACAATCTCGTGGTCGCCAACGACACCGCAAACTTCGCGCCTCCCGGCAATATCGTCGCCGGCGTGCGGCGCGGGACCGGGATCATGGTCATGGCGAATGAAGGCGTGCTGATCGAGGATAACATCATCGACGAGAACCCGACCGCGCCGATCATGGTGATCGCCTACACGCTCGAATTCGACGATGAGCGCTACAATCCCATGCCGCGCGACGTGGTGGTCGGAAGCAATCTCTATGGTCGCGGCGGCGATGACCCGCAGCTTGATGGAGCGGAAATGCTGCTCGCGGCATTCGGCGGCTCGCTGCCGCCGGTGATGTGGGACGGTCTGGGAAGCCTCTACACGGTCGAAGGTACGCCGGGTTGGTCGCTCAACCTACCCGAACAGGGCAAGGGCACCGGAGCCGCGCAGCCTTCGCCGCTTAACGTGCCAGCGCCCGCTACCGAGTTTGACCGCACGGGTATCGGTGCGCCTGCCGAGTTGGACGACCGTATCGGATGAAGCGCAGCTTCGCCTTTCTCGGCCTTGCAGGTGCGGCGTTGGCTCTGAGCGTAGCCGGAACCCGAGACGTGCACGCGATCCCGCCGCCAATCGTCGTGAACGACGAGGCGATCATGGGCGACGGCTTTCCGCGGATGCTGGCGGAGTTCGGGTTCTTCAATCGGATCGATGGGCGAGTTCCGACGGGGCGCGTCATTGCCTACGAACTCAACACCCCGCTCTATTCCGACGGTGCGGACAAGCTGCGCTACATCTACGTACCCGAAGGCGCCAAGATCACCGCCGATGGCGACGGCCTGCTGCAATTCCCGGTCGGCACTGCAATCATCAAAACCTTCGCTTTCGGTGAGGGCGACGACCAGCGCTTTATCGAGACCCGCGTTCTGCTTCACCGTGCCGATGGCTGGACGGCTTTGCCCTATCGCTGGAACGCCGATCAGACCGAGGCGCGGCTGGCGCTCGCCGGAGCAAGGGTGCCGGTCACCCGACCCGACGGCGAGGAGATCAGCTACCGCATTCCGAACAAGAACCAGTGCAAGACCTGTCACTCAATGGACGATGCGGTTGTGCCGATCGGGCCCAAGGCGCGAAATCTCTCGCCCGCTCTGCTCGCCGAACTGGTCGAGCGGGGAAGCCTAGATGCGGTGCCGGACGTCGCGCGGCCCATGCCTGTTTGGGGCGCGGAAGACGCGAAGACCGCTCCGCTCGCGCGCGCCTATCTCGATGTGAACTGCGCGCATTGTCACCAGCCGGGGGGAGGGGCCTCCAATTCAGGGTTGGACCTGCGCTGGGAGCAGGACGACCCGTTCGCATTGGGTGTGCGCAAGCCTCCGGTCGCTGCGGGACGCGGAGCAGGGGGGCTGCTCGTCTCGATCGAGCCGGGTGAACCCGACAAGTCGATCCTCGTCCACCGCATGAACTCGACCGAACCGGGCGTGCTCATGCCCGAACTCGGGCGCTCGACGATCAACCACGAAGCGGTCGAATTGATGCGCGACTGGATCGAGGAGATGGAACAGTGAAATGGGTCTGGCGGATACTCGGCGTGATCGTCGCCGCTCTGGTGATCGCGTTCTTCATCTTCCGCGTTCCCGACACCGACGCAGAGGAAATGCGCGCCAAATACGGCGCAGCACCATCGCAATTTGTCGAGATCGGCGACGGTGTCACCGTCCATCTGCGCGACGAAGGACCACGCGATGGGCCGCCGATCATCCTGCTCCACGGCTCGAACGCCGACCTTCACACATGGCAGCCCTGGGTCGACGGGCTCGCCGATACCTATCGCGTGATCCGCTTCGATCAGGTCGGACACGGTCTGACCGGCCCAGACGCAGGCGGCGACTATTCCACCGCGAACTACGTCGCTGACATCGACGAAGTGGCCGACACGCTCGGGCTCGACACCTTCATCCTCGGCGGAAACTCGATGGGCGGCTCGCACACGGTCGCTTATGCGATGGAGCACCCGGAGCGGCTTGCCGGCATGATCCTCGTCGATGCAGGCGGCGCGCCGATCAGGACCGAGAGCAAGGGCAATATCGGGTTCACGTTGATGCGGACGCCTGTGGTCAACCGCTTAGCCGAACATATCACCCCGCGCTCTCTGGTCGCGCAATCGCTCTCGCAGAGCGTCTCCAATCAGGACATTGTGACCGAGGAAGCGATCGACCGGTACTGGGAGCTGCTGCGCTATCCCGGCAATCGCCGTGCGACGCTTGCGCGCATGCAGCGCGACTGGGCGGCTTTCGCCGCTGACAACGTCGCCGCGCTCGATGTCCCGGCGCTCGTCATGTGGGGGGCTGAGGATGCGCTGATCTCGGTCGATGCCGCGACCTGGTATGACGAGACGCTGCCTGACAGCATGCTCGTCATCTACGAAGGGATCGGCCATCTTCCGCAGGAAGAGCAACCCGAGGCCAGCATCTCCGATGTGCGGAACTGGCTGGCGCAAATCATCTTGAATGAGAACTCGGAACAGTCCGATTAAGCGCGGGTTTACCAATCATGCGCCTAATCTTCCTGCCTGATTCGCAGGCTATGGACGCGAGTGTCGCAGCCCCGCTAGATTGGCCGGATTGTGCGGCGAGAATCGAGGAAAGTCGTTGAGAAAACTGGGACTAATCGGGGGGATGAGCTGGGTCTCGACAGGGATCTACTACGACCGCATCAATCGCATCGTGCAACGCCGCGCGGCGCCGATGGCATCCGCGCCGCTGCTGATCGAGAGCCTCGATTTCTGCCAGCTCTACGCACTGCGCGAGGAGAAGGACTGGAAGCGCGCCAGCTCCATCCTCAGCGAAAGCGCCAAGCGGCTCGAAGCGGCTGGCGCAGAAGCGCTGATCATCGGCGCAAATTCGATGCACAAACTGTATGATGATGTCGCCGCCTCGGTCGATATCCCGATCCTGCACATCGCCGAATATGTCGGCCGCGCGCTTGAGAAAGCGGGGCACAAGACCGCCGCGCTGATCGGCACGCGCAATGTTATGACTGAAAGCTTCTACAGGAAACGCCTTGTCGCGCACGGGATCGACCTGCTGCCGCCGAACATGGCCAATGTCGAGATGCTGGACAAAATCATCTACGATGAATTGATGGTCGGCAAAGTGACCCGCGATGCACAACGGGCAATGAAGACGATCATCACCAACAAGGCGCAGGAAGGTGCGGACTCGATCGTGCTTGCCTGCACCGAACTCGATCTGGTGGTAGACGTTGATGCGAACGTTCTGCCGGTGTTTGACTCTACCCGGATCCACTGTGACGCGGCAGCGAACTGGATCCTCGAGCAGGAAGAGGTGGGCTAGTCCACCTTTCAACCCCCACATGGAACGCTTCATCGCATTGCCCTAGTGCGCTGGGTGCAAGTTAACAGCGAACCGACTACGTCGCTCGCTGAATTTGTCATCAAAATTACATAGACAGATTCCGGGTCTTCGGGTCGCACCGAATGACCCAGGGGCCTCACAGGCTCTTGGGGCCGCTCACCACCCCCCCATTGCACCCGGTGAGCGGTCCCATTTTTTTCACACAGCTTAGGGCTTCGCGTTCGCGTTTTCCCGCGAGGTTTTCGTTCTGTTCCCGTTGAGCGGGAGTGCCGCGTGACCTAAGCGAAACGCCGTGAGCACACGCGCCCCCTATGCCGCCGATCCCTTCAACCATTCCGGTCGGGAATTCGCCACTTCGCGAGGGAGGGAAAGGTCTTCGGCTGCTCCCGCAGGCCCCGGCGAGACGCGCGGGCCCCGGACCGATTTCCAGCGTGATCGCGACCGCATCATCCACTCGATGAGCTTCCGCCGGCTGAAGTCGAAAACGCAGGTCTTTATCGCTCCCGATGGCGACCATTATCGCACACGGCTGACACACTCGATCGAGGTCGCGCAGATCGGCCGCGTCCTGGCGCGCGCGCTGGGACTGGACGAGGATCTGACCGAGGCGCTGTGCCTTGCCCACGATCTGGGACATCCGCCGTTTGGTCACGCCGGAGAGGCTGCCTTGTCCGAGGCCATGCAGCGCCATGGCGGGTTCGATCACAATGCCCAGGCCTTGCGCACCGTGATGCGGCTCGAAAGCCCTTATCCCGAGCATGAGGGGCTGAACCTCACATGGGACCTTCTTGAGGGGCTCGCCAAGCATAACGGCCCGGTGAGCGCTCCCAATTGGGCGCTGGCCGAGCTCGATGCCGATTTCCCGCTCGCACTTGGCACGTGGCCCTCGCTCGAGGCGCAGATCGCGGCGATTTCGGACGATATCGCGTATGACAATCACGATATCGACGATGGCTTGCGCGCAGGCTTTCTCGACCTTGATGACCTGCTCGGGCTGGATTTCCTCGCAGACCAGTGGCGGGCGGTCGAAAAACGCTTTCCAAACGCGCCTCGAGACCGCCAATTGCGTGAGCTGATCCGCGACCAGATCGGGTTGATGGTAAACGACGTGCTCGAACACACCGCAAAACGGGTGAAGGGATATTCCTCGGTTGCCGAAATCCGGGATGCGGGCGAGCAGCTGGCGGGGTTCTCGCCGGAGATGCGAGAAAACGAACGGGCGCTCAAATCTTTCATGTACGAAAAGCTCTATTACCACGAGGAACAGGTCAGCGCGGCCGAGCGCGCCCGCGACGTGATTGCGCGTCTGGTCGCCGCCTATTCACAGGACGCGTCTTTGATGCCCGAGGAGTGGCAGGCGCGCTTGCCCGAACACGATCCCGGCCGCGCGCGCGTGATCGCAGACTTCATTGCGGGGATGAGCGACCGTTTCGCGATGCGAGCGTGCGAAAAGATTTACGGCGAAAGGCCTCAGGGGCTGATCAATGTCTGATCGCGCCGACAAGGGAATTTGCGCATGACCGACATGAACCCAACCGGCAATCTGCGCCAGGGTCGCCGTTCGAACGACGATTTCGGGCGAGCCGGCGCGATCTTTACGCCTGTGCGGATCGGGCTCGTCGGTGCGACCGGCCTGCTCGGGCGGCGCATTATCGAGATCTCGAGCGAAGGCGATCAGGTCCGCATCGTCGGCATCGCCCGCCGCGAAACGACTCTTCCCAAGGGCGCGCGAATGGAGATGTTCGTCGCCGAGACCGACAAATGGGGCGAAGTGCTCGAAGCGATCGTCCCGCGCACCCTTATTTGCGCGCTCGGCACGACCTGGCGCAAGGCTGGCCGCGACGAAGATGCGTTTCGCGCGGTCGATCACGACCTTGTTCTCGATACCGCCAAGGCGGCGGTCGAGGCAGGCGTTTCGAACATGGTCCTGATCAGCAGCGCCGGAGCCGATCCGCGGCAGAAGAACTTCTACCTGAGGGTCAAGGGCCAAGTCGAGCAGGAGGTGTCGAAGGTCGGGTTCAAGCGCCTCGACATCCTGCGTCCGGGCTTGCTCAAGGGCTCGCGCGAGAACGATTTGCGACCTGGCGAGATGCTCGCGCGGCTTGCCTCACCGATTGTCGATCCTCTTATGCCTAACAAGTGGGCCATGTTCCGCTCGGTCGACGCTGATCTCGTCGCCGAAGCCGCGCTCGGCCTGTCGCTGCGCAAGGCGGCAGGGCGCTTCACCCACGACAACGAGGCGATGAAGCGCGCCGCGCGCGAATGGCGGACCAAGCAGCCGGACGAGGGTGAATAGGGGGTAGGCAGGGCTATGGATTGGGACATTGTATTCAGCGGGGCCAACCTGTTCGCGATAGTCGCATGGGCGGCTCTCATTCTGCTCCCGCGCTGGCCGGCAATGCTTTCGGCGCTTCTCTACGGCGTCGTCGGGCTGCTTTCGTTGCTCTATGCGGGCCTCTTTGTCGGCCTGGTCTCGGGTATGATCGAAACCGGGGTCGAGGGAGGAAACTTCACCTCGATTGACGGCGTGCGCACCCTCTTTGCGAGCGATCCGGGCCTGACGCTCGGCTGGATCCACTACCTCGCTTTCGATCTGTTTGTCGGCATCTGGATCGCGCGCGATGCCGATGCGAAGAACATCTCGCGCTTCGTGCAGGCGCCGATCTTGTTGGCGACCTTCATGGCAGGACCGCTCGGCCTGCTCTTCTGGCTGATCATTCGCGAGCCTGCTGCACGCCGGACGGGCCGCTTTCACTAGCCGTTTTTAGCATTGGACCCGCGCGGGCTTAGCTGCTTAACTTATGCTTGGAATATCCAGGTGAGAGAGGCAGCAAATGGCGCGTGAAGCCCACCATAATCTTGTAACCTTTGAGCAGATTCTTGCATTCTGGGCCGACAAGCGCCCCGATGTCACGGCGTTCGAGGAAGACGGCAGGATCACGACCTTTGGAGAGGCAGACGAGCTTACCCGGCGGCTGATTGCGCTGTTCAAGGCCAACGGCATCGCCAAGGGTGATCGGGTTGCGTGGCTCGGCAAGAATTCAGACCGCTATTGCCTGCTCTATATGGCGGCGGCGCGGATGGGTGCGGTGATGGTGCCGGTCGGCTGGCGGCTCGCCCCGCGCGAGATTGCCTATATCCTCAGCGATACCGGCGCGAAGCTGGTCTTTGCGGGTGAGGAGTTTCTCGACACCGCGCGGGAAGTCGCTGCCGATCTGCCCGCCAATCCGACCGTAATCGAAGCGGCGACCGCTCTGCGCGAGGCGGCAAAGCTCGACCCGGCAAGCTATGATCCCGCCTCGCCCGACGATCCGATCCTCCAGCTCTACACCAGCGGCACGACCGGCAATCCCAAGGGAGCGGTGCTATCGAACGCCAACCTGCTTGGCCTGCGCAATCCGGGGAACGAAGCGGGGCTTGAGTGGAATTTCTACGACGACAACGATTGCATGCTGGTCGCAATGCCGATCGCGCATATCGGGGGCACTGGGCTAGTGAACATCGCGGTCGCCAACGGCATTCGCTCGCTGCTGCAGGCCGAGTTCACCCCGACCGGAGTGCTCGAAGCGATCGAAAATGGCGCGACCCATATGTTCGTCGTGCCCGCTGCGCTGCAAATGGTTGTCCAGCACCCGCAAGCGAAGGACACCGATTTCAGTCATCTCAAATACCTGATGTATGGCGCAGCGCCCATGCCGCTTGAATTGCTCAAGGAGGCGGTGCGAACAATGCCCAATGCGGGCTTCCTGCAAGCCTATGGAATGACCGAGACCTCGGGAACGATCTCTCTGCTGCCACCCGAGGATCACGATCTCGACGGCAATCGGCGCATGCGCTCTGCGGGCAAGGCGGTACCGGGTGCGGAGATCGAGGTGCGCGGGCCGGATAATGTCGAGGTGCCGCGCGGCGAGATTGGAGAGGTGTGCATCAAGTCGCCTTCCAACACTGCTGGCTACTGGAAGCTCCCCGATGCGACCGCGAGCACGATCGACCCCGATGGCTGGCTTCACACTGGCGATGCGGGCGTGATGGATGAGGACGGCTACGTCTACATTCAGGACCGCATCAAGGACATGATCATCTCCGGCGGCGAGAATGTCTATCCGGCGGAAGTTGAGAACGCGATTTTCGGCCATCCGGCAGTCGCCGAAGTCGCAGTGATCGGCATTCCGTCCGAACGCTGGGGCGAAGAGGTGAAAGCCTGTGTCGTCTGCAAGCCGGGCGAGGCGGTCGATGAGGGCGATCTCATCGCCTACACCCGCGAACGGATCGCCGCGTTCAAGTGCCCAAAGAGCGTCGACGTTATTCCGGAGATGCCGCGCAACGCCTCGGGCAAGATCCTGCGCCGCCAGCTGCGCGATCCCTATTGGCAAGGGCAGGAGCGGCAGGTCTCCTGAGCTTGAAGAAGCACGCCCCCGCCGCGCTTCGCAATCGCGAGCCGATCCTTGGCGTCCTGCGCAACGAGCTGCCCGAATGGGGCGTGGTACTCGAAATCGCGAGCGGATCGGGCGAGCATGCGGTCCATTTCGCGCAAGGCCTGCGTGGGCTCGAATGGCAGCCAAGCGATCCTGACGCAGAGGCGCTCGCCTCGATAGCGGCCTATCGCGCCGAATATGTCGAGGCCTCTGACAACGTAAACCTGAGAGAGCCCGTCCTGCTCGATGCGGCGGCGGAGAGCTGGCCGGTGAAACGCGCTGATGCAATTGTGTGCATCAACATGATCCATATCGCTCCGTGGGCGGCGTGCGAGGGACTGTTTGCGGGGGCTGCTCGAATATTGAGCGGCAAAGACGTGCCGCTCGTGCTTTACGGCCCTTTCATCGAGCCGGATATCGAGACAGTGGAATCAAACCGACAATTCGATGCCAGCCTGCGCTCAAGAAATGAGCAGTGGGGCATTCGCAATATCGAGGCTGTCGACCGGGTCGCGCGGGCGAATGGACTTAACCGCACCGCGCGTCACGCGATGCCGGCGAACAACCTCATGCTGGTCTATCGAACGTCCTAGGTTTCGTCGTCGACCGCATCGGCGACCGATTTGAGATCGTCGCCGACACCGCGAACGGTGTTGCAGGCGGTGGTCGAAATCAGAAGCGTGCCGAGGGCAAGCGCGGTCAGCAATTTGCGTTTCATGGGCCGGAATGTCCTTTCTTCTGGCGGTCCTGTTTGCGCGCGTTCCGAGCCTCTCGCAACTCAAATCCGCACGCAAAAAGGGCCCGCCACACTGGCGAGCCCCTTTTCATGTCGCTTGGGCGCGGCTTCAGGTTTCGTCGTCAACCGCGTCTGCTGCCGAATTGAGATCTTCGCCAACGCCGCGCACGGTGTTGCAGGCGGCAGCGCTCAGCGTCATGGCGCCGAGCGCGATGGCGATCATCGCTTTCTTGGTTGGGGAAGTCTTGCGCATTGGGGGAAACTCCGTTCTCTTTCCTATGCCCCTAACAACGCGCCTAGCTTGAGTTCGGTTCCACTGCTGCGGCTGACCGCGCGCGCTCGACCGCCAGTTGCCGTTCGCGCCATGCGATGAGCAATCCGGCTAGGATGATCAGCGGAGCCCCGATCCAAAGCCCGGCGGTCGGAGCCCGGTCGAAGACGCTCCACCCGTACCATGTGGCCCAGAGCAGGCTGGTATAGTCCATCAGCAGTATCACCCCCGCCGAACCGAAGCGGAGCGAGGTCGTGAGCAGAATCTGGGCAATCGCCCCGCAAAGCGCCATCGCGATGATGACCGCCCATGTCTCGCCATCATGCGCCTGTCCGACAAAGGGGAGCGCGAGCGCCATCACCGGGGTTGTCAGCAGCACGAACCACCAGACGATTGACCAAGGCGCTTCGGTCTTGTTGAGGTCCTGTATCTGGAAGCTGATCAGCGCGACCAGAAACGCCGCTACCAGCCCTACCGCTGCGCCGAACAGGTTGATCGGTGAACTGTCATCCAAACCAAAGGCGGGTCCGGTCAGGACGAGAACGCCCGCAAAGCCGAGCACAACCGCGCCCCAGCGATAGATGCCGACCTTTTCGCCGAACAACATCACCGACAGCATGACTGCGAAGAAGGGCGCGGTGAAGCTGATCGCCGTCGCCTCGGCGAGCGGCAGCAGCATGACCGCTCCGTAGACGAAGAACATGCCGGAGATACCGTAGAGCGCGCGCCGGGCATGCGCGCCGAAACGCTGAGTGCGCAGGGTTGCGAGCTTGCCCATCGCGGCGATCAGCACGGTCACGCAGATGAGCGTGATCGCCTGTCGCCAGAACACCAGCTCGGCGAGGTTTGCACCGCGCTCGCCCGCCAGTTTCACCAGCATCGCCATGGTCGCCAGCGTACCCGCGGTCACAAGACGCAAGGCCAGCGCTAGAAACGGGCGAGGGCGAGCGACAGAGCCATCCATGTGCGAGCCCTTAGTCGCGAAGCGGGTTTGCGGGAAGGGCGCACGTCACTACATGGCGCTTGATGACCGAATTCTTCCGCCAACTTGCCTTTGCAAGCGAGGCCATGACGCTGGCGCTCACAGGCTTGGCCTGCTGGCTGTTTGCGGGTTTTTGTCTCGTGATGGAGCGTGTGCGCAACGCACGCCGATCGGTCGAGCGGTTGGAGAAAGTCGGCTGGGTGCCGTGGACGCCGCTATTTCTGGCGAGCGCGGTAATCGGCGGCGGGCTGCTTCTGATGAGCCTCCCGATCGTGCTCGGAAGGATTTAGAGGCACGCCTCGAGATAGGCTTGGTCGAACCCGAACTGACGGGCCTTTTCAAGCGTGTAGGGACGCAGCCCGCTTGAGCGGAATTCGCCCATGATCTTCCCGTCCTCACTCTCGTCGAGATATTCGAACTTGAAGAGGTTCTGCGTCACGATCACGTCGCCTTCCATCCCGATCACCTCGGTGATGTCGGTGGTGCGGCGCGAACCGTCGCGCAGACGCTTCACCTGAACGATCAGGTCGACCGACTCGGCGATCTGGCGCGAGATGGCTTCCTTTGGGATCTTGATGTCGCCCATCAGGATCATGTTTTCCATACGGCCAAGGCATTCGCGCGGGCTGTTCGCGTGAAGCGTACACATCGAACCGTCGTGGCCCGTGTTCATGGCGGCGAGAAGGTCGAAACACTCCGCGCCACGAATCTCACCCAGGATGATCCGGTCAGGACGCATACGCAGGGCGTTCTTCACAAGGTCGCCAATGGTGATCGCACCCTGACCTTCAAGGTTCGGCGGGCGAGTTTCGAGCGGCAGCCAGTGCGGCTGTTGCAGACGAAGTTCGGCGGCGTCCTCAATGGTCAGCACACGCTCGCCCGGGTCGATCATCTTCGACAAGGCATTGAGCATGGTCGTCTTACCCGAACCCGTACCGCCCGATATAACGATGTTCATCCGGCAAGCACCCGCGATTTTCAGCGCGGTACACATTTTCTCGCTCATCGAGCCGAATTCCTTGAGCATGTCCAAGGTGATCGGCTTCTCGGAGAATTTACGAATGGAGATCGCGGTGCCGCGCAGCGATAGCGGCGGCACGATCACGTTCACACGTGAGCCGTCTTTCAAGCGGGCGTCGGCGAGCGGCGTGGTCTGGTCGACGCGGCGGCCGACCTGGTTCACGATACGCTGAGCGATCTGGAAGAGGTGCTGTTCATCGCGGAACCGGATCGGCGCGATGACAAGCTTGCCCTTCTTTTCAATATAGGTCTGGTCCGGCCCGTTGACCATGATGTCGGACACGTCCGGGTCGTTGAGCAATTCTTCAAGCGGACCGAAGCCCAGAAGCTCATCGATCAGCACCTTCTCGAGCGCAAACTGCTCGCGGCGGTTAAGCGTGACCTTCAGCTCGGCCAGCACTTCCATGATGATCGGGCGGAATTCTTCCGACAGCTCTTCTTTCGTGAGCGTGGAGGCGGCTTCAGGGTCGACACGTTCGAGCAGGCGCGGCAGCACCTGTTCCTTGATCTTGTGAACGCTGGCTTCGAACCCGCCGGCCTCGGCCTCGGCGGCGTTGGTCGCGTTCATACGCTCGGCGAGACGATCCATCGCATCGCCGGCCGATTTGCCATTCGATTTGGGTGCAGGCGCAGGTGCGGGCGCCGGTTTGCTCGGGGCATCTTCGCCGGGCAGGGGCGGGAATTGCTCGCCGCCCTTGTCCTCTTCGGGTTTAGCGCCGCCGCCCTTCATCGGACGTGCCACGCCAAAAGCAGGCTTGGCGCCCGGCCGCATGCCGTTGGCTCCGCCTTTTTTGCCGAATGCGCTCATTCTCAGGCCCCCAGGGGTTCAAACAAAACTATCTGACCCGCGTTCTGCGATTTCTCGCCAACGCCGTCTCTCGAAGCTTGGTGAATAATTCGGAAAGCTTATTTTTTTCTAAAGCCTGATGAAGGAATTATGGGCTTTGCCCGATACGGCGTTGATCGCAGTTTCCAGGTCTTTAAATGGTAAACGAAAGGCTTACACGGGTGATTGCGCTCAAAGCACGGAAAGCCCGGCTGCGGGACCGTGACAAGCCGACTAGTCGCGCCAGCGCAGCAGCAGCCACGGAACCCGGTCGGGGGCGAATTGCATGCGATTGTGGCGATCGAAATAGGGCGGCATGTGGTCGCCGACGATCAGGATATCGGTCGGCGGAAAATCGGGCGCGGTGATTTCGTCAACGATCGCCTTGTCGACCGATTCCCAGATCGCGAACTGCCTGCAGATCATCGGGAAATCCTTGGCGAGCTTATCGGAAACCAGCTCGCAATTCTCCACACGCAGATTGCTTTGCAACGGCACGGGCAGGTGGGAGTTGACGGTGAGCCAATAGACGAATTGCGGCTCATCCTGCGACTTCAGCCGGGCGGCGATCTGCGCCGGCACATCGCGGTCGCACGCACCGGGGAACACTCCACCGCACCTTTCGGCACCGCCATCTACGAGAGCATCGCGGAAATGCGCCTGTTCAAATCCGATATTGGGATACCAGCGGTCGCGGTCGAAGAAGCGGCTCTCAAACGAGTGATAGGCGCTCGTCGAAACGCCTTGCGCAGCGAGTTTGGCAGGCAGGCAACCGACATCTGCGGTCTCGCGCAAGTCGTGATACTCGCCCCAGCGACCGCACAATTCGCGGATCTCGCCCGACGTGGTCGAGCTGTAATAGGTGGTCGTCCCGCTCGAAGTCTCGAAGCGTCCCTGCACAGCTGGCGACATGTATTGCGCGAAGAGCAGGTCGCTCATTTCCTCGTTGTCGACCGGCTCGCCCAGCGATTCCACCATGATGATCAGGAGGTTGCGCTCAATCGCGCCCGATGCGGGAATGATCCCCGAATTGGCGATCGCGCTCTCGAATGGAGCATCAGCGGAGGCCACGCGATTATAGTGCCCGCGCATCCCGTATCCCATGTAGAGATCGACCAGGGCCAGCGACACGGTGGCAAGTGCGGCAAGAAGCGTCATGCGCTGGTCCTCGAACGCGGTCGGCCGGCGCATCAGCACTGCGGCCAGCGCGACAAGGCCGAGCATGATGACGCATCCGATCACGTACTCGATCGATTGCCCGACATCGAGCTCGATCAGGAACAGCATCGATTGGGCGAGCGATGTGAGCGCGAGGTTGAACAGGCCAGCGATGAAAGAGAGGGTCGAGAACAGCATCAGCGCCAGGAAGGCGGTCAGCTGGATCGCATAAGAGCGGTTGCGAACCACCAGACCGACCACGCCGAAAATTACGATCTCGAAGAACCGGGGTGGGGCGCCGACCAGATACATCAGGCTGAACCCGGCATTGGCGAGCACGACCCAGACGATGAGCCAATTCTTGAGCGCACGCCACTCGGTAGGCTTGACCGATGGCCAGCGCTTCACAGGCAATGTCGCAATGGCTGCCGCTTCGGCCATTCTGGAATTCACCCCTCAAAGACGACGCGCAAACGGAATACCGAATTCAGGTCTTTCGTCGCGAATTTCGTGAGGCAATGAATGAAGAGAAAAGGTTAGGGACCGGTTAAATCGCGGGCCAGCGCCGGAGGGTGCGCAGGGTCGTGGGTGTAGGCTTACTAGCTTGCCGTGCTCGTAGGCACACGCAGCGATTGTGGATGGAATGGATGCGGCGCGCGATTGTTAACCATCTGCACGATATTCTCAGATAGGTGTCGAGCCCAATTCGATCCTGCGCCTGCGATCGGGTGGGCTGGAGAGGGACTTTCGATTTGCAAGAGAAGAGCGTTCATCCAGACGAGAATTCTGCAATTCCGCGGTTGCTCAACGCCGGAAATCTGGCGTCGTCTGGTCTGTATCTGATTGCTGCGGGAGTGCTTCTGGCCGCGCTCATCGCGTTCTATGCCTACGTTTACTCGCCGCATCAGGACCTTGCGGGCACCGCCTTGTCCGCGCAGCTGGCCTTCGCGCTTGGCGATCGGTTTGAAGATTACAGCCTCTATTTCCCTCCGGCGGAGCACGCTTGGTTCGGGCTGGGCGTTCAGCTGAGCAACCTGACGGGACTGCGGCTCGATCTCTCGGTGATTGCGCTGACGTTCATCGCGGTCCTGTTTTCGACCACGCTCGCCTATCGGATACGCAAACAGACCATTGGCGCGACGCCGTGGTTTCTTGTGGTGTCGATTGCGGCGCTGGTCATTTTGCCGATACTTTACAAGAACATGTTCGGTCTGCGCGAGCACATGGTGGCACTCGGGCTGTGGCCCTATCTGGTACTGCGCCTGTCCGATCCCGACGGCGACAAGATCGGCTGGAAGATGCGGGCCTTGGTCGGCATCTGGTTGGGCGCGACGCTGACGCTGAAATATCTCTACGCCATCGTTGTTCTGCTGATTGAGCTTGGCGATGCCGCGCTCAAGCGCAGCCCTATGCCGCTGTTTCGCATCGAGAACCTGATCGCCGGCTTGATCGTGGCGCTTTACATCTTTGCTTGGCTGATCCTCGACCCTACACAGCGCGAAGCCATGGGCGCGGTGGTTAGTGCGATTGACGCGAACCTCGCCAGTCCGACGCAAAGCCTGAAAGTCGCTGCGATCCACGGGGCGCTCGCGCTGTTCTATCTGGCGCTCGCCTACTTCTACAAATTGCCCGTTCGCACGAGCGTGATCGGCCTCGCGCTCGTTGCGGGCGCCATCATCGCGGCCTGGATTCAGTCGCGCTGGTACACCCATCACCTGTTCCCGATCACGCTCGCCTATATGGTGTGGCTCTGGATGATCCACCGCGAGGTTAAGCTCATTTGGATCGTCGCCCTTTGCGTCCTGTTTGTGAGGCCGGTTGCCGGTGAGTTTCGCAGCACCGCTCCCTACCAGATCTCGGTCAACGAACTGATCGAGGCGATGGAGCGATCAGGACAATCAGTTGAAGGCAAGCGGGTGGGGCTGCTGGCTATGCACCCGTCGCCTTTCAACCAGTATCTCGCCTCGCATGGTGGCGTTCGCTGGAACACCAGCATGAACAATTCCTATGTTGCGTCCGAGCTGCTTCCGCTCGACACGCCCGCGAACGAGGGGCTCGTCGCAGGAGCGGTGACGATCGCGGATCCGGGAAGGGCGCTGCTGCACGATTCGATGCTGGTTCTGTGGGAAGACGCGCCGCCTGACGTGCTGATCCTCGACCAAAGCACCAGTTGGCCCCTGCGCCATGTCGAGGTCGAATGGGAGCGGGTGTTTGCCGAAGATGCGCGTTTTCAGGCGATCCTCAGCCAGTATCGCCCGGTGTTTGAACACGAGGGCGAGTGGGTCGAATTCCGCTATTTCGTCCGCAAGGATGCGGCGCCGACAAGCTGATCGGCTTCATGCCATCAAATCCCAGTCGAGCGGCTCACCGCGCTTGAGATCGCGAGCGGCCTTACGTCCGAGCACTTGCGGCAGGTTCTTGGGTGCAAGCCCCTGACCCGGCCTGATCGACCGGATATTCTTGCCAGTGAGCTCGTCGCCTGCGGCAATGTCTTCGACAACGTATAGCGAGCGGCGGAATTGCACCGAGCCGCTCTCGCTGCCTTGCAGATCGTAGGTTGGCTGGCCGAGCGAGCGCCAGGCGCGCTTGCAATCCTCGACCAGCGATTTGAATTCATCCGGCTCCAAGCTGAATGCGGAATCCGGGCCGCCATCGGCGCGGGCGAGTGTGCAGTGCTTCTCGATCACGCAGCCGCCCAGCGCGATCGAGGCAACCGATACGGCCGATCCGAAAGTGTGGTCCGAAAGCCCCGACACGACGCCAAAGCGTTTGCCGAGGTCGGGCACGGTGCGCACGTTCGATTGCTCGTCTGGCGCGGGATAGGAGCTGACGCAGTGGAGCAGAACAATGTCCTCGCACCCATTCTCGCGAGCGGTGCCGACGGCCTCGCCGATCTCTTCGAGGTTCGCCATGCCGGTCGAGATGATCATCGGCTTACCCTTCGACGCGACATAGGCGACCAGCGGCAGGTCGACCGCTTCGAAGGAGGCGATTTTATAAGCGGGCGCGCCGAGCTCTTCGAGCATGTCGACAGCGGTGGTGTCGAAGGGTGAGGAGAATAACGTCACCCCGAGCTCGCGCGCGCGGGCAAAAAGCGGTGCGTGCCATTCAAACGGGGTCTGCGCTTCGCCATAGAGGTCGTAAAGCGTGCGCCCGTCCCACAGTCCGCCTTCAATGGTGAAGCCGGGGCCGTCATGGTCGATCGTGATCGTATCGGCGGTGTAGCTCTGCATCTTGATCGCATCCGCGCCGGTTGCGGCGGCGGCTTCGAGCAGCTCCATCGCGCGTTCGAGACTGCCATTGTGATTGCCCGATAGCTCGCAGATCACATAGGGCTCGTGCCCCGGGCCGATGCGGCGGCCTGCGATGGCGATTTCTTTGGGAGTATCGGAAGCGTTGTCGGGACCGGAACTCATGCTGCAAGGCCCCTAAGCGCGTTTCCCGTCAATTGCTCTCGCCTTCCCGATCGAATGATGTCGAGCGCCGAGCCGAAACCGCAATTCATCAGCAGATCGACCACGCTCATATGGCTGGTGAAGGTGTCGGCAAGCTGCGGGTAAAGCGGGTGGTCGAAATTGTGATAGAACAGCTCAACACCCGAGCCTGCAAACGCGCCGCTCGCGTGGTCCTGCTCGATATAGGCTGCGCTGCCTTGCGCTGCGAGGTAGGTTTCGGCCCCAATCGCGCGGCAGATCGAAAGCAGGCGCGCATCCTTGGCACCGTCGATGCCCTGAAGCGTAGAGCTTTGCACGAACTCGGTTTCGATCCCCATGCGATCGGCCGCCTCTCGAATAAACGCCATGTTGAGCGCGCCGATGGTCTCGTGACCGGCCTCGTAGACCTGTTCAATCAGCTCGAACACGGGTTCGAAGAAGGGCGCCTTGGAGTAGGCATGACGGATCGTCGCCAGATGACTGCGTCGCCACTTGGGTGCTGGGTCGATCCGCGTATTTGCAAACGAGCAATCGGCATTCTGGCTGTGCCCGACAAGCGGGACGGTCAGGAAGGTTTCGCCGTTCTGTGCGAGGATACGGTTGCGCACTCCCCAGCTGCGCTTGAGCACCTGGGCGTCGTCGAGAAAGACGAAGGTGTCGACCCGGTCTATCAGGTCGAAATAGCCGATCCACGGGAGGAAGGTGGGCTGCATGATCGCGGTAATCATAGCGCGTCCACTCCGATCTGGGCGCCGAGCGCCGCTTTCAGCTTGCTTTCCACTTCCACGAATTTCTCACCCTTGGCGTAAGCCTCCCAGGCACCGGTGACGAAGCGCTCGCCGCGGTGCGCGTTCAGCGCCTCGCGTAGCTCTCCCAGCCTAGTAATTGTACCTAGGGAATGAAACAACCAGCGCGGTTTGAACGAGCTGTGCAGAATGTCGCCAAGCGCGAGTTCGCCCTCGAACCCTTCGAGCATTTGGTGGATCTGGCGCTTGAGCGCGGCCTCGTCGCATTTGTCGACGCATTCCGCTGTGAGCAGGACAGAGCCGCCGCTTTCGTAGATGTAGACGCGAAAGACGCTGCCTTCGGCGGTGAAGTTGTGGACGTAGAACGGTACGGGACCGCTCCACTTTGCCGTGAAAGTGTAGGTCGCAAACTTGCGCATCGGACCGCGCGGTACTTCGACGCCGAGCGGTTTGAAAAGCGGGATCGGGCTCGCTGCCCAGACCACGATGTCCTGCGCAGTTTCCTCGCCCAGCATGCGCTTGGCGGTGGCAAACTGGCTGTCGTGGATGCGCACGCCGATCGCTTCGAGCGCTTCGCGGCAGTGTGCGAACAGTTTGCCGAAACCGCCGACCGGAAGGCTGGCCTTTGCGTTCGAGGTATAACCCCACAGCTTGCGCGGAATGCCGAAAATTTCATTGGCGAGCGGATCGGTGCGCTTGGCTTCCGCTAGCGCATCGAGCGAAGCGCCTGCCGGGAAGACGCGATTGATAGCCATCGGCACAGACGCGCTCTCGTGCAGGTCTGCCGCTTCGCAGCCAGTGTGCCAGCGCACGTAGCGCTTCAGCGGCTCGGCGAGCTCGTCGCTGTAGCAGCCAAGCCGGTCGCCGAGCGAAGCGCCAGCAAGCGGCGTGAGACCAATGTCGGAGGCTGGAAGGGCGGGGCCGCCGAAGTCTTCAAGATAGGTAAGGCCACCCGCGCCTGCGCTGACCGAACCGAAGCAATTGTCGAAGTCTTCGAACTCGGCGCCATGCTCTTCAAGGATCGAGCGGATCGGGTCGCCTTCAGGCCCGAAATAGATGCAGCCTTCGCGCATCTCCTTGCCGTCAACGACATCGGGCTGCGCAATCCCTCCGAGCCGGTCGAGCCGCTCGTAGAGTTCGATATCGCGCGCACCCATCCTATGCGCCTGAAATGCTGCGAGAATCCCGGTGAGGCCACCTCCCACGATCCGCACTCGCGGCTCGATCGGAGCGAAGTCGTTCCCCCCGAATGAACGGGGAAAGGTAAAGTTTCGATTGTGCTTTTCGGCGCGCATGCGACCGGATTACGGGCAAGGCGTAGAGAATTCGTTAACTACGATTCAGCTTTTGATCGGAAGGGGATCGCGCCTAGCCGACGGGCTCTCAGCCGTTGAGCTTGCGCGGGTCCAGATCGCTCGCATGGACGTAGATCGTGAACTCGAACGGCAAGCCGCCGGGCCGCACCGAATAGTCGTGGCGCAAGGTCACTCGCGAGGACAGCTGTTCCTTGCAGAATTGGAACGCTGCCATCGGGTCTTCGTAATAGAGGCCATCGTCGAAATAATCGACGAAACGGCTGAGCATGTTGAAAGAATAGCCGACCCGAGCCTGCGCCATGAGCGCGCGCGACACCGCTTCGAAGAATCCGCGATTGTCGCTCATCGCATTGTTGAACACGCCGCTCAGCAGGACGAAGTCGAACTGCTCGTCGCTGGGATCCTGAAGCACGTCGCGCACTTCGAAGCGCCCGTCGGGATGGGTTTCGCGCGCGAATTCGATGGCTTCGGGCGAGATGTCGTAGCCGACATATTCGCCTTCGAAGTCGTATAGGCGCTTGAGAACGCTCAGCATCTGCCCGGTCCCGCATCCGAAATCGAGCACCTTGCTGTCTTTGGTCACGCCGATCTCGCACAGCACTTCCATACGTCGCTCCTGCGTTTCGCGATCGGCATATTGCGCGCCCTCGGCGGCGTCGCCGTGGCGATTGACCAGCTCGCCATAATGCTTGGCGAGAGCGTCGATATCGGCCTTGAAGTCTGAACTCATTTCAGTGCCCTATTGCTTCGAGAATTGCTTTGGCGGCGTGTGCGCTCGGATCGGGGATAAAGGCGTCTTGCATGCGGTTTGCCATCGTCTCGCGGAGCGGCGCGTCGGACAGAAATCGGTCGAGCGACACCGCTAGCTCGGCATCGCTGATGCTATCGGCGAGGCCAAGGTCGAAGACAAGTCCGGCCTTGGCGAAGACCTGAGTTTCGCCGTCCTGCCCCGCGTTCTGCGCGATCGCGGCGGCGGGGACGCCCATATAGGCGGCCTCGTATTTGATCAGGCCCCCGCCCGTGAGCGCCGCATCGGCCCAGAGCAAGTGCTTGGAAAGATCGGGCTGACGAGGGAGGGCTTCGCTGCCTTCCGCGAATGAGGACAGGAGCGGTGCGAGCTGATCGGGGTCGCCGGAGATGGTGCGGAGGTGAATGTCGCGCCCGACTCCCTCCAGCACGCGCAGGAGCCTAGCGGTGATGCCCTTCGGATCAGAGCCTCCGACTGCCACCAAGAGGTTTTCGACCTGACCTTGGCGGCTGCGCTCGACGCTCAGCTTGCGCTGCTCGACCAGTCGGCGGCGGGTGAGGAGATGATGCGGCCCGAGCAGCAGCGCCGGCCCACTCGGATAGCCGAGCGAAGGAGCTTCCCATGTGAAATTGAGGATCACGTCGCAAGGATAGGCAGGGAGCAGCCTGAAATCGTCGATGACCACCAGCGCGAGGCCCAGCGCCTTGAGGTCAGCGAGGTAGCTTTCATCAGCGCGATAGCTGTCGAGGATGACGCAATCCGCGCTCAACCCGACCAATTCCTCTTTCGCGCTCTTGCTTCCGAGCGGATCGGCGAGGCTGGTGAACTCGAACCCTGCAAGAGCAAGCTGGTGCTCGGCCGCATCGTCGAGCATGCCGACGAATCCGCATTCGACCCGCGACAGTCGCAAGGCTTCGGCGAGGGCAATGCAGCGGCTGAGATGCCCGAAACCGATGTCGGCCGTCGCGTCGCAACGCACGAGCATCATCACTTGGCGCTACCCCGGGTTGCGGCGAAAAGGTGCTCGGCCATTTCCCAGTCCTCAGGGCGGTCGATGTCGATGGCGCGCGTGGCGGGAAGCTCGATGAAACGGCTCCGGTCACCGAATACCGGGCGAGCTTCGAGCCAAGCTTCGCAAGATCCCCAATAGAACTGCCCAGCATCGTGATAGACTGGTGGCAGATCCTGCGTCCGCGTCCCGCGATGCTCGGGTTGAAGCAGAGAGGGGCTGCCGTTTTCAGCCTTCACGAAGCCGCGTTGGGGCGGGTGGCCATAGCGCAAGGCGGGAAAGACGAAATCGCACTCGGTTGAAAGCAATTTGTGCGCGTCGCGCAAATCTTCGGCGGTGATGAAGGCGGCGGTCGCGTAGATGCAGCACACGGCCTCGACCGGCCATCCTGCATCGAGCGCCCAGCGGATCGCGTGCGTGACAACATCGCTGGTCCCCGTGTGATCGTCGGCGAGGTCAGCCGGGCGCATGAAGGGCGTTTCCGCACCGGCATTGCGAGCAGCCTCGGCAATCTTTTCCTCATCGGTAGAGACGATCACGTGGTCGAACAGTCCGGTTTCAAGTGCGGCTGCGATTGGCCATGCGATCATGGGGCGTCCGCAGAACTCGCGGATATTCTTGCGAGGTATGCGCTTGCTGCCACCGCGCGCAGGGATGACCGCGATGTTCACCCCGCCACCGCCTTCGCGACCTCGTCAATCACGCGCTGCTGTTGCTCGGGCGTGATCGTCGGGAACATCGGCAGGCTGATCGCCTCGGCATAGTAGCCCTCCGCATTGGGGCAATGGCCCGGCGCAAAGCCAAGATCGCGGTAGTACGGCTGGAGATAGACCGGCATGTAGTGAAGGTTCACCCCGATCCCCGCCTCTCGCAAACGGTCGAAGACCGCGCGGTGCTTCTCCGGCGCCACCCGGATTACATAGAGATGCCAGGCCGACCCTGCATCGGGGTGCTGCGTCGGTGTCGTCACCGGCATCCCGCCGAACCCCTCATCGTAAATGCGCGCGATTTCGCGGCGGCGGCTGATGAAGTCCGCGAGCCTCTCCATCTGGCTGAGGCCGAGCGCGGCGTTGATGTCGGTCATACGGTAATTGAAGCCGAGCCGCTGCTGTTCGTAGTACCAACCGGGCGGGTCTTTCTCTTCCAGCAGTTCGGGGTCGCGGGTGATCCCGTGGCTGCGATCCATCCGCATTAGTTCGGCAAATTCGGCCGAGTTGGTCACCGCCATCCCGCCTTCGCCGGTCGTGACGATCTTGACGGGGTGAAAGCTGAACACGGTGATATCGCTGAATTCGCAGGCGCCCACCTGCTGTTCGCCGAACGAGCCGCCGATGGCGTGGCTCGCATCCTCGATGATCCTGACGCCGTGCTTGCTCGCCGCAGCATGGATCGCGGCCATGTCGCACGATTGTCCGGTGAGGTGGACGGGGATGATCGCCTTGGGCAGCACGCCCTTCGCCGCTGCTGCGTCGAGCTTTTCGGCGAGCAGCTGGGGGGACATGTTCCATGTGTCTGGGTCGACATCGACGAAATCGACCTCGGCCCCGCAATAGAGCGCGGCGTTCGAGCTTGCGACAAAGGTGAGCGGGCTGGTCCAGACCCGGTCGCCCGGACCCACGCCAAGCGCGAGACAGGCAATGTGGAGCGCGCTGGTTGCGCTGTTGACTGCGACAGCGTGCTTTGCGCCGCACATGCTCGCGACCCGCTCCTCGAACGCCGGGACGACGGGGCCCTGCGTCAGAAAGTCGGACTTGAGGACCTCGACGACCGCTTCGATATCAGCGTCGCTGATCGATTGGCGTCCGTAGGGGATGAAGTCCGCCATCAGGCCCGCACCCTCAAACGGAGTGCGTCGGGTCGACGTGCTTGCGGATCAATTCGCGCAATTGCTCGACATTAAGGAAGTCGGGATTGGTGCCGCTGTTGTAAGCAAAGCCCGGCTCGACCGGATTGCCACCGCGCTTCTTCATGTAATCCTCGACATACTCGTCGCCCGTGCTCGGCAGGATCGCGTAATATGGGCCGAGATCGACGGTGTTGAGGCTGTCGGAAGTGGTGATCATTTCCTCGTGGATCTTCTCACCGGGACGAATGCCGATGATCTTGATCTCGCATTCCGGGCCGATCGCCTCAGCGACATCCGTGATCCGGTAGCTCGGGATCTTGGGGACGAAGATTTCGCCGCCATGCGCGTTTTCAAGCGCCCACAGCACCATGTCGACGCCTTCCTCAAGGCTGATGTTGAAGCGCGTCATCGTCGGATCGGTGATCGGAAAGACCCCCGAACCACGACGATCGAGGAAGAACGGAACAACCGAACCGCGGCTGCCGATTACGTTGCCGTAGCGAACGACCGAAAGCTTCAGGTCACGGGCGCCGCGAATATTATTGGCAGCGGTGAAAATCTTGTCCGAGCACAGCTTGGTGGCGCCATAAAGGTTGATCGGCGCAGCGGCCTTGTCGGTCGAAAGCGCAACCACGTCGGTCACGCCGGTATCGAAGCAACTTTCGATCACGTTTTGCGCGCCCAGCACATTGGTCTTGATCGCTTCGAACGGGTTGTATTCGGCCGCCGGTACCTGTTTGAGCGCGGCGGCGTGGATAACAACGTCGATCCCTTCCATCGCGCGGCGCAACCGGTCCTGGTCGCGGATGTCGCCGATGAAATAGCGCAGCGCAGGGTATTCCTGCGGCGAGAATTCCTGGCTCATCTCATATTGCTTGAGCTCGTCGCGCGAATAGATGACGAGGCGCCGTACGTCGGGGTATTTCTTGAGCACTGTGCGAACGAATGCACGACCGAATGATCCGGTGCCTCCGGTGACAAGCACGCTTTTGTTATCCAGCAAGGGGTTTTGCTCCTTTTTGCAGGTTCGCATATCGCACGATCACGAGCACCCCGCTGATAATGAATGCGACGCCGAATGACACCGCCGTTGCAAGCATGATCCCCCGAATTCCCATGCTCTGCGCCCAGGGAATGCTGAGCCAGAAATTGAGCCCGATCGTCAACGCGCTGAAGATCGACATCATCTCGATCCGCTTGTCGAAATGGAGGAACTTCATATTGTGCATGAAGAACCCCTGCAGGACGATGGCGACCATGATGTATTGCAAAAGCGGGATCGCGGTGTGGAATGCTTCGCCGAGAATGATCGGGGCGAAAATCAGGGCGAATACGTAGAATGCTCCGGCAGCGATCGAGGCCAGCACGAAATAGAGCGCGGAAACCGAGGCGACTTCGGCCAAGCCCTCTTCAGCGGCGACCTTCAGCTTGCGGAACAGCCATGGCGTCCACGCCATAACGAAGCTGTAATTGACCATCCAGAACGCCGAGGCGAAAAGCGCTGCGACGCCGTACATCGCGCTTGCCTCAACCCCAATATAGTGCGCTGCCACGACCTTGTCGGTCGTGCCAACCACCATCACGACCGCCCCTGCGGGCCAATAGACGACGCCGAACGAGGCGATGTTGCGGTAGAAACTGCGCTGGGGCACGCGGAACAGGCTGGGCAGGGTAAAGCCGAGCGAGCGGAGTGAATAGGCCGCGGCGAACGCCATGCCGAGCATCCGTCCGAGCACCACACCGCGCCAGTCCCATCCGGAGGTCAGGAAGGCGACGATAAAGGCCATCGAAAGCCCCGCCTGAATGACCTGAGTGAGCAGGAATTCCTTGCGCCGATTGTGGAACTGCTGAAGCGCGAGGACCATGTAGAAGACCTCGTAAAGCAGCGCGGCAATCACGATGCTCACCAGCCAGGCTTGCGGGAACTTGGTCGCGGTCTCGATGAACTCGCCAAACACCACCGTCACCAGAGAAACGAAGATTGCCAGCGCGACCATGACGAACAGGGCAGTGTGGGTGAACTGGTCGAGCTGCTTCTGGTCGAAATCGAGGAAGCGCATGCGGATTGCGTCTTGCGTCGTCAGTCCGACGATTGGACGCATGAAGGTCGCATAGGTGATGAACAGAACCCACACGCCGTAGCCGGTGGGATCGAGCATGCGGGTAAGGATTGGCGCCAGCAGAAGCGGCACGAGGGCTTCGATGCTGTTCGCAAATGCATAAAAGAGCGATTGCAGCGCCAGAAACTTCTTGGCGTTCAATCGGAACAGGTTTCGAAACATCAAAAGCTCTTACTCAATTGCCCCCGGATACACTCGCGTCTCGCCAGTGCTTGATAACTCGTAAACCTAAATTGTTAACGATTGCCTGAGATAAGCCCTTTCATCCCTGGTCGGTAAGCCCGGTCGGTGTTGCAACAACGGATTATCTTACAAGGTAGATCATAAGTGGCTTTCAATGCGGTAAAACTCGCTCAATCCGCTGATCCGGCACCCGAAAAAGGACCGGTCGAGACGGTGGGCGAGGTTCTGGGTGGTGAATTCTTACCATCGCAAGGCGCTCGCGCGCCTGAAGGCGAAGCCGATCCCGCCCGCCCACATCGCTACGATCTGGCAACCGCTATTCGCGTCGTGCGCGAGATGGAAACCTCGGCTGGCCGAGCGGCGGTTTACGATGAGATCAAGGCCAAGAACCGCGTCTATGCGTTGGTCGATGCGCTTTATGTCGCGGCTGGCCCGGCATTGCTTCAACCCCTGATCCTGTTTGTCTACATGCTCAAATGTGTGGTTTCGCTCGGGCCGTTTCCGGGCAGAGGAGCCGAGGCAGCCGCGATCTCGAATTTCCCCAACGAGCACAAAACGATCGAGCGGCTGGCCGCCCTGGTCCCTGACGTGGAGATCGGGCGCGTCACGATCGCCCGCGGCCATGCCTTCTCGCTCGGCCAGTTGGCGAGCGTTTCGGCAATGTTCAAGGCGTTTCCGCGCATCTGGTCCTTTCTGAAGGTGCTGGTGCGCGCGCACAGCTTCATGCCGGCGGCACGGATCGCAAGTGCGCTTGCGTTCTACATGCGCTTCTCGCGCATGTTCGCAGAGGCGCCCGCGCTCAAGGCGGCGCTGGTTGCGAGCAATTACAGCCCCGAAGCGGTCGGAATGGCCGCTGCGGCGCATCGCCATGGCCGGCGGGTCATCTATTCTAACCACGCGCCGGTTCCGGCCAACGGGACCGTCGTGCCCCCCGTGCTCGCCGATTGTGCGATGTTCTATGGCGAAGAGACGACCACCACCTATCGGCGCCGCTCGCGTTGCGCTGCGGAGGTCGGCTTCATCGGCCAGCCCGGCACTGCTCGGGCTATGGAATGGCGCGAAGGGCTCGATACGATTGGCATCTTCCTGACCTCGGGCACCAAGGCCGACGTCCTGCAAAGTCTGATCGCGACGATCCGTGTCGATCTGCCTCAAGCGCGGATCATTGTGCGCCAGCACCCGGTAACTTTGCTCAAGACCGATTTCTCCAAGATCGGCGTCGATGATCCCAGTACCGAGCTGACCATCGGCAATCCGCTCGATGACGAGATCGCCGCCTGCGATATGGTCATCTGCGGCAATAGCGGTGTTGCGATGAACGTGCTGAGCGGCGGCAGGCCGGTCGCCTATCTCTCTAGCCTCGACGGTATCAAGTTCGACGCCAATGGCTTTGTCGCGAGCCGCCTGGTGCATTCGGTCCCATGGTGGACCGACGACATTTACGACCGCCTCAAGGGCTTCTATCAGGCGCCCGGCTGGGCCGGCGTTATGCGCAGCTATGATGCGTCCTACGGTGCAGACCTCGACGAATTGAAGCGCGAGGCGGCCGCGGTGATGATGCGGCACTTGCGCACCGTCGCTGCGCATGCGCCTCGCGGTGACCTCTCTGACGAGGCTCGCTACGTCGCCTGATTGCAGGCAGGCACTTCCCAAGCGCGGCGCGATTGAATACGGGCCTGCCGCATGACTCCCGAAGAACGCAGCGGCGTCGCCTACGCGGTGACAGGATTTGCCGTGCTCTCCTGCGGCGACGCGGTGGTGAAGAGCATGGCAGGCGATTGGCCTGCCCACGCGGTCGCCGCATTGCGGTTCAGCATAGGCGCGTTTGCGCTGTCGCTGCTGTTGTGGCGCAAGGAGGGCGCGCAGAGTTTCGTGCCGAAGAGTTGGCCGCTCCAGTTTGCACGCGGAGCCTGCCTCGCATTCGCAACTGTCTGCTTCTTCTCCGCCATCTACATCATGCCATTGGCCGAGGCGATGGCGATCGGCTTCCTCGCGCCGATCCTGACCCAGCTGCTTGCCGGGCCTTTGCTCGGCGAAACCGTGAAGCCCAAGGTCTATGCGGTTTCGCTGATCGCGCTTGCAGGCGTGGCGATGATCTTGCGCCCTAACCTTGCCGAGCTCGGCTGGGCGGCCGTTCTGCCGCTGATTTCGGCGGTGTTCATCGCGCTTTTGATGATCACCAACCGGGCGAGCGCGGGGCAGGGGAGCGCGCTCTCGATGCAAGTCTTCGTCGCGGCCCTGTGCGCGCCGATCCTGATTGTGATTGCGACCGCAGCGAACGTCTCGGGAATTGAAGCGCTCGAATTCGGCTGGCCAAGCTGGGACGTGGTCGCGCGGAGTGCCTTTGTCGCAGCGACTGCTTCGACCGCCCATTGGCTCGCATATATCGGCACCAGCAAGGCAGGAGCAGCGCAAGTCGCGCCAGCGATCTATGTGCAGATGCTGGTGGTCGTCGTGCTCGGCTGGATTTTCTTCGACGAAGTTCCCGACCTGCTCACGCTCGCAGGCGCGGGTTTGATCATCGCTGCGGGGCTTTATCTGTGGCGCGACGGGTTGAAACCGGCGAGCGAACCGCAGACAAGCGCATGACAACAGGCGACAGAACGCGCTTCACTCCTTATTCAAGCATTTGCGCATAATCGCGCATCCGAACAGCAACGGGGAAAAGCCAGACTATGTGCGGCATTATCGGCATTGTAAGCACTGATCCTGTGGCCGACCGGCTGGTCGATGGGCTGAGGCGGATGGAGTATCGCGGCTATGATAGCGCCGGGATCTGCACGCTCGACAATGGCGAGATGGTCCGCCGCCGTGCCGAGGGAAAGCTCCAGAATCTTGTCGACGTGCTGGCCGACGATCCCGCAACCGGCACCGTCGGGATCGCGCATACGCGCTGGGCGACACACGGCGCTCCGACCGCGGCCAATGCCCACCCGCACGCGACCAGTGAAGTCGCGCTGGTGCACAATGGGATCATCGAGAACTTCAAGGAACTGCGCGCCGAGTTGAAGGGCGCCGGGCGCACGTTCGAAAGCGAAACCGACAGCGAGGTCGTCGCGCACATGATCTCGGCCGGGATCGAGCGCGGTCTCGATCCGCTCGATGCGGTTCAGGAAGTACTGCCTCGTCTGCGCGGTGCCTTCGCGCTTGCGATCACGTTCCGCCAATATCCTGACCTCCTAGTCGGCGCCCGTCTCGGTTCGCCGCTGGTGGTAGGCTATGGCGAAGACGAGATGTTTCTCGGTTCGGACGCGCTCGCGCTCGCCCCGCTGACTCAACGCATCTCTTATCTCGAAGAGGGCGACTGGGTCGTCGTCGGGCGCACAAACGCGCAGATCTTCGATAGCGAGAACAAGCCGGTCGAGCGCCCGATTCAGGCATCGGGAGCCTCAGCTGCTGCGGTGGAGAAGGGCAATTACCGCCACTTCATGCAGAAAGAGATCTACGAACAACCAACCGTGGTTGCGCAGACTCTCGGCTCCTATCTGCGTCAGGAAGATCATTCGGTGGCGCTGCCACAATTCGACTTCGACATATCGGGCGTGCGCCGCCTGACGATCGTGGCCTGCGGGACTTCCTATTACGCCGGACTGGTCGCGAAATACTGGTTCGAACAATTCGCCCGCGTGCCTGTCGACATCGATGTGGCGTCCGAATTTCGTTATCGCGATCCTGTGCTCGAGGAAGGGGGGCTCGCGCTCTTCATTTCGCAGAGCGGCGAAACCGCCGACACGCTGGCGGCTTTGCGCCATTGCAAAGAGGCCGGCCAGACCATCGCGGTGGTCGTTAACGTACCGACCAGTTCGATGGCGCGCGAGGCGGACCTGTTGCTACCGACCCATGCGGGGCCCGAGATCGGCGTCGCCTCGACCAAGGCGTTCACATGCCAGCTTGCCGTCCTCGCCGCGCTGGCCGCGCACATGGCCGTGAAGAAAGGGCTGGTAAGCCGCGAGCAGGAAAAGGACATTGTAGAGCGACTGCTCAAAGCTCCCGCCAAGCTCAACGCCGCACTCGACCATGACGACGATATCGCTGCGATGGCCCACCTCATCGCGCCGGCGCGCGACGTGCTCTATCTGGGGCGCGGACAGGACTTCCCGCTTGCGCTGGAAGGAGCTCTAAAACTTAAGGAAATCAGCTATATACACGCCGAAGGCTATGCCAGTGGTGAGATGAAGCACGGCCCCATCGCGCTGATCGACGACGAGGTTCCGGTGGTCGTCATCGCGCCCTCGGGCCCTCTGTTCGAAAAGACCGTTTCGAACATGGAAGAGGTCCGCGCGCGCGGCGGCAAGGTCGTACTCATCTCCGATGCCAAGGGGCTGGAAGATGCGGGTGAGGGCTGCATGGCAACGATCGAAATGCCCGAATGCCACCCGCTGATTGCACCGCTGGTCTATGCCATCCCCGTGCAATTGCTCGCCTATCACGTAGCGGTGGTCAAAGGCACCGATGTCGACCAGCCGCGCAATCTTGCCAAATCAGTGACGGTTGAGTGAGCGAGCAACTGGTCTCTGTCACAGGAGGCTGTCATTGCGGCGCAGTGCGGTTCGAGGCACTGAGCGAAGCTGAGCCGGAACTGCTCAATTGCAATTGCTCGATCTGCTCGGCCACCGGCTATCTCCACCTGTTCATCCCGCACGACCGGTTCAAGCTGCTTGAAGGCGAGACCAACCTCACTTCCTACCGTTTCGGAAGCGGGGAAGCGGAGCACCTTTTCTGCAAGACGTGCGGCATCAAGAGCTTCTATCAGCCGCGTTCGCACCCGAGCTGCTGGAGTATCCATCTCGCCTGTCTCGATGATGCTTCTGCCCTGTCGCCGCAGGTCACTGAATTCGATGGCAGAAACTGGGAAACATCGGCCCGCGATCACGGGCTGCAATCCTAGTCCACGGTAGGCTGAAATTAACCAAGATTGGCAAGCATTTCGCCCTCGGCAGGTTCCGCGAAAACGCCCGTGGATTTACCCCGCCATAACCTTTGCCGGTTAATACCCGTAGCGTGAGCGTTACAGTCAAACCTTCAGCGAAGTCGATCGATCGTGATCTGCCGATGTCGGCTGTGCTCTGTCTGTCGGGCAAGAGCGGGTACGATTGGACGCGGCTGCGCGGGCTTGACTATGCCACGCTTTCAAAGCTCACATTCTACCGCGCAATAGGTCACGCGATCATGGGTCTGTTCGTGGCCCAGATGTATATCGCCGTTGTCGGCCCGACCCTGATTGCTCTGTGGCTGAGCCTATTGTGCGTCGTTCATGTGCGTGGCCTGCTGATCGACCGTCGACTGGCTCTCTCCGACCAGATCGAGCCATCCAATGGGAAGGTTTTCGAACACACTTTGACAGCCGTTCTTTCGGGCGTGCTGTGGTGCGCGCCGCTGCTTCTATTCGCCCCAATGGGGACGGCCAATGACGCGATCGCCTTGCTGATCGTCGTGGTCGTTCTGGTTGTCGGGGCGGTGTGCTTTTACATGACCTCCCCGCTCAATATCCTGATCTTTGCCGGCCTGACTTCGGTTGGCGCGCTCGCATATCATGCGATGGCGGAAAACTGGTATATCGTAGGCGCGGTGTTCATCTTCGCGGTCATGATGATCTTCAGCACGATCGAGATCGGCCGCATCTACCTCGCCGCGCGGCATGCCGAGGAAAGCATCGCCGAGAAGGAAGAGGTCGTCTCGCTCCTGCTGCGCGAGTTCGAGGAAAACGAGGCGGACTGGCTGTGGGAGATCGACACTCAGCGCCGCATTCGCTCGGTCTCTCCGCGCTTCGCCTTCGCGCTCAAATCGAGCGATACCGAGATCGACGGGAAGCCGTTGCTCGAATGCATCGCCGGTCCTGGCTGGAAGAGCGGCACGTTCCCATCGAGCTTGCACGAGCTCGCCGAACGGCTGCGCAATCGCGAGAATTTCTCTAACCTGATGGTCGAGGTCTCGATCAAGGGCGAACAGCGCTGGTGGGAGCTTTCTGGCACTCCGATGCGCGATGAGCGCGGCAAGTTCATCGGTTTCCGTGGGGTTGGTTCGGACGTTACCGAACAGCGCCAATCATCGGAGAAGATTGCCTATCTCGCGCGCTACGACACGCTGACGTCGTTGCCCAACCGCCTCATGCTCACAGAGGCGTTGGGTGACGCGTTGGAGTACGCGCATCAATGGCGCACGCGCTGCGCATTGCTGATGGTCGACCTCGACCGCTTCAAGGCGGTGAACGACTCGCTCGGGCATATCACCGGCGACAAGTTGCTCGCGCAGGTTTCCGCGCGGCTTCAAACGCTGATGAGCGACAATGCCATGGTCGGACGCCTTGGCGGCGACGAGTTCGCAATCGTGATCCGCGACGCGAGCGATCTCGACTTCATGCGTACGCTCGCTGGCCGCGTCATCGAGACACTTTCCGAACCCTACGAGGTCGACAATCACACGCTCTATGTCGGCGCGAGCATCGGTTCGGCAATCGGTCCGCGCGACGGCAACACGGTCGAAGAACTGATGCGCAACGCCGACCTTGCGCTCTACCGCGCCAAGGATAGCGGCGGCGGCGAGCACTTCCGTTTCGAACCGGTGCTCCACGCCTCGGCCGAAGAACGCCGCCAGCTCGAAGTGAGCTTGCGCAAGGCGCTGGGTCTCGACGAATTCGTGTTGCACTATCAGCCGGTGGTCGATGCCCGCAGCGAAGAAGTGGTCAGTTTCGAAGCGCTGGTGCGCTGGAACAGCTCGGATCATGGCTTCGTCAGCCCCGGCAAGTTCATTCCGCTCGCTGAAGACACCCGCTTGATCGTCCCGATCGGCAAGTGGGTCTTGCGTCAGGCATGTTTCGAGGCGCGCAACTGGCCTGAAGACGTGAAGGTCAACGTCAACGTTTCGCCCGAACAGCTGCTCGAACCCGACTTCCATCAGGAGGTGGTCGATGCCCTCGCCGCAAGCGGCCTGCGCCCCGAGCGGCTGGAGATCGAAGTTACTGAGAGCATCTTCCTGCGCGATGCAAGCGTCGCTCGCAACGCGCTCGAACAGGCGATGGCGCTGGGTTGCTCGATTGCGCTCGACGACTTTGGGACCGGCTATTCTTCGCTAGGCTATCTTCGCAAGCTGCGCTTCTCGACGATCAAGGTCGACCGTAGCTTCGTTCAGGGTGCCGCACAGGGCAGCAATGAAAGTCTCGCGATCATCAACGCCGTGGTCGCGATGGCCAAGAGCCTCGACATGACGACAACGGCTGAAGGGGTGGAGGAAGCCGAAGAGGTTGAACTGATCCGCAATCTCGGCTGCGACAAGATCCAAGGCTTCTATTTCGGCCGCCCGATGTCGAGTGAAGAGGCACTTCGCCTGTTCCGCGGCAATACAGCCCGCCTGAGCGCGTAATTGTCTTTGTTCGCCCATCCGGGCGAACTCCTCGGTGCTGTTCCTCCACTACGCTCCCCTTCGCTACGGGCACCTGCGGGCGCGCAGTCGCGCTTGCGGCCTGCTAGTTGCAGGCCGTGCTCCGCGACACGGCAGTGAAACTGGTCCCGGTTCTTGGTCACGGCAGTCATAGGGCGACCACCCGCCCGCAGCGGGCGCATCTTTGATGCGCGTCTAGCGAGGACGAGGGCGCGGATGCGCCCTCGAAACGATTAAACGCTTACCAGGCTCTTCACCAGATTCTCGAAGATCCCCCGGCCATCGGCGCCGCCCAGATTGCTGTGGGCGGCAGGCTCTATGGCGCGTTCGGGGTGAGGCATCATGCCGAGCACGCGGCCATTTGCGCTCAGCACACCAGCGATGTCGCGGCGCGAGCCGTTGGGGTTGTCGACATAGCGGAAGGCGACGCGGTCTTCGGCCTCGAGCCGATCCAGCGTTGCCTCGTCGGCGAAGTAATTGCCATCGTGATGCGCGACCGGGATGCGAAGGACATCTCCCGCGTCATAGCCCTTGGTGAAGGGGGAGGCGGTACTGGCGACCTCGAGCTCGACCGTCTTGCACACAAATTTCTGCCCCGCATTGCGCATCAGCGCGCCGGGCAGCAGGCCGCTTTCGGTGAGGACCTGAAAACCGTTGCATACACCGAGCACCGGCACTCCGCGTTCCGCCGCGGCAACGACTGCGCGCAGGATCGGGCTCTTGGCCGCCATCGCGCCGGAGCGCAGATAGTCGCCATAGGAGAACCCTCCTGGGAGCGCGATGAAATCGAGGCTCTCGGGCAGGTCTGCATCGCCATGCCAGACACGCAGCGCTTCCTCGCCGGTCACCGCCTCAATCGCCACCGCCATGTCGCGGTCGCAATTCGAGCCGGGAAAGGTGACAACCGCAGCTCGGAACGCCATCAGGCCGGCTCCTGCTCGATGGTCTCGATCGCGTAGTCCTCGATCACCATGTTCGCGAGCAATTGCTCGCACATCTTCTTGAGCGTTTCGTCGCTGGTGCCGTCGGCGACGTCCATCTCGATCATGCGGCCGATCCGCACGTCTTCGACGCCTTCGAAACCGAGGCTGTCGAGCGAGTGGTGCACCGCGCGCCCCTGCGGGTCGAGTACGCCGGGCTTCAGACGGACGAGAATGCGAACTTTCATGGCAGCGTGTCCTGAGTTTGGATTGGCCTGTGCCCGCGAGCCTATAGCGCGCACTCGCTCGCTTGCAATCTCCCCTAGCGCCGAAATCACCGGGCTCGGCCCGCAAGAACACTTCGGGCTTGAGAGTTACGTGTCGCAAATGCGCAACAAATTGGCGGCCAGTTGTCAAAAAAGACCCAAACTGCCTCGGGAATGGCCCCGAAAGCCTCGCCAGAATCGGTTTCAATGTGCAGGCGCAGGCCACCTCCAACCACCAATTGAGAGTCCTTCGGAAAAAACCGCCATGTCACACCGCACTCTTACCGCCCGCGCAATCTGGGCGAGCACCACCATCTTCACCGCCGCCAGCATTGGTTTCGCTGCACCCGCAGCGGCTCAGGACGGTGAAGAGCAGGCCGAGAACGACGGCCAGCTCAACACCATCATCGTCACCGCCAACCGTCGCGAAGAGAACCTTCAGGACGTCGCGATTTCGGCTGATGTTCTCGGTCAGGGCCGCCTCGACAACATCTTTGCTTCCGCCGCCGACACCACGGCGCTCGCCGGCACGGTCCCGGGCCTCAACGTCGAGAGCTCTAACGGCCGCGTTGCGCCGCGTTTCTACATTCGCGGCCTCGGCAATACCGACTTCGACCTCGCCGCTTCGCAGCCGGTCTCGGTCATCATGGACGACATCGTCCTTGAAAACGTGACGCTCAAGAGCTTCCCGATATTTGACGTCGAGCGCATCGAGGTTCTGCGCGGCCCGCAGGGCACGCTGTTCGGCCGCAACACGCCCGCCGGGATCGTCAAGATCGACACAGTCAAGCCCGACACCAACGAAACCGACGTCAATCTCGGCCTGTCGTTCGGCTCGTTCAATACGATCTCGCTGAGCGGCGCCGTCGGCGCACCGATCGTCGAAGACGTGCTCGCCGTGCGCGTCTCGACCCAGATGCAGACCCGCAGCGACTGGATCAGCAACGACTTCACCGGCGAGGAGAACGTCCTTGGCGGCTACACCGATTTCGCGGTTCGCGGCCAGGTGCTGCTGACGCCTGATGCCGAAAACCGCTTCAGCGCGCTCGCCATGGTCCAGTTCCGCGACCTTCAGGGCAGCTCGACCTTCTTCCGCGCCAACGCGATCCCTGCTGGCGATAACGAGCTGCGCGCCGGTTTCGACCGCGACACCGTTTCCTACGACGCAGGCGGCGGAAACCCGGCTGAATACCAGCAGTTCGGCGCGTCGCTGAAGCTCGACTACGAATTCGACGGTGCAACGCTGACCTCGATCACGGGCTACTACGAGAGCGAAGGCTTCAGCCGCGGCGATATTGACGGCGGCAACCTCGTGACGGGTCCGGGCTTCATCCCATTCCCTTCCGACACGCAGGACTCGATCGATCTTGAACAGTTCACGCAGGAAATCCGCCTTGCCTCAAACGGGGATGGTCCGCTGAGCTGGCAGGTCGGTGGCTTCTTCTTCGACAGCGATTTCGACGTGTCGACGATCGGCTTTACCTTCCCGCCACCCGTCGCCGTCAACCATACCAACGAGGCCTATGCGGTCTTCGGCCAGCTCTCTTACCAGCTGACCGAAGCGCTGCGCGTCACCGGCGGCCTGCGCTATACCGATGACGAGAAAGACTTCGTCGTCGTATCTGGCGCGGCTCCGCAGCCGGTTTCGGTTCAGGACGACAATATCGATTGGGATATCAGCCTGTTCGCGGACGTTTCGGACGGCACCAGCGTCTATGGACGCGTCGCCAACGCGTTCCGCGCACCGACGATCCAGGGCCGCGACGTCGCGTTCTTCGCGCCGCCGAGCACCGCCGGGTCCGAAGACATCACCAGCTACGAAGTCGGCTTCAAGAGCGAGCTTGCCGACCGTGCGATCCGCATCAACGGTGCGGTGTTCTACTACACGGTTCAAGATCCGCAGTTCACCGCCGTCGGCGGCGCGGGCAACCTCGTCCAGCTGGTCAACGCCAATGAAGGCGAAGCCTGGGGCTTCGAGCTCGACACCGCGTTCCAGATCACGCCCGACTTCCAGGTCACTCTGGGCCTTGCTTACAACGACACCGAGATCAACGATCCGAACCTCGAAGTCGGCACCTGCGCACAGTGCACCGTGACCGACCCGACCCGCACGATTGCAGGTCCGTTCGGTCCGGTGGTCTTCGCCAATGTCGACGGTAACCCGTTCCCCAACGCGCCGGAATGGAGCGGCGACTTCACCGCGAGCTACACCATTCCGGTTAGCGACACTGACGAGCTGTTCATATTCACCGACTGGGTGCTGCTGGGCGACACCAACTTCCTGCTCTACGAAAGCGTCGAATTCAACGCGGGCACCCGCATCGAAGGCGGCCTTCGTGCAGGCTATCGCGGCGATAACGGGACCTACGAAGTCTCGCTCTTCGCGCGCAACATCACTGCTGAAGAGAACGTCCTCGGCGTGATCGACTTCAACAACAACAACACCGCGTTCGTGAACGAGCCGCGCGTGATCGGTATCGCGGTCGACTTCAACTACTGATCGCAAGCTGCATTGAGCAAAGAGAAGGGCCGGTGGAGACAACCCACCGGCCCTTTTTCGATGTTCGCTTGCCGTCAGTCGCGCTTGATCACGACGGCAGGGGCTCCCATGGGCAGGTTGCTCGCATCGGGTCGCGTGATGTCGGGTTGCGTTTCCTCGGGTAGAACGAGGATTTCGACAGCGTCGTCGGGATCGAGATAGCGCACCGCAACAGCCTGAAGCGATTGCGCATCGTCTTCGCGCAGCAGGTCGGGCCCGGCAAACCAGCGGTCGAGCCGCTCGGGCTGGCTCTGCGCGCGCGCGGCGAGACCCATCCACCCGCCCAGGGACTTGAGCGCATTGTCATAGGCTTCGAGCAGCGGCTGACGCGCGCGGTCGATTGCGTCCTCGTCGATATTGCCGGCGCGCATGTCGGCGACCAATTCGCGCAGCACTTCGCGCACGATCTCGACTGCGGCGGTGTCGACAGGCGCACTCATCGTGAAGGTGCCGTAGCCGGGATAAATCCGGCTTGCTGACGAGCTGACCTGAACCGAATAAGCCTGCCCCAGATCCTCGCGCAGCCGCTCGGTCAGTTCGAGGCGCATGACACGTGCGAGCAGGCTGAGTTCGATCACCTCGCCTTGATCGCGGTCGTCGCGGGTCGGCCAGATCATGCGAACCCACGACTGGTCCGCCTCGCCCTTGTGCCGGATGATGTATTCGCCGCGTTGGTCGGTAAACCTGCGCTCGCGGGCATCTTCGCGGGAGAGGAAATCGACCTCGCGCGGCTCCAGCGCGCCGAGCGTCGAAGCGATTGCCTCGATCGCCGCATCCTCGTCGAAATCGCCCACCAGCGCGACTTCGATTGCGCCGTTGTTCAACCTGTCCTCGATCACTTCGCGCAATTTCGCATAGTCGAGATCGAAGAACGCCTCGCGCGATTGCAGGGTGAAGCGCGGATCGCCGCCGGAAAGGATCGCGCCTTGCTCTGCACCATAGGCGCTTGCCGGAGTCGATCCCAGCGACTTGAAGAAATTGTCGATCCCGCGGCGGAACTGGTCGATCCCCTCGGGCCGGTAGCCGGGATCCATCAGCGCAGCGGTGATGAGCTGCATTTGCAGGTCGAGATCGCGCGGAGTTGTCCCTCCGGCGAAGCTGAATACGTCGTTCGCGTTCGAGACCCGCAAGCCGACGCTGCGCCCCGCGAGCACGGTTTGCAGCTCGTCCTGCGAATGTTGTCCAAGGCCACCGGCAGGCAGCGAGCCGACAAGATAGGTCGCAAGCGGATCTTCGCGCGAGTTGAGCAGGCTGCCGCCATCGACCTGCACGCGGTAACTGATCCGGTCCTCGCGAATATCGGTCTGCTTGAGCGTCAGCCGCACACCATTCGCAAAGGTGATCATGCGCAGGCCGAGCCGTTCCTCGATACTATCGGAGACGATCGCGCCCGGTTCTCCGAAATCGGAATAGGCGAATTCGACCGAGCCGAGATCCTCGGGCGCGGCAATTGGGAGCGCCATCGCTTCGGCAAACGCCGCGCGCAGCGCTTCCTCGCCGCCTTCGGGTGTTGTGCGGCCCTGAAACCGGATCAGCGGCTCTTCGAGCGGGAGCGTGTGGTCGCGCAGGACTTCATATACGCTTTCCGGTGTGATCCCGGCGACATCGGCTTCGAACTGAGCGAGCGATTCCTGTGGCGATACCGGCACCACGTCGTTGGCGACGAGATTGAGTGCCGCGCCCACATAGGCTCCGTTGCTGCGCGTGTCGGCCCCTGCGACCCGGTTTTCGAGCGCGGTGCGACCATTGGCGACCTGCTCGTCTATCTCGGCCTGCGTGAAGCCATAGGTGAGGGCCTGGTTCACTTCGCGCACGGCCGCGAGCAGCCCTTCACGCCATTCGCCGTCTTCGCTGGCAATGCTGATCGTATTGCTGCGCGCATCTTCGAAGATGTCGCTCCCGCTGAACCGGGCGGAGCGGAAGGGGGCATCCTCGCTGCGCCGCAGCCGCGCCAACCTCCGGGCGATGATGCTGTAGCCGATCGAGCGCAGCAGGTTCTCGCGCCGCGTCACGCGGCTGTCTGGCCGGTCGACCCACGGGCCGAGCAGCGTGATCGAGACATTCTCGGACAGGGCGGGATCGGTGTAGATGTCGGTGAGCCCGCGCCTCGTAACGTCGATCGGGCCGGTTTCGGGCTCGACCGGTGCGGGCGCGGCCTCCCAGTCGGCAAAGCGCGCGCGGATGGCCGCTTCCATAGTCTCCACCGGAAAATCGCCGACAATGATCAACACGGTGTTCGAAGGGGTGTAGGTGCGTTCGTAAAGCGCCCGCAATTGCGCGCTGTCGGCCGCTTCTAGCGCTTCGAGCGTGCCGATTGGCAGGCGGTCAACGAAGCGCGCATCGGGGGCGATGAATTCGAGCCCGTCTTCGCGCGCACGCTGGGCGAAATTGCGCCGGTCGCGCCGTTCGGCGAGGACCACGCCGCGTTCGCGATCAACAGCGTCCTCGGCGATGGTAATCTCGCTTGCAGTCTCGCGCATCAGCATCAGCGCGGTATCGAGCAGATCGGCATCGTTGCGCGGCAGATTGAGCATGTAGGTGATCGCTTCGTAGCCGGTTGAAGCGTTGGTATCGGCGCCGAATGCCAGCCCCTCGCGCTCGAGCAGCTTGATCATCTCGCCTTCGGGAATGTTTGTGGTGCCGTTGAAGGCCATGTGCTCGAGGAAATGCGACAGCCCGCGCTCGGCCTCTGTCTCGTCGAGCGAACCCGAGGCGATCCGCATCCGCACCAGAGCTGTGCCTTCTGGCGTGGCATTCTCGCGCAGGATGTAGCGCATGCCGTTGTCGAGCACGCCGAAGACGTAACCCGGATCGACAGGCAGGTCGCTCGCTTCGAAATACCAGACCGGTTCCTCTTCGGCAGCTTCTGGCGCAGGCTGCGATGTAGTTTGAGCTGCAAGGCTGGCCGAATATGCGATGGTCGAAGCGGCGAGCAGCAGCGCGCCTGTCTTGCGAAGTGTGCCGAATGTCATGGGCATGAAAGCTGCCTTATGGCTTGAGCGATAACAAGGTGCTGAACGCGGCTTAGTCGGGGACAGACCCTGCAAGCGCTTGCGGGTCGTCGAGCGCTTCGCGGATCAGCACGAAACTGACCGGGAAGGGGAAGGTGCCCACGCGCACGTCGAGATTGCCGTCAGCGCGCAGCGTCATCCGCGCATCGCCCGCCAGCAGGATGTCACGCCCAAGAAATTCGCCCGGCTCGTTTTCACGGATGTCGATCATGGTGACCTGTTCGGGCTCGACCCGGAAAAGGAGCGCGTGGTTCCAGCCGTCAACTGCAAAAGCGCGGCCCCGCTCGATCCGTAGCCGCTTGTCATTAGTCGAGATTCGCCAGATCCCGTCAATCGCCGTGGGCGCGCCCAGATCGACGGCGTAGCGATCAGGGAGCGCTGCGCCCAAGGAGATGATCCAAGGCGTTTCGGAATTGATCTCTCCCCCCGTCGCGGTGGGGTCGAGCAATTGCGCGATGTTCGCTTCGGCAAAGGCGGCATAGGCGCCTTCGGGGAATTGCTCGAGATAGGCGCGGTAGGCGGGGACCGTGTCGACCTTGAGCGCTTCGAGCCAGACCTGCTCGTCTAGCCATTGCGGATTGTCTGCGGCGACCCCGCGCGTCTCCTCGATACCGTCAACTGCCCGTGCGAAATCGACCCGCGCAGGAGCGGCGCCTACGGGCGCGTCACCTTCGGCATAGAGGCCGGTGAGCCATGCCATCTGCGTGTCCGGTCCATCGACGAGAAACAGGGGCCGCCCGGTCATGCTCGCCGAGATGAAGGGCCGCTGGTCGCCATCGGTCGCGGCGAGCACATCATCGCGCACCATTCCGCCAAGCATCTGCACCGGCAATCCCGGCTGCACGATCCGGCGCGCCAGTGCGAGCGCGAAGGGTGAATTGCCGTCCGCACCGTCGAATGCAAAGGCTCCAGGAGCCGCTGCATAGATCACCAACATGTCGTCCACCTCGAGCGGGGCGAGGCCCCGTGTGACGCTGCGATTCTCACCCTCCCAGCGATTGGCGAAGGGGTTGTTGCGGCAAGCGTCGAGTACGACGATCCTCAGCTGCGCGCCGAAAAGGCTGTCGAGCACGTTTTCAAGGTCGATCGCCTCGAAGCGCATGTCGCGCTCCCGCTCCAGCTTCGCATCGACCGGGAGCAGCCAGTTGCGCCCGCCGCTCTCGATCCCGTGGCCCGCATAATAGACCAGAGCCGCATCGGCTCCGTCGGCGAGTTCGGAAAAGTCGCGGAGAGCTGAGAGGAAGGCGCTTTGATCGAGGTCATCGGCGATTTCGACCGTATCGAACCCCGCCTCGCGCAAGGCACCCGCGACCAGGGCAGCATCGCCCTCGGGATTGGCGAGCTGCGAGGTGTTCTGGTAGTCCGAATTGGCGATGACGAGCGCGACACGCTGCGCCGATGCGGCGGCGGGCAGGGCGAGCACCATGGCTGCCCAGAAAATCGCAAATGCCGAAAGCGCACCTCTCCCCATCCCGAGGAGAATACGCGGTTCAGGTAGAGCGTCTAGCCCTTACTACTTCTTGGTGATCGGAGGCGTGCCGCGTAGCCGCGAGCGGTGGCTCGACATGTCGAGCACTTCGCCGGGGCCATTGTCTTCCTGTTGAAGCAGGCCAAGACGCCGCGCGACCTCGCGATAGGCTTCTTCTTCGCCGCCCAGATCGCGGCGAAAACGGTCCTTGTCGAGCTTTTCGCCGCTCGCCATGTCCCACAGGCGGCAACCATCGGGGCTGATCTCGTCAGCCAAGATCACGCGACTGTAATCGCCATCGTAGAGCCGCCCGAATTCGAGCTTGAAGTCGACGAGGCGAATGTCGATCCCGGCGAACATGCCGCACAGGAAATCGTTGATGCGGATCGCCATTGAGGAAATGTCGTGCATCTCCTCGTTCGAGGCCCAGTTGAAGCAGGCAATGTGCTCTTCAGCGATCAGCGGATCGCCCAGCGCATCGTCCTTGTAATAATATTCGATCAGCGTGTGCGGCAGCGGCTCGCCTTCCTCGATGCCGAGGCGCTTGGAGATCGAGCCTGCTGCGACATTGCGCACGACCACTTCGATCGGGATGATCTCGACCTGCCGCACCAGCTGCTCACGCATGTTGAGGCGGCGGATGAAGTGGGTGGGGATGCCGATGTGGGAGAGGCGGGTGAAAACGTGCTCGCTTATGCGATTGTTGATCACGCCCTTGCCGTTGATCGTGCCCTTCTTTTCCGCGTTGAAGGCGGTGGCATCGTCCTTGAAATACTGGATGAGCGTGCCGGGCTCCGGACCCTCGTAGAGGATCTTGGCCTTGCCTTCGTAGATCTTGGAGCGGCGGGACATGGCTGATTTCCCCTTTCAGCGAGTGGTGCCCGGGGGCGGAATCGAACCACCGACACGCGGATTTTCAATCCGCTGCTCTACCCCTGAGCTACCCGGGCATTCGCTGCGGCGACGATCGCGTCCGATGAACGGGCGGACCGGCGAGCAAATGAGAGCGGCGCTATGGCGAAGTGCTTGGCGGTTGGCAAGAGGGAAATGGGCGTTTTGGCCTATTCTTTGAAGTCCCAGTCCGAAGCGGCAATCTGCTCGGGATCGACGGGCTCTCCCGGCACCGAATAGCCATCGCCGAACCACTGCGCGAGGTCGCGATCCTTGCAGCGCTGCGAGCAGAAGGGGGCAAAGTCCTCCGAACGGGCTTTCTCGCAGATAGGGCAGGGTTTGGCTGGCTTGGTCATACCGGCACTACCTGTGCACTGGGCGCTTCGAGCGCAAGGCCCGGATCAGTCTCGATCCGCACGTCGCGGCCCGTGCGCTTGCGCAGCGCGTCGAGCCATTCGGGCTTGAGTTTCGCCTTTAGCGCGGGATGGACCGTAAGGAGTGTCGTACCTGCGCCTTCGACCCTTTCAGCCATGCGGAGCGCGCATCGCGCGCACATGCCAGTGCGCAAAGTAGCGAAACGGTGGAGGAGCGATGGCCCTTCGAGCCGTGCGATGATCTGGACAAAGCCGAACCCATTCATCGCCGTACGCTCATGCGGCCAGTCGGCGAGGGCTTGTTCAAGCGCCTCGTCCACAGCGCGCCGGTCGGCCTTGGCTTGCGGCGTTGGGAAATCGATGCCGATATTCCCGCCGATCTCGAACCAGCGCAGTGCTTGGGCAATTGCGGGAATCGCGGCGAGAGCAAGCTCTCTGGGGGGCAGGTCGCCATCGATATCGATGACGGTCATGGCCGGGGTTACGCTGCACAGCACTTCGCCACCAACAAAGGCGATCGCGCCGCTGGAGGCAGCGTACCAAACGTCCTCCCACTCGCCTGCCGGAAAACTGCGCGCGCGGCGCGCATCCGGCACGAACTTGCCGCCCGTTTCTTGAGCAGCTTCGTCAGCGCTTTCGTCCGAAGATTCGAGCCACCGCGCCTGCGCGCGCTTCAAGCGTCCGCGCTCGGCGATCGCGGCGCGGGTGATCCGCACATTGGCGCGCGCGCCTTCGGTCACGCCCTTGGGAAGATGATCGACAAGCACTTCGCGCCCGTTCTCGAGCGTTGCGACACCGCGGCGTGCGCCGGAGGCTTTGGAAGTCAGGGTCGCTGGTAAAGTTTCGCCTGCGACAAGCTGGCCGGGCCAGAAAAGGCGAGCTGCGATCACCTCACCCTTGTCAAACAGGAGGGCGCGTTGCTCGCCAATGCCGTCTTCGACGAGCCATTCGGCGCCGGAATCAGCCAATGGCGAACCCCGCCGACTTCAGCAGCGCGCGTGTTTCATAGAGCGGCAGGCCCATCACGCCCGAATGGCTGCCCCTGATCCACTGGACCAGCCCCTCGGCCTGTCCTTGAATCGCATACCCACCCGCCTTGCCGCGCCATTCGCCGCTCGCAATGTAGCTGTCGATTTCTTCCCGGCTGAGGTTCTTGAAGCGCACGATGTTTTCGTTAAGCCGCTCGCGCAGTGACCCATCGGGTGCGCGCAGGACTACGCTGGAAAGAACGTCGTGCCGCCGCCCGGAGAGCAGTTCCAGGCAAGCGCGCGCTTCGGCTTCGTCCTCGGTCTTTGGAAGGATGCGATTGCCCGCTGCAACAACCGTGTCTCCGGCGAGCACGAAGCCCGTCGCTTCGGCGGCAAGCGCCTTTTCGCGGCCCATGCGCAAGGCATAGTCGCGCGGGCGCTCTCGGGTGAGCGGGGTTTCGTCAATATCGGCGGGGGAGACGGCAGCGGGCACGATTCCCAGCCGCGCGAGCAGGTCGCGCCGACGGGGCGAAGCCGAGGCCAGCGTCAGGTGATGCGCGCCCATCAGCGCGTCAGCTTACGAAGGGCCGGGACCGCCGCGGCCCGGCATGAAGCGGTAGGTGATCCGCGCCTTGGTGAGATCGTAGGGCGTGAGCTCGCACAGCACTTCGTCGCCGGTCAGCACGCGGATGCGGTTCTTGCGCATCTTGCCCGCCGTGTGGCCCAGCACCTCATGGCCGTTTTCAAGCTCTACCCGGAACATCGCATTGGGCAGCAGCTCGACGACGCGCCCGCGCATTTCGAGAAGTTCTTCCTTGGCCATGAATTTCCTTGTCTTTCATGCGTCCGACGACACGCATTTCGTCGGTTTGCGCGCGCCATTTAGCGATGGAAGGCACAAAATGGAAGAGTCATGCGTTAGGGGCCCAATTCGTTTGCGCCAGGACGTGCGTGCATCCGTGCGCTTGCGCTTTCCGTTCATTGCAATGCAATTCGATACAATCCAGTGGGTTGAACCCCGCGCATACAGGCTCAGAAGGGCCCCGAATGACCCTCTTTTCCGAATCTCGAATCGCGCTGGTCGCCGGTGCAAGCCTTGCCGTTCTGGCCACCGTGCCGGTTCATGCGCAGGAGCAGCGCGAGGCCGAGCCGGCCCCTGCGCCCGAACCTTCGCCGTCTGCCGCCCAGCAGCGCAACAGCGATGATGGCAATGCGGCTAACGCCATCGTCGTGCGCGGCGAGAGAGTGCGCGGCTCGCTCAATGTCGAACAGGCGCCGATCCTCGAACTCGGCGAAGAGGATATCGCCGCAGAGGGAGTGACCTCGATCGCGGACCTCATCACTCAGATCACCAACCAGACCGGCTCCGCACGCGGACGTGGCGGAGGCGGACGCCCGGTGATTCTCATCAACGGCATCCGCGTCGGCTCCTTCCGCGAATTCGCCAATTACCCGCCCGAAGCGCTCGATCGCGTTGAAGTGTTCCCCGAGGAAGTCGCGCAGCGTTTCGGCTTTGCGCCCGACCGCCGGGTCATCAACCTGATCCTGAAAGACAATTACAACAACGCCGAAGTCGAGGCCGAGTTTGAGGGCCCTTCAAGCGGCGGCTTCCTGCGCACCGAACAGGAATTGGGTTACCTCCAGATCGCCGACGGCGCTCGGATCAACGTCAATTTCGAGGCGTCGGACACGACCGCCTTTACCGAAGATGAGCGCGATATCATCCAGACGCCGGGTTCGGTATCCGACATCACGGGCGATCCCGACCAGGCCGAATTCCGCACGCTCGGCCCCGACAGCCGCAGTCTCGAGGCGAATGCCAGCTGGGCCAAGGCGATCATCGACAGTGGCACCTCGCTATCGGCCAATGTCAATTACCAACGCAACGACACCCTGACGCTGAGCGGGCTGAACACCGTGCTTCTGACCGACGCAGATGGGAACAGCGCACTGCGCACTTTTGGCGAGGATACGCCGCTGAGGCAGGTCAGGGATCAGGACTTTGCCAATGCCTCCGGCTCGCTGACGCGCGTGGTCAACGCATTCCAGCTGACGACGACGTTCAATGCGGGCTTCTCCGAGACAACCAACACGATCGACCGCCGGGCTGACACCAGCGCCCTGCGCGCCGATGCGCTGTCCGGTGCATTGGCGCTCGACGGGCCGCTCCCGACGAGCGTGGATTCCGGGGTCGACATCGCCTTCCAACGCGGGATCAGCGCACAGAACCTCACGACCTTGCGCGGCCCGATTGCGCAATTGCCCGGCGGTGAGCTGACCGCGACATTCGATCTCGGATATGACTGGTCGCGGATCGAAAGCTCCGACACGCGCAACAATCAGCCGGTCAAGCTGACGCGGGGCGACCTTTCAACCGGCGCCAACCTCGTCATCCCGATCACTAGCCGCCGCAACGGCTTTGCCGATGCGCTGGGTAGCTTCACGCTGACCGCCCAGGCGGGCGCGCAATATCTCTCCGATTTCGGGACTTTGGGCGATTACACGCTGGGCCTCAACTGGGCGCCGTTCGACAATCTCGACCTTTCCGCGACCTACATCACCCGCGAAGTTGCCCCCGCTCTCTCGGCGCTGGGCAGTCCCGAGATCGTCACGCTAAACACGCCGGTGTTCGACTTCACCAATGGCGAGACCGTGCTCGCAACCGTCATTTCGGGCGGCAATCCCGATCTCCTCGCCGAGACCCAGCGCGACTGGAAATTCGCCGCGAACTGGCAGTTGCCCTTCTGGGACAATGCGCGTTTCACGGTCGAATATGTGAAGAACCGCAGCGATGACGTCACCCGCACGCTGCCGCTGATCTCGCCCGAGACAGAGGCGGCTTTTCCCGACCGGATCGAGCGCGATGGCAATGGACAGCTCGTGCAGGTCGACCGTCGATTTGTGACCTTCGCCGAAACGCGCGCCGAGCGCCTCAACTTCCAGCTTTTCTTCCGCGGCTCGATCGGCGCGGGGGAGCAGGGCGGACGCGGCCGGTTCGGAGGTGGTGGTCGAGGTGGACCGCCTCAGGGACGGCGCGGCGGCGGTGGTCGTCCCGAAGGCGCTGGCGGACCTCCCGGTGGCCGTCCGGCCGGCGCCCCTCCGAGCGAGGAACAGCGCGCCGCCTTCATGCAATTCCGCGAGCGGATTTGCGCCGATGACGGCCTCGACGTGCTGGTCCGTTTGATCGAAGCGCAGGCCAATGGCGAGGATCTTTCGGCCACCATCCCCGGCTTCGACGCGGCCCGGTTCGAGCGCCTGCTCGCCCGCGTGCGCGACGAGAATGGTGAGATCGATCCCGAGCGACTGGAGCGCGTCCGCTCCCGCATTTGCCGCTTCGACCCTGCGAGCATGGGCCGTGCGCGAGGTGGCGAAGGCGGCGAGGGTGGCCCCGGTCAGGGCCCGCGCGGCGGAATGCGCGACATGTTCGCCGCTTTCCGCACCATCGCCTGCGCCGAAGACGGTGAAGAGCGCCTGCGCGCGCTAATCGCGCGTATCGAGGCGGGCGAGGATGTTTCCGACGAACTGCCCGGTTTCGACCCGAGCATGGCAGGCTTCCTGCTCAACCGGCTACGCGGCGATGACGGGACGATCTCTTCCGAACGCATCGCGGGAATGCGCGCACGCTTCTGTGATGGCGAAGGACAGGGGCAGGTCGGTCAAGGCGGCGGCCAGAGCGGCGGTCCGCCACCCGGCTTTAACCCGCTCGCACAGCGCAGCTTTCAGGGATTCCGCTATTTCGTTTCGCTCAACCACGCGATCGAGCTTGAGAACACGGTGCTGATCGCTCCCGGCCTCGCGCCGCTCGACCAGCTCGACGGGCAATCGACGGGAGCCTTCGGCCTGCCGCGTCACACTTCGCGGCTCGAAGCAGGCATTTTCGGCCAAGGTGTCGGGATGCGGCTTTCGGGCCGCTACACGGGCCAGGCGCGAATCGAAGGTTCGGACCTGCCCGGCTCAAGCGACCTGTTCTTCGGCGATCTTGCGACCTTCAACCTGCGCCTCTTCACCGAGGTCGGCCAGCTGGTCGGCGAGAATGAAGGCGTGCTGAAGAACCTGCGCGTAAGCCTGCGCGCCGACAACGTCTTCGATGCACGTCGACGGATCGTTGATGAGAACGGCGACACGCCGATCAACTACCAGCCGTTCCTGATCGATCCGGTCGGGCGGTATGTCGGGATTGATATCCGGAAGTTGTTCTAATCTGTGCGACCCCGGTTGGGGTCACACAAACGACCACTCCAAACTCAATTCATGTTGAGTTTGGGAAACATCCAGCGCTGCGTTGCGGTTGGTTCGAACGGTTTCCACTCGCCTTCTTGCTGCGAGAGACGGTCGGCGATGGCCACCATCACGCTGGGATTGACGCCGAGGCCGCAATGGCTGGCGCGCACCAGGATGTTCTCGCAATCCTCGCGCTCGCCGCACTGGACGCTTCCGGACCAGTGGACGATCCCGTCAGTGCGGGTGAAAACTGAGCTGGTCGGGACCGGCGGCGCCTCGTCGAGCGAGGTGAAGCGGCCGCCGCGCTGGGCTTCGGGTTCCTTGCCGTTGAGCCATTCAAACAGCTTCGTAACGCCGGTTTCGGCGCGCTCATTGGTGATCGGGCTGCCAAGGCTCATCACCAAGCGCACCTTTTCCGGGTGCAGCTTGGCGATCTCGCGCGCGAGCACGCCGCCGAGGCTCCAGCCGATGATCGAGACCTGTCGACCGCTTTCCTTGTGGAGCCGCGTCAGCTGGGCCTCAAGACTTTCGATCATGGCGTTGTCGACGCGCACATTGCGCCCCGCTTCCCAGCCATGAGCGTCATAGCCGAGTTCGCTCAGGAGCCCGCGCATCGGGATGGTCGAGCTGTTGGTCGCAAGGAAACCGGGGAGGCATAGCACGGTGTGACCGTCGCCTTTCGGCAGAGTGCGCAGCAGGGGCCGGGTTGCGTAGAATGCGCCCAGTTCGAACATGGCACGGCCTTCGGTGAGCGCCCAGATGCGCCGAGGTCGCCGAACCCCTCCGGCCGATTCAGGCGTTCTCGTTAGCCCCTCTGCGCCGGGTGCGATACTTGCCATTAACTGCTCTCCTTGGGGCTCTTTTTGGTTGTTTTTCTTGTAGTTTTCTTTGTCGTCGCCGCGCGCGGCTTGCGCTTGGCAGGGGCCTTTGCGGTGCTCTTTTTCTTGGGAGCACTACGCTTGGCGGTCGATTTGGTTGCCTTCTTGGCCGAAGCCTTCTTCGCAGGTGCCTTCTTCGCGGGCGTCTTTTTGGCGGGAGCAGCCTCTACCGCCTTCGCCGCCGCCAGCAATTCGTCGAAGCTATCCTGCAGGCATTGCGAGTAGAATTCCGGGTCCGGCATTATGTCGCGGCAGGCGGTGAAGCTGATGTAGGCTTCATCGACATAGGACTGCACGACATGGGCAAGGCCGAGGCCATCGGTCAGGCAGATGAGCGAGAGCGCCATGCTCTCAAGCCGCGCACCGCTGGAATAGATGTGCACCGGCGGGCCGGGCACGTTCGTCACCACCGTATTGAACGGCATCGCGATCCGGTGCGCGAGGCTGACGCGGGTAAAAAGTTGCGCGCCGAGTGCCATGTAGAGCAGCGGGTTGACCTTGCTCACCTCGGTCATGCGCCGCGCGCCGATTGCGCCGGTCATCGCTTTGGAGTTCTTGGTCTGCCCGTGGACATATTCGAGCCGTTTGGCAGGATCGGCGATATGCGTGCCGAGCGGCGCGATCATGGCCGAGACCTGGTTGCCCATGTCACCCTTTTCGCCCTCGGAGCGGACCGAAATCGGCGCCATCGCGGTCATCGTGCCCTTGGGCAGATCGCCCTTGGATGTCAGGTATTTGTGCAAGGCGCCGCCGATCACGGCGATTGCGACGTCGTTGACCTTTGCATCGGGCAGCAACGCGCGGATCGACTTGAACTCGCTCAAGTCGAAAGTGCGCCCTTCGATCACGCGGTGCGGTGAGATCGAGCGATTGAACCGCGTGCGCGGCGGCATCATGTCGGTGCTGAGTTTGAAGTCCTTGGTCACCAACCCCTTGATCGCACTCGCGACACCGGGGAGTGCCTTGGCAGCAACCTCGGCCTGCTTTAGCGGATTGAGCAGCGCGTTGACGTAGGATTTACCCAGCAACTCGACTGGGCCAGGCACTTTCTCGGGCTTCCAAGTATCGGGACCGGGTGGCGGAGCGGCATCGGGGGTGAGCGTGTGGAGCGCTTCCATCAGGTCGATCCCGCTCATCCCGTCGATGGCGGAATGGTGGACCTTCGTGACGAAGGCGAAACAGCCTTTCGGATAGCCCCGGACGTTGTCGAGCCCTTCGACTACGGTGAATTCCCAAGGCGGACGTTCAAGATCGAGAGGGCGGGCGTGGATGCGCGCGGCCTGGATGCACAGCTGGCGCCAGTCGCCGGGACTGGGTAGCGCGACGTGGCGGACGTGGTATTCGAGGTCGAAATCGGGATCCTCGATCCAGTACGGATAATCGAGGTCGAACGGGACGCGCACCAAGCGCTGGCGCATGGTCGTGGAGAGCTGCATGCGCTCCGACATGAACTGCAATATGTCCTTGAACCGCACGAAGCCGTCTGGCGCGGTAGCCGGATTGTAGATCAGAACCGATCCAATGTGCATCGGCGAATTGGGGGATTCCATCGCGAGAAACGATGAATCCATGCCTTGCAATTGTCGCAAAGGCGTCTCCTGTCGAACATCCTCGTTTGCGACCCGTTTTCGGGCTCTTTCAGGAGAGGTAGGGGTGTTTCAATGCAGTGACAACCTGACGTGCACGTGAGGTGAGGCGCTTACCCCAACTGATTGCGCAACATTATTACGGCAACGGAATACTTTCACCAGCCGCCACGCCGCTCGCCCAGGCCCACTGGAAGTTGTAGCCGCCCAGCCATCCGGTCACGTCCACTGCCTCGCCGATTGCGTAGAGGCCGGGGACGTTCTTTGCTTCCATCGTCTTGCTGGACAACTCTGTGGTCGCGATTCCGCCAATCGTGACTTCGGCCTTGGCAAATCCCTCTGTGCCGGTGGGCGAGAAGCGCCAGTCGGCGAGGCGTTGCGCGGCGGCACGCAGCGCCTTGTCGGGGACGTTGCCAAGCTCGCGGTCGATCCCCAGCCTTTCCGCCAGCGCATCGGCGAGACGGTCGGGCAGATGCTCGCGCAGGACGCTGCGGACCGTTGCCTTGGGGCGATCGCGCTTGAGTTCGAGCAGCCAGTCGGCGTCGGCTTGCGGAAGGAAGGTGATGCCCACGTCCTCACCGTGCCGCCAGTAGGACGAGATTTGCAGGATCGCGGGACCGGACAGGCCCTTGTGTGTGAAAAGCGCGGCTTCGTCGAAGCTTGTCTTGCCCGCGCGTGCCCTCACCGGGGCCGATACACCCGACAGCTCGCGAAACAGCACATCCTCACCGCCCAGCGTCAGCGGCACGAGCGCAGGGCGAGGCTCGACCACTTTCAGGCCGAATTGCCGCGCAAGGTCATAGGCAAAGCCGGTCGCGCCCATCTTGGGAATCGACGGTCCGCCAGTGGCGATGACGAGGTTCGGGGCGGCGAAGGAGCGGCCTCGCGCGGAAACCGCGAACGTGTTGCCGTCCTTCACCACCGCGCTCGGCTCGGCGCCGCAAATGACGTCGACATTGTCCGGGCATTCATCGAGGAGCATCTGAACGATCTGCTTCGCCGATCCGTCGCAGAATAGCTGGCCGAGTGTCTTTTCGTGCCATGCGATGCCGTGCTTATCGACGAGTTCGATGAAGTCCTGCGGGGTATATCGGGCGAGCGCCGACTTGGCGAAATGCGGATTGGAGGAGAGGTAATTGGTAGGCCCCGCATCGATATTGGTGAAATTGCACCGCCCACCGCCAGAGATCAGGATCTTCTTGCCCGGTTTCTCCGCCTTTTCGAGCACAGCAACTCGCAAGCCCCGCTGCCCCGCGCGCGCGGCGCACATCAGGCCCGCTGCGCCCGCTCCGAGGATGATGACGTCGTAATGCTCCATTCCGCTGCCGATAGGAGCAACGGCGCACATTGCCAATCAATGCCTTGCATCTCTATCTAGCGCGCATGGCCAAGACGCCCGCAGGCACTCCCCATGATCCGCGAGGAGCCGAACGCTTCAACGAGGAGCGCGCGGCCTACACCGTCTCGCGCGCGCAGCCGAACCTTGAGGCGGGCGTGAAGGCGATCCGCGAGGTGCAACGGACGCTCAAGCCGATCCCTGGCGTCTACCGGATGCTCGATGCGAGAGGCGACGTGCTCTATGTCGGCAAGGCGCGCAGTCTGAAGGCGCGGGTCGCGAATTACACGCAGGTCGCCCAGCTCTCGGGCCGGTTGCAGCGCATGGTCAGCCAGTGCCGCGGGATGGAGATCGTCACCACCAATTCCGAAGCCGAGGCGCTGCTTCTGGAAGCGCAGCTGATCAAGCGCTTTCGCCCGCCGTTCAACGTGCTGCTGCGCGACGACAAGAGCTTTCCCTTCATCCTACTGCGCGCCGACCACAAGTTCCCGCGCATCCACAAGCACCGCGGCGCGCGGCGCGCGAAGGGCAATTATTATGGCCCGTTCGCGAGCGCCGGGAGCGTCAACACCACGCTCAACGCGCTGCAAAAGCTGTTCCTGCTGAGGTCGTGCACCGACAGCTTCTTCAACAATCGTGACCGTCCCTGCCTGCTCTACCAGATCAAGCGTTGCTCGGCCCCGTGCGTGGGGCGTATCAGCGAAGAAGATTACGATGGGCTGGTAGGGCAGGCGAAAGACTTCCTCGCGGGCAAATCGTCAAAAGTTCAGGCGGATCTCGAAAAGCAGATGGCCAAGGCGTCCGAGGAGCTCGACTTCGAAACCGCCGCGATCCTGCGCGACCGTTTGAGGGCGGCGACCTTCATTCAGGGTAGTCAGGCGATCAATGCGAGCGGCGTGGGCGATGCCGACGTATTCGCGCTTGCCGCCAAGGGCGGGCAGATCGGGGTGCAGGCCTTCTTCATCCGCGGTGGGCAGAACTGGGGGCACCGCGCCTTCTTCCCCAGCCACACCAAGGACGTGGACGAGGATCAGGTGCTCGCTGACGTGATTCTGCAATTCTACGAGGAGGTGCCGCCGCCGCCGACCGTGCTGGTCGACCGCGTGCTGCCCGAAACCGAGCTGATCGAGGCGGCTTTGAGCGAGGTCGCGGGTCGCGTGGTCAAGCTCTCGGTCCCCCAGCGCGGCGACCGGCGCAAACTGATGAAGCAGGCGAGCCGCAACGCCGTCGAAGCGCTCGACCGGCGGCTTGCCGAAACCGGGACCAAGGCGAAGATCAACCGCGAGCTCGCCGAATTCCTCGAACTCGATGGGCCCCCGCAGCGGATCGAGGTCTATGACAACAGCCATATTCAGGGCGCCAAGGCGGTCGGCGCGATGGTTGTCGCCTCTCCAGAAGGCTTCGAGAAGAGCCAGTATCGCAAGTTCAACATCCGCGAGGCGCAGACCAATGACGACTTCGCGATGATGCGCGAGGTGATGAAGCGCCGCTTTACCCGTGCGATGAAGGATGACCCGGATCGCGAGCGCGAAGGTGTATGGCCCGACCTCGTTCTGATCGACGGCGGCAAGGGGCAGCTGTCATCGGTGATGGAAGTGCTCGGCGAACTCGGCATCGAGGACCTGCCCGTTATCGGCATCGCCAAAGGTCCGCATCACGGGCGCGAGGGGCGCGAGGTATTCCACTTCCCCGATGGTCGCGAAAAGACGCTGCCGACCAACTCGCCCGTCCTTTTCTACGCTCAGCGCCTGCGCGACGAGGTCCACCGCTACGTCATCGGCGCGCACCGCGCGAAGCGGAGTAAGGCGATCACCGCCTCCCCGCTCGACGAGATTCCCGGCATCGGCCCAGCAAGAAAGCGCGCGCTGCTCCTCCATTTCGGCACCGCCAGCAAGGTTCGCGCCGCCGCGCTGGAAGACCTGCAACGCGCGCCGGGGGTGAGCGATGCGGTCGCGCGCAAGATCTATGATTTTTATCATGCAGGCGGTTGAGGGAGCACGCGGTGCCATGACCAAACGGATCGTATTGGGTGTCGGCGCGCTCGCGCTAGTATTCGCCGTGTTCGGGTGGAACCCCTTTGCCCCCTACCGCGATGTCTCGGGCGTGCTCAAAGACGCGGAGTTTGAAAACGGTATCGAGCGGCAGGCCAATGGGGTCTACCGTGTGCAGGCACTGACCCGCATGCCGGATGTGAAAGCCGAAATGGTGCGCTGGTGGTTCGCTGACTATATGCAGACCACTCAGCACTATAAGCGCTGGCACCCGCAAGCGCATGTCTGGATGGATTGGGAAAACAAGCAGCCCGGCGAAATCATCGGGGCAAGCCACTTGGTGCACGAATATCTCGGGAGCGATCCGGCCTTGCACAAACTGCGTATCCAGTTTGTCGAACCGGCGGATTTCCTTCCCGGATGGACCGGGGGCCAAGGTCGCTTGGCAATCTGCGCGCGCGCTGGATTGCTCGAAGAACCCATGAATGTCACCACAATGTGCCACATCGTGTACGACACCGAATTTGGCGCAGAAATGCGCTCGGTTTTCTGGATAGGGCATGTGGCAAAGCGCGATGGAAACGACGAAGTGTTCTCGCTCGAAGGACTGGCGGGAAACACATGGGCGGCGAGGCGTGTTTTGTTAGACGAGCACTTTGCGAACAACCTGTTGACCCATGCGATCGAGGAAATGGGGATCCTCGCCGAGTTTTTGCCCGAGCTCTACGCGGCTCAGAATGCCCCCGTGGAAGAAGCAGGCGAGTGAATATTCCCGAAGCCAAAGTCACCGTCGAACGGATCGGCGCCGAGGGTGAGCCGCTGGTTATCATCGACGACTTCACCGGCCAGCCCGAACGACTGCGCGCGATGGGGGTGGGCTCGCAATATTACCCCGCCGGGGTCGACTATCCCGGTATCCGAGCGCCCGCCGATCCTTCCTATCTCGACATTCGCCGTGAGCTGATGATGCGAGTGATGGGCGAGGTGTTCGGCCTGCGCCAGTCGATCGCCTGCGAAGTCGCCGCATTCAGCGTTGTGACTCTGCCGCCCGAGCAGCTCTCGCCACGACAGCGCATTCCGCACCACGATCATTCGGATGGCGGGCGGGTCGCGATCATGCACTATCTCGACGGGCCGGAGAGCGGTGGGACCGCCTTCTACCGCCACCGCCGCACGGGTTTTGAGGCGATCACCCCCGACCGCGAAGCCGCCTATTCCGCCGCGCTCGAAGAAGACGAGCGCGAATACGGCTCGCCCTCAGCTGGCTACCCGCAGGACAGCGAGCGGTTCGAGAAGATCGCCGAAGTCGAAGCGCGCATCGACCGCCTCGCGCTCTACCGCGGACGGCAATTGCACTCAGGCATCATACCCGACCCACATGCGCTGTCAGACGACCCCGCGAAGGGCCGCCTGACAGTCAACATGTTCCTGATGGGAAGCTGATCCCTCGGCGCGACCCGAAGGGTGATCAGATCAGGTTTTCGCGCGTCTCGTCGCGGTGCTTCTTGAGATAGCGCATGAAGGGCGTGCCGCCGGTGCCGATGTCGGTGTCGTTGCCGGCGCTATTCTTGCCCTGCTTGTTGATGTAGCTCGCCGCGTATTCGAGGTGGCGGGTGCGGAAGTCGGCGACGGCCTGGATGTTGGCGTTGTAGGCGGCTGACAGGCCAGCGTGCTCCACCTTCTTGGCAAAGGCGCGCAGGCCGCTCGCCGCGCGCACATTGTCGACGAAGCTGCGGTGGCCAACGGGTCTGTATTCGTGAAGCTGGTCGAGATATTCGCGCAAGGGATCCGCCGCGTGGCCGACCTGCATCAGCGCATCCATGCTCGGCACGATCGAGGATTGCGAGCCAGTCTGGCCACGGAAGCTCTGTGCCTCGCTGCCATAGCGCTCGACGCCTTCGTAGATCACGCCGTCGGGCAATGCGGGATTGTCCTTCCAGCCGTGGATGTAGGGGCGCACGCGCTCGAAATAGATGTAGGGATCGCAGCGTTCCGGCATCCGGTCGAACAGCGCGTTGATGCCTTCCCATGCGTTAGCCATGCCTTCGAGCTGGAGCTGTGCGCCTTCCGGGTCGTCGTGCTGGACCGCCTCGCACACATCCTCGAACCGCGCGAGCGCCTCGCCCGCCTGCGCCTCGATCGCGACGTGGACCAGCACGAACCACGCCTCGTCCATGCCGGCGAGGAAGTTCTGGATCATGCGGATATTGTCGAGCGCGAGCGGCTTTGCCGGGTCGATCAGCGTCCAGTTGTCGAGCACATACGTCGAATAGGTCAGCAACGGCTGCTGGCCGAGCGCATCGGCAAGCGCGACCATCGGGACAGCGATGCAAGGGGGGATGCGGTTGTCGACTTGCGGCTCACCCCACACCCATGCCTGCACCATGAAGGAATAGTGCACCGTCGCCATGCGAACCTGTTCGCGGCTGAGCGTCGAGACGTCCGCAAGCTCGCGCGGATCGGGCAGGTTCGCCTTCAGAAAGGCGCGCACTTCGCCTGACGGCATGACCTGCGGCAATTGCAGTGCGACCTTTGCAGCCTCCGCCCATGCTCCTTCGAAGGTCACTTTGCCCGCATCATAGCGGCACAAGAACCCGCGATCCTGGCTCATGTCATAGTCGGCGAGCGGCTTGATGCTGGTGTGATCGGCGGCGAGGGTAGCCATTGCGGGATTGTCCTGTGCTGATTGGTTTCAGGCGCAACTATACCGCGATTCGCAGCGAATTTCCTTGCAAACACCGTTGTCTGAGACAGCGATGTGCAATAATATGCGGAGATGGACCAGATAGACCGCAAGATATTGCAAGTGCTCGAACGCGATGGGCGGATCAGCAATGCCTCACTCGCAAGCGCTGTCGGGCTGTCGCCCTCGGCCTGTCTCAGGCGGGTGCAGGAGCTTGAGCGCAGCGGGTTGATCCGCGGCTATCGCGCTGTGCTCGACCGTTCGCGGTTGGGCGGGGCCGTGACGATCTTCGTGATGGTCGGCCTGTCGGCGCATCTGACCAAGGATGCGCGCGAATTCGAGGCGGCGATGGAGGCGGCACCCGAAGTGCGCGAGTGCCACAACATTACCGGCTCGGTGGAGTATCTGCTGCGGGTCGAGGTCGATGACCTGTCGGCCTACAAGACCTTCCACGCCGATACGCTGGGCACACTGCCGCAGGTGGCGAGCATCACCTCGCACATATCGCTGGGGTCGTCGAAAGACCTGCGCGGCTAGCGCGGCGCGATCAGTCCTTGGCGACCATGTCTTCGAGCAGCGTGCGTCCCGCGATCAGATAGTGCAGCGCGGCCCAGCCATAGAGGCACACGAAGATCACGATCGACCATTGCAGTCCTTCTGCCTCGCTCTGCGTGCAGGCGGTGAGCTGTTCGAGCTCGCCGCCGACAAGCGCCGCCTTGGCATCGGGGGCGAGCGCGATCAGCGGCTGGCATGCCTCCAGCGTCAAGCCGAGTGCATAGCCATCGAGGAATATCGACTTCAGCACGGTTGAAAGGACGCCGATGATCGGTGGGCCGAGGCCGTAGCCGAGCAGGTTCACGACGAACAAAGTGATCGCCACCGCGGTCGCTCGCATGCGACTGTCTGCGACACCGCCCGAAACGGCGTACATCGGGCCGAGATAGGCATAGTGAAGCGCGGCGGCCGCCATCAGCGCGGGCATGGCCAGCCACAGATTGTCCATAAGATAGCCGAAGGCATAGAGCGGCACCGACAGCCCCATGCCGATCGCGGGAAACCACGAAAGCGCCTTTGGGAAACGGGTCGCGAGTCGGTCCGACAGCCATCCCGAACCGAATACGCCGATCGCTGCCATCAGTCCGAGGATGATCCCGAAGAGAAGCGAGGCGTCTTCGATACTGAGCCCGTGCGTGCGGATCAGGAAGCTGGTGGTGAACTGTCCCACGCCATAGCCGACGAACGAGGCAATGGTCGCACCCAGCACCACGTGGACATAGGCCGGTTTCTTGAGCAGCACGCCGAGCGCTTCGCGGAAGCTTGCTTTCTCGAGGTTCTGCAGGGCGGCAGGATCGGTGTAGCCGCGCGGCGGCTCCTTCACGCTGCGCCACACGATCAGCGAGACGAGCAGACCCGGCAGGCCCACCACGACAAAGGCGATGCGCCAGCCTTCGACCTGGCTCCAGTCGAGCGAGCCGAACAGCCCGCCAAGGCCCATCGAAGCGACCCACGCGCCGAATTCGGCCCCGTCCAACCCCGCGAGCTGGCCGCCGAACACCGATGCGAGCATGCCGCCCAGCGGCACGCCGAGCGCATAAACCGACACAGCGGTCGCGCGGCGCGATGGCTTGAAATAGTCGGCGATCAGCGATTGCGCGGGCGGTGTGCAGCCTGCTTCGCCAATGCTCACCCCGACGCGGAAGAGGAACAGCATGAGGAAGCTTGCGGCAAAGCCGCATAGCGCGGTGAACAGGCTCCAGATCGCTACGGCCGAAGCGATGATGAGCACCCGGTTGCGCTTCTCCGCTGCGCGCGCGATCGGGATGCCGAGGAAGGTGTAGAGCACCGCGAAGGCCGGTCCACCGAGCAGGCCGAGCTGCCAGTCCTCAAGCCCGAACGAGAGCTTGATCGGCTCTGTCAGAATGTTGACGATGGTGCGATCGATGAAATTGAAGATGTAAACAACCAGCAGTGCACCAAGCACATAGCCGCGATAGAGCGGGCTGCCGAAACCGTCATTTGCTTGTGGAATGGAGGCCGCCGGGGCGGTCACTGGACCCGCCTCGCTTGCTGCGCTTGCTTGCGTCAATTCAGGTTCTCTCTCTCATCGCCCGCAGCCAAGCCGCCGGCCCCTTGTCTCTTTCGGGAGGCATCATTGGCACAAAAGCGCGGCGGGTAAAGGGAAAGGAGTGCTCCAACGCCAAGAAGCCCCGGCCTGCGCGAGTGGCGGGCCGGGGCTTCTTGGCGTTTTTCGTGAGCGAAAACTCAGCGCGGATAGGTCCACGCTTCGCCGCGCGCGAGGTTCTCGCTGGCGAACACCCAGTTGATTTTCTCGTCCACCACAGCGTCGAGATAGGCGGGGCGCTTGTTCTGGTGGTCGAGGTAGTAGGCGTGCTCCCACACGTCGATCGTCAGCAGCGGGTTGAAGTCGCTGTCGGCGAGCGTGTCGCCATCGTGGGTTTCCTCGATCGAGAGCGAACCGTCCTTTTCAGCGAGCCAGACCCAGCCGCTCGCAAAGTGACCCGCGCCGCGATCCTTCAACTGCGACTTGAGGCTGTCCATCGAACCGAACGCGTCGTCGATCTTGGAGGCAAGGTCGTCCGACGGAGCAGTCTCGCTGCCGGCCATCGAGTGCCAATAGAATGCGTGGTTCCAGCTTTGCGCGGCGTTGTTGAAGAGGCCCTGATTGCTCCCGCGAGCCGAAGCGATGATGGCTTCCATCGAGGCATCGGCGTGATCGGTGCCGTCGATCGCGGCGTTCATCTTGTCGATGTAGGCCTGGTGATGCTTGCCGTAGTGATAGGACAAGGTGTTGGCCGAAATCGCAGGCTCGAGCGCGGTGTCGGAATAGGGAAGGTCGATAAGTGTGAAAGCCATGTGCTGGTCCCTCTCGTAGAGCGTGAAACGGTGGTTTGAACTTACAACGCCCGAGGCGGATAATCGTTGCAGGGCTTCAAGGGAAGGGCGCAATCTTGCGCGCAACCAAAGGTTATCCGGTGTTTGCCAACGGGCTTGAACGGATAGCCTGTTGAAGCGCCTGGATAAGTTTGGCAGAGATGCCGCCAAGAACAGCGGCCGGTTAATCGGCCCGCCCGGGGGGAAGATTTGGCGATATTTGGTTTCTCGATAGCGCGTGTCAGGGGGCAGAGCATGGAGCCATCCCTGCGCCACGGTACGATTGCGTTGTTTCGCAAGCGCAGGCAGCCGATGCGCAGCGACATCGTGCTGGTCGACCATCCTGAGCTTGGCCGGGTGGTCCGTAAGGTGAAAGCTGTGGGCCGCAACGGCAATCTCCACCTCACCGCGACTTCGCGCCGTTTCGGGCAGGAGAAGCAGAAAGCCGGCAAAGTGCCGATGTCGGCGGTGTGTGGGATCCTCGTCAGCCGGCTCGGACGGATCTCGCTGTTTGGCCCGCGCCGTTCGATTTGAACGCCCGATCCCGTTCGAGCTGAGCGTGCTCCACCCAGGTCGAATGCACCCCGCTTGAAATCTTGTGCGGCAGCGCCGCGCGGCAGATCGGCCCTTTGGTCACATTACCCGCATCGAGGATAGCGAGCTCGCTCGTGCCCTTGTTCTCGTCGATCAGGAAGGTGACGAGATAACCGTCATCTTCCTCGACCGCGCCCTTCCTCGGCACTATCGGGCTTTCGCTGGCGTAGACGCCGTCGGGAAGCTGGAAAATCTGTTCCTCGCCTGTCTCGGTGTCGTGGCGGACATAGCCGTTGAACAGGAACCAGCCGGGCCTGGTGGTGGTCGACCAAATGTAGCGGCTCTTGCGCATGAGATAGGCGGGATTGATCATGCCGAATTCGACGATCCGGTCAGACAGCCGCTCTTCGGTGCATTGCCCGGTCGCGAGGTTGAAGCGCCAGCGGTGCAGGCGGCTCTGGAACGAGTGTTCGTCCACATAGGCCATCATGTGGCTATACTCGCCCGCTTCCTCGATCGGGTCGGGCATGGGCTTGTCCTGATAATACCCCTCGAGCACCACTTCATCACCGTCTTCCCACGCATTGGTCCAGTGCAGCACATAGGTCGGCGAGGCTTCGAACCAGCGGATATCCTCCGGCTGTCCATGACGCGGGATCAGCGCAAAGCGCGTCGGCACGCCTTCATGGATGCGCGCGGCGTGGATGTTCCGCTCGAGCAGGTCCTTGTCCCAGAACAGCGGCATGTCGTTGAGGATCGACCAGTTCTTGGTGATCGCCATGTCGTGCGGCAGGCGCGGACCGGAGAGCGGGATGGGCACATAGTGCACCAGCTTGCCCGCCCGATCGACCACGCCGTAATGCATGTAGGGCGCGTGCTTCGAATAGTTGAAGAACATGCACTCGCCGGTTTCCTCATCGACCTTCGGATGGGCCGAGACCCCGTCGAGCGGACCCCACGACGCCTTGCCGAGATTTTCGAGCGTCACCGGATCGAGCTGCCACGCCTCGCCGCATTGGTAGAACGTCGCGAGCGCCACGCCCGCATGCACGATGATGTCGGTCGATCCGGTATCCTTGAGCCCGCCATGCGCGCCGAAGCCGGGTCGCTCGCTCGTCCCGTGCGGGTCCATCAGCCCGCCCCATAGCGATCGGCCGGCGATCTGCTCGGCCACGAAACAATGGGTGCGGATGAAGCGGTTGCGATAGCTCGCTTTGCCGCCCGTGATGCTCACCTGATGCACCATCGCATCGCCATCGAAGGGATGATGCCGACCGAGCGGTTGGTGCACGGGGTTCTCGGTATTGCGCAGGTAGATGCCGTCGATATCCGCCGGGATTTCGCCCTCGATCACTTCGAGCTCGTCGACATCCACCTCTTCGTGCAACGGCGTCCACGCACCCGAGAGATAGGGGTGGTTCGACGGCTCGAGGCTTGTGCGGACAGGCGGCAGGCGGGTGATGGTCATGTGGAACTCCAGAATGACGAGGCTAGCCTAAGGTCGCGCATTCGCAAAGCCGAACAATCGAGCAGGATTGGCAGCACATTGCAGTGCCGGGGATTTGGGCTACACCGTCTGCCACCAAGCCCGTCGCGGCGGCGCTGACCGGGAGCAGCATGAGCACACTCACACCCCCCACCAGACGCGTGCCGACGAGCACAAGGGTCGGCTTTGGCGTGGGCGATTTCGGCTTCGTGCTGGTGTGGCAGGGGACTGCGCTGTTCCTGATGTATTTCTACACCGATGTCATGGGGATCTCCCCGGTCGTTGCGGGTACGATCTACCTCGCCGCGATGATCTGGGACGCGGTGACCGACCCGGTCTTTGCAACGCTCGCCGAACGCACGCGGACGCGCTGGGGGCGTTATCGCCCGTGGATTGGGTTTGGCGCAGTGCCGTTCGGCATCGCGTTCGCGCTCGCCTTTTCGACCCCCGGCTCGCTGCCGGTGGAGCCGTGGGTCTGGGCGCTGGCGACGCAGCTGCTCTTGCGCACCTGCTACACCGTGGTCTCGATGCCCTACAATGCGATGCAGGCGCGGCTGACCAGCGATGCGGATGAACGCACAGTGCTCGGCGGGTTTCGAATGATCGGGGCGGCGACCGGAGGATTCGTGGTCGCGACCTTCATGCCCGAAATCGTGCTGGCCTTTTCCGATCAGGGCGAAGCCTATGGCTACCTGCTCTCGGCGAGCATTGTCGGCGGGTTTGCGGTCTTCGCTCTGCTCTATTGCGCGGCGACCATGCGCGAACCGGACATTACCGAAGATGCACCGCCACAGACCGGCTACTTTCACGATCTCGCAGCGGTGCCGGGCCTGCTCGCATCGAACGGGCAATTGGTGCGCGTTTTTGCGATCACCACGATAGGCTCGATCTGCATGGGCATGTTCGGCAAGAACATCGTCTATCACTTCAAATATGACGTAATGCGCGAAGATATGGTCTCGACCGCTTTGGGTGTGCTGTCGGTCCTGTTGATCGCATCGACGCCGCTCTGGGTCATCCTCGCCAAGCGGACGAGCAAACGCGATGCGCTTTCGCTTGGTATGATGATCTCGGCGGCGGGCTATCTGCTGTTCTTCTTCAATCCGTCGAGCTTCCTGCCCGGCTCGCTGGTGGCGATTGCGCTGGTCGGGTTCGGCACGGCGTCGTTGCCGGTCCTGTTCTGGACGATGCTGTCCGACACGATCGAATATGGCGACCTCAAGACCGGGATCAGGGCGGAATCGCGCTCATTCGGTTTCGCGACCTTTGCTCAGAAGGCGGCGGTGGGGATCAATGCGGCGCTGCTCGGCGCCTTGCTGGGCTGGGTCGGGTTCGAGGCGAACAGCGCTCTGTCGGTCTCCACCCTGTTCGGGATGAAGGCGATCATGACGCTGATCCCGACTTTCGGCGTGACCGCGATCTGGCTGATCCTGCGCGGCTATGTGATCGATCGGAAAACGCATGACGAGATCCTCGCGCGATTGGAGAAGCGCGATGCGGGTCAGGCGGTGTGAGGCAGATTTCCTACTCGCGCGGTGGACGATAGGGTGAGCTCGGCTCCTTGAAATCGTCCGTTCTCCGCTGATGGAGCGCAGTCAAAGCCTCGGCTTCGTCAGGCTGTGGCAACGCATCCGCGCCCGGTGAACTCAGCAGTCCGAATTTAGCCCCTTGGACCGTGTTCCAAGCGTTCCATCCTGTAGGGAATCAGGTCCCCTTGCGGCGCCTCATCATGCCCTCTTGCGCAACGCTCGCGACCAGCTGGCCCTCGCGATTGAAGATGCGGCCCCGGTTGTAGCCGCGCCCACCGCCCGACCACGGCGCGTCGGTGCAGTAGAGCAGCCACTCATCGGCCCGGGCCTCGCGGTGGAACCAGATCGCATGGTCGAGGCTCGCTCCCACCAGCTCGCCGCGCATCCATGAAAGGCCGTGAGGCAGGGCGCTGGTGCCGAGCAGTGTGTAGTCGCTCGCATAGGTGATGATCGCGCGGTGGAGCGCGGCATCGTCGGGCAGCGGTGCCACGGTGCGGAACCAGCTGTGCGCGCGCGGCGCCTTGGGTTCCGAGTTCATCCAGTGCAGCTTGTCGAGCGTGCGCATCTCGACCGGGCGAGGGCGAAGCATGAGCTTGCGCGCCGCCTCGTTCAGGCGGTCGCCGAGCTTGTCCGCCATCTCGCGCCGCATCTCCATGTCTGACTTGAGCTCCTCCGGCCCGCGCACATCGGGCATGGGGCTGTCATCGTGCTCGAGCCCGTCCTCGGGCGTCTGGAAGCTCGCGGTGAGGTTGAGGATCGGTCGCAGCGTGCCGTCCTCGTCCTCCTGCGCTGCGACGACCCGGCGGTTGGAGAAGCTGCGCCCGTCGAAGTCGCGCTCGATCCGGTACTCGATCGGCGCCCCCTCGCGCCCGCCGCGCAGGAAGTAGGCGTGAAGCGAATGCGCACGCTTGCCGTCCGCGACGCTCGCCTGCGCCGCTTGAAGGCCCTGAGCGAGCACTTGCCCGCCGAAGACGCGTCCGATGCCGTCCTTCTGCTCGTGGCCGAGATAGACGTCCGATGCGCGCTTCTCGACCGTCAGCAGCCGCACAAGGCCATCGACGAGGCGTTGATGATCGATGTCGTCACTCATGCCGCTCGCCATGCGAGGCGCGAGCGATCAGGTCAAGCCGAGCTTGCGCAGTACGCGGAAGGCGAGCGACTTGGCGCGGTTGGTGGCGGGCCAGCGGCGCGGGGCGGCGGGGCTGAAGCCGCGCTGCCTGAGCCAGTGGTTGAGGCCCCGCGCCTCGCTTTCGGCATAGCTCCATTGCGAGCGCCAGGTGATCGACAGCGAGATCGAGCTTGCAGGCCCGTTGCGCACGAAATGGGGTGCCATGACGGGGACATAGACCGCCTGCCCCGAACGCAATGCAAAGGGCCGCGCGCCGTCCATCAACGTCTCGCCCCACTTCAGCTCGCGTGGGCCGCCCGAATGGTAGCTCTCGTGAACTGTGTCGGGCGCATAGCGCGGGTCGCCGGCGGGGAACTGAGTCATCACCTTGGACCCGGCGATCTGCAGCAGGATGTTGTGCTCCGGATCGAAGTGGTAGGGCGTTACCGCGTTCGGGCTGGAGATGAAGATGAAGCCCTGCGGGGTGAGCATCGCGCCAGTCTTCGCTTCGATCTCGCCCTTCAACTCGTCGAGTAGCCCGTGCAACAAGGCTTCGTAGGCGGGGGCCTGCTCGATGTTCTTGAGCACTGCCCAGCTGTTCGCCCGTGCGACCTCACGGATGGTCTCGCCGATCGAAAGCCCTGTCGCATCCGGCTTGCCGTCGATGCCCACTGGCAAATCGCCGCGATTGTACTCAACGCTTCGCTCGGGCAGCTGCTCTGCAAGCGCCGCCAACGCCCCGAGTTCGAGCAGCGGGTGCGTGTCGAGGCCGTGGCGGAGCAAATGCGGAGTTTCGGGATAGTGGCCTGCGAAGACACGCCGCGCTGCTTCGTCGAAGACCGGCAAGGTCGCTGCTGGAGCGGGCCGGAGCAGGTCGAACGGGGCGCTCATCGCGTTGCACTCCCGCGGGTTTCATACGCCATCAGCGCGCGGAAAGCGGAGCGGCGCACTGGACCGCCGATTGCGATATTCAGGGAGACGAAGCGCCGCTTCTCGCGCCAGATACGCTCGATCATCGAATGGCCCGGTTCAGCGCAGCTATCGGCCCATTCGATGCCTTCGCGATCGAGCAATTGCAAGTTCTCGATCTGCAGCAGCAGGCCCGGCGAAAACCGCGCATATCGCTCATCATAGGCAGTCTTGAAGCTGAACGCCCCGGGCGGCGTGATGAAGTTGGCAAGCATTGCGATCGGCTGACCGTCGAGGCTGAGCGTAAGCCGTTCAAGCTTGCCAGCCCGTGAGGCGCCGTTGAGCGCGGCGTGGCAGAAGTCTCGCGTGGTCGCGGCACTGGCAAGCGCCGATCCCGCATCGCCCTTCCACCCGGATGACTCCAGCGACAGGAAGCGCTCGATCCAGTCTTCCGCGCCGTCCGCATCCTCGGAGCGTGAGAAGGTGATCTCGCCCACTTCGCCAAGGCGCTTGTGCTGACGGCGCAGTTCCTTCCGCTTCTTGGCGCTCATCGAGGCTTCGAAATAGGCATCGGGCGATAGGTCGGAGGCAAGCATGGCGCGCTCGCCATCCTCGACGATCACCGCTTGGCGAGCGCTTGAGGCGATCACTTGGGTAAGCGCCGTAGCGAGCGGGCCTTCGGCGAGGAGTTCGGGAAGATGGAGAAATAGTGCCATGCCCGGCGCTTGGTCGAGATCAGCGAATAGGTGCGACCAGAATGCGTGCTCATATCCGCGCAAAACCAGCGGCCCGCCGCAAAAGGCGTTGTCGTGCAACCAACCCGCGTAATGAGGGAGTGGGTAGCCGTAGTAGAGGCTTCGACGCGCGAGCGGGATCAATCCGATCAGCCGATCGCCATCGTAGCATGCCAGGAGCTCGGTCTTCGCATTGCCGAAAAGTTCAAGCGAAGGGCGCATGAACCAGGGTTCCAGAAACGGATTGGGTTCGGCGGCCTCGTCGACGAGTGCTTCCCACGCGGCAAGGAACGTCGGATCGGCGGCCTCTGCTGCGGAGAGGCGGCGCACGCACCCGGTCTGCGCCGCCCATGGCGCAGGCGGTGTGTCTGCCAATCGGGGCGCGCTCGCCAGATCCATCCTCGTTAACCCTGCATAAGCGCACAACACAGCGCGCCAGCCTCGCGGATACAGCAGCGGTGTTAAGGAAGCGTATGGATGGCGCACAAAGCAAAACCCCGCCCGGCGGTGGCCGGACGGGGCTTTGTGAGGTCCGCCAACTTTGGCGGGGTGCTTAGTGCGCCCCGGCCAACGCCGCGAGCAGAAGCAGCGCGACGATGTTAGTGATCTTGATCATCGGATTCACGGCCGGACCAGCAGTGTCCTTGTAAGGATCACCCACGGTGTCGCCGGTTACGGCAGCCTTATGAGCTTCAGAGCCCTTGCCGCCGTGATTGCCGTCTTCGATGTACTTCTTCGCATTGTCCCATGCGCCGCCACCGGCGGTCATGGAAAGCGCGACGAACAGGCCGCCGACGATCACGCCGAGCAGCAGTGCGCCGAGCGCGGCGAAGGCGTTGTCCTGGCCGGCAAGGAAGTAGATCACAAAGTAAGTCGCGATCGGTGCGAGCACCGGAAGCAGCGACGGAACGATCATTTCCTTGATCGCAGCCTTGGTCACGAGGTCCACCGTGCGAGCATAATTCGGACGGCTGGTGCCTTCCATGATCCCCGGGTCCTTGGCGAACTGGTCGCGCACGTCGACGACAACGTCGCCGGCTGCGCGGCCCACCGCAGTCATGCCCATCGCACCGAACAGGTACGGGAGCAGGGCGCCGAGCAGAAGGCCGACGATGACATACGGGTTCTCAAGGCTGAAATCGACCTGCGCGTCCGGGAAGAACAGGCGAAGGTCGGCGGTGTAGGCCGCGAACAGCACGAGTGCTGCAAGACCGGCCGAACCGATGGCATAGCCCTTGGTCACGGCCTTGGTGGTGTTGCCCACCGCATCGAGCAGGTCGGTCTTCTCGCGAACGCTGTCGTCGAGACCCGCCATTTCGGCGATGCCGCCGGCATTGTCGGTCACCGGACCGTATGCGTCGAGCGCCACGACCATGCCAGCAAGAGCGAGCATTGCGGTCGCACCGAAGGCGAGGCCGAGCAGGCCGGCCAGCTGGTAGGCACCGATGATCGCCGCGATGATGACGATGGTCGGCAGCGCGGTCGATTCCAGGCTGATCGCAAGACCCTGGATCACATTGGTGCCGTGGCCCGTTTCCGAAGCCTTGGCGATCGACCGAACCGGACGGAAGTTCGTGCCGGTGTAGTACTCGGTGATCCAGATGATGATGCCGGTCAGTGCAAGCCCGATGAGCGAGCAGTAGAACAGGTCACGCCCGGTGAACTCAACCATGCCGGAACCGGGGTTGAGGACGGTGTTCATATCCGCACCACCAGTGCCCAGCGCATGCGCGGTCGCGAACCAGATCAGCGGGATCGCGAGGACGGCAGTCGCGATGAAGCCCTTGTACATTGCGCCCATAACGTTCGTACCACCACCGAGGCGGACGAAGTACGTGCCGATGATCGAGGTCACGATGCACGCACCGCCAATTAGCAGCGGAAGCGCCATCAGCGGCAGCAACAGGTCGCCGAGCTGCTCGGAGAAGAGCAGCGCGGTCAGCACCATGGTTGCGCCAACGGTCACCACATAGGTCTCGAACAGGTCAGCTGCCATGCCGGCACAGTCGCCGACATTGTCGCCCACATTGTCAGCGATGGTCGCCGGGTTGCGGGGGTCGTCCTCGGGGATCGAGGCTTCGACCTTGCCGACGAGGTCGGCGCCGACGTCAGCGGCCTTGGTGAAGATGCCGCCGCCCAGACGCGCGAAGATCGAGATCAGCGAGGCACCGAATGCGAGGCCGACAAGGCCGTCGATCACGGTGCGGCTGTTCGCTTCGAGGGCCATGGGGCCGACGAGGACGTAGAAGAACACCGCGATCGCGAGCAGCGCGAGGCCAGCGACGAGCATGCCGGTGATGGCGCCTGCGCGGAAAGCGATGGTCAGGCCCTGTTGAAGTCCCTGCTCGGCAGCAGCGGCGGTGCGCACGTTTGAGCGGACCGAGATGTTCATCCCGATATAGCCCGCAACGCCCGACAGCACGGCGCCGACAACAAAGCCGACCGCAGGAACCCAGCCGAGGAACACCCCGACGACGATCGCAGCGACCACGCCGACGATGCCGATCGTGGTGTACTGGCGGTTGAGGTAGGCTTGAGCGCCTTCCTGAATCGCGCCTGCGATTTCCTGCATTTTCTCATTACCGGCGCTGGCTCCCAGCACCTGGCGGCTCGTGACGAAGCCGTAAACGACCGCGAGCACGCCCAACCCGATTGATATAAGTATAAGGTCCACGAAAATTCCCCTCTCGTGCGTGGAAGATGCGCCCTTCCCTTATCGGCACGACAGAGCGTGCCAGGGCGCAAGGCGCTTCTCCATAAAGCCCTGAGTGGGGGAAACAAGCCGGAAATCGGCTCAATCGCGCCCGTGTCACCAGTTTTGGGACGGTTGGAGCGCGAGTTTGTGCCCTAGCGGTGCTGGTAGCCAAGTCCTTTCGCATTCACGAGCGGGTGATCGTCGAGCATCAGCGGAGCGAAGCCACGCTGTTCTACGTGACCGATCCGCGCCGCATCGACCGGGCAGTCTGCACCTTCGGGCAGCGTGAAAAGGAGCTCGTAATCGTCCCCCCAGCGTAAGCACTCGTCGCGCCTGCCGGCATCGGCGACGGGAACCGCATCGCTGTCGATCGCAATGGTCACGCCGCTCGCCTCGGCCATGCGAAAGACGTCAAGCAGAAGTCCGTCCGAGACGTCCAGCATTGCGGTGACAATCGGCGCGAGTGCTCTGCCTTCGTAAAGGCGTGGGTTGGGGCGATTGAAGGCGTCGAGATGCTCGCCTTCGCCTTCAAACCCCAGCATCGCGCGGCCGAGCGTCCCGGTCACGTAGAGCGCGTCGCCGCTCGATGCGCCCGATCGCGCGGGGACGGGTGTGCAGGTTGCCTTGCCAATTGCGGTCAGGCCGAAGGTTCGCGGTCCCTCGCCAGAATAGGTGTCCCCGCCAAGCAAGGGCACACCAAACTCGTCGAGCGCTGCCCGGAACCCGCCGACAAATTCAGCGTCGCCCGCGCCAAGCGCATAACCGAGGAGCACTCCGACAGGGTCTGCGCCCTTGGCTGCAAGGTCGGAGAGATTGCTGGCGACGAGCTTCCACGCAACATCGCGCAGGTTTGCGTCGGCTCTGAAATGCGTGCCCTCGGCCATCACGTCGTGGGTGAGCACCAGGGTCTCACCGCCGATCTCGATCACGGCCGCATCATCCGCGAGCCCGCGCGCGCCGGGATGGAGCGGCAGCGAGCGCAAGGCGGCGATGAAATCGGCTTCGTTCATGGCTTTCCAAGACAGCGCGGAAAATGCATTGATGAGCGCAGATTGCACGGGAACCTTCGCATGTCACGCTCGCTTCGACGCCTATTTCTTGCTCTCCTTCTCGCCCTCGGCGCGTCTGTCTCGGTCCAAGCGCAGGACACCGCCAAGCCCGAGGTGCCCGAAGTATCGGCAGGCGAGATCGTGTGGTGGAGCGATTTCGCCCCTGCCGAGGCAGTCGGAGTGGAGGATATCTGGGTCTGGTTGCCGCCGAGCTATGGCCACGAACCCGAACGGCGCTACCCCGTGCTCTACATGCATGATGGGCAAAACGCCTTCGACCGACGCCTGACCAACTACGGCAAGGAATGGCAGGTCGATGAAGCGATCACCCGCATGGCCGCGCGCGGGGATCTGCGCGAGTGGATCGTGGTCGGGATCCGCAGCCCACGCAATCGCTATCAGGCGCTGTTCCCGCAGAAACTCTACCTCATGCTGCCAGAGAGCCAACAGGAACGGGTCGACAACATCTCGCTTGGCGGGATCGAAGGCGGCAAGCCGCTTCAAGGAGACGATTATGCGGCAATGGTGGTCGAAGCGCTCAAGCCGCGCGTCGATGGCGAGTATCGCACCCTCGCAGGTCCGGGTGACACCGCGGTAATGGGCTCCTCCATGGGCGGACTGATGAGCCTCTACCTTATCGCTGAATACCCCGAAGTCTTCGGCCAGGCCGCAGGGCTTTCGACCCATATGCCGCTCTCCGATCCCGATGGCGGAGACGCTGACGAACGCGCAAGCGAAGTCGCGCACGCATTCCGCCGCTATCTCGAAAGGTCGGGCATCGATCCGGCACGCAACCGCATCTATGTCGATCACGGCACTGCCATGCTCGATGCGACCTATCCGCCCTATTTCAAAGCGTTCGATGCTATGATGACGGAACTCGGTTGGAACCTGCCCTCATATGAGAGCCGCGTCTTCTTCAATGCCGAGCACGAAGAGAACGCTTGGGCGCAGCGGCTCGATATTCCGCTCGCCTTTCTCGACGCGTCAGATCCCTAGTTGCGCACGTCCTTGGCAACTGCGTCGAGGATCCCGTTCACGAATTTCGCCTCGCGATCGTCGAAGAATGCCTTGGCGACATCGACATATTCGTTGATCGCGCTGGCCTTGGGCACGTCGGCACGCGCCATCAATTCGTAAGAACCGGCGCGCAGGATTTGGAGCATGGTCTTGTCGAGCCGCGCGAGAGTCCAGCCGGAGGCAAGCTTGCCCGTCAGCTTCTCGTCGATCTCATCGCGGCGCGCATCGACGCCGCGCACGAGGTCGTCGAAGAATTCGATCTCGGCATCGGCATAGACCTCGCCTTCGTGGTCCTCGTCATCGACTTCGTGCCCCAATCGGTGCTGGTGAAACTCGTTGAGCAACTTGGAGAGCGGGGTCGCCTCCATCTGCTGCTGGTAAAGCGCCTGAACGGCGGCGAGGCGCGCGGTGGAGCGGGCCTGAGATTTTGAGGGGGTATTCATTTGAGGCGGAGTTCCACGGATTTGGCGTGTGCGGGGAGGCCCTCGGCATGGGCGAGGGTGGCAGCTGCGGGGCCGATTTTGCCCAGCGCGTTGTCGTCAAGGCCGATGAAACTGGTGCGCTTCATGAAGTCGAGGACCGATAGCCCGCTCGAAAAACGTGCGCGTCGGCCCGTGGGGAGGACGTGATTGGGCCCGGCGACGTAATCGCCCACGGCTTCGGGCGCGTTGCGGCCGAGGAAGATGCTGCCGGCATGGCGCACCTTAGCCATCAGCGCTTCAGGTTCGTCGATCGCCAGCTCGAGATGCTCGCTCGCTAGACGGTTGATGAGCGCAGGCGCATCGCGCTGGATATTCTCGACGATGATGATGATGCCGTGATCTTCCCAGCTCTTTTTCGCTGTTTTGCCGGTCGATAGGTCGAGCAATTGCAGGTCGATGCAATCATTGACGAGGCGAACGAACTGCTCGTCATCGGTGATGAGGATCGATTGCGAGCTGGGATCGTGCTCGGCCTGGCTCAGCAGGTCGGCAGCGATGCATTCGGGGTCGTTATTGCCATCGGCGACCACGAGGATTTCGCTCGGCCCTGCGACCATGTCGATCCCGACCACGCCGTAGAGCTGGCGTTTGGCCTCGGCGACATAGGCATTGCCGGGGCCGGTAATGACGTCGACCGGCTTGATCCGTTCGGTGCCGTAGGCAAGCGCACCAACCGCCTGCGCTCCACCCACGCGCCAGATCTCGTCGATCCCCGCAATATGCGCTGCGGCGAGGACGAGGGGATTGGAATTGCCCTTAGGCGTGGGTGTCACCACCACGATCCGCTCGACGCCGGCGACCCGTGCAGGGATGGCGTTCATCAGAAGCGAAGATGGGTAGGCCGCGCGGCCTCCCGGCACGTAAAGCCCCGCTGCATCCACAGCGCGCCAGATTGCGCCAAGCCTCACGCCTGCTTCATCGGTGTAATCGCGATTCTCGGGCAGTTGCGCCTCATGATAGGAGCGGATGCGAGAGGCTGCGAGCTCGAGCGCTTCGCGTTCATGCGGCTCGATTTGGTTGTACGCTTCCTCGCACCGTTCGGGCGAAACACTCCAGTCATTGTCGTCGACCAGCGAATAGCCGTCATAGCGCTGGGTGTACTGGACCAGCGCGTTGTCGCCGCCGGTTTCGACCGTGCGCAGGATGTCCTGCACTTGTCCGGCGATGTCGGAATCGGCTTCACGCCGCGCGTTGACGAGGCGCTTGAACCTCAGCTCGAAATCGGGGTCTGTGGTGGAAAGCTGGTCCACTATGCGGCCTCCGACTTGGAGCGCGTCTCGGCGTCGGCGCGGAATGATGCGACGAGATCGGCAACGCGGGCGTCGGTTTTCAGCGCTGCACGATTGACGATCAACCGCGCAGTGATGTCGACAATGCGCTGCGTTTCGACGAGACCATTCTGCTTCAGCGTCGCCCCGGTGGAGACAAGGTCCACGATCTGGCGAGCAAGACCGAGCGAGGGTGCAAGCTCCATCGCGCCGTTCAGCTTCACGCATTCGGCCTGAATGCCTTGTCGCTCAAAGTGGCGGCGGGTGAGGTTGGGGTATTTGGTCGCAACCCGCAAATGGCTTGCGCCTACGGTTTCCTCTGGCTCGCTGGCGAGCCGTGCGACCGACAGACGGCAATGACCAATGTCGAGATCTACGGGCGCGTAGAGGTCGGCGTAGTCGAACTCCTCGATCACGTCCGAACCCACGATCCCGACCTGCGCTGCGCCGTGCGCGACAAAGGTCGCCACGTCGAAAGCGCGCACGCGGATGATCCGCATGTCGTCGCGCGTCGTTTCAAAGGAAAGCGAGCGGTTGGACTTGTCGTGAAAGCCATCCTCGGGCACCACGCCAGCGCGCGCCATGACCGGCAGCGCTTCGTCCAGAATTCGTCCCTTGGGGACGGCGAAAGTCAGTTGCGTATTCATTGCGCGGGCGGACTTAGGGACTGGGCGGTCAAAGGGCAATCGTTTCGGCGCATGAAGGGAAGGTGGACCCGTGGCGGACAGCGAGATCATGGCGATCGAGGAATTCGAAACAGCGCTCGACTGGCAAGCGAGCCATGCCGAGGAGAACGACGCCCCGTGCACCGCGCGGGTTATACGCGCGCTTGCCAAGGTGCGCGAGGGCGACACGGCAACGGGGCGGCGGGTGGCGGGATGGCACGGCCTGACGCTCAAGGACGCGTTGCCGCTGCGCTTCGCAGGCGGACTGCACCACCTTGTGCTGGCGGGTGAGGATGAGCGGCTTGCGCGTGTCTATAGCGGACAGATAACCGATCAGGGGCAGGTCGATCGACTGGTGTGCGAACTGGTCGAAACCTTCGATCACTTGATCCTGCCGTGGCTCGATGGGCCGCCGCAGACCAACGAGGCCGGCCGTTCGGCGAGCATCATGGCGGGGCTGCTCTGGCTGGCGCAGAGGGTGCAGTCACGCTTCGAACTCTTCGAACTGGGAGCGAGTGCGGGGGTCAACACGATGATCGAGCGCTATCGCTACAGGCTCGGCGAAATCGAGGTGGGGCCGGAATCTTCGCCGATGCGGATTGAGCCCGAGTGGCGCGGGGAGGGCTGCCCGCCCGCGCCATCGGAGGATTTCAAGATCGTCTCGGTGCGCGGATGCGATGTTGCGCCAATCGATCTTTCGGATCCGGCTGCTGCTCTCAAGCTCAAATCCTACGTGTGGCCCGACGCGCCTCAGCGCATGGCGCGGATTGACGCTGCTATCCAGTTGGCGAGCGAACAGCCGCCCGAACTAGTACGCGAGGATGCGGGATCATTTGTCTCCGAGCAGCTTGCCAGACCGCAGGCCGAAGGCGTCACTCGCGCCATGTTCCATTCGATCATGTGGCAATACATGCCCGCAGCAACACAGGATGCGATCACCACTGCGTTCGAGGAGGCCGGGCGCGCGGCTACGGCGCGACGGCCGCTCGCTTGGGTCAGCCTCGAAACCGATCCTGCGACATTCCGGCACGAATTGAAGGTCCGGTATTGGAACGGCAGCTCCGATGACGGTGCGACCACATTGTTGAGCCACGCGCACCCTCACGGTGCCTGGGTGGAGTGGGTCGGGGGCTAGCTCGCGATGCGACTTGGTTCGTGCTAGGGGTATGAGAATGAACGAGTACGAGCTTCCATACTCCAACCTTACACTCGACGAGGCGCTCGCCCGGTTCCGCCGCGAAAACCATCTCGATGAGAAATACCTGACAATGACGTCGGAAGCGCAGCTGCGCTATGAACGACACGACATGATCCACGTCCTGTTCGGCCTCGATACGAGCATGAGGCACGAAGCCAAAGCCGATGGGTGGACGCTGCTCGCCAGCGATCTGAGATGGAAAGACCTGCGCGAAGTCCTGAACGGTGAGGAAGAGAAGGAACTGGTTGCCGAGCTCGGCTGGCGCTCCATCGCGCTTGCCTATTTACGCGGCGTGCCCGACTTTCTGCGCATGGCGTGGCAGTCACGCAAACTGCGCAAGAAGTGGCCATGGGGCGACAACAACGCCTATCGGAACGTCCGCGTCGAAGACATTCGCCGCGAATTCGGTATCCTTGAAGCGCTTGCCGCCTAGTTGGCGAGAAAATCTTCCATCGCCGAGATCACGCGATCCGGCGCTTCCCACGGTACGAAATGCCCGCAATCAGGAACGCGCACGATGGTCAGCGGGTCGATGATGTATTCCATCCCTTCGAGGTTCTCAGCCGGCAGAGCGAGGTCGTCGAGCGCCCAGATCACCAATGTCGGGATAGTCAGATCGGGCAGGGTCGGAGGTGACCAGCCCTCGGGCACCTCGAACGGCACATCCATCTCGGGCACGTTCATCTCGCTCGCCCGGTAATAGTTGAGCATGCCGAAGCAGGCTTCGCGGTTCTCCCAGTCCTTGAGAAGGATCTGCCGCTCTTCAAGCTCCATCGCGTCGGGACGGTCCCAATTGACCTCCTGCTTGAGAATACCGGTGAGCCCGTGCTCGCGGATCAGCGCGTCGTTTGCGGGATCGCGAAAGCCGCGAATATACTGGCTTGATTCACGCTGCTGCCGGTTGGTCCACAGCAGCTTACCGAAGATCTTTGGGTGCGGAGCATTGGCGATTACCGCGCGAGTCACCCGCGTATGCTGCCCGCTAAGCGCCACTCCCCAGGCAATCGCTCCGCCCCAGTCGTGGCCGACAATCGTGAACTTCTCGATTCCCAATGCATCGGCGAGCAGGAATACGTCACCAATCAGTTTGTCGGGAGTGTATGCCTCGACCTCCTGCGGCTTGGACGAACCGCGATAGCCGCGTTGGTCAGGCGCAATGCAGCGGAAGCGATCGGAGAAATGCGCGATCTGGTGGCGCCAGGTGCGGTGGTTTTCGGGAAAGCCGTGGAGGAAGATGAACGCGGGCGCGTCTTTCGGTCCTTCATCCGCCACATCGAGCGCGATCCCGTTCGCCAGTTCGACTCGTTTCTGGTCGAATGAAATCACTCGGCTTCCTCCATCTTCTCCATGTAGCCGGCGGCAACCATGCCTGCGACCTGATCGAACAAGGCATCGGGTGTGCGGCGCATTTCGCCCATCTGCTCTTCCATGCCCTGCGCAACGATGATTTCACGCGTGCCTGCAGCCATGGCGTCGAGCATGGTTTTGGCGGCCTCGTGAGCCGGGATACCTTCGTCGATTACCTTGTCGGACCGCCCGCGCTTGGTGCCGTCCGCGGTGAGCGCATTGCGCGAGACATCGGTTGCAACCGAACCGGGGTAGATCACGTGGACGCTCACCCCGGTTTGCGAAAGCTCGGCGCGCAGGGCGTCGCCATAGCCGGCAAGGCCGAATTTCACCGCGCTGTAGGCGGTCCGCATGGGCACGCCGACCTTGCCTGCGATCGACGATATGAAGGCGAGCGCGCCCGAACCGCGATCAGCCATGTGCCCGATAAGGCTCTGGCTGAACGCGATCTGCGCGGTGAGGTCGACATCGATAATGTCGCGATAGACCGTCATGTCGGTCTTGAGTGCGCGCGAGCGCTGCGAGACACCGGCATTGGCGAATGCCACGTCGACGCCGCCCTTCCACGCGATAGCCTTTGCCGTAGCATCGGCGAGGGCCGCATCATCCCGCACATCAAACGGCAGGATCAGGCTCTCGCCGCAATCCGCAGCCACTTCGGCGAGCCGTGCTTCGTCTCGTCCCGACAGGACTACATGCGCACCACGCTTCGTCACATCGCGGGCGAGCGCCGCGCCGATCCCTGACGAGGCCCCCGTGATCCACACAGTCTTGCCGGAATAGTCCATCGCTCTCTCCCTTCAGTATCGTTTCGAAACCGATAGACAGAGAGCGGCAGGAGAGCAATCAGCTTGGCGAAGCCGTGAGGACCAGATAGGCGAGGTTTTCCGGGAACACAGCCTCGTGCCAGCTGGCAAGCTCGTCGAGCGCGAACCAGCGATGCTCGGTCATAACGCGCTGTTCCAGCTCAGTGTGCCGGGCGGTGGAGATCGCGTGGTCCGGTACGCGGACGATGAAGTAGCGCTCATCGGCTTGGACCGGTTCACCCTCGGGAGTGATGAATTGCGGTGTGGTTTGCGCGATTTGCTCGCCCGGCTCAGCGACGATGCCCGTCTCCTCCAACAGCTCGCGCCGCGCCGCATCTTCAAAGCTCTCGCCCGGATCGCATTCACCGCCCGCAGTGCACCAGAACGGAGCGCGCCCCGGAATGACAAAGCGGAACATCAACACGCGATCTTTCGGATCAAGAACGATGATCCGGGCCGAGCGACGAAGGCGGAGTTTCCTCATCCCGTCGGCGCGCTGGCCTGGATCGCGACGGCGTGGACACGTTGGCCGACAATGTCGCCGAGCGCCGAAATCACGGCGCGCTGTCGGGCGAGGCGGGTCATGTCGGCAAAGGCCGGCGCCTCGATTACGACGGTAAAATGCGACTCGCCCGAGCCGTCGTCACCCGCATGGCCCGAATGCTGCGCGCTATCGTTGATGATCTCGAGCCGCGTGGGCGAAAACGCCTCCCTGAGCAGCTCTTCCATCTCCTGTGCGACACTGCCGCTCATCATCTCATTCCTTCTTTGCAATCACCTTCGGGTTGGAATCTGGCGCTTTCGTCGCCATTCTCAACCCCTCATGGCACAAACCCGATTCCACGGACGGCACGATTCCGAGACCCGCGTCTGCGAGCACCCGACTTGCCGCGAGGCAGGCGAGTTTCGCGCGCCCGGCTATCGTCCCAACGGCTTCGATGGGCCGGGCGAGTGGCGCTGGTTCTGCCTCGACCATGTGCGCGAATTCAACGCCGGGTACGACTGGTTTGAAGGGATGAGCGCGGAAGAAGTGATTGCCGCTCAATCGCCTGCAAGCGGCTGGCGCACCGAGAGCCCGTCCTTCGGGCCGCGCGCCGGGGTCGACGGAATGCCGCGCTGGGCCGATTTCGATGACCCGCTCGACGCGATCTCGGCGCGCGCAGGAGGCATTCGCAGCCGTGCCGAGCGCGAAGCCCGGATGGCGATGGACGGTCGGTTTTCCAAAGAAGAGGCCGAGGCGCTGGAGACAATGGGGCTTGGCTCGAACACCGACCGGCGCCGATTGCGCAGGCGATATTCGGAGCTGGTGCGCCGCTATCACCCCGACCGCAATGGCGGGGACCGCAGCTACGAGACGCGGCTCAACAAGGTTGTCGATGCCTATCAGCTATTGAGGAACAGCGCGGCGATCGCCTGATGTGGTGCCCTCGCACAAGGCAGCGAGTTGATCGGCGCAGGTCTTCCACCCCTCGATCATTCCCATTTCGACATGCCGTGCCCGAGCTTCTTCGGACCAATGGTGAGCGCTCGCAGTGTAAAGCGTTCCATTTACGCCGTCTTGTGTGGCGGGCTTGATCGCCCATGTGCCGATCATGAAGGCCGGCGTCGGGACGAACTCGCCATCCACGATCTGGATCGCGTCGGTGCCCACGAAGCGTCGGCCTTCTTCCCAGGCCAGCATGAGCCCGTCATTCTCCATCTGCTCGCCGTCCGGACCATGCATTACCGAATACCAGCGACCTCCGGCCTTGCGCTCCATGACTTTCGTCTCGCACCGCCAGGGCGGGGGGCACCACCATTCATCCTGACGGTTCGCGAGCACATCCCAGACTTTTTCGGGGGGCGCGGCGATGAACCGAGTGACGACAAGCGGTTCCATCACTGCTCGCCCGCGAGCGCCGCTTCGATCGCGGCATGGTCAATCTTCACCATGCTCTGCATCGCCACGAATACGCGCCCGCGCGTTTCGGGATCATCGTGGCCGAGCCCTTCCATCAAGACACGCGGCACGACCTGCCAGCGTATTCCGAACCGGTCAAAACACCAGCTGCAGGCCATCTCGCCTCCGCCATCGGCAGTCAGCGCGGCCCAATAGCGGTCGGTTTCCTCTTGGCTCTCGGTAAAGACCTGAAGCGAGATGGCGTCGTTGAAGCCGTCGCCCGGATTGCCGTTCATCGCCATCATCGGATGACCGAGCAATGTGAGGTTGACGGTTATGACATCACCCGCCTTGCCGCCCGGCCAATCCGAAGGCGAACGGTCAACGCGCGTGATCTCGCTATCGGGGAAGAGGTCACAGTAAAATTGCGCCGCCTCGTATGCGCCTTGCTTGAACCACAGACAGGTCGCGAGCTTGTCGTCAGCCATTTGCAGCCTCCTCAATCAGCTTGGCATCGATAGCGTTCGCTTCGGCGTAGGCGGGGCGGTTGGTGACGCGCTCGACATAGGATTTAAAGGCCGGGGTCTCGGGTATCGAGCCAAAGCGCAGGCCCCAGACGAATTGGCTGCCGACATAGGTGTCAGCCATGGTGAAACGGTCGCCAGCGGCGAAATCGTTGTAATTGAGCCAGTCTTCCATTGCCGAAAGCGCTTTTTCCAGACTGCCGAAGCCTGCCATTCCAAGCCGCTCCTCGGGCACTTCCCAGCCCATCGCGGCGGCGACCACGGCTTGTTCGATCGGTCCGGCGGCGAAGAAAAGCCAGCGGAAATAGGCAGCTTTCTCGTGCGCGCCGGGAAGCAATCCTTTGTCGGGATGCGTTTCGGCGAGGTAGTGGTTGATCGCCGCCGCCTCGGTGATGATGTAATCGTGGTCCCCGTGGTGATGGACGAGGGCGGGGACCTTGTTCATCGGGTTGATCTCGGCAAAATCTTCGGGCCGGGTCGCCCAGTCGAACACGACCTGTCCGTAATCCGCGCCTGCCTCGTGAAGTGCCCAGCGTGAAATCTGGCCGCGGCTCATTGCGACCGTGTAGAATGTAAACTCGGCCATCGTTCAGCTCTCCTTGGCGCCGATCAGCGCGAAGAAAGCACCCTGCGGGTCCATACCCTGCAGCACGAATTCGCCGTCCGGTATCTCCATCGGCCCGTTCAAGACTTGCCCGCCATTTGCGGTCACGTATTCAGCCGCAGCGTCGATATCGGCCACGCGCAGATATTGCACCCACATCGATATCGGCATCATTTCAGGCTTCGCCATAATCGCGCCGAGCCCGTAGCCGTTGACCGAATACATCTCGTAGGGGCCCATCTCGCCCATATCCATCTCGCTGGTCTTCTCCCAGCCGAACAGCTCGGAATAGAAGGCTCCCGCTGCCTCGCGGTCTTCGGTGACGAGCTCGTTCCAAGCACAATGCCCGACTTGCGGTTCATGCTTGGCGAAAGACTGGCTCTGCTCCTCGGGATCAGCTGGCTGCATCAGGTAAAACATCGCGCCTTGCGGATCGGCGACATAGGCGAAGGTGCCGACGCCCTCGAGATGGTTGGGCTCCATCATCACAGTCCCGCCAAGCCGCTTGAGCTCTGCGACCGCGGGCTCCATCGCGGACACGCAGACGTAGCTCGCCCACATTGGCTGCGCGCCGCCTTCGGTCATCTCTTCGCTGAGCGCCATCAGTCCGACGATCTCGGCACCGTCCTTGCTTCCAAGCCGATAGTCCATGTCGGGCGTGCCGCTATCGGCAAAGGTCCAGCCGAGCAGATTGCCGTAGAAATCCTGCGCCGCATCGGCATCGGTGGTCATCAATTCGTACCAGACGAAGTCTCCATGTGCGTCTGCCATCGTCTCTCTCCTCAGTCGCGTCCCAGCGTGTAGATCGGGGAAAAGCCGCCGTAGATCAGCCGCTTGCCAGCAAAGGGCATTTCTTCGGGCGGCTCCATCTCCTCGTTTTCCTCCATCGCCTTTGCCGCGGCGTCGCAGGTTGCCTTGTCGGGCCAGACGACCCAGGAAAAGACGATCTGCTCGCCATCTTCGGCCTTCACTGCAGATCGGAAATCGGTGTGTTCACCTGCCGGGATGTCCTCTTCGAAAGCCTCGACAATCTCGATTGCGCCGTAGCGCTGGAACATCTCGCCAGCCTCACGGGCCATTGCGAGGTAGGCGTCTTTCTTGCCCGGAAGGACCGGAACCACGAAACCTTGAACATACATTGCCGCTCTCCTCTCGATCGAGAGACTAGCAGACCTGCGCGTCCTTTGCCCGTCAGTTCTGTTTGAACGCCCAGCGCAGCGTTCGGCCCACGCCCCACGTCGCCGCGCGAGCGGGCAAGGCGGCTAGCGTCGGGCGGCGCAATCGCAGCATTCTCCGCCCCCAGTCAGGCAGCATCGCCACCGCTTCTGCCCCAAGCATGGCCTGCACCCCGCGCGGGGTTCCCTCGGGCCGCTGGGTGAGCACCAATTGTGCGATCTGACGCGCTTCGGGGCTAGGTCTGAGATCAGCGCGCAGGTCTCGAAAGATCATCTCGGCCTCGTTCCGGGTCTCAGGCACCGGATCAGCACCGAGCGCGCGCGCAATCACCGCGAACTGGCGGTAATATTCGTCCTGGTCGGTGCTGCTCATGTCGGATCGCACGTGGCGCAAATAGCCGGCAAGAAAGCTCTGCGCTTCGACCACATGCACCCATGCAAGCGTGCGCGGATTGGTCGCGGAGTAGGGCGTGCCATCGGGGAGCGTGCCGGAGACCTTCGCGTGAATTGCGTTGACTCGGTCGATGGCGGCTTCGGCACGGTCGCGATGGCCAAACGTGGTCACCGCGATGAACTGCGCCGTGCGGCGCAGACGGCCATGCATGTCTTCACGGAAATTCGAATGGTCGAGCACGCCTTGCAAAGCGTGCGGGTGAAGCATCTGCAACAACAGGCTTCTGATACCGCCCGTCATCATGCCCACAAGATCGGCGTGTACCAGGCGGATCGGTGTATCCTTCTCGAACAAGGCATCATCCGAGGGAGGAGTGGGGCGCTCGCCTTTCGAGGTGTCGTTGAAAACGCCGCGTACGTGGTCGACCAGTTTGACGCGCAGATTCTCGATTGGGTCGGCCATAACTGAGTATCTAATCACTCAAGGGGCTCAATTGCACCGGCAAAGACGACTTCGCTTCCAAGTTTTTGCGGAGCGGCTTGAGGAAACGCGCAATAGACGCTCGAGTGGGGATGGGGGCCTGACCAAAATTGTCAGGTATCAAACCGAAACCCACTCTTGCAGGCTGCCCTCTCGCGCTCTAACCCGCGACGCGACATGAACTCCAAGCCAACCGAAACATTCACCGGCGACGACGCCACCCCTACCGAGCCCGACGCAACTGTCGATGTGCGCGACACATTCGGCATCGATATTGACTGGCAGGTACCCTCCTTCGCCGAACCGAGCGAGCATGTGCCCGAGTTCGACGACAGCTACGTCTTCGATCCCGATACGACGCTGGCGATCCTCGCAGGCTTTGCGCACAATCGCCGGGTGATGATCCAAGGCTATCACGGCACCGGTAAGTCGACTCACATCGAGCAGGTCGCAGCCCGCCTCAACTGGCCGAGCATCCGCGTCAATCTCGATGCGCATATCAGCCGGATCGACCTCGTTGGGCGCGACGCCATCGTGCTCAAGGACGGGTTGCAGGTCACCGAGTTCAAGGAAGGCATCCTGCCTTGGGCTTTGCAGCACCCGGTCGCTCTGACCTTCGACGAATACGATGCGGGCCGTCCCGACGTCATGTTCGTGATCCAGCGCGTGCTCGAATTTGACGGCCGCCTGACGCTGCTCGACCAGAATCGCGTGATCACTCCGAATCCATGGTTCCGGCTGTTTGCGACGACCAACACGGTTGGGCTTGGCGATACGAGCGGGCTCTATCACGGTACGCAAGCGATCAACCAGGCACAGATGGACCGTTGGAACATCGTCACGGCGCTCAACTACCTGCCCGCCGAAACCGAGCAGCAGATCGTCAAGTCGAAGACCCCCGACACCGCAGACCCGCTGATCGCGGATATGGTCAAGGTCGCCGAATTGACCCGGCAGGGCTTCATCAATGGCGATATCTCGACCGTTATGAGCCCGCGCACCGTCATCACCTGGGCGCAGAATGCCGAGATCTTCAACTCGGTCGGTTTCGCTTTCCGCCTCTCATTCCTCAACAAATGCGACGAGGCAGAGCGGACCCTAGTGAGCGAATATTACCAGCGCGTGTTCGGCGAGGACCTGCCTGCGAGCGCGGCAAAGGGAAGCTGACCGCTCGCTTGCAAGTAGGCGTATTAGCCTGCTAACACAGTCCTCCCATGGGCTTGCTTGATCGATTCTGGAACCGCTCCCCCAAACCGCGCTCAGGCGAGGGTGGGTTCTACGCGCTTTATGAATCGCAACATCCTGCCTTCGACGATGACGAGACGCCGCGGTTCCGGCGAGCAGTGTCGCCTGACTACGATGCGTGGGACTCGCGCATTTCACAGCTTGATGAGAGCATCGTGCGCGAAGAGCGGCGGCGCCTGCCGTTCTGGCGCAAAGCCTACTGGCAGGGTCGACGCAAGCGCTGGTGGGCGGTGCGAATCGTGGCTGCCATATTCGCGCTCTTCATCGCCCTCGTTGCATGGTTGGCGATAACTGCGCCGCTTTCGAAAAGCCTCGAGCCAATCGCCGCGCCGCAAGTGACGCTGCTGGCGAGCGACGGCACTCCGATTGCGCGAAGCGGCGCCAATGTCGCCGATCCCGTCCAGGTCGCTGAACTGCCTCCGCACGTCATCGAACCCTTCCTCGCGATCGAGGACCGGCGGTTCTACTCGCATTGGGGTATCGATCCACGCGGGATCGCCCGCGCGATCTGGACTGGGCGCGGAGGCGGATCGACCATCACCCAGCAACTGGCGAAGTTCACTTGGCTAACCCCCGAACAGACGCTGACGCGAAAGGCGCAGGAGGCGCTGATCGCGTTCTGGATCGAGAGCTGGCTGACCAAGGACGAGATCCTCGAACGCTATCTCTCCAACGCCTATTTCGGTGACAATCAGTACGGCCTGCGCGCCGCGAGCCTGCACTACTTCTACCGCCAACCCGAGAACCTGAAGCCTGAGCAGGCAGCGATGCTCGCAGGACTTTTGCAAGCTCCATCGCGCTATGCTCCCACGCGCCACTACGACCGGGCCAAGGCGAGGATGGACCTCGTCGTGGGGGCCATGGTCGATGTTGGATATCTAACGCAGGCGCAGGCGGAAACGCTGCCCGATCCGGTGCTCGACGTGCGCACCAGCGATGATCTGCCCACCGGCACCTATTTCGCCGACTGGGCGCTGCCGATCGCGCGTAGCCAGCTCGAGACGGGCTATGCCAAGCAGACGCTGACCACGACGCTCGATGCGCGACTTCAAGGAATCGCGAGTAGGGTCACGAGCCGCGCCGCGCTTGGCGATGCGCAGGTCGCTCTGGTCGCGATGCGTCCGACCGGAGAAGTGGTCGCGATGGTGGGCGGGCGCTCCTACGCCGAAAGCCCATTCAATCGCGTGACTCAGGCCAAGCGGCAGCCGGGTTCCACCTTCAAACTGTTCGTCTATCTCGCCGCGCTCGAAGCCGGGTGGAGCCCCGAGGATCGGATTGCCAACACCGAAATCACCCAAGGCTCCTACCGCCCCGGCAATGCTCGCGAGCGCTATTCCGATTTCATCACGCTCGAAGACGCATTCGCCTCGTCAAGCAATGTCGCTGCCGTGCGTCTGTTCAACGAGGTGGGCAGCGAACGGGTGATTCGCACTGCGCGCTCGCTCGGTGTGACGTCGCCAATGCCCGAAGGCGACCCGAGCCTTGCGCTCGGCACCTCGTCGATGACCTTGCTCGAGCTCACCGCGGCCTATGCCGGGGTGGCGGCGAACAGTTTCCCGGTCGAGCCGCACGCTTTCCCGCAAGAGGAAGACGGCTGGTGGGACTGGCTGACCGCGAGCGAGGACAGCCTGTCATGGCGTGCGCACGAAGATATCGAGCGGATGCTGCGCGCGGCGATCAATCGCGGCACGGGCGAGGCAGCGGAGCTGCCGATCGCCAATTACGGCAAGACCGGCACGACGCAGAATTATCGCGATGCGCTGTTCGTTGGCTATGCGGGTGATCTCGTGGTTGGTGTGTGGGTCGGCAATGACGACAATTCGCCGATGGGGCGCATTTCAGGTGGCGGCCTACCTGCTCGCATCTGGAAGGATTTCATGCGCGCTGCCCTGTCGCTCCCGCCGCCGCGCCCGAGCGCTGCTCCCGATCCCGAAGGACCTGTGCAACCCTTCGACATCGAAGAGGGCGAGGAGATTCCGCTGGGCGAGGACGGCACTGCGCTCAGGTTCGAAGAGGATGGCGTGGTGCTTTCGCAAGACGGCGTGCCGATCGAGTTGAGGCTCGACGAAGACGGTTTGCGAATCGAGGAAGTACCGCGCCCCTAGAGCGCGGCGAAACTCAGCCCATCAGGATGTTCATGATCGCGGTCGCAATCGGGCGATCGCGGTCAGACTGCCATGCTTCGACCGTGACATTGGCGTTACGACGGCCGAGCCTCGTGATCCGGCCCTTGGCGAAACTCGGCTGAGCCTTGCCCGCCGAAAGATACTGCACGGTGATATTTACCGGCTTCAACTGCGCTTCCCGCCCTTCCTCAAGCAACCGCGCGCGCAAGGCAGCATAGCCTGCATTTTCAAGCAGTCCCGCGGTCGCGCCCCCGTGATAGTGCTGCGGACGGCCTTCGACATTGGGCCCGAACTCGACAGTGAGCACCGGCACTCCATCCTCGATATTGTGGACGTGGATGCCGAGCGCTCTGGCATAGGCAGGCAGATCGATATCACTCATCGCCGGTCCCCGCTTCGCTGCCCGGAACCTTGCCCGTTCGAGGATCGGCGCCGATGGTCATGAAAACGCCTGCGAGATTGGCGACCGGATCGTCGATGTCATCGTCATAAGCGACGCCGCGAACGAACGATGCCGAGCGCGTGGTGCGATAGCATTCGACCCGCGCCCTAACCGCGCTGCGCTCGCGCGCGGGACGTTGATAGTCGACGCGCAGGTCGAGCGTCGCGACAGGCGCAAAGGTCGCGCGTGTCTGCCAGATCGCCATCCCGCTCGCCATGTCCATTAGGCTGACGATCGGGCCGGAGGCGAGCACCGCGCGATCGGGTTCGCCGAGCAGGTCTTCGCGCCACGGCAATTCGAGCTCGACCCAGTTGTCGCCCTGATCGGTGAATTTCAGCCCCAACCAGCCGGTATGGCCGCCGCGAAAGAAGAACTTGCTCGCCTCACGGGCATCAAATTTGGGGCGCGCGTCGCTCATGAGCGAATGCCTTGGAGCGAGGCTCGTTTTATTACAATGTCTTAATTTTTTTCTCGCCGTTTTCGGACCAGTTTCGCTCTCGCAGCGCAGCATTCCGCTCGCAATGCAAGCATGAGGAGGGATCTGAAAACATGCCCAAAATTGACTTGTCATCCATACCGGGACTCGACGGCGCGAAGGCGTTGTTTGGCTCGATCAGCGAACGCGCTGGCGGACCCGACGATATCGTCGACATCATGGTTTACATCTACGACACCATTCCCCCACCACCGCCGCCTCCGGGGCTTTTCTAAGCGGGCTGGGTGAGTGATTATCCACTCAGACATTGCAGCGCTGCGGAGCTCACCGGCTTCGCAGTGCTCGACCCGCGAGGCAATGCAGGCGGCTCTCGGCAAGTGGTTCGCGCGCGCGGATACCTCCGCCATTCGCGGCGATCTTGCTCAGTTTTCAGCTGGAGCGGATTTGGCGACGCTCGATGCGCTTGGCGACCTGCTCGGCTGTCACGACACGGCGAAGAATTTCGTCCAGGCATTCGCCGTGCACTTTGTCGCCTCCCTGCGAGATGCTCCGCTTGGCGAAGCTCCGTTTCAGCATCGATCAAGCGAGGGCTTTTTACGGCTCCAGCTGATGCGCGAGGGTAGGGCGCTCCTTTCCCTCTGCACTTATGATCGCGTGTCCGATCCCGCCGAACCCGACCATGCGCGCTTCGCCGATTATGAGGCGCACGAGATCGTCATTGCAGGGGAGGCGCGTTGCATGTGCCACCGCCTTGGCGAGAGCGGCGAACTCACCACGCATAGGACCGATTTGAGCGCGGGCGAGCGGATCGTGCGGCGACCTCGCCAGGATGCACGGCAGATTGTCGCGGTCGAGCGCTCGTTGTCCGTGCTCCAACTCACCCGGACTCGACCGCGCCCAGCCCCGACCTGCGAACACCGGCTTTCCGATGGGAAGCTGGTGCAGCGATCGAGCGGTGATCGGCAAGCGAGCGAGGACGTGATGGCGCTTGGCGTATTGGGGGCGCTCGGTGATGGCAGGTCAGTGCCTCAGATGCGCGAAGTGGCGCTCGATGCTTTTCGCGACCGCGACGTGCGCTGGGAAGCAGTGCGGCAAGTCATCGCGATGGACGCGCGGGCCGGGATCGCTTTGCTGACCGAGCTTGGACCGCCCGATCCGCTCGCCGTCCCGGCAGAGGCTTTGCGAGACCAGCTTTGCGCAAGCCATCCAACGTTACGCGAACTGATCATGGGGAACGTGTGATGCCGCAAGTGCTCGAACTCGAAACAGGCGATAGCTGCTCGCTGCCCGAAGCAATCGAAGCGCTTGCTACCCTCGACTTTGACCCGCGAGAGGATCACAGCGTGCACGAGGCTGCGAACTGGCTCAAGCGCCTCGCCAACAATCGCACCTTCCTTGCCGATCTACTGCTCGATAGACTCGCAGGCCGCCGCACGGGTGAGCCGAAAAGCGGATATGGCCCGCAGGCGCTGATGCTCAGCCCGATGCGCGGAAACATGTTCCTGCGCGCCAATATCTGGCCGGCCGAGCATGACCTTTGCTTCCAGACGAGCGGTGCGCGCACCTTTGTCTATGGCGTGCCGCACGATCACAATTTTTCTTTCCTCACATGCGGCTATCTCGGGCCGGGCTACGTTAGCGACTACTACGAATACGACTATGAGCAGGTCAGCGGTTATCCGGGCGAGGATGCGCAACTACGCTTTGTCGAACGCAGCGCCCTCAATGAGGGAAAAACGATGCTCTACCGCGCGCATCGCGACATTCACTCGCAATTGCCAGCCCAGAGCTTGTCGGTTTCATTGAACGTCATGCATGTTGATCCGGCGCAGGGGTGGTTCGACCAATATGGCTTCGACCTTGAGAACGGGGAAGTGACCGGTGTGCTCAGCCCCAACGCAACCGAGGTATTCCTGCGCACAGCGATCGCGAGCGGTTCGGGAGAGGCGGAGGACTTTGCCCGTTGGATCGGGAAATCCCATCCGAGCGACCGACTGCGCTTGGCAAGCTTCGAGGCGCGGGCAGGGTTGCTAAAGAGCGCCAGCGCGAGCGAAAGCGTGTGGCGAGAGGCCGAATTGGCGGGAAGCCGGATGATCGGAGCAGTGGCGAAGAGGCGGCTCGAGGAGCTCGCCTAAGCAAACTTCGCCCATGCAGCCGCCAGAACGAGCACGGTGAAGCCGAGGATCAGAGTGCCGCCGATCACCACAAATGGCACTTTGAACCACTTTGGCGTGCGCTCCGGCCGAGGCGCGACGAAGCCCCAATAGATCCCAAGCACCATCACCATAACAATGGTATAGATGATGTTAGACATGGCGCTTCAGATCACACCACCAGCGAGCCGATCGATCGCGCCTTGAAGGATGACCGCAGCCGCATGGCTGTCGATGGCTTCGGCTCGGCGAGCGCGGCTCATGTCCTGGCCGACCATCGCGGCTTCGGCGCTCTGGGTGGACCAGCGTTCGTCCCAAAGGAGCAGCGGCAAACCGAAGGCTTCGTCGGCATTGCGGGCAAAGGCGCGGCTTGACTGCGCGCGCGGGCCTTCGCTGCCGTCCATGTTGCGCGGAAGGCCGAGAACGAGGCCTTTCACTTCGCGCTTCGCGATTAGCTCGCGCAGGGTGTCGCGGTCACGTCCCCACTTGCCGCGCCGAATGGTCGAGCCATTGGTCGCAAAGCGCCAGCCCGCATCGCAAGTCGCGGTGCCGATGGTCTTGGTGCCGAGGTCAAGGCCGAGCAGCACGCCGCCATCGGGCAGCGCCTCGGCAAAGTCGGGTGCGAACTCGGTAATCAGTTTGCCGCTTCCTCGACTACAGGAGCGCCCGCCAAGGCACGCACGCGGCGAGCGACATCGGCTTGAGTGTTCGCCCAGAACAGCGGGATGTCATAGACGTGGTAATTGTTGCCCGGCAGCACGTAGGAGCCGAGCTCGGGCGGGTCGCCGATCAGCAGCAGGCCGCGATCATCGCATCGCGCTGGGACCGCGCCGGGGACCAGTTCGCCGCTCTCCATCTCATCGTCGGGTACAAGCGTGCCGAGATTGGCACTCGCCGGGGCAGAACCGCCGAAGGATCCGGTGAGCGGGTTGGTGCACAGGATGCGGCTATCCCCGCGCAAATTGCCGTTGAACGCGGTCGAATTGGTGTAGGCCTCGATCAGGCGCGAGGGATCGGCAGGCTCGGCAAAGCTCGACCAGGAAATGATGCATCCGGTCTGTGCAGGTGTCGCGCAAGCGGCCAATCCCAATGCAGGCACGTCATGATCGACCGAGATCGGCCAACCGATCGCATAAGCTGCAACAAGGCGGCTTTCGAGCGCGCTGCCTTGCACCTCCTCGCGCAGCAGACGCAGCAGGTGGAGCGAGCCCTGACTGTGCCCGACCAGCACGACCGGCGTGTCCTCGTCGACCGAGCTTACGAAATAGCGATAGGCGTCAAGCACGTCGGCATAGGCTGCGTCGATTGCTTCCTGCCCCTCGGGCTTGTCGGTTAGGAAGGCGCCCATAGTCGCCTGGCGATAACGCGGCGCCCAAATCTCGCTCGCAGCGTTGAAGGGGCTCGCCATGCCGCGGACGTAGATCCGTGCAATCCGCTCAGCATCTTCATTGCCGATCGGCGCGTTCCAGCTGTCGCGGCTGAGATAGCTGGTGGGGTGAATGAAGAAGACCGCGAAATTGGGAGTGGGTTCCGCACTCCGGCGCTCCGTCTGGGTTTCCTGCGACGCCGTCTCGGTATCTTCCGCAACTTGCTCGGCCTCTTCGTCCATGACGCGATAGGCTGGCTGCCAGCGGGCCGGGTCGTTCACCCCGATGCCGGGGCGCGAATACCATAGGTCAGGGTCCTGATAGGCGTTTGCTTCCAGCGGCTCGGTCGGCGTGAACTTCGCCGACGGAACGAGCGCGATCTCAGCCAAATCGTCCTGAAACATCACGAAACCGATCCGCCCTACGATAAAGAGGATGGTGCAGGCCGCGATGAAATAGAGGAACTTCTTGGCCATCCGATTTAGTCCTCGCTCTCGCCACCGCTCTCTTCGGCGATTGCGGGGCGCAGTGTAGTCCAAGCGCGGTCACCGCGCATGGCAGAGAACCAGGTGAGCGGGTTCCAGGTAGCCGATCCGTCGAGCGAGAAGGTGATGAACTCCGCGCGTCCGCCGATATTCTCCAAAGGGATGCCGCCGCCAAGGCCGCGCTGGTCAGCGCGTGCGCGGCTATCGGCGCTTGAATCGCGGTTGTCGCCCATCACGAAAACATGGCCCGGCTCGACAGTGTAGGGGCCAAAATTGTCGAGATCGTCTTCGCCGCTGCGGGTGAGCGACTGGTCCCGATGATCAATGATCAGGTAGGAGGCACCGTTGGGCAGGGTTTCGCGATAGGCCGGGATCTCGAACCATTGCGAGCCGTCAGGTTCGCGCTGAAGATAATTCCTGAACTCGTTCAGACAAAAGCCGTTCTCGCACATCAATTCCGGCTCGTAGGGGATGCGAACGTCAGGCACCTGTTCACGGATCACAGGCACGCCATTGAGGATGATCTCCCCGTCACGCACCTCGATCGTGTCGCCCGGCAGCGCGACGACGCGCTTGATGTAATCCTCGTTCCGAGTCGGGTGCACGGGAATGACGATGTCGCCATATTCAGGCGTTGCGCCGAAAACGCGCCAGTCACCGCGCGGCAGCAGGTGGAAGCTCGCCGAAGCCCATGACCAGCCATAGGGGTATTTGCTCACCACGAGGCGGTCACCGACATGCAGCGTCGGCATCATCGAGGTCGAGGGAATGTAGAACGGCTTTGCGACGAGGCTGTGAAAGGCCAGCACCGCGAGTAGCATCAGGAGAAGCCCGCGAAACTCGGCGAACCAGTCAACCTTCTCCTTCTTGTCCTCGTCGCCGTCCTTCTCAGCGGCAATATCCGCAGCAGGCTTGGCTCCGGTGGCCTCGGCCAGAGCGGCCTGTGCCCGCGCGTCGCGTTCCTCGGGCGAAAGAGTTTCGGCGGTTGTCTCTGGCGAATTGCTATCGTTCACGTGTGGTTCGCTACTCTTGGCGTCAGGACTTGCGGTAGGCTTCGATGATCACGAAGGCCTGTGCCCATGGATGGTCGTCGGTGAGGGTGAGATGAATGACCGCGTCATGGCCCTCTGGCGTCAATTCTTCAAGCCGCTTTGCAGCACCGCCCGTGAGCGCGAGCGTGGGTGCGCCCGAAGGTGCGTTCACGACGCCGATGTCCTTCATGTACACCCCGCGCTTGAACCCGGTGCCGACGGCCTTGCTGAACGCCTCCTTGGCGGCAAAGCGTTTCGCGTAGGTGCCCGCGATGGTGTAAGGGCGGCGGCGGGCTTTGGCGCGCTCGATCTCGGTGAAAACGCGGTTCTCAAAACGCTCGCCATAACGCTCGAGCGAGTTGGTGATGCGTTCGATATTGCACAGGTCCGAGCCGAGGCCGATGATCATGATCCTGCCCTCGCTAGTATCACCATCAGAAACGTGATCCCGATGGCGTGGATCATGACCTGACTGATGAAGAGCGGGTGCGCGAAGTCGCCATTGGCGAATTTGAGCGCGCCGACGAAGCCGAAGATCTGCAACGCCACCCATCCGATCGCGAAGGGCATCAGCACGCCGGTGTTGAGCGCGAAGCCGAGGAATCCGACCGCGAGCAGGAACAGCACCGCGGCTGCCAGCGCCCAGACTTTCTGCGCGCCCGAGAGTGGGGGGAGGTCTTCTGCCATCTAGTCTCTCGCCTCATCCATTAGGTCGCGCATCCGGCGGATCGCGGGCTCAAGCCCTGCGAAGATCGCCTCGCCGATCAGATAGTGACCGATATTGAGCTCGGCGATCTGGGGGATGGCGGCGATGGGCTGGACGTTCTCATAGGTGAGGCCGTGGCCGGCATGCGGCTCGATCCCGTTCTTGGCGGCGAGGGCGGCCATGTCTGTGATCCGGCGCAGCTCCTTCGCTGTGCGCTCGCTGTCGCCGTCGAGAATGGCGTGCGCGTATTCGCCGGTGTGGAATTCCACGACCGGGGCGGACAGGCGCAGGGCGGCGTCCAATTGCCGCTCATCTGCCTCGATGAAGAGCGAGACGCGAATGCCCGCCTCGTTGAGCTTGTCGACGATGGGGACCAGCGAATTGTGCAGGCCGGCAGCATCGAGTCCGCCTTCGGTGGTGCGCTCCTCGCGCTTCTCGGGGACGATGCAGGCGGCGTGCGGCTTGTGGCGCAGCGCGATGGCGAGCATTTCCACGGTCGCAGCCATTTCAAGGTTGAGCGGCAGGTCGGTCGCGGCCTGAATGCGCGCAAGATCCTCGTCGCGGATATGGCGACGGTCTTCGCGAAGGTGGGCGGTGATGCCGTCGCCGCCGACGCTCGCGACAATTTCGGCCGCGCGAACGGGATCGGGATGATCGCCGCCGCGCGCATTTCGGATGGTCGCGACGTGATCGATGTTCACGCCGAGGCGCAGTCGATCGCTCATTCCTTGCGGCTCCCCGGCTTGGTCACAGGTAAAGCCGCAAGCTCGGCGGGCACTTCGTCTTCGGCGTAGGTCGGAAAGTTGAATGCGGCGAGCGGATAGAACGGCACGCCAAGATCGGCGGTCCCTTCGGAACGGTCGATCAGCGAGCATTCGGCGATGACCTCGCCACCTTCACGTGCGACCGCCTCGATGGCTTCGCGGCTGGAAAGGCCGGTGGTCACCACGTCTTCGACCATCAGCACCTTCGCGCCCTGTTCGAGCGCGAACCCGCGACGCAGGTGGAACGTGCCTTCGGGCCGCTCGAGGAACATTGCGTCCTTGTCGAGCACGCGCGCGACTTCGTGGCCGATGATGATCCCGCCCATTGCGGGGGAGACGACCACGTCGATCCGGTCGATCACCTCTTGCGGAATGCCGTTCACCACCGCCTGTGCCAGCCGACCGGCGCGCGCCGGGTTCATCAGCACCCGCGCGCATTGTAGATAGTGCCCGCTATGCCGCCCGGATGAGAGCTTGAAATGCCCTTCGAGCAGCGCGCCGCTCGCCCTGAACTCGGCGAGCACTTCGTCAATGCTGGAAGGAATGGTCTCAAGCGTAGTTTTCATGGGCATATATCCGTGCGGAATGGCAGGTCGTTTTCGCTGGTAGCACCCCGACAAAGCCTGCGCGCTTGCGTTTGCTTGAAAGGGGCTTGCATAAAATTCTCCCTAGAAGCGCTTGAGGCACTGAGCAAGCACGGCTAAGGGGGCTGCGACTGTGGCACTCATGCCACCGTGGCGCTTTAGGTGTGGGGCTGAAACCGGGGTATCGACCGGGCCGACTCGCGCAAGTCGATGGGGCGTCGAAGATGGATAGAATCGAGAAGCGAACAGGCATGATGATTGGTCAGGCTTTTGCCCGCATGAAATTTGGAATTCTGGCGCTGATGGCGGCCGTCATGGTCATCGCCGCGCCGCAAACGGCATTCGCGCAGGAAGGCGCGACTCAGGCGGGCGCTGCCCCCGATGTCGCTCCGGTTGATTCCGCGATGGTCCCGGCCGCAGAAACCGTCCCGCCAGTGTCGGACGAAGCAGGCGAAGGCCCAAGCGGCTACACCCCGCTTGAACCGACGCCGGGCAAGGGTATGCCGACCGCCTACGAAGACGATCCGCTCGCGAGCATGACCTTCCAGGACCAGTACACCAAGGACGGCGAATACGCGCTTTGGATGCACGACATCATCCTGCTCCCGGTCATCACCTTCATCAGCCTGTTCGTCCTTGCGCTGCTGTTCTACGCCGCGATCCGGTTCCGCCGCGCGGCGAACCCGGTTCCTTCTAAGACCACGCACAACGCGCTGATCGAAGTGATCTGGACGATCGTTCCGGTCATCATCCTCGTCGTAATCGCGATCCCTTCGATCACGCTTCTTGCGCGGCAGTATGAGACTCCGCCCGAAGACGCGATCACGATCAAGGCCGTGGGTTACCAGTGGTATTGGGGCTATGAATATCCCGACCACGGTGTCGAGATCATCTCCAACATGTCGAGCGAAGAGGCGGCAGCTGCAGCGGGCGAGCCGCACCAGCTCGCGGTCGACAATCGCATGGTCGTTCCCGTGGGTGTGCCGCTGCGCGTCCAGACGACTGCCGCCGACGTGATCCACGCTTTCGCGGTGCCCGCGCTGTGGTTCAAGCAGGACGCGGTCCCCGGACGCCTCAATGAGCGCATGCTGATTATCGAGGAAGAGGGCGTCTATTACGGCCAGTGCTCGGAGCTTTGCGGTCCGCGTCACGCCTACATGCCGATCGCGGTTGAGGCGGTTTCGATGGACAAGTTCGAAGCCTGGGTCGCCTCGAAGGGCGGCACGCTGCCCCGCGAACGCGCGGCGCTCGAGGCTGCTGAGGCGGCTGCTGCAGCCGAAGCGGAGGCTGTAGCCGAAGCTGAGACCGAAGAAGCAACCGAGGCCGCTGAATAAGCGCGCGCCGATCCAAACACACGATTTAGATTGAATGTGAGAGACCAGAGATAATGGCTACAACCGCAGACAATTTCGACGCCCACGCAGATCACGGGCACGATCATGCGGACCACAAGCCGGGCTTTTTCGCCCGCTGGTTCATGTCGACCAACCACAAGGATATCGGCACGCTTTACCTGATCTTCGCGATCGTCGCGGGGATCCTGGGTGGTGCAATTTCCGGCATCATGCGCATGGAGCTGATGGAGCCGGGCATCCAGTATCTCCAGTTCTGGGCCGATTTCATGGGCAACACGCCCGGTGATACCAATGCTGCGCTCCACATGTGGAATGTGTTCATCACCGCGCACGGCCTCATCATGGTCTTCTTCATGGTCATGCCGGCCATGATCGGCGGTTTCGGCAACTGGTTCGTGCCGCTGATGATCGGTGCGCCGGACATGGCGTTCCCGCGCATGAACAACATCTCGTTCTGGCTGACCGTCGCCGGTTTCTTCAGCCTGCTGTTCTCGATGTTCGTACCTGGAGCCTCGGGCACCGGTGCAGGTGTGGGCTGGACCGTCTATGCGCCGTTGTCGACGACGGGCTCTCCGGGGCCGGCGGTCGATTTCGCGATCTTCTCACTCCACTTGGCGGGCGCAGGCTCGATCCTTGGTGCGACCAACTTCATCACCACCATCTTCAACATGCGTGCGCCGGGCATGACCCTGCACAAGATGCCGCTGTTCGTGTGGTCGGTGCTCGTCACGGCCTTCCTGCTGTTGCTCGCGCTGCCGGTTCTGGCCGCTGCAATCACCATGCTGCTGACTGACCGTAACTTCGGCACCACCTTCTTCGATCCCGCAGGCGGCGGTGACCCGGTTCTCTACCAGCACCTTTTCTGGTTCTTCGGTCACCCGGAAGTCTATATCATGATCCTGCCGGGCTTCGGCATGATCTCGCAGATCGTCGCAACCTTCA